>Ga0207695_10000019_pt1 | contig 732137 bp, 593 predicted proteins | sample KBSC54metaG_FD_184354 | JGI IMG/M metagenome (GOLD analysis project Ga0207695, IMG submission 184354) | Corn rhizosphere microbial communities from Kellogg Biological Station, Michigan, USA - KBS C5-4 metaG (SPAdes) (version 2) | ecosystem: Host-associated > Plants > Roots > Rhizosphere >... | reverse complement strand
AATGAAATTGCCTTTTAAATAACTATTTTTGTACACGCTTTTACAGCGTTTGCTGCAACCCAAAAGTCAGCTAACCCGGTGGTCAATTTGGCCCGGAACAGGGTGGTCAACATCTCCATAACATACAACACCTAAAACAGCTCTTTTTTAATCGAAAATCAAAGAAATCAACGATTTTTTTTGACCTTTCTAATATATGTCTCCAGAAATATCTGTACTTCTTGTTGCGCTTCTGTGAGTTTTTTTAAATCCCATTCAATGGCAAATAATGGGCCATTTATATAATGTTCATCGCTACTCGATAATTGTGGGTAATTTTTATTGACAGGATAACGTTTAAGGAAGTTCATATTTTCAGAACATCTGAGCAAAGACACGCCGATACTATTCACTTTAGCTGATAAGTTATCAACCATCGTATCTAAATAGTTGTTTTTAAATTCCTCATTTTCAAGAGATACCCTGAAGTCAAAAAGCATATATAAGAAAAACTCAACTTTTGATATAATATCATAAGACGGCGTTAAATCCTTACCTTCAATGATGTCCCGTAACTTGGAATCACTAATGCCGATTTTTTTTGAAATTTGGGCTGCCTCTCTGTAGCCTACAACTTTACTTAATTCAGCCCTGATCCTTTCTGTCTTTTCCGCTCTATCCTTATACAGCTCTTTTTCAATTCTTAAGATTTCGTCGTTCGGCGGTGTATGATAATAATAATGATGCAGTTGTTCAGAAGATAATCCCAACTTTATGGCCAATACTGGCCGCCGTTTAATTTCTGATTTTAGATGGCTCCATTTATTAATCAGGGACTTTTCTTTTTCCATTGCTTAGTAAAAAGTATTAGGTTCTACCTGAACTGCATTTTCAAATCGCTTGACATAAGCCATTAATTTGTGTTCCGCTTCAGCAATTGAGTCGCCAAATGGAGCAGATGGGTAATATACACCCGCCTCGTAGTCTAAACGGCAATAATAATTTAAATCCCACTGGTAGGCGGCATTCGCACCTTTTATGATTTTTACTAACCGGCCTTTAATTTTTTCTTCAAGATTATCAAAAAGAAAAATACTCTCTTTGACGATTTCGTATTGTTCGATAAGCATGTTTTAGGTTTATCAGTAATTATTTAATGTTTATAATTCTTCTTCATACCATTGGTCAGGTCTAAGCCTCAAAAAGAAAGACCCTAACACTTGCTGCCGGGCCTTTCAACCTAAACCTTATCACAATAGGCAAGCAGGATAGCTTACCTGTTTTTGTAATCGTAAAAATAGCTATTTTATTTTAAGAAAGATAAAATAACCTAGCCGTTTCGGCTGCACCAAAGGTCGGCGACCTGCTGAACCCACCATCCCTTATTCAACTGTTAAGCAACCAACAGCGCGAGCCGGGTAAAAAGTCAAGGCCGGGCGGGGCCGCTGAAAGCGAACAACTCCCGCCCGCTTGTATAGCCTTGACTTTTTATCCCGGCGGTGGGCTATCTTCGCGGCACGGGTGAATAAGGGATTATTGCAAAATTGATATTGCAGGGCTTGCCTGATCAATTTGAACTACAGGTATTTATCGGCCAATTGTCGGGCCTCGGTCATAGCCCTGGTCTAAGTCGTTTTCGGGATCCCTGTCTTTTTTTAGTGTTAAGGACTGTTGTTGACGCTCTTTTTCTTGCTGTAGTTGCCGTTGTTTTTCAGCCAGGACTTGCGCTTGTTGTTGCTCGATATTTTGCACCAGCTTATTTGCCCAGGCAGGTATTTGTTGGGCCTGCTCCTTAATTTGCCCATCTTCGATTTTTAAATAAGATTGAAAATTCATTTCTTGCTGATTGTCAGCGGTAAAACTTTTAACCAGCATTACTGCATCAAAATCACGAAAATGATTTTCAAGGTTTTTGAGGCCCTCATGATAATTGGCGGTAATGTTGTCAAGGCTGACATCATGGCCACCCATAGCTACCCTCGCTTGCACACGCTCAACGGATGCGTCCACACTATCAAGGCCGAAATAAACGAGCCGTGCTTCGTAGCCTTGACCTTTAAATTCGCTGACCGTGTTCATGACATCCGCTGATCTGAAATTGGTTTCAAATGCACAATCCATACGTTTTCCCTGTACTTCTTCTTTCCAGGTGGAAAAAATGTGCCCATTTACGGCCTCATATAAGTTGCCGCTGTCAATTCCGGGAAATTGGTCTCTTAATAGGGCTAATTGTTTATCGCCGTCAAACACCGGTGTACCAGGTGCCAACATAGTGGCAGACAGCGTGCTTTTACCAGCGCCATTGGGGCCGGCAAACACAAACAGTTTTGGCTGTTCCATTAGAAATTCCTGTTGATGATATGGCTTTGGCCTGTCTTGGAATCTACCCTGACCAATTCCCGGTGGTCAGCATATTGACGGACAAACATATTTTTGGAATTATCATCACCATTGTACTGGTAAACATTATATTGACCGGCGTTAAGGTGCTCGGCCTCGACTTTTTGAATTTCCGGGCGCAGCCGATCTTCCAGTTCTTTTAAAGAACACTCAAAGATCGGTTTATAGGTTAACTGCTCCATTAGTCGGTATTGTTCACAATTTTTAGTTATCGAGGGGGCTATCTTAGTCCACTGCTTTAACGGGATAAGAATACCCACAGGTTCTTGCCTGGAATTGACAAAAATGCTGAATTTGCCCTCCTCGGCGAACTCATTCAAATTTAAGGATTTGTTCATGATATTACAAATTGGGGGTTAATAATTTGATTGCTTTCGGCCTGATTTGATGTGTCGTGAGCCTTTCTTAGTGGTGCCTCTAACTTGTCGGGACTTTTGCTCTATCTTAGCAGTATCCCCTGTTTGCTTATTTAGTAAAAGTTGCTTGCCGGGAACTTGCCGTTTAAGTAGGTAAGATTCTGTTGCGAAACCGATGGTTGTCCCGGTTAAAATGGCAACGGCGATAATCAGGACAAAATAAACAACGATTATCCATTTAGATTTAGGGTCAAAATGATGGTGATGTTTAACCGGGATCACTTGGGGCATTGCCGCGATCTTTCTATCCATCTGCTCAAACAGGGCGGCGATGTTGTCCTTTTGGTAATTCCGGTTAAACCTGCCTAATTGCTCATAGATTTGCAGTAGCTCTTTTGAATAGTCAGGAATGTATACCGTCGGATATTCCGACGTTGTTGCTTTTGAAGCTGATTGCCGTTCCAATAATTCATGATTTTGTTCGATCAATTGTTCGATGAAATCATCGTAGGCGCTTTCTTCCGCCGTATTTGGTCGTTCCATAGTATCTATCTATATTGGGTTAATTATTTGGCGTAAGGATTAATTTTTTTCAGGCTATCGGCTTCCTGTTGCAGTTCTGAAATATGACGTTCGTTTTCCAGGCGCTTTTGAAATAGTTCTATACTGTCTGTTCGCTCTTTATTTATCTGGGGTAGTTGATAACTGGCGAGTTCACTATCCATTCGCTGGCGGCCTATGCTATCCTTATGCATATAACTCCAGTACCAAACCTTGCGAAAATTGCTGTTTTTGCTGTTGAGGTAGAGATAGCGGAACCCGGCCCAGGATATAAAGCAAAGAACAATGGCAAGCCCCGCCAGCAGCCCTATTTGCTTTGCCTTGATTTTTAGATAAAACTTACCCTTATCTTCCGGCAATACCATCACCCGGTTTTTTTTGAATTGTTCGCTAAGTTGTTCTGACACTACTTTTTTGATCTGTACCATTCCATTGGCCACTGTCATCAACATTGGCCCGGTATCGGGTTTTGGTGCGATCACTTCAATTTTTTGATACTTCTGCTCAAAATCCGCTATCAATTTTGCTTGTTCATTTTGCTTTTCTGTTATCAACTTGTTTTTCTGATCCAACTGATGCCCCTGTTGTTTTATAAAATCCTTGATTGCCTTTAGTTCGGACACATGCTCATCCAACACGGATGTTAGTGTTTTTTCATCTAATTCAACTTGCTGGTTCTTCATAATTATTAGTTGTTTATTAAATCATTAGTTTGTTTTTTACCGGATATGCATACCCTGGCTCCGATCGCGTTTTTGTTCCTTGATCTGTTCCTGTTGTCGTTGCAGGGCTAATTTTTGCTGTTGTTCTTGTTGCTTTAACTGCTGCTGTAATTTCTGCTCCTGTTTCAGCTTATTTTCAATTGTTTGCAGGCTGTAGCCTAATTGACTGCCTTTGAAATAAACCAGTTGCTGATCGGTAAAAGCGATACCCCTGCCCAGTTCTACCTTATAGCCCTGACGTTCCATGTACTGTTTAACCTGTCCGACATCACGGCACTGTTTAATTGCTTTGGAAAGATGGTTTTTTAATGCTTCCTTGCGCTGGTCGATCCGCTGGCTTTGCGCCACCCGCTGTTCAGGTGCGAGGAACCGGTTGGGGCTTAATACCTTTTCCAGCTTATATGACAGTTCCATTTTTCGGCAGCACTCTGCCATGCGTTTGTAGCTATTGCTATCACTGGCGGTCTTGCCATCATAACCGATCCGGTTTGCCACGATATGCAGATGCTCGTGTTTAGTATCTTCATGTGTAATGACCACGTACTGGTTATGATGAAACCCAAAGTCTTTGGCCAGGGTGGCAGCAATATCCGCTTTGGCCTGGTTGTTCAATTTGTTTGCATCAGCATGGGCTAAACTGATCGTCAGGTGAAATACTGGCTTGCTGACTTTTGGGTTTAACTTACTGACCTCGACAAATTGCCGGATCAGGTCTTTCTTGGTACCAAAGCATTGGTTATAGGCAATAACCTGTGCCTGTTTCTTCTCCATCTCCTGCAGTTGTTGTTCCCGGGTTTCCTGAAGCCTGCCCTCATGCAGATAGTTCATACAGCCCCGGAAACTTCTTCCGGTAACGATTTTCCCAATCATTGTAAATAGGTGTTGATGGTTGTTACTAAACTTTGTATTTCTCTTACGCACTGATTGAGCAGCGCCCGCTCCAGGGCGTTCAGTTCGTCACCACTATTTCGCTTCCGCGCCAATTGATTAATGTTGGCAGCGATATGGTTCAAGGTGCCTTTGAGTTCCAATACCGATTTCGGCAAACTTTTAATTTTTACCTGGATTTTATTTTTTAAACCCAGTTCACGCAGGAACTCGGACACCGTCAACCCCGCCTTTTGCGCATTGATCTCAATTAGTTTTTTTTCAAATGGTGTACACATGGCTGCGGCGATCTGCCGCCGTTTGTGCTGCTTTTTCGGGCGGCCTCCTTTGCCTGCACCAGCCTTATTTTTACGAGCTATTTTGATGCTGGTATCATTAACGGTCTTATTCATCGTCATAAAAAAGTCTTCCAAAAATCCCCCCGAATGCGATAGCATGAGGGGGGCCAGCGAGTTTTGGCATAGCCAAAACATAGCTGGCTCACCTAAAAAGTGAGATATACAGCTATGCTGATATCCGTATATATTTGGCGCTTTAGCGCCGTAAGCTATGGCCATGCTTTTCACGCGCTGGTGAATTTATTTCCTGCCTTAAAGTGTATTGTTGCCTTGCTATCAGGTAGGCATTAATGTCGTTATAGCCCTTGTAAAAACCGCTGGCATCGATAGCCCGGATACCCGACTGTTGCAGTTTTTCAGCGGCGGCCTGCCCTGCACGATCATGGTTCAGGTATTGGTAAACCTCTTGGTAGCCGGTCAGCAATTCCATACTCCTGCCGATGAGGGCAACCGAGTTTAGCACAATAATATCGGTCGGTATATCGGGTATTTTCCGCAATCGTTGTAACGAAAGGAAATCTATAAAGCCTTCGACCAGGCATACTGCCTGCACATTCTCGTGCCTGTTGATTATAGTAATGTCTTTGGGCGATGATGAACCTTTAAACCAGGCATTACGCAATTCATAACCACCGGAACGGTTCTCAAAACCGATAGCGGTATAGGCTTTGTCCTTAATACTGAAATCAACCTCCCGGCAATACCAACGAGCGCTCGTGAGGTCGATACCCCTGCCGTTTATATAAGTGATCAGTGAGGGGTTTTGTATTGGCCTAACGTCCAATACAGTGATATGCCCTTCTTCTGTATCATGATCGGCGCGAACAGGGTATAACTTCGCAGGAATCGTAGAGGGCTGATGAAAAGAAAAGGCAAAGTTGCCCGCGGACAGGCGGGCCAGCAGTTCTTCCACCGAGCAGCGGTGCAGCCGGATGCCCAGGTCAATCAGGTTCCCGCCTTCGCCGATGCCAAAGTCAAACCAGGCATTCCGTTTGGTATTGACTTTAAACGAGGGCGTCTTTTCATCCCGGATAGGCGAAAGATACCAATGATCGGCCCCTTTAATATATTGAGGCTGAAAGCCGCATTGTGCTAGGTATTCCACTATCGGAATTTGCCTGGCTTGGTTGCAATTTAATGTCATAGAAATTAGTATTAGTTTTTTGATCGGTTGATTTATTTGCGGCGCGCTCTGCGTTTAAACACAAAATTTTCGGCTCTGTCTACTATTTCCTCGTTGGTCAGTTTTTTGTGGGACATTAACCAATTGACAATTGCCTTTTTAGAAAACCGGACACCGCCATTGGGCAAGGCGATATAAGGAATTTCGCCAGCTGATTTTAATTGGTAAAGGGTCTGGCGTGCGTAACCAGTGATTTTTTCTGCAATCTCATAGCCCCCGATTTCATCATCATCGATGGTTAGCGGTGCGGGTGGGGTCGGTGCGGTTTCTTTTAGGATAGTTAATAAATCCGAAACTTTCAGATCTATTAAGCGCATGTTTTCATTGATATTCATTCGTCTTCCGATTTAATTCGGAAGCAAAAAAATAGAACAAAACGAACCTATACGAACGATTGATTGGTAACGAATGACCGTACTTTATGCTATGCTGTCAGCAACTATTGGGAACTATAGAAACGCTTAGTCAAGGGAGATTGACTTATATACATTAATGTACTCAACAGGGGTATCTTTAAACCGTTGTCCTTCTAAAAAAACAAGATTTTTCAATTTGTCAATAATAAAAACATCGCGTAAAAGCTCCCGATGTTTATGATGGAGAATATCGTGGGACAGAACCTTACGGTCTTCAATACAATATTTGAGAAATCCGGCCAGGGATTTGCTGATAGCTGATACGTAGACAACAGGAACGATTTCGACCCGTCCTGACGAATCAATATTGAACAAGTTGCCCCCTTTGCTGTGTCGATTTAAGCTATCAAGGAATTTTTTAAAGGCGGCTTCCTTTTCCTCCAATTCTTTTCCCTGCAACCAGAAACTATAAAATGAAACCGGCTGTACGTTGAATACATCAGAAATGTCACTGGCATTTGAGCTGCCGTGTAGCTTTTTTTTCCATTCCTTGCCGATCAACAAGTTGAATATTTCATCACGTACTTTTTTTTGTTTAACTGAAAACATATTTCTACCAATCAGGTAACCGATGATTATGATAATGGAAGCGATAATAAATGCCTTAGCAACAAATAACGGGTCATGTTTATTACCGCTATAAAAAAGCAAAAAGAATACAACCATTGCCACCGCTGCTATATAGGTCAAAATAAGCAGGTAATGAAAAATATGTGTCAGAATATAAAACCACCGCAGCTTTTTTGCTTCCGCCTCGGTTAAGCCTGCAAACTTTCCCCGGAGCTGGCTCAAACGCTTTTCATAATTAAGTTGTCCAAATCTATCACTCAGTTCATCAAGCCAGTCTTGAAAGCCGATGGATAAAAACACCTGTGCAGGTATAATCCATACTGAAAGTACCCCAACACAAATCAGTAATGAAATCCGAAACCCTGGTATCAGGAAATACACCAGGCAGAACGTAATTAGCATTAAGATTTCAAAGAGTATCTTTTTCATTTGCTAATGAGGGGAATTTTGACATTTCTAACTTTTTCTTCTGATCAACAATTTTAGCATAAACTTGTGTCATTTCGATTTTACTGTGCCCAAGCAATTCTTTCATCGTATAAATATCCATGCCGAACGTTAAGCCAATGGTGGCGAACGTGTGCCTTGCAGCATGAAAGTGAAGATTTTTCTTTATACCCGCTTCCAGTGCCCAAAATTTTAGATAAACATTAACCACCTGACTTGATGGTAAATCCCAAAACACTTTTTTATTAATCGGGTGCTTTGAGAGTTTTTCTATGATTAATTTAGCGTCTTCGATTAAAGGCACCATGACGATTTTTTTCGCGGTTTTGGCGGGCCGGAAAGTAATTTGATCATTTTGGATTTCACTGTAAACTAATTTTTTTACATCTGAAAACCGTAACCCGGTGAAGCATGAAAACAAAAAGGCCTGCCGGATTTGACTGTTCCCTTTTTTGGGAATAAAATTAGCTAAAGTTCGTACTTCCTCGATGGTAAGGGTTGTACGCTCGGAATCTTCTTCTTCGATGATCTTGAAACTACTAAATGGCGAAGCTTGGATGACACCTTTTACAACCAATTTATTAAAATGCTGGCGAAAAACGGACATATAGGCATTGGTGGTATTTCTGCTAACCTGATTAAGCAGGTAGCTTTGAAAGTTCCTTAACAAATCTTCATCCACGTCCTGAATTAAAACATCCCGCTTAGGGAAATACTTTTTAAGATGAATAATAAGGCATTCTAATTTGTAATTAAATTTCTTAGACAAACATTGGTCGAAATAATCCTGAAGATTATAATTTATTTTTGCGCGTTGCTTATACCCATGCTCTGAGAAATTTAATTCATCCTCTCGTTTATTGCGAAGCGCCTTTATAATTTTAAGCTTATCCTTATCTGCCTCACTAATCCGTGTTCCAGAGTCAGAATAGTCCTTATCGACATAAATCTTAAGGAACTCATAATTGCGCTTACCTTTGCCCTCGCCGGTATTAGAATAAATATCGAGATAGGCACTAAATTTGCCGCTGCTTAGTTCTTTATATCTAATGGTTACCATAAAATAATTTGTTACTTTTGTTACTCATGAAAGTCAAAAAGTAACAAATGAGTAACAAAAGTAACATAAAATAAGAGAGAATACAAAAAATAAATTAAAAACAAAACAATTAAATAGCTAATAATGAGCATTATATCTATTTCATTCTTTTACAGTTTCCACTCGTTTATGTTATCATAAAAACATGGCAGGCATTTATATCCACATACCATTTTGTAAGCAGGCGTGCCATTATTGTGATTTTCATTTCAGTACCTCGTTAAAATATAAGGATGAGCTTGTAGCCGCGCTTATCAAGGAAATAAAGCTGCAAAAAACTTACCTTAATGGCGAAACCATTGAAACTATTTACTTTGGGGGAGGCACCCCATCGTTGCTTAGTGATGCAGAAACGGGCCATATTATAAATACGATAACTGAAATTCATACAGTAGCATCAGGCGCTGAAATAACACTGGAAGCCAACCCGGATGACCTGACAAAAGAAAAATTGCAGTCGCTAAGACAAACACCTGCTAACCGCTTTAGTATTGGGCTGCAATCATTTTTTGATGAAGATTTGCAATGGATGAACCGTGTACACCGTGCTGAAGAAGCAGAATCGTCAGTAAAAAGGTCGCAGGACGCAGGGTTTGAGAACATTACTGTCGACCTGATATATGGCTACCCGCTTTTAACCGACCAAAAGTGGAAGCATAACCTTGACAAGGTGTTTGAATTGGGAGTTCCGCATGTATCGGCTTATTCCATAACCGTTGAGCCGAGGACGGCGCTGGCATCATTCATTAAACAAAAGAAACAGCAGCCCATGAACGATGAGCAAAGTGCTGCGCAGTTTATTTACATGATGGATGCCATGCAGCAAAACGGGTTTGAGCATTACGAAATATCGAACTTTTGTAAGCCGGGGTTTTATTCGCGCCATAATTCAAATTACTGGAGGGGCGTGAAATACCTGGGGATAGGGCCTTCGGCACATTCATACAATGGCGAAACGCGCCAGTGGAACGTTGCCAATAATGCTAAATATATACAGGGGATTGAAACCGGGAAAATAGCTGCCGAAACGGAACATCTTACCGAGACCAACCGGCTGAACGAATACATCATGACCTCGCTGCGAACTAGTTGGGGGCTCGATCTGAATAAATTGAATAGCATAGCTGCGGCCGCGGCAAGTGAACTGCTTAAAGAAGCGGAACCTTTTTTTGATAAGGAATGGATAAAAAAAGAGAATGATATTATTATCCTGACCCAAACAGGGAAGCTGTATGCTGATCATATTGCTGCGGAGTTGTTTTTTTGATAATTATCCATCATTGGAACGAAGCAATCTCTGTACGATTGACAGCTGAATACGCTTTATTACTAATCGCTTCAATCGTTGCCGCTGAAGTTTTTTTTTGTCTTGATAGGAGAAACAAAAAAATAAAGGCAAAGGCAACGCTTCCGCCTACAGGCCATACTCCCGGTCCCGCAGCCCTTTGCCGTGGCCATGCTTTTTTGGTTTTGCCGTTTGTGTTAAAGGCGCGTACCTACGCATTTTCATCATTCCTGGTTTAAAACTTTGTACCACCACAGGCTATTAGAAGTTTAAATCCGCGCAGATAGCCCTGCCGTATCTTCTATCAAAATAAACTACATATCAAGAACATGAAAAAATTGATCATCGCGGCATTTGCTTTAGTAGCTATAGCAATAGCCCCTAACACTCAAGCCCAAACCAAAATGGTTGGAGGTGCAGCCATGTACCCAACAAAAAACATTGTTGAAAACGCAGTGAATTCAAAAGATCACACCACACTGGTTGCCGCAGTTAAAGCCGCCGGACTGGTTGAAACTTTAGAAAGCGCGGGCCCGTTCACCGTATTTGCCCCAACCAACGAGGCGTTTAACAAATTGCCTGCCGGCACAGTTGATAACCTGGTAAAACCTGAAAACAAAGCAACATTAACCAAAATTTTAACTTACCATGTGGTAGCCGGTCGTTTAAGTGCCGCCGACCTGTGGGCAAAAGTTAAAGCCGGTAATGGCAAAGCCGAATTAAAAACCGTTGAAGGCGGCAGCCTTTGGGTAATGGCACAGGGTAAAAAACTATACCTGGTTGATGAGAAGGGCGGGAAATCATGGATAACTATAGCCGATGTGTTCCAAAGCAATGGCGTTATACATGTAGTGAACACGGTATTAATGCCCAAATAATAACATTCCTATTTGCCTTTAAAAAACATAGCCCGGTGTAAAAGCGCCGGGTTTTTTTGTTTTGATATTCTACTTACGTCATTATAATGCCGGTTTGGGCTTTTGTCAAAACAATATAAAAAACGGTATTGCCGTTTTTAAACTTTCGCCTTTTAATTACTTTTGGCGGTTAAATAATTGTAAACATGAGCATCATTCTAACTCCTATTGATACCGTTGATCATATTAGCAAAGAGGATTTTGTTAACAATTACTTAAACCCGCGCAAGCCGCTTATTATACGAAAAGCCACCGAAAGCTGGCCGGCATTAGAAAAGTGGACCTTTGATTATTTAAAGGAAACAGTGGGCGATATAACTGTGCCATTATATGATAGTTCGAAGGCTGACCCTTCAAAGCCCATTAATGCAGCAGCGGCAGAAATGAAATTCGGCGATTATATCGACCTGATTCAAAAAGAACCAACCGATCTGCGCATATTTTTGTTCGATCCGATAAAACAAGCTCCAGCATTATTAAATGATTACCGTTCGCCAAGTGACCTGATGGGCGGTTTTTTGGATAAATACCCCAATATGTTCTTCGGCGGCAAGGGCTCGGTTACCTTTTTACATTACGATATTGACCTGGCACATATATTCCATACGCATTTTAATGGCCGGAAGCATGTAATGCTGTTCGACTATAAATGGCGGGAACGATTGTATTGCATCCCTTTTGCTACCTATGCGCTTGAGGATTATAATATTGAAAAACCTGATTTTAAAAAATTTCCGGCACTGGATGGCGTGGAAGGGCAGGAGGCTTATTTAGAACATGGCGATACACTGTTTATGCCTACCGGCTACTGGCACTGGATGAAATATCTGGATGGCTCGTTCTCCATTTCCCTGCGCGCCTGGGACAAAAGCTGGGGCATAAAAGCCAAAAGCCTGTACAACCTTACCATACAACGCAAGTTTGACGATATTATGAAGAAGAACTTCAAAAAGCGTTACATGGACTGGAAAGAGGAGCTGGCTTATGAAAGGGCTGATAAGGCTTTGGCTAAGGGAGAACCGAAATAATTCAAATACTGGAGTTGTTTAATAAGGAATAATAATTTCATAACCCGTAATTCACATTGTCTTCGTTCCTTTGCACTTTCGGTTAATAAACTGATCGGGAACTGAAAAATGAGCTTTATCCTGTACCCGGTCGATACTGTTGAAAGTATATCTCCTGCTGATTTTAAAAAGAACTATTTAGATAAGCGCCACCCTTTAATTATCAAAGGGCTTACCAAAACCTGGCCCGCCCGCGAAAAATGGACAGCTGAATACCTGAAACAGGTGGTGGGCAAAAAAGTAGTGCCTTTATATGATAATTCCAAAGCCGACCCTTCAAAACCCATCAACTCATCGGCTGCTGAAATGCCATTTGATGAATATATCGACCTGATAAAGTCGCAGCCTACCGAATTGCGCATATTTTTCTTCAATATATTTAAACAGGCGCCGCAGCTTCTGGATGATATTGTGCTGCCTAAAGACCTGATGGGCGGATTTTTGGAAAGCATGCCCGCCATGTTTTTTGGTGGCTCTAATTCGGTTACGTTCCTGCATTATGATATTGACCTGCCGCATATATTCCACACCCATTTTGGTGGGCGCAAGCATGTAATATTGTTCGAGAATAAATGGAAGCGCCGTTTGTACTGCATCCCTAATGCTACTTATGCGCTCGAGGATTATGACGTGGCAGCCCCGGATATTAAAAAATTCCCTGCACTGGATGGCGTGGAAGGGTTTGAAGTGTTTTTAGAGCATGGCGATACCCTGTTTATGCCTACTGGTTACTGGCATTGGATGAAGTATTTGGATGGATCTTTCTCGTTAAGCCTGCGGGCATGGGATGCTTCCCTAACACGTAAAGTCGCCAGTGTGTACAACCTTGCCGTTAAAGGTGGTTTGGATAGCCTGTTGAAAATGACGTTTAAAGCGCGTTATGCTAAACGGCGTGAGAAGGTTGCTGTTAAAAGGGCGGGCAAAGCGCTGGCGGCTGGTGAACCGAAGTAATAGCCTCATCCTTCCCTTTCCTTTGAGAGGGTTCTGAAAGCGATTTTTTAATATCGAACATCGAATATTGAATAATGAAAGCATTGTAGTTTACACTTGATTTAAATTAATTGTAACAAGAATGTTGCAATGTCAAAATATTTTTATTATATTAGTGTTTCATATGTATTGTAAGTGAAACCTCACTTACTTATTGTGATAAGGTTTAGGTTTAAGCCTCCGAGCAGCGAGTGCAAGGAGGCTTTATTGTTTTAGAAAGGTTTAAACACCAACAATTTTGTCTCAATCCAATGTCATATTTCCCTCCCGTACTTTTTTCCCTCCCAAACAATGCTACATTTACGTGTTTAGACAACGATTGTAATAAATATGGAAACAAATAAATTATTTGAACCTGTAAAGGTTGGGGCTATAGAATTAAAGAACCGCATTGTAATGTCGCCCATGACGAGGTGCCGCGCGATAGGCAACGTACCGAACGACTTGATGGCCGAATATTACCGCCAACGATCGGGGGCGGGGCTTATTGTTACGGAGGGCACATCGCCATCGCCAAACGGTTTGGGTTACGCGCGCATACCGGGTATTTTCAGCAAGGAACAGGTTGAGGGCTGGAAGAAAGTAACCTCGGCAGTACACCAGGCGGGTGGAAAGATATTTGTACAGTTGATGCATACCGGGCGCATTAGTCACCCGCTTAACTTACCTGAAGGCGCTGAAGTGCTTGCACCATCGGCAGTGAAACCGGCAGGGCAAATGTGGACAGACGCCCAGCAGATGCAGGATTTCCCTACACCAAAGGCCATGACCGCCGAAGAACTGGAAAGTACCAAAGCTGAATTTATTGCAGCCGCAAAAAATGCTGTTGAGGCAGGTTTTGACGGTATTGAGTTGCATGGCGCCAACGGCTATTTGTTGGAGCAATTCCTCTCGCCTGTAAGCAATGTGCGCACCGACGAATATGGTGGCAGTATCGAGAACCGCGCGCGTTTTGTGCTTGAAGTGGTAAAAGGCGCGGCTGACGCGATAGGCAAAGAAAGGGTGGGGATACGTTTATCGCCCTATGGTGTGGCGAGTGATATGCCGCATTACCCGGAGATAGATGCCGAATACAAATACCTGGCTGAAGAACTAAACAAGATAGGTATAGCTTATATCCATATTGTCGACCACTCGGCAATAGGCGCGCCTGCCGTGCCGGTTGAAATTAAACAGGCTATACGCAACGCTTTTAAAAATACGGTGATATTGGCCGGTGGCTTTAATGCTGAAACCGCTGAAGCAGCTATACAAAGCGGCTTAGGCGACCTGGCCGCCATTGGCCGCCCGTTCATCAATAACCCCGACCTGGTTTACCGCTACCAAAACAATAAACCGGTTTCGGCAGATCTGGATATGAATGTTTTTTATTCTGCTGATGCGGTAGGGTATACTGATTATCCGGTTTGCCAGGATTAATAAAAACAGCGCGGGTAACATTATTACCCGCGCTGTTCTTTTACGAAGTATGGTCGCATACTATCTTCCACTCGCCATTAATTTTCCTGAACAATAGGGTGAAATAGCCGCCTACGGCGCCTGATTTCCTGTCGAGGTGCCATGAGCCGAGCATGAAGGCGTTGCTTTTGTCGATCAGGTTCAGTTTTATTAACCCAAAGGTTAGCTTGCCCATTGTGGCTTTATCGGGATAGGCTTTTTTGTAGCGGTTAAGCGTGTTTTGCCAGCCGTATAACGGGCCGGATTTGCCGATGAACATTACCGAATCTGATTTCCAATAGGATTGCATAAAGGCATTTATATCGCCTTTGTTCCAGGCGGTTTGCGAATCGGTCATTAATTTGGTGATGGCTTGCCTGTCTTGCGCGAAGATGAAGGATGCGGTAAATAGAAACAAACAGCAGAGGAGTAATTTTTTCATCTGAACCGGGATTTATTGATAAAACAGATCTACAGGATAAAAATGCGAAAAGAAATCATGAAAATCCTTAAATCCCAAAAATCATGGTTCAGATAATTGTGTTAAGGATTGAAGTGGATACCAGCCATGCGGCAGGCCCAGTGTGATAGCCGGGTATAAGGCCTGCAGGCGTATGAACGGAAAGCCTGGCCCGCAGGGAACACCCTAAATTACTTTAACAGTAACACCGGAACTGCTGAGGTTTTGGCCAGTTGCACAGAAATACTGGTGTGCATTAGCGACTGCAAAAAACTGTATTTATGCGGCAGGGCTATCACGAGTTGGGCGTCGTTGTCCTCGGCAAAATCGAGTATGCCATTAATCACATTTTTTTCGTTAATAAAAGCGTATTTGGGGTGGAAGGGTTTTAGCATATCAAACAGCGCGGTTTCTTCGGCTGCGCGTTCGGCATCGCCGCTGCCGTGTTTGCCGCTGTCGTCAACGTTTACTACCAGCAATTCCAGCTTCTTTTTGCTAAGTAATTTTTTCAGGCCCTCCAACGGTACGTTTTCTCTCACCTTATTAAAATCGCAGGCTACTACAATGCGACTGATATGTTCAAAGGCATAATCGGGCGGTACAATTATAACGGGTACCGGGCAGTTTTTTGAAATATCGATCACATGGCTGCCGATTTTGTAATCGTTATGGCTGCTGTTGCCGGTGCTGCCGATGATGACCAGATCGGCATTTTTGGCGGCTACGTTTTCAACTATGGCGCGTACCAAATGGGTGCGGTTAAGGTGTGTGCTTATCTCAACTCCCGGGCGCACCTGGGGTTGCAATTTTTTCTTCAGCTGTTCCAGGTTATGTATGCGTTCGGCGGCGTTTGCTTCCACGTCTTCGTTCCTTATCATTACCATATCAGAGTTGGGCAGGGTAGTTTCGTATACCGTAACATAGTAGGCATTTAATAAAACAATATGCTCCACATCGGTTTGATGGCTTAAAGCTGCTACAAACTGGGCAGCATGTACCGAGGCTCTCGAAAAATCAATAGGTACGAGATAGGTTTTCATTTTATCAGAAATTTAGGGTATACTAATTTATATAACGCTTTACACACACATTGGTTTATAAATATACCTGTAATTAACATTCATTTTACATAAGCGCAAATATTTATGGAAGTAATAAAACAAAAAACAATAAAATCAGCTAATCATTAATATCAACGGCTATATTTACCCGCAACTATGAGCAACAAAATATTGTGTTTTGGCGAGGTTTTATGGGACGCCTTCGGCGATGAAAAAAAGGCCGGCGGCGCGCCAATGAATGTTGCCCGCCACCTTGTGCAGCAACATATGGATGTAGCATTTGCCAGCAGGGTAGGGATGGATGCTTCGGGCGAAGAGCTGGTGGGCTTTTTGAAGGATAACGGGCTTTATTCGCCCATTATTCAGCGCGATGAGGAATTGCCTACCTGCGAGGTTACGGTACAGTTGGATGCCGACAACCAGGCAACTTATATTATCCCGCAGCCGGTATCGTGGGACAACATACAGGTTGATGACGCGCTTACACAAGCCGCTGTTAACGCCAGGGCCATAGTTTTTGGCAGCCTGGCCTGCCGCAGCGATACCACCCGCCAAACGCTGCTCAATTTGCTTGATGAAACCAACGCCCTGCGCATATTCGACGTGAACCTGCGCCCGCCGCATTACACCCTTGCCACTATTGAAACACTGGCCGCCCGGGCCACCGTAGTAAAAATGAACGAGGAAGAAGCTGCCCTGCTTATTGGCGGCAGCAATGGTAATTTAAAAGAGATGATAGCCGAGTTTTACGCGAAATACCATGCCCAAACTATTTGCGTAACCCGCGGGGGAAATGGCGCCATTATTTGGCACGACTATAAATTTTACGAACACCCCGGTTTTAAGGTAACTGTTGCCGATACGGTAGGCGCAGGTGATTCCTTCCTGGCAACTCTTATTGCCGGTATATTGACCAACCAGCCCATGCAACAGGTATTGGCCAAAGCTTGCGCTATTGGCGCTTTTGTAACCAGCAAACGCGGCGCAAACCCGGTATATGATGATACGGAAATAAATGTTATCATCAACAGTTAAAAATTTGTAGCAAAAAGTTTGAAATTGTTGATAATGATGCATACTTTTATAGTACCCCTTATTATTACGCTTAATACCGGCCTGCATCTGTCTTTTATTTTCCTGTAACTGCGCCTCATTTTATCAGCAATTATCGTCTGATGAAAAATTAATACTTTTCCATCTTTTTCAATTAAAATATTTTTGATTTTTTTCGTTATCTGCGTATCTTTAGGTAATATTTAAACTATTGCGATAACACTAATTAAAAGGATAATTTTTATGGAAACAACGATGATGGTTCATCAACAATGCAAAAAATGCCATCGGGGGGTTCTGGACAGCCGTGTAAAGCGCGCGCTGATAATAAAGATTGCTCTGTTCTGGCTTCCCATTAAAAGATACAAGTGCAATTTTTGTGATAAAAAAACGTACCTGTTTGGCTCATCCCTGCGTCGGAGGCAGCAAAGCCCGTTACAGGTAATATAATACGTCAATATCTACCTGCTAAAACATGCAGGGTTCATAGTTTCACGAAGGCCGGTCTTCCCGTTGGCAAAAAGCGGACGGAGTACCGGTTTTTTTGTGTTTATTACTTTCATTTTACCATAATAAAATTAGCTTAAATTAATTTTGTATGATAAATTTAGCATGATGAAAGTAGAAATATGGTCGGATGTAATGTGCCCGTTTTGTTATATAGGCAAACGCAGGTTTGAGGATGCCCTGAAAAATTCGGAACATAAAGATGAGATACAGGTAGAATGGAAAAGCTTTCAGCTTAACCCGGATATGAAAACCGATCCTTCGGTTAATATCGACCAATACCTGGCCCGTGTAAAAGGCTGGAGTTTAGAGCAAGCTAAAGACATGAATGCCCATGTAACCGCAATGGCTGCCGAAGCAGGGCTGACTTATAATTTCGACCGCGCCATTGTTGCCAATAGCTTTAAGGCGCACCGTTTTACCCATTTGGCCAAAAAACACGGCCTGGGCGACGCCGCAGAAGAACAACTTTTTAAAGCTTATTTTACCGATGGTAAGAATACCGACGATATAAATGTGCTGATAGAATTAGGCACAGCCATCGGCCTTAATGCCGGTGAGATAAAACAAACCCTTGAAAGCGATGCTTATGCCGATGAAGTAAGGCATGATATTTACGAAGCGCAGCAATTGGGTATACGCGGTGTGCCGTTTTTTGTGATGAATAGAAAATACGGTGTTTCAGGTGCACAGGAAGTACCTGTTTTTGAGCAGACCACTGATAAAGCGTTTGCCGAATGGCGACAGGAAAATCCGAAACCTGTGCTTGATGTGATTGAGGGGGATAGCTGCGGGCCGGACGGGAATTGTTGACCCCACCCAACCCTCCCCAAGGGGGATGGCTTTAAAAGTAAGGTAAACTAAAAAAGTCTCTCATTGGGGGAGATTTAGAGGGGTAATCTGCTTAATTTTCAGTACAATTGTTTACGGCATTGCCGTGCCTGAAAGTTAAGCCAATGAACACCGCCAGATATACCCTAACAGCAGCAATATTATTTATACTGCTTAGCACTATTGCCCCTGCACAAACCCCTGACCCGTACGCCAAATATCCAACATGTAACCAGGAACTTGGCGTTAACTGGTCGCCCGGGAAAACAACGTTTAAGGTATGGGCTCCAAAGGCCTCGGCTGTAAAGTTGCGTTTGTACGATGCCGGCGAAGGGGGAGAAGCTATACAACAGATCGATCTTGAAAAAGGATCGCGAGGGGCGTGGAAGGCGGTTGTAAAACAAAACCTGAAAAATAAATACTACACTTTCCAGGTTGAACAGGATGGCAAATGGCTGGCCGAAGCGCCCGATATTTATGCAAAAGCCGTGGGGGTGAATGGGCACAGGGGAATGGTTGTCGACCTGAAAAGCACCGACCCTGTGGGCTGGAAAAAAGATAAAAGCCCGAAACTGAAAAACGCCAATTCCATTATTATTTACGAAACGCATATCAGGGATATATCCATCGACCCAAATTCGGGTATCATCCATAAAGGCAAATTTTTAGGTTTGGCAGAAACAGGTACCAAAAGCCCTGACGGGCAGCCTACCGGGCTCGACCATATCAAACAATTGGGCGTAACAGATGTGCATATTTTACCTGCATTCGATTTTAATTCGATAGATGAAACCAAGCCCGACAGCAAGCAATACAACTGGGGCTATGACCCACTGAACTATAATGTGCCCGAAGGCAGCTATTCAACCAACCCATACGACGGGAACGTTCGCATAAAGGAATTTAAACAGATGGTGCAGGCGCTGCACGCCAATGGCCTGCGGGTGATACTGGATGTGGTGTATAACCACACCACGGACATTGAGCATTCCAACTTCAGCCAGTTTGCGCCGGGGTACTTTTACAGGCATAATGCCGATGGCAGCTATTCGAATGGTACAGGCTGCGGGAACGAAACCGCTTCCGAACGCCCCATGATGCGTAAGTTTATGATGGAATCGGTATTGTATTGGGTGCGGGAATATCATATCGATGGTTTCCGCTTTGATCTTATGGGCATACACGATATAAAAACCATGAATGCCATTAGCGATACCCTGCACAAGATCGACCCTTCCATTTTTATTTATGGCGAAGGCTGGACGGCGGGCGCGACGCCATATCCCGAAGATAAACGTGCTGTGAAAAAGAATGTATTGAAACTGGACAGGATAGCCGCCTTTAGCGATGACCTTCGTGACGGACTTAAAGGTGGTTTTAGCGATGTAAAAACCAAAGGCTTTGTAAGCGGCGACCAAAACTCGAAGGAAAGCGTAATGTTTGGCATTGTGGCATCGGTGCAGCATCCGCAGATAGACTATGCAAAAGTGAACTACTCCAAAGCGCCCTGGGCCAAACAGCCATACCAAACCATTACTTATGCTTCGTGCCATGACGATAATACGCTGTTCGACAGGCTGAAAATATCCAATCCCGATGCTTCGGAAGCCGACCTGGTAAAAATGGATAAACTGGCGAACACCATCGTGCTTACCTCGCAAGGAGTGGCCTTTTTGCATTCGGGCGCTGAAATGGAACGCACCAAGCAGGGTGTTGCCAACTCGTTTAACTCGCCCGACGCAATCAACGAAATAGACTGGAGCCGCAAAACGAAATACTTAGATGTGTTTAATTACTATAAGGGGCTGGTGGCTTTACGAAAAGACCACCCGGCATTCAGGTTGACATCGGCGGGACTGATACGAAGACATTTGAGTTTTATGGACGTTGTCGACCCATCGGTTATCGCTTACCAGTTAACGGATAATGCAGGTGGCGATAAATGGCATACGATCATAGTACTGCTGAACGGCAGTAAGGATAATAAAACCGTTACTATACCCGCAGGTAACTGGACTTTGGTTGGGGATGGGGAGAAGATCGATGAAACTGGGATTAAAACGGTAAGTGGGGGAAGTATTAGTGTGCCGGGGATAGCGGGGTTTGTGTTGCATGATTGAGAAAATGATAAAATAAACTAAGTAATCATGTACAATATAAACAAGTTGCTTTCTTTAGCTTTATTCGCAGTTATTTTCCTGGTTTCTTGTTCAACAAATACTACTTACATTTATCGGAATGATACAGTAGTTAATTATGTTATAAAACAGGGAAAGCCATTGCCACCCAAAGAATGGCATTGCTATAATGTTGAAGAAGAGAAAATATGCATACCATCAAGTTGGAGGTTTGTTAATCAAAATAGATTTTTCTTTTTGGCAAAGCCACCTGTCCTGGATTCGCAGTCATTTGTAGTAGTTTTAAAATACAATATTAAGGCAACAGGCTTAACGGTTAACAAATATTTGCGGGAGACTTATCTACAATTGAGGAACGATACTATCGAGAAATTTAATGGTTATACAACGCTTAAAATGGTCTATAGCAACAAGGAAGCATATAATAGCGAATACCATACCACTATAAAAAATAAACCATACACAACTTTTTCTACTGTCTTTGAAAAAGATAGTATTCTGTTCGAAATAGCATTAAAAGCTGAAAAGTCTCAGAGTGCAAAATATCAGCAGTTGTATCAAGATATTGTATTTAACTTCTATACAAAAAACAAATTGGTATTTACAGTAAAGGATAAGGTAAACCAAACACATGAAGTTGATTTATCTAAGTTATAACACTTAATGCGGCAGTAAGATAGATACGCAATTAACCTATCGCGCTCCGTTTACCCACCCCGACTTAGCTTCGCTCGTCGACCCTCCCTTTGCTGCGCACAAGGAGGGTGAAAATTATTTTAGGACAAGCAATTAACCTATCGCGCTCCGTTTACCCACCCCGACTTAGCTTCGCTCGTCGACCCTCCCTTTGCTGCGGACAAGGAGGGTGAAAATTATTTTAGGGCAAGCAATTAACCTATCGCGCTCAGTTTACCCACCCCGACTTAGCTTCGCTCGTCGACCCTCCCTTTGCTGCGCACAAGGGGGGTGAAAATATGGTGAGACAAAATGAGACAGTTTCCCAATAAGAACCATTAAAAACGACCTTTTTTAGGCTGAAAATTAATGGTTTTTGTCTGTTTTTTGCCAAAAAGCGGGCGTTTTTGAGCTATTTTCGGCCTTTTTCGAGCAATAAAATAGCTTTTTTTTGCCTGATTGGGTTCAAAGATCGCTTATTTTGACTGTTTTTGAACGTTTTTAAAATGGTAAATGGGGCTGTCTCACTTTGTATCATTTCATTATATGAGACAGTTGCTCCAAAATCTCCTGACATTCTGCCACCAACCTGTTAATATATAATTTCTTACCTTTGCATAGATCAAACTTAGTGTAATAAATACACTAATGTTATATACTATGACAGAGGTTACTATCAATAACACATACACCAGTTCGCGCCTGGCTTTAAGGGCTACGGTAGGCATCATGTTCTTTTTGGCAGGGCTGTGCTTTGCCAGTTGGGCATCGCGTATTGTTACGGTTCAGCAAACATTGCATTTGTCGGATGCGGGGTTGGGGGCTATATTGTTCTCGCTGCCTGTGGGGTTAATGTGTTCGCTGCCCTTTTCGGGGTGGATCATTACTATAATTGGCAGTCGCAGGCTGCTTATTATAGCTTTAATATTTTATGGTTTAACACTTATTGGTTTAAGCCTGGCGCAAAATGTGGTGCAGTTGATAGCCTGTTTGGTATTCTTCGGTTTCTCAAGCAACGCGGTAAATATATCGGTAAACACGCAGGCCGTAGCTGCCGAGGTGATGTATGAAAGGCCGATCATGGCCTCGTTCCATGGGTTGTGGAGCCTGGCGGGTTTTACCGGGGCCGGGATAGGCACATTCATGATCGCGCACCGGGTAGCGCCTTTGCATCATTTTTTGTTCATCAGCGCCTTTATAGTGGTTATGGTTGTCATAGCGGCGCGATACCTTCAAAACGACAAGATAACTGTAAGGGGCCCGGTATTTGTAATGCCGGATAGTTCGCTCATAAAGCTGGGTGTCATCGCCATGTGCTCCATGATATGCGAGGGGGCAATGTTCGACTGGAGCGTTATTTACTTTAAAAAAGTGGTAACCGCGCCAACGGCATTAATAGGCGCTGGCTTTACCGCATTTATGTGCACCATGGCAGGCGGTCGTTTCATAGCCGACTGGTTTGCTAAACAATATGGCCTGAAGCGCATATTACAGGTGAGTGGCTTGCTTACGGTTACGGGGCTACTGATAGCTGTTATCTTCCCTTATTTTTATACGGCCATGGCGGGTTTCCTGTTGGTGGGGGCGGGGGTGTCCTCGGTAGTGCCTATGGTATACAGCGCGGCGGGAAAATCGAAAACTATGCAGCCGGGAGTTGCGCTGGCGGCGGTATCAACCATTGGGTTTATCGGGTTTTTGTTTGGGCCGCCTATCATCGGGTTTATAGCAGGTCTGGCTACACTGCGTGCCTCGTTCGTATTTATCGCGCTGATGGGGACTTGCGTGGTGGTGCTGTCGACCAAGGCTAAGTTGTAATTTTATAAATTCGAAATCGAACATCCGAAATCCGAAATAAATCACTCCTCATCCAAATCCTTTTCATTCGGGTTCAGCAAATAATCAAACTGCTCAAAACCATTATGAAATATGAATTTCAGCCTGCGCTTTGGTTCCGTAATATCCAGCGACATGGCCGCCAGGGTTGAGGGGATATTATCGCGTATAAGCTTAATATCGGTAATGTTGGGCATCTCGATAAATATATCATCGGCCTGCGGGGTAATTTTCCATCCCTGTAAATGAGCCCTGTTCAGCAGGTCTATCCATTTTTGTTGGTATAAGTTCATAGCAGCTATTTTATAGGATTATAAATGAAATTTCGTGCTAATAGTTTTTAATTTTTGCAGGTTGTTACCATACTCATGGCAGCAGGTGGCTCTATTGTTATCATACTATAATATTAAAATCATTTTTGTCCGAAATCACACGTTGAACAAACAAAACAGGTAAAATTTTTGTAGGATTATCATGAGTTTATCAGCAGATTGATACCTTTGTCGCAATTAATGGATTCATTAGATACCACACCTGAAACACAGTCACCCGCACGCCGCAAACGCATAGCGGGTTTTAAAAAAAGCCTGATGGATTTTTTCATCAGCCTTTACAGGATAAACCAATTCATACTGCGGTTTTTTAAAGAGGCATTTACTCCCCCCTATGAATTTAAGGAAATTGTAAGGCAGTGTTACGAGGTTGGTGTGCGTTCATTCACGCTTATTACGTTAACGGGTTTTATAGTAGGTTTAATATTTACCAAGCAGTCGCGCCCATCGCTCGATGCGTTTGGCGCTACATCATGGTTGCCATCGCTGGTATCAATTGCAATTATGCGTGCATTGGCGCCGCTGGTAACAGCACTTATTGCCGCGGGCAAGGTGGGTTCAAGTATAGGCGCCGAGCTGGGGTCCATGCGTGTAACCGAGCAGATAGACGCTATGGAAGTTTCAGGCACTAACCCTTTTAAATTTTTAGTTTGTACAAGGGTACTGGCTACCACGCTTACCATACCAATTTTGGCAACTTATACGGGTTTTATAGCGCTTATAGGCGGTTTTTTAAATATATATGTAAATGAAGGCACCAGTTACCGTACCTATATACAGCAGGTGTTTGATCCGCTTACATTTATTGATTTTGAAGCTTCGTTAATAAAAGCTATTGTATTTGGATTTACTATTGGTATAGTGGGCAGTTACCAGGGCTATTATTCAAACAAGGGTACCGAGGGTGTGGGCAAGGCGGCGAACGGCGCAGTGGTTACCGCCATGTTTTTAATTTTTATTGAAGAAATTACCATTGTGCAAATAACAAGCTGGTTCAGATAAGTAATTATGGATAAGCCAAAAGCACCTATAGATTATAAAAATGCAGTTATCCGCGTTAAAGGGCTTGAAAAAGCTTTTGACGATTATAAGGTGCTGCAGGGTATAAACCTGGAACTTTACCAGGGCGAGAACCTGGTGGTGCTTGGTCGTTCGGGTACGGGTAAATCAGTATTGATAAAGATCATATCGGGCTTGTTAAGGGCCGACAGGGGTACAGTGGAGGTTTTGGGCGAAGATATTGAAAAACTAAAGAACAAGGAGTTGCAGGCACTGCGTATACGCATAGGCTTTTCATTTCAGAACAGTGCGTTGTACGATAGTATGACAGTACGAAAAAACCTGGAGTTTCCGTTGGTGCGTAATCGTAAGGGTATAACCCGAAAAGAAATTGATACCGCGGTTGAAACTGTTTTAGATGCAGTGAGTTTATCGCATACCATAAACCAAATGCCGGCAGAATTATCGGGCGGGCAGCGCAAACGTATAGGCATAGCCCGTACGCTGATACTGAACCCCGAAATAATGTTGTATGATGAGCCAACCGCCGGCCTCGACCCGATAACCTGTATCGAGATAAACGCGTTGATAAACGAGGTGCAGCAGCGGTATAATACCTCGTCTATCATTATAACACACGACCTTACCTGTGCCAAGCAAACGGGCGACAGGATAGCCATGCTACTGGATGGAAAATTCCAGCGTGAGGGTAGTTTTGAACAGGTTTTTGATACCGATAACGATAGGATAAAACCATTTTTTGATTATAATTTTATTAAATAGATATTTACCATAACATTATGGATTTAGCAGAAAACAGGCGCGCGATAACAGTTGGGATATTTTTGGCCCTTGGGTTACTCATATTCATTTTGGGCGTATTTGTGTTAGGGGGGCAATCGAAAAGCTTTTCAAAAAGCATCCATATTTCGGCTGTTTTTGATGATGTTGCCGGGTTGAAGAAGGGTAACAACGTTTGGTTCTCGGGGGTAAAAGTAGGTACCATAAGCGATATGCACTTTAGCGGTCCGCACCAGGTTGAGGTTAAAATGAGCGTTGATGAAAACTCAAGACAATATATACACCGCAATGCCGAGGTACATATAGGGTCAGACGGGCTTATAGGTAACAAGATTATTGTAATTGATGGCGGTAGCCCGCAGGCCCCTATTATACACGATAAAGATGTGCTACAGGCCGCCAAGCTAACATCGACAGATGATATGCTTAAAACATTACAGCAGAATAACGAGAACCTGTTGGCCATAACAGGCGATTTTAAATTATTGAGCCATAAAATACTGCAAGGCAAGGGAACGGTTGGTACACTGATGGCCGACAGTACAATGGCGGTACAATTAAAAGCATCAATGCGGAATTTGGAAGCTGCTACTGCAAGCGCTGCCGTTATGGCAACTAATCTTAACAAATTTAGTAACAAGCTGGGTACCAAGGGTGGGTTTGCCGATAAATTATTTACTGATACTTCAACCTTTAATAAAATAGCTGCGGCAGTAGCGCAATTAAAAAGCGCCGCCGAAAATGCCAATACCATCACCAGTAATTTAAGCAAGGCCAGCAATAAGTTGAACAGCAATGATAATATACTGGGTATATTGCTGAACGACCAGCAAAAAGCGGCACAGGTAAAAAGCACTATCGATAACCTGCAGGCCGGTACCATAAAGTTGAACGACGATCTTGAAGCGGCCCAGCATAACTTTCTACTGCGTGGTTTCTTCAAAAAACGCGATAAAGCCAGGGCCGATAGCCTGAAGAAATAACAGCGCTCCCCGCATCTGCCAGGAGCAGTTTATACAAAAGGCTTCCTATCATCTCTTAAAACAAGAAATGGCGCAGAGAACAGGTAAGTTGCAGGCTTTACGGCATCCTGTTTTAAATGCCAATATCATTACTCATCTATGCATTTATTGCAAAAAGTAGTATAATATAAAGTAATAAATAATATACTATCGACAGGTTCGCTGGCTATTCAACGACAGTATCCACTAAAAAAATCCGCTAAGGTAATTATCAATTCTGAGTTAAATCTGTAGTTCCTACGATTTTCATGATAAATTAATATTAATTTATCATGAACAAACAATTTATTATTTCTGGCAGTTATCGGCATATTATAATATTACAAAACGTTGTGCAAAGGAAGCTTGTTTTAGTTGGTTTTTGTGGATTATAATATTGGATGGTGACATCCCTGTAAAAATCAGGCCATATGAAGAAGCTTTCTGTATTTAATGCCAATTCAAAAAAAATCTTGTCGGGGCATCTGACGATATTGATCAAACGAAACAGGACCTGGCTGCTTTGCTTCCTGCTGTATGCCCCCGCGCGGTTGTTGGGCCAAAGCAAAGTTACCCCGGTTGATACAATAGTGCCTTATAAAGGGCCTGTTAAGCAGCAGCTTAAACAAATTAAAGAAGTTAAAAAAACACTTGTCGATTCGGCGGGAACCCAGCCTAAGAAAAACCCGCTGATAGATACTACAATTTATAATAAATATGGCGACCTGCTAAATGATGATAAACAATACAACCCGAAATACCCGGTTTGGAAACCCATGGTAAACGTTGTAGGGGTTAATCTTTTTACTACGGTACTGGATAGGTTTATTTTAAATGAAAGTTTTTCACATACCAGCTTTAGTTCGTGGAAATACAATATCCAAAAAGGGTGGGAGTGGGATTCAGACCGTTTTGGGATAAACTTTATAGGCCATCCATACACAGGTTCAATGTATTTTAATGCGGCACGGTCACAGGGGTATAATTATGTGCAGTCTATTCCATTTGCTGTTGGGGGAAGTTTGATGTGGGAGTATTTTGGCGAAACCACGCGGCCATCGTACAACGATGTGATAAATACACCAGTTAACGGTGCCTTCCTTGGCGAAATATTTTACCGACTGAGTTCGAATATTTTAGATGACCGCACAACTGGCAGCGACAGGGTTTTTCGCGAAATTTTCGCGGGCCTGGTCGACCCGGTACGCGAACTTAACCGCCTGTTGCAAGGAAAAGCATTCAGGCATACTAATAAAGAAGTTTATGAAAAAGAACCACTTAATGTTACCTTATCTGCCGGTGTACATAAAATAAACAGTGATAATAATACTGTATTTGGCAATGGGCCTACCAATGCGCTAATAAATATGCAATTTGATTATGGTAACCCCTTTGAAATAATTGATCGCAAGCCCTTCGATTTTTTTAGGCTGCGTACCGAGTTTAGTTTTGGTACAGGAAGGAAGCTGCTTGATAACTTAACCGGTTATGGCGTGCTGCTAAGTAAAAATACTACGTTTGATAAAGCCTCGGTTTTATACGGCCTTTTTCAATATGATGATTATTGGGATAATATGACATTTGAGTTAGGGGCCATAGGTGTAGGCGGTGGCATATTTACTAAATACCCTATTTCTGATAACGTTACTTTATATACAAATGCGCATTTGGCGCTTGTACCTTTAGCGGGCAATAGTACGCGTTTTGGGCCAAACCTTACACAGTACCGTGATTATACCTACGATGACGGCTTTGAAAGTAAATTGGAAAGTACTATTAATTTCGGACAATATGTAAGCGCTTCATTCGTATATTATTATTTCTTTTTGCATACCCATTTTGGTGCGCCGGGCGATAACAATGTAAGCATCCTGAAACCACGGATCAATGTTCAGTTGTTTAAGAATGTAAGTTTAGGTTTTGAACACTTTATATATTATGACGACCGCTATTTAAAAAACCTGGCCCCAATCTATTCCGCCCGAACAGAACAAAAGATTTACTTGTCCTGGTTCCTGGAAGATTCACAACGAAAAGGGCGTTATAATTAAATATTGAATTTGAAATACTTTTGATCAGACATAAAATGAAGATGAGCCATAGCTATAAAGTTTGTTCCCCTGCAATAAGAGCTATAATACTTGTTGTAGTCTGCCTTTTTTCGTTAAACGCTGAAGCGCAAATTGCCGACAGCGTAAAAAAAGATCTTTTAACTGCCCCGGATACTGTGAAACATTTACACAGTAAAACGTGGGCACTGGTGCCGCCTGCTGCATTGATCACTTACGGGGCCATGTCTTTTGTGATACAGCCGGAACGCAGGTTTGATTATTATATTAACCGCGAGATCAAAAAATACGATCCGAATTTCCATTCGAAGGCCGAGAGCTATTTTCAGTTTGCCCCTATTATTATAGTTTACGGGTTAAACCTTGCGGGAGTGTCGGGCAAGAATACTTTTGTAGACAGGACAGCATTATTGGCACTTTCGGGCAGCTTTTTATACCTCGGCAGCGAAGTTGTTAAACGCACCTCACATCGTTTAAGGCCCAACAATGCCGACTATCTTTCCTTCCCTTCAGGGCATACGTCCACTGCTTTTATGGGGGCTGAATTCCTTGCCCAGGAATATTCGGAAAAATCAGTCTGGTATGGAGTCGCCGGGTATGCAATTGCATCTACTACAGGTGTTTTCAGGCTTTATAACCGCGACCATTGGTTTAGCGATGTGGTTGCCGGGGCAGGTTTTGGTATACTATCAACCAAACTGGCCTACCTGGTTTATCCATATATCCGTAATAAGCTAACCCATAAAGATAAATCGGGCAAAAGCACCATGCTTATGCCTACTTACCAGGATGGTACTGTGGGACTAAATTTTACTATGCAATTGTGAGGGATTTGCTGTTGTTTTTGAAACCACGACCAATAAACCTGGCAGAATGGAACCCATAGCAGGCATAATTATGAGGCTTTATGGCTTATCCTCCAGGTTCTGCGGATGGCGTTTATCCTGGGGCAGTTTCAGGTATTTGGCATAGCAATCATTTAAATACATAGCCAAATTAAATTTGTCGTGGTAATATACTTTTATGTCAGGCGTATAAAGGGTTATAAAATCATCCAGATCCTTACTCTTTAAAGGCACATATTTACCTACTATGGAAGGGACAAACACCTTATTCACTTCATCCTGTTCCCGTTGTTCTTTCAGTTCTTCGGCAAGACGGGCTCTTTTATGTTCATCTTTTTTCCAATACCATAGCCTGAATATCACACCACCTTTATAATACCCGGTTTGTGGATCCCGCTGATAGATCATGCTTTGCCCATGAAACTCAGGGTCGGTAAATCCACCTCCACCGCGTAGTCTTAGGGTGTCGTTGGTTACCCTCACTTCATCCAATGTATTCATATGCGGCACCAAAAATATTTCCTGTTCATGCATATTAGTGATCAGCACGGTATCGGTGAGATAAGAGAATGTTTTCAATATTAACCGGTCGCCTAATTTTGCGTTTATACTAAAATGGCCCTTCTCATCGGTAAAAGCATTTTGTTTAGTGGTTAAATTCTGCACCTGTACGTCGCGCAGGCTTATGTGGGTTTTATATTCAAATACACGGCCTTTAACAATTGTTTGGCCATAGGTAATAAGCGTGGTAAAGCAAAGCAGAAATAAAAGGCAGTAGTATTTAGGCATTTATAAAAATAAATAAATGCGGGTTATGGTTAAATCATTTAACTTTAATTAACAAATTGGCGGAGCAGGATGTAACATATCTGCCAAAACATTTCAATTTTCGGGCTGTTGTTTTAATTTACCAACCCGCGTAGCCATGAAAACGAAGCCCGTCCCCACAAAAAGTACCGCGCCGGCTAAACCAGTCCCCGAACTTAAAACAGAACCGCCCATCAGCGAAAAAGACGAAGTTAAAAAAGCCGAAGACCGCAGCAGGAAGGCTGCTAAAAAGAAGCTTTAAGATTATACAAGGCGGTTTTTATAAATTAGCATTATGAAATACTTTCCTCTAATATTCCTGCTGCTATTTATTGCCTCATGCAAACCCAATTTAAAGCCCGAAAACCTTTACGGTACCTGGAAATACGTTAAGGTTGAAAACCCCAATGAAACCCCGCCCGATAGTGTAGGCCACGAGGCATTGCAGGAGGCAGCGCCATCGGTACGCATTACGCCGAAGGATAGCCTCATCATTACCTGGGGAGGCCAGATATTGTCGAAAGGAATATTTACTATCGATCATCAAAATATAAATTATACTGAAGACATACCTGGCGGCAAAAGAACATTCCCGTTCTATGTATCGAAAATTGATGATAAGAATATGGTGTTTGAAACATTGGGTGAACATGGGACGAGGGTTACGGCGGTGAAGGAGTAACGCCTGTGTCCCTTGCGAGAATATGCAACCATGCGCTTACTTTTTATGTAACACATAAATATCGTCTACATCCTTAATGAGTAGTTGTTTGCCGGTGTTTTCAAATTCAAAGAAAAATCCAAAAGCTATATTCCAGAACTCATGATCTGATAAAGTTACCAGGCTGAATGGCTGCCCTTTGGTGCTTAGTACCAATTGTCCTTTATCGTTAGCTACTGATACCTGCATGTTGCCATCATCAGAACTATAGTTGCCAATATAAGTATTGAGTATGGACGCCGACAGTGTGACTGGCCGGAAAGAGGGCAAGGTATAGGGCAGGGTAAAACATATTTTGAAAATGTCATCCAATATTTGGGCTTTGGGGTAAACCTCGCCATTAGTGCAGTAGGCAATAGCCAATTTGTTTTCGGGGTAATATTGCAGCGAAGCGCCAAACCCCTCTGTTTTGCCATTGTGCCCAAACCCATCATGTTTTTCGTCGCCATATGGGAACATGCCCTTACCATAACCGTCCCTGATAGTTTTCATGGTATCAAGGCTCGCTTTGCTAATCAGTCGTCCTTCAAATAAACCATTTATAAATTTCAGCATATCTGGCGGTGTGGAAATTATAGCTCCTGCGCCACTAAAATTATCAAGATAAGCAGCTTTATCTTGTTTCCATTCGCTGTTTATGTAATGATACGAAATAGCTTCGCCGGGCTGAAAGCCGGGATTAAGGCCATAATAGGTATGGCTAAGGTTAAGCCTTTTAATTATTCTTTCATTAACTATTGCCTTGTAAGGTTTGTGATAAATTTTTTCAAGGATGTAGCTCAGCAATAAATAATTTGAATTATTATAATCGGCTTTGGCATTAGGTTCAAAATCGGGTTTCTGATTTTTTATCATCAATAATAGCTGTTCGTGGGTTTTGGGCTGGTCTTTCCACTCATCATAATTTGTATTATTAGTAAAATTGGCCAGTCCGCTCCTATGCCCCAGTAATTCTGCAATAGTTATCCTGTACGCATTTGGCAGGTCGGGGAAATAGGTGCTTAATGTTTGTTTTAATGATAGTTTCTTTTCGTCAATCAACTGGTAAGTTAGAACTGCGGTAAACATTTTTGAAATTGAACCTATCCGGTATTCTGTTTGCGGCACCTGGTTTTTACCGAACGAACGCTGATAAACAACTTTGCCGCCAAAGGATATGGCAACACCACCTATTGCAAGATTGTGATTCTCCAGGTTATTGAAAAGGCTATCCAATTTCGCGCGATCAATAGATTGTGAGTGCCCTGTAATGGCTAAAAATAGATAGACGAGCAAAACAACAAATCTTTTCATAGCTAAAAACTAATATTCATTAAGATGCAAAAAAACTTTTTAAGGTTACAGCTATTCGGAAAATCTCCAATTATCGAATATATAATTGCTTTAAATATAACATTCGTTGATGGTTTTATAATAAGCGTTAAAAAAGCAAATTAAATGGTGATATTTTCTCGCTAAATTGCACTTATAATAAAAACGTAATTATGTATTTCATCCATAACCGCGAAGAATTTTTTACAGGGCTTTACAAAAAGGCTTTTCCGGCAGTAGCGAAATATGTTAGTGGGCGGGGTGGCTCATTTGATGAGGCTAAAGATGTATTTCATGATGCACTGGTTATTTATTATGAGAAAACTGTGCAAGGGGCGCTAAATAATGAAACAGATGAAACGGCTTACCTTATAGGGATTGCCAAACATTTATGGCTGCGGAAATTCAGGGATTGCAAGCACGATATTGCATTAGATGATGTGGATGTTTCAGTTGCGGATGATGGGCAGCCCGACACAAACAAACTGATGAACTTTTTAACAAGGGCCGGCAGCAAATGCATGGAACTGCTGAAAAGCTTTTACTATGACCAGCAACCGCTTAATGAAATTGCCGGAACATTTGGTTTTTCGGGTGTACGCTCGGCTACCGTGCAGAAGTATAAATGCCTTGAAAAGGTAAGGGAAACCATTAAACAAAAAGCTTTGCAGTATGACGACTTCGTGGAATGAAACCCGGCATATAGATCTGCATATTTCGGGCAAGGCTGATACCGGCGATGCCTTGCTTTTCGAGGCTCAATTGCTGCTTGACCCGGCTTTGCATGACAAAGTTTTGTGGCAAAAGAGAACTTATGCCATTATCAATAATTATGGCCGCGCACAATTGAAAAACGAGATAGAGGCCGTACATCAAAAACTATTCACCGCCGCTGAGCATCTGAGTTTCAGCCAAAAAATAAGGCGGTTATTTAAAAACCCATAAGCTAAAATTTTATGAATATCGACAAAAATGAGTTCCGCAAATTCGCGGCCGGGCATTGCCATGTTAAAACTGAAAAAATCGACAGCTATATAGCACAGGTGGAAAAGAGCGCGATGCCTGCTGCGATGACGCCCTATATAACTGAAGAACGCGAGCTGCGCGTAGCGCAAATGGATGTATTCTCGAGGCTGATGATGGACAGGATCATATTTTTAGGTGCGCCGGTGGAAGCTAATATTGCCAATATTGTGCAGGCGCAATTACTATTTTTGCAATCAACCGATGCGAAGAAGGATATACAGATGTACATCAATTCGCCGGGCGGCGAGGTGTATGCCGGGTTTGGGATATATGATACCATGCAGCTTATCAGCCCCGATGTGGCGACTATTTGCACTGGCATGGCACTTTCATTTGGGGCAATATTGCTTTGTGGCGGCGCGGCGGGTAAGCGGGCGGCATTAAGCCATTCAAGGGTGATGCTGCACCAGCCGCTGGGAGGTATACAGGGGCAGGCATCGGATATTGAAATTACGGCTACGCAGATATTGAAGGTAAAAAAGGAGTTGTACGATATTGTATCCAAACACAGCGGCCAGGATTACCAAAAAGTACATGATGTTTGCGACCGCGATTACTGGATGATAGCAGAAGAAGCTAAACAGTTTGGGGTAATTGATGAGGTGCTGGGGTAGATTAATGCCCTATTGACACTGCACCCTTTTCCACCGCAACATCATTTATTATGTTTCTTCGTCCTATCAGTAAAACAACCAATGCGATAACTGACGATGCCATTATTATTCCTGCTAAAGGTAGAGTAGAGGTAACTTTAAACAAGCTTACACTAAAGCTGGACAACGCCCCTACACCCAATTGCATGGTGCCCATTAGCGAGGAGGCCGTTCCGGCGTTTTTGGAGAACGGGGCAAGTGATAATGCCGATGCATTTGGATTGGTGATGCCTACTCCGCATAAGATCAAAAATATCATGGCAATGGTACCATACAGCCCGAACACGTTAAGGTAGGACCCGGCAAGGAATATGACGGCTACGATGGATTGCCCGATAAGGGCCACCACTACTATACGCTCGCTGCGGAAATAGCGCAGCAGCACGCTATTCAATTGGCTGGAGCCGACAAAGCCTATGGACAGGAAGGCGAATATCCAGCCGTAGGTTTTGCCATTTACATGATAGTATTCCATAAAAACCGATGGTGAGGCTGCCACATAAGCAAACAAGCCCGCGAAGGCCAAAGAGGTGGCGATTGCGTAGGTATAAAACTGCGGCACTTTTATCACCCCTAAAAAGCTGTTAATGATAGGCAGCGGTTTTAAGGAGTAAGAGGCATCGGGTTTATAGCTTTCGGGCAGGGCAAAAACTACTGCTATTAATATCAGTACGGCTATACTCATCAGCATAATGAATACCGAATGCCAGCCCAGGGCGGCGGTAAGGTAACTGCCAACCGTGGGGGCTATCATGGGTGAGGCGCCAAGCACCAATATGAGCAGCGAAAAAACTTTGGCATTATCTTTCACAGGGAAAATATCGCGTACCATGGCAATTGAGGCTACTCCTGCCGCGCAACTGCCCAAAGCCTGCACAGCACGCAGGGCAATAAGCATATCGATAGATCTGGCTGTAAAGCAGCCAATTGAAATAACGATATATAATATCAACCCAAAATACAACGGGCGCTTGCGGCCAAACCTGTCCATTAACGGGCCGTAAAGCAACTGGCCACAGGCCAACCCAATGAAAAAGCTGGATAGTGAACGGGCGACCTCTTCGGTAGTGGTATGCAGGTCGCGGGCTATAGCAGGGAAGCCCGGTAAATACATGTCGATGCTAAAAGGACTGAGCGCTGTTAGCGTACCCAGTATCAGTATAAGGAAAAAATAGCGTTTGCGAGTCATGTAGTGAGTAGGCAGTTGTCAGTAATCAGTTTGCAATATAACTGCCACTAAGATAGCAACGATTTTATTTACGGTATGTAAAATGAAATATTGCCAATTGCGCGTTACTACTGCCAACTGTTACTCCTCCCACAGCTCAATGGCATTGCCTTCCGGATCGAGGATGTGTACAAATTTGCCGTAGCCGTCATAATTTACAATTTCGTCAATAATGGTAACGCCGTCATTTTTCAGTTGTTCTACCAGTTGCTCAATGTTTTCAACCCGGTAGTTTATCATGAAATCTTTTTTCGAGGGATCGAAGTGTTTGGTGTCCTTTTTAAAAGGGCTCCAAACAGTTGAGCCTGTTTTTTCAGCGTCGTTAAAATCGCGCCACTGGAACAGGGTGCCATAATCCTCAATAGGCAGGCCGAGGTTTTTTGCATACCAATCCTTTATTGCTTTCGGGTCGTCGCATTTAAAGAAAATGCCGCCAATGCCGGTTACTTTTTTCATAATACACTATTTATTGGTGATAGTTTCCTGAGTTGATATATGGCTGCTGCTATCAGTACACTTGCAAGCAATGTACATACTACAGGCACAATAAAAAAGTACATAAAGCCGAGTATGGTAAACCCGATAAAGCAAACCAATATCACCCATAATAAACTGGTACAAAACACGGGGTATTTATTTGCCGAGCCTGATATGAGCCATAGCAGAACAGTAAATGTTACCAGTGCAAACGAAACATCAAGGCTCATGCCATCATAAAAATTGTCCCAACTGCGCATTGATCCGCCAAAGTTGAATTTATAATCCGCCATTTTTTTAAATATTTCCTGCTGGCGGGCATCGGTTGTGGCCTTGCGGGTATAATTGCCCAGGGTATGGCCCACTGCCACAAATAGTGTAAAAAAGGCTGATATTCTTAATAACAATTTGGGTCGCATAGTAATGTCATTAATTTATTACCTAAGATAAGTAAAATACCAGTTTACAAAAAACTCAAAATCAACAATTGTTGCTACTTTAGTTGGGCTTAAAAAGCCTAACAATTATAATGACCCTGATCTCGATACTGTTTTGCCTTGTTTTACTGGTAGTTTTGGTTGCCTGGGCAAAGGTTAACCCATTTTTCGCATTCCTTATAGTATCTATCGCAGCCGGGCTTATGCTGGGTATACCTGCAGACAAAGTTTCTGCATCGGTGCAAAAAGGGCTGGGCGATACTTTAGGGTCATTAACCATAATTATTTGCCTTGGCGCTGTGCTTGGCAAGTTGATAGCCGTTAGCGGCGCCGCGCAAAAAATAACCGAATCAATGGTAAGCGTGGTGGGGGTGAAGCACATTCAATGGGCGCTGTTGGTTACCGGCTTTATTGTGGGTATCCCGTTGTTTTATGGTATTGGTTTTGTGCTTTTGGTGCCGTTTATATTTTCGGTGGTTTATAAGTATAAAGTGCCTGCGGTGTATATAGGTTTGCCTATGCTGGCGGCGCTGTCGGTTACACATGGGTTTTTGCCGCCGCACCCTTCGCCAACGGCATTGGTAATTATGTTCCATGCCAATATGGGTTTAACACTGGTTTACGGCTTAGCCATAGCCATCCCCACCATCATTATTGCAGGCCCTTTATTCGCCCGGACATTAAAAAAAATACCTTCAACCCCGTTAAAAACTTTTGTTGCTGATGAGCTACCCTCTGATAAGTTACCTGGCGCCTTCAATAGTTTTTTTACAGCATTGTTGCCGGTTATCCTGCTTATGGTAACTGCTTTATTGCCTTTTTTTATGTCTATAAAGGGTAAGCCTCAGCAGGTATTAAGTTTTATTGGCGATCCGGCTATTGTTATGATCATTTCGGTACTTACGGCAACTTTTACATTAGGTATCTGTCAGCATAAAAAAATGAGTGAACTGGCTGTAGTTTATGCTGATGCCATAAAAGATATAACGCTCATTTTATTAATTATCGGCGGTTCGGGGGCGTTTAAACAAGTGCTTACTGATAGCGGGGTTACCGCCCAAATAGCCAACCAACTGCAAACATTCAGTATCTCGCCGCTTATTTTGGGCTGGCTGATAGCGGCTATTATCCGTATTTGCATAGGTTCGGCAACGGTTGCGGGTTTAACTGCGGCAGGCATTGTATCAGGCCTGGTGCTGCAGGACCATGTAAACCCTGAGCTAATGGTGCTGGCCATTGGGGCGGGCAGCCTTGCCTTTTCGCATGTGAATGATGGAGGGTTCTGGATGTTCAAAGAATATTTCAACCTGTCAATAAAAGATACTATCCGGTCATGGTCGGTAATGGAGTCCATCGTTGCCGTAGCAGGACTTTGCGGGGTGCTGATACTTAACATTTTTGTTAAATAATGTTAATCACGCCATCAACCTAATTAAAATACCTTTCTTTTTAGCTATCTTACTGGAGTGAAAATTGTGATGAGGGATGTTGCGTTTTAGATATATGGTAAAAAGGCTGACAGTAATATTGTTTTGTTTGTTGCCCGGCGTTTTATCCGCGCAAAATATTTACAAAAGCCGGGATACTTCTTACTACAGTAACGATACTGTTCGGCAGCGGGATTTGATAGATATTTTCAGATCGATACACAAGGTAAAGCCCCGCTCTGATACTGATCAGAAAAAGGGTAAAATATATTTTTCGTTTTTACCGGTGGCCACAGGCGTGCAGGGGCCGGGACGGGCACTCATTACTTCAACAACTGCCGGCTTTTATCTGGGAGCTAAAGCTACTACCAGGCTTTCGAGCGTTAGTTTTACCCCATATTTTAATTTGAAGGGGCGTTATGGCTTGCCTATCCGTTCAAACATCTGGCTAAATAATGATAGCTGGAACATACAGGGCGATACCCGCTTTTTGGTGTACCCCACCTATACCTGGGGTTTAGTGAGCAATCAACCCGAAAGCAATAGCTTTTTGCTGAATTATAAGTATGCGCGGTTTTATCAAAGTGCCTTAAAGCGCATAACATCATATTTTTTTGCGGGGATAGGGTATGATTTTGATTCGTATATCGACCTTGATATTACCTCGCCAAACGATAATGCTTTTCATAAATATACCGGCTATAAGTATGGCACCATGGCCGAGGAAACTGTTTTTTCTTCGGGGCCAACAGTTAACTTATTATACGATACACGTAACAACTCGCTTAATCCCATGCCGGGCGCGTATGCCAATATTATTTACAGGTATAGCTCGGTGCCCTTAGGCAGCAATAATAACTGGCAATCATTATACATTGATCTGCGTAAGTATGTGTCGCTCACCAATTATGGCCCTAAAAATATACTGGCTTTTTGGTCCTACTATTGGACATCATTAACGCCCGGCACGCCTTACCTTAATTTGCCAAGTATAGGCATGGACCCATACCAGCGGTCGGGCAGGGGGATTGAGCAGAGCCGCTACCGCGGGCAGCGCCTGTTTTATTTTGAAAGCGAGTTTCGCCGCGATATTACCAGCGACGGGCTACTGGGCTTTGTAATATTTGCCAACATTAATTCAACCAGCGAAATAAATACTAACCGTTTTGTGTACTGGCACCCCGCAGGTGGTACGGGTTTGCGTATAAAATTCAACAAAAAATCAAATACCAATATTTGTATAGATTACGCCTTTAGCAAAAATTACCAGGCAGGGTTAATAAATTTAGGCGAGGCCTTTTAAACCTTTTATCAATTAAGCTGTCAGACGGTTGATCAAATGGTAGTTTTAAGAAATATTATTTTTCATTGTCACAACTTTGTTAATTATAAATATAATATAAATATGGAATTATATTATATATTTGTTTTGATTGGATATATAGCTCAGCCCAAACAATTATTAATATATAGCAGCATAGTTAAATTTAAAGCTTTATCACATCCCCCGATCACTTGAAAACCAACTATGTTGAAAAAAATTTTAGTATTAGACGATAACCAGGACATACTCGACATTGTGCACGAAACCCTGACTTATGAAAATTTTGAAGTTAAAAGTACAGCCAATAGCGAGGATGTGATTCCCTTTATGGAGGATTTTGCCCCCGACCTTGTTATACTTGATTACCGTGTATCGGGGGCTAATGGAGGCGAAATTTGCAAACTGATAAAGAATCATCCCCGTTTTGGTACTACGCCTGTAATTATTTTTTCGGCATACATCAATGCCGATAGCGAACTTTTTGCTTATGGCTGCGATGCTATTATAAATAAACCGTTTGATTTGAACGAGTTAGTTGAAAAAGTTAGCACCCTTATTATTGAATAGTGTAATATCCATTTAAATATGATATTGTTAATTATAAATTAATCGGTTATCGAAACCGGATTTATAATAAAATAACCATTATGATATTTAAACTATATAAAAGATAACATTTCTTTAAAGTTTAATTTAGGTACTTCCCCATTATTTTCCTAATTTTATTTTTAAGATCAGATGCAATAAAACTCCCTTAAAGTAATACTGTTTATGGAACCATCTATAAATAAAGTAAATACTCCTGTTAAAAAGGAAAAGAAGTTACACATTTGCCGCAAATGTAAATCGCCTTTAGATACCCATATCCACCGTGGCTTTTTTGTGAAACATTTCCTTTTTTTTCTTCCTTTAAAAAGATTTATTTGTTATGGCTGTAAGCGTAAAACCTACCGGTGGTGTTAATTATAAATTGGCTTGAATAATTTATTGTTAAATAAATTAACTTATTAATAATTTATACGTTTTATTTGAAAGATTTTTAAAACCCTGTCAAATAAAATAACGTAATTTAAATTTTCATAATTCATAAAGTTGAGCCAATATATTAAATCTTCAAAAGAATACAATTGCCCCAAATGTCATTCGTCCTTTCACTACCAGGTACATCGCAATTGGTTTGTTAAAATATTTTCAATTGTAGCGCCTATGCGCAAGTTTTATTGCGCAAAGTGCAAAGTTTCGCACAATGTATTCTTAAAAAAGGACACTAATAAAGGACATTAGGATCATTATAACCTTTTTTTTGAGAGAATAACCTATTATTACAGCTGTTATAATATATTATTATGCTTTAAAATAGCTTAATAAGTATGTATTGCTATATAACCAATGAAAGTAAATTTTAAACCTGTATGGTTTTGGTATAAGAATTGCATTGAACACTAAAACAAATAGTTACAACTGTATTTAATAAATATGTATATGAAAAGGATATTAGCGGTGGATGATAATAAAGATATTTTAAATGTATTGCGATATATACTCGAAGATTCAGGTTATGAGGTAGATACCCTTTCAGACGGTCATCATTTGTTTGATAAGATACAAGAACATACCCCCGACCTTATATTATTGGATATTAGGCTGGGCGACATGGATGGACGGGCCTTATGCAAAGATGTTAAAAGCAAAAAAGAAACCCATTCTATCCCTGTGATACTCATCTCGGCCAATCATAATGTAACTGATGTATTGAAACAATCAGGCGCACCTGATGATTTTGTAGAGAAACCGTTCGACATGTACACCCTGCTCAATTCGATCGAACGACAATTAGCCGCCTGATAGTTTTACCGCTTGTTTAATGTTTGCCACCTTAAACTTATAATCAGCTTCAATTAACCTACCGGGTATAACCCACCTGCTTTTTAGTATTAGCCCGGTTTCAGTTCTTAATATAAATCTCACATTTTTCTTTTAAAAGAGTGATACTGTAAAACAGGCTACCAGCGTTTAAAAAAAGCTTGGGTTAATATTAATTATATATCTTTTTCCACATAATGATATACGGTTTATACTTAAATTTACAGCGCTTTACAATATTTTTCCACAGCCATACCATAGTATAATTTAACTGCGTTAAGAAAGTGTTTATCCACATTTGTGAATTACTAATGTGGATTGCATTTTTAGGTAATACCTATTTTAGCAACCTGTAAGTACGTGTCCTATGATCAAACACAAATACCTCGCATTCATACTCCCCCTGTTTTTTGTTTTATCGGCCAATGCCCAGCAGGATCCTTCGTTTTGGGTTAATAAAACCTATCGTACAGCTACCATGCTGCTTAATAACGGGCAATATGTTGCGGCGGCGGAGCAATTCAGGCTGGTAGAGAACGCGAAGGTAAAACCAAATACACAGGCGCAATTTCAGTCGGAGGTATCGTTGTTAAAAGAGAACGCCCAGTATTACGAGGCCATGTGCGCTTTAAATTTGGGTAATGATGATGCAGAGAGTATGTTCCTGCGGTTTATTAAAGAGCACCCGGAGAACCCGCTGGCTAAGCTGGCTTATTTCCAGATAGGTAAATCATATTTTAAGCAACAGAAATATACCGACGCGCTACGCTGGTTTGATAAGGTAGATGCAGGCGACCTGGGTGGAAGTGAAAATGTAGAATACAAATACCGCAAAGGCTACGCGTATTTTGCCACGAACGATTATAAGAACGCGCAATTGCTGTTTGCCGAAGTAAAGGTAAAACACTCGCCTTATACCGAGGATGCTACTTATTATTTTGCTTATATAGCTTATTTAAATAAAGATTACCACCTGGCGCTGGTGAATTTTGAACGCCTGAAAAACTCGAAGAAATATGAGGACAGCTACCCGTATTATATTACCGCGGTTTATTTTTTAGATAAACGGTATGATGATGTACTGGCTTATGCTATACCTATTATAAACAATACCCACCAGCAGCACGAAACAGAAATGCTGCGCATTATTGGCGCATCGTACTTTGCTAAGGCGGATTATGATAACGCGGTGAAATATTACAGCCGTTTCCAGGAGGAGGACCATGGCAAAACGCAGAACACACAGGACAGTTATGAAATTGGCTATACTTACTTTAAGGTAGGTAATAACGCTAAAGCAGCTACCGAACTTGAAAAGCTGGTTGAAGGGTCGGACATATACAGCCAGTATGGTAACTATACTTTGGGCGATGTGTTTTTGAAGATGAACAATAAGCAAAGCGCACGCAATGCTTATTTGGTAGCATCGAAATTGAATTTTGATGTGAAGATACAGGAAGATGCGCTTTATGATTACGCCAAGTTATCATACGAGTTAGACTTTAATTCGGCGGCGCTGGGGGCTACCAGGTTGTATTTGAAAAAATATCCCCGGTCGGGCAGGAAAGAGGAAGTTCAGATATTGCTGGGCGAGGAATTGCTGAATTCACACAATTATAAAGAGGCGGTTGATATTTTGGAGCCTATCCAGAATAAATCCGAAAGCGCACGTATCGCTTACCAAAAAGTGGCCTACTATCGCGGTTTAGAGTTTTATAATGAACGCGCGTTTGAAAATGCCATTGGTATATTCATCCGGTCGTTAAAATATCCTGAAGACAGCAAGATAACCGCTTTGACCACCTATTGGATGGCTGAATCTATGTATGAGGTGAGGAAGTATAATGAATCGGTTGAGAATTTCCAAAAGTTTTTGGCAATGCCGGAGTCGCGCCAAACAGATGTGGCCAACTATGCAAACTACGCGCTGGCCTATGCTGCTTTTGGCGGTGAAAAATACCGTACCGCGGCTACTTACTTTGAAAAATTCCTGAATGGCGATGAGAAGGACAGGGCCACGATCAATGACGCCATCACCCGTTTGGGCGATAGTTACTTTGTGCTGAAAAGCTATGGCAAAGCGCTTGAAAACTACGATAAAATTGCAGCGCAGCACGGGCCGGGCGAAGATTATGCCATGTTCCAGCGGGGGATGATACAGGGGTTGCAGGGTTCGCAGGATAGCAAGATCAGCACTATGACCAATTTGCTGAACACCTTCCCAAATTCGGATTATGCCGATGATGCTTCGTTCGAGATAGCTTATGCTTACTTTTTGAAAAACGATGGCCCTACCGCTAAATCCGATCTGCAGGCCATGATAGCTAAATACCCGCATAGCAGTTATGTGCCGCGCGCGCTGGCTACCATAGGCCTTGTTGATTATAATGCCGGTAATGATACCCTTGCAGTTTCATCATTTAAAAAAGTAGTGCAGGAGTATCCGTCAACCGATGAGGCCAAACAATCGCTTAAACAAATTGAAAAGATATATACCGATAAGGGCGATGCGCAAACCTTTATTAATTACGCGTCGACAACGCCTATCGCCAATTATACTACTGCCGACCAGGAAGGTATCATGTTCACCGCGGCCAATAACCTGTACCTGCGCGGTGACTGGCAGGGAACAGTAGGGGCGGTTAATGCTTATTTTGATAAGTTCCCGAACAAACCTATTTATGATAAGCAATCGAGGTTTATACGGGCCGAAAGTTTGGTTAACCTGGGCAAACCGAACGACGCGATAATTGATTACAATGTAATACTGAACGACTGGACAAGCGATTACACCGAGAAATCGCTTATTAGCATGGCCAAACTCTATATCGCCCAAAAGAAATATAATGATGCGGTGGTGTTCTTAAAGAAACTGGAGATCAACTCGGAATATAAAGCCGATTATACCTTCGCCATAAATAATCTGCTGTTATGTTATTCGCAAATGGGCGCAGCCGACGACGCGTTGAAATATGCGAAACTGGTTAGGGCCAATGAAAAATCATCGCAGGAAGATAAGTTTAAAACGGGCTTATACGCAGGTAAGGCCTATTTGGCCAAAGGCGATACCACTGCCGCGGTTAATGAATTTGATTACACTGTTAGCAATACCAAAACCATAGCCGCTGCCGAAGCCAAATACAATGTGGCTCTGGTGCAATATTTACAGCATAAATACAAAGCATCGCAAAAGACATGTTTCGACCTGGCTAAGGAGCTTCCGAATTATGATTACTGGATAGCCAAAACCTACATATTGCTGGCCGATGACTATACCGCTCTGAAGGATAATTTCCAGGCTAAGGCTACCCTGCAAAGTATACTTGATAATTATAAAGGTAACGATGATATATTAGCCACCGCCCAGCAAAAGCTTAATAAGCTAACCGGTAAAAACGATGCGCCGCCGGCACAACAAACGCAACCCGATACCGCGCAGAACGCGCAGCCGGATACCACGAAAGTTAAACCCGCAGGCAATGGTAATTAACAGGATGAGGAATAATAAAACAAGACAAGCAATGAAACTACGCTATATATATACGCTGCTTACCTTAATATTAGTATTGTACTTTGTGCCTGCTAATGCGCAAACAAAAAAAAGCACTAAAAAACCCGCTGCTAAAACCGCGGCCAAAAAAACGGCCAAGCCTGCACCGGCAAAAAAATCTGAGGCAAAAAACTTAGGTGACGCGGCCTCAAAAGCCCCGGCTGCCAAATCTGCTGCTGCCGATACCAGCAAAAACCAAAATGCCTTAACTGAGCAAATTGTGATTACCACAGCCTATAAGCCATTACTTGCCGACGCGGTAAAAATACGCCGTAACCCCGACTTAGAGGATGTAACCCCCTATAAAGCGCCATTAAGCTATAAACCTTATGACCTGCGCCTGGAGCAAAACAGCGACATACGCCAGCTTGAGGCCATGAAGATGCCATTGGAACAGGATTCCATCCCACAAAATAATTATGCCGAAGTAGGGCTCGGTAACTTTAAAACTACTTATGGCGAGGCTTTTTTTAATACAGGCCCCGATCAGGGTTTGCAGGCAGGCGGTTTTATAAAGCATTTTTCGCAGGACGGGAATATTTATAAACAGGACCAAAGCCGCAACGAGGTGAACATATTTGGTAAAAGCGTAGGTGCAACAAACGACCTGAATGGTTTTATTGATTATAAATATAACACCAACTATTTTTATGGCTTTAACCAGGCCGACCCAACTACAGCGGTAGAGCCGGCCCATCAGCATTTTAGTATTTTAAGTGCCGAAGGTAATATTGCTAAAAACTATGCCGATGTACCCAATGATTTTACCTATGCCTTTAAGCTGAAGGGATATATTTACAGCGATGCTTTCCAGGCTAAGGAAAGTAACCTGGTGTTATCGGGTTTTGTAAACGAAACCATTAACCAGTTTTACGCGGGTGTGGCCGGTTCGATCGACCTGGCTACGCAACAGGATAGTTTATATAATTACAACAATAGCCTGTTAAGGGCAAACCCTTATATCAAATTCCAGGGAACTAATTATAAAGTTGACGCGGGTATTAACATTGTGGACCAGTTTGGTTTCAGCAGCGCATTTTACATATTCCCGGCAGTGAATTTAGAGTTACAGGTGATACCCAAATACGTGCGTTTGTTTGCAGAGGCCAAGGGCGATGTAAACAGGTCGTCGATAATGGATTTTACTACCATCAACCCTTTTATGGGGCCAAATATCGCCATAAAAAATTCGGTCGACCAGCTTGATATCAGCACAGGTTTGGAAGGCACTTTAGCACCGGGTGTAGGGTTTAAAGCGTTTGTTTTCCGAAACAGTGTAAAAAACCTGCCACTGATAGTAAGTAATTTTAGCCCTGCGGGGAATACGTTTGCGGTAATATATGATAACGGCAAAACGCGCATAAATGGTTTTACAGGCGAAGTAGACGCCAAAGCGACAGATGATATAGATGTTTTCGGCAGGGTTGAATTTAAGGACTACCAGCTGGCCGAACAGGCACAACCCTGGAACCTGCCTAAATTTAAACTAACCGCGGGCGCCAACATACGCATCAATAATAAAGTTGATATTACCGGTTCATTGTTGTTCCGTGGCAATACGCAGGATATAACCTATACTGAGGCTTTAAATCCAACGGTAAAACCTGCGCCTATCAGCATCAGTTCGTTTGCCGATCTTAGCGGCGGTGTTACCTATAAGGCTACCAATAAAATATCGGTATTTGTTAAGGTGAATAATATTTTAGATTCTACAAACCAAACATGGCTGTATTACCCCGATTACGGTTTTAATATATTTGGCGGCGTTGGCTTTGCTTTTTAAGTTTGTAATTTTTATAATAAAGTTTACATTTAGCCTGTGGATATAGCCTATTACTTAAGCGAATTACTGGAACAGCTTGGCGAAGTAAATGTGCCCGGCCTCGGGAGTTTTACGCGTATAAAGGTTGACGGCTATTATAACAACGATGAAGGCCGCTTTTATCCGCCTGCAAGCAGGCTTGAGTTTAGCCAGCAATATATTGATGATGATGTGTTAACGCAATATATCGGCGTTAAAAAACGTATATCGCTGGCATCATCAAAATACTTTACCGAAAAATATATTACCGGGCTAAAGCAGGAAGTGATGAGCAGGGAGATACCCTTTGCCGAACTCGGATCGCTTTATTTTGAGAATGGCCGTATACAGTTTAGGGCTGCGCAATCTTTGCCCGACCCGGAATTTTATGGTTATCCGGCTATCGACCTGAATAAAAAAGGAAATGAACCAGTTCATGAGTACCAGGAGCCAGAAATTGTGGCGGATGAGGAGCCTGTAACACCTGAAACAGCGGTTGAAGGAGAATTGCCCGCGCCGGTTTTAACCTATGAGCCATTTACAGCACACGACCATTTGCACGATGGGCCGGTAGACGCGCAAGGGGCTGAACAGGAATATGTATATGAACCTGCAGCATCGGACGAAACTGAAACGCCGGTAGTTGATGCATACATCCCAACGTCGTACGAATCAGAATATAAAGAACCTGCCATTGGTGAGAATGATTACTCAACGCCACCGCCGGTAGCGACCATTCCGCAGACCGAAGAAGAAGATGATTTTATTTTTCATAGTGCCGCCTACCGGGAGCCTGCAGCCGAAGAAGAAAATAGTTACGAAGAAACTGAAGATGAACCGCGCCGCGGTTATAAATGGCTATGGATAACGTTAATTGTACTTGTTGTAGCAGGAGGCGCAGTTTACGGATGGTTTTATTACCAGCAACAACAGGTCCAGCCTGTAAAAAAGGTGAAAGCCGCCCCGGCAGCAGCACCAAAAGATACTACTGATAGCACACATACCGCAAAAGATACAGCCGCTGCTGCTAACAGGGCAAAAGTTGCGCCTGTACAAAATACAGCCGCACAAACAATTGACAGCACAAAAAGGCGTTATGAAGTGATAGGTGTTGCAGAGCCGAGCCTTAAGGCTGCTAATAAAGATGTAAACAATTACCACAATAATGGTATTAATGCACACATTTTATCACACAAGGACGCACCAGGCCCTCTGTATAAAGTATCGTTGGGTACTTATTCGACACTTAAACAGGCAATGGCAGGCAGGGACAGCTTATTAAAAACAAAAAAAGTACGTAAAGACATTAACATAAGACCTATTAATCCGAGGAAATGAGTTTATTATTACAGGTAGCAGATACCGCGCAAAAGATAGCAGACACAGTTAAAAACCTTTCACAAACCACCGCCGCAACCGGCGATACCCTGCGCTTCGGCGACCTGTTGGTTAAGGGTGGTGTGATCATGATACCCATTGGCTTATTAGCCGTTCTGGGGCTGGTGATATTTTTCGAGCGTTATTTTACTATCCGCAAGGCATCAAAAAATGAATCGAATTTGCTGATACAGGTACGCTCGAGCATCCATACCGGCAACCTTGAATCGGCCATTGCTATTTGCCGCAACAATAACTCGCCATTAGGGCGAATGCTGCAAAAGGGTTTATTGAGGATAGGCCGCCCGATAAAAGATATTGAAGGCGCTATTGAAAACATTGGCAAGCTTGAAGTAGCTAAACTGGAAAAGAACATAAACATTTTAGGTATTATAGCCGGTGTGGCGCCCATGTTTGGCTTTTTGGGAACCATATATGGGGTAATAAAAATATTTTATGATATAGCGCAGTCGGGCAACCTGAGTATTGGGGTAATATCGGGTGGTTTGTACGTGAAGATGGTAACTGCCGCCGCCGGTTTGTTTGTGGGTATGGTGGCGTATATATGCTACCACATTTTAAATATGATGGTTGATAAGGTGATACTGAGCCTGGAGACAGAAGCCATTGAGTTTATTGACCTGTTAGAGGAGCCAAGTAAATGAATTTAAGAAACAGAAAAAACAGGATAGCGGCGGAGGTGCAAACATCGGCAATGAACGATATTATGTTCTTCCTGCTTTTGTTTTTCCTTATTGCCTCTACCATTACCAACCCCAATGTGATCAAGCTGGCGCTGCCAAAATCATCAACCAGTTTATCTGTAACTAAAAAAACGGTTAATGTATCGGTAACCAAGGACCTGAAATATTATGTTGATAAAAAGGTAGTACCGGTTGCCGACCTGCAAAGCGCCATAGCGGCCTATAAAACACTGGCTACCGAAGTTACCATAGTTTTGTATGCCGATAAAACAGTGGCTATACAGGATGTTGTAGTAGTAATGGATGCCGCTCAAAAATTAAATATGAAACTTGTTTTGGCAACGGAACCGAAATAGAAGACAGAAGCAAGAGTCAAGAACCAAGAGTCAAGAAGAGAATGAATTTTTGTCTTGATTCTTGGCTCTTGGTTCTTGACTCTCAAAAAGACAATGGAGTACAGAGAAGAAAATAACTATCCGAAGGCGTTTTTGGCTACAGGTATTATACTTGCGGGGGTGATGCTTTTGTGTTATTTTATTGTATTCGTTAGTCCGCCGAAGCCTATTGAGGGAACGGGGGGCATCATGGTTAATTATGGTACTACCGACGCAGGTATGGGCGACGATTATACCAGCACCGAGCAACCATCTGTAGCGCCCAAAGCCAACCATACTGCGCCAAATAAGGTTACACCGGCGCCGCCAACTGAACAAAAAACACAGGTGGATAACAGCGACAAAAAGATAGTGACCCAAAATAACGAGGATGCGCCGGCGGTGGTATCTAACAGTAAAAAGGCGAGCAATACGGTAGCTACCGAAGCAAAAAAAGTGGTTGCAAAGCCTACGGTTAACCAAAACGCGCTGTATAAAGGCGCCAAGCCGAGCAATGGCACCGGCGGTGGAGATGGCACAACCAATACGCCGGGTAATCAGGGTAATCCTAATGGTAGTACGCTTACGAATAATTATAATGGGAATGGATCAGGAGGCGGTGGATTAGGCTTTGGCCGCAAATGGGTTTCAAGTCCTATAAAGCCAGAGGTACATAATATATCAGGTAAAGTAGTAGTTGATTGGGTAGTTGATAAAAGTGGAAATATAGTCCAGGTAGGCATAGGGCGTGGAACAACCATAGCTAATGATGCATTAATCGAGAAATGCCTTAATGCAGTAAAAAATGCACGGGTATCATCAGATGAAAGTGCGCCCGAGAACCAGTTACAGCATACTACTTTCATATTCAAATTGCAGTAACGTCTTAATTCAGGCTGCCAAATATTTTTTGAAAAAGTATTTTCTTGAATTTTTAATCAGCGTGGGCGGGTGAAATTTGTTTTCAATCTGAATTAATACTTATGCCTTCAGGTATTTAGAAGGTTACTTTACATTGATTTTATGAATAGCCGCGGGTGGCAGGTCAGTTTCGAAACCTATACCATCCCTTAATGCTACGGGGTATGCCCTGGGGTTATTGGGCGCGCCGGTACCTTTAAAGTTGGTGATGCAGAGATCGGTGAAATGGTTTACATCAATGCCGTTGGTTAGCCAGGGCATGCGTGGATTGGTCCACTGTAATTGGAAATCGTTGATATAAAGGCCATCCACATATTGAGCCAGCAGGCCGGGGATATCGCTTTTGAACAGGCCATCGGTAAGACGCAGGGTGCCGCGCATATCAATGTTGCCACCGGCTACATCGTTCAATTTGCTGTCGGTAAACTCAAAGCGGATATGGTTGAAGGATATATCGTTCAGGTGGCTTTCATTGGTGCCATATAGCAACATGCCATTCTCGCCTTTGCAAACAATGTTGTTGAAGGTAACATGGCTTATCTGGCCCAGTTTTACGTTCTCCTTGCCACGTACGGCTGATATATGGATGGGTTCGGCATTGCCCCACCAGTCGCCGGTGTGGAGGCGGGTTTCTATATAAATATTTGAGAAGCTAATGTTTTGCAATGAGCCTTTATCGCGCAAAAATATACCTATGCCGCGCGATGAATTGGTGATATTTACGTTGGTAACCTGTACATTCCGCACGGTATTTTGGTCGAGATAGCCAATACGCAGGGCGCATGATGAAGATTGAATATTGCAATTGCTGATGAGGATATTTTCGGATACATGGTGCAGGTGCTCAAAGCCGGGCACTTCAAAATGATGGTCGAATCCGGTAATGGCAAAACCATCATCGCCGGTGCGGATATCGCAATCATTCACAATAACATTTGTACAGCTTGTAAGGTCGATGCCATCTGCATTGGGCGCCAGCAGGCTTGTCCACAACCGTATACCGCTAATATGTACCGCGTCGCAATCGGCCATGTGCATACACCAGAAAGGTGACTTGGTGATGAAAATATTCTGTATAGTTACCCTTTTGCAATTGCTGAACACGAACATTTGATAGGGACGGTCCTTCGGTACCACCGGGCCATCGCCAATGCCTGATTCCACATGGCGAAAGTTTTTGCCCTGGCGGCTGTATTGGGTATTGGTGCTGTCGAGTGTTTTGGCTTTGTTTAGTTCGAAGAAGTTATCGTCATTACCGTCTATCTGCCCCTGGCCGCTTATGCTTACATTTTCGGCATCCTGGGTAAAGAACATGCCCTTGTGCAGGGGTTGGAACGGCGTATCGGGTTTGTAAGGCTCATAATCGTTCAAATTGGTGCTGCCGCGCAGTATGGCGCCGCTTTGCAGGTACAAATTTACGTTGCTTTTAAGGTGTACAGTACCGGTTAGGAATGCACCCGCAGGCACTACTACATCCCCGCCCCCGGCGGCGTTACAGGCATCAATTGCCGCTTGCAATGATTTGGTGCAAACGGTATTGGCAACAGCGCCGTAACTGGTGATATTATACTGCTTTAACTGCGCGAAGCAACTTGCTGATGCTAAAATGATCGATAGGGATATGAATAACTTTTTCATGGCATTTTTACTATTGATTTTTTGTCGATATTATTCTTAGCGGTTGTATGCTGTGCATTGGTGCAAATTGTACTGAATAATAAAGCAATACCTAATAGTGATGTTTTCATACAAAATATTGTAAGGTTATATACAGGGTTATAAATAAAATTGCCTCAGAAACAGTATGCTAATATAGCTGTAGTAGAAAAATTATCACCCAAATGGTAAAATAGTGTCATTAAATGCGATAAAAATATAAGTGTTTAAAAAAGTTTAAATTCTATATTTCAATCGCTGTTTATGTTATTATTTTGAATAGTTATATTACTTAAAAATAGGGTGTTACCTTTATTGCAATGAAAAAAAATACAAAGCTCATATTATTTATGGTAAGCCTGTTGATGGCATCGGCGCAACTTTACGCGCAAAAGGCTAATGTTAAACAGGTAAAGCTTACCGATTTTGGCCTGCAATCAGCCTATTTAATAAATGATGATGGCCGTGCTTTATCATCGGCCGCATATCATTCCAACGTTTACTGGTTCCCGGTTAAAGTGCCATCAACGGTGTTAACAGGTTTGGTAGCAAATAAAATATACCCTTCGGCCTATTTGGGCCTAAACAATATGCTGATACCCGATGCATCGGATAAATTCAACAAAGAATATGATTTAGGGAAATATAGTTTCATTCCCAATCAGCCTAACCCCTGGAAAAAGCCTTATTGGTACCGCACTACTTTTAAAGTGCCTGCGACTGATAAGGGCCGCATTTTTCAACTGATATTTAAAGGGATAAATTATCGCGCAGCGGTTTGGGTTAACGGTAAACAGGTAGCCGATTCCACACAAATGGCAGGCATGTTTGCCGAGTACAGCCTTGATGTAAGCAAGCAAATAATTGCCGGCGGCGATAATGCTTTGGCAGTAAAAATATACCCGCTTGATGAGCCGGGTTATCCCGATAAAGAACAGCTTGAGGCGATGGGGCCATTTTATTTAAATGGCGGCCCTACGGGCGATATTGGTAAAAATGTAACCATGCTTTGCTCGGTGGGCTGGGATTGGATACCACCTGTACGCGACCGCAACATGGGTATATGGCAGCCGGTTTACCTGCGTACCACGGGCGCGGTTACCATTGGCCACCCGCAGTTAAAAACCGACCTGCCCAACTTGCCCGATACCGGCATTGCCAAATTATCATTGGGCTTAACGCTGACTAATCATAGCAATACCACCAAAAACGGAACATTGACCGTTTCCATAAAACCTGAAAACTTTGCGGGGATGCCTGTACAGTTTTCAAAAACGATAACGGTAAATAATCATTCAGAAAAACAGATTCAACTGAACGCGAACGAGGTAAGCCAGCTAATTATCCATCAGCCGCATTTATGGTGGCCGAATGGATACGGCAGGGCCAACTTGTACCGCATCAACCTAAAATATTCAGATAACAATGGCATAGCCGACGATACTACTTTTGTGTTCGGCATACGTACGGTTGGCTCAACCTCTACCGATGTGAACGGCTTTTTACGCCGTGATTTTTTTGTGAACGGCAAGCGCGTGCATCTAGTGGGCGGCGCCTGGGTACCTGATATGATGGTGAACCGCGACTCTGCCCGTTATGACTATGAAATGCACCTGTGCCGCAATGCCAATGTGAATTTGGTGAGGATATGGGGTGGTGGCGTAACGCCGCCGGACGATTTTTGGAATGCTGCAGACCGATATGGATTGATGGTATGGTCGGACTTTTGGATAACAGGCGATACGCAGGGCGAATTTAAAGGCTCGCCGGATTGGCCCCTGGAAGGGAATGTGTTTATAAAGAATGTTATCAGCACCATTTATCGTGTGCGTAACCATCCGAGCCTGCTGGTATGGACCGGTGGCAATGAGGGCCATGCACGCAAGGAACTGTATGATGCCATGCGAAACAATGTGATCAGTATGGATGGTACAAGGCCTTTTATCCCATGCTCATCGGGTTTTGCGAAATTGCCTGAGGGCTGGCACGGCTCCTATCCTGATGATAAAAGCTCGGGCGTTTACAGCGGCGGCCCGTACGCATGGCGCGACCCCAAAGTTTATTACCAATTAGCAGATGCAGGGCGTGATTGGGTATTTAAAGATGAAACCGGCCTGCCGTCGCAGCCACCTTATACTACTTTGCCAAAAGTGATAACCGATTTAGTTTGGGATACGAAGCTGCCCTTTCCGCTGAATAACAGCTGGGGTTACCACGATGCCTGCACAGGCGCCGCCAAGTATGATACCTTGTACATGGATATGGTAAAACGTTATGGCCCGCCTAATAGCATGGAAAATTTCTCGGACAAAATGCAGCTGATGAACGCCACCGGCTACCAGGGTATTTTTGAAGCCGACGGGCATAAGCTGAACCAAACCGGCGGTGTTATGCTATGGAAACTGAACTCGGCATTGCCAAGCGTGGTTTGGCAGATATACGACTGGTTTTTGGAACCTAACGCGGGTTATTACGCCATGCAAAATGCCTGCGAACCTATCCACATACAGTTTAACCAGGATGATTCGACGGTAATGGTGATCAACCGCACCTTTAAAGGAACGGGGAATTTGACTGCCGAAGCTGCCGTATATTCGGTAAACAGCAAGCTTTTGTATAGCCATGCTGCTAAGGTTAGTTTAGGTAACACGGGTACAACGTCGGCTATGCCGTTAAAAGCGGAACTGGCCAAAATCAATGAGTTGTGTTTTGTGGTGTTGGATTTAAAAGATGCCTCAGGTAAAATAGTATCGCGTAATGCCTATTGGACAGCACCGGAGAACAACTACAGGACTTTAAATGATATGCCGAAGGTTGGGCTGACCACTGCTATTATTAAAACAGAAAAGAGCAATAAGGAAAAGAAATACACGCTGCGAATAATCAACAATACCAAACAGCTTGCGTTTTTAGTGCGACCGCAGCTAATGGCCGATGGCGAAGAGGTGATGCCATCGTACTGGTCGGCCAACTATTTTACATTGGCGCCGGGGCATAGTATAAACGTAACGGTTAGCGCCCCGGCGGTAAAATTGGGCGGCAAGGCGTTATTGGTTTTGGTTGATGGGTGGAATGTGGATAAGCAGGTGGTGGGGTTGAAGTAAGGGGTTGGATTTTTTATTCAATATTTACAAACATGCACGGGCTGCCTGCCGCGCTTCGTTTACCCACCCCGACTTCGCTTTGCTCGTCGACCCTCCCTTTGCTGCGCATAAGGAGGGTAAAACAGGCATAAGCTTAATTGGGTGGATATGCTTATGTGCATTGGCGGTAATGTCGCGGTAATGTCGCTTCGTTTTACCCACCCCGACTTCGCTTCGCTCGTCGACCCTCCCTTTGCTGCGCATAAGGAGGGTAAAACAGGCATAAGCTTAATTGGGTGGATATGCTTTGTGCATTGGCGGTAATGTCGCTTCGTTTACCCACCCCGACTTCGCTTTGCTCGTCGACCCTCCCTTTGCTGCGCACAAGGAGGGTGAAACAGGCATAAGCTTAATTGGGTGGATATGCTTCTGTGTATTGGCGGTAATGTCGCTTCGTTTACCCACCCCGACTTCGCTTTGCTCGTCGACCCTCCGTTTGCTGCGCATAGGGAAGGTAAAACATTTTTCTTACACATTTGCAATGTCACCGGCGATACGATTGCCAATCCAATCCATGTTAAGCGCTCGTTACAAACGAGTGCAAGGGCTTGAGGCGTATTTCTGTTGATTTTGCTGTCTCATTTTGAGACATAATGTGCTAAAACGGCTCGATTTTAAGCTTAAAAGACTGATAAAAAGGGCGACTTTTTGATTTTTTTGACGAAAAAAGGCTGTTTTTTAGTGCTTTTTAATGAAAAAATGAGGCTAAAAATCGCGTTTTCAAGGCTTTTTAGGGTTTAAAACGTTGCATTTTGGCGCATTTTGAGTGATTTTGAAATGTAAATAGTGCTGATAATCACCGTATTGATTTTTTTGTAGATTTTTTGAAAAACAGGTATTTCATATTGTCTCATTTCAACAAATGAGACAATTCGTATCACCAGCCTTTTAAATTTTTGATATAACCCGTCAATTCATCGGCTATCAATACATGCTGCGCCATGCTGGGGTGGCCGCCACAGCCATCGTTAAAACTCCGGCTAAAGAAAAAATACGATACCTTTTTATCGCCGCTGCTGTTAACAGACTGCACAATGCTGGTAATGTATTTTTTAAGGATTGGTGTAAGCTCGCCATTGGCCATAGGACTATTCAGACAAACTATATCTGTTTTTGGGTAATGGGTTCTGATATTATGAATAAAGCTCACATAAGCGCTGCAAAACGCTACTGAATCCTGCTTGCCATCGTTCTGGCCTACGCAAATGGTGACTACATCGGGGGTGTATTTGTTAAAATTCCATTTTATGCTGTCATTGCGCAGCATCACTTTGTCAAATACCTGTGGCAGGGTGATGCCAATGTTGCAGCAACTGTATATTAGCCCTATTCCCGATACCGCTGTTAACTGCCATTGGGCGTTCAAATTACGAGCGGTGGTTGGGCCGTAGCTCATGTAGGCGTTGTGCTGGTCGTACCAATTGCCGTGGTCGCAGGGTTCTACAGATAAGTCGCTGCCGGTGCCGCAGGTAATGGAATCGCCGATAAACTCAATTTTCCTTTTGGGGAGTTTCATGTCCAATAACTGCGCGCACTTTAATCCTGTAAATTCAATATATCCAATACCCGATTCCGTATCCTTGCAAATGGTAACCGTATGTACGCCTGGCGGCAAATTATCGGCGACCTTTAACACGCAGGTTTTACCGGTAGTTTGTATCCTGAATGGTTTATTGTTGTCGATGACTATTTCGAGGTAATTATGCGTTACGCCAAAAAGGGTTTCATCATTAACTGTAATTTCGAGTGAAGTGCCCTTGAATTTAGCCTGCACATATACACCAGGGTTCCAAAACCGTGGGGCTAAGGGGTTGCTGTAATCTATCCTGCCCACATATTTTATACGTGGGTCGTCGGCTCTATAAAAGTTGGGGTTGCCTGTATGTAATGGTTTTGCAAAACCGTAAACTGAACTTAACGCCAATATAAAACACAGGAAATACTTCATTAGTAATGTTTATTTATGGTGATGTTTTTTGCCGTATACACCTGGTAAGATCAAACGGTTATAAGCCTGCATTAATGAACTATGGTTTTAAATCGCCATCGGGCAGGTTTAATGATTGAAAAAGGTTAATGCCAGTTGAGCTTTTTTGCATGATGGTGGGCGTATCCTTAGCAGCCTCTGCTTTTACAAAGCGGAGATCGGCCCCGGTTATATTATCAAATATGATTGCCGGCCGCTGATCTTCATTTATAAAATTAAGATCGATGTTGTCGAGCGTCAAGCTGGTGGCATGCCGTGCAAAAATGCCTGAAGCGGGTAATACGCCAAACGAATCCGGCTCAGGATAGCCCTTCTCTAATTCCGGAACCTCGCGTTTGGCCTGTTCAGTTGTTCCGTTGCCTTTAAAATATAGCTTTATGTTTTTTAGTTCGATGTCGCTAATGTCATGGCCCTTTATGCCGCTTATCAATATCGCGTCGTGCACATTATAAGCCACAATATTGCTGATGATCACCCGGCGTAATTCTCCCACAGATGCATCAGCAGGGCCGCGCATACGCGCACCTAAACGTAAAAACAGGGGCGTGTTGCCAATATCACGCATGGTAATGTTGTTAATAGTTACATCTTCTAACAAACCGCCGTCTACTGTTTCCAATGCCAGCCCCCGGCAATAATTAAATGTGCAATTATTTATGGTAATGTTTTTAAAACCTCCGTTTGATTCCGTACCCAGTTTTATCCTTCCGGTAGGCGAGTGGTTCGGGTCATCGCTGCGTTTGTAAGTGCCATCTAAAAACGAACCTTCGTTATAGCCGCTTACGCCGCAATTTGTTATAGTAACATTCTCAGTAGCGCGGGCAAAACCCAAGGCAAAAGTGCTTTTAAGGCAAATGCCATCGTCATTAGGCGAGTTTACACTGCAATTGCTTACGTGCACATTGCGGCAGCAGTCAATATCCATTCCGTCGCGGTTGGTATCCTCTTTCACATTATTAACGGTAAGATTATCAACGCCGGTAGCCAAAATGCCGAACCAGCCGCCGTGGAAAATGGATATATCGCCAATATTTACATTGCGGCAACGATACAGGGCTATCGCTTTATTGGCCGATTGCTTGCTTTTAACATAATCATGGTATAAGCCTTTACCCCAAATGGTGCCCTGCCCTAAAATAGAAACATCGTGCACATTTTCGCCCCAGATTAGGCTATTATGGAAATGACTGTGACCCGAATCCTGGTAAGTGGTGTTTACCGTGGTTTCTTCCTCATCATAACTATTTTCGGCGCTTACTTCTGCCGCTATAATGGTAGCGCCCTGGTCGAGGTAAAGCGATACATTGCTCTTTAGCCTGATAGAACCCGAAAGATAATTCCCTGCCGGGATAAATACCGTACCGCCGCCTTTATCAGCGGCAGCATCAATGGCTTTGTTTATGGCTTTACTATCCACGTGCTTGCCATCGCCTATGGCGCCATATTGTTTTATATTGTAAAAAACAGCAGGCGGACTATTTTGCGCATAAGCAATTTGCGGTTGAGCTACTATAAAAATTAAACTGCATAATATTATTGCTGATAACCCGACCCTGTTAATGTATTTCATGTTCATTTTCCGCTTATCGTTTAATAATTTCAATACAAGCCCTGCTGTTATGGTAAGGGCATTTCCATAAGCCAACTTTATCCTCGCCCGGCATAATGCTGCCATTTTCATCCACGCCCCAAAACCACTCGCCGTTCTGTTTATCTATAATTTTATTTTTTACAAAGCTCCAGGTTTTTTCGGCAAGTTCAAGGTATTTTTCATCACCGGTAATTTGCCGGGTATTATAAAACCCTACTATTGCCTCGGCTTGTACCCACCAGTGTTTTTCTTTTATTAAATGCTTGTTAGCGGGTTCATATTCATACCAAAGGCCGCCATCGGTATCTAACCCGCTTATTGTTGCTTTGGTTATGTGTGTGTTTATTTGTTTTATCTTTTCCAGTAAGGGCTCATTATTAATTATTTCTGCCGCTTCCTGCAAAAGCCAGGTAGCTTCGATATCGTGCCCGTATGAAACAAGTGTCGACCGCTTGTTCCAATCCTCGTCAAAAAATAAATTCAGGTGATAAGTGGCCGGGTTAATAAAATGATCGAAGAAGTTATGCAGCAGTGTTGTAATTTGTGTTTTCAATCCCTCATTTGGCCAAATGCTGTACAGGTTGGTGTAAGCTTCCAGAACATGCAGGTGCGTGTTCATGGTCTTCTTTTCGTTGGCATCCTTCGCGCTTAGCCGCTGGTCGTTTATCAGTTTCCATTCGTGAGTAAAAGCTTCAAAGTAGCCCGTATTTGCCTTGTCATAACTATATCGAACTAATAAATTATAAAGTTTGATAGCTTCTATTTTTACACTTTCAACGCCCGATGCCTTGTAGTATTCACTTAACCCGTAAATTGCAAAAGCATTGGTATAAACCTGTTTTTTAGTGCCGAGGGGATCGCCTTTATAATCAACCGTCCAGTAAATGCCACCATGTTTTTTATCAATAAAATGGTCCGTTATGTATTTATAGGCCCTTTGGGCATATTGCAAGTACTGAGGATTATTGTTAAGATTATAAGCCGCCGAAAAAGTCCATAAGATACGGGCATTTAATACCGAACCTTTTGGCGAACCTGTAATTACATGTTCGTTAGCATCAATACGACCCAAAAAGCCGCCATATTCCTTATCAGGGGTATTTTTTATCCAATAATTTAAAATGTCGCTTAACTCATTTTTAAGTTCACTTTTTAAATTTTTAAGCCGGTTTTCAATAGGCTGAGCTTGTAGCATTTTTGCGGGTTATCCCTTTTTTTCCTGTGTAAGGATATTATTATTTGTTTTGATGATCTGGTTCACTGTATCAACCGATGTAGCCGAACGTAAGCCATCTGCAGGTGTATGCATGGCGTAATCCAATAATTTATCAAGGGTTGATGTTGCTACATGCATACGGCTATCAGCCGAGGCATAATAGATATACACCGTTTCATCATCGTCGAGTATCCATCCGTTGCAAAAAACCACATTGGGCACATCGCCAAAACGTTCATCACCTTCGGGGGCTATAAAATACCCGCCGGGTTTGTAAATTACTTTGGTAAGGTCATTCAGATCGGTCATGAATATATATAATACATATCGCAGCCCGGCGGCGGTATTGCGCACACCGTGAGCCAAATGCAGCCAGCCGTATGGTGTTTTTATTGGCGCCGGACCCTGGCCATTCTTCGCTTCGTACACGGTATGATAAACTTTATTGTCGACAATTTCTTCATGCTGAATAACCGCGTGCCCTATATCATCGCATAAGCCAAAACCTATGCCGCCGCCTTTGCCTGCATTAATAAAACTATCCTGCGGGCGGGTATAAAAAGCATACTTGCCATTTACAAATTCAGGGTGAAGTACTACATTGCGTTGTTGGGGCGATGGGGTTTGCAGATCGGGCAGGCGCTGCCAGTTTATAAAATCTTTGGTGCGGGCAATACCGCATTCAGCCACCGCCATTGATTGGTCGTAGGCTGGTGCGCCGGGATCGCGCCTTTCCGTACAAAATAGGCCATATATCCAGCCATCGGCGTGTTCGGTTAGGCGCATATCATAAATGTTGGTATCGGGTTCATTAGTTTCGGGTATAACCACAGGGCTTTCCCAAAACGAAAAATTATCTATCCCGTTAGGGCTTTCAGCCATCGCGAAGAATGATTTACGGTCAGTACCCTCAACCCGCGCAACCAACAGATACTTGCCCTGCCATTTTATGGCGCCGGCGTTAAATACAGCATTAATGCCAAAACGCTCCATCAGGTGCGGGTTGGTTTCGGGGCTAAGATCGTACCGCCACGATAAAGGTGCGTGGGCCGCTGTTAATACTGGGTTTATATAACGGTTGTAAACACCATTGCCCAGGCCCGCTACTATATTGGGCCTGGTGATGTGTTCGTTATAAGCATCCTCCAATGCTTTCAACCGTATTTTGAATTCTCTCGTCATTGCTATCTTTTAATAATCTTTTAGTTTATTCCACCAGGTTTTTTTGAGTATCACTACTATTACCAGTAACAGCCCGGCTGTTACCAGTAAGGGCAGCTTTTGCATTAGTATAAGGTACATGGGTAAAATAGTGAGGCATAGCTGTGCAATAGTGCCTATCACCACGTTGAACATATTCAGCCTGAAATTTTTATTTGGTTCGAACGAAGGATCATTTGCCATAACCAGTTTTTTAACCGGCTCCCATGCCCCCCAGGGGCGCACGGTGCTGTAAAAGGAACAAAGTACGGCCATATCAGTAGGAGGGGCTGCATACGTGCCGACCACTGAACCTACAATTGAAACCACGAACAATAGCGGGAACCAATACAAAATATGACCTGAATCAATATATAAGGCAAGTATCATTGCTGTAGCAATGCCGCTTAACATCCCCCAAAAAAAGCCATTGGCATTAAAGCGCCACCAGTGCCATTTTAATACGTTGGCAACAATGTAGCCGCTATACAATGCCGATATGATAAATTGCAGTGCCTCGTTTATATTTTTTATAAAGAAGCCAAGCAAAATGCCAATGGCTACCACAACAATACCAACCAGGTAGTTCATGCTCATAATTTTTTTGGTTGATGCTTTTGGGTCGACGTATTTTACGTAAATGTCGTTCACTATATATGCCTGTGCGGCATTGAGTGTACCGCTGAAAGTGCTCATGAATGCGCCCAATAAGCCGGCAAGCAGCAGGCCCACCAGGCCAACAGGTAAAAAGTCATTGATAACTGCCGGCAGTACACGCTCAAAATCAACCGCGCCGGTAGCATCCTTCAAATCCATTTGGTGATAATAGAGCAGCCCTAATAAAGTTAAGCTGATGATAAGCGAATAGCGGATAGGCAAAAGGATAATATTAACAAAGCCACTCATTTTACTGGCTTCTTCGGGCGAGCGTGTGGAGAGTATCTTTTGCATATCATAAGTTGGCGCAGGGCCAGCCAGCGCAGCAAAAAATCCCCTGAAGGTCATCATCATAAAGAAGATGCCGAATAGTGAATAACCATCATTTTTTATCTTTTGGTTTACTTCGTTTATAATACCCGTCCAGTTTAGGTTAAGGTGGGTGCCGAAGAAAGGACTGTACCAGCCATTGGGTACATTAAGGCTATGACCCTGCAATTTTGTTACGGCTATTATAGAGATCCAGATGCAGGCGGCCGTCATGATAACGTATTTGATCACATCCGCAAATACAACACCGTGCATACCGCCCAATATGGAGTAAAACATGGCAAACAACGTAAATATGATGCCGTAAAACTGCGGCACATACTGCACGGGAACGTTAAAAGGCACGTATGCCTTTACCGCATCCCAGGGGGCGAATATTTCAATAAATTTACCCAGGCCGATAAAACCGTAGGCCAAATAACCAAAGCACAGGAACAGCGCGAATATAATTACGATAATGTGCGAACTGCCCACGCCTGCGCCACTGCCGCCAAAACGCGTTTTAAGCCATTCAGCGCCTGTTGATGCGTTTGAACGGCGCAGCCAGCGCGAGAGGTACATCATTAAAAATACCTGATTAAACACGGGCCACAGCCAGGGTATCCAGATGCTTTTCATGCCGTAGGCAAAACACAGGCTCACCATCCACATGGTGCCGCTAATGTCGAACATGTCCGAGGCGTCACTTAACCCCAGCAAATACCAGGGCAGCGATTTGCCGCCAAGCATATAACTCTCTTTGTTTTTGCGTGCTTTTTTGCGGTACCATAAACCAATAACTACGGTTGCAAGTAAGTACAGCCCTATTATTGATATATCTGTTAAAGATAAATGCATGTTTGTTTTACGGTAAAGATCAAATTGTATATATGATACGCAACAGCTTTATAGCCCCGTTAAAAGGCACATGAATTTATCATGATTGGCTGTAGCTAAATTAACAATGGTTAAATACAGTATACTAATACTTTTTTAACCATTTGAGGTACATTACTAATAAGAAACGCTTAGGTGTATTATATAAAAACCCGGTTTCCGGTGTAGGTTTCCCTGAAATCCTTTGGTATGCAAAATTTCTTGCGTTTGAATATGCGGTTGAAATTTGATATGTTGTTAAAGCCGCATTTGTAAGCAATTTCAGATACAGTATTAGTAGTATCGATGAGCATACGCGATGCATGGCCCAGTCTTATTTCATTCAAACTATCGATAAAGGTTTTGCCGGTACGCTTTTTTATAAAACGACTAAAAGATGCCTCGGGCATATTGGCTATTTTGGCTACTTCGGCCAGGGTTATCTGCATGTTATAGTGCGAGTTCATGTACTCGAACACCTTCTCAATACGGCGGCTGTTATAATGGAATTGCTCGTTTGAAAAGCTTGAATCAGAGAGGGTTTTCATGTTGCGCGATATGGAAAGATCGTGCAATATAGATAGCAGTTCCAAAACTGAATCAAAGCCACTTTTTTTGTTTAATGAGATGATACGATCTTTTAAAGCAGTAACCGTTTCCGGTGAAAAAAGGATACCCCTTTGCGAGCGTTCCATCATGTTTTTTACAAAGCTAAGCTGGTTACGCCTAAGGAGCTTGTCATCAAACAAGTCTTTATGAAACTGTATTGTTACCTCAGTTATTGATTTGCTTTGGCACTGGTGGGTGAACCATGCGTGGTAAACATTGGGCCCTACAAGCACAAGCTCCAGGTCGTCAATAACTTCAATGTGGCCGCCAACAACACGTTTTGCCCCTTTTGCATTCAAAATAAGGTTCAGCTCATACTCTTCATGGTAATGCAGGGGAAAGTCGAACTTTTGCTTTACCCTTGAAAAAATGGTAAAACAATCCCCCGGCGTTAACGGCGTAATTTCGCGCATTACATTACTGGTCATATCATAAATATTTAAGTCGTATTTAATAGTACAATTGGTGATACGAATTTAACATTATATTATTCATAATACATTTTAATTTTATTGAATATGCTTCCCGCTCGTTCAAAAAACCATAAAATTAAACGGATAAGCAGCTTTATAAATGGGGTGGCCCAAAATCCCGGTACGACTAATATTGATCGGATTTTGACATGTATAGCTAAAATTAAGGCACTCCTCATCCAAAATTCATGCAGATTGCGTATCTTGTATAACAAATAATAATATGCTGAAACGGGTATGCTGCAGCCTGTATGTGTTGCTGGGGATCTTAACTTCTTTTACTTTACAGGCCCAAAAGCATGCTGCGCCAAATAGTAAGCAGGTCCACCAGGCCCAAAAAGCCTTTTCACTTAATGCAGATGACCTTACCTGCGAATACAAGGTTAACCCCATAGCTGTTGATGAACCAGAACCACGCTTAAGCTGGAAGTTATTTTCTTTCGTGCGCGACATAAAACAGGTGGCTTATGAAATAAGGGTGGGCGATAATGCCTTATCGGTAGCAAAAGGCAGGGATATTATGTGGACATCGGGCAAGGTAATGTCCGATCAATCCATCCATGTGCTTTATAAAGGTCCTGGATTAACTTCACGGCAAAAGGTTTACTGGCAGGTGAGGGTTTGGAGTAACAAAAAGCAAATTTCGCCATGGAGCAGTGTAAATTACTGGAAAATGGGTTTGCTAAATCATAGCGATTGGACAGCGCATTGGATACAGGATACTTATAAATCGGATACTAACGGCGGCCCGAGCCCTATGTTCCGTAAAGTATTCAAACTTAAAAAACCTGTGCGCGCAGCATATTTATATATAACGGCGCATGGATTATATGAAGCACAGTTGAATGGCGCACGGGTGGGTGATGATTATTTTTCGCCGGGCTTCACCAGTTACAATAAACGCCTGCAATACCAGGTGTATGATGTTTCATCGACCTTAAAAAAAGGCAATAATGCCATTGGTGTAACTTTGGGCGATGGCTGGTACCGCGGCTATACCTGGGACAGGCGCAAAAATGCCTACGGGAAAAAATTAGGGGTGCTTTTCCAGTTGGAGGTGCTTTATGCAAACGGCCAGCGACAAACCATTATATCAGACAAATATTGCAGGGTAACTTACGGACCAATTCGGTCATCTTCATTTTTTGATGGTGAAATGTACGATGCGACAAAAGAAAAATCAAACTGGTCGGCGGCTATGTATGATGATAGCAGTTGGGACACTGTAAAAACCGATGATGCCATTAAAGACCATTTAATAGCTATGTATGCCCCGCCGGTCAGGAAGCACGAACGGTTTGTCCCGGTAAAAATTTTGACCACACAAGAGGGCGACCGGGTGATAGATTTCGGGCAGAATTTAGTGGGCTGGGTAAAATTCAGCCTGAAAGGTAAGGCGGGCGATACCATCAAACTATATCATGGTGAAGTCCTCGACCAAAAGGGGAATTTCTACAGCAAAAACTTGCGTACTGCCAAACAAGAGGTAACCTATATATTTAAGGGCGGCGATGAAGAAACCTATGAACCTCATTTTACTTACCAGGGTTTCAGGTATGTAAAGGTGGTGGGTTATAACGGGCCATTGGATTCAACCAACGTTGCAGCATTTGCGCTTTACTCAGATCTGGATGAAACAGGGACTTTTACTACTTCGAACCCTTTAATAAATCAATTACAGCATAACATACAATGGAGCCAAAAGGGTAATTTTATAGATATACCTACCGATTGCCCCCAGCGTGATGAACGCATGGGCTGGACGGGCGACGCGCAGGCCTTTTGCCATACGGCTACCTTCAATATGGATGTAGCGGCATTTTTTACCAAGTGGCTGAAAGACCTGGCTATTGACCAGCGTAAAAACGGCGCGGTGCCCTATGTTGTCCCGAATATATTGGATAGCACCTTTGTGGCCGCATGTGGCTGGAGTGATGCATCGACCATAGTGCCATGGACAATGTACCTGCAATATGGCGATAAGCAAATATTGCAGCAGCAATATGAAAGTATGAAGGCATGGGTTGGGTATATCCAGGCACATAGCCGCAACAATTTGTGGGACACCGGCAACCACTTTGGCGACTGGCTTTTTTATTCGGGAACGGATTATGAGGATGGCGCGGCGCTTACGGACAAGAATTTGATAGCCCAGGCGTTCTATGCCCATTCGACCCAATTGGTGATAAACGCCGCTATTATTTTGGGCAGGGAGAATGACGTAAAAAGATATACTGATCTGCTGAATAAAATAAAAAAAGCCTTCCAAACAGAGTATGTTACCCCGGCAGGCAGGATGATCTCGGGCACGCAAACATCATACGTGCTGGCTTTAGATTTTGACCTGCTGCCTGAAAATTTGCGTGCTTCGGCGGCAAGCCGGCTGGTAGATAACATTAGCGAATATGATAACCATGTTACCACCGGGTTTTTGGGCACGCCTTATTTGTGCCACGTGTTGAGCAGGTTTGGTTATACCGATGTGGCGTATTCATTATTGATGAATGAAACTTACCCCTCATGGCTTTACCCGGTTAAAAATGGTGCCACCACCATTTGGGAAAGGCTTGATGGTATAAAGCCCGACAAAACTTTTGAAGACCCCGGTATGAACTCCTTTAACCACTATGCCTACGGAGCCATCGGCGACTGGATGTACAGCAATATTGCCGGTATTGATATGGATGAGGAAGGCCCCGGCTTTCATAAAATAATTATAGCGCCGCAACCCGGCGGCAGCTTAACCAACGAACATGCTGAGCTGGAAACACAATACGGTACCATCAGGTCGGCGTGGAACATTGCGCCGGGGAATATATTTACAATGGATATTACCGTGCCACCAAATACATCGGCAAGGGTAACGCTGCCTGCCGCATCAGGTCTTATTACTGAAAGCGGCACTAATATTTACACTGTGCCCAATATTACTAATATTGATAAAATGCGCGCCAATGAAATACAACTAACGGTTGGCTCAGGCACTTATCATTTCTCATATACTTACAAACCTGTTGTTATAAAACATTAATTAATGTTGTAACAATAAATAAATCGTGCTAATTTCAATGCTCCTGCTTATCTGATAAACTCTTGTATATGAATATCAACCTAAAAACCTTTAAACTCCGTTCAGCTACAAAAATTATTGCCCTGGCAAGCACGCTTTTTATAGCAGGCATTAATGTCGCAAGCGGGCAATTGCACATCATACCTCAACCTGTAAGCGCGGAGCAACTAAGCGGCAGTTTCGCACTTAAAGCGTCGGATATCATCGCTGCCGATGAGCAAAGCCAGCTGGTAGCTAATTACCTGCAACAGTATTTACATGATACTTATAAGCTCGATCTGAAAGTAAAGACATACCCGCACGTGCCTGAAAACGCGGCGATAAGGTTAGAAAGCAGTGCAGTAGATACCGCGAAAGGTTCGTATTCAATGCAAGTATCGCCCAAAAGAATAACCATTGCCGGTAATGGCGCGGGTTTGTTTTATGGGGTGCAGTCGCTTATACAGGTTATAACCGATGTGAACGGCAAAAACCTGCATGTGCCAGCTTGCAAAATTGAAGATAAACCCCGTTTTGGCTGGAGAGGATTGAGCCTGGATGTTTGCCGGCATTTTTTTACTGTGGATGAGGTTAAGAGGTACATTGACATGATGGCGCATTACAAATTTGATGTACTGCACTGGCACTTAACCGATGATGAAGGTTGGCGTATAAAAATTGATAAATACCCGTTGTTAACTGAGCGGGGTTCGAAAGTGGGCTATTACGCAAGCATTGGCAAATTCAGGGCCTTTGATAACATTACCGAAGGCTACCGCGATGGTTTTTATACCAAAGACGACATACGCGAAGTGGTAAAATATGCGCAGGACAGGTTCATTACCATATTGCCCGAAATTGAAATGCCTGGCCATAGTGAAGCCGCGATATTTGCTTACCCGGAATTAGGATGCAAGGATTCGACAGGTGCGCAGCATAGGGTGAGGATGCTCGACCCGAGTGAGTACACTTTCAATTTTTATGAGAATGTGCTCACCGAGGTAATGCAGCTTTTCCCCAATGAATATATCCATATAGGCGGCGATGAGGCCGAAATTGACGATTGGTTGAAAAGCCCGACCGCGGTTGCGCTGATGAAACGCGAAGGCTATAAATCGCCGAGCCAGGTACAGAGCTATTTTATAAAAAGGATCGAGGATTTCCTGAACTCGAAAGGCAAAAAATTGATCGGCTGGGATGAGATACTGAAAGGCGGGCTTGCACCATCGGCAACGGTAATGAGCTGGGAAGGCGAGGAAGGCGGAATTATAGCAGCCAAAATGCACCATAACGTGATCATGACCCCGCTGCCCCAAATGTATTTCGATGCCCCGCAAGCCGCCGCCGCGACCGAACCACTTGGATGGAACGACCCGGTGAGCTGGCAGATGGTTTATAACTATGAACCGCAATCAGACCGGTTAACGCCCGAAGAGGCTAAATACATATTAGGCGCGCAGGCCAATATTTGGGTAGAGAAAATAGGCAATTTCAAGCATTTAGAATATATGATATACCCACGCTTACTGGCAGTTGCCGAACTGACCTGGACGCCAAAGGCAGACAAGGATATTCACCGTTTTGAAAAAAGCATGTATGCCAATTATCACCTGTTCAACCTATGGGAGCTGAATGCCCGCCTGCCGAATGTTACCGGTTTGGAAGATGTAGTAACCAATAAAGACAGTTATACACAAACTTTAACTTACCCGCTGCAAAACGCGTCAGTACAATATACATTGAACGGTACATTGCCTGATACCTTAGCGGCCACCAGCCCATTCCCCGTAACCATCAATTCGCCGTTAAAGGATAGTTTGGCTATCGCGGTTTATACTTCAAGGCCATTGTCAAAACGTATTTTGCAGAAAGTTTTGGTAAAGCATGTCAACATAAAACCATCAGCAACCGACGGAACTGGCCTGCAGCCGGGCTTGAGCTATATGATGTACAAAACCACTTACAACAATGTACCGGCGACAGATACGACCAAAGACTTTGAGATAGGCATATTAAGAAAAGATGGCGGACTAAATCCATATCCCGGCCTGTTTAATAGTTGGGTGAAATTGTATGGTTATTTGAAAATAGAAAAGGAAGGTGATTACCGCATATCATCCGATTTTGAAAATACACCCATGTTGCTGATGGGAACCACTCTGATATTAGACGGCTCGAAAAATAAATATGTTGAGCCGCAGGAAGCAATTTTGCACCTGCAAAAAGGCGTTTATCAATTGAGCGGTTATTTTGTGGCTGATAAGGTGAACAGCAAACAAGCGCTGATAAAGATCGCCACGATGGATGGCAAACCAACAGACGCGGATAGCTTACTGTTTCATTGATGCTTATACAAGAAATTGTAAAAACGTAATTTCATCATTGTAGAGACGCAATACTTTGCGTCTCTGGACAATTGATTAGTGCATGGAGACGCAAAGTATTGCGTCTCTGCAGATTTTTATAAGGCTTTAAAACCGCTATAGTATGTATAAAAAAACAAGTTTGGTAGTTTTATTCGCATTTGTATTTATAGGCGCATACGCCCAGGTTTACAAAGACCCCAAAGTGCCGGTCGCATTACGTGTTAAGGATCTGCTTAGCCGCATGACGCTTGAAGAAAAGATAGCGCAAATGAGCGCGTCTGACTTGGATAAGCCGTTGGACGGTAATATCGCTTACGGCGTTTGCGCCAGTCCTTTTTTATCAGTTGAAGATATTGCGCGGCAATCCATTGCTGCAAAAAATCAATCGCGGCTAAATTCACGTTTGGGCATACCTATTGTACAGATCGGCGAATGTTTACACGGGCAGCTTGCCGCAGGGGCTACTATTTTTCCGCAGGCCATCAACCAAGGCAGCACCTGGAACCCGGTGCTGATAAAGCAAATGGGTTCGGTTATTGCCTATGAGGCTACCTCGTCGGGTGTCGACCAGGCATTATCACCCTTATTTGACATTATGCGCGACCCGCGCTATGGCAGGGTGGAAGAATGTTATGCCGAGGACCCTTATTTGGTTAGTCAATTGGGTGTTGCTTTTGTAACCGGTATGCAGGGCGATGCGGCCCAAAGCAGGATAGGCATAGGAAAAGACAAAATAATGTGTACCGCCAAGCATTTCGCGGCTTATAGTTTTACAACCGCGGGCATCAACCTGTCGCCTGCAGAAGTGGGTGAGCGGGAGTTAAGGTCGATCATATTGCCATCGTTCCAGGCGGCGGTGCAGCAAGCAAATATTTATTCTGTAATGCCTGCTTATAACGAGATGGACGGCATCCCCGCCCATGCCAATAAGTTTTTGCTGAACCAGGTTTTGCGAAAGGAGTGGGGCTTTAAGGGTTATACATTTTCGGACTATGAAGGCGTAAAAATGCTGTATGGTTTTCAAAAAGTAGCTAAAGATGCTACCGCTGCAGCACAAATGGCTTTGAAAGCTGGGGTTGACCTGGAATCGCCAAAGCCGGATTCTTATCCGCATTTGATCGAGTTGGTAAAGTCGGGCGCAATAAAAGAAGCGTTGGTTGATACGGCTGTAGCGCGAATATTGACCGCCAAATTTAAAGCAGGGCTGTTTGAAAAACCGGTTGCTGATACGCTGCAAATAAAAGCGAGGGTACACACGCCTGAACATATCGCGTTAGCACAGCAGATTGCCGAGGAATCCATCATCCTGCTAAAAAATGAAAAGCAATTGCTGCCGCTGAATATGAATAATATCAAGTCGCTAGCGGTTATTGGTCCCAATGCTAACCAGGTGGAGTATGGTGATTACGCGCCGACACGCGATAACCATTCGGGAACCACAGTATTGGAGGGCATAAAACAAGCGGTAGGTGATAAGGTGAAGATAAATTATGCCAAAGGCTGCGACCTTTCGACGTTGGACAAAAGCGGTTTTGATGAAGCTGTGAATGCGGCTAACCAAAGCGATGCAGTAGTAGTGGTTTTGGGAACTACCAGTGTGGTATTCTCCGGTGTAGGCTGGAACGGCCATGCCCCGGAAAATGAGCCAAAAGACCCTTTTACTTGCGGCGAGGGCTATGATGTTACCAGTATCGAGCCGCAAGGCGTACAGCGCGAGTTGTTACAGGCCGTGTATAAAACCGGCAAGCCAGTGATATTGGTACTAGTAAATGGTCGCCCCTGGAGCATAAAATGGGAAAAAGAAAATATCCCGGCCATACTGGAAGCCTGGTATCCCGGCGAGAAAGGTGGGTTAGCAGTGGCTAATATTCTGTTTGGAAAAATTAACCCTTCGGGCAGGCTGGCGGTTTCTATCCCACAATCTACCGGGCATATACCCGTGTTTTATAATGCCACCAACACTAACAGGGGCTTTTATCATAATCCCGGCACACCGGAAAAACCCGGACAGGATTATGTATTTTCATCGCCTGCGCCATTGTTCCCATTTGGGTTTGGGCTGAGTTACACTACGTTCGCTTATTCAAACATGCGGGTTTCTGATGATCATTTATATGGAAACGGAACATTAGAAGTTAGTATCGATGTAAAAAATATGGGGAAAGTCGCGGGTAAGGAAGTGGTGCAAATGTATATTGGCAATAAAGTAAATTCGGTTACAACACCTGTTATGGCTTTAAAAGGTTTTGATAAGATAGCATTAGAGCCAGGCGAAAAAAAGACGGTAAAATTTACGGTAAAGCCGGATGATATTGCCATCTGGAATACCGAAATGCAGTACGTTACGGAACCCGGTAAATTTGATATAATGATAGGCCGTTCGGCAGAAGATGTGGTATCGAAAATGACTGTTGATTATAATTGATAAGCAGAATTATGAGAAATCGTGCGGTCATAGCTTTTATTTGTTTTGTGAGTATTTTATCGGTTTGTTTCACCAGATCTGATGCCCAATACGCTAAATACGTAAACCCCTTCATCGGCACAACCGCTACCGGGCATACATTCCCGGGGGCTACGGTGCCTTTTGGGATGGTACAGCTAAGCCCTGAAACGGGGAATTTCGGATGGGATTATTGTTCGGGCTATCGTTACGAAGACAGTACGATAACCGGGTTCGCTCATACACATTTAAGCGGCACAGGCGGTATTGATCTGGGCGATGTATTGTTTTATCCGTTCCAGGGAAAAACGCCGGAGCATTTTGTAAGCAAGTTCTCGCATGCCAATGAAAAAGCTTCGCCGGGCTATTACGCAGTTACGCTTAATGGGAGTGGTATAAAAGCCGAATTAACTGCGTCACCGCATACGGGGTTGCACCGATATACCTTCACGGGAAAAGAACCTGCCCACATTTTGGTTGATATACAAAGCATGTTAGTTGATAGCAAAGAAGACCTGCAAGCGCACCTGCTGGCGGGAAATATCAATATAATCGACCATCAAACGATAACAGGGTATACATCCACCACCGAATGGGTTGACCGTAAAATGTTTTTCATTGCTACATTCAAAACGCCATTTACAGGTTATCACTTTATTGATGGAAAAAACAAAAGGCGCTTAGTACTTGATTTTGCAGGCAAACAGGTGGAGGCAAAAGTGGCTATATCCGCGGTAAGCATAGCCGGGGCAAAACAGAATTTATCCGAAACTATAAATAAATCATTCGAAACGGTTAGAGCAGAGGCGCTGCAATCGTGGGAAAAATGGCTGAGCAAAATTAAAGCAAAAGGCACCGATGACCAGCTTACAACCTTATATACCGACCTGTACCACCTCTTTATCCAACCCAATAATATCGCCGACCTGGATGGCAAGTACCGCGGCCCGGATGGAAAAGTGTATCAATCGGCGAATAAGACGTATTATTCTACTTTTTCTTTGTGGGATACTTTCCGCGCTGCCCACCCGATGTACACCATACTTTGCCCTGATCTTGATGGCAGGATGCTGGAAACCATGTTGCAGCATTTTGATATTGCCCACGCGCTACCCATCTGGACATTATGGGGCAGGGAAAGCTACGCGATGATAGCCGACCACTCCGTACCAGTTATAGTTGATGCCAGCCTGAAGGGCATTAAAGGGTTTGATAAGGAACAGGCCTTTGCCGCCATAAAATACACACTTACGCATAACGTAAACCCCAAATACAATTGGGGTTTGTACATGCACTATGGCTACCTGCCATCTGATACCGTACGCCGCGAAGCCGTTTCGCGTACGCTTGAGGCCGCTTATGATGATTGGTGCGCCGCACAATTAGCCAAATCCCTGCATAAACAGGCTGATTATGATTATTTCTACAAACGCTCGCAATTCTATAAAAATGTGTTCGACAAATCAACCAACCTGATGCGCGGCAGGCTGGAAAACGGGAACTGGGTAGAGCCATTCGCGCATTTGGATAGCGGCCAGTTGGCCATAGGCGGCGATTATACCGAAGGTAATGCCTGGCAATATACCTGGCAGGTACAGCATGATATTCCTGGGTTGATCAAGCTAATGGGCGGTAATAAAGCATTCTCCAATAAACTTGATTCCCTGTTCACCCTTGATTCCAAAACTTTCGGCAAGGGTTCAACACTGGATGTTACCGGGTTGATTGGTCAATATGCTCATGGTAATGAACCGGTGCACCATGTAGCTTATTTGTACACTATGGCGGGTAACCCCGCGGCTACGCAGTTGCGGGTGAGGGAAGTGCATGATAAATTCTATCAAAACAAACCCGATGGCCTCTCAGGTAATGATGATTGCGGGCAAATGTCGGCCTGGGATATTTTTACCACTATGGGTTTTTACCCGGTTAACCCCGCTAGTGGGCGGTTTATTTTCGGCGCGCCGCAGATCGGTGAAATGTCCATCAGCTTGCCCGCCGGTAAACAATTCATTATCCAGGCTAAAAACTTATCTAAGGCCAATAAATGTGTACAAAGCATCAGTCTTAACGGGAAAATATATGATAAACCATACATCACCTACACCGATATTATGAACGGCGGCCAACTCATTTTTACCATGACTGATAAGCCACCTGTTCCAAAATTCTGAACTAAGAAATTCTAAAATTTTCACTAAATTTAATGCTTTGTAAACCATCGTTACGGTAACCATCCTATGCGGATAATAAAGTTTTTGGTATTAATTGGGCTGATGTTTTGTTTGGATATAACCGCACGCGCCCAATCCGCTACGGATAGTTTGTTGAACAAGCTGAACAATGTACTGGCCAACAAGGATGACTACATCACCATCAAGCAGGAATCCATCTCGCATATAAAATCATTGCTAAAAACCGCCAAAACCCCAGCGCAACAATATGAGGTTTATGACATGCTGTTCGAACAGTATAAGTCATTCGTACAGGATTCTGCCTATGTATACTGCAAAAAGCTGAATACCTGCGCCTATCTTTTAAAAGACCAAAACAAAATAAACGACGCCCGCATCAACATGGGTTTTATCCTGGTTTCAGCAGGGATGTTTAAAGAGGGGAGTGATACGTTGAACAAGGTCAATGTAAAAGTTCTTAGTGATAAGCAGCGTTATCAATACTTTTTTTTGCAGGCCAGATGCTACTTCGACCTTGCCGATTTTGATCGTATAGAGGATTATAACTCGCAGTACTCTGCAATAGGACTAAAGTATTGCGATTCCATACTCAAACAGAACAAGCCCGGTTCATACGAATATTTATCAGCCCTTGGCTTAAAATACTTGCGTACCCATAACGATCCCGGCGCAAGCGAAGCCTATAATAAACTACTGAAATTTAAACAAACCTACCAGGATAGCGCCATCAATTACAGCTGCCTTAGCTTTGTGTATTTTGAGATGGGCAAGCCACAACTGGGTATGCCGGTATTAATAAAATCGGCCATAATCGATAATATACATGCCACGAAAGAATCAGTGGCATTAACTAACCTCGCAAACCACCTTTTTCAGCAGGGCGATGTTAAATCGGCATTTAATTATATAAACAGCGCCATTGCCGATGCCAATTTTTATGGCTCGCGCCACCGCGAAGCGCAGATCAGCAACATTATGCCCATTATTGAACGTGAGCAGGTGGATGGCATCGAGAAGCAAAAACGCTCGCTTACTATATTTTCATCCATTATTACCGTATTGGCGGTTTTGGTGATCATATTCGCTATTATCGTTTCAAAGCAGCTTAAAAAACTGCGTATTGCCGATCAAATCATAGTCAACAAAAATAATGACCTGAACGCTGCTAATGAATCGCTGATAAAAGTGAATACCACGCTCGACAGTGCCAATCGCGCCCTGTCGCAGTTTAATGTGAAGCTGGATGAAGCCAACATGATCAAAGACGAATACATTGGCTATTTCTTCAACATCCACTCTGATTATATTGAAAAACTCGACCGCCTGAAGCGCTCCATCGAAAAGCATGTGCGCGAGAAAAGGTATGAAGAAGTGCTGCTGTCGCTCAACCGCCTCAACACCAATTTCGAGCGCGAAAACCTGTCGCACAGCTTTGATAAAGTATTCCTGAGCCTGTTCCCGCGCTTTATTGAAGATTTTAACGCCCTGTTTGATGAAGAACATCAAATACATCTTAACGATGGCCAGCTACTGAACAGCGAGCTCCGCATCTTCGCCCTCATCCGCCTCGGCATCCATGATAATGAATCCATCGGCAAAATATTAAACTATTCGGTCAACACTATCTACACCTACAAAACCAAAGTAAAAAACAAATCCTTCATCCCCAACGAAGAATTTGAAGACAGGATAATGGATATAAAAGCGGTTAAAGAGGTGAAGGAAGTAATGTAAACCTTTATATATTGTAGAGACGCAATACTTTGCGTCTCTCACGTATCTGTATTGCGTCTCTCACGTATCTGTATTGCGTCTCTCACGTATCTGTATTGCGTCTCTCACGTATCTGTATTGCGTCTCTCACGTTTCTGTATCGTATAAGAGACGCAAGGTATTGCGTCTCTACAGGTTGTTGGTCTACCTCACCAAATCCATCACCAACTCACCCTTTCCCGGCACAACCACGCTTTTACTAATATCAATCGTTTCCCCCGTTATCACATCCCTGCCTTTAGTATAGCCACCTGTAATATCACTAAAACGCCCCATCTGAACGGTTTCATCGTTCAACGAACTGTTGAGCATCACTACTACCTTATGGTCGTCCTTCATACGCCCGTAAACGTAAACATTCTCTTTCGGCGCGTAATGTATAAGCGTACCCTGGGTTACCGCTATATTGGTTTTGCGCCATTGCAGCAGCTTTTGCAGGTAATCCCATGCCTCATTTTGCATAGGCGTGCGGCCCTCATGGGTAAAGGCGTTATAAGGGTCTGATGCCCAGCCACCGGGGAAATCATGCCTTAGCACACCATCGCCCTGCTCTTTGGTGCCAGTCATCAATATTTCAGTGCCATAATAAAGCTGCGGAATTCCGCGCGTGGTGAGTAAAAATGCTAGCCCTTGTTTATAGCGCTTCAAATCAGTTTCGCCTTCGTGGTTAAAGCGGCTCATATCGTGGTTATCCAAAAATATCAAAATATGGTAGGGGTCGGGGTACATAAAATCCTGTGCTATCTCTTCAAACAAGTCTTCCAGGTAACCGCCCTCGCTTTTGCTGTCGAACGATTTTTGCATGGTGAACGTTAGCGAAAAATCCATAGCCGTTTTTAAATGTGTGTTCTCACCATTCAGCTTTGAATTTTGCTGCCACCAGGCCGAAGCCGCGCTTTTATTGTACCACGTTTCGCCAACTATATTAAAATTAGGGTATTCATCATAAACAGCCTTGCACCAGCGGGCGAGAAAATCAAAATCCATGTACGAATAAGTGTCCTGTCGTATGCCGTCAATGCGGGCATATTCTATCCACCAAATACTGTTTTGTATCAGGTAGGTAGCCAAATGCGGGTTACGCTGGTTAAGGTCAGGCATGCCGCGCGAGAACCAGCCATTTAAAAAGGCGTCGCGCTCGGTTTTCGAGGCATGTATATCCATTACGCTCATAGTTGCGTGGTTGGTAGGCGTAAACTTGCCGTTGTTGTTGATCCAGTCCTTAGCGGGCGGGTCACTCATCCACCAATGCGAGCTGCCGCAATGGTTAAACACCATGTCCATCACCATCTTCATACCGCGGTCGTGTATTGCCTTTACCATGTCGCGGAACTGTTCATTGGTACCAAAGCGTGGGTCAACCTTATAAAAATCGGTTATGGCGTAGCCGTGATATGAGCCGCCCCGCATATGATTTTCCTGTACCGGGTTTAGCCATACGGTGGTGATGCCCAGTTTATTCAAATAATCAAGGTGTTTAGCTACGCCGGCCAGGTCGCCGCCGTGGCGGGCATTGGGGTTTTGGCGGTTGGCACGAGCATCGTCAAGGTTATCATTACTGGTGTCGCCATTGGCAAAACGGTCGGGGGTAATTAAATACAACACGTCCGAGGCATTAAAGCCCTTCGCGCCGCTTCTGTCGGTACGCGTTTTAAGTGGGTAATTATAGGTTGATGTTTCACCTCTGCCGGTAAAATGCAGCGGCAAAATGCCCGGTTTTGTATCATGGGCGATGGTGACATATACAAACAGGTAGTTCGGGTTATCCGTTTTATCGGCCCTTTCAATTTTCACCCCCGGATAATTCAGCGATACTTTGGTACGGCCAACGCCAGGCCCGTAAACCATTATCTGTAGTTCGGGGTTCTTCATGCCTACCCACCAGTTGGCAGGTTCAACACGGGAAATAGTCGCGGCCTCGGCGGGCGATATAGCTAACATAGTGATGGCATACAATAAAGCAGTGATCCTTTTTACGTACATATTGTTCGTATTGCAAATTAAACATTAAGTTACTTTTTCAAAACAAGATATTGGTAAGGCTGCAAAGTTACCTGCGTGGTTAGCGCATTTTTTTTGCCCGTAAACGCATCCTTCCATTTTTGGTTTGCCAGTTCAGCCGGTAGCATAAAAGTAACCTCTCTACTCCTTAAGTTCGATAATACCAATACGTTATCGCCTCCAAGCGTTTTGGTGAACGCGCAAACATCATCGCTGCTGTACGAGGCTAATTCGCCTCGTCTTATGGCTGCATCAGCATTTCGTAAGGCGATCACCTTTTTGTATTCAGCGGTAACATCTGGGTTGATGTTCCAGTCGATCTTCGTACGGGTAAACGGAAACATCATTTGATCAGGCGTGCCAACTTCCTGCCCGTTATAGATCATCGGTACGCCTTTCATATAAGCTACCACCACAAAAGCCGCCATCGAACCCTTTGTGCCGCCGAATAATTGCAGAGGGGTGCCATCCGAGCTGTTTACATCATGATTGGTGATATACCGTACCATGCCCTGCCCGGCTTTGGCGTCTTTATAGTCCTTCATGTTTACTGTGTCAATGGATCTAACCGACCTGCCGCGTTCATATATCCGTTTTAAATTCCCGTAAAAATTAAACCCAAAATTGTAATCAAACCCTGCGGTGAAATTGCTGCCCCGGCTGCCCTCGGCCATAAAAAGCAATTTATGGGTGTGGATATTCCTTAAGGTATCAAAGGCCTGAGCCCAGAAATCTGCCGGCGGTCCGTCGGCATAATCACAACGGAAACCATCCACATTGGCTTTCAGCACCCAGCCCTTCATGGCCTTTATCAACGCCAAACGCAAACCAGAGCTTTTAAAATCAAGCTGACCAACATCGCGCCAGCCATGGGTAATGACCACCTTACCTGTACTGTCGCGCAGGTACCAGTCGGGGTGCTGTGTTAGCCAGGGGTTATCCCACGAGGTATGGTTGGCAACAAAATCCAGTATCAAAGCCATCTTGCGTTTGTGTGCACCGTCGACCAACGCACGCAGGTCACCAAGCGTACCAAATTCGCTGCCTACCGCATTATAGTTCTTAGTAGCATATGGCGAATCGCTGGCTTTCAAAATCCCCACCGGGTAAATAGGCATCAGGTAAATAACATTTATCCCTAAAGCTTTTATCGAATCCAGCCTTGCCGTAACGCCTTTAAAATTACCAGCCGCGCTAAACACGCGGGTATTTACCTGATACATGGTAACATCCCTCGTATCGGGCACGCCGCTAAATGGTTTGCCGTATTGCGGCGGGTCGTGTTCAATATTATTTTGGGCGAAGGAAGTTCCGGGAATGATGCCGGAAAGCAAGGTAAAGGCCAGTAAGCAGGTTAAATGTTTTTTCATGTTTAATAAGGTATTATAATTGGATTTCTGGGTTTATCAGCGCGATTTACAGCGCTGTGCTATGCAAATGAACTACACGTTATAGCAAAAGTCAACCTGTAGGGCGGACGATATAGAATTTAATACCTGGCGGAAAAAATAAATAATTGATTTATAGTGGATTGCAACTCCTTCTCCGGCTTTTGTATATTAATTTTATTTTGGGGCCGAAAAAGCTAAAATATTCATTACGTGCAGGTTGTAATAGGTTTGTTACATGGCTCAATGAGCTTGCCTGTTGTTCTATTCTTTACGGGAACGGTTTCATTTTTGATGCCTGCGTCGACGGAAAAATGTCGCAAATACAATTAAATTGAACCTCTGTTTTATCAATAAATAAGTGGTTTTTGTTCCATATTTTCCTTAATAATTATCTATATATTTCTTTAGGCAAAAAGTTTATAAATATCTGATAGTGAGAGTTTTTAATGAAATAATGCTCATCTATTTTTAATATACGCCTTTATATGTATTGTTTTTGGGTTTAAGGCTAATTTACTTTGGTGAAGTCATTGGTAAAAACCATTGACCGCGATAAACCAATTTTTAAACCCATATTCAATGAAAAAAGTTTACTTATTTAAGTATGGTCTCACCGTACTGCTTTTCATTTGTGCAATGTCGGCCTTTGCGCAGAAAAGCGTTTTCTCAGGTAAAGTAGTTGATGAAACAAATCAACCCCTGCCGGGCGCAACTGTTACTGTAAAAGGAACAAGCCAGGCTACTGTTACCGATGCCGCCGGTAAGTTCAGCTTTCCCGGTAATAACCAATCGGCTATTGCCATTAGCGTAACCTTTGTAGGTTATGATGTAATTGAAAGGACACTTACCATTAATGAGGCAAGCACCATTCAACTGGTGCCTAACCAAAAATCATTATCCGAAGTAGTGGTGGTTGGTTACGGAACAGTTAGAAAAACAGATCTTACCGGTGCGGTTTCTAACCTGCATGCCAAAGACCTGAACCCGGGGCCAATTACAAATCCGTTACAACAATTAGAAGGTAAAGCCCCAGGTGTAAATATTACACAGGTAGGTAGCGAGCCTGGTACCGCGCCAAGTGTGCGTATCCGTGGTATTACTTCACTACAAGGGGGGAACGATCCCCTGTATGTTGTTGACGGTGTGCAGGGCAACAGTGACCTGTTGAATCAGGTACCGCCAAGTGAAATTGCAACAGTCGACATTTTGAAGGATGCGTCCGCTACTGCCATTTACGGTTCACGTGGTGCGCCAGGTGTTATCATCATCACCACTAAAAGAAATGCTGCCGGGGCATCTACATTAGAATACTCTGAAAACAGCTCGCTTGACGTGATCCCTAAAAAACTTAAAGAGTTATCAGCGGCTGAATGGAGCAAAGATGCAGCAGCATTGGGTGTTGACCCAAGCGCTAACCATGGCTCAAATACCGATTGGTATGACCTGCTTACCAAAAATGGTTATACGCAAGATCATACCGTATCATTCGGTGGCGCGTCAAAGGATTTTAATTACCGCGCTTCGTTAAGCTCAATTTATCAGGATGGTGTTGTAGTTGGAAGCTCACAATACCACAACTATATCGGCCGTATCACCGCTACTCAAAAAGCTTTGGATAACAGGCTTACCATCACCATGAACTTAAATAGCGGTATTAACAATGCCGATTATAGCGGCCCTCCGGGTGGTAAAATTGGTAACGCGGCTTTTACATCTGCTTTAATAGCCAATGCCTACATCCAAAGGCCAACCGACCCGGTTTATAATGAAGACGGAACTTATTTTACTGATAATGCTACCGTTTTTCAATACTTAAACCCAGTTGCCGCCGCGAAAAATTTGATAAACAATGTGGCCAACAACAATCTTTTCGGTAGTTTAAGAACCGACCTTGATATATACAAGGGCTTATCCGCAGGGTTTTTTGGTAGCTGGAGAAAAGTTGATGGCGATAATGGCAGTTACGAACCGGCGTCATCAACCTACACGCCTGCTATAGCGCAACAAGGTATTGCCAGTGTATCAAACAACCATACCGATGAAAGGTTAATGGATATTGACCTGAGCTATAAACATGATTTTGGCAAGAACCATATCGATGCGATAGGCTTATATGAGTGGCAGGCACAAACCTATAATGGCGCTACGGCAACTGCCCGCGGCTTCATTAGCGATATTACCACTTACAATGCTTTGCAGGATGGAACGTTTGCAGCGGCGCTGCCGGGTGACGTATCATCTTACAAAAATCAAAGAAGGCTTGTTTCATTCCTGGGCAGGGTAAACTACTCGTTTGATAATAAGTATTTGTTAACCGCGAGTATCAGGCGTGACGGTTCAACGGTATTTGGCGCTAATCACAAATGGGGTAATTTCCCATCGGCAGCCGTAGCATGGAGAGTTGACCAGGAAGGTTTTATGAAAGATCAGCATGTGCTGAGTACCTTTAAACTACGCGGCGGTTACGGCGTAACCGGTAACCAGCAGGGGCTTTCACCCCAAGGCTCCATCTCATTGGTAGGCGGCGCGGGTGTAGTACCTTTCGGTGGCCAGCAATTAACTAATTACCAGTATATACAAAATGCCAACCCCGACCTGCGTTGGGAAACCACCAAGCAATCGAACATTGGTTTGGATTTCGGTTTCTTTAACGACAGGTTAACCGGTTCAATTGATGCTTATAATAAAACAACATCAAACCTGCTTTATACTTACCCGGTAGTTGTTGAAGGACCCTTCCTCTATAATACTTTTACCGGAAACGCGGGTACTTTGAATAATAAGGGCCTGGAGCTTTCTTTGTCATACAACGTAATAAAAACAGAAAATACAACTTTAACACTTGCCGGTAACGGGTCATTCCTTAAAAATAAGGTTGTGAACCTTAGCGGTAGCTTCCTTGGCCAGCCATTGATTGCAAACCAGGTACCATGGGGTAATAATGCTTATTTAATAGCAGGCCAGCCAATCGGTACTTATATGGTGTTCAAACACCTGGGTGTTAATTCAACAGGCGGCGAAACTTATGTCGACCTAAACAAAAACGGCAAGATCGATCCGGATGCAGGTACACTAAGCCCTGACAGGTATAACGCAGGGCAGTCATCACCTAAATATACTTACGCGTTTACGCCAAGCTTTTCTTATAAAAACTTTGATGCATCGATGGTATGGTACGGAGCCGGTGGTAATAAAATTTATAACCAACTGGAAGAAAGCCTGAGCTTGCTTGATAACATCGGTAAGTCGAACTTATTGGAAAGCGCTATCCCTAAGGGTATACACAGCGTTACTTATGGTTCTGATGAATGGTTACAAAGCGGGTCATACCTGCGCTTTGCAAATCTTTCATTCGGTTACAAGTTTAATGTTACCAACGTAAAATATATCAGCGCGTTACGTATATCGTTAACCGGCCAAAACCTTGCTTTAATAACTAAATATCAGGGCCTTGACCCAGAGGTTGACGCGAGCGGCGGAAGCGGCACAGGTGTTGACAATGGCGGATACCCAAGAACAAGGACTTTTTCACTTGGCTTGAACGTGATATTAAAATAATTAGTGAAATATGAAAAAGATATTATTACTCAGCATTGTAGTTATTGCCTTCGCAGTGCAAAGTTGCACTAAGGTAAATGAGATCAACTACGACAAGTATCCGCCTGATGCGATATTTTCTTCGCCGTCAGGCGCCAATGTACAATTGGCCAACATTTACAAAAGAATTACAGGCGACTGGGGCTCAAACTACGCCGGGCGCGACAACTGCTGGTATGACCTGAACAGCTTTACCGCTGATGACCAGGTGATACCTCACCGTAATACCGGTGACTGGCAGCTGGATTTTGCACAGTTGTACACACACACAGAAGCCACCAATCTGGGCATTATTTCAAATACCTGGACATGGGCCTACCAGGTGATCAACAGCGCTAACTCAACTATTGCCACCCTTAGCGCTGCAAAAGGTAACCCAGCCTCGATTGCTGAAGCAAAAGTTGCCCGCGCATGGGTCTATTACCTGTTAATGGATGATTTTGGCAGTGTGCCTCTATACACCGACAATAACACCGATCTGAGCAAGATACCGCAGGTAAGCAGGACGGATCTGTATAATTTTGTGGTATCAGAGTTAAAGGCCAATATCGACTTGCTCCCTGAAACACGCGGCGGTACTTTTTACGGCAGGTTTAATAAATGGGCCGGCTATATGGTTTTGGCCAAGGTTTATTTAAATGCCGAAGTTTACACCGGTACCGCCCACTGGCAGGACGCGCTCGACGCTTGTAATAAAGTAGCTTCGGGTGGCTTTACACTACACCCGGCAACTGCAAATACAGCAAGCCCTAATGGCAATACTTATTATGAGCTTTTTGGGGATGTTTGTCCTGATGATGAAACTATTCTGGCTATATCATTAAAAGAAAATGTTACCAGCGGTAATATTTATTCAATTAGGAGCTTAAACAGTGCAAATGGTACCGCACTTATTGGTTTTAATGGTTGGAATGGTACCATTGTACCCGATGAGTTTTACAATAAATATGATAACGCCGATGTAAGGAAAAAACAATTCCTGGTTGGCCCAGTAGCGGGTAATGTTACTTATACAACAACAGTAAACTCATTGATCGCCCCGGGTGCAGGCCCTGATGAAGGTATCAGGGATGTTAAATTTTTCCCTGCGGCACCTGTTGATGCCAGCGGTGCCTCAAATGATTTCCCGATTTACCGTTATGCCGATGTATTGTTAATGCAGGCCGAATGTAATGTAAGATTAGGCAACGCGGCCGCTGCAAAACCGTTTGTTGACCAGGTTAGGACGCGCGCGGGTTTAAACGCCTTAGCCGCGGCCCCAACGCTTACCGATATTTATAACGAGCGTGGCTTTGAGCTAAATGAAGAAGGGCACCGCAGGCAGGATATGATCAGGTTCGGCACATTCTTATTACCAAAAGAATACTCGGAAACTACACAGCCGGCAACCCAGGAATTGTTCCCGATCCCGAGCAGCGTCATCGCTACTAACCCGCTGATAAAACAAAATCCTGGTTATAATTAAAAAATTAGAGATATGAAAAAATTGATCAATCTTACACTGATAGCAATGGCCTGTTTGGCCGTTGCCTGTCACAAGGATGCTGCGTACACCAAGTTACAGCCGGTTGTATTCAATGCCGGGCTTACTTCATCGGCCAATTCAGTTACGCTTAATGGCAATACTGATTCAACTAATGTAATAACGTTAAAATGGGCTGCAGCTGTTTACCCTGCTCATTTAGCGGTAAAGTACGTGGTTCAAATTGATGTTGCTACTGATACGGCGTTATGGACCAATGCTAAAACAGCTACGGTGGGTACCGATGTTTTGACTAAAACCTTTAAAGGCGCCGATATTAATTCATGGGCGCTTGCATTGGGGATACCTCCAAACGAAACCAGCAACCTGGTATTCAGGGTGCAGGCTTTTGAAGATCGCTTTGCTTATTCAAAACCGGTTGTAGTTAGCGTAACCACTTATCAGCATATATTTGTCGCGCCCCCGCCGCCGGCAAGTTTGGGTTACCCGGTATTCTACCTTCCGGGCGATTACCAGGGATGGTCACCGTCAACTGCCGGAACAGCTGCCGCGCCAACAGATGGCGTTTACAAAACAGGCGGTGTTTATGAAGGCTTTATGTACGTGCCCGCGGGCGGTACTAACCAGTTTAAGTTTACAAGCGCACCGGATTGGAACCATATCAACTATGGTGATTCGGGAACGGCCGGTTTGTTAACTACAGATGGGGCCGCTGCAGGTATGACGCTACCCGGCCCCGGTTTTTATGAGGTTTCGGCAAATCCAACTACACTTGCCTGGACCGCCACGCTTGAAACATGGGCCATTATAGGCGATGCCACGCCAAATGGCTGGGGTACTGAAACACCAATGACCTATGACCCGGCTTATCATGCCTGGAAGGTGACGCTTAACCTTATCCATAATGGTTCATTCAAATTCAGGGCAAACAATGCCTGGAACATTGATTTTGGTATTGAAACCGCAACAGGCAGGCTATATTTTGCCGATAACCCCATATTTGGCGGCGGTGGCGCAAAAGGTGGTTTGGATAACCTTACCGTTCCCGAAGACGGTAACTACACAATTTACTTAGACCTTAGCGACCCTAATACCTATCGTTATTATTTAGACAAACATTAATTTTCCTCATCAGGCAGTGCATTTGCACTGCCTGATTTTAATAATTCATCATAACATGAAATTTAAATCTGCAAGGGCCCACACTGCAAACAATACTTACATAGCCGTTCGGCATGCCAACTATATATCGGCAAATATTTTTACCGGGTTCCGCATCAGTTTAAATTATTATTTACACAGCTGTAATGCCCGCACATGGTTTTAATACAGCTAAATTCATTACTATATTTAATTCATGAAATTTATTAAGATCACACTTATGCTTGCGTGCCTTTTGAATATACCGGACCTCATGGCGCAATCGCCCGTATTAACCCCCGGTACTATAGAAACTGTTACCATTGGCGAACAGGACATCGCTTTCAAAACCACCAATGCATACGGAAAGGTGACCATCTACAGCCCTTCAATAATACGGGTGCGATTAGACAAGAAACCGATAGAGGGCAATTTTTCATACGCCGTAGTGGGCGAACCTCAACACACACATGCCCACATCACACAGGATAATGAGGAGATAACTATTATTACTGATTCGCTAAAGGCGATCATAAAAAAAGAGCCATTTTCCATTGCGTTTTATACGCCCGATGGCAAACTGATAAATGAAGATGAGCACGGGCTAACCACCTCATGGGTAGGGGAGTCTGTTACCACATATAAAAAGCTACAGGATGACGAGCATTTTGTTGGTTTGGGCGAAAAAACAGGAAACCTCGACCGCAAAGGAAACGGCTACACCAATTGGAATTCGGACGTATATGGTTACAGCATTACGCAGGATCCATTGTATTCGTCCATACCGTTCTACATCGGCATCCACCATAATTTAAACTACGGTATTTTTTTAGATAATACCTTTCAAACGGATTTTAACTTCGGCGCCAGCAACAATCGTTTTTCATCATTCGGCGCTCGCGGCGGCGAAATGAACTACTATTTTATTTACCATACCCGCCTGGCCGATATTATTAGCTCTTATACCTCGTTAACGGGCCATATGTCATTACCGCCGTTATGGTCGTTAGGTTACCAGCAAAACAGGTACAGCTACTACCCGGCAACGGAAGTGATGCGTGTAGCGCGCACCTTACGTGAGAAACGCATCCCGGCTGATGGCATAACGCTTGATATTCATTACATGGATCAGTACCAGCTTTTCACCTGGAACAAAAGTCGTTTCCCTAACCCGGCGCTGATGAATGATTCGCTCCGCAAAATGGGATTCAGGACAACTGTGATCGTCGACCCCGGTATTAAGGTTGAAAAAGGCGCGCCTGCTTATGAAAGCGGCTTAAAGGATGATGTATACATAAAATATGCCGATGGCGAGCCCTACACCGGGCAGGTTTGGCCTGGCTGGTGTAATTTCACCGATTTTACTAACCCCAAAGGGCGTGCATGGTGGCGCAAACAGGTTAAATTCTTCGAAGATTCGGGCGTAAGCGGTATTTGGAACGATATGAATGAAATATCAACCTGGGGGCAGAAAATGCCTGATAATGTAGTATTTAATTACGATGGAAAAGTAACCACGCATTTAGAAGCGCATAACGTTTATGGCATGCAAATGGCACGATCAAGCTATGAGGGTGCTGTTGAACAATTTAAAGAGCGCCCGTTTATTCTGTCACGTTCGGGTTTTGCGGGTTTGCAACGCTATTCGGCTATATGGACAGGGGATAACCGCTCGGAAGACAACCATATGCTGCAAGGGGTGCGTTTGCTTAACAGTTTGGGATTGAGCGGCATGTCATTCACCGCTATGGATATCGGCGGATTTACAGGTAACCCGTCTATCCCTTTATATACCCGCTGGATACAATTAGGCGCGTTTATCCCTTATTTCCGTAACCATACGGCGTTGAATACTAAAGCATCAGAACCATGGAGTTTTGGCGAGGATGTGCTGGATATATCGCGCAATTATATCAGCCTGCGTTATCAGTTACTGCCTTACCTGTATTCAACTTTTTATGAATCGACACAAAATGGCATGCCTGTGATGCGCTCATTAGCCATAAATTACACCTTCGACCCTAAAATATTGCTGCCCGATTACCAGAACCAGTATGAGTTTGGCAGCGCCTTCATGGTAGCGCCATTTGAAAGCGACAAGGATTACGGTAAGATATATTTCCCTGAAGGCACCTGGTATGATTTGTACAATGGTTCGGTTGAGAACGGCAAACAGGCTAAAGTGGTACCATTAAACATCAGCAAATTGCCTGTATATGTTAAAGGTGGTAGTATCATCCCTATGCAGTCGTTGGTGCAGTCGACCGCCATATTGCCAACCGATACGCTCACGGTACATGTTTATAATGGCAACACTGCCAATAGTTTTGTGTATTATGAAGATGACGGAAAAAGCTTTGGCTACCAGCAAGGTGTATATTATAAACGCGCCATACAATTTAGCCCGGCGCAACGTAATATTATTTTTACAGCGGCAGAGGGTAGTTATAAAACCCATTTTAAGTACATAAAACTTATATTGCACGGGTTTGATCAGGCCAATAACCTGCACAACGGCAAAGCCGAAATCAAATTACAAAGCGGTAATTATTCGTTTTTAAGCGCGGCTGCGGCAACTGACCCGCAAGGGAGTGCCAGCGCGCCTGAAACCTGCCCGGTTAAATATGCGTTAATAAACAACAGCTCAAATACTATAGAATTGAATTACTAATAAACTAATAAAGGAGAAGGAATTGTGATTATGACTACTAAAATATCGATACTTAAATTAAGCAGCTTACTGGCAATTGTACTATTTGCAGGCTTTGGGTGCAGCAAATCAAAAAATACACCACCGGTAAAAGTTACCCCGCCGCCAACCAATACGGACCCGGCGCAATATGGCACCCCATACAGCGGCGTGCCCGCGACAAAGGATATGGTGATGTACGAGGTGAACATTAAAACTTTTACGCCTGCAAATTTCCAGGGTGTGGAGGCCCGTTTGGATTCTATTAAAGCATTAGGCGTAAACGTTATTTGGTTGATGCCGACTTACCCTATCGGTACTGATAGTAAAAGCGTTGGCTCGCCTTATTGTGTGAAAGATTATGAAGGAGTGAATTCGGCATTCGGAACCTTGGATGACCTGCGCGCGTTGGTTGCCCAGGCACATACCTTAGGTATGGCCGTAATATTGGATTGGGAAGCTAATGATACTTCGTGGGATAATTCATGGATCACTGCTCACCCATCATGGTATGTACAAAACGGGAGTGGTGTTATACAGCAGCTCTCTAATTATACTGATGTCGCCGCATTAAATTTCAATAACAATGATATGCGCCTGGCCATGATCAAGGCCATGAAGTACTGGGTGCTTACCGCGAATGTTGATGGTTACCGCTGTGATTTTGCCGACAACGCGCCAACTGACTTCTGGGCGCAGGCACTGGACACGCTGAATAACATGAAAACGCACAAACTGATTTACCTTGCTGAAGGAACTACCGGTTCGGATATTTCAGCAGGTTTCCAGATGGATTATGCCTTTAGCTATTATGGCACACTTAAGGCCATATATGCCGGTACGCAAACGCCGACATATCTTTTCGGCACCAATAGCACAGAGAACGCTTCGCTGCCTTCACCCGGCTTGAAATTACGGTATATTACCAACCACGACGATGCTTCATCCGACGGCAGTACCATACAGCTGTTTGGCAGCAAACAAGGCGCATTGTCGGCCTTTGTTATAGCTGCTTATATGGGCGGTATGCCACTTATTTACAGCAGCCAGGAAGTGGGCTATCCCAACAAAATAAACTTCTTTAATAATGTGCCGGTTGATTATACCGCGAACCCCGATATGGTAGCGACTTACAAGCAAATATTAGCATTCAGGGCTGCGCATGAGGCCGTAAAAACCGGTACATTAACGGAATATACCGACGGAAATGCAGTGGCGTTTGAGAAAGTATCAGGAACTGATGATGTGGTAGTGATAGTAAATGTCCGCAACAGTGTTCAAACCTATAGTGTACCTGCCGCATTACAGAGCCCAACATTCACAAATGGATTTACCGGTGCAACTGTTATACTCGGTGCTACTTACACCTTACAGCCATATCAATACCTGGTATTGAAGAAATAAACATAAACTGGTTAAGTAACCGCTCTGGCGGTAAAGGTCCTCCTTTAATTATGAGGGCCTTTTTTTGGCTATTCAGTGATCCTAACATTTGCACTATAGGATAAAAATATCATACAACACTATCTTTTTAGGCCAGAATAATCCTTTTTATGGCCTTTTTTCGACCTGTAACTAATCTGTTTTTTGATAAAGCAGCACACAAAAACGACGGATTTATACCATTATTCAGCAAAAAAGTACCATAAATAGGTAGCAAATAGCCTGTTTGTGCATCCCATTAGTAAACATTTTAGCTATAATTTATAGGAAAATCAGCTATGAAAAGCAAAAAAAGCCGATTTGGAATGAAGCGTATCAATTTTTTTTAATTAAAATCTTAAATCCATGTTTTTAGCTGATAATCAAGCTTAATATAATTTTAGCTATTGCGATTAAAGCGTTTCAAAATTGTTGTAAATAGCTAAAAATCAACTATTTATGAAAAATAAATTTGCTTTTATATTTTAATCTTTCCTATGTTTGGAACACCAAAACAGGAGAACCTAAGTAACACCCTGTATATTTTATTATTTATTAATTAAAACCTATTGCTATGAACAATTCATTGTACTACCTAACCGCGTATGGTTAAATCGCCCAAATTTCCTTTAACCGGGAGCAACTCATAAACACTAATCATAAACCAACTATTAAAATTTTCATTCATGAGAAAAAAAATTACGTTTTTATTCTTCTTGCTATTAACGGGCATCTCAGTTGCCTTTGCGCAAAACATTACCGTAAAAGGTACCGTTAGCGATAAAACAGGAGCAGGATTAGCAGGGGTAACCGTTGCCGTAAAAGGCACCACCATAGGAACCCAAACAGATGGTAACGGGCATTATTCTATAAACGCCCCCGCAAATGGAACTATGGTATTTTCATTTATTGGCTATACAAGTAAGGAAGTAGCAATAGCTAATAAATCTGTTATTAACGAAACTTTAGAAGACAATACAACCGGCCTTAACGAGGTGGTTGTTATTGGTTACGGTACGCAAAAGAAAGCTACTGTTACGGGCGCATTATCAAGCGTTGGAGCTAATGACATTAAGGATAAGCAATTAACACGTGTTGAGGATGCCTTACAGGGGCAAGCTGCAGGTGTTTTGGTTACCCAAAGTTCAGGCGCACCCGGCGCACAGCCAAGCGTTGTTATAAGGGGTTATAATTCATTGTCAAACTCTAACCCGCTATATGTAATTGACGGCCAAATATGGGATAACGGCGGCTACGATGCTGTAAACCCTAATGATATCGAATCAATACAGGTTTTAAAAGACGCTATGGCTGCAATTTATGGTTCCAAATCATCAAATGGCGTTATATTAATAACAACAAAAAAAGGGAAAATTGGCGCACCAAAAGTTAATTATAACTTTTATTATGGTACACAAAGTGTTATTAAAAAACTGGATTTAGTAAACGCATCTCAGTATGCCCAGTTAAGAAATGACGCTACTAAAGCTGGCTACCTTGACCAGTACAATACGTTAGATGGCGGCCCGACCCCTTACGTGGCACCTTTTGCCAATCCATCGTCATACGGCACCGGTACAAACTGGCAGGATGAAATATTTGGCCATGCACCTATTATGCAGCAAAATTTATCAGTAAGTGGTGGTACCGATGCATCAAGCTACTATACATCATTTGGTTATTTGGACCAAAAAGGCGTTGTTACACCAAACGAGTCTGATTACAAAAAGGCTACATTTAAAGTGAATACCAGCTTCAATCCTAAAAAGTATCTCACTTTTGGCGAAAACTTTAACTATGCATATATCAGGAGCACCACAGCCTTTAATACCAACAGTTTATTCGGCGGCCCGCTTAGTGATGCTATAAACCTTGATCCTATTACACCTGTTTTGCAAACAGATTATACATCACTGCCTACACCTAATGTATACACAACTAACTCGCAGTATATATTGCGTAATGGCCAGGGCATTCCTTATGCCATATCGCCATATGTGTTTAACGAAATAGGTAACCCTATAGCGCTCGAACAGATCGAAAAAGGGAATTACGGCTGGTCGCATACATTACAGGGCAACGCTTTTTTAGAAATTAAACCAATAACAGGCCTAAGCATTAAAACTAATATTGCCGCTAAACAGGCTTTTTATGGTTCTGAAAGTTACAGGCCGTTATATTATGCTACTAATATCCTGAACGCCCTTCCACCGGCAACCAACAGCCAGTACAGGGAATCAAACCAAAACCTGGAATGGAACTGGGACAATACCATTACTTATGAACGTTCTATCGGCAAACATAATTTTAGTGTATTGGCAGGTACCTCACAGGAACAATACCACGGTTATGGTGTAAATGCCACTTATTATGGCGAACCTATTGTTAATCAGCCTGACGCGTCATTTAATTTTGTACTTCCAAATGCTGATAAAGTAGGAGGCGGCTTGGACGCCCAGCCCTATCACCGCGCCTCACTTTTCGGTCGTTTAACTTACGATTATGATGGCAAATATTTAGTACAGGGCATCTTCCGTCATGACGGATCATCAAAGTTCGGTCAGGATAAAGTTTATGGTAATTTCCCTTCAATATCAGCGGGTTGGGTAGTTTCAAAAGAAGATTTCTTCCCTAAAAATAATGTTGTTGATTATTTAAAGATCCGTGGTTCATACGGTATAATGGGGAACGAGCAGGCACTTGACTTTTTCGAATATTCACCTGTAGTTGCAGGTATAGGTAGCTATATTTTCGGCCAGGAAGGCAGTCAGACATTAGTGACCGGTTACGGCCCCAAAACGCTCGCTAACCCATTGTTACAATGGGAAAGGGATAAATCTGCTGATATAGCTATCGACGCTACACTGTTCCACGATTTCACCTTAACAGTTGATTATTACAATAAAAAATCAGATAAATTGCTGATGCAGATTCCGCTTCCCGCCTATGCTGGTGTTACCAATGCGCCATATTTTAATGCAGGTGGTGTAACTAATAAAGGCATTGAGGTTCAATTAGGTTACGACAAGAGGATTGGCGACTTTAACCTGCATTTAAATGGTAATATTGCACATAATAAAAACGTAGTTACCGACCTTAGTGTGTTACCGTTTATTGATGCCGGCGGCTGGCAAAGTGCCACCACTAACCAGCAGCGTACCCAGGTTGGACAGCCAATATATGCTTATTATGTTTACAAGGTTATAGGTATATTCCAGTCGCAGGCAGAGGTTAACAATTATAAAAACCCTGATGGGTCGCTTATACAACCCAATGCTAAACCGGGTGATTTTAAATATGCGCACCCGACTAATTCAGGCCCGCTTGGCCCCTCAGACCGCCAATTTGATGGTAGCCCATTCCCGACCTGGACATATGGGTTTAATTTCTCAACCAGCTACAAGCAATTTGATATAAGCGTATTCGGACAGGGTGTTTGGGGTAATAAAGTTTTTCAGGAATACCGTCGTTTGGATCTGAAAGGGTCTAACTATCCTGTAGCAGCTTTAAATGCCTGGACTGCAACTAATACTAACACTAATTATCCAAGGTTAACCGACCAGGACCCTAACCACAATTTTACCAATCCGTCAGATTTTTACCTGCAAAGCGGTGCTTACTTCCGCATAAAAAATATGCAGATAGGTTACACGTTGCCAAAATGGATTAACGACAAGTTACAGGTTACTAAAATACGTATTTACGTAGCTGCCGATAACCTGGCAACTATCACAAAATACAATGGGTATGATCCTGAATTATCAAGCGGCTTAGACCAGGGTGTTTACCCGGCTGCCCGTACATTCAGGGTTGGGCTGGATGCAACTTTGTAAAAATTAATTGATTTAAAAAATATTAGCATGAAAAAAAATCTTAATTACACAGCGATTTTTTTACTTGGGCTCGGTTTATTCACGTCCTGTAAAAAATCCTACCTGAATACCGTTCCGAGCGGACAGTTTTTACAGCAAAATTATTATTCAAATACCGATGAGGCATTTGCCGGCCTGGTGGCAGCATATGACCCGCTGGTTACTGAAACAGGTGGTTTAGATGGTACCTACACCGATTCGCGTGGAATGCTGAATTCTGCATCAGACGATTGCTATGCAGGTGGTGGCAGCCAGGGTGACACGCCCGATTGGCAAGTATGGAATAACTATTCATTAACCTCAGGCCAGGGGCCGCAACAAGCCTTTTGGCCAATCAATTACCTGGGTGTGAGCCGTGCAAACACCATTATTACAATTCTTTCAACGCAAACTATCGCAGGATTGTCTGATGCTAACAAAACACGCTTTACAGCTGAAGCCGAATTTTTGCGCGCCCATTACTACTTTGATTTGGTAAGGTTGTTTAAGAATGTGCCGTTGATAACAAAACCGCTTGCTCCGGCTGATATTTACAATCAACCACAGGCAAAACCTGCTGACGTATATGCGCAAATAGAAGCTGATCTAAAGGCAGCTATTCCTAACCTGCCTGTTACGCTTCCAACAAGTGAATATGGCCGTGTAACACAGGGTGCTGCAGTTGCCTTATTAGGCAAGGTTTTACTGTATGAAGAAAAATGGGCAGATGCGGCTGCGCAGTTAAAATTGGTTAATGGTACTACTCCCGGTGGTACAACCGAAACCTACGGTTATAAATTGCAGGCAAATTATGCTTCGATATTTAGCCCTGAAAATAAGTTTAACAGCGAGTCGATTTTTGAATTAAACTTTTCGCCAAGCCAGGCTTACACCTGGAATAACTGGAATTCATTTAAGGGGGATGTATATAGCGAAATGATAGGCCCGTCTGCGTTTTCTGATGCAACGTATGCAGGCGGTTGGGGTTTCAACCCAATAACTACTAAGCTTGTTGATGCATTTAAACATCCATATTATAACACCGCCGGCCCAACTGATCCAAGATATGGAGCTACTATGTATAATATGGACAGCTTATCAACTCTTGAAAACACTACTTATGAGCACAGGTATCAAAATACAGGCTGGTTTGTACAAAAATATGCACCGTTAACTAAATACAAAGCTACCCAGGGAACTCCCGAGCTTAATTTCCCTGATGATTACATCGAGATACGCTTAGCCGATACTTACCTGATGGAGGCCGAAGCATTGGTACGCGGAGGCGGTGACGCAGTTAGGGCCGCTGCTTTGATAAATGCTGTCCGGGCTCGTGTTGGGTTAGCGCCGGTTGCTGCTACTATGGATAACATTAAAGCAGAAAGGCAATTGGAGCTGGCTACCGAAGGCCATCGCTGGTATGACTTAGTGCGTTGGGGGGATGCTAAAACCGAACTTGCGTTCAAAGGTTTCAAAGATCCTACAAATGAGGTGCTGCCAATACCGCTTAAAGACTTAGCAAACACTAAACTGGTTCAAAACCCGGGTTATGCTAAATAATGGTTAAATATAAATTGGTTAAAAAACTGCCGGGTAATTCCGGCAGTTTTTATGAAAAACAAGCAGCAGTATGTTGATGAGAATTAAACTAAAAGTTTGTGCGGGGGTATTGCTAAGCGTTGGCATTATATCATGCTCGGGGAAAAAGGCTGTTAGCAGTAATTATGTTTACACCCCTCCGCCGGTTCCGGTTGATAAGGGTTGGACGTTTGAAAATACACCTGCCTGGGCCGATGAATTTAACTATTCAGGTACACCCGATACCAGCAAATGGACCTACGACCTGGGCGCAGGCGGCTGGGGAAATGCTGAACTTGAAAATTATACAAAAGCACTGACCAACGTTAGTGTTGATACCGGCATTCTAACCATAACCGCGCGCAAAGAGAATGTGGGCGGTGCTAACTATACCTCGGCACGCATGGTTTCAAAAGGCAGCGGCAGTACGTTGTATGGCCGTATCGAGGTTAGGGCGAAACTGCCGTCGGGCGTAGGCACATGGCCCGCTATATGGATGCTGCCTGATACCTATGCTTATGGCGACTGGCCAAAATCAGGCGAAGTGGATATCATGGAGATGGTGGGATATGATCAGGGGAATGTGCATTTCAGCGCGCATAACCAGTTATACTATGCCGGTAATGCAAAAACCAGTACTTATAATATCCCTACAGCTTCATCGGCATACCACGTATATCGTGAGGACTGGACGCCCTACGCCATTAGAGGGTACTATGATAACAACCTTGTTTTTACTTATGTAAACAATGGCTCAGGCCCGGCTGCATGGCCTTACGATCAAAAATTTCATTTGCTGATGAATATAGCTGTTGGCGGAAGCTGGGGCGGGTTACAGGGAGTTGACGATAGCGCGTTCCCTACAACCATGCAGGTAGACTATGTGCGTTTTTATAAAATGATAAACAAATAACCGAATGATTATTTGTTAACGGGTTTCCGGAGAAATAAATACAACCTATGAAGAACTTAAAAAAAATTGCACCTTATCTTGTCACCATATCTTTTGCCGCATTAACTGTTGCTTTAACAGCATGCAGTAAATCAAGTACGCCGGGAGGCAACGGTGGTTACAAAGGCGGGGGCGGCAGTGACACGGTAGTGGTGGTTAAACCCGTAAAAACCGATGTGAAAATGTGGCTTACAAATGCCGATCAATCAAAATTGCTGTCTAAACAAAACATCGCGTTGAACTTTAGCAGTACAACTAGCTCAAATACAACCATAAACGTTGATACAACCACAACTTATCAAACTATTGATGGGTTTGGTTTTGCACTCACAGGCGGCAGCGCGCAGGTAATTAACGGTTTATCTTCCAACCTAAACACTGCGCTAATAAAAGAACTTTTCTCAACTGATAGCGCCAGTATAGGTATCAGTTATATACGCCTCACGATAGGTGCATCCGACATGAGCGCTTCGGCATTCACTTATGACGATATGTCAAACGGCACCGATGTCAACCTTGACAATTTCAGCATAGCTAAAGAAGAAGTTGACCTGATACCTACCCTAAAAAAGATAATAGCTATCAACCCCAATATAAAAATACTGGCCTGCCCATGGAGCGCGCCAGCCTGGATGAAAACCAACAATAATCTTTCAGGCGGTAGCTTATTGCCACAATATTACAGCGTATACGCAAACTACTTTGTGAAATACATACAGGCTATGGCTGCAGAGGGCATTACTATCGACGCGGTAACTCCTCAAAACGAACCATTAAATGCCAACAACAATCCGGCTATGGTAATGCAGGATACCGCTGAAGCCAAATTTATAGGTTCTTACCTCGGCCCGGCGTTTCAAACAGCTGGTTTAACAACCAAAATAATTTGCTACGATCATAACTGCGACCGCCCGGATTACCCTGAATATGTTTTAAAGGATGCAACTGCAAGCCCTTATGTTGACGGTTCGGCCTTTCACTTGTATTTGGGCGATATATCGGCTATGTCGCCGGTACATAATGCCTTCCCAACCAAGAATATTTATTTTACCGAGCAAGCCACTTTTGGCGGGGGCACATTCGGCGGCGACCTTAACTGGCACGTTAACAATTTAATTGTAGGCGCTACCCGCAACTGGAGCCGTAATGTAATTGAATGGAACCTGGCATCAGACCCCAACTTCGGTCCGCACACTAATGGCGGCTGTACAACCTGCCAGGGCGCTGTAACTATTAGCGGCAACACAGGCATTACACGCAATGTATCGTACTATATCATTGCCCATGCCTCTAAATTTGTGAGGCCGGGTGCGGTACGTATAGCATCTGATGCCTCAACTACATTGCCAAACGTGGCTTTTAAAAATACCGATGGCTCAAAGGTGCTTATTGTGTTAAATAACAATGCCGGCACGCAAACATTCAACATAAAATTCAACTCAAAAATAGTAACCACCACATTAAGCAATGGCGCAGTAGCAACTTATGTGTGGAAATAAAAAACAGCTAAAAATTATAATGAATAACAATTTACGATCCCTGATATTCTGCTGCGCGACCGCCTGTGTAACCGCTTTTTCGGCTTCGGCACAATCACATTATTCTGATGCCCGGATAGCTGCAAAGTCCGATAGTTTAATCAAACTAATGACCTTGCAGGAAAAGGTAGCGATGATACATGGCAACTCTTCTTTTACATCAGCCGGTGTACCCCGTTTAGGTATACCTGAGCTGGTAACCTCCGATGGCCCGCATGGCGTGCGGGTTGAACACGGCAGGGGGTACCAGGACCAGAAAAATGTACTTGATTCAGGTACATATCTGCCCACCGGTGTTTGCCTTGCCTCAACCTGGAACCCCGCTCTGGGCTTTGCTTTCGGGTCGGTATTGGGCAGCGAGGCTAATTTTAGGGGTAAAGATGTGATACTTGGTCCCGGTATAAATATTATGCGTTCACCGCTTAACGGTCGCAATTTTGAATATGAGAGTGAGGATCCGTACCTCATCTCGCAAATGGTAGTGGGGTATATTAAAGGGGTGCAGAGTGAAGGCGTATCGGCATGTGTAAAACACTTCGCCGCCAATAACCAGGAAACCCTGCGTAATAGTATTGATGTGCAAATGAGCGAACGCGCCTTGCGCGAAATATACCTGCCCGGTTTTAAAGCTGCCGTACAGGTAGGCGGTGTAAATACGCTGATGGGTTCATACAACAAATTCCGCGGTCAGTGGGCAACGCAAAATAATTACCTTTTAAATCAAATATTGAAAAAGGAGTGGGGCTTCAAAGGTTTGGTAATGAGCGATTGGGGCGCGGTACACAGCACCACCCAGGCTCTGTGGAACGGCTGCGACCTCGAAATGGGCACCGACCTTAGCCTTGGCCGCAACCCCGACTATGGCAAATATTTTTTAGGTGATACCGTTGTGTCGATGGTGAAAAACGGGCAGATACCCGAATACCTGATCAACGATAAAGTTCGCCGCATACTGTATGTAATGTACAAAACCAATATGATAGGCGGTACCCGTCAAAAAGGCGCGTACAACACCAAAGTGCATCAGCAAACCGCTGAAAAAGTAGCCGAAGAAGGCATAGTACTGCTTAAAAATGAAAATAAAATACTGCCGCTAAATGCAGGTGTGAGATCAATTGCTGTAATAGGTTACAATGCTGATAGAAAACAATCCTTCGGCGGTGGTAGCTCACAGGTAAAGGCTTTTTATGAGGTTACACCACTACAGGGGCTTGAAAATGTTGGCGGCAAAAAGGTAAAGATCACCTATTGCAAAGGCTATAATATTGAACGCGCTGCAGGCCCCGATCAGGCTTTGATAAACCAGGCTGTACAAGCCGCCAAAAAATCGGACGTAGCCATCATTGTAGGCGGCTGGACACACGGCTACAACTACCATGAGTGGAGCGACAACGCTTACGATGCCGAAGATACCGACAAGCCAAACATGGATATGCCTTTCGGCCAAAATGAACTGATAAAGGCGGTACAAGCTGCAAATCCAAAAACAATAGTAGTATTAATAGGCGGCGGGCCGATCGATATGTCGCAATGGGTGGATAATGCCAAAGGCATCATACAGGCATGGTACCCCGGTATGGAAGGCGGTAACGCGTTGGCAAAAATTATTTTTGGCCAGGTAAACCCTTCAGGTAAACTCCCGGTTACTTTCCCCAAAAAATTACAGGATTCACCCGCTATAAAATTGGGCCAATACCCCGGCGACAGCGTAACCGTAAATTACCTGGACGATATTTATGTGGGCTACCGCTACTATGATACGTTTAAAGTTGAGCCGCAATTTCCATTCGGTTATGGTTTATCATACACCAGTTTCCAGTACAGTAACCTTCAAATAAACGCTGCTGATAAAAAAGCCACTGTAACCTTCACTATAAAAAACACCGGCAGCCGTGATGGCGCCGAAGTAGCGCAACTTTATGTAAAACAGGAAAAACTAAACCTGCCCCGCCCTGAAAAAGAGCTGAAGGGTTTTGAAAAAGTTTTCCTGAAAGCGGGCGAGGAGAAAAAAGTAACGCTCACATTAAATGAGGATGCTTTCAAATATTTCAATGATGTTAAAAACGAATGGGAAATGGATCCCGGTGTGTTTGATTTTATTGTTGGTAGTTCATCACGCGACATCCGATTGAATGGCAAGGCAGAATTATAATTTAAAAAATTGATTGATTTCAACCCAGTAAAACCTTATAAATGAAAAGATCATTATTATTAATGTTAACAGGTGCGTGTACGTGCATTTTACAGGCGCAAGCAGTTACCATTAAAACACATATACATACTATTGCCCCATACACGGCAAAAAATAAGTCGGTAATGGTATATACCACTGCTGAAAATACCAATTACCGCCTCACAAAAACGGCAACGTTAACATTTAAAGAGCATCAGCAACCGGTAGAAACCGAAGCCTGCATTTTTGTCGACCCGGCAAAAACCTTTCAATCCTATTTAGGGATAGGCGGCGCGCTTACTGATGCCTCGGCCGAAACATTTTATAAATTACCGAAAGATAAACAGCAGGAAATATTAAACGCGTACTACAATACCAAAACGGGAATAGGCTACACTATTGCGCGTACCAGTATTCAAAGCAGCGATTTTTCAAGTGATACATATAGCTATGTGGCCGATAATGATATTTCGCTCAAAACATTTAGCATTAACCATGATTTAAAATACCGCGTCCCCTTTATAAAACAAGTAATTGCAGCCGCTGGCGGTAAGCTAACCCTATATGCCACCCCATGGAGCCCGCCTGCATGGATGAAAACGAATAACGACATGCTGCACGGCGGCAAGTTAAAGCCGGAATATGACCAAACATGGGCCAATTTCTATATTAAATTTATTAAGGCCTATGAAAAGCAGGGCATACCTATCTGGGGGCTTTCGGTGCAAAATGAGCCCATGGCTAACCAAAAGTGGGAGTCGTGCATTTACACTGCCGGAGACGAGCGCGATTTCATCAAAAAATATTTGGGCCCAACGCTGTATAAAAGCGGCATGGCCGATAAAAAGCTAATTATGTGGGATCACAACCGTGATTTGCTGTACCAGCGCGCAAGCACTGTTTTAGAAGACCCTGAAGCCGCTAAATATGTTTGGGGGGTAGGGTTCCATTGGTATGTGCGCGATGCATTTGATAACGTAAAACGTGTTAACGAGGCTTTCCCTAATACGAATTTAATATTTACCGAAGGCTGCAACGATAAATACGATGCTACCAAAATAAACGACTGGAAATACGGCGAGATATACGGTAAATCAATGGTGAATGATTTTAATAACGGCGTAGTAGGCTGGACAGATTGGAACATACTGCTGGACGAAAATGGCGGCCCTAACCATGTGGGCAACTTTTGTTTCGCCCCTATACATGCCGATACTAAAACCGGCGCGCTTACCTATATGAATTCATTTTACTACATAGGCCATTTCTCAAAATTCATAAAACCGGGTGCAAAACGTATCATCAGCTCCTCAAACCGCGACCAGTTGTTAACCACTGCTTTTATAAATAAAGACAATAAATTAGTGGTGATTGTATTAAATTTAACCGATGAGAATTTGCCTTATAACTTGTGGATAAAAGGCATGGCCGCAAATACAACCAGTTTGCCGCATTCAATTACCACGCTTATAGTTCAATAATAAACGGCTGTTACCAATTACAGCCTTGTGCCGATATAAATAGCTTGTAAAGCGATAATGAAAAGTAACAGGAAACTATTTTTGATCTTGGTTTTTATTGTACCGCTTGTGGTTATTTTTTCGCAGTGCCTTACCATCAACAAAAATAAACCCGACCCACGCGACGCCATTTTTGCAGGTGCCACAACCTGTATAAGCTGCCATAAGGATATATACAACGGTTACGTGCATACTGCCCATTTTTCAACTACACGCCTGGCCGATATCCAGAGCATTGCCGGTAGTTTCGATCATGGTAAAAACGTATTCTATTTCAACAAAGACCAAAAGGTGGTAATGGAACAACGCAAAGATGGCCTGTACCAGGTAGCTTACGATAAAGGGAAAGAAGTGAGGGCCGAACGTTTCGATATTACCTTTGGCGGGGTAAAGGCCGAAAGCTATTTATACTGGAAAGGAAATAAAATGTACCAGTTGCCGCTGTCGTATTTTAAAACTTTGGGATGGACGAACAGCCCGGGTTTTGACTCAACTTATGCTGATTACGGCAGGGTGATAGGTCGCCGTTGTTTTGAGTGCCACGCCTCATATGTCAATGATTTGCCGATGAAGAACCAAAGCCTTGGCCAAACTGAGGAACTGGATAAAAACTCGCTGATATTAGGCATCGACTGTGAACGCTGCCACGGGGGCATGACCAACCATGTAAATTTCCATACGGCATATCCAAACGAAAAAGACCCGCATTATGTAACCAGGTATGCTTTACTATCGCGGGCGCAACGGATAGATATGTGCGCCGTTTGCCATTCAGGGAACAAAACCCGCGTTATAAGGCCAACTTTCTATTTTAAGCCTGGTGATACACTTTCGCATTTTTTAGAAACGCCATTGTTTCCGGCGCCGGTGGATTCAACTAAACTGGATGTGCATGGCAACCAGGCGCAACTCTTAGCCAGCAGTAAATGCTTCATCAATAGCAAAATGGATTGCGTTACCTGCCACGATGTACATAAATCCGATAGGGGAAACCTGGCCATGTATTCGCAAAAATGTATGAGCTGCCATAACACAGCGAATCATAGTTTTTGCCCTATGGCATCGACATTAGGTGCAGCAATAAAAAATAATTGCATAGATTGCCACATGCCAAAACGATCGTCGAACGTAATTGCGGTCGAAACAGCCGGCAAAGGCAGGGATGTACCTTACCAGGTGCGCACCCACCATATAGCTGTATATGCCGATGCATCGCAAAAAGTATTAAACTTTTTAAAAAACGCCAATAAACCAACATCAAAATAGAATAAGTATAGTTGTAATATTTAACCTGTTTACTATGAATATTTCTACAAAAAATTGCCTGCGTGTGTTAACGGCTGCAATACTCATCATTACGCCGTTTACACTAAGGGCACAGCAGGGGTTTATATCCACCCGCGGAAAAGAAGTTATCGGCCCTGATAACAAACCGTTTTTAATGCGGGGCACCAACCTGGGCAACTGGCTCATACCCGAAGGTTATATGTTCCTGCATAACGAGAAGACCAAAATAAATTCGCCAAAGCTGATAAATGAGGCGTTGGAAGAATTAATAGGCCCCGATGCGACCACCGCCTTCTGGAAAAAATATCTGGATAATTATGTTACCCGGGCAGATATACATTATTTGAAAACTACAGGGATGAATTCCATCCGCATCCCGTTCAACTACAAACTATTTACTTACGAGGATTATTTGGGCGAAAATAACCCAAATCGTGGCTTTGAAATTTTAGATAAGGTGATAGGCTGGTGCAAAGCCGAAGGGATTTATGTAGTGCTGGATATGCACTGCGCCCCCGGCGGCCAAACCGGCGATAATATTGATGATGGCTATGGCTACCCGTTCCTGTTCCTGAATCCCGGCTGCCAACAGCAAACCATACAAATATGGGCAAGGATAGCTGCCCACTATAAGAACGAAACCGCTGTAATGGGTTACGATTTACTGAATGAGCCTATGGCGCATTATTTTAATGCCGATAGCCTTAACCACTACCTGGTACCTTTCTACAAAAAACTGGTAGCGGCGGTACGTAAGGTTGACAAGAATCACATCATGATATTAGGCGGCGCGCAGTGGGACAGCAAAATGATGATGTTCGGCAAGCCCTTCGACAGCAAAACCATTTACACCTTCCATAAATACTGGACGCCAACTACGCAGGAAGTGATACAGGAATACCTTGACTATCGCAATAAATACAACGTGCCTATTTACTGCGGCGAAACTGGCGAGAACGATGATGTATGGATCCATGATTTTAGGGTGTTGCTCGATAAAAATCATATCGGCTGGCATTACTGGCCCTACAAAAAAATGGAGAGTCCGCGCGGTATAGTCACCTTTAAAGTGCCTGAAGGTTTTAATAAGCTAATTGAATATACCGATAAAGACCGCACAGGCTTTAAAGACATCCGCGATGCCGCGCCCGCCAGCCGCGAGCAAATTAAGCAAGCTTTAAATGATGTACTTGAGAATTGTAAGTTTGAGAATTGTACACCCAATAAGGGGTATATTGAGGCGTTAGGATTATCGGTAAGCAGATAGTAGTGACAGCAATATAGCGATGGTTTTAAACCCATCGCTATGAAACGAAATGCGGGAAACCTGATGTCCATGCTTACGCTCATTGTAAGTATTTTTTAGTATACTTGTGTATATAACCAATTAACTATTCCTGGTCTGCCGGATTGATTTGAAGTATGGGTAAATATCTACTAAGGGTATTATATATCAATGTATTAGTATTATTATGCGCCTGGCAGCATGTTTACGCCCAAAAAACCGTAACCCTTGCCGATACCATTACCCAGCATTATTTTTCGTACAACGAGATAGAGCAGTTAGAAGATACCAGCGGAAAGCTCACGTTTGACCAGGTAAAAAATAATCCTGCTATTGCCGCTAAATTTGTTCCCAGCGCTATTTTCACCCCCAAAGTAACCGACCTTAACACTACCTACTGGTACCGCATCAGGATCAACCACGATAAGACCACAAAAAACAACTGGCTGCTGGAATTTTTCGACCAGACTACTGATAATATCGAAGTTTATTCGCCCAATACCGATAACGGCTATAGCTATACACACATGGGCAGCGACCTGCCTTTTGCCGACCGCCTATTCCAGCATAAAAACTTCAGCGTAAACATAAACAGCAATTTATACGGCGACCATATTTACTATATCCGCATACGGTCGCACCAGCCGGCAAACGTAATTGTAGTACTACGCTCGGTAAGCTGGTTTGTACATTACGCGCTCGATGAGTACTTTTTCTTCGGTATTTTTTATGGGATGCTACTGGTTTTTAGCCTGTACAACCTCATGATGTTTTTCGCCATACGGCAAATACAATACCTGTATTACATTTTATATAACCTGAATATAGGCTTATATGAAATGTGCGCCGATGGCATTGCCTATCAGTACCTGTGGCCGCACTCGCCGGAGTGGAACCAGTATGCTTATGGTATAGCCTTGTTTTTTGCCAGTATTTTTGGCGTACTGTTTACCCGCAGCCTGTTATATGTTAGGGTAAAAGCCCCCAAATTAAACAAACTGATATGGTGGGTTATCGGCCTGCGTACAGTATTCTTTATCCTGTGCTTAACTGTTAATAAAAACTGGTTCAATTACCGTATAGTTGAAATAGTGCCGCTATTAGTTGCCTGTTACACAGGATATTATATATTGAATAAAGGTTATTGGCCGGCCCGGTTTTTTGTTGTTGGATATAGCTTCTTATTCTTAGGGTTTATTCTGAAAGTACTCATAGCCTTTGATGTACCCTGGCTGCCCTTCGGCCCGCTTACGCATTACAGCCTTAGCTTTTGTTTTATAATGGAGATGCTGTTCATATCCTTTGCCATAGGCGAAAAGGTTCGGATACTTAAAAAGAAAAAGGATTATGCCCAAAGGCGCATCATCCGCCAGATGAAACAGAATGAGGAGCTAAAAGATAACATTAACCGCCAGTTGGAAGAGCAGGTGCGCGAACGTACAAAAGAACTGGTTGAAAAATCATTGGTTATTGAGGAGCAGAACGAGGAACTGAAATCAGTCAACATCCTGCTAAAAGAACAGGCGGAAGAAATATCGCGCATAAATGTATTGCTGGAGAACGATAACATAACCTTGCATACCAATATCGAAAAGGTAACGCACGACAGGGTAATGTCTACCCAGGTTGATTTTGAGGAGTTCAGCCGTATATATCCCGACAGGGAAACCTGCTTTAAATTTTTGTCGGATTTGAAATGGGAGAAGGGTTATTCCTGCCGCCGCTGTCATAACGATCATTATAGTAATGGGCACCTGCCGTACAGTCGCCGCTGTTCCAAATGCGGGTATGAAGAATCCGTTATAGCCTATACCATTCTGCAAAACACCCGCATACCAATCAACAAGGCCTTTTACATGATATTCCTGATGTATTCAACCAAAGGCAAAATATCATCGCACAAACTATCCGAAATTGTGGCCATACGCCAAAGCACCTGCTGGGCCTATAGCACCCGCATAAAAAAACTGATGGACCACAAAAAGAAACAACTCAGCAACGCAGGCAGCAAGGGCTGGAGCATGCTGGTGATGGATGAAAGTTAGCAATAGGATCTTCCTTATATTTTTAATTCTATTTTATCCGGTGTTTGTGTCCCCACGATAAGTTTTAGGAAGGTTTTATTGAGAGGCTATTTCCGGGTATTTATCAACCAATTGGGAGTCACCACCGCATAAAACGATAAAGTCTTTCATTAAAAACTTTTCCAAGGCATGAACAAACTTTTGCTTATGATAGGAACGTATTAAAAATAAGCCTTAGCATAGTTATTATCCCTTCAACTACCTCAAATTTAATGTATAAATACAATTTTGCGTATTTTAGCAGCCGATACAGTTACCCTTTTGTGCCGATGCATCCCTAACTAATTATTACAATGAGTTCACCCGTTAAACGAATATTGCTAAAAACCCTTAAAATAAGCGGTATTGTAATTGGCATCCTGCTTTTATTAATGTTTATCCTGCCATTTCTTTTCCCGCAAACTATCACCAACAAAATAAAGGAATGGGCCAATGGTAACATCAACGGACACGTAGCCTTCAGCAGTACCAGCCTGTCGTTCTTTAAACACTTTCCGTCGCTTACGCTTACTTTGTACGATGTTGATCTGAATGGCAGCGCCCCATTCGAGAAGGACACCCTGGTTTCATCCAAGGAAATTTCATTAGGCATCGATCTTTCATCGGTTTTCAGCAGCAAGGTAACCATTGATAAAATTTACCTTGATAACGCGCTTATCAATATACAAGTAGACAGTGCCGGCCACGCCAATTACAACATTTATAAAGGCTCGAAACAAAACGCCGATGCAAAGGCCGACACCAGCAGCGCATCGTTGGGCATTGACCAGATACTGGTTCAAAACAGCCACCTTATTTATAACGACCGTTCCATCCCCACAAAAATTGAGGCGCGGGGGTTTAATTATACCGGCAGCGGCGATTTATCAAAGGATGTGTTCGACCTGCATACCCATACCGATATTAAGTCGATAGATTTTTATTATGGCGATCAACCCTATATCATCAACAAAAAAGTAAATGCCGATTTGGTAACCAAGATCAACACCAAATCGCTGGCTTTCATCTTCCAAAAAAACGACCTGATGATAAATGATCTGCCCGTTCAATTTATCGGCAAGTTTGCCTTCATAACTGATGGTTACGATATGGATTTCAAGATCGATTCGCATGAGAGCGACCTGAGCGATATATTCAGCGCATTACCGGCAGAATACCAAAAAATGGTTGCCAATACCGATGTGGATGGCACAGGTAATTTACAAATTGAACTAAGCGGAAAATATATAGCCAAAACCAATACTAAACCCGACCTTAGTATGCACTTTAAGGTTAGGGATGGCTACATAGCTGATAACAAAACCCCATCGCCGGTGCGCAACCTGTTTCTGAATTTTGATGCTGATTTGCCCGGCTTGAACCCTGATAGCTTAACGGTAAATATCGATTCGCTGCATTTTAATATCGATAAGGATAATTTTAACGCCGCCCTGCGGATCAAGGGATTGAAAACCCCATACATTTACACCCGTGTAAATACCGAGATCGACCTTCAAAAATGGAACCGTGCTTTCGGTATAAAAACCATCGACCTGAAAGGCCGTTACGCGCTGCATTTATTAGTTGATGGCAAGTATGCCAAAGGAATAGTGCATACAGGTACTATCCGCAAAAAAACGGATACGGTTATAACCAGTATCCCGAAATTCACGTTGCGGTCATCATTTACCAACGGGTATATTAAGTATGCCAAACTGCCGCAATCGGTGAACAATATCACCTTTAACATTAATGCCACCTGTCCCGATAATAACGTTAAACACATCAGCCTGAGCGTTGATAACCTCTCTGCCACCGCTTTAAGCAACTATGTAAAAGGTTATTTCCGGTTAGGCAATACTGATGATTTCCCTGTTGATGCGGCGATGAAAATTAAATTCCACCTGTCGGACATCAAACAATTCTACCCCATCGACAGCACCGAGCTCAAAGGCGATCTCGATGCCGACATTACCACCAAAGGCAAATACCTGCCCGCTAAAAAAATGTTCCCGGTTACGGTGGCTAACATCAGGATGGCCAATGGCAGCATCAAAACAAAATACTACCCGCACCCTATTGAGAACATACAGGTTAGCACCAGCATTGTTAACCGCACCGGCACATTAGGCGGTACGCAGGTGAATATCAAACCCATATCGTTCCAGTTTGAGGGGCAGCCATTTACCCTGCAAGCCAGCCTGCATAATTTCAACAACCTGCAATACAACATCAAATCGCACGGGGTGATAAACATTGGCAAAATTTACCAGGTGTTTGCCATAAAGGGTTATAATGTGAATGGTATGGTGGCCGCCAATGTATCATTCAGGGGCAAACAAAGCGATGCCGTGGCCGGCCGGTACGACCAGTTGTTTAACTCAGGTACCTTAAAGGTGAAGGATGTTTCGCTCACCTCCGAGCTGTTCCCTAAACCATTCGTTATCCGCAACGGCGTTTTCAGCTTTAACCAGGATAAAATGAATTTTGATGCCTTTACCGCGCAATATGGCAATTCGACCATTGTTTTAAACGGCGCCTTATCAAATGTTATTGATTACGCCACCAAACCATCAACATCAACCCTGAAAGGCGATTTTAACTTCACCAGCAACATGGTAAACGCCGATGATTTTATGGCTTATTCAGGTACACCGCAGGCAGGCAGCAACGCATCGGGGGTTATTATCATCCCAAAAAATCTTAACCTTAATTTTACTGCCGATGTAAAACAGGTAAAATACAACGGACTCACCATCAGCAACGCTAAAGGGCAAATGACCATCAACAACGGCAACCTTAGCCTAAAAAACACTGGCTTTAACATCATCGGCACACCGGTAACTATGGATGCCGATTACACCAGCAGCGGGCCCAAAAGCGCATTCTTTAATTATCATATAAAAGCCACCGATTTCGACATTCATAAGGCCTACACCGATATTAAAATATTCCATGATATAGTTACCACCGCCGCCTATACCAAAGGCCTGGTATCACTTGACTACCAGTTGAGCGGCCGCCTCAACAGTAATATGATGCCGGTTTATCCATCATTAAAAGGCGGCGGAACATTATCGGCAAAAGCCCTAAAAGTACACGGCTTTAAGCTAATGGGGTCAATAGGTAAATCGGCAGGCAAAGACAGCGTTACCAATAAATCAGACCTGGCTGATGTGGCTATAAAAACCACCATCGCCAATAACATCATCACCATACCGCGTACCAAAATGCGTATGGCGGGCTTTAGGGCAAGGTTTGAGGGGCAAGTGAATTTCGACAGGCAAATGAACATTCAATTCAGACTTGGGCTGCCACCTTTCGGTATCATCGGCATCCCTATGACCATCACGGGGACGCAGGATAAACCTGTTATAAAAATGGGGCACGGTAAAAAAGAAGATGAGTTGAAGGAAACGGAGGATGCCGGGAACTAAATAGTAATTATACTGCATAAAAAACGGCCCTGGTAAACTATACCGGGGCCGTTTTATTTTCTTATATTACTACTAACGCTTAGTGTTTCACTGCGCTGCTTTTAGCAGGGATCAATGGAACAATGATAACTGCAAGCAAAATAGCAACTTCTAATACTACTAACATGATTTTGGTGTTTAAATTTTTAACAACTGATTGACTAATTTTTTAGAAGATATCACTCTTGCACATCGTGCATTCAGAAGGATATATGTAAGAACGATTTTATTCTTCTGTACTGGCTACGGCTAAAAACATGCCAGTAAAACCCCTCTGAAAAATCACCACAAAAACCTTTTTTTTAAAATCAGTAAAAAATTAAAAACAAATCGAAATTTCAGCTCATTTTCATTTTTTTTTGCACCTTTTAATTTTTAAACGCTGAAAATCAGTCTTAAAACGAAAAACAGGAGTAAAAATATTTTTTTTTCCGAATACAAACTATAAAAAAGCCCTTTACGCCTGTTTACTTTTTTAACTTATTATTTTGCAGGGCATTACATTCATTTTCGGGTGTTGCCAAATAAAATTTGGTCACGGCAGAAAAAATTAATGGGTCAAAACTTGCAAATAACGCAGGGTATGGTATTATTTAATATGGAAATATATTTTTGACAATTTGTCATGCAGTCCATAAACGATCACTTAAAAGCCAAAATGTCAGTAAAACAATCAGTGTTTTTCTGCCAAATGACTGCCAAATACCCAGTTTAGCTATAAAAGCTAATCCAGCGTAGCTTTTTACCACTGTGCCAAACTTTTAAATTATGCTACACAGGCAATAAGCTGTTATTTATATTAAAATGTTGCCAAATATTTAATAAGCGCCCCGTTTACAGGCAACCATTCATAATATATAGCCGTTCCTTTAATATAACGGCAACGCAATCCCACTGTACATTGAGCCCACTTATAGCTAAAGTTTTACAATTGCTTAACAGGCATGAACGGCATAAAATATATCGCCTTATATTTTTTGATGCCATTATTAGCCTGTTAGATATTGCCTTCCTGGCTGCGCTGTTGTTCCTGCTTAGTTTTTACACCAACGGAAAGATCAATCCTAAAATAGCCGATGTATTGCAGCCTGCAATTATAAGCCCGGTTATAGCCATCGGCATATTTTTTATTTTATTTAGTTTGAAAAATTGGCTGGGCTACCGGCTGTTGACATTCCAGCATCATTTTTTTTATGATGTAGCTTCGCGGTTATCGAAAAAAAACCTGCTTTATTATTTGCGAAGCAGCTATGAACAGTTTATCCATGTAGATTCATCGGTGCGCATCCGCCAGATCAGCCAGCAGCCGGTTGAGTTTAGCCATAATATACTCAATAACCTGCAGCAAATAGCCACACAAAGCCTGCTGATATTGTTTGCCGTATGCGCCATATTGTTTTATCATCCTGCCCTGTTTTTATTGCTGCTGGTGTTTCTGCTGCCTCCGGTGGTGGTAATTGGCATTATCATCCGTAAACGCTCGAAACAAATCCGCGCACAGGTGCAAACTGCCAGCCAAAAGACCATACAGCATTTGCAGGAATCGCTGGCGGGTTATATCGAAAGTAACGTTTACGATAAGAGCGATTTTTTTACCGGGCGGTATCATCAATACCAGAATGAGTTGAACAGCAACATAGCTACACAGCAAACACTCACGGCACTGCCCACCCGCCTGGTGGAGGTATTTGCCATTTTAGGCATATTTATATTAGCTGTAGTGAGCCAGTACAGCAGCGGCAAATCAGCGCCCGACCTTTTTACCATCGGTGTTTTTATGGCGGCGGCTTATAAAATAATCCCCGGCATGGTGAAGATACTAAACAGCCTTGGGCAGATACGCACATACGAGCCTACCCTAAACAGTTTGGCAGGTTTTGAAGACACAACGACCGCAGAAACTATAAGCGAAAACATCAGCAGTATAAAATTTGAGGGTGTAAGTTTTGCGTATGATACGGAACCGGTTTTAACTAACCTTAATTTTGAACTTGAACCAGGGGATATGGCCGCGCTGTGGGGAAGATCGGGCAGCGGAAAAAGTACCATCATACACTTAATGATAGGGTTTTTATCGCCCAAAAAAGGGAGCGTAAAAATTAACAAAAATACAAATCCGGGTTTATACCGTTTACGTATATCGTACGTTAAACAGCAGCCTTATTTTATCCATGATACGCTGGCTAAAAATATCACCTTAGATGGTGGGAATTATAACGTGCATAAAATGAACGAAGTAATTACTTTTTGCGGCCTCAATAACTTATTACAAACCTATCCCGATGGTTTAAACACGCTTATTACCGAAAATGGCAAAAATATAAGCGGCGGCCAAAGGCAGCGCATCATGTTGGCACGGGCATTGTATCATGATTTTGATGTGCTGGTACTTGATGAGCCTTTTAGCGAAATGGATAAGGCCCTGGAAAATGATATACTTACACAATTACAATTATTAGCTACTAAGGGTAAAATTATAGTGCTGGTAACGCATAACCCGAATAGTTTTAACCGATGCAATAGAGTTATTGACCTGGATGGAAAGAATTAAAACACTTTTAATCATTACGCCTGGCTTCCCTGCTGATGAGAACGACAGTACCTGCATGCCGCCGCAGCAGCTTTTTGTAAAGGCGCTGCATGAACAATATCCCCGGCTAAGTATTATTATCTTATCGTTGCAATACCCGTTCAAAGCGAAAAATTATCACTGGCATGGTATACCTGTTATTGCCTTTGGCGGTCGTAACCGCAGGCGCATGTTCCGCATATTTAACTGGATGGATGTTTGGGCCATATTAAAGCAACTTAACCGCGAGCATGATGTGGTGGGCCTGCTTAGCTTTTGGCTGGGCGAATGCGCGCTCATAGGTAACCGCTTTAGTAAAGGTAATAATGTACCCCATTTTTGCTGGCTCTTAGGGCAGGATGCCCGGCCAGGCAATAAATACGTAAAGCTTACCAAAGCCACCGGCGATTGGCTCATAGCATTATCAGACGGATTAGCGGCAGAATTTAAAAGAAATTATGGTGTATTGCCCCAGCATATTATCCCGCCGGGTATCAATACATCCAGCTTTGGGCCACCTGCCCGCAAACGGGATATTGATATTATCGGGGCGGGCTCGCTTATTGAGCTTAAGCAGTACCATTTATTTGTTGATGTGGTGAAAAAACTTACCGTAAGTTTCCCCGGCATTAAAACAGTAATATGCGGTAAGGGCCCCGAGATGGCCAAATTAAAGATACGCATCGGCCAGTTAAAGCTTGAAAAGAACATTGAGCTGATGGGTGAATTGCCGCACAAAGAGGTGCTGGCGCTGATGCAGCGGTCGCGGGTGTTTTTGCACACATCGTCGTATGAAGGGTTTGGCATGGTGCTAAGCGAGGCGCTTTACGCAGGCGCGCATGTTATTAGTTTGGTAAGCCCAATGCACGAAATGCCCTGGCAGTTTCACAAAGCGAAAAACGAAAATGGTATTGTAGCCATAGCGGCAGCCTTGCTAAAGGATAAAACACTTGTACACGAGGCAGTATTGCAATACCCCATCAACACTGTAGCCCAAAAAGTGTTCAACCTGTTTATCCCTGAGCCTGTACCTCAACCGGGAATAAAGCCTGCGGTAAGTAACGTTGAATAGTCTTAATTAATCCGCCCAGATCGCCCTGCACATATTTATAGCTATCTGCTAATTTCACCCGCGTGTACTGCGCTGTTAATTTATCTTTTATTTTCAGGTAGATAGATTCATCAACTATGCGTATTTCCCCTTTGTGCATTACCAGTAAAATATCGGCAGGTGTTAAAGAAAAAAAAGAACCAATGGAAGATTCACCAGCCTTCATTTTCGCCACTACCATATCTGCATGTTTATTGGGCGATAGTTCACCGGAGTTTAATTTCCATGTTTGCGCGGCATTACGGTTGAGGGTATTATATAGTTCATGATTATTTAACAACCCTTCTTTGTGCGCCAAATGAATATGTTCCCAAATATCCCAGTCGCCCGTAAGAGTTGAATCTGTGCCGAATAATAATTGCGTGTATAGCTTCAGTTTATCAACCGGTGCAGTTTTATTCAACAAAAAATAATTTGAGGCGGGGCACCAAACCAAAGCATTAAACTTTAGCGCTTGTTTGGGCTGCATGGCAACACCGTGAACGGCCACCATAATGCGGTGCAGTTTATTGCCCTTTATCAATGCATCTATCTCATTTACTGCCGCATCATCCGTACCCTCGCCGGCATGTATTACCACGGGCAGTTTTCTTTTTAATGGATTATTGAGCCGTAGTTTCCACTTGTTATCAAAGCCTACGGAATGCAGGTCGTGCTTATCATCAAAAATAGTAATGAGTTTATTGGCAATATCGCTGCCGCTGCCGTGGTTTACAACTGTAGTTACACCGCAAAGCAGGTTTTTATACACGCCCCATTGTGAGCGCAGCGCTTGCGGTACTTTCAGGACTGCTTCTATTTCATTTTTATATGCTTTATGAATATATGTGCCCCACTCGCTATAGTTATTGTATTTCCGGTTGCCCAATTGCGGAAACAGGTTGAAATCCAGATGATCATGCGAATTGATGAGGCCGGGGAAAATAATGGCGTTGGTGAAATCAATCTTAAGTTCATCAAAAGTGGTGGGGGGGGGCGATTCCCCTCTTGAATTAATTCCCTCCCCTGGGAGGGGTGTGTTGGGCTGTGAAGTGGAAGGGAGGGGTATAGCAGATATGTATTGGCCGTCTAAACCCCTCCCTTCCTCCCAAGGGAGGGAATCGCGCTTTCCCCAGGCCTTTGAAGTTGTGTCTGTTATTGAGCTATTACTCTCAAGAGGGGAATGTTTGGGCGCGTCTACCGGGTAAATTTGTTCTATTATATCCTTGCTTACACGAATATTTACCTTGCGCCCGCTATCAGCTATAATAACATTATTGAGCAGCATGGCCGCGTTTTAAATGGATGCCGTATATCACCTGGAAACCTTTGTACTTTTCATAAACCGGCAGGGCGTTTTGTGCTTCGTAATAATGCCGCATGGTTTCATCTATCACCAGCTCTTTTTTTTCCATAAGATGGAATCCATGTCCCTGTAATAATTCAACAATGTCATAAACCGGGTGAACGTAATTTTTTACAGCGATACTTTTATTCTGATGTTTGAAAGTACGTTTACCGCCGTAGGCCAGTATATGCGGGTGGAAATCGGTTATTAATATTTCAGCATTAGGTTTCAGCAGGCGGCTCCAGGCTTTCATGGCTACTTCAATATCCTCGATATGCGCTACGGTAAGCGTTGATACGATGATATCGAAACCAGCACAGGGCACATCCGAAAACAGGTCGTCGGCAATATGGCGTACGTTGGCTTGCGGGTATTTTTCTTTTAGCTTTTTCAACATCCCCTCGGATACATCAAAGCCGGTTAGTGATTTCGGCTGTTTAGCAAATAACTTACCCCAATGCCTGCCAGAGCCGCAGCCTATATCCGCCACCTGTTTACCGGTAACCGACAAATCGTTAAGCATGCCCGCGAACAATTGCTCGTCCAGGTCAATCATCAAATTACCCGGCTGATGGTCGTAGTTTTCGGCCCAAATATCATAAGCTTCGGCGCTGTCTTTCTCAATCAGTGCCGTAGCGGCACCAACATGGGTTTTCAAATAATTTTTTATCGCTGTTATCACTGTAATACGGGGCTTTATAATTTACAACGCCTTACCATTTACATTGGTTGCCCCATGTCGCATTTATTTATAACGACAGGCAACCGGGGCAATTTTTGAGGCGTACTTACTAATGAAGAGAAAGGTATAGTGCGGTTGAGGGGGGGGGCGGAAGGGCATACTTACTTCTGTTAGGGAAAAAAGAGGTGGAAGAGGTTTTCTCATAATCTCTTCCTAACCTCTTTTATACGAGAATCAAGAGGCAAGAATCAAGATAAAAAATGAATAAAGTTATATTATACAACCCGAAAAGCGCCGTAGCCAAGCACCGGATACCAAATTCGATATTAAATATAGCAGCGGCTATTGAAGGGAAATATGATTGGGTGATAGTGGACGGCAATATTGAAGCCGACCCGTTAAAAAAACTATTCAGCTACCTCGAAACCGGCGAGTACAGCTACCTGGGCTTTACCGTAATGCCCGGGCCGCAATTGCGCGAAGCGGTTCCGTTGTCAAAAGCCATAAGGGCGAAATACCCGAATACCACCATGATTTGGGGCGGCTATTTTCCATCCACGCAGCCCGATGCGGTATTAAATTCGGGCTATGTTGATTTTATTATCAACGGCCCCGGCGATAATGCTTTCCCCAGGCTTATAGACGCGCTGGAAAACCACGAGCCTTACGAATTCATCAAGAACCTGATATACAAAGCCAACGGCAAAGTACATAAAACCATTAAGGAAGACCTGCTTGACCAGGATAGCCTGCCACCATTGCCGTATGACAAGCTGGGTACATTTTACCCGATGCAAAAATACCTCGGCAAAACCTATTTGGGCAACCATACTATGGCTTACCATAGCAGTATCGGCTGCCCGTTTACCTGTTCATTTTGCGCGGTGGTGCCTATTTATGAGGCAAGGTGGAAAGCCAAATCAGCGCAGCGGGTGTATGCCGATGTAAAATACATGAAGGATAAGTGGGGCGCTGATGCTATTGAGTTCCATGATAACAATTTCTTCGTATCAGAAAAACGCACGGTTGAGTTTTCGAAGCTGATGCGAAACGAAAATATGAGCTGGTGGGGTATGGCGCGTATAGATACGATGGATAAATTCAAGGATGAATCGCTGGCTTTGATACGCGAGGCGGGCTGCAAGATCATCTTCTTCGGTGCTGAAAGCGGGAATGATGAGATCTTGGCACAACTGGATAAAGGAGGTACACAAACCGGCGAACAGATCATCCGCTTTGCGGAAAGATTGAAGAAATTCGACATTATACCCGAGTACTCATTTGTGCTCGGCACCCCTGCACCAACCCCTGAAAAGGTACAGGCGCAGATAGATTTCGATATAGATTTTATTAAGAAGGTAAAAGCGGTAAACCCGCGCACCGAGATAGTTTTATATACCTACAGCCCGGTACCAACCGAAGGCTCGGAACTGTTTAAACAGGTATTGGAATCGGGCTTTGAATACCCTAAAACGCTTGACGACTGGGTGAGCCCGGCATGGGAAAACTTTGATATGCGCAAAAACCCGCTCACACCCTGGTTAACCCCGGAGATGATAGACAGGATACGAAATTTTGAAACGGTGCTGAATGGGGTGTATCCGACGGTTACCGACATCAGGTTGAATGACCTGAAACGCAGAACGATCAAGCTCATTTCGGCAATAAGGTATAGGGCCAGCCTGTATAAATACCCTTATGAGATAAAGCTATTGCAACGGTATTGGAAATATCGCCAGCCCGAGATACAGGGATTTTAATAAACCTAACCCAATAATTTTGAAAACAGCAGCATCAATATCAACAATCGAGGATATCAGCGCCAAAACGGAGTTTGAGGACTTATACCTTACCGTGCGGCGCAAGGAAGGCAGGTTTTATACCGATGAACAGGTTAGCCGCTTGCCTGAAATAGATGAGATACACCCTTATTTTCATGAGTGGCAAATGCGCGCGCGCTCGGCTAACCGGCTCATTAATTATCTGCAAAAAAAGAATAGGCCGCTGAGTATATTAGAAATTGGCTGTGGTAACGGCTGGCTTTCGGCTAAAATGGCGGAGATGGACGGCGCTTTGGTTACCGGAATGGATGCTAATAAGCCTGAGATAGAGCAGGCGCGCCGGGTGTTCAAAAACAGCAGCGTTCGTTTTATATACAATACTTTTAACCCTGAAAGCTTTGGCAACTTTGTAAAGTTTGATGTGATAGTGTTTGCGGCATCGTTCCAGTATTTTCCATCGGCCAGGGCCATTATTGATGAAGCGGGTAAACTTCTGAATGCTGGCGGTGAGATACATATTTTAGATACCCATTTTTATGATACCGAACAGGCAAAACTATCGGCAGGCAGAAGTAAAAATTATTACACAACCATGGGAGTGGCCGAAATGGCGGGGCATTATTTTCATCACAGTTTGAATTGTTTTGACGGGTACGATCATAAAGCGATGTTCAACCCAAAAAACTGGCTTAACCGCATTACAAAAAAGGATGTGTTTTACTGGATAAGGATAGGCCCCACCCAAACCCTCCCCGGAAGGGAGGGCTTTAAAAAAATCAAATTAAAGTCTCCCCTACCGGGGGAGATTTAGAGGGGGCTTTATGACAGGCAGTCAATCATTATATCACACCTTCAAACGCTACAGTACACTACGTACGCATAAAATAAGCGCGCTGCCTATTGTAATACTGATGCCGCATAGTGCCTGCAATTGTCGGTGCGTGATGTGCGACATTTGGAAAGACAACAAGAACCTGAAGCAGATAACGCCCGATGATGTAAGTAAGCTGATGCATTCGCTTAAAAGGCTGGATACACAGCGGGTGCTGATGTCGGGCGGGGAAGCACTTTTGAATAAGAACTTTTTTATGCTTTGCCAGATACTTAAAAATGCGGGAATAAAAATCACCTTGCTTACTACCGGGCTTACCATTAAACAACATGCGGATAATTTATTGAAATGGGTTGATGATGTTATTGTATCGCTGGACGGTGATGAAGCTTTGCATGATGCGATAAGAAATATCCCAAATGCTTTTGCTAAGCTGAAAGAAGGGGTTGAGCATTTGCGCTCCATCAACCCATATTATCCTATTACAGCAAGGACGGTTATTCATCGCTTAAACTACCGCAACTGGCCGGCAATTATTGATGCTGCGCGGAATATGGGCATTGACCAGGTGAGTTTTTTACCTGCCGATGTAAGCAGCCACGCTTTTAACCGCCAACAGGCTTGGGAAGTATTGAAGCAAACAGAGATACTGATACCCGAACAGGAATTACCAGAATTGCAGGAAGTGATAGACGGGTTAATGAACAACTATAAAAACTCATTTGATACCGGGTTTATCGCGGAAAGCACCACTAAAATTCAAAACATATATTACTATTATTCGGCTTTTTACGGGCACAATCCGTTCCCTTATAAAAAATGCAATGCGCCATGGGTATCGGCAGTTATTGAGGCTGACGGCGACATAAAACCCTGCTTCTTTATGGACAGCATCGGCAACATTGCCGATACCGAACTGGCGTTGGCATTGAATAGTCCGCAATCCATTAATTTTCGCAAAAAATTGGATACTGTTGGGCACCCTACCTGTGCCAAATGTGTTTGTTCGCTTAATTTATCCCCCTTAACAAGTTTGGCTTAACACATGGACAGGTTAAATAACATATTGTTCACCCACTCGTATTTTTTGCGGTTCGATCCCAAGCAATGGTCATTGGGCTTGCCGTATGCGCCGCTGGGTACACTGTATGCCGCGGCCAATATGCGGGAGCATGGTTATAATGTTTCATTGTACGATACCATGTTTGCCAAAGGAGCAGAGGATGTTTTGCCATCGATACAAAAAAACCAGCCCGGCTTTTTTGTAATATATGACGATGGTTTCAATTATCTTACCAAAATGTGCCTTACCAATATGCGCGAGGCAGCATTCGATATGTGCAAAATGGCAAAGGCGCAAGGCTGTACGGTGATAGTTTCGAGTTCAGATTCGACCGACCGGTTTGCCAAATACCTGGAAGAAGGAGCGGATTTTGTCATCATAGGCGAAGCTGAACAAACTTTATTGGAATTAACAGATACTATAAAAGCGGGCGGTGACCCTTACCAAATACAAGGGCTTGCTTATTTAAAGGATGGTTCTCCCTTTAAAACATTGGGCCGGCCGGTTTTAAAAGACCTGGATAGCCTGCCATTACCTGCCTGGGATTTGGTGGATATTACGCCTTATCGCGATAGCTGGCTAAATAACGCGGGCTATTTCTCCATGAATATTGGCACCACGCGCGGTTGCCCGTTCAAGTGCAATTGGTGCGCCAAGCCTATTTATGGTAATCGTTATAATTCGCGCAGCCCGCAAAATGTAGTGCGGGAATTGAAGCTGCTTAAGCAGACTTATGGCATGGACCATATTTGGTTTTGCGATGATATTTTTGGGTTGAAACCCGGTTGGGTGCAGGAGTTTGCTAAGCTGATTAATGAAGAAGGGCTGCAATTTAAATACAAGATACAATCGCGGGCGGATTTATTAGTGGATGAGGAAACGGTAGAAGCATTGGCTATATCCGGCTGCGATAACGTGTGGATAGGCGCGGAAAGCGGTTCGCAGCACATACTGGATGCAATGGATAAAGGCATTACGGTTGAGCAGATAGAGGTAGCAACTAACCTCATGAAAGCGCATGGTATAAAACCATCGTTCTTTATCCAGTTTGGGTACCCCGGTGAAACTAAGGAAGATATTGCGCTTACTATAAAAATGATAAACAAGCTGTTGCCGCATGAAATAGGTATCTCGGTATCCTATCCCCTGCCCGGCACCAAGTTTTATGAAAAGGTTAAGGCTGACCTGGTAAAAAAAACCAACTGGACGGATTCGGATGAAATGGCTTTGATGTTCAGCAACACCTTCGCGCCTGCTTATTACAAACAACTGCATAAGTATGTACATCAGAATTACCATGCGCATTTGGCTAAATATAATTTACAGAAATTGCTTACTGACCCGCTGAGTTTTAATATAAAACGATTGAGAAAAGCGGTATCAGTACTTTATCATACGCCAGCTACTGCAATAGCCATGATAAAATTAAGGCAACTTGAAAAAACCGCGTAATGGACAGCACCAACCTGCGTATCAACGAACAAGATGCCGCTAAGGCGTTTACCCTGCAGGCGCCTGTTTTTGACAGGTTGTATAGCAACAACACTATCATCAACTACAAACGCCAGCGGGTTAGAGAGGCAGCCTTACAGCAGTTGCCTAAAGGCGGCAGCATATTGGAACTAAACTGCGGCACCGGCGAGGACGCCTTGTTCTTTGCCCAAAAAGGGTTTACTGTACATGGTACCGATCTTTCCACCGGCATGCTGCGGCAGTTTGAACAAAAGACTGATGCTTACCGGGATTCAGTTAGTTTTGAGCAATGCTCATACACTGAATTAGGTTCCCTTCAAAATAAAGGGCCTTATGATATGATATTCTCCAATTTCGGCGGGCTTAATTGCACAGGTGAATTGGACAAGGTTTTGGCCTCATTTGATGGCCTTTTAAAACCGGGCGGCACGGCTACGCTGGTTATTATCTCTAAGTTTTGCCTTTGGGAAACGCTGCTGGTGTTTAAGGGAAGGTTCAAAACAGCGTTCCGGCGGTTCTTTAGCAGCAAGGGGCGCAAGGCGCGTGTGGAAGGTGAATACTTTAAATGCTGGTATTATAATCCCGGTTATGTAATAAGTAAACTGGGGCCGGGATTTGAGCTTGCGGGGCTTGAGGGGTTATGTACTATCGTGCCACCATCATACATCGAAAATTTTGCGGAGAAAGACCCGCTATTGTACCGCTTTTTAGTAAGGCAGGAAGACCGGTTGAAAAGCAAATGGCCGTGGAAATATGTTGGGGATTATTATATTATTTCGATGAGGAAACGCAGCCCCCTCTAATCGGCAGGGGAGACTTTTAGTTTTATTACTAAATTTCAAAGAACGGGTTTTACGCATCACTGCGATCTATTCAAATTTCGGGAATTAGGTTGGAGAAAGTAGTGACATTGTTTTGTCAGTAATAATTAATCTACTGATTATGAATGCATTTAATTTCATGCCTGCAGAATAAAATAAAGGCCTGCAAAGTTTTAACCCGCAAGCCTAATTATAACACAAACAACAATTCTCTTTTTTAAAGTCTTCCCTACCGGGGGAGATTATTCGCTTTTATTTGTTTTAAAGCGGAGCTCATGAGGGCTTCGCCGTTTAGAGGGGGCTAATTTGCCAAACTATGGTGGTTTTCTTTTACTACGTTGGCCACGCTTATCTGGTACCTTTTTATCAACTTATTCTGAAAATCTTCAGGATCGGGTTTGGCAAAGTGCTTGCCGGTTTCCATGGACATTACCTGGCCCTTGATGTTACGTTTTTTTGATGCTGTTTTTTTATCCCATCGGTCGGCTGTTGTTTTCCATAATTGGTTATCCAGCCAATTACCGAATTTGTTGTTCAGCATTTTTTCTACGCCGGTTTTCAGCCAATTTTTCGGTTCGGGTTTAGCGCGGGATACCCGCATCACATTATTAGGCAAAAACAAGCGGCTCCAGGCATTGGCGGCAAAAAAGTCGACAAACTGAACATCGCCCTGTAAGGGTATAAGCGTTACCACCTCGGTAGCGGTATATATATTTTTTTCGGGGATCTCCAGGTTCTGCTCATCAATATAATAATTCATGCAAAAGTAATGCTGTTTATTAAACAGGAACGTAAGCTTTTTAAAGGCATGCATAAATGTGCGGGCCACCCAAAGGCGGTTTTTTGCAGTGATGATAAACAGATCGATATCAGCCTCGGCATCAGCAAAGTTTTTTGAAAGTGAACCTGATATACCGATACCACGCACATAAGGGAATTTTGCCAGCAGGCTGCAAACCTTGCGGGCGGTTATCATCAGTTCGGCCGCGTGCTTGTTGCCTTTGTTGCGGCGCTCGATCAGCGAATAATCGTTCCGTAAGCTGTAAAACTTTTCGAAACGATAAATATGCTGTTCATTTACCAGCCTGTTCAATGCGTAGTTAAAGTTGTTCATTTCGCATTTTACAGGCAGGAACAAATAGATCTCGCCCCGGTTTAAAGGATAGCTGAACAGATCAAAATAAGCCAGCGCAGATAAGATGTTTTCCTCTATTTCAGACAATGTAGTATTATTTAATAATGTCCTTATCAATGTGGGAGCTTTATAATGACTAACTATAAATATGACGAGGCTACAGTTTAATTGGTTGCCATTGTGTTCAAATTATTTTTTGCCGATATGTTATTTTTCTGCGGATAAGAAAACAGGAAGAGCGTAAAGAACAACCCATAAAAAAACACACCCTTATCCACATCTAAAATATTCTCCGACAGCGATACCATAGTTATCAGCAACATAAAACTAATTAACATCACATCCTTATTTTGCAGCGCTATTTTAAAACCGTAAACCAATATCCCGAGGTACACAAGCAATCCCCAAATGCCCGATTTAAGCAGGAAGCTAAGGTATTGATTGTGCGCGTTTAACTTTTCAACATATGAATCATACAGCTTGTGGTTATAGAACGCGTTACCTAAAACCGCTATCTCAGAGCCGGAGCCATAGCCGATAACCGGCGACGATTTAATTACTTGTGTTATAACCTCCCACCGCGCAAGCCGGGGTTCGGAATTTTGACCAGGCTTTAGTGGCGACAGGTCTGTTTGCAGGTCGGTTATGTATTTGGCCCGAAAGGTTGGCGTGGTTAATATCACCCCTAAAATAATTACAGCTATACTTGCTACCACAGCTATAAACCTGAACCGTTTTTTCCAGGTGGCAAGGCAGTAAGGGAACACCAGGGCAAAGATGAGAAAGACCGTTATTAATATTGATTTTGAAGCCAGCTGCACTAAACCCGTCAGTAATATAAGGCAGCAAACCATATAAATCATTTTTAATAGTGATGACGTTTTATAGTTCAGCAAATAGTACAGCATAAATACCAGGGCTATAACCAGTTGCAATGAGAAAAATGTGGCGTGCATACCGATAGGCTGGGAAAAGTTATGGTTGGTAAAGGCGGGGTTAAATATTGAATTAAATGGAATATGATAGAAATTTATAACATAAAATGCATCAACAAATAAATAAGTAACCGTTAACGTACAGCCGATAGTGTATATTAACAGCAACAAGTCCCTGTATTTTTTTATATCAATAGTATTAAAACAAAAAATAAGCGGGAACAGGAATATGACCACTTCTCTGCCCCATTCGGCAAATGCCTGTTGCGGGTATTGGCTGTAGATAGTTGCAATCATCGCTACAAAAAAAACGGATTGTATAACTAAAATCCGTGCCGAAAATGTTTGCTTTATATTCCCCTTTTTTAGCTGGATGATGGTATGAACGCATAGGCTTATAAGTATAACGTGACTGTAAAACATGTCGAACGGCAGGCTCAGCATTAGCAGCGCGATATGAAAGAAGCTTATTTTATTGGCGAGGCTATCGCTTGCCGGTAATAACTCTTTCATAGTTTAAATTAAATATCCGAAAAACCTCTTTATTCATTTACAACAGTTAATACCTGTATGGCATTTTTTGCTATCTGTTGCCTGCTGTCAACTCTTACAAATTCTTGTTCGTTCGGATGATATATCAGCGCGTAATTGTGTGCCAATGCTACCTGGTATGCTTTGAAAGTTTGCGCAGCGGCATGCTGCCAGGTGTATTTCTCTAAGATCCGCCGACGCAAAGGTTCGTTAACAGGTGCTGCGCTGGCATTTTCAACAGCAGCTAAAATACTTTGCAGCGATGCAGGGTCACAATAAAAAGCGTCGTTGTCAAAATATTCTCTTACATCACCCCTATCACTAACTACTATGTTACATCCCATTAGTGCAGCCTCGATGGAGCTTAAACCAGTTGTTTCAAACCAACTGGGCAATATATGTACCCTGGCCCGGCGATAATATTCAACCAGTTCATCCTGCGGCAACCGGCTCACAAATGTTATGTTATGCGCTGCAATATGTTTACATTCCTCATAATAGGCAGCATGATTGGGAGAACAATCGCCAATTATCATTAATTTGAACCGGGTATTATTTAAAGCCCGGATAAGATTAAGCTGATTCTTGATACCTTCTATTCTTGCAGCACATATTACAAGTTCGTCATCTTTTTCGGGTGGAGTAGTATAGTTGAACATACGCTGGTCGGTACCATTTGGAACTGTTATATGTTTCACGCTGGACGGGTATTTTTTTTGCAGCCGCCTATACTCTGAATCGGAATTAGGCAACACAAGGGCCGCATGTTCCAAAATCTCTTTTATACTTTTACGTTGACCCATCCATGCATAAGCGGTACTCACCAGTTTATCTCCGCCCACAAGGCAGCGAGCCATTGTTTTTATATATTCAATGCCGTTTGATGAAAATAAGCCAAGCAGTTTGCCTAACCCCTTACGCTGGCGTTTATCATATTCACTATAGTCGCACAAAATGGTTGATACCACATAAGGTTTACCGCCTTTGCGGCTATGATAAAGTATATCGCCCGGGCGCGACAGGTTAAAAAAATGAAGCAAATCATAATCGCCATAATTAATTTTCTCATGCGACAGGTACACATCTGCCCGTATGCCTAAAGCATTAAGGTGCCGCGCTGTTTGCATTGTTTGTATGGTATCGCCACCGTATACTTTAAATAATGTCGATCTTGTTATTAGTGCTACTCTCATCCCTTTGTTATTAATTGACGTGCTGAAGTAATTTTATGTAGCCACATTATCAGCCCTTCGGGCAAATAGCTTAATGTGTAAAGCAGGTAATTATCCAGCCTTAACGGATGGATGCTAATAGCCTTCGCCATGTGTAAGCGCGCTTTTTCGGGTTGGTAATTGTTCAGTAAAAATTTCTTGCCACACAGTGCATAGTAGGAACCATGCTTTATGCGATGCGAATATTGTTCACGGCCTATTTGTTGTAGCCGTTCACTGTCGCGCTCGGTTATATGGCGTTTTTTAAGCGCCGCATATTTAATTTGCAGGAATTTGCGGGGCCGCCATTTTTCATCAATGGTAACCGATTCGGGGTTGAGCCGCACTTTTATCAGGGCTTCTGGTAAGTTGCAGGCTTTTTGATCTTTTAATATCTGCAACCATAAAAAATGATCCTCAAAAGTATAGGCCCATTCATTGTAACCGCCATTATCAAGCACCACATCCTTTTTATACAATACTGTTGAATGAATGAACGGGCAAACCGAATATTTCAAATGCTCCAGCTGACTATTACTAAAAGCGGCCGGCTCCTGTGTAAACAGGTGGTGTCCCTCCACATCCATATAATCGGCTGCCGAGCCTACCACCTGGTATTCAGGATGGCGCTGCATAAAATCATATTGCACCTGCAAACGGTTAAGATAGCATACATCGTCGGCATCAAAACGGGCTATATAGTCGGCGCGGGCGTATTGTAAACCGGTGTTTAGGGCTGCGGCTACACCCAGATTTTCCTGTGTTATTACCACTATCCGCTCATCATTAAAGCTGCTGATCACCTCCATGGTTTGGTCGGTTGAGCCATCGTTTATAATGAGCAGTTCAAAATCGGTAAACGACTGCGTCAGTACCGATGCAATAGCTTCATGTATGTAGTTACCGGCATTATAAGCCGGCATCAGAACTGTAATTGTGGGATGATGGATACTCATTATTTGGTGGATTTAACAAGGCTGACTTCCTTTATATTGAGGAAGAGCAGTAATTCAAAAAACGGAACGACGGACAATTGTTCGAACCAGTAATCGGCAAAAAACACGGCTGCCATTAAAAACAAGAGCGGGATGCCATAAGAGAGCAGTTGATATTGCGAGGCAAAAAAGCCAAAATAATAAATGAATAGTGCCAGCAGGCCAAATATGCCATACTCCGAAGCTATCTGGTCGTAAACCGAGAAGGGGCTGTTTGTTAACGAGTGGAAACCCGCGCGCTTACTAAAAAAGTTGAGGTACAGATCGAGGTGGTTTGCCATAAAGGCCGGGTTTATATAAACGAATTTTGCAGGATAACTACCAGAAACCCCCAGACCAGTAGCTTTAAAAGCCAATTTTGATGAGAAATTGCCCATACCCGCGCCTAAAGTTATTTTAGCCGGATGCGCATGAAAAAGATCGGCAGTTTGCAGTATAGTCAAAAGTTTGCCGGGAAGCGAGGGTTTGTAATTATCCTGGCCCGAAATTGGCAGCGCGTTTTTATGCGTATTGATAAAATTAACCAACGGTATTTGCTCCTGAGGAGTTGCCGTGCTACTTTGGTATGGTGCCGAATTGATGTCCTCACCCGGTAAAATAATGCGGCCGGCATAGGTAGTAACCATTTTAACAGGAGCCTTTACTACTTCAGTTTTGCGGGTTCGGGCTAAAACCAGGCTAACGCTATCGAGGTATAAATAGGCTATGTGCTGTTTTTGCTGTTCGGGGGTAAGAATGGTTTTTGCAGGTTTCGCTGGTGGTGCAATTTGTGCCGGTGGTAAAACTGGCGCAGGTTTCTTCTCATGCAAAAAACTATACTTAACCGTATCTATCACATACTGGTTATTTTGCGGCGATATTTTCACCATAAACACAACCATCAAAACCAGGCAGGCCACAATAAGGCTTTTTTGATCTCGGGTGCTTTTGAAGATGAACAGCATCAGCAGGATGCATAGCAACATTATATTTACAAAATTGCTGCAGGTAAGCAATAGCGTACCCATGCACATAAGTAGCAAAAGCGGTTTGCTTTTATCGAGGAAATAAATGACGCCGATCGCACTTATTACAGCATTGGAATTTGATGTATCGAAAGTGATGCCTTTGATATAATCGCCTGTACCGATGAAGTATTTCTGGTATTCGCCCTGGTAGGTGTAGGGGTTGATGTTGTGTATTTCCAAAATAATGGCCAGCAGGTTAAAAAGGGAGAACAGCGCATTGATGACAAAAAACACAACTATGGTGCGGTGAATAACTTCAATGGTGTTACGCTCGACAGACAGTTTAATTTGATGGATAGCGAGTATACACAGCACCCAAAAACCTATGCCGGTTAACCACACAAGAAGATAGTTAGTATTTTCAACAGGGATATTTAACAGGCCATTGATAACCGCTATAATTATGGCAATGGGATAAAAAAGCGGCAACCTTGAATTTTTCAGGCTGAACCCGAATTTGAAATTGAACTGCAGGGCATAGATGAGCACTATAGCCGGAACCTTTACAGCCAGTTTTACATTTAAAAAAAGCAGCAAAAAAACCAGCAGTTTCCAGTCAAGGTCCTTAACTAATTTTTCCCAATAATGTGTGATTATTTTAGCCGGCATTTACCCGTGTAGTTTTGTAGAGATTACGCTTGAAAATCTACAATGGTTGCCTTGTGGGAAGAGTTATGAATGTCACAATTTTATTGGTGAAGCAACTTCTTTACCTGGCGGACATCTGTAACACGCAATTGCATAGTGATAAATAATAACAGCAGATAAATTATAACCGAAGCTATTATTTCAACCAAAATATTTACATGCAACATCCTGCCTGCAAAACCGGCGACCAGGGCACAAATTGTACACAGCATCGCATTTATATAAACAAGCCTTAATTCGGCAACCGGGTTTTTATACAGGTAAAAAATGGTTTGGGCCAATGTAGCAGCAAGGAACGCGATGGCCGCTCCAATGTTCCCGTACAGTGGTATCAATACCAGGTTAGCCCCGATATTTATGGTAAGCGTGAGGACAAAAGCGTTGAGTATCAATTTAAGGTTCCCTTTGGCGAATTGTATGGTCCACAAAAAATTATTGAGGTATAGCAGCGGCATACATAATGAAAGCACAAAAACTACAGGGATGTTTACCGTGCCGTACTTGCCGTGGGTGAGCCAGTTTACCACCGGTTCCCAGGTAAGGTTGAGCAGGAGCGCTGTTAAGGCAGCAATAACTAATTCGCCACGAATAAGAAATTTCAGGATGGAATTATCAGCTTTGTTAATAAAGTGGCGGGTAAAAAGCGGCACCAATAATGGCCCTATTGCCAATAGGGGCAACGTTGAAACTTCGAATACTTTGTAAGCAAAGCTGTACTCGGCAAGCTTTACATCCGAAGTCATAAAACCGATGAATATCCAATCAAACCGGCCGAGGGCAGCAGTAATTAGTACTACTCCTAATTGAGGCATTGCCTCTTTAACCAATTCGCGATAGCCAAAACCATCGAACCTAAAACGCAGCGAATATTGAGTATGCCTGTAAAACAGTATGGCGTTGCCTATAAATTCAATCGTGTCGCCGGCTATGAAGGTGATCACAGCGGTGGTTAGATTCAGGGCGTGGCAAAGCATCAATGCCAAAAGCCCCAGGGCACGCAGGGTATTTGAAATGATGGCCATTTTGGCCAGCAGGCTAAATTTTTCGAGGCCATTGGTTACCTGTTTAAAGGGCATGGCGAAAAACATCATCAACTTGCCAAAGCCCATCCAAAGCACAAGGTTGTAATTTGGCGAGGCATGGAATATGATGTAACCCAGTAATAATAAGCCGTAAAATATCAGTCCTGACAATAATACATGCCCGATATACAGGTTCATAACATTGGGCACGTCATGGCCCTGCGCAACTTTTTTTACGGTTAGCTGGTCGATGCCAAAGGATAGTATGCTGAAAACGGAAAGTAATATGGCCAGCGCCAGGTTGATGCGGCCAAAGGCTGCCTTATCGAGGCCAAGCGAGAGGATGTAGAATGTTATTGCTGCAAAAAACTGGTTGATAACCAACTGCAATGTATTGGCCGACAAGTTTTTGAGCGCCTTGATTTTCATTAAAGAAAAGCTAATATTCTACCGAGAGGTTTTCTTTTGCGTAGTGCTTTTCATTGGTGTAACCGGCTTGTTTGCTTAAAAAATGATATTTAAGCCATGTTTGTTCGGCCACTAACCTCGCAACCATCCAGCCGCGCTTACCATCCAGTATCCCCAGCAAAAAAATATACCCTTTTACAAAATGAAATAAAGGTGCAATATATAATTTAATAAGCGATGATCTTTTACCCTCGTTTAAATATTTGCAGGCATTAAGGCGTGCATATCGGGTTATTTTGGCCCGGTACTGTTCAGCGCTTTTAACCGAGTAATGGTGTATATGGCCGGCAAGCTTTTTTACTATAGTGCCGGCAGGTTTGTTCAGCGTTTCATGTACTATGGCGCCTGTCCAGTGCGTATGGATGCGGTTAAACAGGCGTATATGATGGTCGCGACCCCAGTTACCAAAGCGTACCGGCTTATTGCCATAATACGCCCTGAAATTTATGTCATAAACGGTATTAATGTTTTCTATTTTAAGGTTTTTGATGGATGCGATCAGCAGATCATCAGGTATTTCATCGGCATCAAGGCTAAGCACCCAATCGTGCCGGGCGAGGGTTAGTCCTTTGTTTTTGTTGGCTCCGTAACCGTCCCAGTTTTCATGGTAAACACGGCAGCCTGCGGCAAGTGCTATGAGTGTTGTGCCGTCGGTGCTGCCGTTATCGATCACTATCACATCATCGCTTATTTTTTGAGCGGCGGCAACACAGCGACCGATGATTTCGGCTTCGTTTTTTGTTATAATTACAACGGAAACAGTCATCCCAACAATTATATATCAACAGGTATATTTAGCACGCCTGTATTAAATAAATCGTTGTGAAAACGGTAAAGGTTGCCACAGGAATAAGATTTTTAAAAATAAATTAATGAACGTGGATGTTTCATTCCGTGGTTTGTGTTCCCCACGATAGTGTTCGGAAGATTTTATTCAGGGGGTTGTTTTCTGGTATTTATCAACCGGTCTTTATGGTGGGGGACATAAACAAAGGCATAGAGCCTCAGCATGACACCCTTTTTTAATCTGCCCAACACCATGTATGGATTAAGCTAAGCCTTGAAGGTGCCTGTGAGGCACAGGCACTGGGATAAATAGTACCAATGAAGCGACTTTTAGTCCGCTTTAACGGCATCGACAAAAATATTTCATCATGTACATACAAATTGACAAACTATATTGGCATATTTGCTTTAGCCAATTCATTAACCTGATTATTTAAAAATATGAACGCCATCAGCAATCTTAAAAGGGCCGCCCTTGTATTAATTTTAGGCGCGGGTACCTTAACTGTTCACAGTCAGCCCAAATCGGCGATAGAGAAAAATGTGCCTTCACTGGAGTCAGTTTCGGGTATATGGATAAACGCCGACACGCTTGGTATTGAGCCGTCCATACGCAATTTCAGGGCACAGGCCTTGCTAGACAGGGATATGACCTCCTTTAGCTGGTTTGCCTCCACGCCTTATAGCGGAGGTTATCACTCGGGCGTTTTGCGCGTAAACGGCAAAGCGCCCATCGCCCAGTTGCTGCGCTGGGAGCCATGGCAAGGTTTGCGCAAAGCCACCGAACCAACTTACAGTGTATCATCGGCAGTGCGTATGATACCCGATAATGATGGCGTTATGTGGGAAATAAAACTTACCAATACCACCCACAAAAACCAGCATTACAATATTGAACAGGACATGATAGGCTTCATAAGCCATTATGATAAAGACAAATGGCCGTGGAAATACCCTTATCCTACTATAAAAGGTAAAACGGTTGAACGCGATGATGAAATTGTGAACGTGCGAAATAATATCGGTCGTGATGCCAGGGATTTCATTATTACTAAATCAGACCAAAACGATAAGAACTACGACCCTGCTAAAAAAGCGGCACAATCATGGCCTACCGATGGAGATATATTGGCTGCCACTAAATATCATATCCTCGCTTACACAAAAAACCAGTTTGTAGTGGCCGATAACGAAACAGATGCCCTTGTAGGTTTTCATTTGGAAGATGAACCGGATAAGCTCATGCTGCAAAACAGTGGCGGCACGGCTATATGGAATGTCGACCTTAAACCCGGCGCCAGCAAAACCATCAGGTTATTTATGACCTGGGGCAATAATGACGGTGATATAAACGCCAACCTTAACCAGTGGGCCAACAGCTTTGATAGCACCTATGCCGAAATTGAACAAACCTGGAAAGACCGCTGGGCCGAAATGTTCAAACCGCATAATAAACTGTATTCTGGCACTTTCCCGGTTCTGGAAACCAATGATAAAACTGTAAAAAAGATATACTATGAAGGCCCGCTTACGGTGCTGTACATGCTGAATACCAACCTGCCTATGCAAAAACGCGTGGAACTGACCGGCGGCCCCCGCTGGGGTGCTTCTATCGACTTTTTTTGGGACGAGGCGGAATGGTCGCAATTGTATGCCATGGTCGACCCGGAAGTGATGCGCTCTCAACTGAAATTATTTATGGAGAGGGTTAACCCCGATAAATATTTCGGCCTTGATTTTTATAGCGGGAAGGGGCAGGGGAACGGTTATGTATCAAACTACTGGGCGTTGTTCCAGTTGATACGTTCGTATGTTACCATGACGAAGGATTACGCGTTTTTGGATGAAATTGTAGATGGCAAAAAAGTGATAGACCATTTGTATGATTACGCTTACAACTGGAAAAAGCTGTCGATTTACGGACAGGCAGGCGCCAACGACGATACCTATAAACTGGCCGACTTTGGCAGCGACCCCTGGAACCTGTTGGAATGCGTGCCGACCTATATCCACATTGTGCCATCATTTAATGCGCAATATGTTTGGATGATGCGTGAAACCGCCAAATTTTATAACCTGCGCAACGAGCATGAGAAAGCCGCGAAGATAAATACCGATGCGAATGAAATGATGCAGCGTGTATTAAAGTTGTATGATGGAAACGGGGTTTGGAACGCGTTATATCCCGATAATAAAAAGGTTCAGCTGCGGCACGTGCTTGATTTTATGTACGTATCAAAATATGTGGCTGCCGATCTTCCGCCAAAAATGCGGAAAGAAATGGTCGACTTTGCCTTCCGCGAACTGATAACCGATAAGTGGATGCGGGCGCAATCCATACAGGATGTTGCCGCCAAAGCTTCCGACCGGCCGGATCACGGCCCGCTGGGCGCTTATGATGGCTGGCCGCCGGGCACTATGGATGCCCTGGTGCAGTTAGGCTATTCGCAAAAAGCACTCGACTTTTATCGCAGTGTGCTGCCGGTAACAGTTGAGGGCAATTGGTCGCAATCGCATGAATTATGGGGCGCTAACAAGTTCAATAAAAAGGGGCGTGTACGCATTGATGAGCGCGGCTGGAACTGTCGGGATGCGGTAGCGGGGATCGACTTTTCGCAGGTGGTGCTGAAATGCTTTATGGGCTTTGACCCATCAATAGGTGGCAAAACCTTGAAGCCGACACAAAAAATAAACCTGTCGGGTACATTATACCATGTGCTGTATGGCGGTAAGTATTATACGGTAAGTTACCACAATAATAAGACGACGTTGAAGGCCGAATAAGCGAATATTCAACCTTAATAATTTTAGCCACCGGGATATGCCTGGTGGCTTTTTTATGCGCAAAATTTAACCAAAACAAAAAACCGCCCGATTACTTGTATATTTAGCAAATCTTAGCACAACACTTTATAAATGGCCAAAACTGATGCCGGCAATTCAAACCCATTTTATGTAACCGGTGTTGGTGCTTCCATGCCTGAACATGATGTTGAAATATTTAAGCAGATACTTACGGTATTGCGCTTAAGCCGCGGCGTAGACTTTACCAACTACAAACAAAGTACCTTAAAGCGCCGCATAGCAAGGCGAATGGCACTGAATAAGACAGAAAAGCCTGATGATTACCTGCGTTTTTTGCAGGAAAACAAAACCGAACAAGAGGCTTTGTACAATGACATGCTGATATCGGTAACGAATTTTTTCCGTGATAAGCATAGCTTTGAGGTTTTATGTAGCAGCATATTCCCCCAAATTATCAGCCAAAAAACCATTGACGGATCTTTAAGGATATGGGTAGCCGGCTGTGCTACCGGTGAAGAAGCTTACTCAATGGCTATTTGCCTGCAGGAACAGCTTGGCGACAAAGCTGCCAATATGAAAATACAGCTATTTGCTACCGATATATCGGAAATTACCCTAACGAAAGCCAGGGCTGGCGTATATCGGCCGCATGAACTGGAAGGCGTATCGGAAGCAAGGTTGCAACAATTTTTTGTTAAGCAGGATGACGGCAAATACCAGGTTACCAAAACCATTCGCGATATGTGCGTGTTTGCCCACCACAACCTGTTGAGCGACCCGCCGTTTTCAAGAATAGACCTGGTGAGCTGCCGCAATGTGATGATATACCTTGAACCTGTATTGCAGAAAAAAGCGCTTAATATTTTCCATTATTCATTAAATGAGAATGGGTACCTGGTGTTGGGTAAATCGGAGAGTGTAGGGTCAAACTCCGATATTTTTAAAGCCTATAACGCTTCAGAAAAAATGTACGTAAGGAAAAATCTTTTGATAAAATCTGCATCGTGGTTGGTAAACAGGTAGTTTTTCAGTTTGCTTGGGTTCGCAATCGGCAAAAAAGCAAATTACGCTTATAGCCCACTTCAAACTACCCACAGCCCACAGCAAACTTTTTTACTATTAGTTATCCTGCTTATTAAAGCATACCTTTAGCCGCACATGGAAGAAAGAAAATATCTGCAAACCTGGAAGAAGTATCTTCCTGTTATCCGCCTGCACCTGAAAAGGAGCCTCGTTTCTGAACAAAGCTTTAAATTGAATATAACCGATTTTGAATCGGCCGGCGACAGGGGGAAATCAGGTTACACCTTTAACTTAACTATGGAAAACGGCAAAGTGATGAACAAGATCAGTGGTTCGGCAGTTGCGCGTGACCTGTTTGAGGCGCTGAAGTCGGATGATGCCACCAAAGCCATGCTACAGGATAAGAACGTAAAAATAACGGTTGGAAAAACCTTCCTGTTAACTATAAAAACTACGCATATATCGGCTTATAAGCCCGAAGCTTCTTTTAACGGCGAATAATATCTCTCTATAGTTATTTACCGGGACACCCCGCTCCTATACAATTCAGGCATTTTTTTAAAACAGAAAAGCAGGATTGGCCTTGCGCTATTTCCTGCTTTCATAATATCAACTATTAACCGACCGATCTAAAATCTGTTAATTGAGACAAATTTACATAAAATTTATTTCTAATTTATTAATTATATTATTAATTAAATTGATAATCTGAATTTTTGTATTATATTTACTGTGTGCTAAGGGTATATTTCGTGGCCAAACTATAACTGATATTTTATAACCTCCTCATCATTAAAATGTTGACTGAAATCGAAATAAATTTCCAGGCTGATATTGACGCGGTAAACAGTATTGCGGCGGTGCCCCAATTGCTGGAGGTAATTTGCCGCACAACAGGAATGGGTTTTGCCGCCATAGCCCGCGTAACCGAAGACCGGTGGATAACCTGCAGCGTGCGTGACGAGATCGCGTTCGGGCTTATGCCGGGCGCGGAATTAAAAGTGGAAACCACTATTTGCCACGAGATAAGGCAAAGCGGCAACGCGGTTATAATTGACCATGTGGATATGGATGACAATTTCCGCGGTCACCATACACCGGCCATGTACGGCTTTCAAAGTTATATCTCCATGCCTATCATACGCCGCGATGGTACCTTTTTCGGTACGCTTTGCGCTATCGACCCTAAACCGGCCAAACTGAATACGGTAGAGATAACCGGCATGTTCCGTTTATTTGCTGACCTGATATCATTTCATCTTCATGCTATAGAACAGCTGCAAACCACCTCGGTTAGCTTAACTGAAGAACGGGAAATTGCCGTATTGCGCGACCAGTTTATAGCCATACTGGGCCACGACTTGCTTAACCCCTTAAGCGCCGTACTGAACGCGGCGCAGTTGTTATTACGTATACCTTCGGATGAGCGCATAACGCGCGTTGCCGGCATTATACAGGATTCATCGTACCGAATGAAGGGCCTTGTTGATAATATGCTCGACTTTGCCCGCGGCCGCCTGGGCGAGGGGATAATCGTGAATGCTAAACATGATGAAGAACTTGCAAAAACGCTAAAACAGGTTGTTGAAGAGTTAAGCATGCGGTGGCCCAATGCTACTGTTGAATTACAGGCGGATATTAACGGCGTGGTTTACTGCGACAGCCTGCGCATAGCGCAACTATTCTCGAACCTGCTGGGCAATGCCATAACCCATGGCGAAAAGGATGCCCCGGTAACAGTTAAGGCAAGCAACCGCGATGGCGGGTTTACATTAAGTGTTATTAACCCGGGCACCAAAATACCTGATAAGGAAATCGCCAGGCTGTTTCACCCGTTCTCGCGCGGCGATGTGCGGCCGGGGCAGCAGGGGCTGGGGCTTGGCTTGTATATCTCGTCGGAAATTGCCAAAGCCCATGGCGGCGAACTCACAGTAAGTTCCACTGATGAGTACACTAATTTTACCTTGTACATCCCCGCAAAAAACTGAGACGAAGTGAGACAGTATGTGCCAATTTACCAGTTAAAAGACCCGGAAATTGGTTAAAATAACGATGTTTTTGTTGTTTTTTGAGTGGTTTTAGCCCTGAAAACGGCTGTTTTTGGGTGAAAATTGAGCGGTTTTTTGATGAAAATGGCTGTTTTAGGTAAATATTTTGGTGTATTTTGAGCGATTTTGGATTTTTTGAAAAAGTTAATTTATTGAAATACAGCCTGTTGTATTTTGAGGGAAAATTCGTAAAATCAGAGGATAAATTGGTGTATCATATTGTCTCACTTGCTGAAATGAGACGGCCGGGGTGCAAGCTTCAAATTAAGTGGGGCTAATTCGTAAAAATATCTACCTTAGTGTCTACTTTACATATTGTTGATGACTGACATAAAAGCCTGTATTTTCGACCTCGACGGTGTTATCGTCGATACCGCCGTATACCATTATAAAGCCTGGAAGCGTCTGGCGAACTCGCTTGGTTTTGATTTTACCGAAGAACAGAACGAACAATTAAAAGGCGTAAGCCGTGTGCGCTCGCTTGAACTGATACTGGGCTGGGGCGGGGTTACCAAATCCCCCGCTGAACAGGAAGCCCTTGCTACCCAAAAAAATACCTGGTACGTGGACATGATAAGCCACATGACACCCGCTGAAATATTGCCCGGCGCCAAGGAATTTGTTGAAGCCTGCAGGCAGGCCGGCATAAAAACCGCGTTAGGTTCGGCCAGTAAAAACTCCATGATGATACTGGAAAAAATAAACATGCTAAGTTTGTTTGATGCAGTGATAGATGGCAACAAAGTATCCAAAGCCAAACCCGACCCGGAGGTATTTCTAAAGGGCGCCGAAGCTGTTGGCGTGCCAGCCGCCCAATGCGTGGTATTTGAGGATGCCATTGCCGGTATCGAGGCCGCTATTGCCGGTGGGATGAAGTCGGTGGGTATTGGCTCGCCCACGGTGTTGGGTGAAGCTGATCTGGTGATCAGTGGGCTGGATAAATTGAGTTTGGAGAAGCTGAAGGAGTTATAATGGCTAAACTCATTATCTACCAGTTACTGCCCCGTTTATTCGGCAATATTAATACCACCAATAAATATTACGGTTCGATAGAAGAAAACGGTTGCGGAAAATTCAACGATATAAGTACTAAAGCTTTGGCCGAGATTAAACAGCTTGGCACCACCCATATTTTTTATACCGGTGTGATAGAGCACTCCACTATGACTGATCATGCAGCATTTGGCATAAAAACCGATGATCCCGATGTAGTAAAGGGGCGCGCCGGTTCGCCTTATGCGGTGAAGGATTATTACGATGTCGATCCCGACCTTGCTGTTGACATAACCAACCGCATGACGGAATTCGAAGCCATGATAAAACGCACCCACGAAAGCGGGTTGAAGGCTATTATCGATTTTGTTCCTAATCATGTTGCCCGCACCTATGCCTCTGATGTAAAGCCCGATGGCGTACGCGATATTGGCCAGTATGATGACAACAACAAAGCCTTCGACCCTAAAAATGATTTTTACTATATACCGGGGCAGCCATTCGTAGTTCCAGAGGGTTATAACCCCGGTGGGGATAATTTTTCCAGCCCGTTAAAAGATGGCAAGTTCAATGAGAACCCTGCCAAAGCAACGGGTAATGATGTATTCAACGCTTCGCCTTCAATAAACGACTGGTTCGAAACCGTTAAGTTGAATTACGGAATTGATTTTACCGACAGCAAAAAAACATACTTCGATCCGCCGCCACCACTTTGGAACAAGCTGTATGATATTTTAGATTTCTGGGCAAAAAAGGGCGTCGATGGCTTTCGTTGCGATATGATAGAATATGTGCCGGTTGAGTTTTGGGCATGGCTTATCCCTAAGTTAAAAGCAGCGCACCCGGGTCTGATTTTTATTGGTGAAGCTTATAAAGTCGGCTTGTATAAATTATATATCAATTCAGGTAAGTTCGATTACCTGTATGACAAAGTGGGATTGTATGATGCACTGAAACGCCTTATCCGCAACCAGGGCGACGGCACCACCTGGGACATTAACAGCGTTTGGAACAACGAGACCCGCGGTATTGATAGCCATATGCTTCGTTTTTTAGAAAATCACGATGAAGAACGCATTGCCAATAATGCCTTTGCCGGCAACCCCTGGCTGGCTGTACCGGGGATGATAGTTACCGCTACGCTGAATACAGGCCCGGTAATGATCTATTCAGGGCAGGAGGTAGGCGAACCTGCCAACGGCATGCAAGGCTTCGGCGGCAGCCCGCGAACCAGCATATTTGATTATTGCGGTATCCCTGAACATCAGAAATGGTACAACAATGGCCAATGTGATGGCGGGCAATTATCAGATGAACAAAAGCACCTGCGTAACTTCTACTCTGAATTATTGAATGTAGTGCTGAGCAACGAGGCCCTTAATTCCGGTGAATTTTACGAGTTGATGCTGGCAAATGAACACCAGCCCAACTTTGATCAGCATTTATATATCTACCTGCGTTACACCAGCAATAAGCGTGTACTGGTAATAGCTAATTTCGCGAGGTATGAACGGCCCTTTCAGGTTATGTTTCCGGACGACCTGTTGCAAAAATTAAATATCAGCGGAAGTATTGAGTTTACCGACTTGTTAAGTGATGCCAATTATGCTACCAACGATATATCGCAGGGGCTGGATGTGATTATTCCCGCAAATGCAGGTTTGCTATTGTCGTTCTGATACGCCTCAATTAAAATAAAATTTATTCCGTTTACGTTGCATAGAATTTTTTTATTTGAAAAATATTCAACAGTTTTAAATTCTGGGAATGTTCCCGGACTGTTGATGAACCAATCATAAATTATGACCACACACAAGATTGTCGCCAAGCCGCGCCTTAGTTTTTGGCAGATATGGAATATGAGCTTCGGCTTTCTCGGCATCCAGTTTGGGTTTGCCCTGCAAACCGGCTATGCCAGCAGTATATTACTAAAGTTTGGTGCCAAGGTCGATAATTTATCGTGGTTTTGGTTGGCTGCACCGCTTACAGGCATGATCATTCAGCCCATTATCGGTCATTATAGTGATCGTACCTGGAACAGGCTCGGCCGGAGAAGGCCATATTTTTTAACCGGTGCATTGCTATCGGGTTTGGCCCTGTGTTTTTTGCCTAATTCATCAGGTCTGGCATTTCTAATTCCCCCAATAATTGTTGGCGCAGGTATGCTGATGCTGATGGATGCCTCGTTCAACGTAGCAATGGAGCCGTTTAGGGCGCTTGTTGCTGATAATTTACCCGACAGCCAGCACAACACAGGCTTCTCATTGCAAACCTGCCTTATTGGTGTAGGCGCTATTATGGGTTCATTTTTGCCCTCTGTACTATCCGAATACCTGCATGTTTCTGATGTTGCCCCACAGGGCATTGTGCCCGATAACCTTTTATACTCGTTTTATGCGGGCGGTGTGGTGCTGATAGGCTGCATTTTGTGGACAGTGATAAAAACAAAAGAATATCCTCCCGAAGAATATGCCAAATTCCATGAACCCGATGTTGAAGTGGCCAAAAAAAGCGGCATAGCTGAGTTTATAAACGACCTGGCCCATATGCCAAAAACAATGAAACAGTTGGGTGTAGTACAGTTTTTCTCGTGGTTTGGTTTATTCTCCATGTGGGTTTTCACTACTTCGGCTGTAGCGGCGCATATTTATCACTTGCCCGCGAGCGACACTTCATCGCACATGTACTCCATAGCCAGCGATCATGTAGGTAAAATGTTTGGTGTTTATAATGCCGTTTCCGCAGTGTATGCGTTGTCATTACCCTGGATAGTTAAAAAGATAAACCGCATACGGACACATGCCTTTTCACTTGCAATGGGGGGCATTGGTTTAATATCCGTGTTTTTTATACAAAACCCCCACCTGTTGTTTTTCTCAATGATAGGCGTGGGCCTTGCCTGGGGAAGCATTTTGGCAATGCCTTATGCCATATTATCCAGTTCTATCCCCGCCAAAAAAATAGGTGTTTATATGGGCTTGTTTAACTTTTTTATCACCTTCCCCCAAATAGTTAATAGCCTTACCGGCAGTTTGATAGTAAAATATTTCTTTAACAGCGAAGCCATCTACGGCCTGGTTGTGGCAGGCGTATTTATGTTCCTGGCAGCTATCTCGGTGCTTTTTGTTGATGATGGTAAGAAAATAAACATTATTGAAGCGGGCTTTGATACAGAAGATGCAAAAACAATAGCGTAAGTCGGCCTATTCTCTCCAAAAAAGAGGGTTCGAAAGTATTGAAAAGTATGAAATTTAATTCTTCGCCTCTGGAGAGAATATAGGTAAGGCTAATACCATTCCACCCCTGTAATCCCATTGCCATGCAGCCGTTCAACCAACTGCCCGATATGGTGCTGCAAGTGTCTCAAGTTATATAAATGCAACTCCAGCTTAGTCATAGGCAACCACTCAAAGTTGGAAGGATTACTAAAATTATTTTCATCAAAATTGTTGGTAAGTCCTGCGTATATACTTTGCAGGTAATCGCCAAGTTCCACTTTTGAATAGCTTGTGGTAATTACAATTGGCTCGTCATCGTCATTCACCTTGCCCAGTCTGTTATAATTTGGTAAATGATTTTCCCACCGCGTAAAACTGTCGGCATTTTCGGCAAGATACAAAGCAGTATAAAAAAGCGTATGATAAACTATCCGCCAGTAAGTGTTTTCATAATTAACAGCATCATCCCATAATTTTTCAGGGCAAAGTGTAATTACGTTATCCAGCATCTTTAAAGCCGAAATATATTGTTCTTCCAGTTCTTTTTTCATTGCGGTAATTTATTCTTAAAATTAACTCTAATTATATAAAGAGTAAATATCTACATAACTGAATAATTCCTTACGGGAATTTCTTATACCCTTTTTGCGGCTTCCGCAGAGAGGGTGGTCAAGCAAAGCTATGACCTGGTGAGTTAACAGCGCGCAAAAGTTCACCAAGTGCACCCACAAATGAACTAATGAACCAATGAACGGGTGAACCAATAAACCAATAAACGCCAAAAAACCGCCAACAATTATTCGTTTTTATTGTCACTTTATATTGTATATTGCGTATAACATATATGCTAATACGTTTTGTTTATTGAATAATATTTTTAATGGAAGATAATATACTGAATACGGATTTGTTAATCAATAGGTTAGTTGAGGAGGAAGAAGAGTTTCACCACGTAAATAATCCGGCTGCCGATATAAAGCCCGTTATAAAAAAATATCTCGGCACACCCAGTAAAGCCGAACAAGCAGGCAATAAATTTTATTTTAGCGATAGCGATGCAAAAGTTGAAGTTACAGTAGTAACTGATGAGATAATTCGTGTACGGCTTGCGCCGCACGGTGTTTTTTTGGATGAATTTTCCTATGCCGTACCCAAGCTGGAGCATAAAGCGGCTGAATTTTCGCTGCTCGAAAATGAATATGAATTTTGTGTTTCAACACCGGTAGTAAACTGCCATATCCGTAAAGCCGACTTCTGCATATCGTTTTCCGATAAATACGACCATGTAACCAGCGCAGATGCGGTGCCTATGCATTGGGAAGAAAATATAAAGTTTGGCGGTTATTATGTATTCTGCACCAAAGCCTGCCAGGCCGAGGAAAGTTTTTTTGGTTTAGGTGATAAACCCACCGAATTTAATCTGCGCGGCAAACGCTTAAAAAACTGGAACACCGACGCTTATTCTTTTGCCTGGAACCAGGATCCGCTATACCGCAGCATCCCTTTTTACATCAGTTTGAATGATGATATTGCACACGGCATCTTTTTCGATAACACCTTCAAAGCGCAATTCGATTTTGGCGCTGAAGATAAAACCAAAACCAGTTTTTGGGCCGATGGTGGCGAGCTGCAATATTACTATATCCACGGCCCTCACATGATGGATGTGGTAAAAAGCTACCACATATTAACCGGCACCCATCCTATGCCGCCGTTATGGGCATTAGGATACCACCAATGCCGCTGGAGCTATTACCCCGAATCAAAAGTTAAAAAAATAACGAAAGGCTTCCGCGAAAATAAGATCCCTTGCGACGGTATTTATTTAGATATTGATTACATGGACGGTTACCGCTGTTTTACCTGGAACCGCAAATATTTTCCCGAGCCGAAAAAAATGATAGCCGAATTAGCAGCCGACGGTTTTAAAACCGTGGTAATTATCGACCCAGGGATACGTGTCGACGATAATTACTGGGTATTTAAGGAAGGCAAAAAGAACCGCTATTTCTGTCGCCGCAGCGATGATTATTTTATGGAGGGCCATGTATGGCCGGGCCGTTGCCAGTTCCCCGACTTTACCAACCCCGAAGTACGGGAATGGTGGGGTGGTTTGTTTGACGAACTGGTTGAGATGGGCGTTGCCGGCGTGTGGAACGATATGAATGAGCCGGCTGTTTTTGGCGCAGGTACTTTCCCCGATGATGTTCGCCATAATTATGAAGGTTTCCGCGGTTCGCACCGCAAGGCGCATAATGTTTACGGTATGCAAATGGTACGCGCAACTTATGAAGGTTTGCGTACTATCATGAAAAATAAGCGACCTTTCACCATCACCAGGGCAGGTTATTCAGGCGTTCAGCGCTTTTCATCAGTTTGGACGGGTGATAACGTGGCCAGTTGGGAGCATCTGAAATTAGGTAATATACAATGCCAGCGCCTCTCCATATCAGGCATACCATTTTGTGGTACCGATATAGGCGGCTTTAGCGGCGAACCTGATGGTGAGCTGTTTACCCGCTGGATACAGATGGGCACGTTCTCACCGTTTATGCGCGCGCATTCGGCAGGCGATACCAAGGAACGCGAGCCATGGAGCTTTGGCGAACCATTTACCGCTATCAACCGTAAATTTATCGAGCTGCGTTACAGACTTATCCCTTATTTATATTCTGTTTTCTGGGAACATCACCGTTATGGCTTCCCCATATTAAGGGCCATCGTAATGCAGGAACAAGGCGTACTGATGAACCACTATCGCCAGGACGAGTTTACCTATGGCGATAAAATATTGGTATGCCCGGTTATGGAACCCGGCCAAACCAGCCGGAATGTATACTTGCCAAAAGGTAAATGGTATAATTTCTGGACAAATGAATTGGTTGACGGCGGCCAGGAAACAACTGTAGCCACTCCATTGGAAACCATCCCTGTTTTTGTAAAAGCAGGTTCGGTTATTCCCGAATACCCGGTGATGCAATACGTTGGCGAAAAAGAAATTTTAGAAGTTAAACTGAACATCTATTACAGCGATTACGAAGTAAACTCCTTCCTGTTTGAAGATTACGGCGAAACCTTTGCTTATGAACAGGATATTTACCTGGAGAAAAAATTCGTAGTAAAAGGCGATGAAAAAAGCTTAACCATACAACAAAGTATGGAGGGCCTGTACACGCCGCGTTACGATGGCTATAACTTTAACTTGTTAGGCATGCCGTTCAGGCCATCGCGAATTGTGGTTGATGGCAAGGAAATTACCAATTTCATTGTTGATAAAAACAAAAACGTAGTATTTAACTTTACCAAGAACTTTAAACATATTGATATTTTGAAATAGAAGCCCCACCCAAACCCTCCCGGTAGGGAAGGCTTTAAAAAAGAGCGAAGTCAAGTCTCCCCAACCGGGGGAGATTTAGAGTGGGCTGATTTGAAATATATTTATATACATTTGAACTGCCACTTATAACCAACAATGAGTACTAAAGGTAGCGTATAGCTCCGAGGGTAGAAATCCGATATAAACCAACCATGGCCAAAAAGAAAGTTGAACCCACAAACGACGTGCCTGCAAAAAAAGCAAGTACCCAAAAAGCCGCACCTGTTAAAGCTGAAGCTGTAACTCTAAAACCGACAAAAAAAGCCGCACCTAAAAAAGCGACCAAACCGGTTGCTGCAACTGCTACCGAATTACTCAATGTTGAGCCATACAGCCGTTTTACCGATTTCGACATCGCCCTGTTCCGTTCGGGTAAGCACTTTAAGTTGTACGAGATCATGGGTTCGCACGTGCTTGAATATAAAGGTGTGGTGGGTACCTACTTTTCCGTTTGGGCGCCAAATGCGCAATATGTGGCAGTTATCGGCAATTTTAATTACTGGGACAGGAACACACACCTGTTAAACCCCCGCTGGGATGGCTCAGGCATTTGGGAAGGCTTTATTCCGAATATCGGCGTAGGGGAGGTTTACAAATATTTCATCAAATCAACCAGCGGCGAAGAATTGGAAAAAAGCGACCCCTTCGCCCTGCGCTGGGAACTTCCGCCGCGTACGGGTTCCATAGTAGCCGATACTTTCTACGAATGGAACGATAAGGACTGGATGAAAAACCGCTACGAACACAACGGTTTAGATAAACCATACTCGGTTTATGAAATGCACGTAGGTTCATGGGCGCGCAGCGTTGAAAGCCCCGACGAATTTTTAAATTATCGCCAACTGGCTGATAAACTGGTGCCTTATGTGCAGGAGATGGGCTTTACCCACGTAGAGTTTATGCCAATAATGGAGCACCCGTATTACCCAAGCTGGGGCTACCAGATAAGCGGTTTTTATGCGGCGTCCTCACGTTACGGTACCCCGCAGGATCTGATGTACCTGATTGAACAATTGCACAAAGCCGGTATTGGGGTGATACTCGATTGGGTTCCCTCACACTTCCCCGGCGATGCCCATGCGCTGTATAATTTCGATGGCACGCATTTATACGAACATGCCGATATGCGCAAAGGCTTCCACCCGGATTGGAAATCATACATTTTCAATTATGGACGAAATGAGGTGCGCGCGTTCCTGATAAGCAACGCCTTATTTTGGCTTGACCGCTACCATGTGGATGGATTGCGTGTTGATGCCGTAGCCTCCATGCTTTACCTCGATTACTCGCGCAAACACGGCGAATGGGAAGCCAATATGTATGGTGGAAACGAGAACCTCGAAGCCATATCATTCTTAAAAGAATTTAACGAAGCTGTTTACAGTCATTTTCCCGATACACAAACTATAGCCGAAGAATCTACCTCATTCACAGGCGTTAGTCGCCCGGTTTACACAGGCGGCTTAGGCTTTGGCATGAAGTGGATGATGGGCTGGATGCACGATTCCATCAATTATTTCAAAGAAGACCCTATCAACCGCAAGTATCACCATAATGAAATAACTTTTAGCCTCATATACGCCTTCACCGAGAATTTCATGTTACCTTTCTCGCACGATGAGGTAGTTTACGGGAAGGGCTCAATGCTGCGCAAAATGCCAGGCGACGAATGGCAGCAATTCGCCAATCTGCGTTTGCTTTACAGCTACATGTTTACCCACCCCGGCACAAAGCTGCTGTTCATGGGTGCTGAATTTGGCCAGGGTGATGAATGGAATTTCCAGGCATCGCTGCAATGGTATGTGCTGCAATACCCTAACCATCAGGGTATAAAAGAAACGGTAAAAGCTCTGAACAAACTCTACAGATCAGAACCCGCCCTTTACGAAAAAGCATTTGAAGGCTCGGGCTTTGAATGGATAGACGGCGGCAACGACAATGATTCCATCCTGATATTTACCCGCAAAGGCAATAATCCGGCAGATGACCTGGTTGTTGTACTAAACATGACCCCGGTTATCCGACATGATTTCCGCATAGGCGTACCCGACGATGGCTCATGGCAGGAAATATTTAACTCAGATGCCGAAAATTTCTGGGGCAGCGGTATAGCTAACCCTCATTCTATAAAAAGCGAAGTGATTAACTGGCATGGTCGCCAAAACTCCATCAATATAACCGTACCGCCACTTGCAGCCACTATATTTAAAAGAGTGAAGGAAACAAAACACGTACCCAAAAAATATGAGTTGAAATAGGATCAGGATTTACAGAATTAATAGTATGAATAAAAAATTTCTATATCTCTACCTCATTGGCGGTGCCATAGCACTGGGGCTGCTTATTTATGATGTAGCCACCACCTATCCGCAATTAAAATGGGATAGCTTGGCCCTTGATGTTTTACCCGCCATATTATTCTTTTACCTGTCCTACAAGGCCTACCATGAAAAAAGGACAGCGAGTTAATGTAAGTTTTTTTACTTCCCTTCTCGAGAGGGAGCGCGAAAGGCTGTGCGGCTGCAGGGGTGTGTTATACGCCACGCAAGTTTTAATAAAGCTTTTGTCAGGGCGTTTCCCTGCGGGCCAGGCTGTACGTTCATACTGCACCGGCATTAGCCACGGCCAACGCAAAGCCCATCGCAGGCGGGTATCCACTACCTTAACGCAAAAAGGGTTTTACTAACCTCTAAACACTAATTAACTAATCTCTACCTTATCCACACCCTGTCCAGCATAAAAAATATCGCAAATACCACACTGGCAATGCCGTTAGTGGTCATGAATGCGAAATTAACCCGGCTCAGGTCGTTTGGCTTAACCAGTAAGTGCTGGTAAACAAGCATCGAACAAAAGAAAGCGATGCCCACATAATAAGGCAACCCAACCGTAGTATAAAACACCGGCATTACCACAAACACAGCCGATAGCACATGCAAAAAGGTTGATAACCGCAAAGCATTCACCTTGCCCAAATAAGCAGGTATGGAATGTAGTTGTTCCTCGCGGTCAAAGTCAACGTCCTGAAGGGCATAAATAATGTCAAACCCACTAACCCAGCATAAAACTGATAACGAAAAGAACAGGGGAGTAGCAGCAAATTGCCCTGTCACCACAAGATAAGCGCCGATGGGTGCGAGTGACAAACCCAAACCCAAAACCAAATGACACAAAGCAGTAAACCTTTTAGTAGCGCTATAACCCAGCACTACAAACAAAGCCACCGGCGAAAGGAAAAAGCACAGAGTATTTATAAACCATGTAGCCGTAATAAACAGCAGGCAGTTCACAATGGTAAAAGTTAGCGCCGAAGTTGGGCTGATGCGCCCTGCCGGTATGTCGCGTTTTTGGGTACGCGGGTTCTTCGCATCCACGTCACGGTCGAGGTAGCGGTTAAACGCCATTGCCGAATTACGCGCGAACACCATACACAGCACCATCAAAACCAGTTTCAGCCAATCGAACTTATAATCAGTAGTTGTAACCGCCAAAAAAAAGCCGATAAAAGCAAACGGCATGGCAAAAATGGTATGTGCAAATGTTACTAATGATAAATACTTTTTCATTCTATAGTTCAATATTTTCTTTTGTCATTGCGAGGTACGAAGCAATCGCAAGTATGCAGGGCGGTGATGCAAAGTTCGCGATTGCTTCGTACCTCGCAATGACATATTTATTCAAAATCCTTAAACTGCGGCACCTCAAACTCCGCATTCACCCTCCCGATAAACCCCAATATCTCATCCCGCCCCAGCATCGTTTCCGATGATGTTACAAAATAATCCGGGGCCTCCTCAAAAGTTGCCAAAAGCGCCTTCTTAAATTTGGCGATATTCTGGTCGGTTTTGATGCTCGACTGCTTATCGGCCTTGGTAAAAACCAACACAAATGATAGCCCTTTTTCTCCCAGCCAGTTGCAAAATTCCAGGTCTATTTTTTGCGGCTCAAGGCGGCTGTCTATTAACACCATAACGCATTGCAGGCTTTCGCGTTTATCTAAATAAGTATGGATAAACTTATCCCAATCAGCCTTTTTGCTTTTGGATGCCCGAGCATAACCATAACCCGGCAAATCAACAATATACCAGTTGCCATTCACCAAAAAGTGGTTGATGAGCTGCGTTTTACCCGGTGTTTGCGACGTTTTTGCCAGTCCCCTTTTTTGGGTAAGCATGTTAATGAGGCTCGATTTGCCTACGTTACTACGCCCGATAAAAGCATATTCAGGCTTTACCGGTGCCGGAAGCTTCGAAATTTGGGTATTGCTGCAAACAAATTCGGCAGATTTTACAATCATTGTACAAAGGTAAAATTTGTTTTGTGTAAATTTGATGTTTAAACATATATTTTATGAAAGATTACACCATCCCCGCCCAAACCCGCATAGGCCACGTACATTTAAAAGTAAGCGACCTGCAAAAGTCACTGGATTTTTACCACGGGTTGCTGGGCTTTGAGATCACAACCACCTACGGCGACCAGGCCGCATTCATATCTGCCGGGGGCTACCATCACCATATCGGCTTAAATACCTGGCAAAGCAAAGGCGCCCCGCCGGCGCCTGAATATGCTCCCGGCTTGTTTCACACCGCCATATTATACCCCGAACGCAAAGACCTGGCAGTAATATTGCAGCGTCTTATCGACAATAAGTACCCTATAACGGGAGCATCCGACCACGGCGTATCCGAAGCCATTTATTTGGATGACCCCGATGGCAATGGCGTGGAACTTTATTGGGACCGCCCAAAAGAACAATGGCCCTTAGATGCTGAAGGCAAATTAACAATGTATACAAGAGCGCTGGATGTGAAAGGATTGCTTTCGCTTGCTCATTAGTTCACTGGTTCATTGGTAAAAAAGCGGAAAAGACCAATGAACTAATGAACAAATGAACCAATGAACGAAATAACTATCTTTGCCCCACAATATGAACGAAACCATAACGCCCTACAACCAGCAGGAGGCCAAGAAAACACAGGTGGCCGATATGTTCAACAACATTTCTAAAACCTACGATTTCCTGAATCATTTCCTGTCGTTGGGCATTGATATTATCTGGCGCAAAAAGGCTATTAACGAACTCAAAGGCGATAACCCACAATTGATACTGGACGTTGCCACCGGTACCGGTGATTTCGCTTTCGAGGCATTATCCATCCTCAACCCTAAAAAAATTGTGGGGGTTGATATTTCACAGGGTATGCTCGACATCGCGCAGCAAAAAATAAATAAACGAGGCCTGGGGAATAAGTTCGAAATAAAACTGGGCGATTCGGAAAAATTACCTTTCGGGGCCAATGAGTTTGATGCGGTAACTGTAGCCTATGGCGTTCGTAATTTCGAGAACCTGGAAGTTGGCCTTGCTGATATTAATCGGGTGCTGAAATCCGGGGGCAAAGCGGTGGTGCTGGAGTTCTCCAAGCCTAAAGCATTCCCCATAAAGCAACTTTATAACTTCTATTTTACGTATATAACCCCCGGCATAGGTAAGCTTTTTTCAAAGGATGCCCGTGCCTACAGTTACCTGCCCGAATCTGTCGCGGCTTTTCCCGATGGCGAAAAGTTTGTAGCGTTAATGCAGAAGGCAGGCTTTAAAAATACCAAATGCCGCCCTTTAGCGTTTGGTATCTGTTCCATTTATACAGGCGTTAAATGATAAAACGGTACTTAACCCTCATCATGCTCACGTTTTGCTGCAATATTGTATTTGCACAGCATGCGCCCGCATGGGGTGGCGGCGCCGACCAAAAAGACCTTAGCTTTGGCTTTACCTTTTCGTACGTTAACAATTACTATAAAATATTAAAACAGCCCAATTGGCGCAGCCCGTTCCTCGACCCGGAGAACGGAAATGTGCCGGTAACCAGTCCGCTAAACAGCATCAGTTCGGCTAATACACCCGGTTTCGGTGTTGGCTTTATTACACGTTACCGTTTAACTGAACATCTTGAAGCGCGTGTTACCCCGCTGTTAATATTCGCCGACCGCACACTTACCTACATTTATTCCGATCCCCAGTATAACGTAACCAAATCCGTTTCGCCTACAACAGTTGATTTTCCGTTGCTTTTAAAATTAAAGTCCGACAGGATACAGGATTTCAGGGCATATGTGATCGGCGGCCTAAAATACTCTTACGCTTTGGGTGCCGACAAAAGCGATGGCGATGTAGCTTTGATAGACAGGAACATTAAAAACATCAATGCCTATACTTCATACGAGTTTGGCATAGGCTGCGATATTTATTTCGAATATTTCAAATTATCGCCCGAGCTAAAGTTCTCAAACTCATTCGGAAATGTGCTGTACCCCGAAAGCCAGCCCTATTCAACTCCTATCAGCAAATTGTCATTACATACGGTAATGTTCAGCCTTTGCTTCGAATAGTTGTTTTAAAAAACTAATTTCGTGGCCAATAGTTACTATTATCTATGGCTAAAATTGCATTAATAACCGGTGCCACGTCTGGCATAGGTGAAGCTACCGCCGAAATGTTTGCCCGCGAAGGATATGACCTGGTACTTACCGGTCGGCGTGCAGACAGGCTCGACCATGTAGCTAAACGCTTAAATAAAAAATATAATGTAGATGTTGCGACTTCTCCATTTGATGTGCGCGACCGCGAAGAAGTGATAACCACGCTTAATGACCTGCCCGCCAAATGGAAAAAGGTAAACGTATTGGTAAACAACGCCGGCCTTAGCCAAGGCCTTGACCCCATTGATAAGGGCGATTACGACGATTGGGACCGCATGATAGACACCAACGTAAAAGGCCTGCTGTATGTAAGCAAGATAGTGGCTAACTGGATGATAGAACACGGTCACGGTCATATCATCAACATAGGCTCCATAGCAGGCAAGGAAGTTTACGCCAACGGCAACGTATATTGCGCTTCTAAGCACGCGGTTGATGCCCTTAGCCAGGCAATGCGTTTGGATCTGTTGCCGCACGGCATAAAAGTAACTGCCATACATCCCGGCGCTGTGGAAACGGAATTTTCCATAGTGCGTTTTAAAGGCGATGAAAAGCGCGCCAAAAAGGTGTATGAAGGTTTTGACGCATTATCAGCCGATGACATTGCCGAAACCATCTGGTTCGCCGTATCGCGACCTGCACATGTAAATATAAACGAGCTGATAGTAATGCCCACCGCACAAGCCAACGGCAGCACGATATTTAGAAAATAGATTTTAGTCGGGAAGTCCGAAAGTCAGGAAAGTCCGAAAGCAAAAATAAAAATTGTATAAAACTTCCGGACTTTCGGTCTTTCCGACTTCCGGACTAAATAAAAATTGTATAAATAACTTCCGGACTTTCGGTCTTTCCGACTTTCGGACTAAATAAAAAAAACATGTCCCTAACCACACAAATAGACCAGGATATAAAACAAGCTATGCTGGCTAAAGATGCCGACAAACTGCGCGGGTTGCGCGCTATTAAATCGGCTTTATTACTGGCCCGTACCGAAAAAGGCGCGGCTGAAGAAATTACCCCCGAAGCCGAAACTAAAGTGTTACAAAAACTCGTAAAACAACGTAAAGAGTCGGCAGAAATATATAAAACCCAGAACCGCGATGACCTGTACCAGGTTGAAATGCAGGAGCTGGAAGTGATAGAGGCCTATTTGCCTAAGCAAATGAGCCATGAAGAAGTTGAAGCTTATTTAAAAGACCTGGTAGCGCGCGTAGGCGCAACATCAGTAAAAGATATGGGAAAAGTGATGGGTGCCGCCAACAAAGAACTGGCAGGCAAAGCCGATGGCCGTACTATATCAGAGGTTGTGAAGCTGTTGTTGAACGGCCCCCTCTAAATCTCCCCCGGTTGGGGAGACTTTAAAAAGTTTTAAGCCCTCCCTACCGGAGAGGGTTTGGGTGGGGCTGGCTAATTAATTTACAATTAAACTTGCAACTCAACCACAATAAACTATTTTTATAGCAGAATAATCGGGCTTGCACTGAATTTACCTTCAGCTATGCTTATATTATTAAAACATATACATTTATATGAGTTTCGTACTTAAAGAGCAAAACGGGTTTAGTTATATTGATGAGGGTGAAGGGGAAGTATTATTATTGCTGCATGGCCTTATGGGCGCGTTAAGTAATTGGGAAGGTGTGGTTAATGAATTTAAATCGAAGTACCGCGTAATAATACCCATGCTACCCATTTATGACCTGCCTTTGCTCACCACCGGTGTAAAAACTGTGGCCAAGTACGTTCATAAATTTGTAAAGTATAAAAAGCTGAATGACCTTACCATAATTGGTAATTCACTGGGCGGGCATGTGGCACTTATATATGTTTTGGCACATCCGGCGTTAGTAAAGCGTATGGTGTTAACCGGCAGTTCGGGTTTGTATGAAAATGCCTTTGGGGGCACTTTCCCGCGCCGCGAGAGTTATGACTTTGTAAAGGAGAAGGTTGAGTTTACCTTTTACGACCCTGCTACCGCTACAAAAGAATTGGTTGACGATGTTTTTAAAACAATAAATGATCGCCACCGTGTAGTACGTATACTGGCTATGGCGCGTTCGGCCATACGCCATAACATGCAGAAGGACCTGCATAAAATACATATCCCCGTAGGGTTAATATGGGGAAAGAACGATAAAGTTACACCACCCGAGGTTGCTATGGAGTTCCATAAGTATTTACCAACGTCGGATTTAGTGTGGATCGATAAATGTGGGCACGCGCCTATGATGGAGCAGCCCGACGAGTTTAATATAGCTTTAAAAGCGTTTTTAGATAAAACAGCAGTATAATATGCTTGCAATTGAGTTGATAGCCAATGCGATACCACCCGTACACACCTCTGACAGTGTTCAGAAGGTGATGGACCGTATGGTGGAATTCCGTGTGCGCCATTTACCCATTGTAAACGAAGAACAATTCCTGGGGTTGATAGGGGAGAACGACCTGATAGAAGTGACCGACTACCAAACCTCGATTGGCGCGTTAGCTCTGTCGCTGGTCAATCCCTATGTACTCGAAGATCAGCACATTTATGATGTTATCCGCCTGTTTTATGAGCAACAGTTAACTGTTGTTCCGGTACTCGATCTTAAAAAAAATTACCTGGGCGTAATATCCATCAACGCCATGAATGAGTACTTTGCCCGTATAACATCAGTGTCGCAGCCGGGTGGGATTATCGTGCTCGAAATAAACAATAAAAATAACTCACTGGCGCACATGGCGCAGATAGTAGAATCAGACAATGCCCAGATATTAAGCTCGTATGTGGTAGCACAGCCTGATTCTACCCGTATGGAAGTAACCCTAAAAATAAATAAACAGGATATATCGGCCATTATAGCCACTTTTTTGCGCTATGAGTACGATGTAAAAGCCACCTTTAACCATACCGGTGATAACGACAACTCAAGGGATCGTTATGATTCATTGATGAATTACTTAAATTTATAGTCATTTGTTCACTGGTTCATTAGTTCATTTGTAATAGTTCAATAACTTATTATTTGGAAACTCAGGAAATAAAGGGATTAATGTATTAATATTTAAATAATACAAATACCAATGAACTAATGAACCAATGAACGAATAAACCAAAATGAAAATAGCAATATACGGACGTCAGTTCAACCCCGATGCCTTGCCATATGTACAGGAAATATTCGATAACCTGGCGCAGCATAATGTCGAAATTTATGTCCATCATCAGCTTAATGAGTTTATAGTTGGCAGGGTAAAGACCATCGCTTACAAAATATTAAAGCCTGCTGATAAAGTAGAAGGCGTTATCGACTTGTTCCTTACTCTTGGTGGCGACGGTACACTGTTAGATATGGTAAGCGTTATTTGTAAAACGGGTATCCCGGTTATAGGTATAAACTTTGGCCGCTTAGGTTTTTTAGCTACTATAAATAAAAACGATATTGCCGCTGCTATATTTGCGGTGGTTAATCACAATTTTACGATAGATAGCCGTGAATTGCTTAGCATCAGTTCTGAGCAGGAAATATTCGGCGACGGAAATTTTGCGCTAAATGATATTACCATCCATAAGCGCGATGACGCGGCCATGATCATTACCCGCGTATATTTAGACGGTGAATTTTTAAACGCCTATTGGGGCGATGGTATCATTATTTCTACGCCCACCGGGTCAACCGCTTATTCATTAAGCTGCGGTGGGCCGATTATTTTTCCGCAGTCAAACAGTATTGTATTAACCCCCGTTTCACCGCATAACTTAAACGTACGCCCTATTATATTGCCCGATAGCAGCGTGCTTACCTTTGAGGTGGAAAGCCGCAGCAATAATTATTTAGTAACCTGCGACTCACGAACTGAAACTATTGACAAGCCAATACGTTTCAGTGTACAAAAGGCTGGATTTAAGTTAAATCTTATCCGTTTAAATAATGAAAGCTACTTATCAACGTTAAGGAACAAGTTATTGTGGGGACTTGACGCCCGCAATTATTAAATTTGCTTAATGCCGAAATCTTTACTCATCATAATTCTGTTGTTTATTTCGATCAATTTGCAGGCACAAACCTGGGAAATTGGCGGCAGCATTGGCGGCTCGGGCTATATGGGCGATCTTAACCCCAATAACCCGGTAAAGTTAAGCGGTATTTCTGCCAGCGGTTTTGTAAAACGTAATTTTAACAGGTATCTCGCGCTAAGGTTAAATTATACTTATGGCGATATACAAGGCAATGATGCCAATTCATCAAACCAGCAATTCCGCGACCGCAATCTTAACTTTTATACCGGCCTTAGCGAAGTGGCCCTCATAGGTGAGTTTAATTTTATGGAGTACCTGCCCAATGTGAGTAATAACCGCTATACACCATTTATTTTCCTGGGGATTGGTACTGTACGTTACAATCCGCAAGCTGATTATGGAGGACAACGGTATGACTTGCGGCCGTTGACCACAGAAGGCGAAACAAAGCAATACTCAAAGAGCGCCTACTCAATACCTTATGGTGTAGGTATTAAATACAATATATCGGGCAAATGGAATATTATTGCCGACTTAGGCTACCGCAATCCAAACACCGATTACCTTGATGATGTAAGCAGAAATTATCCCGATCCTGCCAAACTGCCAAGCAATTTAGCCAGGATATTATCCAACCGTTCATCAACCAACTCAAACGATCTTATTGGTACCCAGCGTGGCGATGGCCGCAACCGCGATACCTACATGTTTCTCCAATTCACCGTGTCCTTCACTTTTGTTACGCAGAAATGTTATTTTGAAGAATAACTAATGTAGAGACGCAATTCCTTGAGTCTCAGGCATTGTGTAACGAATAATAATTCTACAAAAGACGCAAGTTATTGCGTCTCTACGGAATAGTATCCTTCCCTAAAACTATTCACAACATTGTTGCAATAAACGTTATCTGTATACGTTTATAATTCAACAGGCAAACCCAAAACGCCTGCGCCAATTTTTAACCTTAATCTTTCTTATCATGGCTGAATTAGTATCTTCTCCCGGAAAATCAGGTGGCAGAAACCTGAACAGGCTCCCGGTCCGTGTCGACCTTACCGCCTTAGTCGATCTTGCATTTTTGCTCATTACCTTTTTCATGCTTACAACAACGTTGCAAAAGGCGCGTTCGCTGCCATTGGTAATGCCGCCGCCTGGCCCTCCTGGCCCTGTGGCAGCCTCCAGCACCATGACTATTTGCCTTGGCAAAGGCAACCAGGCCATGTATTTTGTAGGTATGCCGCAAAAGCCGTTGACTACACCTAAGCTGGTTGCCAGTGGTAAAGGTATAGAACAAGCTGTCATCCAAACGGCGAAACAAATAACCGCAGCAACAGGCAAAAATATGTTTGTGATCATCAGCCCGTCCGATCATTCGGTATATAAAAACCTGGTAAGTACACTCGATGAAATGAACATTACCGGTGTAGCATCCTACGCCATAGCTACAATACCACAGGAAGGAATAGCCCTGCTTAAGCAAAAGGGGGCGTATTAGTTAAAGGTTGATTAGGTGAGGGGTTGATTAAGTTCATTTGGTTAACCATTCACCTAATCAACTACTTATTAACAAATAGTAATTTTTCAACTTAATCTGCCCAATCCAACCTGTTCAACCACTCAACACTTTCCACAACAAAATCTTTTCCCTGTCATACTAAAAAAAACGCAATTAAGTTTTACCTTTGTACCCTGAAAAAAAATGGCGTTAATTGCAGAAAAGCAGGTTAGTGGGTATTTTAACAAATATTAACTACTGCCTTTTGTTATTAGTTATATTTTTGTTCAAATTTATTAAAAGCGTGTCTTTGTAAACCAAATTGCGGCTTTTATTAATAGGCATAAAATGGGATATAAGGATCAGATTGATTTGTTAAAACTGCCACGGCACATAGCTATTATAATGGATGGCAATGGTCGCTGGGCTAAAGGCAAAGGCAAATTAAGGGTTTTTGGCCACCATAACGGGGTGCTTTCTGTGCGCGATGTTGTTGAGGGGAGCTGCGAAATAGGGTTGGAGTATCTTACATTGTACACTTTCTCGTCTGAAAACTGGAACCGCCCCAAGTTGGAGGTAATGGCCATAATGGAACTATTGGTAAGCACAATTCATAAAGAGATAGATACCTTCATGAAAAACAATGTGCGTCTCAATGCCATTGGCGAGCTAAGTATGCTGCCCGAAAAATGCCATAAGGAATTAATTAACGCCATTAACAAAACATCGGTAAATACCGGCCTTACGCTTACGCTGGCGTTAAGCTATAGCTCGCGCCGCGAAATTGTACACGCGGCCAAAGCCATCGCGCTTAAAGTTAAAGAAGGCAGTTTGGCAATAGATGATATTGACGAGGAAGTTTTTGAAAACAACTTATATACGGGTAATATGCCCGACCCGGAGTTGCTGATCAGAACCAGCGGCGAATTCCGCATAAGTAATTACTTGCTTTGGCAAATAGCTTATGCCGAATTATATTTTACAACAAAGCTATGGCCCGATTTCCGCAGGGAAGACTTTTTCGAAGCCATAGCCGACTATCAAAAACGCGAACGTAGATTTGGCCTGATCAGTGAGCAGGTTAATTAAATTTTTGCTTTTAACACTTTTTAACAACTGTATAAATTATTTTTAGCCACTTAAATATTCGAATGAATAAATTTCTTTTTACTATTCTTTTCTCTGTTGTGAGTACCGCTGTTATGGCACAGGTTTCCCAGCCACGGCAGTCGTACCTGAGATCATCGATCCCGGCTGATAGTTTGAGTTATCTTAATCCTAAAGATTATATTATTGGTGGTATTAGCGTTACCGGTACAAAATATCTTGATAAAGACGTACTGATAACTATTTCAAAATTAACCAAAGGCGACCGCATAAACCTGCCAGGCGATGCGAATGCCAGCGTTATAAAAAACCTGTACAACCAGGGTTTGTTTGATGATGTGCAGCTGAATATTACCCGCATAAACCTTGATACCATTTACCTGGAAATTGCGGTTCATGAGTTACCGCGTTTATCAAAAATGCATATTACAGGTATCCGCAAAGGTGAGATAGATGATGTGCAAAAGCTGTTGAGCGATAAAACAGGTAAGATAGTTAACCAGAATTTGTTAAGCACCACCTCGGCTATTATCAAAAAGCATTTCAACGAAAAAGGCTTCTTAAACACCACTGTCGACATTAAACAGCGTAAAGATCCCGGAGATGCAAACAGCATAATATTGGATGTAGCGGTTGATAAAAAAACCAAGGTGATGGTAAACAGTGTAACCTTTGAAGGTAACTCGGTATTCTCGCAAAAAAGACTTAGAAAATATTTAAAAAAGACACGCGAAAGAAGATGGTATAACATCTTTGGTTCGAAAAAATTCAAGTACGATAAATATACCGATGATAAAAGCGACCTGATCACCAAAATGCAGGATAAAGGCTACCGCGATGCTGAAATTTTAAGCGATACAGTTACCAAGCATAACTTTGAAACAGTTGATGTACATATAAAACTGCATGAAGGGCCAAAGTATTATTTCGGCGATATTAAATGGTCGGGTAATGCAAAATATTCCTCTGAATTGCTGAATAAGGTACTCCGCATAAAAAAGGGCGATGTATTTAGCGAAGATGAATTAAATAAAAGGTTAAGCGGCCCAACGCCAAATAGCGATGATGTTTCATCACTTTATTTGAACGATGGTTACCTTACCTATAATACCGATGCGGTGCAAACCAACATTCATAATGATACCGTCGACCTTGACCTGCGCGTATACGAAGGCCCGCAATACACTATAAACCGTGTTATTTTAAAAGGTAATGATGTAACCAACGATAAAGTGGTTATGCGCGAAATACGTACCAAACCCGGCCAGAAATTCAACAAGGACCTGCTGATACGCAGTACACGCGAAATTTCGCAGTTAGGTAACTTTGATGAACAGAAAACCGAGCCAAAGCCAACCAACATCAACCCGCAGGATGGTACCGTTGATATAATATTCAACGTGGTTGAAAAACCTTCCGACCAGATCGAGCTTTCAGGCGGTTTTGGCGGCGGGCAGATAGTGGGTACCCTGGGGCTTACCTTCAATAACTTCTCTATCCGTAATATATTCAACCTTAAATCATACAAACCATTGCCAAAAGGCGACGGCGAAAAATTAAGCTTAAGAGGGCAATCAAGCGGAAGGACCTATCAAAACTATTCGTTTACCTTCTCCGAACCGTGGCTGGGCGGTAAAAAACCAATTTATTTTGCGTTATCTGCTTATACGCAGCTAAGCTCAACAGGCCAGTATTATCCAACTTCAAGTCCCTACTACAATAAATTACGTATAAACGGTGTAGGTGTAACTTTAGGTAAACGCCTTAACTGGCCCGATAACTACTTCCAGTTGAATTACTCGTTAAACCTCGACCATTATAACCTCGATAATTATACAGGTTACTTGTTTTCAAACGGTACATCATACAACATTAAATTTACACAGGAACTGAGCCGTAATTCGCTTGATGCGCCTATATTCCCTACAACGGGTTCAAACATTAAGCTTACGTTACAGGGCACACCGCCATATTCGCTGTTCAATAATATCAACTATAACATCGCCACTCCTGAGCAGCGCTACCATTTTGTTGAATATTATAAAATGAAGTTCGATGCACAATGGTTCCAAACTATCGTAGGTAAATTTGTATTGATGTCGCAGGTTAGGTTTGGTTTCTTAGGCGAATACAACCAGTCGGTAGGGCAGTCGCCGTTCGAAAGGTTTAAACTGGGTGGCGACGGTATGCAAAGCTACCAGTTTTTGCAGGGCAGCGATATCATAGGCTTGCGTGGTTACCAAAACTTCTCTATCATACCTTTAGGCACCACCTATTCAACAGCTAACGGCGGCACACAGGAAGACAACAATACAGGCAGCCCTATCTATACCAAGTATACGCTTGAGCTTCGTCACCCTGTTATTGCAAGCCAGTCGGCAACCATATTCTTGCTGGCATTTGCCGAAGGTGGTAACGTATGGGATCATTTCAGCGATTTCAATCCGTTTAACGTAAGGCGTTCGGTAGGTGTTGGCGCACGTGTATTTTTACCTATATTTGGTTTACTGGGGCTTGATTATGGCTATGGCTTTGATAAGATACCGGGTATACCCGATGCCAATAAAGGACAATTTAGTTTTTCAATTTCTCAGAGTTTAAATGGCGGATTTAATTAAATTTGCATAAGTATGATGAGAAAAGTAATTTTTATATTGTTTTTTACGTTTACTGCATTTACAGGTGCATTTGCGCAGCGTTTTGCTTTTGTTGATTCGGATTACATATTAAAACATATACCCGATTACCTTTCGGTACAAAAACAACTAAACGCACTGCAGGAGGAATGGCAACACCAGGTTGATGCTAAGTTTGCCGAGGTTGACCGTTTATACAAAGCATACCAGGCCGACGAAGTATTAATGACGCCTGATATGAAAAAACGCCGTGAGAACGAGATTGCCCAAAAGGAAAAAGATGCTAAGGATTTTCAACGCCTTAAATTCGGGCCCGATGGCGAACTTACACAACGCAGCAATGCATTGATAAAGCCTATACAGGACCGTATAGCCAAAGCAATACAGGCAGTTGCCGAAAGCGATAACCTTGACATGATATTTGATAAGAACAGCGAGGTTATAATGTTATACGCCAATCCGCGTTATGACAAAAGCGCCGATGTAATTACGAAACTGGGACTTAAACCCTAAGTATTTTGCTAAATAAATTATTTATACATATAATCGCACTAATTAATTAAACACAGAACAAGAACAATGAAAAAATTATTTAAAGTTGCTTTAGTAGCAGTAGTTGCAGTAGGCTTGTTATTCGCAGGCAACTTGGCCAAAGCACAAACAAAAATTGGTTACGTTAATACAAGCCAATTAATGGAAATGCTCCCTGAAATGAAAACTTTGCAAACTCAAATGCAGGCATATCAAAAAACATTTTCTGACCAGTTGGCTACCATGAGCAATGAATATCAAACTAAAGGTAAAGATTACCAGTCGAAAAGCTCAACCATGACCGATGCTGCACGTACCGCTGCCGAATCTGAATTACAGGATATGCAAACCCGTATTACCACCTACCGTGATAATGCCCAAAAACAAATTGAAGCAAAAAGCAACGAACTGCTAAAACCTCTGCAGGACAAATTAAAGGCAGCAATTACAGCTGTTGCTGCTGAGAAAAGTTATGCTTACGTATTAGATTCATCCCAGGTTGAACTATTAGTATCTCCTGCCGGTGATGATTTAACAAATGCAGTTAAAGTAAAACTGGGTATTAAATAATCTCATATAAAAAACATTTTACCAAAAGCGTCCCGTATTTACGGAACGCTTTTTTTATTTTTGTTAAGTGCTAAACAACAAACCAATAGGTATTTTTGATTCAGGTTACGGCGGTCTTACCGTTTTCCGTTCCATTTTTCAGCAGCTTCCGCAGTACGATTATTTATATATGGGCGATACCGCTCGCGCGCCGTATGGTAACCGTTCATTCAGCGCCATACATCAATATACCTGGGAGTGCGTGCAGAAAATGTTTGCCATGGGTTGCCCGCTTGTAATACTGGCCTGTAACACCGCATCAGCTAAAGCGTTGCGCACTATCCAGCAGCAGGATCTGAAAGCCGAAGACCCCGCAAAGCGTGTATTAGGCGTTATACGCCCTACTGCCGAGGTAATTGGCAAATACACCCAAACCAATCAAATTGGCGTGCTGGGCACAAAAGGAACGGTACAATCAGGCTCATACCTGATTGAGATAGGTCACTTCTTTCCCGATCTAAAAGTTTATCAGCAAGCATGCCCGTTATGGGTGCCGCTTATTGAAAACGGCGAGCACGATAAACCCGGCGCTGATTACTTCGTAAAAGAATACCTCGACCTGATTATGGCACAATCGCCAAATATCGATACCCTGTTGCTGGCCTGTACGCATTACCCGCTAATGAAGGATAAGATAGACGCGTACCTGCCATCGAACATTAAAACCGTATCGCAGGGTGATATTGTAGCCAAAAGCCTGGTCGACTACCTGCAGCGTCATCCTGAAATGGCGCAAAGTATCAGCAGGAATGCCACACAACAATTTTTCACCACTACCGACGATACAGCCGATTTTGACAGCCATGCCTCCGTATTCTTCGGCGCACCTGTACAATCGCAGTCGGTATTAATGAAAGGATAACCCTCCCAAACCCTCTTTTCGCCACAGGCAAAGAGAGTGCGGACGAGCGCAGCGAAGTCCCGGGTGAGTAAACGAAGTGCGCAAAAGCTAACCTTGAAAGATTCTGCGATAAAACCGGTCACCCTTTTATCAAAATAATTCCCGTAATTTGTATTTATCCTGACTCATTAGGCACCCTCGAACCGGAATCGGTGTAATCGTTTTTAACAATCGGTGCAATCATCAATTATATCGGTGTAATCACCTCACTATTTATTAAGTTTGCACCAAAAGCACACATAAATTGAATATTTGCTTAACATACTTCGCTATTGGTATCGGGCTGTTCGCTTTTTCAGCCTTGTTTGCGCTATTTGGCGTATATGCCGAGCGTAAAGTAGCCGCTTTTATACAAGACAGGCTCGGCCCCACCGAAACCGGTAAATTCGGTATGCTGCAAACCCTGGCCGATGGCTTAAAACTTATCCAAAAAGAGCTCATTATCCCCGCCGCCGCCGATAAAATATTGTTTATGATGGCGCCTGCTATAATTTTTATTGCGGTTTATATGGGCTTCGCCGCTATGCCCTGGGCACCAGGCGTAGTACCTACCAGTTTAAATTTGGGGCTGTATTACATCTTCGCAATAGTAGCAATTGAAACCCTCGGTATACTGATGGCCGGTTGGGGGTCGAATAATAAATATTCAATATTGGGTTCCATGCGCTCAGTAGCACAGATTATTTCGTACGAGATACCCGCAGGGTTTGCTTTAATATCTGTAATAATGATATCGCAATCGCTCAATATGCAAACTATTGCTACGCAGCAGGGTATTTTATCGGTAGAGGGCACAAAATTTTTAGGTTTTTGGAATGTGTCAAAAATAGGCGGCGTTTTCGCCTGGAACATTTTCCGCGCGCCGCATCTCATCATAGCGTTCGTAATATACTTTATAGCTTCGCTGGCTGAAAGCAACCGTGCCCCGTTTGATATACCCGAGGCCGAATCAGAACTGGTGGCAGGCTTCCATACGGAATATACCGGCTGGCGTTTTGCTTTCGTGTTCTTCGCAGAATATTCCATGATGTTTTTAGTGTCGATGATAAGCGTGGTGCTGTTTTTAGGCGCCTGGAATACGCCGCTGCCAAACATAGGTTCGGTGCAACTGGCTACATGGACAACCGGTATAACCTGGGGAATAATATGGGTGCTGGTAAAAAGCCTGCTGCTGGTAGGCGCGCAAATGTGGATACGCTGGACATTACCCCGCCTGCGTGTTGATCAATTAATGAATTTATGCTGGAAAGTATTAACCCCACTGGCATTTTTGTGTATGCTGGTATCGGGGATTTGGAGAGTGTTTTTAATGTAGATTAGTTCATTAGGTCATTGGTTCATTAGTTTATTAGTAAACGCGGTACCAATGAACTAATGAACCAGTGAACTAATGAACAATAATAAAGTAATAAACGGATTCACCACGGCATGGAAAGGCTTAACCCTTACCCTCGGCCACCTCTTTGCCTCAAATGCGAAGCGCAAGGTAATACCCGCCAGTGACAATAATTACTTTAAACAGCTTGAAGGTACAAACACTATCCAATACCCAAAGCAATCATTACCTGTCCCCGAGGTTGGGCGCTACCAGTTGGATGTAGAGATTGACGACTGCATCGTATGCGACCTCTGCGCTAAAATATGCCCGGTTGATTGCATTACTATCGATTCCATTAAAGCCACCGAAGTCATCGGCCAAACATCCGATGGTTCCAAAAAAATGCTGTACGCGGCCAAATTCGATATTGATATGGCCAAATGTATGTACTGTGGCTTATGTACCATTGTATGCCCAACCGAGTGCATTATCATGACCAACCAATATGACAGGACGGTATTCGAGCTGAAAGACCTGAACTACGAATTTTCGGACATGACACCCGAAGACGCCGCCGAAAAACGTGCCCTGCTTGAAAAACAGCAAGCCGAAAAGCAAGCCGCGAAACTGGCTGCCATGCAAAAAAAGGAGGCCGGGCAATGACGCTGGTGCAGATACTTTTTTATGTAATGGGCTTTATCGCGCTGGCATCGGCAGTGGTGGTGGCATCAACCAAAAACCTGGTGCGCTCGGTGTTTATGTTCTTTATCACACTGTTCGCATTGGCCGGCCTGTATGTGCTTGCCCTTGCCGACTTTGTAGCCATTACCCAAATTGTTATATATGTAGGCGGTATTTTAGTGCTGATATTATTCGCCTTTATGCTATCAGGTCGCGAAACGTTGGGCGTGCTGCAACAGCAAAAAAAATCATTCATCAGCGCCAACAGGATAGCTGCATTATTACTGGCCGGCCTGTTTTTTATAGTGCTGGTAAATATGATAATAAAGGTTGATGCCAATAACCTGCCCTGGATAAAGAAAATGCTTAGCCTTAACAATGTTGTTCAGCCAACCTCAGATATGACGGGCAACATCGGCATAAATTTAATGACACAGTATTTGCTGCCATTCGAGGCCATATCTATTTTATTAATGATGGCGCTGATAGGCGCGGCCCATTTATCACGAAAGGAGCAGGCCCAATGATCTCCATGACCGATTTTTTAATAGTAGGCGCAGCGTTGTTCTGTATAGGGCTTTATATGGTGGTATCAAAAAATAATGCCATACAAATATTGATCGGAATTGAACTGATGCTGAATGCCGCTGTACTGAACCTGGTAAGCTTTGGTAAGTTCGACAGGTTTACCAATGGCGGGCAAATGTTCGGCCTGTTTGCCATTGTGCTGGCCGCGGCTACAACCGCAGTTGCGTTGGCTATAATTTTGAATGTATACCGCCGTTACAAAACCATCGACCCTAACAAGGTTGACAAACTTAGAGATTAAGGAAATGAAAACATTAACCATCATATTCTGCCTGTTGCTATCGGCAAAAGCCTTCGCCCAAAGCGGCGACCCGCTATATTTGGTTGATGGTAAAATTGTAGCCTCTATCAGCAACATCAAAGCCGCCGATATTATGGAAACGGCCATTCTTCCCGATTCGGCAGCGGTAAAATTGTATGGCCAAAAAGCAACCAACGGCGCAATGGTAGTTACAACAGTGGCTGCCGCGATAACTATTTATGAAAAAAAATTAAGCGCATTTAACAAACGCTATAAAAATTACCTTGAAAAACACCATGGTGACGATAGTAAACTGGCCTACGTAATAAACAACACTATATTGATGGAAAAAGGCAAAAAAACGCTCGGCAAGTTATATGACCTTGAACCAAAAGATATAGCAAAGGTAGATTACCGTACCGACAGGCGTTTTAGTACCGATGCTACCATAGTAATAACCACAACCGGCGACAACAATTAAGGAATGAGAATTTTTACATTTATATTTTTTTTGTTTTTGTCAGTTAATGCTTTTGGACAGGGTGATCAAAACGGTGTTATAAAAACCAAATTAATACAAGCAATTAAATTAACTGATGTAGATAAGGATAAAAGGCCGTTGATAATATTAGATGGTACACCTTTTAGCCATGATATTAATGGATTGAATGCAAATGAGATTTCGGCTATAAAAATATTAAATGTCAGTGCGGCACAAGCAATTTACGCAGACCAGGGGAAAAATGGCGCTATAATTATAACAAGTAAAGCTTATTATATATTTCACCTCGAAAACGAATTATCTATCAAATTTAAAAGGTATAGGGAACTTTCCAGGCAATTAAAATATCATAGTCAGTATACTATAAATAATGCTTTAATATCCGGGGATAGATATGAAGTTGCCAAGCATATATTTGATATACCTGAAAATGATATTGTGAAATTAAATATTAAAAAAATTCATAATTCAGGCATTGATAGTGTCGTCGTAGATTTAAAAACTAAATAATTAATTGAATATAACCCAATCATACCAAGATATAACCACCATTTACTATGCCCTTGCAGCAGTATTGCTGCCCCTGCTTGCCTTTTTAGTGAATATTTGCCTGCCAGGTAAACGAAACAAAACAAGTGGCTGGTTATCAACTTTGGCAATTTTTGGCAGTGTGGTTTTATCCGCAATGGTTTTTGCGGGGATATGGAACCGTGAACCTTTGCATGTGCAAACACTATGGTTTACCATTGGCGATAACAGCTTGTACGCAGGGGTTTTATTAAATAACCTTTCGGCTTTAATGCTGCTGTTGGTGAGTTTGGTTGCCTTGCCGGTGCATATCTATTCCACTGCCTACATGGGGCATGATGCCAACTATAAGCGCTACTTCACTTATCTCAGTTTTTTCTGTTTCAGTATGCTCGCGCTGGTAGTGGTAGATAACATGTTCCTGTTCTACGCCTTTTGGGAACTGGTAGGCTTTTCATCGTATTTGCTTATAGGGTTTTGGTTTACCCGCGCAAAGGCTGTACAGGCCAATAAAAAGGCCTTTATCATGAACCGCATTGGCGATGTGGGATTGCTTGTCGCTATTATCATCCTGTTTACTTATTGCCATACCGCAGATATCGCGCAGCTTTTTGGCGACAACGTTGCTGTAAAAGCCGGGCTTATTCCTGCTACGTGGCAGTATGTTGCCTGCATCGGTATCTTTTTAGGGGTAGCCGCTAAATCGGCCCAGTTCCCGTTGCATACCTGGCTGCCGGATGCTATGGAAGGCCCTACATCGGTTTCGGCACTTATCCATGCCGCTACTATGGTTGCCTCCGGTGTGTTTTTGTTGGGCAGGGTTTATCCAATGTTTAATCCCGGCGAACTCGATATACTTGCTATCATCGGCTGCTTCACAGCGTTTATGGCCGCCACCATCGCCCTAACCCAAAACGACCTGAAACGCATACTGGCGTATTCTACCATATCGCAATTGGGCTTTATGATATTGGCTATGGGCATTGGCGCTTACGCTTCGTCGTTATTTCATTTGGCAACACATGCGTTTTTTAAATGCTTGTTGTTTTTGGTTGCCGGTATCGTCATCCACCAGATGCAGCATGTAAAAGATGATAATAAACTCGACATCGACCCACAAAATATACAGTACATGGGTGGCTTGCGCAAAAGCCTCCCAGTTACATTTATTGCTGCTGTTATTGCATCGCTGGCGCTTATCGGCATACCGTTAACATCGGGCTATCTGTCTAAAGACGGCATATTGGTGCAGGCCTTCGAATGGTCGGATGGTAAAAGCTGGATTTACCGCCTGGTGCCCATATTTGCCCTGCTTGCCGGGCTATTGACTGCGTTTTATATCGCAAGGCTGATAGTAAAAGTGTTTTTTGGTGAATTCCGCTTGCTTAAACATCACCCGCATATAAAACTGCATCTGGGCGATGGCAACTGGGAATATCGCTTACCGCTGATATTTTTGACCCTTTGCTGTTTTTTCCCATTGTTTTCTATAAACCCTGTAATTTATGAACAATCATGGTTGGTTAATGGACTAAGGCAAACTACCACTTTGGAACGCCTCGATATATACCACACTATCATCCCGGTAGGCGCAACTATTGTGAATATTTTTGTCATGTATTTTGCCTATAACATGTATGTAAAACGCAAAACATTCGCGTTCCCGCAGCATGGGTTTTTGTACAAATTATCACACCGCGAATGGTATATTGATGATATATACAACGCCGCCATTATAAAGCCTGTACTGGCGCTAACCAACATAGCAAAATGGTTTGATAAGCACGTAATAGACGGCATTATTCATCTATTAAAAAACATAGTGATCGCCCTTTCAAAAGTTACCGCCTGGATAGATAAATATATTATTGATGGTATATTACATTTGCTGGCAGCTGTTGTACAGCAAATCGGCAACTTTGTACGTAATTTCCAAAGCGGGAAAATACAATACTATTTGTTCAGTATGCTGGCCATTATACTGGCGATGTTTATATATTTTTTAATTTAAGATATTAGATTTGAGATATGAGATTTGAGACTAACCCAAACAAAATCGAAGTTCCCTTCTTGAGAAGAGGTGCGAAAGGACGTGTAATGGTAGGGTGGTGTTCTTTTAGTCATGCCTTAAATCTCATATCTCACATCTCATATCTCACATCTCAAAAATGCTAACCCTACTCATATTCATACCTATACTGTTTGCATTTATAATTTTAGTGTTGCCATCGGGTATGCGCGCAAGTTTTAAATACATTACCTTGCTGGCTACTTTGGTGCAGTTGTGTATATGCGTATGGCTGTATTTGAATTTTAAAACGGGGGCAGGCTTTAGCGGGATAGACCACGAGTCGCAATTCCAGTTCGTACAAAAAATACCCTGGATAAACCTTAATTTAGGGACATTGGGCACCATGCAAGCCGATTATTTTGTAGGGATTGATGGCATTTCCATCGGCTTATTAGTAATGACCTCGCTGGTAATGGTGATCGCCGCACTGTCATCATGGGAAATAAAGAGCAACCTTAAGGGCTTTTTCGCTTTGTTTTTATTGCTTGATATGGCACTCATGGGTGTATTTTGCTCGCTCGATTTTTTCCTGTTCTACATATTTTACGAGCTAATGCTTTTGCCCCTGTATTTTCTAATCGGCATGTGGGGTGGTACCAGGCGCGAATATGCAGCTATTAAATTTTTCCTGTATACCTTATTTGGTTCGGTGTTTATGTTGCTGGTGATGATAGGCCTATATCTTTCGGTAAAAGACCCCGCCACCGGCAACCATACCTTTAATATGATACAAATGATGAACCCTGCCAACTATACACCGGGTTCAGTATTCTCGGTGTTGAGCCATCAAACCATATTTGGTTTCCCGGCGCGTACGGTTGGTTTTGTGGTATTGTTCATCGCCTTTGCCATTAAGGTGCCGGTTGTGCCGCTGCACACCTGGCTGCCCGATGCGCACGTTGAAGCGCCAACGCCTGTTTCAATTATACTGGCGGGCATCCTGCTAAAAATAGGGGGATATGGTATTATCCGTATATGCCTCGGTATTTTCCCCGAAGTAGCTTCATCAGGCGCATGGTGGCTCGGTTTGTTGGGTATTATATCTATTTTATATGGCGCGTTCAATGCTTTAGCGCAAAAGGACTTTAAGCGCATAATAGCCTACTCATCTGTTTCGCAAATGGGTTTTGTATTGCTGGGTATCGCCTCGCAAACCGCCGAGGGCATCAGCGGCGCGGTGATGCAAATGGTGAGTCATGGCTTTTTGGCAACCATGCTGTTCTTCCTGGTAGGTGTGGTGTACAACCGTGTGCATAACCGCGAGATATATAACTTCCGCGGGTTGGGCAGCCTGATGCCGAAATACACTGTATTTATCATGATTGCCTTTTTTGCATCATTAGGCCTGCCGGGCTTTTCCGCCTTTATAGCCGAGGCGTTCTCATTGGCCGGTGCATTTAAATCATCATCAGTAAACGGGTTGTTGCCGCAATGGATGGCTGTTTGCGGGGCGATAGGTATACTGTTCAGCGCCTGCTATTTTTTGTGGACCTTGCAACGCATGTTCTTCGGCTCTCTGTCGCTTAAAGGCGGGGATATATGGAAAACAGCCTTAACCGATCTTAATACCCGTGAGATCATCGCGCTTGTACCCCTTGCACTGGTGGTGTTGGTAATAGGTATTATGCCGTCGCTGGTGTTCGGTAAAATAAATGATTCGGTATTGGAACTGGTAAGCTTTACCAAAAACATCATCCATTAATGCACCAGCTTACACCACTCATACCCGGTTATGTAAATGATATTTACGACAGCATAAAGTATTTTATGCCCGAGATTTATCTCAGCATACTATTTATAGTTGTATTTATTACCGACCTTATTTTTGGTAAAAACAGTCGCTTACTTTGTAAGATAATAGCCTGTACAGGTATTGTATTAGTCATTATACAGGACCTGTACCAAGTGTCATTATTATTCGTCAACGGACAGCCGCAGGGGCATTTCTTTTTTAACAATATGCTGCTGCTCACCCTAACGGTCGTGGGTTTTAAATTTGTGATTGATGTGCTGGCATTTGTGTTGCTGTTTTATTTTGACTGGGACCACAAGCTGCGCGCACACCGAAAAGGACTGTCTGATCTGTATTCAATCGTCATCGCATCCATATTTGGATTGCATTTAATGACTATGGCAGTTAACCTGCTGTCTATCTACCTGTCTATCGAAATGGTATCCATCGCATCATACCTGCTGGTTGCTTATCGCTCCGAAAATTCGTTAAGCACCGAAGCAGGTTTAAAATATGTATTGTTCGGTGCGGCATCATCGGCGGTAATGTTATATGGCATATCGCTTATGTACGGTTTTAGCGGCTCGCTTAATATGTTTGGGAATACTGTATCGGGACTGATGCAGGCAAACGGAACAGCAGTATCATTTGCTATTTTATTGGTATTATTAGGCATAGGTTTTAAATTATCATTCGTGCCTATGCACTTTTGGGTACCCGATGTTTATGAAGGTGCCTCTACACCAATCACCGCCTATCTCTCAACTCTGCCCAAAATTGCAGGCTTTGCTTTGCTTATTAATTTCCTGACGCCCTTTATCTTTTTCGCCAAATGGTCGGGTTTTGATTTCCGGTTGTTCCTTTCCGTACTTGCCATTATATCTATGATAGCCGGTAACTTTGCAGCTGTACTGCAAACCAATGTAAAACGTATGCTGGCTTACTCAAGCATAGGGCATACCGGTTTTGCACTTATGGCTATAGTTACATTTACCCAGCAAGGCTTGTCGGCGTTAACCTATTACCTGCTGGTTTATGGTATTGCCAATATAGCGGCGTTGGCATTGGCAAGCTACTTTACCAACTTAACAGGCGCTGAAGACGTTGAGGGTTACAAGGGCCTGGGCGTAAAGTACCCGGTGGCATCGGTGTTGTTTGTAATAGTACTTATTTCATTAACGGGCTTACCTGTAACCGCAGGTTTCACGGGTAAGCTGTTCATATTTTCATCGGTTTATGCCGTTTATCAGCAAAATCATGATATATGGTTACTACTCCTAATGGTAACAGGTGCTTTAACTACGGTAGTATCTTTATTTTATTACATTAAAATACCGTTATACCTTTTTTTAAAGCGTACCGATATACTTTCTGATCCAGTTAAAAGCTCGTATAGCATCTTAAGCCTGTCTATAATCCTGTCAATTATCATCATACTTTTAGGCATATTTCCAAATGCGATTATGCAATATTTTAGTTTATATTAAAGTGGTTACCCTTGCGCCTGAATGGGTTAAATGACCCAAAAAAGCGGCAGATATTTTATCTGCCGCTTTTTTTATGTCGTAATAAATCTACTTTTTGAGTAAATTAACTTAATAAATAGCTTAACAATCTCTCAATTTATGTTTAATTTTTCTTTTGAAATTGCATTAATCATAAAATCGGGTGTTTTTTTTATTCAATTATTAATAATTTCTTTATATCTTATGTTCATTTAATGTTTTTTTGAGAAAAAGATCATTTTATTTCATTTTTATATTAAATAAATCCTATTTTGAAGCCGTTTTTAAACTGTTTTTATAAAATTTAATGAAACGCTATTTTCCATTCCTCCTAATCGTAGTAATTTTAGTTCTAACCTTTATTTTTCCTTCAGTACAATTAGATAATAAAGGCAATCCCAATTTTAATACCGGCGATATTGCCTGGATGTTGATGTCGACCGCCCTGGTTTTGATCATGACGCCGGGTTTGGCCTTTTTTTATGGCGGTATGGTGAGCAAAAAGAACGTTATATCAACTATGCTGCAAAGTATTATTTGTATGGTGATCATTACGGTAATGTGGGGCATATTCGGATTTAGTTTAGCCTTCGGCGATAGCATAGGTGGTGTAATCGGCGACCCCCGCACTTATTTTATGATGAAAGGTATGCTGGGTAACTCTACCTGGAAACTGGCACCAACAATACCACTGCTACTGTTTGCCATGTACCAGCTGAAGTTTGCCATTATAACCCCGGCTTTAATTACCGGCGCGTTTGCCGGGCGCATACGCTTCAATTCATACATTATATTCCTGTGCCTGTTCTCCATATTCATCTTCTCGCCATTAGCGCATTGCACCTGGCACCCCGACGGATTACTGAGCAAATTAGGCGTATTGGACTTTGCCGGTGGTACAGTTGTACACATGTCGGCAGGATGGGCTGCATTAGCATCGGCGCTATACCTAAAACGCCGTAACGAGGCCGATCATACCCCTGCCCGTATTACTTATGTAATGATAGGTACAGGTTTATTATGGTTCGGTTGGTTTGGCTTTAATGCAGGTTCAGCATTTGGCGCCAATCATTTAGCAGTTACTGCTTTGGCTACAAGCACAACAGCATCGGCAGCGGCGGGCATTACCTGGATATTTTTTGATATGCTGCGCGGGCGTAAGCCATCGGCAATGGGTACCTGTATTGGCGCTGTAGTTGGCCTGGTTGCCATAACACCTGCCGCGGGTTATGTTTCGGTACCGCATTCGCTGGCTATCGGTATTATCTCGGCTATTGTAAGTAACCTGGTAGTTGAATGGCGCACCCGCACCACTATTGACGATACGCTTGATGTATTCCCCTGCCACGGCGTTGGGGGTATGGTAGGTATGTTACTTACCGGTGTATTCGCCAATCAAAATGTAAACCCTAATAACACTACCGGCAATGGCTTGTTCTTTGGCCACACGCACCTGTTTTTTGTACAGTGTATAGCCCTGGTCATCGTATCTGCATTCTCGTTCTTCGGCTCATTGTTATTGTTAAAAATCACTGATATGATCTCGCCATTAAGGGTTTCTCACGAGGAAGAACTCATCGGTTTGGATATTAGCCAGCATGGGGAGAAGCTTTGATGGATATGCAGATGTGTGGATGTGCAAATGATTTGAAGATTGGGTGATTTGGAAATTTGAAAATTGAAAAAATCAATAATTCAATAAACCGGTAATTCAATAATTAAAATAAATTCGAAATTGAACATCCGAAACGGCAAAGGCCACTTGAATACTATTTTGAAAATAAATGACAGTGAAAAATCCGAATTAATACACTGTTAATAATTCCTCAATAATAAATACCAATTTATGACAATCGGTTTAGCAGAAATTTAACTTTAAATTTTACCTTTGCGGCTCATTCTCAATCATGAGCGATCAGATTAAACATGAATGCGGTGTGGCATTTATCCGCCTTTTAAAGCCACTCTCTTATTATCAAAAAAAGTATGGCACTGCGTTGTACGGCCTTAACAAGCTATATCTTTTGATGGAAAAACAACATAACCGTGGCCAGGATGGCGCGGGTGTTGCTACCATTAAGCTTGATATTGAGCCCGGTAAGCGGTATATCAGCCGCCACCGTTCAATGGCTTCGAATGCTGTTGCCGATATTTTTGAGTATATCCAGAAGAAGTTTGCCGACATACAAAAGGAAACCCCCGAGCGTATGGCCGATACTGAATGGCTGAAGGAAAACGTAAGCTTTACCGGCGAAGTTTTACTGGGCCACCTGCGTTATGGCACACACGGTAAAAATAGTATTGAGAATTGCCACCCGTTTTTAAGGCAAAATAACTGGATGACCCGTAACCTGGTTATTGCCGGTAACTTTAACATGACCAATGTTGATGAACTGTTGCAGCAACTCTACGACCTGGGCCAGCATCCGAAAGAAAAAGCCGATACGGTTACCGTGTTGGAAAAAATAGGGCATTTTATAGATACCGAAAACCAGGGTTTATTTGATCAGTATAAGCGCGAGGGCTATAACGATAATATGGAGATCAGTAAAATGATTGCCAATGATATGGATGTAGCCAAAATATTGCGTAAATCGGCCAAGAACTGGGATGGTGGTTATACTATTGCCGGCATACTGGGCCACGGCGATGCCTTTGTAATGCGCGACCCGGTTGGCATACGCCCGGCTTATTATTATTATAATGATGAGATAGTAGTTGCCGCATCGGAGCGCCCTGCTTTGCAAACCGCTTTTAATATCCCTATTGAAGAAATAAAGGAAATAAAGCCCGGCCATGCCCTTATTGTAAAAAAGAACGGCAAAATAACCGAGGACATGTTCAGCGAGCCTCAGGAAAAAAAGTCCTGTTCGTTTGAACGTATCTATTTTTCGCGCGGCAGCGATGCTTCAATTTACCGTGAGCGTAAACAATTGGGCCGACTGCTTTGCCCGCAAATACTGGATGCCGTTGGGTATGATGTAAAAAATACAGTATTATCATATATTCCAAATACTGCCGAGGTTGCTTTTTACGGTATGGTTGAAGGGATACATAAATACATTAAAAAATACCAGCGCGACCGCCTGCTGAACCGCGAAGATAAAATAAGCGAGGAAGAATTAACGGAGGTGCTTTGCATGGCGCCAAGGGTAGAGAAAATAGCCATTAAGGACGTAAAGCTCCGCACCTTTATTACCCAGGATGCCGACCGTAGTGAAATGGTTGCCCACGTTTATGATACCACTTATGGCCTTATAAAAAAAGGGGAAGATACACTGGTTGTGCTGGATGACTCCATTGTTAGGGGGACTACCTTAAAACAAAGCATCCTTAAAATACTCGACCGTTTAGGGCCGAAGAAGATAGTGGTGGTTTCATCCGCGCCGCAAATACGTTACCCTGATTGTTATGGTATAGATATGTCGCGCATGGGCGAATTTGTGGCTTTCGAGGCTGCTATCAGCCTGTTAAAAGATGCCGGGAAAGATGATGTGATATTGAAGGTTTACCAGCAGTGTAAAGACAGCGAAAAGCTGCCTAAGGAAGAGGTGAAAAACTACGTAAAAGCAATATACGAACCGTTTACCGACCAGGAAGTATCTGATCGTATCGCTGCCATCATCACCCCTAAAGAAATTAAAGCTGAGGTTAAAGTAATATATCAAACCCTTGATAACCTGCATAAAGCCTGTCCCGATCATACCGGAGACTGGTACTTTAGCGGCGATTTCCCAACCCCGGGCGGCAACAAGGTAGTTAACCGCGCCTTTGTTAACTGGATGGAAGGGAAAAATCAAAGAGGATATATGTAGACCCCACCCAAACCCTCCCCGGTAGGGAGGGCTTTAAAAAACTAATCATAAAAGTCTCCCCTACCGGGGGAGATTTAGAGGGGGCCTATGCAACCATCAACCACCACCCAACTCGCAAAGAAAACATTATTCCCGGTATTGTTCACCATTAGCTTTACGCATTTGCTGAATGATATGATACAGGCGGTGCTGCCATCGGTCTATCCCTTAATAAAAACAAATTTTAACCTAACATTTTCGCAAATAGGCATCATTACGCTTACAGTGCAAACTACTGCATCATTATTACAGCCTTTTGTGGGTATATATGCCGACAAAAACCCGAAGCCGTATTTCCTGGCGATGGCTATGATTTTTGTGCTGGCGGGATTAATATTTGTGGCTTTTGCGCCGAGTTATTTTACTATTTTAATTGCGGTTTGTTTAATGGGTATTGGCTCGGCGATATTTCATCCGGAGGCATCGCGTGTGGCATATATGGCTGCGGGGGACAGGCGTGGGCTGGCGCAATCTATTTTCCAATTGGGTGGTAATACCGGCTCGGCAATTGGTCCCCTGCTGGCTGCACTTATTGTAATGCCTTACGGGCAGTATAATATTATATGGTTCGGCATAGCCGCTGTAGCGGGCTTTTTGATATTGATACAGATAGGGAATTGGTACAAGGGGCATCTTAACTTAAAAGCCGCGCGACCAACCTTAGATGCAGAAGCTGAGAAACCAAACCTATCATCGCGCAAAATTGGGTTTTCGGTTTTTATATTGTTGATGCTCATCTTTTCGAAGTATGTGTATTTAGCGAGCATGACCAGTTACTTTACTTTTTATTTGATCGATAAATTTCATGTTTCGGTAGAGTCATCGCAGATACATTTGTTCATATTTTTGGCAGCTGTGGCCGTTGGCACTGTGCTTGGCGGCAGTTTGGGAGATAAGTATGGGCGGAAGTATATCATTTGGATATCGATACTTGGGGCTGCGCCGTTTACATTTTTGCTGCCTTATGCCAACCTGTTTTGGACAGGGGCATTGTCGGTAATTATCGGTGTGATCATATCGTCGGCTTTCTCTGCTATATTGGGTTACGCGCAGGAGTTGATGCCGGGCAAAATTGGGATGATCTCGGGTTTATTCTTTGGATTTGCCTTTGGGATGGGTGGTTTGGGTTCGGCGGTGTTGGGGGTAATAGCTGACCATACCAGTATTAGTTATGTGTTTTGGATATGTTCATTCCTGCCGCTACTTGGTATTATTACGGGTTTTCTGCCGAATATTGAGGGGAAGAAAAGGAAGTTTAAACAAGGCTAACTCGCCGTTTTGTTTATATCTTAGCCATTAATAATACTGTGTAATGAAAAAACTGGCTACCTTCTTTCTTCTGATAACTATTGGCATCACCTCAAAGGCTCAACAACCTTTACAACAACTACAACAACAATTTGTGGACCTGAGATTTGGGATGTTTATCCACTTTAACATTCCAACTTATATGAACCAGGACTGGCCCGATCCGGAGGCATCGCCTGCTATATTCAATCCTACAAAGTTAGACTGCGACCAGTGGGCCAAAGCGGCTAAATCAGCTCATATGAGTTATGGCTGTTTGACTACCAAACACCACAGTGGTTTTTGTATCTGGGATACTAAAACCACAGATTACAACGTGATGAACAGTCCGCTGAAAAAGGATGTGGTAAAGGAGTTTACTGATGCGTTTCGCGCGAATGGGTTGAAGGTGATGCTGTATTATTCTATTTTAGATACACATCACCGCATCCGCCCCAATGCCATCACCCATAAGGATGTGGAGATGATAAAAGCGCAGTTGACCGAACTGCTTACGCATTATGGCAAAATATATGCGCTGATCATTGATGGGTGGGATGCGCCATGGTCGCGGATTTCGTATGATGATGTGCCTTTTGAGGAGATCTATCATCTGGTTAAATCATTGCAGCCTGATTGCGTGATGATGGACCTGAACGGGGCTAAATACCCCGCTGAAGGAATGTATTATACAGATATAAAAACCTATGAAATGGGGGCGGGGCAGCGCATATCTAAAGAACATAATACCATGCCTTCACTGGCTTGTTTGCCTATCAATGGCAGCTGGTTTTGGAAAACGGATGATCCTACTACCCCGGTTAAAGATCCTGCTAAGCTGGTTAATGATTACCTTATCCCGCTGAATAAAGTTGATTGCAATTTTATTCTGAACGTATCGCCTAACCGTGATGGGTTGATAGATGATAATGCTTTAGCAGCCTTAAAACAAATTGGCAGTATGTGGAAGAACGATGGCCCGGCGCCAAAGCTTGGGCCTATTGAAGCTCCTATTATATCACATAATTTGGCTAAACACCAGCCGGCCAACTCAAGCTGGAGCGATGATATGAACATTATGGATTTTGCCAATGATGACGATTTTACTACCTCGTGGATATCAAACCCAACCGTAAAAGAGCCGTGGTACGAAATAGATTTTGATAAGGTGCAGGGTTTTAATACCATCGCGATAGCCGAGGAAAAACCAAACATCAGCAATTATAAACTGGAGTATTGCAAAAATGGGGTTTGGAAAACTTTGTTCGATGGCGAGAATGGCAACAGGATAAAAGTACACCGCTTTAATCGTGTTTGGGGGGATAAGGTAAGGATACAAATTGCCAAAGCTGATCACCAGGTTTCAATAGCGGAGTTTGGGGTTTATAATGAGCAGCGATAGCTTTCTTTTCCGCAGGACATTGATTTGGCGGGGACATCATTCAATAGGAACAAACTTACGAAGTTTGATAAACTTCGTAAGTTACTGTCTGGAGGGTTGGGGTGCCAACTTCATAAATTAATGTCCGATTGAACTTCGGCTTTTAACTAAAAATACTAAAATAGTGTTAAATCATTAGCAATAATACGGGAATATAATACCTTTATGGCCGCTGATGTTACTATTGAATAAACCGCTTAAACAAATTTCTTTTTTACGATCTGCCCTGGTAAAAGGGTTAATTTGCCTTTTCTTTATTTTGGCCGCCATCCCGGCATCGGCACAAAAAAAATATACTATAAGCGGTACTATTAAAGATGCTGCCACAGGCGAGGTTTTAATTGGCGCTACAGTAAAATTGAAAGAAGCTACGCAAAACGGAACCGCCAGCAATAGTTATGGTTTTTATTCATTAAGCGCCCCGGAAGGTGACTATGCCTTATTGGTAAGTTACGTGGGTTATGCACCAGCCGCCTATTCCGTAAAATTGAATACTGATAAAAATATCGACATCAACCTAAGTGCAAAAAGTGAACTTACCGAGGTAGTGATAAATGGCCGCGCGCGGAATAATGATAATGTGGCGTCGCCGCAAATGGGGGTGGAGAAGCTGGATATGAGCCAGGTGAACAATGTGCCTGTGTTATTAGGTGAGCGCGATATTTTAAAAACCCTATCGCTGCTGCCGGGTGTAAAGGCCGCCAGCGAAGGCAATACCGGCTTTTATGTTCGCGGCGGTGCAAGCGACCAAAACCTGATATTGCTGGATGAGGCCATTGTTTACAACGCCTCGCACCTTTTCGGCTTTTTTTCCACTTTTAATTCTGATGCTATAAAGGATGTAAGCCTGTTTAAAGGCGGTATGCCGGCACAATACGGCGGGCGGCTATCATCAGTGCTCGATATTAAAATGGATGAAGGCAACAACCAGGATTACGTGGTACAGGGCGGTATAGGCCTTATTGCATCCCGGTTAAAAATTGAAGGGCCCATAGTAAAAAACAAAGGCTCGTTTATGATAAGCGCCCGGCGCACTTATATCGATGCTTTTCTTAAAGCATCGTCAGATACCACTGTAAAAGGCAGCAGCCTTTATTTTTATGATCTGAATGCCAAAGCCAATTATCATTTTGATGATAAAAATGTGCTTTACCTGTCGGGCTACTTTGGCAAGGATGTGTTGGGATTGAAAAACACATTTGGCACCAACTGGGGCAATTCAACTGCAACCCTGCGTTTTAACCATTTGTTCAGCAGCAAGCTATTCTCCAATACATCGCTTATTTACAGCAACTATAATTATACTATAAAAAGCTATCTGCCGGGTAATGACTTTGTGGCGGTATCAAAAATAAACGACATTAACCTGAAGGAAGATTTTCAGTATTTTGCAAGCAGCAGCCATACCTTAAAATTCGGCATCGATGCGCTGCACCATTCCCTCGCGCCGGGAAGCATTACCTCAACCGATAGCTCGAGCAGTTTCAATACAAAAATAATCGAGCGCCGTTACGGACTGGAAACGGCTGCTTACATGAGCGATGAATGGCATGTGAACAATAAACTAAGCCTGCTTTATGGGCTACGCCTAAGCGGGATATCGCTGTTCGGCCCCGGTACTTTTAGTACTTATAATGATGCCGGGAATACGGTTACATCCGCAGTTTATAAGCCGGGCCAAATGGTTAAAGATTATTTTAACCTGGAACCGAGGTTATCGGCAAGTTATAGCTTGAACGATCAAACATCAATCAAGGCGTCATACAACCGCAATACACAAAATATACATATCATCAGCAACTCAAACAGCAGCACCCCAACCGACCTGTATGTGATGAGCAGCAACAACATTAAGCCCGAAATAGCCGACCAGGTTTCAACCGGCTATTTCAGGAACTTTGCCGATAATGTATTCGAGTTTTCGACCGAAGTATATTACAAGTGGCTGCAAAACCAGATAGATTATAAAAACGGTGCTGAACTGATACTTAACCAGGATGTAGAATCGCAGTTGGTATATGGCACAGGCCGGGCTTATGGCATTGAATTATTCCTGAAAAAGAAATACGGCCGTTTTAACGGCTGGCTGGGATATACGTTATCTAAAACCGAAAGGAAGTTTGATGCCATAAACAATGGCAACTATTTCCCTGCAACGCAGGACCGCACGCACGATATATCAGCCGTAGGCATATACCAGTTTAGCAAGCGGTGGTCGTTTTCGGGCACGTTTGTATATGGCACAGGTAACGCTGTAACCTATCCCAATGGCAAATATGAATTAGGCGGGCTAACCACCTTTTATTATTCGCAGCGCAACGCTAACCGCGAACCATCAAATAACAGGCTCGATCTTGGCGCGACCCTTGAAGGCAAACCGCATAAAAAATACCATTCAAGCTGGACATTTGGCATTTATAATATTTATAACCACCGTAACCCGTATGCTATCACTTTTCGCGACAGCAAAACAAACCCCGGCACTACTGAAGCGGTTGAAACCAGCCTTTTTGGAAGAATACCTTCAGTAACCTGGAACTTTAAATTTTAAATGATGAAGCCGGACAGGAAATTTAAATACGGAATACTTTTAATGGCGATGATATTGCTTGTAGCCTCTTCGTGCCAAAAAGTTATCGACCTTAAACTGGATAACGCAACGCCGCAATTGGTTATTGAAGGAAATTTAACCGATGAAGAAGGAACACAGATCGTTACTATAAGTAAATCGGTAGCATTTTCAGCTGCCAATAATTTCCCGCCGGTAAGCGGCGCGGTGGTAAGCATCAGCGACAGTACCGGCTTTCCAAATATATTAACGGAAAAATCCCCGGGAGTTTATGTTATTTTTCCATACCAGGGGTTTTACGGGCGCACATATACATTAACTGTAAAGGTAAATGGTGTAACCTATACGGCTTCGTCAACCATGCCCCAGCCAGTTACGCTTGATTCGCTTTCCGCGAAAAGCGATGACCTGGGTAAAAAAAATCTGCGGACAGTTGTAGTAAATTACCAGGACCCGCCCAATGTGCCTAACCAATACCGGTTTGTTTTAACTATCAACAGTAAACAAGTTAATACCGTTTTCACTAATGACGATAGCTTTATCAACGGCCGCTACGTAAAGGAAGAGTTGTTCCAAACCGGTACTGATATTCATCATGGCGATACAGCACGGGTGCAGATGCAGTGTATTGATAAAAATATTTATAAATATTGGTTTAGCCTTAGTCAGCAGCAAAACAACGGCCCGGGCGGCGGTGTAACCCCTTCAAACCCGCCATCGAACATTAGTAACGGTGCGCTGGGCTATTTCAGTGCGCATACGGTTAGCAACCAGGGTATAACAATAAATTGATTTGGGGTAAACCCGATAGGGTGATGCTTTTGAGTATGGTGGATGTATGGTGTTTACTTGTCGGCGGAGGACCCACCCGGACATCGCTGCGCTTGTCCACCCTCTCTTCGCCTTCGGCGGAAAGAGGGTAAAAAAATCTAAACTTAGCTACATTGCGCCTTCGGCGGGAAAGGGTATATCGAACTTACATTATAAATTAACACAAAGATATTGCGGGCTAAAATACAAGGTGAATGTTAAAACCATTAAATTTATATTCTCGTATAACACCAAAACGCACCCGCTTGAAAAAAAACATTCTTATAATTTGTATCCTGCAGCTATTTGCAGGCCTTGTTTTTGGCCAAACCAAGGCAATTCCCTATGGTGATAACCCTGCAGCGGGCAGATATTACAACATACGCGGCATTAAAATGTACTGCGAAGTGTATGGTAAGGGAAAACCTTTACTGATGATACATGGCAATGGGGGCGATATATCGGCATTCTCAAAAAACATCCCTTATTTTTCAAAAAAATACATGTGTATAGTGCCCGATAGCCGCGCGCAAGGTAAAACGGTAGATGAACGCGATTCGCTTAGTTTTGAGATGATGGCCGATGATTTTGCCGCTTTGTTAAATGCCATGCATATTGATTCGAGTTATGTTTTAGGTTGGAGTGATGGCGGTATAAACGCACTGCTGCTGGCCATGCGCCATCCTGAAAAAGTTAGAAAACTGGCTTCAACGGGCGCTAATTTATGGCCGGATTCAACCGCTATCGCACCGCGCGACTGGCTGGGTGAGCGTGTTGAATACAGATCATCGAGGCACAGGATATTCAGGACAGTTGCCTGGCGAAACAGCCAGAAAATATTTATGCTGGATTGGACGCAGCCCCATATCCCTTTACTGGCGTTGCGAAAGGTAAAATGCCCCGCATTGATCATTGCCGGCGACCATGATGTGATAGTACTGAAGCATACGGTAGATATATATCAAAATATACCACACGCTTATTTATGGATAGTACCAAACTCGCCCCACGGTACCTTGCAAGCCCATGCCGATGAATTTAACAGGCAGGTGGATAAATTTTTTACCGAACCATTCCACGTTTGGCAATAATGGAACAGCCCAACAACCCGCTGCATGGCAAAACTTTAGAAGCCATTCTTAATGAATTGGTGGCCCATTATGGCTGGCCGGAATTAGGTTATCGTATCCGTATAAACTGCTTTTTAGATGACCCCAGTATAAAATCAAGCCTTAAATTCCTCCGTAAAACCCCCTGGGCCAGGAAGAAAGTGGAAGATTTGTATTTGGAGATGAGGGGTTGATTTTACATAATGCGTCATTCCGCTCGCGCGTTCCTGCTCATTCGCAATGACGTTTTATTTTACACTAATGTTTCCTTTTATTGTTCATTTTAGCTTTGGTGCCTGAACTATAGTTGTAAGTTTTGGCATTGGCTGCCTTTTTCTCATGGAAAGCCGAGCCGGTGGCAGATGTGTTTTTATCAGTTTTATTTTCGGGGGAAACTACTTTCTCTTTACGCTCGGTATCTATCACCAGGTCATCAGGCAATTCAGCGGGGAGCATCTTTTTGCCGATGGCCTGTTCAATTTTTTTAATGGTTGCCAGTTCAATATCGGTGGCAAAAGTTATGGCTAAAGTTTCCTCATTCGCTGTCGTTTTTATTACCCTGCTGATAAAAACCTCCTTATCGTCGGGTAGGTCAAAATGAATAATAAAAGGTATGCCGTTAAGGTCTATCATGTCGCTATTTTCGTTAGCTATTATTAATATGCGCAGCTTGTTATCATTTATAAAAGCTTCAATACCGGCCACACTTTTTGTTTCGCTAAACATAGGGTTCAGTACCGCTACCGAATTTTTTGTAGTTTGCTTCAGGTTATTGTAAACGGTATCAGCAGTAGTGCGGGTGTTTACAAATACAACAGCTTTGGTAAACAGTTCCTCATCCTGCATAAATAAATTCAGCAAGTTTAATTTGGTGCGAAAGTTAGGCACATTATACAATACCTGCTCATAAGTTTCTAACGACGATTCGCCCAGTTCATCAACCTCAACTATGGCAGGGAGTTTCATAAATGGCGCTATCATTTTATCCAGCTTTTGGTGCAACACTTCAGTAAACACCAGGTGCTGGCATTTGGTAATGCTGTTGGCCAGTTCGGCAACCGGGAGCTGCATACCCTGCTTAACTATTAATTCGGCATCATCAACAATAAACAGGTCGATCTTATTCAGGTTGAGGCCGAGTTTAAGATAAATGGCCCGGGCCCTGTCGGGAGTGGCCACAACAATGTCAGCACCATCGGCAAGGGCATCCATTTGTGCCTCGGTGCCAGGTGCAACATACAGGCCAACTATTTTTATGGAGCTGTTTTTATTCAGCGCATCAAACTGCTCAATAACCGAGAATACCTTATCCTTATCAGGTACCAGTATCAATACACGTGGTGCATCGTTAAACCCTTGCTTTATCCGGTTTAAAACACTGATGATATAAGTGCTGGTTTTGCCTGCCCCTTCAGGCGCAATGGCAATAACATCCTGCCCACCGATTATCCGCGATAATGTTTTCAGCTGAATTTGCTTCGGATACAGGTATCCCGCCTCTGTTAACGTCCGGGCCAACCCCTTATTCAGCTTAAATTTATCTAACCACACCATGCAAGTATTTATTAAGCCGCGAAGATAAGTATAAAAACTTGCGATGCTTTACTATTAGCTTAAGGTACTTGTTTTGAATGGATTTTATAGGATGGCATAGGGCAATTTGATAAGGTTATCAAGGGGATGGGTAGCGTTTTTACCTGCCAACGGTTTGACTCACCCCGACTTCGCTAAACCGCTTGTCGACCCTCTCTGCGCTGCGCGCAAAGAGGGTAAAGGCACTTAGCTTAATGACATTGCGCCTGTGGGGGAAAAGAGGGCCGAAATATCTGCCCAAATTAAGCGGAATTGGGCGGTTTGCTGTATCATTGCTGTCTCAATTTGAGACAGTTTGGGCTAATTGGGTTAATTTTTCGCTATAAAAATGTGATAAAATGGCGCTTTTTTATGTTTTTTTAACGAAAAAACGCCCGTTTTCGGAGTTTTTGATGAAAAAAGAGGGCTAAAATAAGGGTTTTTGAGCGTTTTGGAGGGTAAAAACGTCTCATTTTGGAGCATTTTGAGTGATTTTGAATTCATGATAAACCTGATAATGAGTGTGTTGTATTTTAATGCCGCTTTGTAATTACATCAGGTGTATCAAAGTGTCTCATTTCACTAAACGAGACAGTGCATTAGCAGTGAGGGGGTTACGAGGATTTTTTATCTTAGAAGTGCACGCCAAAAAATTAATTATTCCCCGATCCAATCCACACCATCCTTCATCAGCCCCAAAAACTCCGTTCGGGCGGGAATATCCAAATAAGGATAAGTAACTTTAGATAGATATAAACCCTGCGGATAGGCGGGGATGATCAGCTCCGGCGTAACCCTATGAGCCAAATAATGCTCAAATTCATCTATGCTCATTTCACCACGGCCAATTTCGAGTAAACGGCCCACAATAATGCGTACCATCTTGCTCAAGAAGCGGTTGGCCGAAACCTGGAACCGCAGCCTGTCACCACTTTGGCTGGTGAACAGCGTCGCCGAGCGTACGTTACATATAGTATGGTCTATCCGGTCGGGCATTTTGCAAAAGGCGCGGTAATCGGCATATAAAGGCAATAGGGCGCAGGCTGCCCTCATTTTATCAATAGCCAGGGTTTTATCAGCATAAAATGAACTAAAGCCGCTTAAAAAAGGGTCCTTATAGTTATGTATGAAATAATCATATGTGCGTTGTACAGCATCAAAACGGCAATGGGGGAGGCCATCCATGGGGATTATATCAAATACTGCAATATCATCGGGCAATATTTTATTCAGCCTAAACAGCAGGTCGAAATCCCATTCTTTTTCCGCATCGATGTGAAAAAAAAATTGTGCCGCATGTACCTGGGCATCCGTTCGCCCGCAGCCAATAATGGCTATGGCTGTTTTTAATACCTTACTGAGGCCGGTTTCCAAAGCTTCCTGCACATTTACTACCCCCGGATGTTTTTGCCATCCGCTATACCGCGTTCCGTGGTAACCTATGTGAAAAAAGTAGCGCAAAGTATTTTGATAATTATCAGCTAAGTAAACTCCCTTTTTAAGGGAGTTTAGGCCTTCTTTGGCGGCAGATCAAAAGCAATGGCATCGTGCTCAAAATGCCCTTTATGCGAGCCATCACAAAATGGCTTATTAGCCGAAAGCCCGCACCTGCATATTGAAACTATGGTGCGGCCCTGTAAGCCATAATTGTTGCCCTGCATATCAACTATCTCGAAGTCGCCATCTATTTTTACCGATCCGTTATTGTTTATTGTAAGTTTTGTTGTAGCCATTAGTTTTTTATTTGCGGCGAAGATAAACATTCGCCACACATAAAACCGGTCTATTTTTAACTTGGTTGGTGGCGATAAATAAAATAGAAAACTATTTGCTAAATCGTTATATAGTTATATTTTTGCTGATACGGTACTGAATACCAGTAAGCCAATTAAAACCAATTTTTAAATTATCGTAAAGTAATAAGCCCCCTTGTGTTTAACAGGTGCTTTAGCTAAAACGATTTTATATCTATTAATATCAAAGAATAAACCAGTTTTATGAAAACAAAATTACCCTATTTAGTTATGATAGCTTTACTGCTGATATTTAGTTGCAGTAAAAAAGGAACAACAAAAACGCAAACACCACCGGTAAAAACGCAACCGGAAGGAACTGCTTTAAATACAACATACAGCACATATACAATTACCTGCGCAAAGGGAGGAAATTTTATTGAGGTATCGGGCGATAACACACAAGGAACCAAATTACTCGATGGGACGGGACTTGACCTTACGCAATCATCGGTAAACCCTGCAGGCGGAGCATATAGGTGGATAAAATGGCTTGTCAGCAAGCAATCAAACGGGTATTTTACTATCATGAACCTGAACAGCGGCAAATATCTTGATGTACCTAACGGTACAACAACAGCCGGAACTACGCTCGATCAATACCGTGGCAATAACAACGACGGCCAATACTGGAGCATTACCACCGCCGATAACGGCAATTACAAAATAACCAACAAAGCAAACGGCCTGGCAATTACCAACCACGGCGCCTCAACAAGCGATGGGGCCGCTGTAACACAGGAAGCCTATACAGGCGCAACAAGCCAGCAGTGGGCGATGAACCCAATATCAGCCGACAGTTACCGTGATGATGCAGTAGTGGGCTTCTTTCAGCGCACCACTGGCTCTGATGCCTTTGATGGTGGTGCTTCGGTGCCGCTTACTTATGGCGCGAATAACGGGAAGGTGTTTTGGCAAACAAATGATACCTTTTATAGCCAGGTAGTTAATAATGAATTTAGCTGTGGGTTGATATTCCCTTACCATAATTCGGGTTTGATACAACCGGCTAACCATAGCTGGGACCCTGCGCAAACTAATAATCTTATTTCGCCTGATGGCCCGCAAATATTTCACGACAATAATGCCGGCTATTTGCTTTGGCCGGGCGCGGGTATTGAAATAAACGGGCATATATATGTGCATAACATTGAAGTAATAGCGGGTACTTTAACTACTGTTAACCAATACCTGTACGATATTACTGAAACCAGCAGTACAACCATCCCGGCGGTAAATCAAGTAGCAGTGCCCGGCATGACCGGCCAAACTAATATTGTTTATTCCATAGGTATGGTAAAACCAGGCGACGGTTATGTTTATGCCTACGGGACAGGAGGATTCGTAGGGGCGAATGTGTATGTGGCCCGCTTCCCTGAAACAAGCCCTGCAAGCTGGACATTTTGGAATGGCACCACCTGGGCGGCAAGCCCCAGTACCGATCAGGCTGCTGTTGTGGCCAGCGGGCCGATAAATAATAATACAATTGGCTACGTTAACGGTAAATATGTAATGATAGCAATGGATTTTGGCTTTACCTGCGACCAAACTACGCGTAATATGTATGCAGCAACAAGTAATAACCCAACGGGGCCGTTTACTACAAATAAATTGGTTTATACGCTGCCCGACTATAAACAGGGCCATGCGCCGGTTTACTACAACCCTACCATACATGCCGAGTTTGATAACGGACATAAAGAACTGTTGGTGGATTACTGTGTTAACTTTTACAGCAAAAACGACGGCACTGGTGCAAATTGCCTTACCCCATGTTCAAATCCGGATGGAAGTGAAGATCCCAACGATTACCGGCCAAAAGGGGTGAGGATACCATTTTCGTTAATAGGGTTATAATTCTTATGTCGTTAAATTGTTACTTAAAGCCCGGCGATTTTGCTAAATCGTTTTCTTTATATTTACAGAACCAATATTATTACTATAAACCGTTGTGTAAATAATGTTACATCTATCTAAAAAGTTTTCTTTATTAACACGGGCGTTGCTGATAGCAGGGTTTTTATCGCTTGCCTTTATAAATGCAACATACAGCCAAACAGCGTATTTTATTGATGGCTACCACGGTGGCGTGTGGGGCCATTACCCCGACTGGAACACCCGTTTTATGGCCGATCAGTTAAAAGCCCATCCGAACTGGCGCATTAACCTTGAAATTGAACCCGAGACCTGGGATGTAGCCAAAGTGAAAGACTCCGCAGCTTATGAAGATTTCAGGTCGCTGTTTGCCAACCAGTCGGTTAATGGCCGTATGGAATATGTAAATCCCGACTATGCTCAAAGCTATTTATTTGATATTGAGGGAGAAAGTATCATCAGTCAGTTTTATTATGGTATGAAGATGGTAAGGCGGCATTTCCCAACGGCGGTTTTCCCGGTGTATTCATCGGAGGAGCCATGTTTTACCAGTGCTTTGCCAGAGATACTGACCTCATATGGTTTTACATACGCCTCGTTAAAAAATCCCAACACCTGCTGGGGCGGTTACACCAGCGCTTACGGCGGCGAAATTGTAAACTGGGTTGGCCCTGATGGTACAAAAATTATTACTTCGCCGCGTTATGCTGTTGAGGCTTTACAGCCGGGCTCAACATGGCAAACTATTGCGTCGGGTAATTCACCGCAATATATTAGGGCATGCTTTGCGGCGGGAATAAAACACCCTATAGGTATGACTTTGCAAGATGCCGGTTGGAGGTATGGTCCCGGTCTGCGTGATGGCAGCAAGGCTTATCAACCAACTGAATACACCACCTGGCGCAATTATTTTGAAAACGTTGCCATAAAAAGTACTAATGATAACTGGAAATTTACACAGGAAGATGTGTTGGTGAGTTTGGTTTGGGGTTCCCAGATATTACAGCGGATAGCGCAGCAGGTAAGATATTCAGAAAATAAGATCATCAGCGCCGAAAAGCTGGCAACAATGGCAAGCGTATACAGTGGTACGGCTTACCCTGCCGATGATTTTGAAACGGCGTGGCAGACCTTGTTATTAGCGCAGCACCATGACTGCTGGATAGTACCTTACAACGGCAAGCCCGGAAATACCTGGGCCGATAAAGTGGTAAGGTGGACAAGCGCCACTAACCGCATTGCCGATAGTGTAGTAACGACTGACGAAGCGCAACTGGCAAAGCCATCATCTTCAAAAGGAAAATTTGTACGTATATATAATACGATCGGAATAAAAAGGAATGAATTAATAACGGTTGATGTTCCCGAAGAATGGAAAGGCAAAAGTATTGCTGTATTTACCAGCAGCGGTAAGCCAGTTTCATCACAAATTGTAGCTGATTCGGCATCAGCAATGCCGCAATTATTATTTAAAGCCAATGTGCCATCGATGGGTTACACCACTTATCAACTTAAACTGCAAAAACCTGCACCCGCTAAAGGAATATCCGTTACCATATTAAAGAACGGCAATTACAGATTAGAAAGTGATCTGTACATCATCACTATCGACCCAAAAAAGGGAGGCATTATAACCAGTATTATAGGTAAAGTATTAAATAATAAGGAATTTGTCGACCAAAATAACCCGCGCGGCTTTAATGAGTTGCGTGGCAATTTTTATAACGATGGCGGTTTTCACTCAAGTACCGAAAACCCGGCTAAAATAAGTGTGATAGAACGCGGCGCAGAACGGCTGAAACTGCAAATAGAGGGCAGTATCAGTGGCAATCCCTTTACCCAATGGCTTACCTTAACACAGGGCCAGCGCCGTATTGATATGCAGGTGAAAATAGACTGGAAGGGCAACCCGGGGATAGGTGAGCCCACTGCACCGGGCACTTATAAATCCACAACTTATAAAAAGTCGTTTTACAATGATAAGGAAAAACTGCTGGCCATGTTCCCGCTAAACCTTAAAGAACAAAAGGTATATAAAAACGCACCTTTTGACGTGCTGCAAAGCAGGCTGAAAAATACTTTTTTCACTACCTGGGATAGTATTAAGAACAACATTATTTTAAACTGGGTTGATGTTACCGATAGTAATGATAATTACGGCATGGCGCTTTTAACCGATCATACCACCAATTATACTCATGGCGAAGATTTTCCTTTGGGCTTAACACTTGAATATTCGGGTGTAGGGCTTTGGGGGCGCAATTACCGTATAACCGGCCCTACCAATGTACATTATGCGCTGGTACCACATGCGGGGAAATGGGATAAAAGCTTTATATGGACAGAAGGTACCAAATGGAACGAGCCGCTGATAACCAGGATATCAGATGCGAAGCCTGCCGGTGAAAATACTAAGTCGCTGGTGAATGTAAGCGGATCCGGTTTTGACATTACCGCTATGAAGGTTGATGGTAGTAATATAAACATACGTGTTTTTAATGCTGAAGGTGATAATGCCCCGCATAAAATAACATTTGACGGTACTGCTGCCAAAGTCGGCCTGGTAGAGCTTGATGGCCGTAAAAAACAAAACCTGACCTTAACAAAAGATGCCGCCGGAAAAACCATGATAATGGTTGCAATGCCGCGTTTTGGCTTCCGTACTATCAGGTTTTATAATGTGGCAGGCAATAAATAATATTTATTAACAACGCTTGCTAAATCGAGTTTTTTGAGTATAATTGATGGTTATTAAACCAATTAATCGCTAAATTAATCTTTTTTCTAATCGTGTTGAATAAACGCGTGATCAATACTAAATATATAATGAATCTTAAAAAGAAATTTTGTTCAGCCCTTTTGCTGGGTTTGGGAATTGGAAATTTTGTGCAAGCACAATCATTGGCACCATTTAAAGCTGGCGACAGGGTGGCGTTTGTGGGTAACAGTATTACTGATGGTGGCCATTACCACTCTTACATCTGGCTGTATTACATGACACATTTCCCGAACACCCGCATTACCTGTTTTAACGTGGGCATAGGCGGTGATAATGTAAAACAGATGAGCGACCGCTTTGAGTATGAGGTGCTGCCCAAAAAGCCAACAATAATGACCCTTACGTGGGGTATGAACGACAGCGGTTATTATGAATGGTTCAAGCCCGATGCTGCTGCTATTGGCCAGAAAGCGATTGATACTGCCGAAGCACGTTATATGGTACTGGATGCCAAAATGAAAAAGCATCCCGAATTTAAAAAAGTACTGATCCTGGGTTCGCCTTATGATGAAACTACCAAAAGCAATAAAAACCGCTATTATCCGGGCAAAAGTGCTGCTTTTGAAAAAATGATAGATTATCAGCAGGAGACAGCTAAAAAGAACGGCTGGCCTTATGTGGATTTTAACCACCCTATGATGGCGATAAACCAGGAATGGCAAAAAACTGATACCATGTTTAGCCTTACACCAAACGACCGTATACATCCTGACTATGACGGGCACCTGGTAATGGCCTATTTATTTCTTAAAACACAGGGCCTTGCCAGTAAACCCGTTGCTGATTTTAGCGTGAATGCCAAAACCAAACAGGTAAGCAAGGCGGTAAACTGTACAATAACCAATGTTACCGGTACAAATGATCATATTACGTTTAACTACCTGGCTAATTCATTGCCCTATCCTTTGGATACAGTTGCTGTTGGTGGTGGCTGGGGAAAACATAACCGCCAATCAGATGGAACAAAGTATGTGCCTTTTATGAAGGAGTTTAACCAGGAAGTATTGACCATTAGAGATTTGAAAGAAGGAAACTACAAACTCATTATGGATGGGCAGGAAATTGGGCAATGGAGCGCCGCCGATCTTGCTGCAGGTATTAACCTTGCTGAACAGACCTACACACCTGAATACCAGCAGGCGCTTGCTATAATGCATATGAACGAAGAACGCTGGGATATTGAAAAGCGCTTAAGAAATTACGCGTATGTGGAGTTTGACCTGTTAAAAGCAAAAGGACTTTTGTATGCAGATAATAAAGCCGCGATGGATACTGTGAACAAGACGTCGAAAAACAACCCTTTTGTGGGCGGTAACCGCGATAATTATATCAAGGCGCAATACAAGGCAGTTCGTGACGGCTGGCAGGGTGAGCAGGATGCCCTGGTAAACGAGATATACGTGGCTAACAAACCCAGGATGCATAAGGTAATTTTACAACTGGTAAATTAAAATTGATTTATGAGAAAAACGCTTGTTAAAATACTGGCAATTGCCTTTGTTGCTTTTGGACCAAGAGCCAAAGCGGCAACTGTTGATACTGCACTTACTTACAGCAATGCTATGCATAAAAGCATTAAAGCGGTTGTTGTTAAGCCTGGTGATTATTCAGCCGGCAAAAAATTCCCGGTAGTATACCTGTTGCATGGTTATAGCGGTAACTATGCTGATTGGACAAAGAACGACCCCGACAAAACAAGTATACAACAACTGTGTGACAGATATGACGTTTTAATAGTTTGTGCCGATGGGAATTTTTCGAGCTGGTATCTGGACAGTCCAATCGACCCTGCATGGAAATATGAAACCTATGTAGCTACTGAACTCGTAAACTATATCGACAGCCATTATTCAACTATAAAAGACCGGTCGGGCAGGGCTATTACAGGTTTGAGTATGGGCGGGCATGGCGCTTTGTTCCTGGCCTTCAGGCACCAGGATGTTTTCGGGGCTTGTGGCAGCATGAGTGGGGGAGTGGACCTGCGCCCTTTTCCTGATAACTGGGACATAGCGAAAAGAATTGGTAAATACAGCGAATTTCCCGACAGATGGGCAGCCTATAGCGTTGTTAACCTGGTGGATCTATTAAAACCCAATTCACTTGCTATAACTTTTGATTGCGGCAGCAGCGACTTTTTTTACCAGGTGAATAAAGATTTGCACAATAAACTGTTGGCGGCTAATATTCCGCATGATTTTACGGTTCGGCCTGGTGGCCATACCTGGCAGTACTGGGGCAATTCAATTAATTACCAAATGTTGTTTTTTAGCAGGTTTTTTGAGAAACAGCAGCAGTAGTGTCTTTTTTGAGTTTTGTAAAAAATCTGTTACTTTTTTATCAATACGTTAAACATGTATAAATGTACATACATTTTTAATAAAAACATCGATTTATAGCGTGAATGGGCAATATTATTGTAAAATTGGAGAATATTATCAGGCTATATATTTTTTTTAAAAAAATTTGCTAAACCGTTTTTAAGTTTTATATTAGCATCAGATTCTATATCTAATTATAAACCAATTTGTAATTAAATAATAAAAAATATTCAATGGGGCAAACGATGTATGTTGTACCTGAATGTTCTGTTTGGCTTATTTAAGGCTATGCAGATTGATTTTTTGTAATTACAAAATACTAAAAATTGTGCTCTAAAATATTTATTTAAATAACCAGATATGAGGAAAATTTACGTTTCTGCTATTACATTAATATTCTTCTCTTTTATGATGCTCGCGGTAGTGTCATGTAAAAAAGAAGGTTTTTTAACGGCAACCACAACAACAAACCTTACCCAGCAAACAGTTTTTAGCGATAGCGCCAATGCGGAAGGTTTCCTGGCCAATATTTATGCCAGTGTTGGTTTTGCTACCAGTCCTTCACGATTTGTATATAACCCGGGTGGCGCCAATGTTGTTTGCGGTGGTTTGGATGCAGCCTGTGATGAATCTGAAACATCGCACCAGTTCTCAACTGCGGCGCTTGCTTTCGCTACAGGTTCGGTAAATGCCATAAGCGTAAAACCGGGCACAGGTTATGACGATCCGTATAATACCTGTTATACCCAAATACGTGCTGTTAATCAGCTATTTGCAAATATTTCCAAAGTACCGCTAAAGCCTGCCAACAAAACATCTATGCTTGCCGAGGCCAGGTTCCTGAGGGCGTGGTATTATTTTATATTATTAGAACATTATGGCGGTGTGCCGCTTATAGGCGATAAGTTATTTAGTTATACTGCACCTATATCAGCAAAACGCAACACATTTGAAGAAACTGTAAATTATATAGTTTCTCAATGTGATTCAGCCGGCGCTTCGCTGCCAATAATTCAATCGGGTTTAAATTATGGCCGCGCTTCAAAAGGAGCATGTTTGGCATTAAAGGCCCGTGTATTACTATACGCCGCCAGTCCCCTGTTTAATAACCCTACACCTGGTGGCTTTGGCCCTAATGGTAATAAAACACCGCAGGATATAGCCAAGACTATCCCTGTTGTTGATGTTAACGGCCACACAATTATGATCGACCAAAAACCATTGGTTGGTTATGCATCATACGATAAAACACGCTGGCAACTGGCTGAAAATGCCGCCGCTGCGGTGATAGGACTTAATGCATACAGCTTATTTACCGATAGCACCAATATTAACGGTTACGGCGAGGTTGGTGCTTTCCAGAACCTTTTCACTCAAAGGGTTAATAATGAATATATTTTTCAGTTGATGCAGCCTAACAATAATACCTACCTGGAAGGCTTATTCCAACCGCCTTCGCGTACAGGTGCTAATGGCGCTTTCCCTTATCAGGGTATGGTTGATGCATTTCCAATGAAAAACGGGTTGCCTATCACTGACCCAAATTCAGGCTATGATGCAACAAATCCTTATGCTAACCGCGATCCCCGCTTAAAATATTCAATTATATATGACCAGGCATTAATGGGTAACCGTACGCCAAATGGCCAGATAGCAGGTTACTCACCGGTAAATATTTACCTTAACAATGGATTAACAGGCGGGACAGACGCTGTTTACCAGGGAACGCCTACCGGCTACTATAACAATAAAATGCTCGATCCGAATGCCATATCGGAGGGCTTTTTTAATACCAGTCAGCGTTGCCTGCCTTTAATAAGGTATGCCGAAATATTACTTGATTATGCCGAGGCCGCTAACGAATTTGAAGGCCCTACACAAAATGTTTACGATGCTGTGAACGCAGTGCGCCAACGTGCAGGTTTAAGTCCTTATCAATTACCTACAGGGCTTACACTAGATCAGATGCGTACTTACATACAAAACGAAAGGCGTGTAGAGCTTGCTTATGAAGGCCACAGGTTTTTTGATGTAAGGCGATGGGTAATTGCCGACCAGGCAGAAAACATTATAGGAAAAGGTATGGAAGTTGACAGGACCAACGGCGTACCTACCTATAAAATATTTGATGTGCGCTCGCACGTATTCAGCACTAAGATGTATTTATGGCCTTTCCCGCAAACAGAAATTGGCAAAGGGGCCGGGTTGGCGCAAAACCCCGGTTATTAATAGGCGATATATTTAATTACAATCAGATAAGTAAACACTTTATGAAAAAGCTTAAAAATTTTAACAAACTGAATTTTTTGCTGGTCATCCTCGCTCTTTTAGTGTGGTCATCATGCAAAACAGATAAAATAACCCCGGTGGCCGAACCGATAAAAGACCTGACCGGTACATGGAAAGTGGTCAAGGCTTCAAGAAATGGTTCCAACCTTTTTGCCCTGGTTGATACCTCGGTCATCAACTTTAATAAATTCACTATAAAATTTAGCGGCAATACATACACGCTTAATAATCCGTTGCCGTTCATAGTTTCGCAAAACGGCACGTATGCACTGGATAACCCGCAGTTCCCGTTTAAAATTATGTTTACGCAAACAGGCGCTTCAGCACCTTTATCTACGGCGTTTACTTATCCAATTGTAAATGGGGTTAGGGTACTTACGCTGGTGTTTAGCCCCGGCTGTCCGCAAAACTCTTATTCATATTCACTTGAAAAGGTTAACTAACTAATAAAATACAAAAGATATGAGATCACGTTTCAATATAAATATTAAAGGCAAAAACTTATGGAAGGTTTGCGCCTTATTCGCTCTTGCTGTTTTCCTGGTATGCTGTTCTATCGTAATTTCCGAGCTTGATCAGCCAACAACCGGTATTGCAGGGCAGGTATTGCCTATTACAGCCCATTGCACGGTATCAACTAATATTCAGAATGGCCCTATACTGGCAAATTATATTATTGGTTTTTTAATGCCAAAAGGATGGGATGCAGGTAAAAATACCACTGTAACCTATCATAGTTCGCTGGGTGATGGTAATATGGAGCAGATGCCAGCATCAATACTTGAGCCTGAAAGTGTAGGCAATGGCACAAACTTAAGCTATTCCCAGGCTATGTTAAAAAAATTCGGTATCGGCCAAAATATAGTAAGCGATATGGAATGGGTGGTGTTTCGCTCAACTCAGCAAATAAGTATAGCTAACGTAATTACTATAACAGGCCAGATAGATTTAAAAATTACAGCAGGTGTTGATGGTAATACTACCATTTTTAAACCAGCTTATGTGATTTGTGAAAGTGTTGACGGGTTAAACCATTGGGACGCTAATACACCTGATTATGGTTATTTAAACGGCCCGCGCTTAACGGTTACCGGCCCTGGCGATATTGTTGATCTTTGCGATCCGTTGCTTACCAGCCTTGACCCGCCAAAATCACTTGATAATGATTTTGTTACCTTAACTTACAATGAAAAGCTTGATACTGCAAATAAAGTAAAAGGCCCTAATTTTTACCTATGTGTTGATACTGTATTAACCAGTGATAACAAAGTACTGACCGGTTTTTGCACACAGTCGGCCAAATCACTGTTAACACAAACAACTTCAAACAGCGGCTTATACAAGATCACTTTCTGGCCGCGGTCGTTCTTTAGTTTAACTGCAGGCCAAACAGCAAGCGAAATGATATACCATATTATTGACGCCAATGGCAACCGGGTAGGTTTTGCCGATGCTGATGGCGCCTTTATATATAAGTTTAAGTGTGATTGACGGGGGGTATACAACCAACCCTCCAATAGTTATTATGTACGAATGTTTTAACTTATTTTAAGTTAGAACTGCTTACAGGTTCTAAATTATATTTTCATTTTCAACAACAATTTAAATCTGATTCTATGCTTTATTGCTACTCAAAAAAATGCTTTACGGGAATCATCATATTGATGCTTATGCTGGCAAAAACCAGCTATGCCGCCCTGCGCGATACAACGGTGACACGGGGCGCCAATACTGCCGACTGGATAACTGGCACAGTTGTAAACCAGGACAATCGTACCTTAAAAAATGTTAGGGTATATGTAAATGATAGCACAACAGTTGTTAAAACCGATGAGTACGGCCATTTTGGTGTAAAAGCTCCGGTAGGTACCGTGCTATATTTTAAAGCGAAGGATTATAACTCTACCCAGGTTACAGTTAGTGATACTGCCGCAATAACTGTTAGGTTATTAGATACTTATTTAAAATCACCGCACACTATTGATGTATTGTATGGCACACAAAGCGCCGAAAGCGAAGTTGGTGCAGTATCAACCATATATACCAACCAGCTTACTACAACCCCTGCATCCTTATACGTATATGCATTGCCTGGCCAGCTTCCGGGTTTATACACACAACAACGGAGCGGTTTCACCTCGTTTAACACAGCCGCATTGTTTACAAACGGTTTCGGGCAAAACTTTATTAACGCGTCATCGCAAAATAACCGCAGTAGTGATAATTCCGAAATAGGTATTACTGTTCGCGGGCAGGTGCCTGTTACGGTAATAGATGGTGTACAGCGCGAAATATCATCAATAGATCCTGAAAGCATAGAGTCTATCTCGGTGTTAAAAGACGCCTTATCAACCATGCTGCTGGGTATAAATAGTTCCAGAGGTGTTTTATTAGTTACTACTAAAAAAGCACAGGAAGGCAAACCCCGCATATCATTTACTGCCGAAACAGGTATACAGCAATCTCTTGGTTTACCCAAACCTTTATCGGCCTATCAATATAGCTATCTTTATAACGAGGCGCTGAATAATGATGGCCAGCAGCCATTTTATACAGCCGATGATTTTAACGCGTATAAAAACCACACCGATCCGTTCGGTCATCCGGATGTAGACTGGTTCAAAACTATCCTGCGTAAAAATGCACCTGAAACCGCTTATAAATTAAACGTGGATGGTGGCAGCCGTATAGCTAAATATTCTGTCGGCTTAAGTTATTATGACCAGGCAGGCATATTTAACACATCGCCGGCATCAACTTATAATACTAATAACGATCTAAACCGTTACATCATTAATTCGGATGTTTCGGTACAGGTTAATAAAAATTTAAATGTCGAGCTGCAATTGTTTGGCCGTGTGCAGCAAACACGTGAACCTGGTGGTGGCGAGTCTAATATATTAGCACTGTTATACACTACGCCAAACAATGCTTATCCTGTTTACAACCCTAATGGATCATTTGGTGGTTCGTCCCTTGGATCAGCATATAGTAACAATTTGTTGGCTATGACGGAGTATTCAGGGTATATCCAGAATAATACCGATGATATACTTGCAAATTTAGATCTGAATTATAACCTTAATGGGGTAACAAAAGGATTATCGGTAAAATTAAAGGGTAACCTGTCATACCAATCAGCCAACTCGCTCGACCGTAGTTTGCAGAACTCCGCCTATGTTTTAAATAAGGACAGCAGTTATACAGCTATTGGTAAAACAGTTTCTCAAAACAACACGTTTGCAACGGTTTTTACCGCCCGGCAATCATTTGCTCAGGCAACGCTTAATTATAACAGGCAATTTGGTAAAAGCAACATAAGCGCTGTATTGCTTTATGATACAAAATCACTTAATACAAATTACGACTTATCGGCAGTAACAACCGACAGGGCGTTAAAAGGCGCTTATAATTATGACGGAAAATATTTTGTTGAAGCAGCGGTAAACAGCAGCGGTTATAACAGGTATACACCCGGCCACCAGTACGGTTTGTTTTATGCTGGTGGTTTAGGATGGCAAATGGGCAAAGAGTCGTTTATTAAAGATAATCTTGATTGGATAACTTCATGGAAATGGCGAGCTACTTACGGTACAACTGGTAATAATAACGTTGATACTTATTCATATTACTCGTTTGTGCAAACTTATAGCGGCAGTAATTTTAACTGGACTTATTATACAGGAACCGGTCGTAACCAACAGTTTACGGTTTATGACAACAGTATTGCCAACCCGTACTTAACATGGGAAAAAGCACATAAGTTTAATTTTGGTACCGATATATCTTTATTCAAAGATCACCTGCAGTTAACAGCAGATTATTATCATGATAAATATTATAACCTGTTACAGTTAAGGGGGGCCACAATAGCCTTGTTAGGTACTGCATATCCTTATGAAAATATTGGTGTAGACCTTTACCATGGCTTTGAGTTTTCGGCAACGTATAACAACAACATTAATAAGTTAAACTATTTTATTTCCGGTAACTTCTCAACCCAGGCAACGAAAACTATATTTGCCGATGAGGAAACCCCCCTGTATCCATGGAACCGCTACACAGGCTTACCTACAAATACGATATTTGGCTATGAAGCCGATGGATTTTACGGGCCAAATACCACTAACGCCCCAACCTACCAGGGTTATGCTCCAAAAGGCGGTGATGTTAAGCTGAAAGACCTGAATGGCGATGGTGTTATAAACCAGTTTGATGAAGCCCCCATTGGTAATTTAAAGCCTTTAATGTTTTATGGTACTTCACTGGGTATTAATTACCAGGGCTTTAGCATAAGCGTAATATTGCAGGGCGTTTTAAATCGTACAATTAGTATAGATAACTCCGAATACCAGCCATTTGCAGGTTTAGGCTTCCTGGGGTCGGCGCCACAGGGGCAGGCTTACCAAAATGCAACAAACAGGTGGACACCCGAAACCGCTTCAAGCGCGCAACTGCCTGAATTGTCGTTCGCTAATGAAAAATTCAACGGTAACAATACTGCCTTTTCATCATTCTGGTTGCGCAATGGCGACTATATAAGATTGAAAAATGCTGAAATAGGCTATACTTTACCTTATTCTATTGCAAGAAAACTGAAGTTCTCGAATATAAGAGTGTTTGTAAATGGCGAAAACCTGTGGACATTGGCAGGTTTCCAGGGCCAGGACCCGGAGGTTAATTTAAGCCAGGGCGATCCTTACCCGATCCAGAGAGTGTTCAATGCAGGTATCAGTGTTAAACTTTAGTTTTTGATAATTTATATAATTAAGAATATGAAAAATTATAAAAGTAAAATATTAATAGGAATAGGGTTGATAGCATTGATAGCAGCATCATGCAGGAAATCTGAAAAGTTCCCGGTTGATAAAGTAAGCGGCATTTATATATTCGATCCACGCGACTCGGCAGGTACCAATGCATTGAAATACTTGCTTAATGTTTATAATGTGATAGAAAATGGTCATAACCGCGTAGGCGGTGATTATCTTGACGCAGCAAGTGATGATGCTGTATCATCATCACCGGGTGGCCAGGTTACCATATTGGCAACAGCTGGTTACAGTGCCATCGACCTGCCTGCAAATGAGAATGTTTGGTCGAGCCAAAACCAGTATAATACAGCCAACTATTGGAATGGCATACGCTCGGCTACAGAGTTTATGAACGGTATTGGCGTTGTACCTGTAAAAGATTACATCGGCGCTAATGGGAAGATCAACAGCATTGGTGTATCAACCAGGTATATATGGCGCAACGAGGCCCGCTTGCTAAGGGCTTATTTTTACTTTGAATTGGTAAAACGCTTTGGCGGTGTGCCATTGTTGGGCGATAAAGTATATAATGTAAACGATAACATAGCTATACCACGCAGTTCGTTTGCCGATTGCATTAGCTACATAGTGAGCGAATGCGATAAGGCGAAAGATAGCCTGATAACTGTACCGCTGGATTTTCCGGCACAAGATAACTATAGGGTTACCAAAGGCGCGGCACTGGCGTTAAAAGCCAAAGCATTGTTATATGCAGCAAGCCCCGCCTTTAATGATCCTTCAGGCGCAAATTCAAATCCGCTTACCGGTTATCCAAGCTATTCGGCATCGCGCTGGCAACTGGCAGCTACCGCTGCAAGTGATGTGATGGCCCTGAAGGCTTATAGTCTTGATCCGAATTTTAAAAATATCTTCCTTACTCAAAATGATCCGGAAGTTATTATGCTGCGTACTGCCAACAGTACCGGGCCAACTAATAATGTAGAGAGCAATAACGGCCCCGTAGGGTTCGCTTCAGCAGTGGCGCAGGGCCGTACCAGCCCTACACAAGAGCTGGTTGATTCATATCCAATGAGCAATGGCTTGCCTATTACCGATCCTGCCTCAACTTACGACCTTAATAATCCCTACAATAACCGCGACCCAAGGTTTTATGCTACCATACTTTATAATGGCGCGCCATGGTTGGGCACAACCCTGCAAACTTATGAAGGCGGTGTAAGCAAGCCAAATAACGGCCAAACCGAAACACTTACCAGTTATTATATGTGCAAATTCATGGGTCCGCAAACAGGTTCCAATTTCCAGGGCCATGATGAAGATTGGGTGATTTTCCGCTATGCCGAAATTAAACTGGATTTTGCTGAAGCAAGGAATGAAACCGATGGCCCTGTTGATAGCGTTTACCAACAACTGAGGGATTTAAGGAACCGCGCAGGCATTGCAATAGGCGATGGTAATTATGGCTTGCCCGCAGGTATGACAAAAGACCAGATGAGGGCCGCCATACAAAATGAAAGGCGCATTGAAATGGCTTTTGAAGAACAACGGTATTTTGATATACGCAGGTGGGGAATTGCCAAAACGGTAATGAACCAGCCGCTTATGGGCTTATCAATAACAAATTCAAACGGAAACTTAACATATAACCCTATACGGGTACTCGTACCTAAGTTTATAGCGCCAAAAATGAACGTTTATCCGATACCGTATGATGAAGTATTAAAAAATCCAGCCATAGGGCAGGCACATCAAAACCCGGGATGGAATTTTTAATTAAAACATTTCAATTTAACCAAATTAAAAAAGCTGTTATGAGAAAAATAATACTTTTCTTTCAAATTATAATAATAATGCTCCCGGCTGCATTGTATGCCCAAAATAAAACGGTATCAGGTACGGTGAGAGACGGTGAGGGTGTTTTGCCCGGTGCTACAGTAGTTGAGAAAGGCTTGCCTACTAATGGTGTAACCACCGACGGTAATGGTAAGTTCAAGCTCACCCTAAAGGGAACTTCAGAAGTGCTGATAGTAAGGTTTATTGGCGATATTACGCGTGAAATAAGCGTTGCAGGAAAATCCAGTGTTGATGTTCTCATGTCGACCAACAGCCACGGGCTTGATGAAGTTTCGATAGTTGGGTTTGGTAAAACAACCCGTATTACAAATACAGGCTCGGTAAGTTCAATAAACGCCGCCGAGATACGTGAAATACCTACCGCTAACGTGCAAAATACACTTGCAGGCAGGTTGCCGGGCTTTTTCTCGCAACAAAGTTCTGGCCAACCAGGTAAAGATGCTTCTGACTTTTTTATCCGTGGTATAAGCTCATTGAACCCTGCAGGTAACCAGCCGCTTATAATTGTTGATGATATTGAGTATACCTACGACCAGTTACAGCAGATAAACGTTAACGAAATTGAAACCATAACCATATTAAAAGATGCATCGACCACAGCAATATATGGTATAAAGGGTGCAAATGGTGTTTTGGTAGTAACCACACGTCGCGGTAAGGCCGGTACGCCAAAAATTAACTTCCGGGCTGAAACTGGCATACAATCAAATACCATCACACCGAAATTTCTTGATGCTTATCAATCTGCTTTATTAATTAACCAGGCTACTGCCAATGATAATGAAGTACGGGTTTCACAAACCCCTTTACCGTTTAATCAAAATGATCTTAATTTGTTTAAAAGTGGTGCCGATCCATATGGTCACCCTAATGTAGACTGGTATAATGAGATCGTAAACAAATACAGCTATCAAACCAATGCTAACCTTGATATATCGGGCGGTAACGAACAAATAAAATACTTTATATCAGGTGGCGCCCTTAATCAGGATGGTAACGTTAAGAATTTCCCTGATCCGCGCGGCGAAATAAATAATAACTATTATTTTACCAGGTATAACTTCAGATCGAATCTTGACATGAAAGCCAACAAAACGCTGGATTTGCGATTAGATGTAACCACCCGTTTCTCTGACTTGAACCAGCCCCTGGCCGAAGGTTCGGTAGGCGAGTTGTATGATTTCACAAAAGAAACGCCATTTACAGCACCCTTTTTAAATCCTAATGGCACTTTTGCTTATGCATACTCACCATTTAACACCGGGCATTTGCCTACATTAAATGCAAGGCTTGCATCGGGCGGTAATGATAATTCAAGGAGGACGGATTATAACGTATTGTTTAATGCCGTACAAAAACTTGATGCGTTTACACCAGGGCTTTCAGCTACAGCACGTGTTGCTTACTCAAGCGTTGAGCAGTATAGCGCCCAAAAAAGACCAGGAAGTTCGGCAATACCATCATACCATTATGATCCTACTTCTAACACTTATACCCTTAACCCAAGTGGTGCGTATGTGTTCCCTACATATTCACAAACAGGGCAAACAGATTTTTATACAACCGATGTTAACGTACAGCTATTTGCTAATTATGATCGTACATTCGGTTCATTAAACCATGTTACAGGTTTGTTTTTGCTTAACCAGGATGCAAACACAACTTATGCTAATAACACCATTATATTAGATCCTAAACAAGTTGCCGTACCGGCAAAATTCAGAGGGCTTTCCATCAGGGGTGGTTATGACTACGCCGGGAAATACTTATTTGATATTAATGCCGCCTATAATGGTACCGACCGTTTTGCCGCAAACCATCGTTATGGCTGGTTCCCAGCTGTTAGTTTGGGCTATGCCATGAACAAAGAAACATACTTTAAAAATCTCTTCCCATCTGTTGGGTTATTTAAATTAAGGGGTTCTTATGGTATAGTAGGGTCTGATGCTGCGCCTGGTAACCGGTACGTTTATACCCAATTCTATACCCAGGGCGGTGGTTATAATTTTGGACAGACCGAAGCAGATTATAATTCTTATTATGAAAATGCCTTAGGTAACTCCAATGTAGTTTGGGAACGTCAGAAAGAACTTGACCTTGGTTTGGATATGAACTTATTGAAAGATAATAAATTATCGATAACATTTGATTACTTCCACAATATCCGTTATGACCAGTTGATCACCCCTGCAGCTATATCAGAAGTATTAGGTGTAGGCCTCCCGGCTGTAAACATTGGTAAAACACAAAACCAAGGTTTCGACGGACAAATAGGCTATCATAGTAATATTGGCAAAGTGCAGTTTGCAACCAACTTTGTTTTCTCGTATGCTAAGAACAAAATATTATTTGAGGATGAACCGCAGCCTGCATCGCCGAATGAAGCACAAACAGGCTGGCCAATAGGTCAACCAATTGGGTATCATTTTGTAAATTACTATACTGCTGCTGAAGCTCAGGAAATAAATACTTATGAAGATGCACATGGAGGCAGTAACCTGGGAAATACAATAGGAGCACCGGTTGGAGAAAAAATAGAAGCAGGTGACCTTAAATATTATGATTTTAACCATGATGGTGTAATTGACGAGCTTGATAAAACACATATAGGCCATCCAAATTTGCCAAATACTACACTTGGTTTAAACCTGCAGGCATCATACAAAGGTTTTTCGTTAAGCGTATTGTTCCAGGGATCATTTAATTACAGTTTTATTGTGACCGGTACAGGCATCGAACCATTCCAGAGCCAGTTTCAGCCTATCCACCTTCAGGCATGGACCCCTGCAACCGCGTCAAGCGCGCAATTCCCAAGGTTAACACAAATACCTAACACGATTAACAGCCCAACCTATTATCCTTCCGATTACTGGTTGATCAATGCTTATTACATCCGTTTAAAAACTTTGGAACTACGTTATGTATTGCCAAGTAATTTACTGCCATTCCACTTAACTGCCGGTAGCATTTACTTAAGCTGTTACAACCTGTTCACTTGGGACAACTATGATAAATATCAGCAGGATCCCGAAATTAAGACTAATACCGTTGGCGATGCTTACATAAACCAGCGCGTTGTTAATCTTGGTGTGCAATTAGGGTTTTAATTAACCAGGCATACACCATATAATTAAATAATGGCATCCCATAAACCGGGGTGCCATTAACGTTTAAACGGGTTTTTATTTATCAATATCAATAGTTTAATTTAGAGGCATGTTTCCAACCCTGTCTGATCTTTTTGCGTATTTGTTTCACATCCATTTACGCTTGCCTGTTCAAACATTTGGATTTTTTGTAGCCCTGTCATTCCTGCTTACTTACCTGGCTTTTGTATCGGAATTTAAGCGGAAAGAAGCCCAGGGACTTATTCATGCTTTTAAACGCAAAGTAATGGTTGGCACACCACCATCCATCCCCGAATTGGTATTTAACGCCTTGTTGGGTTTCGCATTTGGTTATAAAATATTAGGCGCTTTATTTAGCTATAATAACTTTATTAGTAACCCTAAAACCTATATGCTATCGGCACAGGGCAGCCTTGTTGCGGGCCTGCTTTGTGGTGGTGGCTGGGCTGCCTGGGCTTATTACGACAGGAAAAAGGCGCAATTGCCCGAACCTATAGAAAAGGAACAAATGATACACCCTTATCAGCTTATGGCGCGCATAACCTTTTGGTGCGGTATAATTGGTTTTATTGGGGCGAAATTATTTGATACCGTAGAGCATATCAATTACTTTTTGGCCGACCCGGTGAACGCCTTGTTATCATCAAACGGGTTTACTTATTTAGGGGGATTCCTATTCGGGATGCTTACATTTTTTTACATCGGTACGCGAAATGGTATGAAGCTGCCCCATGTGTCGGATGTTGGCGCGCCGGGGATAATGCTGGCCTATGGCGTTGGCCGCATAGGCTGCCAGTTATCGGGTGATGGTGATTGGGGGATAGTGAACACGCAACCAAAACCCGGCTGGTTAAATTGGTTGCCCGATTGGATGTGGTCGTTCAAATTCCCGCACAATATTATAAACGAGGGCGCCTACATACCCGGCTGCAATGGCGACCATTGCAATGTGTTGGTAAAGGGGGTTTATCCCACCTCATTTTATGAGGCAGTGATATGCATAGCAATGTTCGCCTTTTTGTGGGCGATACGGAAACATATACATAAGGCAGCGCTGATGTCGTACCTGTATCTTATCCTCATTGGCATAGAGCGTTTTTTCATTGAATTTATCCGCGTAACTATTAAATACAACATATTCGGGGCCATGCTTTCCCAGGCACAAATATTGAGTGCAGGGATGTTCCTGGTAGGCGTTGGCGGTATTATCTATTTGTATTTTATTAAGAAGCCATCTGGTCATAATCTCTCACCAGCTAAGTAATAATTTTATATCACATTCGCTCAAAATAAAAAATATAATTACTTTTAGTTACCAATTATAAAACGATTTAGTTATGCGTAAAATAGCATTTGCTTTAGCTTTTCTCTTATCATTAAATTTCGCATTAGCACAACAACCCAACCTGGTGCAATATGCCAATACGCTGCAGGGCACTAACTCAAAATACGAACTTTCGTGGGGTAATGTAAACCCGATAACATCGCTGCCATTTGCTATGAACGCCTGGGTTGCGCAAACCAATAAAGATGGCGAGGGCTTTAAATACCAATGGGAAACCAAATCTATCCGCGGGTTTGAGCAAACGCACCAGTGCAGCCCTTGGGTGAGCGATTATGCAGTTTTTTCGCTGATGCCTGTTACCGGCAAACTGGTAGTGAACCAGGATGCCCGCGCAGCCACTTTCGACCATAAAAATGAAATTGGCAGACCGAATTATTATAGGGTGAAGTTTGATAATGGCATTAGTACTGAAATGTCGCCTACCCAGCGTGGCGCGCATTTAAGGTTTACTTTTCCCAGGGGCGCATCATATATAGTTCTTGACGGCTATACTAAAATGAGTGCCGTTAAGATCTATCCTAAAGAACGCAAGATAACCGGTTGGGTCGATAACGTACGCTGGGCGCCTGCGGGTTTTAAAAGTTATTTTGTGATAGTGTTTGACAGGCCTTTTGAGGATTATGGTACATGGGAGAATAAACACGACAGCATAAGCAACAAGAATTTGGAAAGCGAGGGGCAGGGCGTTGGCGCTTATATTAAGTTTAAAGATGGTGCGGTGGTACAGGCCAAAATAGCATCGTCATATATAAGCCCTGAGCAGGCAGAGGTGACTTTTGAGAAGGAATTGGGGGATAAGAAGTTGTTTGATGATACAAAAAATGCATCATATAAAGTTTGGAACGGCTTGTTTAACCGGGTTTTAGTTGAAGGTGGCACCGAACAGGAAAGGCGTACATTCTATTCGTGCCTGTTTAGGGCGAATTTGTTCTCGCATGAATTTTTTGAATATGGAAAGGACGGCAAGCCGTATTACTATAGCCCGTATGATGGTAAAGTGCATGACGGCTTTATGTATACTGATAATGGATTTTGGGACACCTTCAGGGCACAATTCCCGCTGAATTGTATTTTACACCCTACCATGCAAGGCCAGTATTGCGAGGCTTTGCTTGATGCGTACGACCAGATGGGCTGGCTGCCGGCATGGTCGCAGCCTGGCGAAACGGGAGGGATGTTGGGGAACCATGCAATATCGTTGTTAACCGATGCCTGGATAAAAGGCATACACAGCTTTAACCCGGATAGGGCATTGAAAGCGTATTTTCATGAGGCTACTAATAAAGGGCCATGGGGCTCGGCTAACGGGCGGCCCTGGTGGAAAGATTACTGGACCATTGGCTATATCCCTTATCCGCAGTCGCAGGGCTCGGTAGGGCAAACGCTGGAATCGGCTTATGATGATTTTTGCGGATACCAACTGGCTAAACAAACCGGTAATACTTTTTATGAAAATATATTTTCAAGGCCAATGTATAACTATAAAAACCTGTGGGACCCGGCAACCAAATTTATGCGTGGAAGGGGCGAAGACGGCAAATTCGCGCCAAATTTTGATCCGCTGGATTGGGGCGGCCCGTATACCGAAGGCAATGCCTGGCATTGGGTATGGTCGGTTTTTCATGATACCCAGGGTCTGATAAATTTATTTGGCAACGATAAGGCCTTTACCAATAAGTTGGACTCGGTGTTTACTTTGCCCAATACCATTAAAGTTGGCGGTTACGGGCAGGTGATACACGAAATGACAGAAATGAAGCTGGGTAACATGGGCCAGTATGCGCAAGGCAATGAGCCGATTCACCACATGATATATTTATACGATTATGCGGGCCAGCCATGGAAAGCGCAGCAGCATTTGCGCGAAGTGATGGATAAATTATATAACTCAACCGAGAATGGTTATCCGGGTGATGAGGATGAGGGCCAGATGTCATCGTGGTATGTATTAAGCGCGATGGGGATTTACAGCGTTTGCCCGGGGACCGACCAATATGTGATAGGCAGCCCTGAGTTTAATAAGGTGACCATCACCCTTGAAAATGGAAAGAAATTTGTTATTGAGGCAAATAATAACAGTAAACAAAATGTTTACATACAAAGCGGGACTTTAAATGGTAAGGTATACAACCATAACTGGATAAAATACAGCGATATTACTAATGGTGGCGTATTGCATTTTGTAATGGGGGATAAGCCGAATAAGGAGCGTGGCATAGCGCAGGCCGACAGGCCGTTTTCATTAAGCATCCCAACTCCCTAATACACTCAGTTCGACCTTTTAAGTGTATTGTGATATTTTTTGCCGTTCATCAATATATCCAGCCCTATGGAATCGGCATAAACCTTGCCTGAATTTGGTATGCCCTTCCCGTATAGGTCAACCTTAAAATTAATGCTGTCGCCGGTTATTTTGCCATCGGTTATTGCAAAGTTACCACTGGGGAATGCCAGGTTCCCCGTAAATTTATCGCCTGTAGTTTTAAAGGTATAGGCAACCGTAACCTCGCTTCCATCGCCGGGTTTTAAGGTAGTTGTCCATTTACCATTAATATTGTTTACAGCGGCATAGCAAAGCACAAAGCTGCCTGCCAGCAATAGGGTTGTCATAATTTTCTTTTTCATAACCAGCGATTTATGTAAATATAAAACCCCGGCAACCAAAAAGCAAACTATTTAGTCCGTGTCAATACCGTATGGGCTTCTTTATCCTGGCACTCAATGTCAAGGCTTACCGAATCAGGGTAAAACTTGCCGGTATGCAGTAACTGCATTTTTTGCAGGGTAACGGTGAATGTAAACTCTGAACCGTGCAGTTCGCCATCTACTATGGGCAGGTCGCCGGTAGGGCCTTTTGCGGTTCCGGTGAGTTTGTTACCATCTACCTTAAAATCATATTTTAGTGGGTAATTGATGCCGTCATCGGTTTTTAGGATTCCATGCCATTCGCCATTAAGGCTTGTTGAGGCGGCGAAACAAACAAAAATGCAGCATAGCAGCATTAGTGATAAAGAAAACAACTTTTTCATAGCGTGTTTTTTTTATCGACATAAAGGTACGAGCGTAATAAAAGCTTAAAATTACTGCCATGTTAAGCTTTTAATAAATAGTTAATAGTTAACGTGCTGTTAATGTGCGAAATGAAAACAATAAATTAAGGCTATGTTAAATTTAGAAAAATAGCTATCCTTGCGAATAACTGTTAGTAATACATTATATATAAAATATTACTATACTTGTATAGCCAAATCAATAAACCAATTCCCGATGAAAAAATTGTTACTGCTTATCCCATTGCTGACAGGGTTTTTAACTGCATCTGCACAAAATGTTTCTTTAGTAAACGGTTGGAAGTTCATGCCCGGCGATTCCGCGCAATGGTCGGACCCTAACTATAGTGATAAAAATTGGCAGCCTATAAGCACTGCCGAAAGTTGGGAACCGCAGGGCCATGAGAAACTGGATGGCTTTGGCTGGTACAGGCTACATGTGGTTATACCATCCTCGTTAAAAAACAGTGCCTTTTTTAAGGATAGTACCCGCTTTGAGCTTGGATATGGGGATGATAGTTATGCGGTTTACCTTAATGGCCAATTGATAGGCAAAAATTATAACACCGACCCCAAAACAGGTTTTTATGGTTTATGTAACGTAGTAATTAAGGCTAATGATCCGGCGATATTGTGGGATAAGGAAAACGTATTATCGGTACGTGTATTTGATACTGGTGGCGCTGGCGGTATTTATGGAGAACCCGAAAGGTTCAAGATCAGTATGGTTGATATTATGGATTACGCCCAAATAAATACTGATGGTGATTTTAGCTATGGCGATAATAATACGTTGAGCAAAACTGTAAAGATTGAAACTGGTAGTAATTACACCTATAAAGGAAAACTGGATATTACAGCAACAGACCCTGAAACGGGAAGTGTTATCTATCAAAAAACTATGGATGTAAGCTTTGCGAAAGGCAATCCTTACAGCTATGCAGTAACGCTTGCCAATCTGCAGGCACGGTCGTATAAGATAACATATACATTTAAAGATGACCGTTCGGGCAGAAAGCTAATAGCTACTGAAGGCACGCCATATATATTAACGCCTTATGTTCGTGCTAAACCGCAGATCAATGGCCCGGATGTTTTCGGCGAACGTCCCGGTGCACCGTTCTTGTACAAAATACCGGCAACCGGACACAAGCCGCTTACTTTCAAAGCAGATAGTTTACCGGCAGGTTTAACGCTTGATGCAGCAACGGGCATTATTACGGGTATGCTTAACCAAAAAGGCGATTACCATGTAGTATTCACTGTTCGTAACCGCCTTGGTTTTGCCAAAAAGAAATTTACCATAAAAATAGGCGATGTAATAGGCTTAACGCCTGCTTTAGGATGGAACAGCTGGAACGCCTTCGGGCTTAGTGTGACTGATGCCAAAGTACGCGTAGCGGCTAAAACTATCGCTGACAAGCTAAGTGCGCATGGCTGGACCTATGTTAACATTGATGATGGCTGGGAGGCCCCTCAACGTGCAGCCAGCGGCGAAATAGTATCGAATGAGAAATTCCCCGACATGAAAGGGTTGTCTGATTATGTACACAGCCTGGGCTTAAGGTTTGGTATTTATTCATCGCCCGGCCCGCGTACCTGCGGCGGCTATTTAGGTAGTTACCAGCACGAAGAACAGGATGCTAAAACCTATGCAGACTGGGGTATAGATTATTTAAAATACGACTGGTGCTCTTACGGCGAGATCGCACCTAAACAGCCATCGCTCGACGATTATAAAAAGCCTTATCAGGTAATGCGTGCGGCGCTTGACAAAGTGAACCGCGACATTATGTTCAGCTTTTGCCAATATGGTATGGGTGATAGCTGGAACTGGGCAGGCGAAGTTGGCGGTAACAGCTGGCGGACAACCGGTGATATTACCGACACCTGGAAAAGCATGAGCGATATAGGCTTCCACCAACAAGCAGAACAGCCACATGCCCGTCCGGGTCATTTTAATGATCCTGATATGTTGGTTGTAGGTAAGGTAGGCTGGGGCGACAGCCAGCATAATACCCGCTTAACACCCGATGAACAATATACCCACATTAGCTTGTGGAGTTTATTGTCATCGCCATTGCTTATCGGTTGTGACCTGGGAAAACTGGATAGCTTTACGCTGAACCTGTTAACTAACGATGAAGTATTAGCCATCAGCCAGGATGCCTTGGGCAAGGAAGCCAAAGATATATTTAAGAATGATGATTACTGCGTGTATGTAAAGGAATTGGAAGACGGCAGCAAAGCCGTAGGCATTTTCAATATATCGGGCAAATACCAAACCATTAACCTTACCTGGGCCAGCCTGGGTTTAGGCGGCTACACCAAAGTGCGCGACGTATGGCGCGGAAAATACCTGATCACCAATAATAAAACATTTAAAACAAGTGTGCCATCGCATGGGGTGGAGTTGGTGAGATTGGGGAAATAGCTTTTTTGTCATTGCAAGGATAACCGACGAATCAATCCCGTAGCCATGCACATTCATCATGCACCGGCGACGGGATTGCCGCGCTGCGCTCGCAATGACAAATTATTTTCCGGGTAGATTATAATAATACACCGGCGTAAAAACCCCCTCACTCACACAATAATAGCCTTTACCATCAGGGGTAAAACCAATGCCTTCACCCTGCTTTTCCATGGTATAGGGCAGCAGGCGGGGCTTCCGTAATAGTGTTTGCCAAACGTGTTCATTTGGTTTGCGCTGCCAGTAATAAACTTTTTCGTAGCTTTTTAATAGCACCTGTGTGCCGTCTTTTGATATATCACCTGCAGTTATCCATTTAAATGGTTTATATCCGGGGAAAAACAGCGTGGCGCGTTTGGTTAAAATCAGGGTATCATCGCGCTTATAAATTAAGGGTGATGTATAAACTTTAACCGAATCGCGGCGCTTTGAAACTATGTAAATAAGCTTTTCAAGTGGGTCTATCATCAATGTTTCCGCGTCCTTAGGCCCATCGGGATATTTAAAATGTACAGGGACAGGCATTGCATTATGTATGCTATTTTTATCTGCCCACGAGGTTTGTTCTGCAAAGCGGTAAAGGGTAATGTATTTACGATCGACACTGTTGTCGCCTATATCGCCAATATATACATAGTTCTTGGTGCTGTCCGGGCCGGGGCCAACGGCTATATCTTCACAATCAGCTACGCCCTGCGGTTCTTTTTTATCGCCCTTAAAAAATATAGTGCTTATTAATTTCCCGTTAGGCTTTATGGCAAAAAAGCGACTGGTATCGCCGCTATCATTATGCACATAGTAAATATCTTCGTTCACACCTGATGCCGCTATGCCCGAGATCTCATCCAATACCCTGTTTCCCAGGTAGCCGGTTATGGTGTTTTCTTTCTGAACATGTTTGTGCCATGCATAAGCTCCAAAAAACATCAGGGCAACAAGAGGTATCAGAATTTTTATTTTGGTGGCCCTGCGCATGTTATGATCTAACTACAAAGAACGGCTATTGTTATGAATATTGTGTGAACGGGAGAAAAAAGAGGAAGTATACTGCGCTTGCAAAGCATGTTGGCAAAGGCCTTTACACTTATGTTTCGACAAGCTTAACATGACCTACATTACGCGCATTTTTAACATAATGCGGGATGGAATACCTATAACGCCTACCCGTGTACTATTAACAGGGTATTGTTTTGCTCCTTTATTTCTTCGGCTGTTCGATAGTCAGCCAAATTAAGTTCATACACGTATTTGCAGTTACATGGGTGGCCTGGCGTTATAAAAACGGGCATATCAAAACCAAGTGATTGGTAATACGGCGTAATAAAAGCCTGCACAGGCAAACTGTTCGCTGTAGCAATAATAGCCGAGGTAAGCCTTTTCAGTGGCTTTAGTAACAGTTTTACTTCTGATAGCTTTATATCGTCCGATAATGGTATCCACCTGTTTATGGTGTCGATGTTTACCAGCAGGGCATTCTCTTTTATGCCGGTAAGCGTACCTATGGTTTCTTCATCATGGTTTAATGGGTCGCTGATAACTACTTGCTGACCGATGTACCTGCTAAAAATAATTAATTGTTCTGCCGCTTTTATTCTATCCATAATGCTAATATTATTAGCAAATTAATGGATAAATTACGATATAAGCAAGAAAAAAGACAGAATTTTACAGGGTGGCAGCTTCCATTTCCACATCGGGTTTTGACACATCCGTAAGGGCCACCTTGCCGCGTTCTTTCCTTAATATCCTGTTGAACAATGATATTTCACGATCGAACAAGAAGCGGAAAAACAGTTTTGTCCACGAGGTATGATAATATAGTTTTTCGTAATAGTCAGGCGCAGTTTTCTTTATTTCCGGCAGCTTGTTCCAAGGTATCGACGGGAAATCATGGTGCTCATTATGGAAGCCCACATTAAAAGCCACAGTATTTAGAACGCCATAATAGCTGTAAGTTTCCTGCTCAACGCTGTGGGTAAGGTAATGTTCCTGTATCCAACGGGCGCCCAGCGGGTGCAAACCTACTGAAAAAGAGAAGCTCAATAATAAAAACGCAAGCGAGTGCCAACCCAAAAAGTAATATATAGCTGCGGTAAATGCGGCGTTAGCTACTATGTTTGCTACAATCCACCAGTCGAATGTTTGAATCTCGCGCAACCTTGAAAGGCGGAATATCTGGAACAATGGGTAAAATAACAACCATAGCGCTTTACCCAAAAATGAGTTATTTATCAGTTTTGCTTCCCAGCGGTTGGGCAGGTCGGCGTCGAGCTCATGTACCCCCTGAAATGAATGGTGCTTAATGTGGTAGCGTTCGAATGAGATAGAACTTGGGAAAATTTGCGGCATGTTGGCCAGGATCCCAGCCCAGCGATTAGCTGAACGGCCTTTGAATAATAGTTGATGCGCGCATTCGTGTATCATTACAAACAGGGCATGATCGGCAAAAGCGCCTAAGAAATATGCAGCACCGAAAACCCACCACCATGATTGGTCGCGCAGTAAATAAGCCAGCACAACCTGGAAGGCCACAAGGCCAATAATAGCAAATATGGTTAATGGATTTTTCCCTATCAGGTTACGCATTTGCGGAAACTGTTTTAAAATTTGCTTGGTGCGAATGCGGTGTGGTTCGGAAACCTCTGAATACACAAAATCGGTCTTATTGATCATAGAATTTTAAATAGTTTTATACATAAAACCGTGATAGGGGATAAATAGGCTTAATGGTTGACTGTTTATTATTTATAACGTTTAACCCCAATAATAAATATATTTTCTGAAATTATAGTTATTTATTTTATCTCAATTTATAAATCAACAACTTAAAAGTACCGGGTACCGACTTGCGTGTGCCTTTATCTCCATCGGCAACGCTTAAATAAATTTTATGGGTTTTAGTATCCAAAGTCATGGTACGGGCACGTGCCTGAGTTTGTAAAGTTTGTATAATACTGTAGCTATCTGCAGTTATTTGCTTGATAATAGTTACCGTACCATCGCCGCAGGAGCAGAAAATGAGTTTGGTTTCCGGGTCATAAGCTACCGCATCAACACCGGCACCTATAGGTAAAGTATTTATTACTTTTCCGCTTAAAATATTTACTACACTCATGCCCTTATTTTCGCGGCAAGCGGTAAATGCGCGGTAATTTTTCAGATCGACTGCCAAACCGGTAGGTCCGCCACATGGTGCTAAAGGGAAATTGCGGATAACCTTTAGGGTTTTAACATCAATAACATCCATGCTGTTTTTATCTTCAAGGTTGTTATATATCTTTCCCCGGCCATCTGATACTGCAAACTCAGGGCCGCCGCCCAGGTCGACTGTGCCAACCTGTTTTAAAGTGTTGGGGTCTACAACCGATGAATTATTGCTTTCGCCGTTAAAGCTGAACACATGATCAGAATAGGGGTCATAAATAATACAATCCGGGCCTTTGGCATTAACTGGTATAGTGGCAATGGTAGCGAGTGTTTTCAGGTCGAAGGCTACTACGGCATTCGCCCGGCCATCGCTGATGAAACCACGATTGGCTTTATTATCGATAGCTATACCGTGGATGCCCTGCAGGTTTTGAATTACACCAACTGGTTGGTCGGTATTCAGGTCGACAACGTTTACCGAATTGCCATGCGATACGTATAAGCGGTTGTTTACTTTGTCAATGGAAAGATAATCCCAGCCTGCATCGCCGGGAAGGGAAACAGTTTTATCCGCCACATAAGTTTGGGCGTGGGTGTTTATTGAAGTTAGGACTATGGTTAGCAAGGTTGCAATGCTAAATATGATCTTCTTCATAAGTTGATATTAGTTTATATAAATGTCTGAATAAAATCTGTAGCAAAATTGTTTTATTGTAAGCTGAAAGCTTACAACATGATAGGTCCAGGTTACGCTGGCGCTAAACCTGAACCAGCATAGCTTTTATTTGAACCAGTATTTTTATTTTTTATGGTGATGAATTAATGGTAAATCATGATGGGGGTTTACATCACCCTTGCGATACAATATGCGCAGCATGCTCGGTAAAACGATAAGCAATAGGGGCAAGGCAATCAAAAAGCCGCCTATAACCGCGATAGCCAGCGGTTGGTGCAATTGCGCCCCTGCGCCGATACCGAGTGCCAATGGCATCAGGGCTATAATGGCGCCCAGGGCCGTCATTAACTTGGGCCGAAGCCGGGTAGAAATGCTATAGGTTATAGCATCGTTCACATTGGTTTCAAGTGCGCTTTGTTTGAATTGAAGGAAGGTAAAAATTGCATTCTCGCCTATAATACCTACTATCATTATCAAACCGGTATAGCTGCCTACGTTAAGCGGGGTATTGGTAAGGAGTAAAGCCAGTAAGCTACCGGATACCCCCAGTATTGCGACAGCTAAAATTAATACCGCTATCCTGAATTGCTTGAACAGGAACAATATTACCCCGAAAACCAACGAACAGGCGGCTATTAATATATATAAAAGTTCCTTAAAGGTTTGCTGCTGCTGGGCATAGTCGCCGCCATATTCAATACTGTAGCCTTGCGGCAGGGCAACTTTATCGTGGATGTTTTTTTTGATGCCGTCCATTACTGTACCCAGGTCGGTGTTTTCCATGCGGGCGGTTATTACGCCCATTGATTGCAGGTTCTCACGGGTTATTTCTGCCTCGCCTGAGTTAATACTAACTGTTGCCAATTGGCTTATAGGTATCATCTGGCCTTTGGCTAAAAATATGTTCAGATTCTTAACATCGTTAATATTTAACGAACGGTTACCGGGGTAAACCATGCGTATGGGCGATAGCTGTTGCTTTTCAATAAGGTTGCCTACTACGTTGCCTTCTAAAGCTGTTTGCGTTTGAGATTGCAGTTCAAGCGGGGTTACATTGTATTGGGCCAGCTTATCATAACTTGGGTTGATGGAAACTGACGGCCCGGCTATAACTATACCGTCAAAAACATCGGCGGTGCCTTTTACGTTACTCACCGCCGCTGCAATTTGTTTCGAAAGGTTTTGCAGCATGGCCTGGTCGCCGCCAAATACTTTTATCTCGATGGGTTGTGCAGATTCCATCAGGTCGCCCAGCATATCTGTTATTACCTGGCCAAAATCTATTACCAGTTCGGGCTGGGTCGAAGCTATTTTTTGGCGGAGATCACTTATTACTTCTTCAGTTGTTTTTTTATGGTCGCGTTTAAGCTGTATAAGATAATCCCCTGTGTTAGGTTCGGTAATAAAAAAGCCCATTTGCGTACCGGTGCGGCGTGAATAGGCTTCTACATCCGGTTCTTTTACAATAATTTTCTCTACTTGCTGCAATATGCGGTCTGTTTCTTCAAGTGAAGTACCGGGCGGGGTATTATAATCAAGCACTATGCTGCCTTCATCCATATCGGGCAGGAAGCCGGTTTTTAGCAAGGGCGGCACTATCACAATAATAATAATACACCCGGCTGCTATAAGCAAACTAAGCCAGGGGCGGAGTATAAAATAGGTTACCCATTTCTGGCTCCTGACTTTAATAGGTTTTTCATGCTTTTCTTTTAGCGCGTCGGCGGTTTTTGGTCGCGTTAGCATTAAATAAATAACGGGCAGGCCTATCCAGGTTACAAAAAATGAACACACCAGCGTAATGATCATGGTGTTGGTAAGCACTGTAAAATATGCCCCGGCCACCCCGGTCATTAGCAGGAAGGGAACGAAAATTACAATGGTGCTGATAGATGAACCTACCATAGCAGGGAAGAGATAGTCTACCGCGCGTTTCAGCAGGTGGCGCGTAAGTTCATCAGGGTGTTCCTCGTGCATACGATGTATCTGTTCCACCACCACAATTGCATCATCAATAATTAAACCGATGGAAGCCGCTATGGCGCCAAGTGTCATGATATTGAAGGTATATCCTATGGCATGCAGTACAATTAACGTAAGCCCTAAAGTAACAGGTATAGTGATCAATATGGTAAAACTCGCCTTTACCGAACGAAGGAAAATGATGGCCACTATAATTGCCAGCAACAAACCTATCCATAAACTATCACTAACGCTTTTTACCGCATCGTTCACAAAATCAGCTTGTACGTAATAGGGCTTTATTGTCACATCAGCAGGCAGCAGTTTTTGCAGGTCATGTACTTTTTGGCCCATATCCGCCGATACTGTTACCAGGTTGGCATCGGGCTGTTTTATTACTGCTATCAGTACGCCATCGTGTCCGTTGGCGTTTATTTTGGTATAATCAATGCCCTCGCTTACCTGAACATTGGCAACATCCTTTAACATTATTACGCGTTTGCGGTCGTTGCTGATGATCATATTCTCTAACTCATCCTTTGTGCCAATAGTAGCATCGGTAATGGTGAGGTACATGCGTTTATAATCAGATAAATAACCGCCTGATTTTACAAAATTAGTTTGATTAAGCGCGTTACTGATCACATCCGGCGTTACACCAAGCGTACTCATTTTCTCGCGGTTCAATATCAGCCAGTACTCTTTTATCTTGCCGCCTATCACCCTTATTTCAGATACGCCATCAACCTGCGAAAGGAATGGTTTTACGGTGTAGGTAGCCAGCTGTCTAAGTTCAATTGGCGAGCGTGTATGACTCTCCAGCGTATAGCCGCTTACGGGTAGGATGGAAGGGTTCATTTTCTCTACCGTAATGTTTACATCGGGCGGCAAATCATTTTTTATCTGGTCGATGACTGACTGTATGCGCTGCTGGCTAAGGTCGATGTCGGCATTCCAATCCATGTAGGCTGAAATTTCACAACTACCGCGACTTGTGGTGCTGCGTACGGTTTTAAGGCCGGGCACCTGCTTTATCACATTCTCTAAAGGGCGGGTAACCGTTAACATCATTTTATTTACCGGCTGCAGGCCCTCATCGGCTATTATTTTTATTTTGGGAAAGGTAATATCGGGGAAAAGCGAAGTTTGTAATTTGGTATAAGAGAAAACGCCCCCCAATATAACCAGGAACAGTACCAGTGCAATTGGCTTTTTATGCGAAATAAAATAATCTCTTACCGGTGTCATATATTACTGTACAATTTTAACTTTGGCGGTATCGTCCAATCCATAATTACCGGTTACCACTATTTTGTCATCCTTTGAAAATACAGGCGATAGTATCTCCACACGGTCGCCAACTTCTATGCCTTTTTTAACGGGTACTTTAACAGCCGTGGTAGGGTTGATGAGCTTCATCACCCAAAATTCTGTTTCGGTTTCATTAGTTAATACAGCTGATTTTGGCAGCGATGCTGTATTTTGTTTTGCAGTGCGCACAATTTGCGCCCGGGCAATCAGGTTTTCAGGGATGGTATTGTCATCATTTATCTTAATTACTACCCCCTGGGTCTGTGCCGCAGTATCAACCGCAGGCATGAATGAGGTTACCCTGCCGTTTATCTTGCGGCCATCGGGCAAAGTTAGCAGCACATTCTGGCCCTGTTTTACATTGCCGCGCATTTCATAAGGCAACTGCATAATAAAAGCAAAGCTGCTGCGGTCGCTAATTACGGCTAATTGTTCGCCGTCCTGTACATAATCGCCCAACTGATGGCTCAATTGGGTAATGTAACCATGTTCTGAAGCTGTTATTTTATTAGTGCCCGAAAATTTGAAGGTACTATCGAGTACGTTTACGGCATTGCCAATACTTTGCGCCTCTTTGGTTTTAATTACGAATAATACGGCGCCCTTATTTACATATTGGCCAGGCTGAGCGTTCACTTTAGTTATATAGCCATTGGTGTTTGATTTTACGTAGTTCTTTTGCTGAAACGATGAAGTTGCATTTAAGGTAGTATAATCAACCATACTGCTATCGCTTATGCCGGTAACGGTAACCGGTACCTGGGCGTTAACAGCCTTGTCATCATCATCGCTGCTTTTTCCACCACCGCAGGCCGACAGCAGTAAGGCAACATACATTACCAGGTATATGGGTTTTGTAACGGAATATTTAAAATGCAATTTCTTCATGTTATTTGTTCCAATAATTTAACTGGTTTATCAGTTGCAGCTTACTTACAGTAGTTTGGTTCAGCAAGTTTTTTACGGTCAGGTAATTGTTAATGGCGAGTATCATGTCGGCAATTTTAAGATCGCCGGTTTTTAAAAGCTCCATGTCAACATTAATAAGGCTGCGGTTATATTTTAATTGCTCATTTATCTGTGCCAGCAGGTTCCCGTTTTCGCTGATCTGTTGGTTAAGCTGTGCAATTTGTTGTCGGTACTGGGTGCTGAAGAATGCTTTATAGCTTTCGCGGGTTTCTTCCTGTAAGGATAATTTTTTATACTGCATTTTACGCTGGCCGCCATCATAAATGGGTACGGTAAGCGTGAAACCAACACTGGCGCCAAAGTTTTTATAAGCCTGGCCCATAAAGTCGCTGTTATAGCCGCCATCGGCAAATACGTTGGCTTTGGGTTTATAGCTAAAATCAACCAGTTGTTTGCTGTTCACCAGTTTTAGGCTATCGAGCTTATATTGCTGAAAATAGATACTGGTGCTTACATCGGGCGGTATTAAGGGTTTGATATTGGGCGTATCCAGTTCCATCATGGCGGTATCTTCTATCCCGGCCAAATAATTAAGCGTAGCGAAATCATTTTTATATAGCGACCGTGATTGAGTTACCTGTAATTCCTGCTGTTTTAAGGTGACGAGGAAAGTAAGATAATCGCTTTGGCGATATACATTATTGCGGGTTAGCTGCTTTAATATGCTTTCTTCTTTAGTTAGCAGATCGACAATTTCGCGACTGAATTTATACTGGAGCAAATCACCATAGGCCGTGATATATTGGGCGGTAATAGCTTTTTTAAGGTCTTGCTCTGATATTTTGGTAGCGTTGCTTAACGACAAGGTTTGCAGGGTAATAGCCGTTACCTGCGCTTCAATATTATTTTTACCCACTACAGTTTGGCTAACCTGCATCAAGCCATTAAGCGTATGGTTATTGGTAATTGCTTCGGCATAGCCATAGCCGTTTACAATAGGGGCATACAGGCCAGCGCTGTTAAGATTTACCTGTGGTTTAAAACCTGCCTTAAGGCGCAGACTATCAACCCTGTTTGATACTATCTGGTTTTGCAGGTCTTTTAATAGAGGGCTGTTTGTCTTTGCGATTTGAAGGTAACGATCGAGCGAATTGGTTTGCGCCAGCGAAGCAGAATAAGTAAATATGCATAACACTATGCCGAAGAACCATTTCATTAAATATGGGCTATATATTTTATTATGGTGATAAAATTATAATATAATTATGGATTTTTTCTGAAGATTGCACGTAACAATTTAATAATTATAAATGTATAGTTTTAAACTTTAATCATTTTACTTATGTGGTGGATATATGCTTTACTATCGGCGCTGTTTGCCGCATTAACCGCGATTTTTGCCAAAATAGGCATTAAGGGTGTTGATACAGACCTGGCAACCGCTTTGCGCACCGTTGTGGCGCTTGTATTGGTTTGGGTATTAGTTTTTTTTAAAGGCTCGCAAAATACGGTTGGCAGCCTTACCAAAACCAACTGGACTTTCCTTATCCTTTCCGGCTGCGGCACAGGCTTATCGTGGATATGTTATTTTAAGGCTTTGCAGTTAGGCAAGGTATCGCAGGTAGCCCCGGTTGATAAGCTGAGCGTGGCGCTGGCCATAATTTTGGCCGCTGTATTTCTGGGCGAAACTATTACTCTAAAAACAGGTATTGCGGCCGCGCTTATTATAACAGGCACCTTTATTTTAATATTTTAGATATGGCTGGAGACGCAAAGTATTGCGTCTCCACAAAATAGAGATTATTAACTAATTGGTTATTGCGTCTCTGAGCGGATCATACGTAAATTTAATGTTAACTATACGTTAATCAATTACAAAAATTTCATCAAAAGTTAATTGATGAATGTAATTTACTTAACCTATTTTTGAATTAATGGCTAAGCATAGTATACCTGCGTACGCAATTGTTGAGCTGCTGATGCGGCTTTCGCACTATAATAAGCTAATAGGCGACTATAAGGGGCACACTATACGTGCTGATGCCGTGCTGGTAAAAACATCGGGCGGCAGGATAAATTTTCCTCAAACACTAATTATGCGCCAGTTTGCCCACCCCGAACTCATCAGTAGCGATGAATTGATAAAAGTGGCATCATTTTTCAACGCTGTAAGGTCAAAACAGAAAACTATTTCAAGGTAAGATCGTTATTTATTTATAAATATTCACCGATCATGAAAACCGCCGGTAAACGATATAAATTTATAAACAGCGAAACCGGTTACGCGATCTATTACTATACCCTAAAAACCGTTGAGCTTGCAACAGACAAGATAAAAGAGGAGCTGGAAAAAGTAAAGGCGCAGGTAGCCATTAAGTACAACATTTTTGTAGGCACTGTTTATTGGGAAGAAGTAAAAGAAGACTAATTATAGCTTTTACATGCTATAATGGAATTGCTCAAATACAATTTTGCCATCTTTTACCTGGTAAACAGCTATCTCGTTCATCTGCATCCTGCCGCTTTTTTTATAGGTTACGTCCATAAACATGCCCACTGCAAAAAAATCACCGGTAATAACAGGATCAGATATTTCTATATTATGTACATCGCTTACCGATTCATACCACTGGTAGTTTTTTCCTAAAACACCTTCTTTGCCTTCAGTGCGTTCCATTGGGCTGCCAGGATGCTCAAGGCTTAGTACATTATCGGCGTATAATTCGTTTATGGCATCAACATTTTTGCCTTCGCGGCAAAATTGCACCAGTTTCAGGGCTACTTCCTGTGTGTTCATGATTTTCGGTTTGATAGAATAAAGCTAAGTATATACAATTAAATGCAGCAGTTAATTTTTATTAAACTTTTGTTAAGCTTTTAGTTATTTTTTGGATATAAGGTAAACCTTACCCAATACATTTTTGCGGGTAGCCTCGTTTATAAAAGCCGGGAGGATATTCTCTTGCGGGTAGTCAGTAAAGGAAGCCACCACATTAAAATTAGCTTTGTTTTTTATCAATTGATCCATTGATGGCTGGCTTACGTAAAATAATGAGGTGGCGGGCACTTGAATGTTGTTGAATTGTTCAAGCGGGATAAAATCCACGGGCCTGTTGCAATAAAACTGGAATATATTGTTTTCAGTGCGCAGCGAGTATAATTTGTAATTGCTGAATTGCCGTTGATTGGCATAATTAGCGGCAGTTATCTGCCCTTTGTATTGTATCAGCTCACCATAAAAAGTAGTGTTGAGATAAAAGTTGACAAACAAAGCGATGGTACAACTCAGCATAAACGCTTTTTTATAGCCCTGTTTTATTTTAGTGGCGATGAAGACGGTAATAACTAAAGTAGCTACACAATCAACAATAAACCATAATTGGCTTTGGGGATGGGAGAAAAAATGGATAAGCAACACCGCTACCGGGAATAATATAATATACAACCATTGGCTTATGAGTCTCACGTTGTTTTCAACTTTATTAAGCTGTGCATACGCATATGGCGCTGTAATAACCGCAAATAATGGAAAAAGCGTATTGGTATAAAACGGCAACTGAAAACGCGATACAGAGAAAAGCAGCAGCAGCAATAAGCCGCCAGTAAAGGCATAGTATTCCGGCAATGTTTGCTTTTGGAATATCTGTTTAAAGTTTTTATAAATGGCGAAATAGAATAACAGGCACCAGGGCGCGAACGCCCAAAGCAGGGTATGTACAAAGAAGAATACGTTAGATGAGCTACGGGTGATAGGTCCGCTGCTTGCAAACCGCCCAAACTGGCTATCCCACAAAAACCATTTAATGCCCGAAACATTTTGCCTGCCGAAAACTATCTTTTCGGGGTGCATATCAAACTGTACATAAAGGGCGTAGCACTCGGGTAAAATAAATATCAGCGTTAGCAAACCTAAAAACAGCCATTTAAAACTAAAAATGCTTTTGAATTTTTTTTGAAACAGCAATTGACCTAATAATGCACCGTAAATGGCTACAATTACAAACAGTCCTTTAGTCATGATAGCGCAGGCTGTGAGCAGGGCGGCAAAGAATAACTGGCCGAAACTATAGCGTTCATTTAAACAGGCGATATGATAAATACTCCCCATTACCAGGGCCATCAGGTATGGCTCGGCGCGTACATCGGTGTTCGACATGATGGCGCTTTGGGCAGTCATAAGTATTAAAACTGCGATAACAGCTATTTCGTTGCCATAGAATTTTTTTGAGAAACGATAAGTATATGACACCCCAAGCAAAAAAAACAGCAAAGCGGGCAGTCGATAGGCCCAATCGCTTATCCCAAATATTTTAAAGCTGCACATCACCAGCCAGAAAGGGAAATGGGGCTTATCCAGCCAATCCTGATTATAGGTGAACAGCTGCCAAAACTCGTTTTTATATACCAGGTTTTTGGCTATGGAAGCGTACAGGGCGGGGTCGTCGGTAAAAAATTTGAGGCCGATGCCCGATAAGTTTACTACCAGCGCCAAAACAAACAATAGGATATAAAACTGCCTGCTGGTATCTTTCATTAAGCAAAGTAAATAATAAGGTTAAATATATCAGGGGTTTATTGCGAAATAATGAAAGTTGTGGAAACAAAAAACCCCTGCCTCGCGGCAAGGGCAAAAACTCACAACAATTGTTTAACCTTATTCAGGTCAATTCCTAACTGCAGTGTGAATTTCTATGATCAATATCGTTCATAATTCGTGCCAAAATCACCTTTTTGTATTATAAATAACATTTTTTTTACCACTTACATAACAATTGGCTTTGAATACTATATTTACATCATAATTAAATCATAACCCTTGAACATTATGAAAACGACATTAAAATTTAAAGCCGGATTACTGTTAATTATGGCTTTTGTATTTACCAGCGCTGCGCAAGCACAAGAGAAAGCCCCTGCAAGCCCGCGCGACAGCGTTAGTGGCAAAATAGGCGCTGCCACTATCACTATTAATTATGGCAGCCCATCAGTAAGGGGCCGTAAAATTTGGGGCGCTTTGGTGCCATATAACCAGGTTTGGCGCACCGGTGCCAACGAAGCTACCACATTTACCACTACTAAAGACATTTGGGTTGAAGGCAAAAAACTACCTGCAGGCGAATATGGTTTTTTTGCCATCCCAACTGCAACCACCTGGACACTTATTTTTAACAGTGTGCCCAAGCAATGGGGCGCTTTTAAGTATGATGCCAAAAAAGATGTTTTGCGCGTTGTTGTAAAAGCAAAGCCAAGCACTATGCACGAAAGATTAGTGTACACGATAGACAGCAAAAGCTTTACACTGGCATGGGAAGACCTGAAAGTATCGGCGGCTATTAAATAGTGATTAGAGCCTTGGAATGAGTTATAATTATCTCAACTAATTTCCAATCATTAACCACTAATCTCCAACACAAAAAGCCCATCAATTTATTTGGTGGGCTTTTTGTGTTACATGGGCTATATTTACCGTTGTATGAAACGTTACCGGCAAAGCAAAAATGTTATACGCACCAGGGCTATTGTTATAGTGGTACTGGTTGTAGTGATTTTTTTGCTCGGACTGCTCGAAAATTATCCCCAATTTATTGAGCGTTGGTATTCTGAAGGTGTTTACCTGTGGATATGCCGTTTATTACACCCAGTATTTAATTTGTTCCCCTTCAGTTTAGGCGATATACTGTACCTGGCGGTTATCATCGCCATAATTTATTATTTCATTAAGCTGGTTCGGTTGCTGTTCAAAAAGCAATTTAAACCGGCAGGCATTTTACTAATGGGAATGGTAATAAGCACATTGGGCGCAATAGTAGCTTTTTATATGTTATGGGGGATAAACTATTTCCGGCCGTCGGCGGCTGAACGATTAAAATTGCCTGATACCGATTATTCCGTCGCACAACTGGAGGCGCTTACCAAAGTAGTTATCGACAGCGCAAATATCACCCGTGCCCGCATCACCCGTGCTGACTTGCTACAAAGCGATGCTACTATAAAACAAACCGCTATAAATGCTGTGCTGGTTCTTTCGGGCGGATCAAAGGATTTTTTGACTTACAGCCCGGGAATTAAATCATCACTGTTCACACCCCTGATAAGTATTTTGGGTACATCGGGCTATTATAATCCTTTTACTACCGAGGCACAAATGAACTATGCCATGCCTGTTTTTTTAAAACCTTTCGTTGCTTGTCATGAGTTGTCGCATCAAACTGGTTACGGTGCCGAAGATGAGGCAAATTTTGTGGGTTTCCTGGCAGGAATAAAATCGAATGACCGTTTATTGCAATACTCGGCCTGGCACGAAGCAGTTGATGAATGTATGCGCGACCTGATGGAACGGGATTCCGTCTCGCACACTAAATTAAAGTTGCTGGTATCGCCTGCGGTACACGCCGATTTTGTTGCCGAACGCGACTTCTGGATAGCGCACCAAAGCAAACTGGATATTATAAGCAATATTTTTTACGATGACTTTTTAAAGGCCAATAACCAACCGCAGGGATTGATGACCTATAACAGGATGGTGCGTTTGGTGATGGCATTATATAATAGGAAATCATTTGGTCAGCCCCACCTAAATCCTCCCCGGTAGGGAGGACTTTAACTCCGCCAATTTAAAAGTCTCCCCTACCGGGAGAGATTTAGAGGGGGCTGTGAACTAATAAACAAATAAGTATATATTTGGTATAAATGAGAAAGATACTGGTCGTTTTATTACTGGTTTATTGCGGTATGGATGTACAGGCGCAAAGCTTGTCGTTGTCCGATCTTACCAATATGGCCACATTTGATATGGGCAGGGCCAATGTTTTTTTAACACAGGGCAAGCCGTTCAAACAAATATATATGGAAGATAAGGGGAAGCTTGTTATTCACCATTATAAAGGGGTAACACCAGCTTCCAAAAGCGAAACGGTAATTGTGGGCGATGGTTTTGTAACAGCCAGCGGTACTCTGTTGCACACGGTAACATACACAAGTACCCAAACCAAATATATTTTAAACCTTATAGCCCAGGCGCCCGCTTCGGGTTTTAACCGCAACTTCCTGGGTGCCGACCAATATAGAAAGATATATGTTTACGCCAATACATTGTATACGCTGAGGATTTTTCTGAACCTGGATAATACTGCCGGCACAGTTGAAGTAAAACAAAATGATTTTGTGACGTATTAAGATTAGTGATGTTAAGTTACTTTTAAACTAATCACTAAAAAATAGCGGCTTATTTTGAGCCGCTATTTTTTTTTAAAAAAATTAAAATGTATTTGTGGTACAATCGTCTTTATATTTAAATGCACAATACATTGGTAACAGCCATAATGCCCGAAGACAAGGAAAGTCATATTATACAAACGATCAGATCGTATGGCAAAAACTTGCTGGGCTTTATTCGTCGCAGGGTAAAAAGCGATGCCGATGCCGAAGACATTCTGCAGGATGTTTGGTACCAGTTTAGTTCGGTTATAAATTCGGAACCTATTGAACAAACAGGCGCCTGGCTGTACAGGGTTGCCAATAATAAAATAACCGATAAGCACAGGAAAAAATCAGAAACGCTGATTGAAGATATGGTTATTGGCAATGATGATGAAGGTGAAGAAGATTTGACCGACTTTAAATCGATACTTCTTACCGAATCAAAAACACCCGAAACAGAATATTTACGCAATCTTTTTTGGGAACAGCTATTCGTAGCACTCGATGAATTGCCACAGAAGCAGCGCCAGGTTTTTATATGGAACGAACTGGAGGATATTTCATTTGCCGAAATGGTTGAACTTACAGGCGAAAATATCCAAACGCTGGTATCGCGTAAACGATATGCTGTATTACACCTGCGCAAAAGGCTTAAACAATTGTATGACGAGATTACAGATTATTAAAAATTAAAAACATGAAAAGGATATTTTTTAAAGGACGGTTTATTTTTATACCCCTGGCCATAGCAGCTTTTTTAACGCTGATAAGCTTTGTGGTAATGCAGCTGTGGAATGCCCTGCTGCCCGCAATATTGCACGTTGGTGTGATTACGTTTTGGCAAGCCATGGGCATATTTATACTATGCAAAATACTGTTTGGCTTTGGTAAAGGCAAAGGCTTTGGTGGCGGGGGCAACCCATGGATGCGCCGCCGCATGGAAGAGCGTTTCAGGAACATGACCCCTGAAGAAAAGGAGCGTTTTAAACAAAAAATGAGCGAGCGTTGTGGATGGGGGGCACATGGCAGGCATTTTGGCCGCGATTGGGACAACTTTGCAACTGAAGAAGCACCGAAGGCAGAATAGGGAGAGAAGAAGCAAGAATCAAGGATGTAAGAGTCAAGAAACATAACTGCAAATTTTTGGTCTTGACCCTTACATCCTGGTTTTTGACTGTAACTTTTGTTTTTCAAATAAAAAAGCTATGGATATACTGGTATTTGTAACAAATGTTGCCGATGCAGAGGCAGTAAGCAGGGTGCAGCCTTTGCTAACTGCTGTTCCGGCTATTGAGGACTGGAATTTTGACCTTGAAGATTGCGATCGTATTCTACGGGTTGTATCGAATGACCTGTGTGCTAAGGATGTAGAATCGCTGTTGCAAACCGCAGGGTTTGATTGTTTCGAACTGGAATATTAAAATAAATTAGTTTGTATATTTAGGGTTAATTGATGGAGACCCCATCTTTCAAAAATACAACCCTGTATGACAAACAACCCGCCTTTAAAACAGCGCATACATTCAATTGATATGGTGCGCGGGCTTATTATGCTGATAATGGTGCTTGACCATGCCCGCGACTTTTTCTACTACGCCGGGCAAAATCCTACCAACCTGGCAACCACCACACCACTACTGTTTTTTACCCGCTGGATAACACATTATTGCGCACCAACCTTTGTTTTCCTGAGTGGGGTATCGGCCTATTTAAGCGGAATAAAGAAAACCAAGCCTGAATTGAACGCCTATTTAATAAAGAGGGGGGTATGGCTTATTTTGATAGAAGTGGTTGTAATGACCTTTATTTTAACCCTAAACCCGGCCTATAATGCCATTGTACTTGATATTTTATGGGCGATAGGTTTTAGTATGGTTTTATTGGGACTGTTAGTACGCCTGCCAATAAAATTGATAGCTATAATTGGCTGTATAATATTTTTTGGGCATGATGTACTCGATTTTATAAACCTGCCCGCGGCAGGTATTGGTTCGGGTTTGATAAAAATATTTTTTACCGCATTCGGAACGGTTTTCCCGATAGACAGCACACATATTATTTTCGACCTATACGCGGTAATACCATGGACAGGGGTGATGTTGTTGGGTTATGTATTCGGATCGCTTTATAAAAATACTGTAAACAGTGATGCACGCAAGGGATTGTTACTGGTTACAGGTATTTGCACCACTATATTATTCTTGGCCTTGCGTACATTAAATTACTATGGCGACCCGGCGCCATGGGGGGCACAGCAAAATTGGGCATATTCGTTATTGTCATTTTTAAATACCAGCAAATATCCACCTTCATTATTGTTTTTGTGTATGACACTGGGGCCTGTATTGATCCTGTTGGCACTGGTTGAAAAGACGCAGAACGCCTTTGCACGTTTATTGATAATTTATGGTAACGTACCTTTCTTTTATTATGTGCTGCATTTTTTAGTGTTGCGTATTGTAAATGTTATCTTCTTTTTTGCCGCTGGTTACACTACTAACCAAATCAAAACCCCCGGTTCGCCATTTTTATTTAACCCGCCAACGTTTGGGTACCCTTTATGGGTAATTTATTTATTATGGTTTTGTGTGATGGTTGCTATGTACTGGCCATGCAAATGGTATGGTAACTATAAGCGCACGCATAATAATTGGTGGCTTAGTTATTTGTAGTATTATTCTGATTGGTAAATTGAATAAAGGTGTGGTCATGCTGAAAAATAAATTCTCAACACCACAATTAATTTATTGCATTATCAATTGGCAGGGTAAACCAAAAACAGCTCCCTTTATTTTCCTCAGTATCAACACCCATTTTGCCACCATGCTGTTTAATTATTTCATTTGAAATATACAAGCCCAGGCCAAGCCCGGCGTATTGGATGCCGGTAGTTTCCACCCTGTAATAGCGGTCGAACAGGTAGGGCACTTTAGCTGGCGATATACCAATGCCATGGTCCTGCACACTTATTTTTATCGAACCGGGAAAATCGCTTATGGTAATACTTATTTCCTTTGAATCGGCGCCATATTTTACCGCGTTATTAACCAGGTTAACTATCACCTGCTCAATTTTTTGGCGGTCGGCATTTATTTGCAGGGTTTTATCGCCGTTTATGGATATTTGATGGGTGCCTGCTAAAAGTACATGCTCGCAGCATTCTTCAACTAATGCATATAAACCAAAGTTGGTTTTGTTGACCAATAGCTGGCCGTGTTCAATACGGGTAGCGTTAAAAAGGTCATCGACCAGTTTGCCTAATTTCTTAAGATTGTTGCTTGATGTATTGGCAATTTTTAAAAGTTTTTCGCGGTCAATAGTTTCATTTTTTGCAAGCAGCTCAATTAACTGTATGCCGGCCTTTATGCTGGTTAAAGGAGTTTTTAATTCATGGCTTGCAACGCTCACAAAATCATCTTTTTGCTGCTGTAATAGCTTTTGATCATTAATATCAGTGCAGGTGCCAAACCATTTTATGATCTTACCGTCCTCATTCTTTATCGGCGCGGCCCTGCCCAGGAACCACCTGTAACTGCCGGGGTTTTTGCGGTCGGCAAAGCGATATTCAATATCATAGTTTTTACCGGTTTTAACCGAATTGCTCCACGCGCTGGCGCATTTTTCAACATCATCCGGGTGCAATATGGGGTCCCAGTTTTGGGGCCCGTGATTTTTTCTGAGGCCAGTAAAATTATACCATTGCCTGTTGTAATAATCAATAAAGCCATCGGGTTGTGCGGTCCATACAATTTGGGGCATCGAATCGGCTATCTGCCTGAATTGCCTTTCATTTTCCTCTGCAATTTTGCGTCCCATTACCTGCTCGGTCACATCGGTAGCTATTACCGCGATGCCAGATATATGACCATCACCTTCCCTTATGGCCTGGTAAATAAAGTTTATATAGGTAAGCTCAATCCTGCCGTTACGTGGCAAAAGCAGCGGATGCTCATTGGCGATAAACGGAATACCATTTACAAATACGTTATGTAAAATATCTTCCAGCCCTTGTTCTCTTACTTCGGGAAGGCCGCGGAAGATGGGCCTGTTGATAACGTCCTCGGCTTTTTTTCCCCAAATCTCCAGCATCCTGTCGTTAGCAATTTCCACAATATGAATAGGGCCGCGTAAAACACAAATAGCTACCGGCGCTTGTAATATAAGTGCCCTAAAACTTTTTTCGCTTTCGGCCAATGCCCTGCGCGAAATGGTTTCGATAGTAATATCCTGTAAAATGCCGTTAAAACGATATGCCTGCCCCTGTGTATTAAAAAGCGCCTTGCCCCGTGCCCTTACTATACGCTCGGCCTTACTGTGCGGATGAATAATACTGTAAGTAATATCATAATTTCCGCCCGATTCAATTTGCATGGCCGACTGTATAGCAGCAGTCACTTTTTCGCGGTCTGTTTCGGCAATTACGTCAATGGCCAATGCCAGGTCAATTTCTAAATCGCCTGAAATACCAAACCATTGTTTTAGCCTGCTATTGCCGGTAAATTTATTGGTAAAAGGATTGAGGTCCCAAATACCAAGCTCAGCAGAGTCAATGGTAAACTCCAGGTCTGCTTTGCTTTCAGTTAAAATTTTTAAGCTTTCTACCTTATCAGTAGTTTCAGAGCAGGTTACCAGTACACCTGCAATGTCGCCATTTTCATCACCAACGGGGCTATAACTAAATGTCCAGTATACATCTTCCAGTTGCCCGTTGCGGTATATAGGTATCAGTTGGTCTTCGCTCCATGTGGATAATCCAGTAGCTCTTACGTGGTCTATGAGTGGCTTAATAACGGGCCATATTTCGGGCCAGCACTCTTCGCCGCGCTGCCCCATAGCGGTTGGGTGTTTACCCTGGTTGCCAAAACTCGGGCGATAGGCGTCATTATAAAACTGGATGAGTTCAGGGCCCCACCACAAAAACATGGGGAACCGCGAGTTGAGTATAATATTCAGAGTAGTACGTAAGCTTTGCGGCCAGGTTGAAGGATCGCCCACCGCGGTTTTGGCCCAGTCGACAGTATGTATTAATTCAACTGCTTCTCCGTCACCCTTTAAAAAACTTAAAGAATTTTTAACAGTAGGGTTGTTCATGTCTCCTTACAGGCTTTGGACCGTACTTTTCAACAATTATACTTAATGATTCAGGCGGATAATAATAGAAATTAAATTTATCGAAATAATTAAAGGATAATCAAAACTTAAAAGGGTTACAGGTCGATCCCTGCGGCAGTAAACCGCAAATGGTTGCCCGCCAGTGCCGACGTAGCATATCCCTCGTCATTCACATACAATTTTTCATTTTCGGCTATAATATGCAGGCCTTCAACCATAAAATCGCCAGTTATACGTATAACAGCCAATGGCATGTTCACCTCAAATTCGGCAGTAATGTTATGTTCAAGGCTCATGGCCGATTCATCATCCAACTGGTGCACATGTATCAGTACCGAACCGTCATCCTTTAATACTTTAACGCTATTACGGTGATTTTCAACTTTAAATAAACTGCCGTATTCCTTCTCGCTTCCCGCTAATATTACCTGGTTGCCCTTATCGTCCTTAATATTCAAGTCTACACTCAGGAAAGAGTTGGGTTGCGTGTCATGATAAATAGATTGTATCCTAAGTACCTGCTTTATGTTTTCGCCATCAGCATAGCTGATAACACCATTAGGAATTATAAAAGCACTTGTGCCAAAAACGAATGCGTATTTCATGATATGTTTTGATTTATAGTAGTAATACCAACATACGCCTAAAATGTTTAAACATTTTATCAGTTTACCGCTTTATCCCGGCAAGCTAAAGATCCTGCCTTGTTTCAAAAAAAGCGTTCCTGCCAAATATTACTTTTTTTGGTATACCCGAACACTGCCTAAACAACACCAAAACACTACTGAAATAAACCTGTACAACACCGGAACACCCTGGAACGCACCGGAACAGGCCTGAACATTTAACATGTTGATATTCAAACCTTAAATATTTGCAGGGTGTTCCATAGGGTGAAACAGTTTGATATTGATATTCAGCGGGCTATTACAAAATTGTAACCACTACATCAATTTCCTTGGCCGTTTCGGCCTAAAAGTTTGGTCGCGCCGCATTGGTTTGTTGAACTTTAAATGTGCCGGGCCTTCATCTTTGGCTACGGCAAATTTAATGCTTAGTTCCTTGCCATTAAAGGTAGTGCCATCCAAATTGTCCAGCACAGCATCGGCATCAGCCTTGCTTTTCATTTCTAAAAAAGCATAACCCTTTGATTTTTTACTGATCTTATCGCGTACAATTTTTATGGTCTCTACTTGTCCGTAAAGGTTCACTAATTGTACCAATTCCAGCTCATTCGTCTCAGGGGAAAAGCCGCCTATAAAAATTTTTTCCATTTCAACTTCCTAAATGCAACAAACGCGTTTGCCAAAGTTAATATTTTAAATTGTGTAATAATACTCATATTATTTAACCGAAATGGAATAGCGAATTTTAATAGCCAGTATCGAGGTTCCCTTCATTATTCAGCATTCGTATTTAATTCCCTAACAGGCGCAAGTCACATGTGCCGGATAAAACCAGCAGGCAGATTTGTGCCTATCCGTTTAAATATGCTGTCCTTAATACCTCATCACATCCACCTTCACCGGCCCCAAAAGCCCCGATGGTTCCAAACCAGCTTTTGGGTCAGGCCCGAAAAGTGCCGTAGCTTTCCTTTGCGCTGGTGGTATCTTATCATCACCTATCAACCTGTTCATCCAGGTGTTTACCACCTTTACTTCCAGTTTATTTTCACCTGGTTTCAGCGCGTTGGTTATATCGACACGATAGGGGGGCGTCCACGCGCCGCCCATGTCAACGCCGTTAACCCTTACTTTGGCTATGGCCATGGCAACGCCCAGGTCAATAATATAATGGGCGCCTTTGGTTAGCCGGCCTGCGTTAAACGTATTATGATAATAGGCTGTGCCCGAATAATATTTTATGCTGTCATTCGCATTGAGCGACCAATCGGTTAACCGGTCAAACACCACAGGTTTTACCGGGCCACGCATGGCCTTATCAAAGTTAACTATCCATGGCTTGTTAATTGCAATGATTTTAGCAGGTGCAGGATAATTTGGTTTAACGATATTGCCCCGTGTTCCATTTTTCCTGAATATGATAAAAGCGCTTTCATAAGGTGCAAGCTGCATCGGCACCGATGTGGTAGCAGCATTTTGACTGAACGAGGGCAAATCGCGAACCGTGCCTGTTACGGCATCCCACAATTCCGGCCTTTTGCCGGTAATACGAAATGCCGTTGAAAAATTAACCGGCGCATCATTTTGGTTCGATATAAAATAAATAGAACCATCGGCTAGTTGCCGGTGTATAAAAAGAACGGATTGGCTGTTGGTTATTTTTAGGTCGGGTATCACTTTTATTAAGTCAAAAGCCTGCTGCATATCCATGCCGCTAATTACCAGTCCTTTGCCGTAATGGTTAACTTTTGTAGTCACGCCATCAATATTCCCCCAAAGTTCAGCGGCCATGCTTTGCACTTGTTTATCAGCTTCAGGGTAGTTAGCCAAACTGGGCGACCTATCTGGCTTCGGCCCTAGAACAACCGCGCCCTGCTGCACCAGGTCTTTAATTTTTGCTAATAATTCGGGGCGGATGGTGTTCAGTTTTGGCAATACTAATATGCTGTAATTAATACCGTTTGGCAGCATCAGTTTACCGTCTTTTACGGTCAGCCTTTGTTTTATTACGTCACCATTTATGTAGTCGTATGAATAACCTTGCGGCAGCAGTGGGTCGGTTATGCCCGTCATTTTTGGTGCGTCCTCACCAATAAAATAAGCGGCGTCGGCTACATACCGGCCTTGTTGCAGCATCATGTTGCAGCGTTTGCTATACTTCAAAAACACATCCATATCAAAAAACCAGGTGTTCAGCCTGTTAAATTCAACACCGAACCACGCCGTTAACCCCGGTGCTACATCCCCGGGCTGCGACACATATACATGCAATAAGGTATTGTTTATGCCTTCGGTAAAAAACCGGTCGCCTCGTTTTTTAAACATGGCCGGGTAGCGGTAAAACGGGAACCCCGCAGCGGTAAATGATTCGGCCGAAACCTTATTTTTTCCATAAATATGTGCCGATGATGATGCCGCGCGGTTCTCTATATCGCCCAGGTCGCCCTCGCTCCAAAATTCGCCGCCTACTTCGTCTGATTGCCCGCCATATTGCAAAAACTCGCCCGGGTAGCCCCAGTGCCCGTAGTTCTCCAGCCAGGTGGTCAGGCCATTCTTATGGCTTATCTCCCTTAACCCTCCAACATATTTAAACGAAACATCATCAGCTATCAAGCGCCGCAGGTCCCACAAAAAGCGGTCTGAAATATCTTCGCTGCCCACCACCTTGCCCTGTAAAACAGGCATATAGGGTGTAGGGTCGTAATTGTATTTTTGCTTAAACTCGGCTATCATGTCGTCGGTCCAGTTTTGGCTGCCGGTTTCATAGCTATCCTCAACGGTAACTTTCCATGTTTTGCGATCCTCGGCAGGAATGCGTTTTAATATCTGCCCCAAAAAAGCGTTAAAATGCTCGGCAATATGCTCCTTGCTCATTTTGTCCACCTCTAAGCCGGTACCTTCAGGCGGTGCGGGGCTATTGGTAACCCTGGTGGGCGCCATACCGGTGCGTTCAATTATCCAGTTGCCTGCCGGTACGTTCCAATTAAGGGTGCCATCGGCAGCCATATATTTTGAAATATCGATAACCTTCGTTGGGTCGATAACATTGCCTGTCGACTCATCGGGTTGCGGCGCCCATTGATATTTTTCCCAAAAAGGGTGGGGCGTGGGCCACATTTTGGCCAGCGTTTTTTCTATATAATCTTCAACCACGGGGGTAGCCGATAATTTTAGTTCTGTGATGCCCGAATTTGAGGAGATACCGCTAAACACCACACGGAAACTGTTGGAAGTAGTTGGCGGGACAGATATAGCTGCCGGGCCATAAGGTATAAACCCAACATTCAGGTTTTGATTGCTGCGGTCTATCGAGAAATGTTTCACCGTAACGTACTTGCCGTTTATTTTGGCCTGTATATCGCCATCCAGTTTCACTTGCTGATGGGTGGTGGCCATCACTATGCCTCTCACGGTATAATCGCTATTGGTATTAATTTCCAGCGTAACCGGTTGGTTCGCGCTTAAATGTACGGCGGTTGCATAGTTATGGTCCATTAAATTATCAAGCGAATCTATTACAGGGGTTGATGAAAAGCTTGGCTTTAAGGTGCTGATATCGCTGTCATAATCCTGGCTTACCGGGTAGGCCAGCACCTTCACGTCCTGGAAATCCGCATCGGGCTTTACCAGCTTTCTGTTATAGCTCACCGGCCCTTTTACGCTTACTTCTGATGAGGTAAGGTAGCGCATGGATTGTTGGGGCTTTATCCACGGTCCGCCCGACTGGCTCCAGCCCGGCGCGTTAAAAATGCCTATCTGTATATTTAAGCGCGTTGCCGTTTTAAGTGTGGTATGCAAAATATCCCACCATTCATCGCTAAACATTTTAACCTTGCCGTAAGGTACATTATCAAGCCCGATATTGCCAATAAAGGCCCGGTTTATGCCCACCTTTTTCATGGCCTCAAGGTCTTTAACCACCCCTTCTTTTGATATATTGCCCGACAGCCAGTACCAGTAAATACTGGTTTGAACAGAATCGGGAATGTGTACAAACCCGGTTTCTATTTCCGCAAACCTGCCAATGGCGGTCTTTAATTGTTCTGTGTGTTTTATTTGCCCGAAAGCGCAGGCACATGTAAAAAAGAAAATTAAGCACAGGCATGCCCTTTTATATAAAACGGGTTTGTTTAATTGTTGCAGGGAAATTTTGGTTTTTTTCATATTCGATTTAGCAATATAACATATAATCCCGGCTCGCCCAATGGTAATACCCAATTGCCGGGGGCATCCTTTTTTAGATAACAAATGAATTATCGCCTGCTTTAATAGGATAGGTTGTCCCTTTCCAGGTAAATATACCCGAAGTATTTTGCGGCAGCGAGATAGCTATTTTCCATTTGCCATGTTTTAAAGCATAGCTAACGCTTATTTTACCATTGGGATGTGGCATTTCACCGCTAACTTTTGTAAGGACGCCTAAATGCGGCTCTATTTTTACTTTGGCAAAGCCCGGCGCATAGCTATCTATCCCTAATACAGTTTTAAAAAATTCTATGTTCGGGCTGCTTCCCCAGGCATGGCAGTCAGAGCGTGTGCTGTTAAGGTCAGGTTCCTCGGCCCAGGTAGTAAGGCCCATTTTTATATTATTGCGCCAGGGGGTAAGCCAGTTCATATAATCATCGCCTAAACCACCTTTTATTAGCGCTTCATGCAGGTAATAGCTAAAATAAAGGCTGCATTTTGTTAAGCTACTGTCGGCAACCAGCCTTTTACTAAATGCAAATTTATCGGCATCATTTACTATGCCGGTCAATAGCGCCAACGCGTTGGCATGTTGCGAAAATGTTGTTTTATCCTTTGTATCGGCATACAGCATTTTTCCTGCATCCCAGTATTTTTGCCGGATGGTTTGTTTCAGTTGTGCTGCCTTTTGAGTATACATATCGGCGTATAGCGGTAACCCGGTTTTGCGTTCCATTTCCGCGGCCCATTGGTAGGCCATTAATAATTGCAGGTCGATAATGGACGATCCTCCATCGGCGCTTTTTGGCGGTGCGCCAAAATCCCAGTCCTTGCCATTTGTCCAGTCGACAAAGTTCCAGTAAGGCGTATGTTGCAGCGAACCGTCAGCCTGCTGGTATTTACTGAAAAAATTAAGTATGGCCCTTTCGCCAATAAGCTTATCCTTTATAAAATCAGCATCGTTACGGTACATCCAGTAATCATGCAGCATACCAATGTATAACAATGAATAGGTAGGGATGATCTGCGTGCTGCGCGTCGGGTAACGGCTAAGTGTAACACCCTCGGGCAAACGCGACTCGTCCATTTGATTAAGCGCGTTGCGTGTAAGGCGATCGTCCGAACTATAATAAAAGGCTATCAGCGCTTGTATGCGGGCATCGCCAATATATTGTAACCGTTCGTAATATTGGCCTGTAAAATAAGCGTCGAACGCGTTAAGCCTTGCTGTGCGCCAGCCAATATCTAATATCTGTTTTATTTCGGCGTTGTCCGAATTAAACACCGCTTGTTGTTTAAAAGGATAGGCGGTAAAAGTGCCGTACAAACTATCTATCACCAAAGGCGAACCGCCGGTTTTTACGGTTAACTGCATGTAACGATAGGTACGGAAAATGAACGGGGTAAAGGATTGCCCTGCATCGCCATTTGAAATAAGGTTGTCCGTTAACCCCCTGAATTCTTTGCCTTCAACATCGTTACGGTTGCTTTTACGCTTAAAATTACTGTTTTTATCATAAAGCGCCTCGGCATACCCCAATGATATTTCTGCCCCTTTGCCGCCGCTGAATGTTATGGTTGGATAAGCATTGGTTTCATAAGTTTGATCGAGCAAAATGGTCACCGTGCTATTGGCCTGTATAGTTAAAGGAAGCACTTTTGGAAAAACAGGGGATGCAAGCTTCATGCCCGTTACTTTACGTATCACCGTTATAGGCTGATAGGTCATCTCGCGAGGCGGCAATTGCGAAGGCACAAGCATGTAGCCAAAACCATCAGATAACCCCTTTGGCTGGCCACCAAATAAGCCGGCGGCAGCAGGCCACGAACTATCATCAAGGCTTGGCGACTGCCAGTTGGTTATGGTTTTATTCATGTCCACATTTTCGCCGTTTATTGCCAGAAAATAGCCCCACACAGGTGTAAAGGCGCCGTCCTGTACACATTTCCAGGTATTATTGGTGTTGAGTATTTCTTCGGCTTTGGTATTGCCCTGTACAATAAAACTTGTACGCAGCGATATCTGGTACTCAGGGCGATACTCCGCTTCGTTCCATACCATTGCCGCTACACTGTTTTTACCTGCAACCAGGTATGGGGCGATATTTAAAGTTTCGTAATTCCAGTTATTAAGGTCGCCCCGCGCCGGGCCTATCGAAACCAATTTACCATTAACATATAATTTGTAATGGTTATCTGCTGAAACATGAATAAAAAAGCTTTCAGGTTTTACACTTAGATCAATGCTTTTGCGAAAATAATAAACCCCGTAACCGGTACCTTTATCATAGGGGTTGTTCATGCCTATCCATTGGGCATTCCACAACCTGTCAGCCCGCAAGGTATCTACCGGCTGGCTATGGACGCGTTTAGAAAATAATAAACAAGAAATGGCTAACAGCGTAAAAAAGCACTTCATAGTTTTGGGCAATTGTTTATTTGGTTTAATCGATTTAGCTTACAAAATGGTATTTGCAGCACATTGCTTTGATATTCCAAAAATAAGAACAGGATATGATTAACCATCCTTTACTATCCTGCATCAGCATAAGCCCCATTAAAAATTTTAGAATAGAGAGCGATCAAAAATAAATTACCGATTTAGCAAGTCAAATAATACATAATTATGCCGATATTGCCATATCGCATGTAGCCTTATGAGATCAGTTATGTTTTCAAAAATTATATTATGCCTGTTGATGCTGGGTTTAACCTTTACAAGCCGGGCACAAACCACAGCCGCCGCTATCCCCGGAGATTTTCCCGATCCCACAATTATCCGAACCCCGCAGGGTTATTATGCCGCCGGGACTTCGTCCGAATGGGCGCCGCATTTTCCCGTCTATCATTCAACCGACCTGCAGAACTGGAAACAGGTGGGTTATGTGTTTAACAAAGCGCCCGGGTGGACAATGGGCTCGTTCTGGGCGCCTGAATATTTTCGCATTGGTAATACCTATTATATCTACTACGCCGCCCGCCGAAAGGCCGATCATATCTCGTGCATTGGCGTGGCCACCTCAAAATATCCCGATCACGGTTTTACCGACCACGGTGTGGTAATAGAAAATGGCAAAGAAGCCATAGACCCGTTTATTTATAATGATAAAGGGCAATTGTACATCACTTTTAAGGCTTACGGGCTTGAGAAAAGGCCGATAGAAATTGTGGCCCGCAAACTTTCGCCGGATGGTTTAAAAACCGAAGGTGAAGTTATTTCTTTGCTTAAGGATGATAAGCGCGCAGGCATGGAAGGGCAAAGCATATTGAAGCATGGCAATTATTACTACCTGTTTTATGCCGCCGGCGATTGTTGCGGAGTAGGCTGCAGCTACCACGTAAAAGTAGCCCGTGCAACCAAATTTACCGGCCCCTATGAAAAATACGAAGGCGCCGAGCTGCTTCAACCTGCACCCGGATGGAAATGCAGCGGCCACGGGACATTTGTACAAACTCCTGCCGGCAAATACTACTACCTGTGCCATGCCTACAACCAGCGCAGCGAGGTATTTACCGGCCGCGAGGGTATGCTATCAACCCTTACCTGGCCTAACAATGGCGGCTGGCCAGCCATGCAGGCGCTAAATGTTGCACGCCGCCTGCCCGATATTCACGATGCGTTCCTGTCAAAAACACCGGCCTTTTACTGGCAATATGATTTTTACAACGCCGCGCCCGATGTAAAACAGGGGCGAGGCAGCCTTAGTTTATCAGGTGCAATGCTCGATAATAACACCACCGGCATATTTTATGGTGTGCGCCCGTTATCCGATCATTTTGATATGACAACCACTGTAACCAATACCAATAATGCGCTGAAAGGGCTGGCCTTTTATGGCAGCGTTAACGCCGTATTGGGTATCGGGGTTTCGGGCAACCAGGTAAAACTATGGATGGTGAAGGATGGCAATTTCAGTGTTATTGATTCTGCCGAAATAAATAATGGCGCTGTTCAGCTTAAATTCAGTATGCTGCCCAACCGCACCTGCCTGGCTTATTACAAACAGGCAAACAGCGGTTGGAAAGAGTTAGCGGCCGATAAAAACGCCTCTTTAAATTTTCTCCCCCAATGGGACAGGCCGCAGCATGTAGGGCTGTTTTTTAAAGGCTCACCAGCCGAACATGCAATTTTCAGCAGGTTTGATGTAGTGAACAAGAAAGACTAAGCCTATTTTAACACCTCAGCCAGTTTCTTTTCCAGGGCATCGGTATCGGCTATATGATCAACAATAGTTCCATCAGGCGCAATCAGTATGCTTTGAGGGATAGTATTGATGCCATATTCTAATGATACTTCATTCGACCAGTCTTTCAAATCCGAAACATGTGTCCAGTTTAATTTATCAGCGTTAATAGCTTTTACCCAACTGCCCTTGCTTTTATCCAGTGATACACTTAAAATAGTAAACCCTTTATTGTTGTACTTATTAAATATCCTTACCAGCTCCGAGTTCCGGTATTATCCATGTGAGTTGGCCGCACAAGGCTTTGTGCATGTAATACTGCCGAAAAAAGAAATAAACAGATAAATGGTAATAGCTTTTTCATAATGCATTTAAGGTTTACACAGCTAATTTAACCAATATTAAGTTGTTAGTTAGTTATTTAACGTTTTTTTGCATTGGTAAATATTATGGGTGATGATGAATGAAAAACTCATTACTCCATAAGATTTTGCAGCCTCAAAAATCTGACTATATTTACCTCTCTTAATATTTTATGGACGAAACAATACCTGCTAAACAGTTAAACTGGTTTTACATCCTTATCGGCGCAGCAGTGCTGGTAAACTTTAGCGGCCTGTTCGTCACTATTATGGGGCCTGATGCCGCCCTGTACGCCACTATTGCCAAAACCATGGTGCAGCACCACGACTACACCAACCTCATCGTAAACGGCACCGACTGGCTCGACAAGCCGCATTTCCCGTTTTGGATAGCCGCCCTTTCGTTCAATATTTTCGGCATCAGTACCTGGGCATACAAACTGCCGGGCATATTATTTTTGCTGATGGGCGCATGGTACACCTACCGCCTCGCCAAAGAACTATATAATGAACGTATAGCCCTGTGGTCGGTACTGATACTGCTCACCTCGCAGCACATCCTGCTATCCAATAACGATGTTCGCGCGGAGCCTTACTTAACCGGGCTCATTATCGCCGCCGTATTACATTTTTACAGGGCGAACTGGGATAATAATTATTGGCACTTATTAGCAGGTTGTGTATTTGCCGCCTGCGCCATCATGACGAAAGGTATGTTCGCCATCATCCCCATAGGCGGCGCTATTGCCGGGCAGCTCATCATCACCAAACAATGGAAGCAATTGTTCAACTTGAAATGGCTGATAGCTATTGTACTTACCATACTGTTCATCTTCCCCGAGATATGGTGCCTCTACCAGCAATTCAACCTTCATCCCGAAAAAATGATATTTGGGCAAGAGAACGTATCGGGCATAAAATTCTTTTTTTGGGATAGCCAGTTCGGGCGCTTCTTCAATACTGGCCCCATCAAAGGCGGCGGCGACCCGCTCTTCTTCGTGCATACCACTTTATGGGCATTTTTGCCCTGGTCGCTGTTATTGTTTACGGCGATCTACCGTTTCATAAAAACAGGAATAAAAAATGTACAGGCTCAGGAGTGGTACTGTATCAGCGCGGCGTTGCTTACATTTTTGCTGTTCTCGGCATCAAAGTTCCAGTTGCCGCATTACATGAATATCGTGTTCCCGTTCTTCGCTATTATCACCGCGCAGTACCTGTATAAGGTACAACTGCCCGGCAGCATAAAAGCTATCCGAATTACACAAATAACGGTTATCAGTATCATGATGCTGTTGATCTGCGCCATCGAATTCTTTTTCCTCCCGGTATTTCCCTGGCCGGTAATAGCACTGGTGAGCCTGCTTTACATAGCCATGGTGCTGCTACCCGATACGATAGGCGATAGCGTTATCCCCAAAATTATCATCACAACAGTTTTAGCTTCGTTCATTGTGAATATATACCTTAATCTCGCCTTTTACCCTACATTGCTAAAATACCAGGGTGGCAGCGAGGCCGCCTTCTGGCTAAACCGCCCGGCTACTCACAAATATCCTGTAGTACAATGCGAAACCGATGCATGGCCAATGCAATTCTATTTAAATTCGCCCTTAGCCTACATTAACCCCGATACAGTTAAAGCCATCCCTGAAAATACATTTTACCTGTACGCCAATCCCGATGTGATCAAGCGCCTTACCGCCAAAGGCTGGAAAATGCAGGAAGTATATGAGCAGCAGCGTTACAACATCACCCGCCTTAAACCCGCGTTCCTAAACCGTACCACCCGCAAAAAGGAACTGAACGATATGCAGATAGTAGAGGTAAATTCCAAAGAAAAACCTATTATCTGGGATTTGCCTCCGCAGGTGATTGGCGGTGCATTAAAAAGTGATAGTTCACATGTAGTGAGTAAATAGTCAGACTATATGCTATAAATTTGTTCTGATAATTATGTATTTTGAATATGACGACAATGAAAATTGATATATTGAATCTAAAGCAACCAAGCTGCTTAAAGATTTGGCTGGATTGAACCTTATCTCAATTCAGGAACCATCCAAAAATGGGTTTGGCGTTATGTTAAAAAAATTGCGTTCAAAGGCTAAATCTGCGCCTTCCCTTGAAGAGATTACTAATGAAGTTGAAATAGTGAGGTCAAAACAGGCCTACTTCTAAATAAAACCCAACACCTTGTAGCGTAATCACTTATCATAACGTAAACCTGATAAACCACTTACGAAAAACTTTACGTCATGATAAGAAAAATTGCCCCTATCGCTCTGGTATGTTTTCTCGTAGCATTTGTTTCCTGCAAGAAATCAAACAATAACACACCCAAATTAAACACGGGAAAAGACCTTATACTTAGCCCGCTCGAGCAGCAAAAAGCCACTACCGATAACGCCTTTACATTTAAACTATATAATGCCATCGGCGCGGGCAATAACACTACCGATAACATAATGGTTTCGCCCTTAAGCATCAGCTTTGCCATGGCCATGACCAGCAACGGCGCCAACGGCGAAACACTTGCCGGCATACGCAACGCCATGGATTTCAACGGCTTAGCCAGGCCGACCTGAACACCTACTATAACAACCTCATAACCAATATGCCCCAGCTCGACCCGAATACCACGCTAAACATTGCCAATTCCATCTGGTACAGGCAGGGCGCGGACGTTTTGCCGGCATTTATAGCGGTAAACACCAACAGTTATAAAGCCAAAGTGCAGGCGCTTGACTTTAACTCGGCATCGGCAGTGCCAACTATAAATAACTGGGTTAATACACAGACCAATGGCAAAATTCCTACTATCCTGAATAGTATTCCATCGAACGCCTTTATGTACCTCATCAACGCGCTGTATTTTAAAAGCACCTGGAACCAGCCCTTCACCGCGTCTGAAACAGCACCTGAAACATTTTACCTTGCCAATGGTTCAACTGTACAAAACCCGTTCATGCATGGGGCGGTTGCCGCCAATGTTTACCACGACAGCAATGTAAGTATTGTCGAACTACCATATTCCAACAAAAAATACAGCATGGTGATAGTAGAACCATCGGCAACATCTACCTTAAAAGACCTAACTGCCGGGTTGGATTCCGCCAAATGGGCCAACTGGATGAGTAGTTTAAGCAGCGACAAAGTGCAAGTATCCCTGCCGAAATTCAGCTTTAGCTATAATATTTTGCTGAACGATGCCCTCAAATCATTAGGCATGAGCGTAGCCTTTAGCGAACTGGCCGATTTCTCAAATATATCGCCTACAAAATTGTTTATCAGCGCCGTACAGCACAAAACATTTGTAGCCGTGGATGAAACCGGCACCACAGCAGCTGCGGTAACATCAGTTGGCGTGTCAACAAGCGCCGCGCCTGTCGACCCGGTGAGCTATACCTTTGACCACCCGTTCATTTTTGTAATAAGGGAAATGAATACAGGCTTGATACTATTTGCCGGCGAAGTAAATAACCCGACCTTGAAAGGGCAATAGTTATAAAACTTTGTCATCCTGAGCGTAGCGAAGGATCTTCTAAAAGTGATAAGACCGCAAAATTATACCGTAGAAGATCCTTCGTTCCTAGGATGACAAAAAGAGGGTTTCTAAACCACTCTCCCCATAAACGGGTCACTAAACCCAGCCAATCCCGTTTCCACGCGGCCGGCATACCGTTTCATAAAATGCCAGTTGCCTTTTACCCTAACCGTAAAATCATACCAGCCGTGGCTGTTCTTTAAATTAAGCACTAAAGTTGACACACTGCCCGCTTTCAATACATGGTTATGATTATTCGTTTTATAAGCATTGTCGGTAATTTCAATAGTGTGTTGTTCTTTGCCTGGGGTATGCAGTTTTAGTTCGATGTTGCCTGTAAGCCGACTGCCCGCTACGCTCTGCTGGTAATCGCAGGCTATGTGTAACGAAGGTTCATCGGCGTTGCCGGCGAACTCGCGGAAAAAGCCATTTGGTCCGTAAACCCGCAGGTGATAGTTGTTATTTTCAAAATCATCCAAAGACCAGGCATCAGCTAAGGTATCGCCTTTGGCAACACCGTAGGCCCAGGTGCGCACATCTTCACCCTTGTATTTTCCCGGCGCGTATACATTAAATGGCGACCCCAATGCAGCCTTGCCAAATGCCTTATCCGCTGCGCTGAATTTTATCTCGAACGACTTTCCATCAGCGCTCAGTTTACCATCAGCGTAAAGCTGGTAGGGCAGAGCGCATGATGGCTTAATCCCCGGCTCCTGTTTCGGAAAATGTGGCGATGAATGCGGGTCGGTATTGATCTGCTTTATCTCATCAGCAGTAAGCAGCTTAAAATCATCAGGCAGCTTTTTATATTTGGCATTGTGGATGTATTCTACCACATCGTTCCTTTTCAAAAATTCGGGTTCTGCTATCTTCTCACCATTATAAGGCCTGAACACCGAAGTAAGGTCGCCGCAAAAGTTACGGCGCCAGTCGCTGATATTGGTTTCGGTTATCTTTTTGCCGGTTTTCTTTTCCAGGAATTTCTCTAAAAATTGCAGGGTCGAAGTATGGTCAAACACTTCCGAATTTACCCATCCGCCCCGGCTCCACGGCGAAGCGATAACCAGCGGCACCCGGTAACCCAGGCCTATCGAATTCTCCTTGTCAAACTCCATCGGGAAACCTTTTCGCTCTAACTCTTGCGGTAAGGTCACGAAGTCTACCCGGGTATCTATCCCTTTTGAAACCTTGCCGGTACCATCCTTGTGCGAATGGGGGGCTGTAAACGGCGGCACATGGTCAAAGTAGCCGTCGTTCTCATCATAAGCTAAAATAAAAATGGTCTTTTTCCAAACTTCGGGGTCTTTGGTTAAAATATCTATCACTTCCGATAAATACCAGGCCCCATACCATGGCGCGCTTGGGTGGTCGGAGAAATTTTGCGGTGCAGTTATCCACGAAACTGTAGGTAAATTACCCGTGTTCACATCATGCCTGAATTGGTGCAGCACGTCACCCTTGGGCACCTGCACGTCGCGTTTTGTGCCGTTATCATCATAAGTTAATGTAACCAATTCGTGGTAATCAGGGTCGTTATGGTTCGACGAAAAAGCCTTGTTATGCAAATTTTTCTCTCGCTGCGATAATTTTTCAAAGGCACCGGGCTGCAGGTTTGTTAGTTCCTTATCGATAGCAGCCTGGTCATCTTTAAGTCCCTTTAGTTTTTTATTCAGGCGATTCAGCATGGCGTCACCGGCTGAAAGCGCGTCTATCTTTTTCTGTTGTTCGGCAATTTCAGCAGGTATTTCTGCCGCTCTCTTATGCAGGTGTTCAACATGTTTTTTATACAGCAGGATATTATACTGCGAGAAATTTTCCAACGGGTTATCGCCAAAGTTCGATAGCCACGGGTCTTGTTCGCCTCTGAAACCTACATCAATACTTACTTCGTTCTGGTAACATTTCCAGCTCACACCATTATCTTCCAGTCGTTCGGGATAGGTTGTCCATTTCAGCAGGCCGAAATCGCAGTCGTCATTATACACGCATGGCCTTGAATGCTCATCCTGTTTCTCCCGTATAGTGCCGCTCCAAAAATATAGCCTGTTCGGGTCGGTGCCGGTTAACGACGAGCAGAAGTTTTGGTCGCAAACGGTAAAAGCGTCGGCCAGCGCGTAATAAAAAGGCACATCTTCGCGCTTGTTATGCCCCAGCGTAAGCGGCATATCCGCATATTCGTCATTGCCTGAGCGTTTTTCTTCCAGCCATTTATCAAACTTGCCATCATTACGCGCGTTCACCTGGTTATCCCAGTTATGCGGCAGGCAACTCATCCAGGTAGATTTTGTATTTTTCAGGTCGAGGTGAAAAGGCGCGTAAGTTTCGCCTTTATTGTTCGATTGTAGCCACACCAGGTTTTTATTAGGCAGTGTTATGGCCCGGGGGTCGTTATAGCCACGCACGCCCTTCAGCGTCCCATACATATGATCGAACGAACGGTTCTCCTGCATCAAAATAACTATATGTTCAGCATCAAGGTAAGTGCTGCCCGGTGCAGGGTCAATGGCCATAGCCTTTTGTATCGAAGCCGGTAGAATGCCCGGTAAACTTGCCGCGGCAGTTAAAAGCGCGGTTTTTCGCAAAAAATCTCTCCTGGTGTCCATCTAACAAAAATGGCGAAAAACTTATGGGTGTGTTAACCGATCAGGGAAAATGTTTTGCACAAACGTTTGTTTGTGCTGAGCACAGTGAAGCATTTTAACTCGCTGCATGTCGCCGCCTGTCAATCTCAGAGGATCATTCGCTGTCGCTTAGGATGACAAAGGCACTTTATACCGCTTCTTCCTCATCACTTTCCTCAACCACTATCGGCGCATTCATCAAATTAATGATATCATTGATCAGTTCCTCATCATCAGCTTCCAGCCAGTTCACGTCCTTATCTTTACGGAACCAGGTCAACTGTCTTTTAGCAAAATGACGGGTATTTTGTTTTATGAGGTCGATGGCCTGTTCAAGGTCGGTTTTACCATCAAAATAGTCGAATAATTCACTGTAACCTACCGTATTCAGCGAATTTAAATGGCGGTAGGGCAATAATGAACGCACCTCATCAACTAAGCCATTTTTTATCATCATATCCGTACGATAGTTTATCTGGCGGTATAAAATATCACGCGGCAAATTCAACGCGATACATACTATCCTGAACGGCCTTTTATTTTTAGTCGATTTCCGGAACGATGAGATGGGCTTGCCAGTACTTTCATACACCTCAAGCGCACGTATAATACGTTGCGGGTTATGCAGGTCGATGATACGGTAAGCCATGGGGTCAACCTCCATCAGGCGCTCCTGTAAATGTTTTATACCAAGTTCGGTAAAGTCCTGATTCAAACGGTGGCGTATGCCGGGGTCGGCAATCGGCAGGTCATCAAAACCTTCGCAAACCGCCTTCACATATAGTCCCGAGCCACCGGCGAGTATAACCACATCGTGTATCCTGAACAATTCATCAAGCAAGGCTAAAGCCTGCTTTTCATAATCGCCTACGCTAAAATTTTCAACTATGGAATGCGAATCAATAAAATAATGTTTAACGGCTGCCAACTCGGCATCACTGGGTTTGGCGGTGCCGATATTCATTTCCCGGTAAAACTGGCGAGAGTCGGCCGAGAGCACAACCGTGTTATACCGTTGCGCCAGCTGGATAGCCACGGCGGTTTTTCCCACGGCAGTAGGGCCGGCAATAACGATCAGGGTTTTCTTTTGGTTCATAGTTGATGATTGATGGTTCATGTTTAATGCACTTTTTAAGCGCTAACAGCAGGCCATATTTCAATTTGCTATGAACTATGATCCATTAACTATGAACCAGTATTAGTAATCGTCGTGTGCTTTTCCTTCATCTTCAAAGCCTTCATTATCCGAAAACTCGCTGCCAAACTCATCTTCTCCCTCTTCGTCATCATGCCCGTGTATATCATCACCTTCGGTTTCTTCCTCGTCGGCAACTTCAGTAAGGTCGTCGGCATCTTCGGGATTAAGGCCCATTTCCTCGTCTATAAAATCAAAATCCTCGCTTTCGGCAGGCAGTGCTGTGGGGTTAAACACATTGCCGAATTGTTTGGGCGCCTCGCCAACTGACTTTATTACCGCAGGGTACGTAACGCCGGGTGCATCGTCTAATATGATCTTCATCAGCTCCACGTGAAAATCAAAGGGGCGGTCGAAGTTAAAGGTATAGTAAAATTTTTGGTGCGGGTCGTCAATAAAGCTGCTCAGTTTTACCTTTTCCATCAGCGATACGCCGCGGTCGATGCGCCTTTGGTTGGGCAAATAGGTAATTTCTTCCCCTTTCATCCATTGATCGTTGCTGATGTAGAAAGAAGACGAATATTCGGGATTATAGCCAGTTGACTGATGGATAGCACGATGAAGATCTTCAAAAGTTTGATTCGATTTAACATCTATCTCTCTTGTAACATCATCGTAATCTTCAAAAGTAACCCTGAACCTGTATAGTGCCATTAGTTATGTAAGTGATTTTAAGCAAAAATATTTTTTTATTTCGGATTTTGGATGTTCGATTTCGAATTTAAGAAAAACGGCTACACCAAAATTCATTCTACGCTTGCCACAACTTTTAAGCCAATTTCTGCGCCTTTTAAAATTGTGTACTCAATTGCCTCATTTCTTGAGTTCGGAATTTCGCCCTCAAGTATGGCTTCGCGTATCTGGTTTTTGATAATTCCCACCTCGCGGCCTTCTTTTAAGCCAAAAAGCTGCATAATATCGGTGCCTGTAACAGGCGGCTGCCAATTGCGGATATTATCGCGTTCCTCAACATCTTTTAATTTTTGTTGAACGAGCTCAAAATTCTGGCGATACTTTTTTATTTTATATTCATTTTTTGTGGTGATGTCTGCTTTACACAACAACATCAGACCCTCAATGTCATCGCCTGCCTCAAAAAGTAAACGCCGTACTGCCGAATCCGTTACTATGGATTGCGATAAAACTATGGGCCTTAAATGCAGTAGCACCAGCTTTTGTACCTGCTTCATCTTTTCATTCAGCGGTAGTTTTAATTGGGCGAATATTTTAGGAACCATGCGTGCCCCCTTATCCTCGTGGCCGTGGAACGTCCAGCCGTGGCCTGCTTCAAAACGCTTTGTGGCGGGTTTGGCAATATCGTGCAGAATAGCGGCCCAGCGCAGCCAAAGGTCATCCGTGGTTTCGCAGATATTATCCAGCACCTGCAGCGTGTGGTAAAAATTATCCTTATGTCCCTTTCCGTTGATGATCTCCACGCCGTACAGTGCCACCATTTGCGGGAATATTTTATGCAGCAAACCTGTATCGAACAAATAATTAAAACCAATGGATGGTTTGGGTGATAAAATGATCTTATTCAACTCATCAGTGATCCGTTCCTGCGATACAATGCTTATCCTGTCGACATTATCCTTTATGGCAGCTATCGCAATGTCGTCAATCCTAAAATTCAGTTGCGTAGCAAAGCGTATGGCCCGCATCATACGCAGCGGGTCATCCGAAAAAGTTTCTACCGGGTTAAGCGGCGTGCGGATAAGTTTTTCTTCCATATCGGCCATGCCGCCAAAGGGATCAAGTAACTCACCATAATTATCGGGGTGCAGGGCAATAGCCAACGCATTAATAGTAAAATCGCGGCGCTTCTGGTCGTCTTCGAGTGTGCCATTTTCTACAATAGGCTTACGCGAATCCAATCGGTATGATTCCTTACGGGCGCCGACAAACTCTATCTCCAGGTCGTTATATTTTAGTTGCGCGGTGCCAAAGTTTTTAAATATGGCCAGTTTTACTTTTAACTTTTTAGCAACCGCCTCGGCAAAGTCAATACCATTGCCCAGCACTACAATATCAATATCCTTAGATGGCCGCTTCAAAAAAATATCGCGCACAAAGCCGCCAATGGCGTAAGCCTGTAAGTTGCTTTCGCCGGCGGTTTGCGATATAATTTTAAATACGGGATTATTAAGGTGCTGTTTCATGAATAGGGCAAAATTAAGGAAATAAATTTCCTTTTATGTCATTGCGAGGTACGAAGCAATCGCGAACCATATATGGGCGACTCTTCTCTGTGCGATTGCTTCGTACCTCGCAATGACAAAATAAAAATGACTTTCTTGATTCTTGACTCTTGTTTCTTGATTCTGAGCTGTTATCGTCTCAAAAACTCAAAGCTCCCGTTAGGTGCCAAACGCATGATGGTAGATGGTGTTTTTATCTCCATGCTGTCCTGGTCAAGGTCGACCACATAATCCACACCATCAATAATTGCCTGTTCGATCTGTGAAAAATATTGCGGCGATGGATTGCCACTAATATTTGCCGAGGTAGATACCAATGGCTTGCGCATACGCTGTATCAGCTGCTGGCAGAAGTCATTTTTTACCACGCGAACACCTATGCTGCCATCGCTGTTAATTAAAGCGGGCGATAAGTTTTTAGCGCCGGGCATTACCAGTGTCAGCGGGTTTTCGGCAAACTCAATCAGGTCGTAAGCCAAGTCTGGCACATCACTTATATAACTTGGCAGTTTATTATCCGTATCCAGTAAAATGATCATGCTTTTGGCTTCGTCGCGCTGTTTAAGACGGTAGATTTTTTGTACAGCTTCGGTATTGGTGGCATCACAGCCAATGCCCCAGATGGTATCGGTAGGGTATAGGATGATACCGCCATCCTGTATCACTTTATAAGCTTTTGCAACTTCGTCTCTAAGCATTTTTATAAATTTTTTCTAACTGGGCAGCCAGTTTGTCACCCGCGAATTTTTGGGCATAGGCATAGCCCTTTTCTATCATTTTAGTTTGTAAGGCATCATCGGACAGTATTTTATCTACCTGTATGGATAGTTCCTGTTCATCATCCGGGCCGACATAAATACTATCGGGGCCCCCTGCTTCTTCCAAACATGAACCTTTTGCCGCTATTACTGGTGTGCCGTTTACAATGGCTTCCAAAACCGGGATGCCAAAGCCTTCATATCTTGATGGATATATAAACAGGCTGGCCATTTGGTATATGGCAGGCAGATCGACAAAATCTACTTTATCTAAAAAGATAACCCTTTTTTTTAAGCTATTATCTTTCAAAAACTCATTAACCTCTTTAAAATACTTTTTTTGCTTGCCCACTACCACTAAAGGTATATCATTCTTTATATGAGGCAGGGCTTTGGCTATCAGCAGCAGGTTTTTTCGTTCCTCAATAGTGCCAACGTTTAAGATGAACTTTTCAGGCAGATCATATTTTTTTATAACTTGCTTTTTCTGTTCGTCGCTTTGTACTACGCTGAAAGAAGGATCACACCCCTGGTAAGCAACCTCAATTTTGTCAGGCGATATATGTAGCAGCTCCACCAAATCATCCTTGGTTTTTTGGCTTACAGCGATGATCTTATCAGCCATTGCAGATGATTTCTTCAGCTTAAGGAAATAGATGTTCCGGCTCAGCCAGCCATATTGGTCTGGAAAATGCATAAATATCAGGTCATGCACCGTAAGCACTGATTTTATCCCCGCTTCTTTTATCCCAATAGGTATTTCGTGACTAAGCCCATGATACAGGTCGATGCCATCCCGTTTCAAATCCTCCACCACGCCCTTACTGCGCCACCACGATTTAATTAGCTTACCCACAGGAGTAACCGTATGGATGTTGCTCAGTGGCTTTAAAAACTCCGTCCAGCTATTTTTTTTTACTTTGGTGGTGTACAGGAAATATTCGTGCGCAGGATAATTTTGCGACATGCTTTTTATCAACCACCGACTGTAATTACCCAGCCCGGTGTTGTTCAAAAAAGCACGTTTGGCATCGTATCCTATTTTCATTCTCGTTGGTGAGTGGTTGATTGGGTTAAGTGGTTGATTAAGTTATTAAAATTAGAAGTGGATAAGCGTAGATTTGTTTTTAAAACTATTCACTCAATCAACTTAATCAACCACTCACCAATTACACCGCTACATTGTTCTCGCGCAGCGCGTTATTCAACGATGTTTTTTTATCGGTCGATTCCTTGCGTTTGCCAATGATGAGGGCACAGGGCACCTGGTATTCGCCTGCGGGGAATTTTTTAGGGTAAGTACCCGGTATAACTACCGAACGCGCAGGCACGCGGCCTTTGTATTCCACAGGTTTTTCGCCGGTAATATCAATAATTTTAGTTGACGCGGTTAAAACTACATTTGCGCCTAAAACAACTTCCTGTTCCAAATGTACGCCTTCAACTACTATGGCCCTCGAACCTAAAAAACAATTATCTTCAACAATAACAGGTGCTGCCTGTATTGGTTCCAATACACCGCCGATACCTACGCCGCCACTCAGGTGGCAATGTTTGCCTATTTGCGCGCACGAGCCAACAGTAGCCCAAGTATCAACCATAGTACCTTCGCCTACATAGGCGCCAATATTTACGTATGATGGCATCATCACCACACCTGGCTCCAAATGCGCGCCATAACGGGCAAGACCGTGGGGCACTACACGAACACCGGCTTTTTTATAATCTGTTTTCAGCTTCATTTTATCATGAAACACAAAGGGGCCGACTGAAATTTCTTCCATATTGCGGATAGGGAAATACAATATCACCGCTTTTTTTAGCCATTCGTTAGTGTGCCAGCGGCCATCAATAAGTTCAGCCACGCGAAGGGTGCCCTTGTCGAGCCTGTCAATAACAGTATCAATTGCGTTAATATATTCGGTATAGTTTAATAGTTTCCTGTCGTCCCAGGCATCTTCAATAAGTTTTTTAAGATCTTGCATTGGTGTAGATATAATAATTCAGCAAATTAAAGCAATTTTTAAGGAAAAGTATAGGTTTGAAGCAGGGTTTTTAACAAGCGTTGATTATCTGAACAAGGATTGAATGACCGGAAAGAAACTAAATTTATATCATATTGGGAGAGATGCGATATTTCGCTTCTTTACACATGAAAATTCTCGACCTTCTGAGATGCAAAGTATTGCGTCTCTACAAAAAATGTCACCAGAAATTCACATAAAATTAGTCGCACGCTTAGGCCGTAATTTAATTGTCAGATTGTCAGGTGGCGTATTGTGGCAAGCAATTTGAATAGTATATATTTGTATAACGAAAATTAAAAAACAAAATATCATGGCATTAGAAATAACAGATGCAAACTTTGAAGAGCTTGTACTTAAATCAGATAAACCGGTACTAATTGACTTTTGGGCTGAATGGTGTGGCCCGTGTCGTATGGTTGGCCCGGTGGTTGAAGAAATTGCAAAAGAATATGAAGGCAAAGCTGTTGTTGGCAAAGTAAATGTTGATAACAACCCCGGCATATCAATGAAGTTTGGCATACGTAATATCCCCGCCTTATTGTACTTTAAAAACGGCGAAATTGTTGACAAACAAATCGGCGCTGTGCCAAAATCAATACTTGCAGGTAAATTAACCGCGCAGTTATAATTAATTACTATATAGAATAACATAAGAAAGCGTTACAGAGATGTGACGCTTTTTTTGTTCCATTCATCCATGTCATTTCGATACGAGGTACGAGTGAGAAATCTTATACACCTTGCAAGTCGGTCATGCAAGGTGTATAAGATTTCTCGCTATCGCTCGAAATGACAACTGCTTTAACTATTTTTACCACTATGCCCCGCTTAAACGAAGACCAGGAAATACGCCACCTTGCCAATCTTGAACTGCTTGCCCGCCAGGTGGTTGAAGGTTTTATTACCGGTCTTCACCAAAGCCCGTTTCATGGCTTTTCGGTAGAGTTTGCCGAACACCGATTATATAATAATGGCGAATCCGTTAAAAATATCGACTGGAAATTACTGGCGCGCACCGATAAGCTATTTGTAAAACAGTTTGAGGAGGAAACCAATCTTCGCTGCTTCCTTCTGCTGGACACCTCATCAAGCATGAATTTCCCCGAAAAGGGCGTAAGCAAACTGCAATTTTCAATTTATGCAGCAGCATCGCTTATGTACCTGTTCAAAAAACAGCGCGACGCATTTGGGCTGTGCCTGTTCTCGGATAAGATCGACTGGCTAAGCGCGGCAAAATCAACCACTACGCACTTGTTTTATTTATACGCGGAACTTGAAAAAGCTTATAACAACCCCAAAACAACCACACCAACCAATATCACCGGCGTGCTTCATCACATAGCGCAGGAGGTTCACCAACGTTCCATGATCATTATTTTTAGCGATATGCTGGAGAACAACATGGATGAAGAAAAGCTACAAGCATTATTTGCTGCCATCCAGCATTTAAAATACAATAAGCACGAGGTGGTAATTTTTAATGTACACGATAAACAAAAGGAACTCGGCCTTAATTTCGATAACCGCCCGCATCATTTTATCGATATGGAAAGCGGGGAAGAAGTAAAAGTGCACCCCGCTAAAATACGCGAAGCCTACCAGGCATCATTAGCCCATTTTCGTAAACAAATAGCGTTAAAATGCGCCCAGTACCAAATTGATATAGTTGACGCGGGCATTGATGAAGGTTATAATGATATTTTAAAAGCTTATTTAATTAAGCGAAACAAGATGGTATAAAATAAAAGAGGCTGTCTGCGGGTAGCAAACAGCCTATAATAGGGGTATCTCAAACATACATTACGATACAAATAAAATGAAGATTTGTGAAGATTTCGTGAAGTTATGCCTGCCCGCCGAAAATTAATCTAAATGTGGTGCCAATATTTTTTTTTGAAATGATCTGTACATCTATATTATGAAAGGTAGTAATGCTTTTTGCAATAGCAAGCCCTAATCCATAACTTTCCTTCTCGCCGGTATCTAATTTCTCAAACCGGTTAAATGCTTTTTCAATCTCTCTTTCGTCCATTCCTATACCTGTGTCGGTAATTTCAAGGGTATAGGCATCTTCCTTTAAATCATCGGTTATGGTTATGGTGCCTTGCTCATGGTTGTATTTTATAGCGTTATTTATCACATTGTAAAGCAGGGTATACATTAGTGACTGGTTGGCCGGGATGGAGAACGAATTTTTTACACGGTTAATTATCTTTACTTTTTTGTCCTCAAGCCGGTCTTCAAACTCTTCATTTATGTCTTTTACCATATCGGTAATGTTTACCTGTGCATTCTTATGAAACTGGTTATTCTCGATTTGCGATATTAATAAAAGACTTTTGATGATGGATTTTAACCGGTCGAGTGTTTTTAGCGATGCGAATATTTTGTTCTCGTTTTCTTCGCTCAGGCCCTCCTGTTGTAAAATATTCTCAAGCCTTGAGCTGATAATAGATATTGGCGTAAGCAATTCATGCGATACATTGGCTATAAATTGTTTCTCCAGCGTAAATAAATTGGTGATCTTTATCATCAGCGAACTGATACTATCGTCGAGCATTTTAAAATCCTGCGTCGTTGTAGTCACTTTTTCATAATCAAAGTTCATGGGGTCGTTCACCTTTACCAGTTTGCGGTCAATTATCTGGTAAAAAGGTCGCAACAGGTAACGCGTAAATATAAGGTCGATAAGCAGTGTAAGCGATAAGGCTATCAGCAGCATTAACAGTGTAAATCCTTTAATAGTACTTTTAAGCTCATCAACCGCGTCAATAGTTTCACCAATTTCCAATAAATACCCCCGGCCGTTATAATTAAACCCCGATTTTAATATGCGGTAGGTGTCTGTTTTTTTATCAATAGTGCGTGGCTCTGTACTGAAAGCTATTTCAGTTTCGCTGTTGTAAAGATTTTTTAGCGGCTCAATATCAATGTACTCTTCCTGTAGTATATTGTAATCAATAAAGCTTTTCTCGCGGCTAAGGATTTGTGATATTTCTTTTGATGAAAGATGGTTTAATAACTCGGATTTTTTTTCCCGCAGCCTCAATGCTATATGGTGAAGGGTTATTCTTTCAAGCGAAAATAAAATAAGCATACCTGTAAATAATATAATAGCCAGTTTGGTTAAGGCATTATATAAAGCAAGCTTAAATTGTAGTTTCATTTTTTACGTTCATTAGTTCACTGGTTCATTGGTTCATTGGTGCAAAGTTCAATATAGCAATGATGCAAAGACTAATTAACTAATGAACCAGTGAACTAATGAACCAATCTAAATATTAATCCTGTAGCCAATACTCCTAACGGTTTCAAACCAGTCTATCGGTGCAAAAAGGGCCAGCTTTTTACGCAGGTTTTTTACATGTACATCAACAAAATTCGAGTCGGAATTTATTTCCAGAATATCGCCCCAAACATGCTCCGTAAGGTTAGTTCGCGATATAACCCGCTTTTTATTCAGCACCAGGTAGTTGAATATCTCAAACTCCTTTTTAGTAAGGTTAATGCGTTCATCGTTATAATAAATGGTACGGTTTTGTATATTTATTCTAAACCCACCTATTTCAAATTCATTGCTTTCCAGCTTATGTTTACGGCGGGTTATAGCATGTATGCGTGCCAGCAGTTCATTTAATGAAAATGGTTTTGGAAGGTAATCATCGGCACCTTGTTCAAGCCCCAAAATACGGTCATCAACAGTGCCACGGGCCGTTAATATGATCACTGCATCCTCGCGGTCCTTTAATTTCTTTAATTGCTTTAGCAGGTCAAAGCCATCACCATCTGGCAGGCCAAGGTCAAGTAAAATAAAATCGTAGTTGTTAACCTGTATCTTTTCTTCCGCCGATCTTTTAGTATGTGCGTTTTCAACCGTAAACCCTTCTTTGGTTAAAAATTCATACACTTCAAGCACCAGGCTTTTTTCGTCTTCAACAATTAATATATTCATACGAGGAGCAAAGTAAAACTTAAAGCTAACGAATTAAGTATACAGGTATTATAAATAATACGCATAATATTAGGGTAATTTAAATAAAGCTTTGTAAAATTACCCAAATCAATTTTGGCATATTAGTGTTAATGATTAAAGTTGCCTTTTATATATATGAGATTATCTGTCGAGCGCAAACCCATAAGAGTATATCCGGATCCGAAACGTGTTATAGCCAGGTTTTTTTTTAATGGTAATGATCGTGCAAAAGAAGTTATCCAGCGGGTGATGGATATAAGTGAAGACGAAGCATTTGGTATCATATCGCCCTTATTGCAGGAATATTCAAAACGCCACCGTAATATAACACGGGTTTTGAACCGCCATTGCAGCAAATTAAAACCGCTTATTGCCGAGCTTAATATAGATTATGATACGCTTACCGTTTATCGTAAGCTATTAATAGGCTCATACTTCACACATGAATATTCTATCGAATCGGCTGCATTTTTTAATCCTTCAATTGTTGATGACCCCGACCAGGGCGAATTAAAAGATGGCGAAAAACGTGTTATTATCAGTTTTAGGGCAGTAGGCGAGGGGCACATATCATCCATAACCTTCCGTAGGGCGCTGATAGATAAAAATAACGACATAACCGTAATGCCCGCTGGCAGTTATATTGATGAAGCTGAAATTGTGCGCAATGCGGTTTATAACAAAAAGCTGTTTTTTGATAAAGCCGTAGCCACACAAATAAATATTGATGTATTGAAAGAGGTGGAAGGCAAACTCGACCATCATTTTGAATACTCAAACCTGCGCAGCATTATACTTGATTCGCAGAAATTGCAGGAAGACGACCTGAAAAAGCTGGAATACGACAAAGTACTATGGCTGGCGGATTCCTATTACGAAATAGTTTTTTCATTGGATACAGATATATCCGACAGGGTGATATTTCCTATATCTGAATATGAACGTAAAGGTATTGAGGATGCCCGTTTTGTGGAGTTTAAACATGAAGATGGGACATGCGTATATTATGCCACTTACACTGCCTACGATGGCGCGCTGATAATGCCAAAGCTATTGCAAACAAACGATTTTTATAATTTTAAAATAATGCCCCTGTACGGTGATGGAGCGCAGAATAAAAACCTGGCGTTGTTCCCCCGTAAAATTAACGGCAAGTATGTAATGATATCGCGCATTGATGGCTGCAATAACTACATTATGTACTCCGACAAAATAAATATTTGGGAAAAGCCCGTACTGCTGCAAAAACCAAAGTTTACATGGGAATTTATACAGATAGGCAATTGCGGTTCACCTATTGAAACAGAATCGGGTTGGCTAATGATAACCCATGGCGTAGGCCCTATGCGCAGGTATGTACTTGGCGCCAGCTTGTTAAAACTTGATGACCCCGAAGTTGAAATAGGCCGCTTAATTGAACCTATGCTGCTGCCCAACAGCGATGAACGCGAAGGCTACGTGCCAAATGTTCTATACTCATGCGGGGCCATTGTTCATAATGGCAAACTCATTATACCTTATGGAATTTCCGATTCATCAACAGGTTTTGCCGAAGTCGACCTTGGCGAATTGATCAATAAACTGATAGAGGATAAAGCTATATCCAATAAGAATGAAAAGGTTGAAGAAAAGGCAGCGGTATCAAACTAATATTTGCTGATAAAGCCGGTAATAATCATTCACCATCTTATCACTTGAAAACTTTGAAGCAGCCCAATCCCTACAGTCAGCCCGTTGTATGCTGTCAATTTGTAATAAGGCGTCAACAGCGCCCGCAACATTATTCACCAAAAATCCCGTTTGCCCATGCTGTATCAATTCCGGCATAGCGCCTTTATTAAAGGCAATAACCGGTGTGCCGCAAAGCATAGCTTCAGCAACGCTCATGCCAAAGGGTTCATTAAAATTTATGGGGTGTAGCAGTGCATAAGCCTTACTTAAAAGTTCAGTTCGTTTCTCAGGCCCGGCATGGCCTATATATTGTATTTGGTTATTTAGTTCAGGTTCTACTTTTTCCTTAAAATAGCCTTCATCCTGTATAATGCCTGCTATTAACAATCTTCGCTTACTTTTTTTAGCTATCTCAATAGCTTCGGCGCAACCTTTATCGTGGTGTACGCGGCCAAAATATAAAAGGTAATCATCCGGCTGATCAACAAAGTCAAAATTCTGGATATTCAACCCATTATAAACTGTGGCCATGTAATCCAGTTCCGGGCTGCGGTCGGCGTTGCTGATGGAGACATAGTGATTGGTGGCGTTATATTTTTTATATACCGGGATGATCTTTTGCGATGAAAATCCATGTATAGTAGTGATCACCGGCGTTTTTATCAGCCGTGAATAGGTGAGGGGCAAGAAATCAAAATTATTATGGATAATGTCGAAATTCTCAGCCTTTTCCATTAAATTGCTGATGTGCAGGCACTCCAAAACCTTGGCGTCCTGCGTACGGTCTTCTTCGTAGCCTTGTTCGCATATCGCATCAAGTTTGCCGGCGGTAATGGAATCCCCTGTTGCGAACAGCGTTACATCAAGTCCTTTTTTAACCAGCCCTTCGGCAACGTTCGATGCTATTTGTTCCCATGGCCCGTAGTGCCTGGGCGGTGTGCGCCAGGCAACGGGCGATAATATGGCTATCTTCATTTAACAAATCTCCAGCTTTTGGCCGGATTTATTGTATTCATATTCCAGTTCAAAGGCTTGTAAAACAGTAAGGTGCGAAATAAGATATGCTAACGTACTCTCGGCGCCCTGGTTGCGGTTTATGCCTGTTGGCAAAAGTCCGTCGCAACAGCCTTTGGTTTCATGGTCGTACAATGGCGCCCGCAGGGTGTTTTCGCCCAAAAACCATTTATAGCTTAAAAACATTTTTTCGATATACTCGGGTTTGCGGAATATCTGGTATGCCTGGAAGTGCATCAGCACCATGGCCATGGTTTCAATAGCCTGTTGGTCGAAGGTAGGGAAGGTACCACCGCGATAATACCAGCCATCATTACCAACCGGGCTCAAATAGCCGTTTGATAAGGTCAACTTATCTAAAAATGCCATTGTGCTCATGGCTATTTGCTTAGCTTTTTCGTTCCCGGTTATCTCTGCCGAATACAACAGCGCTAACGGAAGGATGGCGTTATCATAGGTCATCTTTTCCTCAAACCATTGCCAATCGGCCGATTGTGTTTTTTCGTAGGCATCAATCAGTGGCTGGGTAAGGTCTGTCAATTGTTTAACCATCCCGTCATCAGTAGGCACAACCTGCAGGTACAAACTAATGCCTATAATAGTATTGGCCATCCCCCGCAAATGTTTCAGTTTACTGAAATGCGGGTATGATTTATTGAATAACTCCAAAGCGAATTCGCGGTACGAATTACTGGCCGCGCAGCTGATCAAATGGCCCAGCGCCCAAATGGTACGCCCGAATGAATCCTCTGATCCCACTTCATCCAGGTATTGCCTGTTAAAGCTCAAAAAGTTACGGAAATTACCATCTTCAGTTTGCATGTAATGGATGTAGCTCAGGTAAACCGGCAGTAATTCAAATGCTTCTTTGCTTTTGTTGCGCTGGTAAGCCATTAGTGCCATTATCAGTGCGCGGGCGTTATCATCAAGGCAATAACCTTCTTTTAAGTTGGGTATGCCATACTTGGCGTGTTGTACAATACCAGTATCATCGGTAAGGCGTATAACATGCGCAAGGCTGAATTTTGGTAATATTTCCGGGTCGACAATACTGTTGCGCAAAATCTTATCGCTAAAATCATGTGTGCTGCAAGCTTCTTCAGCCAACTTAATAAATTCGCCGCCTATTACCGGCCAGCGTAAATGCAAGCCATATTCATAAGCATTTTGTTTTAGTTCTTTTAAAACCCTATCGTGGTCAAGTAATTCATTAATAATATCGGCTAACGCATCAATATCTTTAAAATCAAATAAGCGGCCACGGTTATGGGCCAGCAATTCGGTAGCATGCCAGTACGGGGTTGATACCACTGCGGCGCCCGCACCTACTGCATAAGATAATGTGCCGCTGGTTATTTGTGCCTCGTTAAGGTATGGCGTTACATATATTTCGCAAGCGGTTAGATAATTTACCAGTTCTTCTTCGGTTACAAACTTATTGATGAACGAAAGGTTTTTTGATACCCCCAACTGCGATGCAAGCGTTTTTAAATGGTCGCGGTATTCCTCGCCAGAGTTTTTTATAACACCAGGATGCGTATTACCCAGTACCACGTACATCACATCGGGGTGTTTGTCAACTATTTTAGGTAATGCTTTCACTACAGTTTCAAGTCCCTTATTGCGGCTTATCAACCCAAAAGTTAATAATACCCGGCGATCTTTAAACTGCGATAAATTTTTAACCGGGTTCTCTTCCGGCGCTTCCACATCAGGCACACCATGTTCAATTATTTGTATCTTATCTGCCGGTATATCATAAATAGTGGTTAGAAACTCAACTGCCCGTTTGCTCATCACAATAATTTTTGATGATTGCTCCGCTATTTCGCGAATAATGATACGCTGAACATAGCTGGGGTCTTTCAGCACCGTATGCAAAATAGAGATCAGCGGTTTTTCAAGCCTGTTTATCAGCGGGAGGATATATATGCCGCTCTCACCGCCGTAAATACCAAATTCGTGTTCCATAATGCAGGCATCTACATTACTGGTATTGATATAATTGGCGGCGCGTATATAATCTTTCTGGTGGTTTTGGCGGATGATGTATTTCACCTCTTCAGGATATTCATATTCATGAATGTCTTCAGAGTCATTTAATGCTACCACAAATCCCCCCTCCGATAAAGCGTTCCGTTTCGGGAAGTTGGCATTAATGGCGCGCATTAAATTTTGGTTAAAAGTAGCGATCCCGCATTCACGGGGTGGATAGGTTGATATATATGCTAATTTCATAAGGTATTAAAAAGATGTTTTGTTATTATTGTTAAACTCCCCGCATCGGCACCTATTGTCTGCTAAAACAGACGGAAGAAGTGTGTTTTTATAGGTTCTAAGCCCTTTTTTTACACATTTTAGCGTTTTTGTGCACGCTAGGGGTATAGCTGCATAAACCATACCAGTTAACACAAATTATAAGGTTTGAAAATGATGGAATGTTTGTGCGTAATAAAATAGTTGCACAATAATGACGGTATATGGCTATTAGCTGTAATGTTGTATCGCCTTAAGTATTACCTCGCAGGCTTTCTTTATTTCATCATGGGTGATGATAAGCGGAGGCGCTATGCGCATGGAATTACTGCAATGCAAAAACCAGTCGACGATTACACCGTTCTCAATACAGCGGTCGATAATTTTTTTATTCAGTTCGAAACTATCTAATTCAATGGCAAGCATAAGGCCCTTGCCACGAATTTGTTTGATGGAGGGGTGAGCCAATAGTGATCTGAACAATTCCTCTTTTTCCGCGACTGCGCTGCACAGGTCCTCATCTAACAAAACCTCCAGTGCCGCTAAGCCTGCCGCGCAGCATACCGGGTGGCCGCCAAAGGTGGTGATATGCCCCAAAATAGGATTTTCTTTAAGCGAATCCATTATTTGATGCGATGCCGCGAACGCGCCGACAGGCATACCACCGCCAAGGGCTTTTGCCAGCAGCAATATATCGGGTGCTATGCCGTAGTGCTCAAACCCGAATAGCCTGCCTGTACGGCCAAATGCAGCTTGTATCTCATCTAATATAAGTAAGGCGCCCGTTTCTGTACAACGTTCCCTTAAAGCCTGCATATAGGCTATATCGGGTACACGGATGCCTGCTTCCCCCTGTACGGTTTCTATGATAACACAGGCCGTTTCTTGGGTTATTAAGGAAAGATCATCAATATTATTAAACCGAATAAAGTTAACACCCGGTAACAATGGGCGATAAGCTTGTTTAAATTCCTCGTTACCCATTACGCTCAAAGCGCCATGCGTACTGCCGTGGTACGAGTTATGGCAGGCGATAATCAGCCTGCGCCCGGTATAACGTTTAGCTAATTTCAACGCGCCCTCAACAGCCTCGGTACCCGAATTGGTAAAATAGACAGATTGAAGATTTGTTGGAAAAACGGAAATGAGTTTTTCGGCAAAGAGTACCTGCGGGGTTTGCACATATTCGCCGTAAACCATCAGGTGCATGTATTTATCAACCTGTTGTTTTATCGCCTCTACTACCCTTGGGTGGCTATGCCCCAGGTTACTTACACCAATGCCCGAAATAAGGTCCATATAAGTTTTCCCGGCGCTATCATACATATAAACACCTTCCGCCCGTTCAAATTCAAGCAATAACGGAAAATTGGTTGTTTGCGCATTGTTGGCAAGAAAAAGCTGGCGTAGCGTAGGCATAGGGCAAAGGTAAAGCAAATACCCGGTAGAGACGCAATACTTTGCGACTCTAATCCTATTATAAATAAAAAAGACGCGAAGTATCGCGTCTCTACATTTCATTACTATTGATTCGGCAAAGGCGGCGGCCCACCGCGGCGTTCAGATAATTGCCTTACCAGTTCGTCGTTAAATTCGCGCTCGGCTTTGTAAAGCTCGCTAACCTGGTCGGGCGACAAAATTTTAAGGAACGCGTTATTGAACTTGATCTTTATCTGTACTATCTGGTTCTCGTAAAATAATTCTTTGTTTATTTGCTGGGCGCCATCGGCCGAATTAAGATTATTCAGTCTTTTTAACCTTCGAACGTTAAACAGCTCCTGCTGATATTCCTGGTACAACGGGAAAAAACGCTGTGCTTGCCAGGGCGGCAGGTTTAACCTGTTCCTGATGAAGTTTATTTTTACCGCACTTACCCTGCGCTCAGGATTCTGATTATTCATACGGTTAAAGCGCCTGCCCGGTACTATCCGATAAACCGACACCTGCCCGAATGAATCATTACCCAAACAAAGAACAAGCAACAGAACGGGTATATATTTGAATAGCTTATTCATTATTAATTGTTATTATCAAGGTCGTTCTGTAAAGCGCTGCTTAAGCTGGCATCGTTAATGGGTACATTTTCATCAATAACAGTATGTTGTGTTTCGTTAGCATCAACATCATCCTGTAAATAACTTTGTATATCGCCGGTTGAAACTTTTGAAAGCTGCTGATGTAAAAACGACTTATCGTGAGCAGAAACAACGGGTGCAGATGGCCTTTGTATTAATAAACCTGTGCCAATGGCTACTACAAAACAAGCTGCCGCAGCATATTTGAAAGTGGTAGATGTAAACATCTTTCTCACCACGCCTTTGCGTTGAACTATTTCCTGGTTAACAGTTTTATTCAGGATCGCCTTGTTAAGTTTTTCAAAATAATCTTCAGGAACGGCAAAGCTTTCTTTTTCATTCAACGCTTCTTCTACCATTATACGGGCGCTGATCTGTTGCTCCATATCCGCAAAATAATTTTCCGGGATCACATGGCCATCAGCCTCACTATTTACGTAAGCCTCAATATTTATTCTGCTTTGTATATTACTGTTTAGCTCATCAAAATAATTTTCGGGTACAGCAAAGCCGTCTGCTTCATTATTTACATACGCTTCAATATTTACCCTGCTTTTTATATTATTGCTTAACTCGTCAAAATAATTTTCAGGCACAGTAAAGCCCTTATCGCCTTTTAATTTTTCTAAATTAACAGCGGATATAATGTTCTTCTCCAATTCATCAAAATAGCCAGGGGGCACTGTAAACGGGTTATTTTCATTAACCTGTTTAAGTGACATATACTCATCCAGCCATTTTTTGCTCTCCATATCGCTTTTCATATCCCTTGTTAGATGAAATTTTGATGAAATGGTTTAATCGTTTTTTAAAATTAATCTTTTGAAAGTAAAAAAGCTTCAATTTTTTTCACCGCTAAGTGAAACGAGGCTTTCAATGCGCCCACACTTGTACCCACCACATCCGATATTTCCTCATATTTCATATCCTCGTAGTATTTCATATTAAATACCAATCGTTGCTTATCTGGCAAGGTAAGCAAGGCCTCCTGTAATTTGCGCTGCGCTTTATCGCCATCAAAATAGCCCGAATCTGCTAAAGTATCAGCAAGCGAATAATCCACATCATCCAACGACACATTATTCTTCTTCTTTTTATTGTTCAGGAAGGTGATGCACTCATTGGTGGCAATGCGGTACATCCAGGTGTACAGTTGCGCGTCGTTGCGGAAACCGGTCAGGTTTTTCCAAACCTTTACAAATACGTCCTGTGCAATATCATCGGCATCATCATGGTCAATAACCATGCGGCGGATATGCCAGTAAATTTTTTGCTGGTATTTTTTTAGCAGCAGGTTAAAAGCCTCGTTCCGGGTTTTTTCGTTCTGGAACTTACTTAAAATTTCTGCATCATCAACCTGTACCGACATATATTATATTTATGTATTAAAATAAGTATTGAGCGTTTTTGTTTGTGTAAGCCGGGGTTTAAACTACAAACTATCGGTGCGAAAATAGTTATTATTTTGGTTTATAACCACATAAGGCCCGGCTTATTAATTATCATCGCCCTGGGTTATTGTATTTCCATTAGCCTGTACCAGCTTAATAACCAGCGAGTTTTTTGCCTTGATTATGGAGTCGCCTTTGTGTATCCGGTTATGGTTGAAATTCCATTTCTGGTAAAACAGGTCGTACTGGATGCCTTTAATAAATATCGAAGCCTGCCCCTTTAAATTATAATCCACACTATCAATCCTGCCGTTAAAATGATAATCAAGTGCTTCTTTTTTATTTACATAATTGAGAAAAATGCCTGCAACAACCAGCATTACAACGGTAACAGAAAAAACCTGTACACCAAATTTGTATTGCGGCTGGTTGGTTGATGGCTGCATATTTTTTTGAAAAATAGAAAAATTACCATTTACGTTAATTGGGTCATAATGGTTGCGCGTGAGATACCAACGAAATAACTATTTGTGCCCGTCGTTTGTGTTGTCGCCATAGCTGTTCGAAAGATTGTTTCAACATAACCTTTTGCTTTAGCCAACAAGTTGAGGATGCTTTTTCGCCGTCTCATTTTGAGACAAATTATAATTATTTGCCGAAATTATAGGCTGTAAAATGGCATAAAACGGGTGTTTTTCGGATTTTTTTGACGAAAAAATATCGTTTTTTGCTGTTTTTTGATGAAAAAATAGGGCGAAAAATGCATTTTTAACGCTTTTTTGGGTTTAAAATGATGTATTTTGACGTGTTTTGGGCAATTTTGAATTATGGATAGTGTTGATAATGAAATAGTTATATTTTTGTTTGATTTTTGTGTTTTGCAGCTGTCTCAAAGTGTCTCATTTCATCAAACGAGACAGAACATGGTTTTGGGATTTTCTTTGCAAATGAAAATTTAAATTAAATCCAACACCTGCTGCGATGAATTTTTGGTATCCACCTTTTCAATTACCTGCTTAATAACGCCGTTTTCATCAATAATAAAAGTGGTGCGTGCGGTGCCCATATACTTTTTGCCATACATGTTCTTCTCCACCCAAACGCCGTAGTTTTCAACTATCTGTTTGTCGCTATCAGCAATAAGCGGGAAAGGCAGGCTGTACTTGGCCTCGAATTTTTTGTGCGATTTTTCATCGTCGGTACTTACACCAATTACCTGGAACCCTTTGCCCAACAGCGACTGGTAGTTATCCCTGAAATCGCAAGCCTCGGCGGTACAGCCGGGGGTATCATCTTTCGGATAAAAATAAAGTATTACGTTCTTGCCTTTATATTGTGAAAGGGTGATGGTGTTGCCATTCTGGTCTTTCGCGGTGAAATCGGGGGCTTTGTCGCCTGCTTTTAGTGTTGTCATCATTATCTGTAAAAATCTGCTTTAAATGTAGATGCATTGTTTACCTGGTCAGTAACAGTCAGCTCAAAGGTATGTTTGCCGGGTGCAACGCTATCATCAAAGGTATAACTTAGTACTTTAGTTTTATAGTCCCATTTCATCAATACCCAGTTGCCGTCAATATAGCCCATATAGCTTTTTACGCCCGAGCCATAATCGCCGATTTTTACATAAATAGCATGTTTAGCCTTCATATTGCCGCCATTTACAATGTTTATAGCGTGAATGTATGGAGCTTCGTTGTCCAGTTTAATAAAGTATTCACCAAAGGAGTGAGGCTGGGCTTTTACATAACCGCCATCATATGTTCCGCCTTCGCAAACTCCCTCGCTGTTTACAATTACGGCTTTATCTGCCCGCCAGCCAGGCAGGGTGGTGTCGGGCTTTATCCATAGGTCGTAACTATCATTTATTGATGTATAATGGTTATGTATTTGGTAAGTGGATGAATAAGCCCTCGGTTTACGCGGCATTTCGGCAAAGGTAAAGTCAACATCATCGTATAAATTCCCTGGGGGGATGCTGATCTTAACCTTATCAGTAGTGAACGTATTCAACTGGTTATAACGGAACAGGATACCAGCCGGTTTACCTGCCGTAAGGTGCTGTACGCTACTGCGCGACTTAACTTTTAACGTTAAGGTCGATGTATTGCCCGCAACATCCCTAACTACGTATTGAACAGTATGCAATGAATCATCATTAAAATTAATAACACCACGGTTTATGACCTGTGGGTATAGTGTTATTTTACTGCCCGGCAGCACAAAACATTTTTGGATAAACATCCTCGACCTTAAAAACTGCGGGTAATCAATAAACGCATTTATGGCATGTGTCTGGTCGAATGCGAAATGTTCGGCAGCAAAGGTAAATACGTCTTTACCATCCAGTTTCAGTTCGATGGAATACACGCCATTATGTGCCATAGATGTATTGGTAATATCATAAGCTGATATACCAAAACCCACCTCGCCGCTTAATTCAATAACATGAGGTTTTGATAAACGATAATTACCGTTCGAGCCTGTTACTGCCAGCAGGTCGCGCTGCGTTTTTTCGCTGAAGGGTTCGCCGTTAAAATGATAGATGCAGGCCGTGCCTAAAACAGGTGGCTTATCATCGGGTATGGTAAGACCGAACAGCTGCGGATTAATAGTTTGCTCGGTTTCAGTATCCCTTACTTCAAAGTGCAGGTGCGGCCCCGCAACAGCGCCGGTATGGCCCGATATGGCTATTACCTGTCCTTTAGTTACGGGCATTTGCAATGGTAGCAGGTTAAAATCAACAATATCACATTTTACCTGTACCTGGTAATCATGCACCAGTTTGGCAATTTCAGGACTGAAATTTTGAAGGTGGCCGTAAACGGTAGTAAAACCATTTGGATGTGTAATGTATATCGCATTACCAAACCCGCCGAATTGCACCCGCAGGCGCGATACAAAGCCATCGGCGGCGGCATGTACAGGGTAGCCGTCCTGCTGATTGGTACGAAAATCAAGCCCCGAATGGAAATGGTTTGGCCTTAATTCGCCAAATGAGCCAACTATTTTTGGTGGCAGATCAAGCGGGTAGCGGAAATAATCTTTTGGGTAGTTACGGGTTTGCACAACATCTTGCGAAAAGCAATTTAAAACCAAACCCGAAAACAGTACTAACAGCGCAAGAAGCTTTTTTATCATGCTTATTTAACAAAAAAATCAAGCATTTTATTATCTTCAATATAGCCTTGTAGGTGGTCGCCAACGTTTACTTTCCCAACGCCAACAGGTGTGCCGGTGAAAATAAGGTCGCCCTTTTTTAGGGTAATGTATTGCGATACAAAAGCGATGATGCTTTCAAACGAAAAGAGCAACATGTTTGTATTGCCGCTTTGTTTGGTCTCGCCGTTTATGTCAAGCCTGAAATTGATATTATATATATCCTTAAAATCTGATTTAGGTAAAAAAGAACTGATAGGAGCTGAGCCGTCAAACGCCTTAGCCAGTTCCCAGGGCAACCCTTTTTCCTTATGGCGGCTTTGAATATCGCGCGCGGTGAAATCAACACCGAGGCCAATCTCATCATAATAATTAACTGCAAATTTTTCGCTGATATGCTTACCTTCCTTGCAAACCTTTAACACCAATTCTATTTCGTGATGTACATCCTGAGAAAATTCAGGGTGATAAAATGGCTTGTTATCTTTTAATAAAGCTGTATCGGGCTTCATAAATATAACCGGAACGGTCGGCACCGGGTTATTCAACTCCTTTGCATGCTCGGCGTAATTGCGGCCAATGGCGATGATCTTCATGGTGGTAAAGGTAATAAGCTCCCTCTAAACGGCAAAACCCTCATGAGCTCGATTGAAAATAAAATTATTGCGAATAATTTCCCCCCGATGAGAAGACCTTTTTTTAATTGGCCAAAATTAGTGAAATAGAATTTAAGTCCTCCCTACCGGGGAGGATTTAGGTGGGGCTGTCCTATAAAACCGATATTCTCTTAATAACCGATTCAGTACCCGCGGCTATCCTTACAAAATAAAAACCGCGCGATAGTTTGCCATTCAGGGAGTAACTGAATTTTTGCTCGCCGATATCAACCGTGCGTGATTGGAAAACTGTTGCGATGTCGTTACCCAATACATCCATTATTTTGATACTTACATTGGTATTGCGCGATACCACATATTTTAAGTTCAATTGGTCTGTAACAGGATTAGGGTATACTTCAACGTCACTTAATAATTTATCATCGGGTTTTGCAATAGGGAATTTTACTGATGATATAGCGCCGGGTTTTACAGGAGGCAAGGCAAAGGGTAAGCCGTTTTTAAAATATGATGGCTTTGATTTGAATTTTTTGTAATGTAAATAAATGGTGTCTTTTTCAAAAGCGTTGCCATAGGTAAAAGCAAAATTCATGGAAATTATCGCCATAATTAAAATAGCCCATGAAAAATAATAAGTATTGCTTCGCCTCATGCTTAAATAATATTGTTACAAAAGTATGAATAATGCGCTCAACCACCGCTATATCGGGCCACCAAATGTTAATTTTAACAAATTTTAACACTGAGTGTTTTAAATACACTATTTACTTATACGTAAATGTGAAGAAAAAAGGTGTTAATCAAAAAAATTAATATTTTTGCAGCTTAAAATATACCAGTGTCAGGTCATTTAGATTTAAAAAAACTAACCTTCCCGGGGTTATTGATCAGTTTAGGGATAATTTATGGCGATATTGGTACATCTCCCTTATACGTTTTTAAAGCGATAGTTGGGCATGACCGTGTTTCTGATGCCCTCGTTCTCGGCGGTGTTTCGCTCATTGTATGGACGTTGACGCTCCAAACTACCTTAAAATATGTTTTAATTACCCTACAGGCCGATAACAAGGGCGAGGGTGGCATATTTTCATTATTCTCACTGGTTCGCCGAAGAGCCAAGTGGCTGGTAATACCCGCCGTTGTAGGTGGTTGCGCGTTATTGGCCGATGGTATCATTACACCGCCTATTTCCATATCTTCGGCTATAGAAGGCCTCAAACCTCTATATCCCAATATACCCACCATGGGTATTGTGATAGGTATTATTGCTGCGCTTTTTATTATCCAGCAATTCGGTACGTCTATGGTTGGTAAAGCCTTTGGCCCCATAATGTTTATTTGGTTTAGTATGATGGGGGTACTTGGCATGTCGTATATTATACAATCTCCGTCAGTTATCAGGGCCTTAAATCCTTACTATGGTATCCATTTATTAATAACAGACCCAACCGCATTCATTATATTAGGTGCCGTTTTTCTGTGTACCACCGGTGCTGAAGCTTTATACTCCGACCTTGGGCATTGCGGCCGCAAAAATATCCGTGGGAGCTGGATATATGTTAAAACTTGTTTAATACTTAACTACTTAGGGCAAGCCGTTTGGCTAATGCAGCATAATGATACCGTAATGGACCTGGACAAATCCAACCCGTTTTACGCTATTATGCCGCACTGGTTCCTGATATATGGTATCGGTATAGCCACCGCAGCGACAATTATTGCCAGCCAGGCATTAATATCAGGCTCATTTACATTAATAGCTGAGGCAGTGAGGCTGAATTTATGGCCGAAGGTGCGGATCAACTACCCGTCTGAACAAAAAGGACAGTTGTATGTACCCAGCGTTAACTGGCTGCTGTGCGCAGGTTGTATTGGTGTGGTGCTGCTATTCCGTACATCCGATGCCATGACCGCGGCCTACGGCCTGAGTATAACTGTAGCCATGCTCATGACCACCATCCTGGTATCTAAATTCTTGAAGAAGAAGAAATATCCCAACTATATTATTACCATCTTTTTGTCGATTTACCTGGTGATCGAGGGTACATTCCTGGCCAGTAATCTGGTGAAATTTGTACATGGCGGCTGGTTTACTCTAAGCGTTGGATTGGTGTTATTCGCCATTATGTGGACATGGCATACTGCCCGCAAGATCAGGAACCGTTATGTTAAATTTATCGAGATCGAGGATTATTTCAACATTATTAAAGAACTTAGCGATGATGAGACCGTACCCAAATATGCTTCTCAGTTAGTATATCTTACCAGCGCTAATTTCGACTCGGAAATTGAATCAAAAATTATTTATTCCATATTGCAAAAGCAGCCAAAGCGTGCCGATGTTTATTGGCTGGTGCATGTTGATGTAGTTGATGAGCCTTACAAACGCGAATATGAGGTAGACTTTTTAGTACCTAACAAACTGATAAGGATCGACTTTAAATTAGGTTTCCGGGTTGAACAGCAAATAAATCTGCTATTTAGGAAAGTAGTTGAAGAACTGGTGAAAAACGGGGAGGTAGATATTACCAGCAAATATTCCTCGCTCAATAAGCATAAAATTGTAGGCGACTTTAGGTTTGTGGTGATAGAAAAAATCATTTCGCGCTCACATAACCTGTCGTTTTATGAACGGGCGATCATGTTCCTGTATGTGCACCTGAAAAAGGTAAGCTTATCCGAAGAACGCGGCTTTGGCCTTGATTTGAGCTTTGTAACGGTTGAAAAGGTACCGCTTATGCTGGCTGCTGCTGAAACAGTGGAGCTTTACAGGATAAAATAGACCGTTGATTTTACTGTTTTTTTGATTGCGCTGATTTTTAAAGTCATTCTGTTTTTTACCTATGAAGCAAAAAATACTATTAACTATTCTCTCGTTATTTTTTGTTTCAAAACTGTTCGCTCAAAGCGCCGATCTTCGGTTGCTGGAATATATTAATGGCCCCGTAAACCCTCATCCTGATAAGAACTGGCGTTTTTTTAGCGAAAAATCCCCTTACATGGATATAGCTGTACCGGTAGGTATGGTAATAGCTGGTTTTGTGAATGACGACGATTACATCAAAAACAAGGGTTATGTTGCTGGTGCGTCACTCATTGTGGCCGCAGGTGGTTCATTTGTGCTGAAAGAAATTGTACAACGCGACAGACCGTTCGTTACCCATCCCGGCACAGTTATCCCCAAACTTAACGAAACGGGTTATTCCTTTCCTTCAAACACCACTTCGCTGGCTTTTGCCACCGCAACATCATTAAGCATGGCTGTGCCAAAATGGTACGTGATAGCGCCATCATTTTTGTACGCGGGTGCAGTGGGCTATTCGCGCCTATATTTAGGGGTACATTACCCCAGCGATGTATTAGGCGGGGCAGTGGTAGGGGTAGGCTCATCATACTTAACCTTTATTGCCCAGCGCTGGCTGCAACGCCGGAAGGTTAGAAAATTGAGAATGCCAAATTGAATTTGAAGATTTTATAATTTGAAGATTTGAAAATTAAAATAGCATCTTCAAATTTTCAAATTGCCACATTTTCAAATCATTTATATTTTATCTTATATATCAAAATAATACTTGCGAAAATAAAAGTTATCGCGTTAGCAATAGTAACGGGCAGGCTTCCACTCATAATACCGTAAATAAGCCAGAATAGCGTCCCTGTGGTAAACAGTACGTACATTGGCAACGAAATGCCCGAGGTATCTTTAGTTTGAATGGTTTTAACTGCTTGCGGCAAAAAAGAAATTGTTGTGCCAAAGGCAGCCAATAAACCAATAACGGTAACTAAATTTATCATATTGGTTTTTTGCGTTCGGAAGTATTAAAGATGGCTGATGCTACCAGGTAAACAATAAGAAAGCCCACACAACCCGCTACAATTACTTCCAGCACCTCAAACATTACATCGGCGCCATGTACAAATATAATAATGCCTGCCATGGCTATAGCAGCCCCAACGGATGCTATACGTACTGCCAGTCGATGTGCCGGCGATTCCTTAGTGCCTAATTTACTGTGCGTGTAGCCATAGCTTACATAAATTACCAGCCCAATAACCAACCAGCCTAAAAAGCGCACCCAATTATCATAACCGAGCTGAGTCATTAAATAAAAGCAGCTTAAAAGCCCCAATACGGGTATTAACGACAAGTTTTTAACCAAGCAAGCTACTGTTAAAGCAGCTGAAAGTATTATGAATAAAAAGAATGGAAAATTTTCATGCGCGTTTTCGCCGGTGAATAAGGCTATCATCGGCTGCCAGAATACGTAACAGCCTATAATAAACAATACAGGTACAATATATTTTGAGTTGATGTATGGCAGTTGGAAACGCCCTTTAGTAAGTGCCTCGCGTGGCAATAACAGCACCCCGCCGCAAACCAAAACAAAGGCGAATAACGTACCAATGCTGGTTAGATCTGTTACTACGGTAAGATTAAGGAAAAGCGCCGGTACCGCAACCACAAAGCCGGTTACAATAGTAGCGAAGGACGGTGTGTGATACTTAGGATGTATGCGCGAAAACACCTTTGGCAGCAAACCATCACGACTCATACTCATCCATATACGGGGCTGACCTAATTGAAATATGAGCAATACGCTGGCAGTGGCAATAACGGCGCTGAAGGAGATAATACCACTAAGCGCGGTAAGGTGTAATTTATTAAATACAAATGCCAGCGGATCGCCCACGGCAAGTTCTTTGTAACTTACCATGCCGGTAAGTACAAGCGCTATTAAAATGTAAAGCACCGTGCATATTATAAGGGAATATATCATTCCGCGCGGCAGGTCGCGCTGTGGCTGCTGGCATTCTTCGGCGGTAGTTGATATGGCATCGAACCCTATATAAGCAAAGAATACTCCCGATACACCCTTCATTACACCGCTAAAACCGTTAGGCATAAACGGGTGCCAGTTAGCGGGCGTAACATAAAAAAAGCCTATTACGATCACCATTATTACTATAGCAATTTTTAAAATAACCATGGCATTGGTGGCACGCTTGGTTTCGCGTATGCCCACATAAACCAAATAGGTGATGATGATCACAATAAGCAGGGCGGGCATATTGGCTATCAGCTTAAAGTCGCCAAAGCCGGGTGCAGTATCCCATGCGGCGGCACCCTGCCTAAGCATATCGGTTATCTGGCTGGTTTGGTGGCTTGCTGTGAGCTGCGCCACCTGCTCGTGTGCCTTGAATGCCGAAAAATAATCAAGCGTCATCCAGGCAGGTACATTCAAACCGAAACCGTTCAGCAGATTTACAAAATAAGTGCTCCATGAAATAGCGACGGCTATGTTACCTATGGCATATTCCATCAAAAGGTCCCAGCCAATTATCCAGGCTATCAACTCGCCAAATGATGCGTAAGCATAGGTATAAGCGCTGCCCGCCACTGGTATGCGCGATGCAAATTCGGCATAGCATAAAGCAGAGAAACCGCAGGTAATAGCAGTAATTACAAATAATATAGTTACCCCGGGGCCACCCTGGAACGATGCCTCGCCGATGGTGGAGAATATCCCCGCGCCAACTACGGCGGCAATGCCCATCAGGGTAAGATCTTTTACGTTTAGTGCTTTTGTAAGATGGTGACCGGAATGTTCGCCATCGCTAAAGCCGCTGGCTACATCGGCTAATATTTTGTCGACAGACTTTGTACGGAATATGCTTTTTGACATAATTAAAATTAAGAGGCCGTTCCCCCAAACATAACCATTTTTTTGCAGGGAAATAGTATATGCTTATTTTGCACCATGAATATAAGGATAAAAGACGTATTGTATAAAATAAGGATGTTTTTTGTCCCATACCTCGTTATACTCGCTGCCTGCCTCATCCTGAAATTAACTTACAGCCGCGAGGAAATATACTTTGCAGTAAATGGCCATAATAATTCCTGGGCCGATACGCTGGCCCCATACTTTACCGACCTGGGCAATGGATGGACAACCGTTGCCATTGCGGCCATGTTATTGTTATTTAATTATGGCAAAAGTTTTTTAATGGCGGTTACTTATGCGGTAAGCTCTATACTGGCGCAGATCATTAAACATATTTTTGATGCGCCCCGGCCCATGCTATACTTCAAAGCCCAACTCGCACATATACATTTTGTAAAAGGTGTTGATATGCTTAGCCTCCACAGTTTCCCCTCGGGGCACACGGTTACTGCATTTTCAACAGCGGTATTGGTTACTTACTGGTGCAAAAACAAATTATGGGGACTGCCCTTATTGCTGCTTGCCATATGTGTAGGTTATTCGCGTATGTATTTAAGTGAGCATTTTTTTGAAGACGTAACAGCCGGCTCGGTAATAGGAGTTGTCACTACCGTATTTTTAATAAGTTGGCTCGCAGGCCGTAATTTCCTGCAATCACCTAAATGGAACCGTGGGTTGCTGATTAGCAGTTCAAAATAAAAGTAGTTTACTAAAACCACTTCTAACTAATCCGTAGCAGCTTTTCTTTTTCTTCTGCGGATGCTTGTAAATACTATTATTAGTATAATAATTAAACCACCACCGCCATATAGCAATGCCCTTAAACTGGCCGGCATTCCGGGTTTGGTAGCTACGAGGTACTGGTCATTTTGTTGCAGTTCGGGCCGCAGTTTTATAGAACTATAAAAAGGTTTAGTATCGGCACTTACTAATTCCGACTGAGCCTCATTATAAAAATACTGGAACGTATAACTGGCATCGCGCGAGTAAATGAACAGGAATTGCCTGAATTGTACATCGCCATTATCATCCTGTGTTTTTAAAGTGAACAGGTGCCCTTTTACTGTACCAATAAGCGTATCGCGCTCATTTTGAATAGTGCCATTGCCCACCTGTTGAACATCCTTTACATAGTTTTTAAATACTTTATTTAGGTCTTTTTCCTTTTTTAAAGGTGAGTTGTTTGCCCCATTAGGGATGCGTGTAACTACAATAAACCCGTATGATGCCTTTGCGCTGAGGGTTAGCTGGCCCGCGGTATCTTTTTTGGTATAAACAGCCGGCAATGATACGCTGATCAGCGTATCAACTTTGACTGTTTTGTATAACTGGCAGTAGCTTAAAGTATAAGAAAATATAAGGCAGAATATTAAAATTAATTTTTTCATAATGCCTTTATTAACCTGAAAAAGGCAATTATGTTTCAGCCCCCCTCTAAATCTCCCATAGAAGGGGAGACTTAAAGCCCTCCTTAGCGGGAAGGGTTGGGGGGCTAAAGTTTCTCTATTTCGCCCTTCACAAATTCCGCAAGTTCCTTTACATAAGCCGCGCTGAAATCAAATTTTATGCCAGCGGTTTCATAAATTTCTTTGATAGTTTTGGTATAGCCAAGCTTTAGTGCATCAAGATATTGCTGCAGGCCTTTTTCAGGATTTTCCTTATAGTTTTTCCAAACTGCAATGGCGCCAAGCTGCGCCATTCCGTATTCAATGTAGTAAAACGGTACTTCAAAAATGTGCAGTTGTTTTTGCCATAAGTTACGCTCTGCTTCTTCCAGCCCGTTCCAATCGGCAAAGCCCGCGCCGAATGGCTCATATATTTGTATCCAGGCGTTATATCTATCTTCGTCAGTATGGTCGGGATTGGTATATATCCAATGCTGAAACTGGTCGACAACAGCTACCCATGGCAGTGTTTTTAATACATCGTTTAGTTGGTCGCGTTTGGCGCGTTTCAGGTCGTCCTCGTTATCAAAATATACATCCCAGTTGTCCATGCTGATGAGCTCCATGCTCATAGAGGCCAACTCAGCTACTTCACTTGGGCAATGTTTAAAATCGTTCAGCTCAAGGTCAGCGGTAAGGAAAGTATGTACCGCATGCCCGCCTTCGTGTACCATAGTAGTCAGGTCGCGGAAGGTATTGGCTGAGTTCATGAAAATAAATGGCGCGCCGGTTTCCGACAGCGGGTAGTTATAGCCACCCGGCGCTTTGCCTTTGCGGCTTTCCACATCAAACAAGCCGTTATCCTTCATTATCTCTAAGCGCTCACCCAAATAACGGTTGATGTTACTAAAGCATTGGATAGATTTTTCTATCAGGTCATTACCGCCGTTAAATGGTTTTAAAGCTGGCTTGCCGCTAATGTCAACATCCATATCCCACGGGCGTAAAGTGCCGATGTCAAGGGCCTTTTTACGTTCTTCGGCCCGTTCACGAAGTATAGGCACTACTTCTTTTTCTATCGCTTCATGAAAGGCATAGCAATCCTGCGGGGTGTAATCAAAACGGCCCAGCGCCTGGAACATATAATCCCTGAAATTTTCAAAACCTGCATTCAAAGCTACCTGATGCCTTAATTTGCGCAGGTGGTCAAAAAGCTGGTTCAGCTCATCCTTATTTTGCAGGCGGCGTGCTGTTATTTTCTCCCAAATTTCCTGCCTTTTAACACGGTTAGTATCTTTCAAAAATACCGATGCCTGTTCCAACGTAAATTCCTTGCCATCGATCTCAACCGACATAGCGCCACTGATGCCCTGGTATTTCTGTTGCTCCACCTGTATCTCGGTTTGCAATGGTATGTTTTCCTCGCGGAATAGTTCCAGCGCCTTTTTTACGCCCCGCAGGTAGATGAAAAACTTATCACGGTCGAGCTTGTCAACCCATTCGCTATTCACCAGTTTTTTGTTCAGTTCATTACTGTAAGGCGCTATTTTAGGCTCAATTTCAGTAGCGAAATACTGGAATTTCTGCAATAATTCTTCGCTGGTAGTATCGCAAGTCATGCGAATATATCGCCAGGCAAAATCTTCTTCAATAGCAGCGCCAAGTTCGCTGCCGTCGCGCAGCCATTGCTCCAGTTCTTCGGCTGAATTTATGGGTCTATCAAGTAATTCTTTAAATATCGGCTCCAGCGCTTCCCATTTCATTTCAAGGTCGGCCGGTATATATGTTCTTGTTTTTTTGTGGATCATAAATTTTGGGATGTGCAAATATGCAGATGTGCAAATATGCAGATTTATGCGGTAAGTGAAAATATATGAACGTCCGGCTGGTGTAAAATATTGAGTGAGACCCCACAATTGAAAATTTCATTTCTAATTGTTTACATTTAATCTATGAAAAAGATCCTCACCCTTTTGGTAATCGCTTGCAGCCTAAGCTTTTACTCCTGTAAGCAAAAAAGCACCACCGTAGCCGAATATTTCGCTCCGATTGACTCAGGCGTACAGGTAGCCGGTATAAAAATGGTTGAGATACAAACGCCCATAGGCAAATTTCACGTGTGGACAAAGCGCATCGGCACCAATCCGCGAATAAAAATATTGCTGCTGCACGGCGGCCCTGCCTTTACACATGAGTATATGGAATGTTTTGAAAGCTTCTTTCCGAAAGAAGGTTTTGAAATGATAGAATATGACCAGTTAGGCTCATACTACAGCGACCAGCCCCGCGACAGCAGCCTGTGGACAACCCCGCGGTTTGTTGAGGAAGTAGAACAAGTGCGGAAGGCCCTGAACTTAGATAGTACTAATTTTTATCTGTTAGGCAATTCATGGGGCGGCCTTTTGGGCATGGAATATGCACTGAAATATCAAAAGAATTTAAAAGGGCTCATTATTAGCAACATGGTAGCCAGTATACCTGCGTACGAAAAGTATAATGCAGTATTGCGAGGCCAGATGCGCAAATCGCTTATAGATTCATTGCAAGGTTATGAAGCAAAGGGTATGTATAAGGATTCAACCTACCAGGCCCTAATGTTTAGGGAATATTATCACCAGCATTTGTGCCGCCTTGCTGATTGGCCCGACCCGGTGTTGCGGGCGTTTAAACATGTAAACGATGAAATTTATGTAATGATGCAAGGCCCCAGCGAGTTCAAAACAGGCGGCAGGCTATTACATTGGGACAGGAGCAAAGACTTAAGCAAAATAACCGTACCAACTTTATGCGTGGGCGCTAAGTATGATACTATGGATCCCAATTATATGAAATGGATGAGTACCCAAATGCCAAAAGGCCAATACTTGTATTGCCCCAACGGCAGCCATTTAGCCATGTGGGACGACCAGCAGGTGTATATGAACGGCGTTATTAAATTTATTAAGGATGTAGATGGAAAGTAAATGTGCAGATGAAAACTCCTGTAATATTATGTTTGATAACGGTGCGGGAGTTTTTATCTTCTGAATTTACGATTTATACAACGTCTCACTCATGTGTTTTATCCCATCGTGGTACGATGTCGGCTTTACATTAAAAAACTTTTCAAATTTGGCCGAGTTGAAATCATAATCATGGTTATACTGGTAGTACATTTCAACCGTTCCGGCAACGGGTTTATTAAACAATCCGAACAACCATAGCATAAATTTACGCACCCGCATAAATTTTGGTTTAACATGGTAAATACTTGCCGCCATCTCTATAAATTTCTTACCGGTTAGGGGTTGGGCAGTTGGCGTGTGCCATATTTGGTTATCGCTTTGCGGGTTTTGGCCAAGCAGGTACATGGCTTTCCCCGCATCGGGTATGTAGGTAAAGTTATGCCTAACCTCTGGGTCGCCTATCCATTGCGCAGATTGTTTTTTAGCGTATTTATCCAGTACCATCATATCAAAAAAACTATTTTGCGAATCAGTGCCATAAAAATCCGCACCGCGTAAAATACTGGCTTTCAGGTTCCCGGCTTTAACCTCATCCATTAACATATCGGCAATTCTTACCCTCACCTTCCCTTTTTCGCTGGTAGGGTTATACGGTGTACTTTCGGTCATGGGGCCATTAACCAACCCATACATATACACGTTATCAAAAAATATCAACCTTGCCTTAACCGCTTTTGATGCATTGATAACGTTTTGCATAACAACCGGCCATTGTTGCTGCCATATTTGTATATCGTACACCAGCCCTGCACACAGGTATATCACATCCGAACCCTGTACCGCTGCTAATACCTCGTCATAATTCAGCAGGTCGGCTTTTTGCCAGGTGATATTCGGTCCTGTGAGCTTAACCGGTTTGCGGCTAACCAGGCGTATCATCTCGTTATTTTGTTCCAGTTCGCGGGTTAGCGCATTTGCTACCGGCCCGCCGGCTCCTAATATGGTATGCATTTTCTTTTTTTTAATTTAACAAAAGTAGCATGGCCACAAAGCCCAAAACGTTAACAAAAGATAAGAAATCAGGGGCTATAATACTTGACTGGTAAAAAAGGAATCAGCAAAATTAGCAAAATCGGCGGTCTACTTTGCCGTCACTATCAACCGCTTTCTTATCCGCGAAAGGGAAACAGGGGTAATGCCCAAAAAATTGGCTATATAATGCTGCGGCATCCGCTGCAAAATATCTTTGCCGGTTTGTAACAGTTGTAAATACCGTTCTTCGGGCGATTGGGTGATGAACGATGCTATACGGTCTTCATAACAACAGAGGTAATGCTCGGCAATTAACCGCCCAAAACGTTCCATTTTATAGGCGAGCAGGGGATTTTGAAGCATTTGTTCCATATCATTGCGCGTAAAGGTAATAAGCCGGGTATTTTCTAACGCTTGTATATAAGTAAGCCCGGGCTGGCGTGTAAGATAACTTTTGTATGAGCTTACAAACTCATTCTCAAAACTAAAGTAACCGGTAATGTCCTGCCCGTCTTTAATATGAAAGTAACGTACAGAGCCACTCACAATAAAGCCAACTTTATCGCAAATTTTACCCTGTTCGGCAAAATAATGCTTCTTTTTTAAAACACTGAATTTTAAATACTGTGTAAAAACTATCCATTCCGCCTCGTTAAACACCACATACACTTCCATGTGTTTTCTTAATATATTAAGAGCGGCCGATGTTTCCATAAATCAAATTTATGCATTTGCTATCACAACTTTCCATGCCCTGTGCCCTCACAGGCAATGGAGGGGTATTGGGCTGGGGGCTTTATAACTCAAACGCCAACTGCGGCGCCCGGCCTATTATAACTTCGGTGCTGCCAATGTGATAAACAGGTGTTTCCTCGTATCTTGATGCTACTATTACCTCGGTGCCGTTGGCATTCTCTCTAAATAGGTTGTATACCAATTGTGGGTCGTTATTATTTTTGGATAGATGCGCCAGTAGCAAATGGCTCATGTACCGGGGTTTATGCGCCAGGAATAGCTCTAACGCCTGTTTATTCGATAAATGCCCATGCCCGCCGCGTATACGCCGTTTAAGGTGGTAAGGGTAGCCACCGTTATCGAGCATTTCATCATCATAATTAGCTTCCAAAAATGCAGCATGGCACTTGCTGAAATGGGTAATCAAATTTTTACAAGCCGCGCCAATATCGGTAAATACACCTACGGTAACATCACGGCAGCTAATGGTAAAACTGTGCGGCTCAATGGCATCGTGAAATTTTGTGAAGGCGGTGATAACCAGTTCGCCAATGGTTACCGGCTGATCGGCTATAAAGTGGATAACGGTATGGTCGTCAGGGTTTACGCGCAAATACAATAGTGTTTTTGGGGTGACGTACACCGGAATTTTATACTTTTTTGCCAGTACAGGCACGCCGCTAATGTGGTCGGAATGCTCGTGCGAAATAAATATCGCCTTCACTTTTTGTATCGAAAGGCCCAGGCGGTTCATGCGTTTTTCGGTTTCGCGGCAACTGATACCCACATCAACCAAAACTGCTTCGTGCTCATTACCAATGTAATAGCAGTTACCGTTGCTCCCTGAATTTAACGATGTAATAAATAGCGACATTTTCTAACTACAAATTAACCTGTTTTTAACGACAAAACAGAATTAATAGAAAAGGGAGTCAAGAATTAAGAGCCGGGAATCAAGATAGCTTCAAAAATCATTTAAGCATTAAATATAGCAGGCTACAAATATTTCTTTATCTAAAGCAGATCGAATATTACATTAACTGAACTTTCTTGATTCCCGGCTCTTGACTCTTACTTCCCCATCTTCATCCAATACAAAAACCGATGATTATATTTGGCGCATGGATTCACCGAAAGCATTGCCAATACTTGATGCGCCCGAGCTGCGCGTTTTAGGCGTTTTAATGGAAAAAAGCAAAACCACGCCCGACTATTACCCAATGACGGTCAACAGCCTTGTGGCCGCCTGCAACCAAAAAACCAGCCGCAAGCCGGTGGTTAATTACGATGAAGAAACCGTAGTACTTGCGCTGAACACGTTGAAAAAGCGCGGACTGGTCTCCACTGCTACGGGCGGCTCAGACCGTTCGGTAAAGTATAAACATAATTTCGCTATCGTGTTCCCGGTTATACCGTCAGAAGTGGCGCTGATATGCTTGCTAATGCTGCGCGGCCCGCAAACACCTGGTGAGTTGAATACCAACTCGGGCAGGTTGTATGAGTTTGAATCGATAGAGGACGTACAGGAAATATTGGAAAAACTGGCTACCGAAGAACCGCCTTACATTGTACAATTACCACGTCGCCCCGGGCAAAAAGAGGTGCGTTATGCGCATTTATTGTCGGGCACGCCTGAGATAAGCGACGATGACACCGATGAACCATCTGTTAGAAGTGGCGGTGGGTTAGAGGCACGAGTAGTTAAACTGGAAATTGAACTGGCTGAATTGAGGGAGGCTTTTGATAAGTTGATGAAGGAATTAATGTAATATTTTTTGTCAGTCTAGCGAGAGCGAAGGATTTATTATACGAGCGATGGTTAGTCACAATACTTAGTAGAAAGGGATAGATGCTTCAGCACGCAAAAGGAAAAGGCATGACAAAAGGTGTTTTGCGTTAATGATTGAAGTGGGTACCGGCCTGGCAGCGGCATAGCGAAGGCTGTGGCTAATGCCTTGTGCAGTATGAACGGAAAGCATGACCCAAAGGGGAAAGCCCAATCAATAATCCAATAAATCAGTAAATCAATAATTAAAAAATTCACCAACTCACTCAATAAATCAAGCTCCCGGCGGCGCAAAAACAAAGTGTGTTACAAGCTTATCGAAAATAATAAATGAGGCGATGATGAGCGCTATGCCTGCAACCTCATTAAGGCGGTGTATGAGCTTTACCGATATTTTAGCGCGCAGTTTATCGGCGTAATAAGCTTTGGTGGTATCGGTACCGAACTGGAAAATAAGAATGGTGAGGAACATTACGGCAATGTCCAACGAACGGTTAGGTGCGCCCACCTTAAATATGGTACTGGCCGCTGCAATAACAGTAACCCAATGGAAAAGCAGGCTGGGGTTAAAAATGCACATGGCAAAGCCCTTTAAAAAGTAGCCCGCGCGATCGATGCGTGAAGGCACGGCATTAGTGTAGTTTACTTCGGCTTTTTTAAAGAAATAATAAATACCCACCGTAAATAATATTATACTGCCTATAACCCCGGCAATGATCTTCTGGCTTTCAGAAATATCAATATATTGTGAACCAAAAAGGATGCCGCCAACAAAGAATATATCGCTGCAAACTACGCCCAATGCCAAAGCAACACCCGCATGAAAACCATTAGCGATACTGGTTTTTATCAGGGCAAAAAAAACCGGGCCTGTAAGAAACGTCAACACTAATCCAAACCCGATTCCCGAAATAACAGCTTCTATCATTAATTATATATAGGTTCAGTTTTGAACAATGCGAATATGCAATTTTTATCTCTTAAAAAAAGAAACTTAATGTTTCCATAGTATTAATTTAAAAAACTGTGCTGTATTTATAAAAATTGGTTTATGTTAGTGGTTTAATACAACAATCACAGTACAACCTAATTAAACAATGGAACAAGACAAATCAAAAAGTTACGGTACCGCGTTATACACCATAATTACCGTATTTTTCTTTTGGGGCTTTTCAGCGGCTTCAAACGGTGTATTTATCCCCTTTTGTAAGGCGCATTTTCAATTAACACAGTTTGAATCACAATTGATAGATTACACTTTTTACGGCGGATATTTTATCGGTTCGCTGATATTGTACTACGCTTCTGAAATAAGCAAAGTAGATATTATGAACAAACTGGGCTACAAAAATGGTATCATATATGGTTTGGTGCTATCAGCAGTAGGTGCTTTGTTAATGATCCCGGCTGTAAATTCAGGTTCGTTCCTGTTTATTTTAGGTTCGTTTTTTGTTATTGCATTGGGTTTTTCTTTACAGCAAACCGCAGCCAACCCGTTTGTTATCGCGCTTGGTTCGCCTGAGACTGGTTCCAACCGTTTGAACTTTGCAGGTGGTGTAAACAACTTCGGTACGCTGTTGGGGCCATTCGTAATCAGCATTATACTATTTGGCAGCGCAAGTAAACAATTACCACCTGACCTGGTAAAAATATCAGCTATAAACGACGCTTATTTAATATTGGCAGCCTTATTTATTGCTGTCGCAATATTCTTCTGGCTGTCGAAACTACCTACTGTTACTTCGGATGAAAAATACGAATCGAGCAAAAAAACTATCTTGCCGTTGTTTGTAATATTCATTGGTTTCTGCCTTGTATTCATAGCCAAGCCCGCTTCGGCTGCTACAGGCATTCCTGAGACCTGGTTTGTATACTCATCATTATTTATAATACTGGTTACCCTGTTCGCTTCGTTATGGGCGTCAGGCCGCAGTAGCGAAGGTTGGGGTGCGATGCATTACCCGCAGCTTATCTTTGGTATGATTGCTATATTTACCTATGTAGGTGTTGAAGTAACTATACAAAGTAACCTGGGTTCGCTATTAAAAACGCCTGAATTTGGTGGATACAGTACCGATAAGATTGCTCCATTTATTTCGCTCTACTGGGGTAGCTTGATGATAGGCCGCTGGACCGGCGCGGTAGGAGCGTTCAATCTTTCAAGATCAACCAAAAATATTTTAACAGTTGTTGTTCCGTTTATCGCATTTGGTGTTGTGCTGTTAGCGAATAATAAATTGGGCGGGATGGACGTATCGCAGTTATATATTTACGCGGTATGCGTGGCAGTGCTAATTGTTGGCTTTTTTATAGGCAACTACAAGCCAGTGCGTACGCTAACCATATTTGGTTTATTGGGTGTAGGTACAATTATATTAGGCTTATGCAGCACAGGAACTTTCGGTTTATTGGCTATTGTTAGTGGTGGCTTATGCTGCTCAATCATGTGGCCTTCAATTTTCGCTTTAGCTATTGCGGGCTTGGGAAAATATACTGGTCAAGGTTCATCTTTGTTAATTATGATGATTCTTGGTGGTTCTATCATTCCACCGATACAAGGTGTATTAGCCGATCACTCGAACGATGTTATTGCCGGTATGACGGGTATTCACTTTTCATACATCGTTCCGGTTATAGGCTTCGCTTACCTCGCCTTCTTTGCCTGGAAAGCAGGTTCAGTATTAAAGAAACAGGGTATTGATATTGATAACATGGAAGCCGCAGGCGGACATTAATAATTTTTGTTCATTGGTTCACTGGTTCATTAGTTCATTGGTATTTGCAGCCGGTGAATTAATGAACTTTTTAGTTTTAATGTTCGAAAAATACGATTATAGAACTTTGCACCAATGAACCAGTTAACTAATGAACCAGTGAACCAATGAACAAACCCACCTTCGATCATATTTTCATGAACCTTGCGCTCGACCTTGCCCAGCGCTCGCATTGTATTAAGGCACAGGTTGGGGCGGTGTTAACACGCGATACCCGCATTATATCCATAGGCTATAACGGACCGCCAGCGCACACCCACAATTGCGATGAAGAATGGCCCGAAACCGGCTGTCCGCGCGATGCACGTGGCAGTTGCTCACTTGCCCTCCACGCCGAGGAGAATGCCATATTATATGCCGTAAAAAACGGTGCTAAACTGGAAGGTGCAGTGCTGTATACTACACTATCACCTTGTTTGGCTTGTGCACGCCTTATTTATTCGGCAGGAATAAAACATGTATTTTATAAATATTCGTATGCCCAATACAAAGGTTTGCCCAGCGATGAAGGGGTGGATTTTTTGAATAGGTTTGGAGTGGTGGCAAAGCAATTTGCTGATTAATAATTATTGAGTCGACCTGAAGTACTGGAAGGTGCTTAAGCTAAAACATCGGTATCACGCAGGTCGTTATCATTATCTAATGCCACTCCTTTTACTTTTTTTAGGGCAAATGCCAGCTGCTCATCAGGTGTTAAATTTGTATTATCTAATATAATAGCATCCTTAGCCCTTACCAGCGGACTTTCCTTGCGTGTAGTATCCTGGTAATCACGATGGGCCAGGTTCTCAAAAACTTCCTCGAGGGTTATGTTTGGGGTTTTAATTATCAGTTCCTTGTAACGGCGTTCAGCGCGCACTGCAGGGTCGGCGGTCATGAATATTTTAATATCAGCATTTGGGAAAACCGCTGTGCCAATATCGCGACCGTCCATCACAATGTTTTTCGACTTACCCATGCGCTGCTGCTGTTTCACCATTTCCACACGCACTTCATGTATGGCCGATGCCGCGCTTACATTTTCTGATACAGGCATTTGGCGTATTTCGTCTGATACCTCTTCGTCATTCAGTGTAATATGCGTTTCATAATCGCGTGAATGAAAGTTAAGATGAATATTTTTAAGCGCTTCGGCAACCTGTGCGGGGTTATTCAGGTCGATATTGTTCCGCAAAAAATATAGGGTAACGGCCCGGTACATGGCGCCGCTGTCGACATAAATAAAATGCAGCTTTTTAGCTAAAGCCTTAGCCAGCGTACTTTTACCACACGAAGAATAGCCATCAATGGCCACTATGATATTCTTGCCCATGAAGCAACTAAAATAAGGAATTTAGTTGATTGGTTGATTAAGTTGAATGGTTGATTAGGTTATATTTGCGCCAAATTAATTCATTCAGTCACTAACTCACTCAATCACACAATGAATAAAGACCTCCTGCAAAAAGAAGTTACTTATAAAATATCGCGCAGCGGGGGCAAGGGCGGGCAAAATGTGAACAAGGTATCGAGTAAGGTTGAGTTACTGTTTTCGGTGAATGATTCCCAGTTATTAACTGATGATGAAAAGGCACTTTTAAACGAAAAACTGCAATCACGCTTCAATAAGGATGGCCTGGTGCAAATAATTTGCGATGAGGACCGCAGCCAGTATATCAACAAACAAAAAGCGGTTGAGCGACTTATTAATCTGCTAACTAATGCGTTGCATGTACCAAAAGTGCGCAAGAAAAAAGGCGTGAGCAAAGCTGCGAAAGCTGCACGATTGGAAAACAAACGGGCACATTCTGCTAAGAAAGAGAGTAGAAGGGCGAGGTTTGATTAGTCTCTTCTTTTTGTTATCCTGAGCGACAGCGAAGAATCTTCTACTCTGATAACTATTTAAACCTATACAATCCCGTAACACTTCCCCACGAATGCGATTCCATCATTTCCTTAGCATCTTTAGTATGGAATATGGCGGCTATATCAAACACAAACCTGCTGGTGCTAAAGGCAACGCCAACCTGGTTGCTGAAAACAAAGGGTTCTTTGTCTAATGTAATTTCCTGGCTGTTGGGATTGCGCGAGGTGAATAACCCCCCTTGTATGGTAGCATCGTATGCTACATAGTTTATTTGCGGCTTGTAATAAAGGAAGATCTCATGTTCATGCAGGGCTGCTGTTTTGCTTTTCTTAATAGCGCTGCTTTGCGTACTCACCGAATTGAACAACTGGTTAAAATTACCCAGCCTGAACAGCGGACCGAAGCCTGCACCACTAAAACCGTTGCCCACATTTACATAGCTGGTGAACGAAACATCAAGCGCATAAGTACGTGTTATTAATTTATTATATTCTGCTGAAAGATTTAATTCGGCATTATTATCTATTTGATATTCCCAGCCGCTGGGATGGTAGAAGCCGAAATTGTCGTGTACATAATCCTGCACCTGTTTGCCATAGGCACCGGGGCCAACTATACCTATTTGAGCGCTTAGTTTTAAGTTGCTTTCGTTACTGTATAAAAAATTCAAGGTTGAGCCGATATATAAGTAAGCGGCAAAAGGACGGTCCACCAGTTTTGGGTCATCAACACCCTGCAAATTAGCAATGCTGCCCGATTGCGGGTTGAATATCTTTTGCCCGAACTCAAAGCCCAATACTTTATTCTCCAGTTTGCTATTGTTGCTCACATCCATCGCATGCCTGAAATACATAAAAAAGCCATCGGTATAATACTTGTCCGAACCTTGCAGCAGGTAGGAGTCATTATCGGTTTGCGCGCCCAATTCATTAGCATGTGATTGCGCGAATAGGTTTATGCCGGTAAATAAAAAGGCTGTTAAAAAAAGTAATTTTAATCTCATCAAGGGGTCAATAAGCCACTAAAATAAGAAAAGCCCTGCGATATTGCAGAGCTTTTCTGGTATAACTATTAAATCGTTGTTTTAGAAAGTATAGCCTACACTAAAACCACCTGCATTCACTAAGCCCTCATCATCAATTATTGGTACATAACCCAGCCTGAAATTAACTTTGCCGTTAGCAGGCTGAAACCTGAAGCCTATAGTGCCAGTTGCAATGAAGCCTGTAACATTATCAAAAATGAAGTTTTTACTGCTATAATTATCGCCCCTCGATATCAGGAAGGTAGTGCCCAATCCTAACTCAAGGTATTTGCCGTCCTTGCCATATAAATAATTGGCTTGCAAAGGAACAGTGAATACCCAGTTGTTGCCGCTTTGGAAATAACCCGCGCCAGCACGGAAGCCAAATCTGTTGTTCCCTTTTATGGTAACACGCATATCGTAGTTGGTCGATATGGCAAGCCCCGGGCCGCCTATCTCAAGAAATGCTATCCTGCTTTTAGGGAAAACAGTATTCGAGTCGATATTTGATGTGTCTTTTTTGGTCGAATCAGCTTTGGCCAGTAGCGAATCTTTTTTCGCCGTATCTTTTTTTGCTATGATCGTATCTTTCTTTGCAATGGTATCTTTTTTGGCAGGTGGAACTACAGGAGTTATAACCGGTGGCGTTACTGCTACTTTTGTATTATTGGGCGTGTTGTTTGTATTAGCTGCAGCTGCTTTGTCAGCATTGTATTTTTGTAATTCAGACGGTTTAACCGGAACCATTATAGGTGCCGATGCCTTACGCGGTACCAAACTTGGTGTAACCGATCTTTCAGATGTTGTTGGCGCTGTATTGCCTGCTTGATTGGTTCTTATATTTGTAACGGGCGGTTTAACAGCAGTGTTAGTTTTAGCAGGCTCTGAATTTGCGGGATTTGAAGTACTGCCAGGGTTTACTGATGCTGAAGCTTTAACCGGAGGCGCCATTGCCGGGCTAACCGACTGGGCAATTTTTGTAGGTATATTAGGGGTTATAACTGTGCTTTTTTTGTTGTTTGCCGCGTTATCAGGTGCCGATGGTTTTATTGGCAGGCTAGTCATTTTAACAACAGGGTGGTCCATTGGCGATGTCCTTACCGGCATCGGAATTTTATTGTCAGGCACAACCACAGTGGTTGGCTGGCCCAAAGTTGCAGGTGATTTGGCCGGGTTAGTATTTGCCGGTGTGTTTGTTTGCCCGGGTCTTACCACTAAAATCATTTTTTTAGTGGTGTCCTGGGCACGCAAAGCAAGCTGGCAAATAATTACAAAAAATAATGCAAGCGTTATTTTTAGTGTAATAGGTTTATTCATATAGGTTATCAACAAATGTTTATCAATTAGACGCATATTACGTTAGCGCTAATCAAAATGTTTCGAAATAACCTTTATGAACTAAACAAAATATGGAAAATGGTTGCAGTCAATTAGTTGAGTACAGGCTTCTTATCCTCTTTCACCGTAAGGTCAAGGGCATCATCAACCTGGTCATTTAACAGGGCCAGATCTATCACCTCGCGCATATTGGTTACGTAATGGAACTTAAGATCCTTAATATAATCCTCCTTAATCTCCAGTATATCCTTTTGGTTCGACCTGCATAAAATGATCTCTTTTATATTCGCCCTTTTTGCTGCTAATATCTTTTCCTTAATACCACCAACAGGCAACACACGCCCCCTTAAAGTTATCTCGCCTGTCATGGCCAAATGGGGTTTTATTTTGCGCTGGGTAAAAGCCGATGTAAGCGCCGTAAGCATAGTAACCCCGGCTGATGGCCCGTCCTTTGGTGTAGCGCCTGCAGGTACGTGGATATGTACGTCCCACTGTTCAAACAACTTAGGGTTGATGTTAAAGTATGAAGCATGTGCCCGCAAATATGCTAACGCGATAGTTGCCGATTCCTTCATTACATCGCCCAAACTGCCGGTAAGTGTTAAATGCCCTTTGCCTGGACTTAAACTGGCCTCAATAAACAAAATATCGCCGCCAACCGATGTCCACGCGAGGCCGGTGACTACGCCGGCAACGTTATTACCCTCGTACAGGTCCTTGTCATAAATAGGGGCGCCTAATATCCTTTCAATATCTTTCTTGCTTACTGCCGGGTTGTAGGGTTCATCCATGGCAATGTTTTTTGCCACTCCGCGAACTACCGATCCTATCTTTTTTTCCAAAGCACGTACGCCCGATTCACGGGTGTAATCCTCGATTATTTTTTCTAAAATATCACTTTTTAAAGCAATGTCTTTTGCCTTTAAGCCATGTGCTTCGCGCTGTTTTGGCAAAAGGTGCTGTTTGGCAATCTCAATTTTTTCCTCGATAGTATAACCGTTCACCTCGATGATCTCCATACGGTCGAGCAAAGCAGGCTGTATAGTGCTCAATGAATTTGCTGTCGCGATAAACATTACGTTCGACAGGTCGAAATCCATCTCTACATAATGGTCATAAAAAGTGCTGTTCTGTTCAGGGTCAAGCACCTCAAGCAAAGCCGACGAAGGGTCGCCCCTGAAATCATTGCCTACCTTATCTATCTCATCCAAAATAAATACCGGGTTTGCAGCGCCTGCCTTTTTTATCGAAGTGATGATACGCCCGGGCATAGCACCGATGTACGTTTTACGATGGCCCCTTATTTCAGCTTCATCACGTATACCGCCTAACGCCATACGCACATATTTTCGCCCTAAAGCCTTAGCTATTGATTTCCCCAACGAGGTTTTACCAACCCCAGGAGGCCCAACCAAACAAAGGATCGGAGCCTTCATGTCATGCTTTAATTTAAGCACGGCCAAATATTCAATAATGCGTTGTTTTACCTTATCCAGCCCAAAATGGTCCTTATCCAACACTTTCTGCGCATGTTTAAGGTCGAATTTATCTTTGGTGAACTCGTTCCATGGCAGGTCGAGCAATAGCTCCAAATAATTTATTTGTACCGAATAATCGGCGGCGGCGGGGTTTATCCTTGCCAGCTTTTCAAGCTCTTTGTTAAAGTGCTCGTTAACATCCTTCGCCCATTTCTTCTTTGTGCCGCGCTCGCGCAAGTTTTCTATCTCCAGATCGGGCGAGTTGCCGCCTAATTCTTCCTGTATGGTTTTAAGCTGCTGGTTCAAAAAATAATCGCGCTGCTGTTTATCCAGGTCAACCCTTACTTTGGTTTGTATCTGGTTCTTCAGCTCCAGCATTTGCAGGTCAAGCGTTAAATGCTCCAAAACCAAATTGGCACGTTCGCGCAGGTTAGCTACCTCTAATAAATGCTGTTTGGCGCTCATCTCGGCATTCATGTTTGATGATATAAAGTTTATCAAAAACGAAGTGCTTTCAATGTTGCGGATGGCTATGCCCGCCTCGCTTGGCATATTGGGCGATAGCTGAATAATGTTCATGGCCATGTCTTTTATCGACGAGATCATGGCCTTAAACTCTTTATCTTCCTTTCCCTTTATCTCTTTAAAAGGGCTGATCGTGGCTTTTATATAAGGTTCGCTTTGTACCTGTTCGTTCAAAACAAAGCGTTTTTTACCCTGTATAATAACGGTGGTGTTACCATCAGGCATTTGCAGCATTTTTATGATCAGGGCAACAGTACCAACTTTGTTTAGCTGGTTAAAGGTGGGGTCTTCAATGCCCACATCCTGCTGCGAAACAACCCCTATCATACGGTCGCCTTTATTGGCATCGCGTATCAGTTTGATTGATTTGTCACGGCCCACAGTAATAGGTATTACTACACCAGGGAAAAGTACTGTATTACGCAGCGGAAGTATAGGTAATACATCCGGAACCTGCTCATTATTCATCTCTGCCTCATCCTCTGATGACATCAGCGGAAAAAACTCGGAATCATCGTTTATTATAGGTAAAGCGCTCTTAAAATCGTATGGATCGAAACTCATCTATGCTTTTTTTATATAAAATAAACGTCATGTTGTCACCCTGTACCACGCGTTAACAATAATTATAGGATATATTAACGTTTATTATTTGTTGTATTATATGTTTCAAGACCTATGCCAAGTTACCTTATTCCATGCTTAAATTCGCCATATGTTTGTAAGTATTTGATTGTATGTTTGTTATAAATTGAAACATTTGCTTTCCAAGCAAGGAGTGTTTATTAAATAAAGGTGAAAAAAAGTCATGCTAAAAACTTTGCCTGCTAAATCAAATTAGTAACATTTTTTTGTATAAATTGCCCGCCCTGCATAATAATTACTTGCAAATACAGTTAATGTTATATTATTTTGCCACAGATTAACCTCCGGATGAAGCTCTCGGTCATAGTATCGTTACTGATAATTTCTTCGCTTGATTCAGCTTACGCGCAAAACGCCTATGTTAAATTAGGCCAGCAAGCTTTCATGGATGGGGATTTTAAATCGGCTATACAGCAGCTGGAAAGGGCATGCAGTGTAGATTCGACTGATGCCAATGCTTTATGGATGCTGGGCTATTCTTATTATCATAGCGATAACTACAAAAAATCTATCGCGGCTTACTCCAAAGTAATTTCATTAAAACCAACTGATGCATCGGCGTATTATTACCGGGCACGGGCAAAAGGTTACTTGGGTAAAGATAATAGTTTAACCTCTGCCGATAAGGAAAAATATTTATTAGGGGCTATATTTGATTTTACCAAAGCCATTGAAATAAACCCTGACCCCAACGACATTAAATTTTACCAAAACCGCGGTATAGCCTATCGCGATTATGGCGTTTTTAAATTGCAAACTAACACGCGCTGTTATGATAAAAGCCGTGGCATAAGTTCGCTAAAGGCTTCAATTGCCGACCTGGAGCAAGTATTAAAAACAGATCCTTCGCGAACTGATATTACTTCGCTCATTGAATTTTCAAAAGAAAAGCTGGCAGGCCTCAGCAATAATCACCGCTGATTAAAAAATCCCTTTATTTGATATTTATTGGTGCCTAACAAGCGCACCGACTGCGTTTTGTTGATCTGGTATAACGAATCGGGGAAATAGGATAATTCTTCATCGTTGGTATAGAGCAGGTTTTTAGTGTGGTTATAGATCAGCATGTATTCAACTTTTCCATCCACTTGTTTTATCAATATTTCCTGTGTAACCAATTCAGGGTCTTTTGCCTTGTAAATAGTTATGTTGCCCTCGGCTGTCACAGAATAGCTATCCCTCCAGGCCGGGCGGTTAATATCCGAGCCGGAGAACAGGCTAAATTCGGTATCCCAATTATCAATGTGTATTTTTTTGCTTTCTGTAAGGCCGTTATGATAAACAGTTTTAAAAACCGGCTTATTAAGTTTGGCAAGGCGCACCGATTCCCTACCAAAAAAGCCTTTTACATCAAAGTGGGTCGTTTTTTGCTTTACGGCCGGTTTGCATGCTGGCAGTATCAATATAACATACAGCCCGCATGCAATGCCGGTGAGTAATTTTTTTGAACTACACCAATACATTCCCACTCATTTCTTCAGGTATGGCAACACCTAAAAGTTTTAAAACTGTTGGCGCAATATCGCCAAGTTTGCCATCTTTTACCTTTTTTACATCCTCATCAATAATAATGCACGGAACCAGGTTGGTGGTGTGGGCCGTATTTGGCGATCCATCGTCGTTTATCATGTAATCGGCATTGCCATGGTCGGCTAAAATAATGAAGGAATAACCATTCCTTAACCCGGTTTCAACCACATCCCTGGTACAGGCATCTACAGTTTCGGCAGCCTTAACCACCGCGCTGAAAACGCCGGTATGGCCCACCATGTCGGTATTGGCAAAGTTTAGCACGATGAAATCAGGCCAGCCGCTTTCCAATTCAGGAATAATTATGTCGCGGATGCCTTCGGCGCTCATCTCAGGCTGGAGATCATAAGTGGCCACTTTCGGTGATGGTACCAATAATCGCCTTTCATTTACAAATTCCTTTTCGCGCCCGCCCGAAAAGAAGAAGGTTACGTGTGGGTATTTCTCTGTTTCGGCAATGCGTATCTGGTTCTTGCCGGCATCCTGCAATATTTCGCCAAGGGTTTTGGTAAGGTCTTCCTTTTTAAATATCACCTGTACGTTTTTAAATGTTTCGTCATAGGTGGTCATGGTAATATAGAGCAACCTCAAAGGATGCAAATTATATTCAGGAAACGATTTTTGTGTTAAGGCGATGGTAATTTCGCGGCCGCGGTCGGTACGGAAATTAAAGCAGATCACTACATCACCATCTTTTATAACGGCTAACGGGTTACCATCCGAGTCAACTCTAACTATCGGTTTGACAAATTCGTCAGTAATGCCATCAGCATAAGATTTTTGTATCGATGCCAAAAAATCCTGTGTTGCTTCACCATCGCCTTTCACCATCAGGTCATAAGCCAGTTTAACACGTTCCCAGCGGTTATCCCTATCCATTGCATAGTAACGACCAATAACGGACGCTATTTTAGCCGGGGTAGGCGCGATGTATTCTTCTATGTCGGCAATATAACCTATGCCTGATTTGGGGTCGGTATCACGCCCATCTAAAAAAGCATGTATGTAAACATTATCCAGGCCGTAAACCTGCGCGGCATCGCACAAACCACGTAAATGGCGGGTATGCGAGTGTACGCCACCATCGCTCACCAAACCTATAAAATGCACATCACGGTTATTGGTTTTGGCGTATTCAAAAGCATCTTTTATCACCGGATTGGTCGGCAGTTCGTTATCGGCAACTGCTTTATGTATGCGGCCAAGTTCCTGGTAAACGGTGCGGCCGGCACCTAAATTCATGTGCCCGACTTCTGAATTTCCCATCTGCCCGTCGGGTAAACCAACTGCCATACCCGAGGCTTCGAGTTTTGAATTTGGATATTTCTCCAGCAGCGAATCAAAAAATGGCGTGTTTGCAGCCAGTATAGCGTTCGACTCATCGTTACGGCCGTAACCCCAGCCGTCTAATATAATTAATGCAACTTTTTTATGTTTTTCCACAGTGCAAATATAGGCAACAGGGGTGCAAAATCAGGAATTATAATACATTGCATTTTTGCGTATAGCATTTAATGTCTATATTTCCTTTGTAAATAAATTATGAAGTACAGATACCTGTTGTTGCTTATATTATTCTTAGCTATACCACCTTCGGTCAAAGCCGACCCGATAGATGGGGTTGTATGGCTCATTAAGCAAAATAATATACATAGACTGGCGGCCTTATTTGATTCACCCATCGAAATAACCATAAATGGCCAGGTAGAAACTTATTCAAGGCAGCAGGCCGAAGTTGCTTTAACAAAGTTTTTTAATGATCATAAACCTGTTAAGGTAACCCTGCTGCATAAAGTAAATTCGAACCAAAAATTTCTTTTTGGCGTGGCGATACTAAAAAGTGAAAATGGGACTTTTCGGATTGCTTACACCTTTAACCAGATAGGCGGCGCCATGAAGATCATAGAAATGCGCATCGAACCTGAAAAAAAATAAGAATATACCATATTGTTTTTACTTTTGAGCCTCAAAAAAAAGTAAATACATGGATAAACAACTCATAGACCAGTTTATAATAAACGCGTTAAAAGAGGATGTTGGCGATGGCGACCACACTTCATTAGCAACCATACCTGCCGGCACTACCGGTAAAGCAAAACTTTTAGTAAAAGACAATGGCATACTGGCCGGTGTTGAACTGGCTGCCGAGATATTCCATATAGTAGATGATAAACTTAAGCTCACTGTTTTTTTGAACGATGGCGCTGAAGTAAAATACGGCGATGTAGCCTTTGAAGTGGAAGGTGATACGCAAAGTATACTTAAAGCCGAACGCCTGGTGCTTAACTGCATGCAGCACATGAGCGGCATTGCCACCATAACCCACGAATTTGTTGATGTATTAAAAGGCACAAATACAAAGGTGCTTGATACCCGCAAAACCATCCCCGGCATGCGCTACCTTGATAAATGGGCAGTGCGGATAGGCGGAGGGGTGAATCACCGCTTTGGCTTGTATGATATGATATTGATAAAGGATAACCACGTTGATTATGCAGGCGGCATAAGTGAGGCCATAGAAGGTGCGCGTAATTACCTGGCGGCAAATAATAAAAAATTGGCTATTGAGATAGAAGTGCGTAACCTTGATGAACTGGAAGAAGTACTGCAAACAGGTGGCGTTGACCGCATATTGCTTGATAACTTTAATTTTAGCGACCTGAGAGAAGCGGTGAACATGATAGAGGGCCGCTTTATTACCGAAGCTTCAGGCGGCATTACTATTGATAATATACGCGAATATGCCGAAACAGGGGTGGATTATATTTCAGTTGGCGCATCCTTAACACATTCAGTAAAAAGCCTTGATTTAAGCCTTAAGGCGGTTAAATAGATATTAGTGATTAGTTGATTAGAGATTAGTAAAGCGAGATTCCTAATCTCTAATCACCAATTAACTAATCTCCAACTCAAAATATCGTAACAATTTAGTAATATTGTGCAGAGATGATATCAATCTATTCGATTTCAGCGCTCATACTGGCCTATTTATGTGGATCTATCCCTACCGCTGTATGGATAGGACAGGCATTTTTTGGCGTCGATGTTCGTGAATACGGCAGCGGGAATGCCGGTGCTACTAATACTTTCAGGGTGCTTGGCAAAAAAGCGGGCATCCCGGTAATGCTTATCGATATTCTGAAAGGATGGACCGCCACCAATCTTGCCTATTTCATCGGTGTTTCAACCACCGGCGCCTATAATTCGCCTGAATATATGAACTATGCCCTTGCCTTGGGCATTGCTGCCGTTATGGGCCACCTGTTCCCTATATTTGCAGGCTTTAGGGGTGGTAAAGGTATAGCTACTTTATTAGGAATGATATTGGCTATTAATTTACCCGCTGCGCTGTTTTGTGTGGGCGTGTTCCTGTTAGTGTTGCTAATTACCCGCTATGTATCCCTGGGGTCGATCATAGCAGGGTTTGCTTACCCCGTGGCCGTAGCGGTTATTTTTCCCATATCGCGCCCCGTGATCATTTACGGCATGTGCATGTGCCTGCTCATACTGGTTACCCACCAAAAGAACATTGAACGCCTGTTGAAAGGCACTGAATCAAAGGTTAATCTTTTCAAAAGAAAGTCGGCCTAAACATCACAGCCTTTTAATCGTTGTTTTATCGAATGAATAAACGCCGTTTTCTAAAAGCAAAGTGGACAAACCTGCTAATGCTCAATTACGAGGTTGATCCCAAAATCTTAACCCCTTATTTACCTGCTTACACTGTTCTCGATCTATGGAAGGAAAAGCCTTAGTAAGTATGGTTGGTTTTTTATTTGAAGATACCCGTGTGCTTGGTATTAAATGGCCGTTCCATATCAATTTTGAAGAAGTGAACCTGCGGTTTTACGTACGCCATTTCGATGGAAAAGAATGGAAACGAGGCGCAGTATTTATAAGCGAAATCGTACCTAAAAGTGCTATAGCATTTATTGCTAATAATTTATATCGGGAACATTACAGTGCAATGCCTATGCGGCATTCAATTATCCCCATTAACGGCGACCAAAAAGAGTTTTTATATGAATGGAAGCTAAACGGAAACTGGAACAAATTAGGTGGCACAGTAAGTAATAGAACGGAGCCTATAAAACCCGGGAGCCCCGAAGAATTTATTTTTGAACATTACTGGGGATATAATATATGGCACCAAACTGCCACCATGGAATACCAGGTGGAGCATATTTCATGGGAAGTAAGCGAAGTAAGCAACCCTATTTTTGAAGCTGATATTGCCACGTTATATGGAAAAGAATTTGAGCTATACTTAAATGTAAAGCCTTATTCAGCATTTTTTGCAAAAGGCTCAGAAATAAGCGTTAGGATGGGCGCTAAATTATTTGCTGATCCAGCACTTCTAAAATAGCCTTAGCTTTCAGCAGGCATTCTTCATATTCCTGTGCTGCATTGGCATGGTAAGTAATCGCGCTGCCAACCTGGAAAGACAGGTATTTATTCGTTGAATTATACAACAGCGTACGTATCACTACATTAAAATCAAAATCATTATCCGGGCTAAAATAACCAATAGCGCCCGAATAAACACCCCGCTTGCTGCGTTCAAACTGTTCCATCAACCGCATAGCGCTTATTTTGGGTGCACCAGTCATGCTACCCATTGGGAAGGTGTTTTTTATGGCTTCCACAACCGAAAGATCATCCCGCATTTCACACACAACCGTTGAGATCATCTGGTGTAATTGGTTAAAGCTATAAATGCCGAATAATTCTTCTGTTTTAACAGTTCCTTCCTTAGCTGACCGGGTAAGGTCATTACGTACCAAATCAACTATCATTACATTCTCCTGTAGCTCTTTGGTATGGTTCCGAAGTTGCTGTTTTATAAACTCATCTTCTGCTGCGTTTTGCCCACGTTTTGCAGTGCCCTTTATCGGTTGCGATATAAGTTTATCGCCCCGCTTTGCCATAAAACGTTCCGGCGAAGCCGATAAAATATAATTACCATTCCACTTAAAAAATGCCGCGAACGGGTTGGGTGAGATGTTGTTCAGTTTTTTAAAAACAGCCAATGGGTCTATTTCGGCATGTTCCGCAAAAAATTCCTGGCAAAAATTGGTTACATAGATGTCGCCCCGGATGATATGCTCCTGTATTTTTTCAACAGAGTCAAGATATTCCGCTTTACTAAAGCGCGATCGCAGGTTAATAGCTGATGATGTTTTAGGTTGATGCTCGGTTTGCGTTACGATGTTTTCAAAGACCTGGATCGCATCATCTGAAATGATTTCAACCGCGTCGCCCTTAATAATGATAAGATGCATAGGCGAGAAAAAATACAGATCAGGAAACCCTGTCTTATCAATATTAGTCGAAGTAAGTCCCTCTATTTCATTCTTCAGGTCATAGCCAAAGAAGCCCGTTATCCAGCCGGGATTGATCTCACGAAATGCAGCTAATTGCTTAAACGCATTCTGCGCATTTGCGGTAATCTCATTTTTAGCTCCAACAGCTATTAGAACGTCAAATTTTGAATAGGGATCGGTGAAATTATTGGAATCAAGGTAACAAGCCACATCAAAAGTGCATGCCCATTGCAAGGCATTTTGTTTGAATTGCGCTATATCGATTACCTGTTTTTTCACCCTAAAAAAGTAGAGACGCAATACTTTGCGTCTCTAAATATAAATGCTATTAGACGCGAAGTATCGCGTCTCTACATTGATCTTAATGTAATACCAGCGTTTGTACTCTGTCAGGCCCAACGGAAAGATATTTTACCGGTACACCCAATTCTTTTTCTAAAAACGCGATGTATGAGCTCAATTTTTGGGGTATCTCTGATATTTTGGTGATGCCAGTAATATCTTCATGCCAGCCATCGATCTCTTTTAATACCGGAATCGGCTCAACAGCGCAAATATCATAAGGCATATAATCAATTACCTCGCCTAAATAGTTGTAATGAGTGCAGGCGTATATTTTTTCAAAACCGCTTAATACATCAGCCTTGGTCATTACCAGTTCGGTAACGCCGTTAAGCATAATAGCGTATTTAAGTGCGGGAAGGTCTATCCAGCCTGTACGGCGCGGGCGGCCTGTTGTAGCGCCAAACTCGTGGCCCAACTGGCGCAGTTCCTCGCCTAATTCATTGTCTAATTCGGTAGGGAAGGGGCCACCGCCAACCCGGGTACAATACGCCTTGAAAATGCCTATCACATCGCCAATTTTATTAGGTGCGATACCCAAACCGGTACAAGCACCGGCAGTTGTGGTGTTTGATGATGTTACAAAAGGGTATGAGCCAAAATCAATATCCAGCATAGTGCCTTGTGCGCCTTCAGCAAGTACTTTTTTGCCTTCTTTAAGGTAATTGTTTACTAAATGTTCGGAATCAACCAGCTCAAATTTCTTTATCAGGTCAATTGCTTCAAAAAACGCAGCTTCACGTTCTGAAAAATCATCTACATGGCCGTACAAAGCCGAAAGCATGGATACGTGCTTATCTACCAGTTTTTGATAACGTTCTTTAAAATCGGGCAGGGTAATATCGCCAATACGCAAACCATTACGGCCGGTTTTATCCATATAGGTTGGCCCGATACCCTTTAAGGTCGAACCAATTTTACCTTCGCCCATTTTCTTTTCAGACGCGGCATCAAGCAGTTGGTGGGTTGGTAAAATAAGGTGCGCTTTTTTAGCTATTACCAGGTTCTTTTTTGCTAAAAGATCATGCCCGGCATCTTTAAGTTTATCTATCTCTTTTTTGAGGGTGATAGGGTCTATAACCACACCATTGCCAATAAGGTTAAGCGTGTTATTAAAAAATATGCCAGAAGGAATGGTATTCAGTACAAATTTCTTTCCGTCGAATTCCAGTGTATGGCCCGCGTTCGGCCCGCCCTGGAAACGCGCGATCAGGTCGTAACCTGCGCTAAGTACATCAACAATTTTTCCTTTACCTTCATCGCCCCACTGGAGGCCCAATAATACGTCAACAGCCATTAATTTCTAATATTTTTATAATAATCGTCAAATGCTTTAATGATGGTATTTTTTACTTTATCCCATGTCATCCCATCTAATGACTCAGGATCTATTGTATTTTCAGCATCGTCAAAATAAATAACCGATCTGATCACCGCAAAGGTATCATCATAAGAATATCTATCATGATAAAATTGAAAAAGATTTTCTAAGGAATAAAATTCCAACAGTTTGGCTAAATCCCAAAAGTCCTTCTTAACACCTCTGCCTTTAACGGCATTAAGCTTCAAAGCTATCAAATCTTTGGTATCTGCAAATGGAATATTATCTAATAATTGTATTGGGTTTGAAAAAGGGTCTTTTACTGAAACAAAATCAACTTTCACATCATGTATTATACATTGATAAATTGATTTTGATCTGTCGTTGGTGACCTTTATGTGTCCAAAATTATCAGATAATGCTTCCGCTAGTGTTTCTTTTTCAAAGGGTTGGTCGGTAAAAAAATCAAGATCAATGGACTTTCTGTGCCCATACAAAAGAGATAGTGCTGTACCCCCAACCAATCTGAAATTCTTTAATTCAGATAATGTGACAATTTTTCTTAAAAGTCCCAGTGTTGACGGTTCAACTGTTTCTTCTCGTAACATTTAAAGTCGGTTGGGTTTACCTTAAATAAGGTGCAGCAAAAATTTATACTTATATCTGATAACCAAGGTGCTTGCAGTGCAAATTCTTTTACTTTTTCAAATCCATAAAATTTTAACAAGCTGTTAAAATCTTCAGCTTTTCCTCTTTCAATAACCTTCTCTACTACATGCACAGCATTTTTTTCATAATCAATACTATCCATATTAACATCCCAAAAAGCTTGCTTACTTAGTAGTGGCTTATTATCCATTGTTATATTTTCCTGTCACAATAACCAGCTTTTAATTTTGCACAATTTCCGTACAAATTTAACGAGTGGTGTTTGATCTCAAATTTCAGCAGGTCGCCCATCATGCTTTGTATTTGTTGTATGCGGGGGTCGCAAAATTCAACCACTTTACCACAATCAATGCAAATAATATGGTCGTGCTGTTTATAACCGTATGATTTTTCGAACTGCGCCATGTTTTTACCAAACTGGTGCTTGGTAACCAGGTCGCACGATACTAATAGTTCAAGCGTATTATATACCGTGGCGCGGCTCACCCGGTATTTTTTATTTTTCATGTGGATATATAACGATTCCACATCAAAATGGTCGCTACGCGAATATATTTCTTCTAATATGGCAAAGCGTTCAGGGGTTTTCCTCAGGTTCTTATTTTCAAGGTATGCCTCGAAAATCTTTTTAACCAATTCAATGGTTTCAACTTGCGACATAATGTGTTATTAAGGTACAAAGTTAATGTTTTTGAATTAGAAACAAGATGCAAGAATCAAGAGCCAAGGTAAGATAACGGGTAAAATGATCGACAAATTACAATCCCCAATTGCCTGATTCTTAGGTCTTGATTCTTGCTTCTGCTAAGAGGCTTTCTCAATTTCCGAATCAAAACGTGTTACAGTGCTGATACCTTTTATCATTTTCAGCCTGCGTATCAGGTTATCCAAATGTTGGGTATCATTTACATATACCATAACAGTGCCTTCAAAAATGCCGTTATCACTGTCTACCGTTATGGAGCGTATGTTTACTTTAAAGTCGGTTGAGATAACTGTAGTTAACTGGTTTATCAACCCAACTTCATCAATGCCTGTAATCCTCAACCCGGTTAGGAAGGCCAGTTCCTGCTGATTGGTCCATTTAGCTTTTACTATGCGGTAGCCATAATTGGCCATTAGTTTAGCTGCATTGGGGCAATTGGTGCGGTGAATCTTTATGCCGTCGCTTACGGTAACAAAGCCAAAAACATCATCGCCGGGTATAGGGTTACAGCAATTGGCCAGCTTATAATCTATCTTCTGCATATCCTCGCCAATCAGCAATATATCTGTATCTTTGGCTTTGATGTTACGAATCAGGCTTTGCACCTGGTCGGCTTCAATCCTGTCCTGAGGTTTGTTTTCAATTATTTTTTCCGAGGCCTGGTATTCTTTCAGATCCTTCATATCAATGTTGCCCTGTGCAACTTCAAAAAACAAGTCGAGGGTAGATTGCAGTTTAAAGAAATAACTCAGCTTATGGATATTTTCCGAATTGTAAGTAATCTTTAACGATTTCATCTTACGCTCCAGTATTTCCTTCCCGGTTTCGGCTATTTTGCGCTTTTCTTCCTTTAAAGCCGACTTTATTTTTGCCTTAGCCTTAGCCGTAACCACAAAGCTCAGCCAGTCTTCTTTCGGCGTTTGTTTGCTTGATGTGATAACCTCAACCTGGTCGCCGTTTTGCAGTTTGTAACTTAAGGGCACCAGCTTATGATTAACCTTTGCGCCTATACAGCTCGCGCCTACATCGGTATGTATCTCGAATGCAAAATCAAGCGCTGTGGCATTTAAGGGGAGTTGTATTAGCGCGCCTTTTGGTGTAAAAATGAATATCTCATCCGAGAACAGGTTCATTTTAAAATCATCCAGAAAGTCTAATGCGTTTGATTCAGGGTTTTTCAGCAGATCGCGCACTTTTTGTACCCACAGATCAAGCCCGCTGTCGGTTGATGATTCTTTGTATTTCCAGTGTGCGGCAAAGCCTTTTTCGGCAATTTCATTCATGCGCTTGGTACGTATCTGTACCTCAACCCATTGCCCGCGGGGGCCCATAACCGTAGTGTGTAACGATTCATAGCCATTTGCCTTTGGCGATGAAATCCAGTCGCGCAGCCTGTCGGGATTTGGGCGGTAAAGGTCGGTAACTATGGAATAAGCTTTCCAGCAATCGGCTTTTTCGGTTTCAGGTGTGCTGTCCAGTATTACCCTAATGGCAAAAAGGTCATAAACTTCCTCGAATGGAATAGCTTTTTTCTTCATCTTGTTCCAGATGGAATGGATGGATTTCGGCCTGCCGAAAATATCAGCTTCCAGTCCCTGGCCTTCGATAACTTTTTTTACCGGCTCAATAAAATCACGGATAAATTTTTCCCGTTCGGCCTTTTTCTCGTTCAGTTTCTTTTTGATGAAGCTGTAGGTTTCGCGTTCCATGTATTTCATGGAAAGGTCTTCCAGTTCTGATTTTATGGCATACAACCCTAAACGGTGGGCGAGGGGGGCATATAAATAAACCGTTTCTGATGATAGTTTAAGCTGTTTATCGCGCGGCATAAATTCCATGGTGCGCATGTTATGCAGGCGGTCGGCCAGTTTTATCAGTATTACCCTTACGTCATCGGCCAGGGTGAGCAGCATTTTACGGAAATTCTCAGCCTGTAATGAACTGTTTGTATCAAAAACCCCCGATATTTTAGTTAAGCCATCAATTATTTTGGCAACCTTTTTTCCAAATTCCCTTTCAATGTCATCGAGCGTAACATCGGTGTCTTCCACAACATCGTGTAGAAGCGCGCAAACTATCGATGTTGTACCCAATCCAATTTCCTCGGCAGCTATTTGTGCTACGGCAATAGGGTGATATATATAAGGTTCGCCCGATTTACGGCGCATGGCCGCATGGCTTTCCAATGCCATATCAAATGCCTTGCGTATCATGCGTTTATCGCCTTTTTCAAGGGTCGATTTACATGCACGCAGCAAAGCACGGTATCTTTTAAGTATCTCGTTCTTCTCAGCTTCCAGGTCAATAACCAGTTCTTTCATCTATCTGCTCCTAACAAAAAATTGTCTTAAATAATTGTAACAAAAGTCAATAAATAGCGTGTAATGGTAAAATACGAAATAAATTGCATTATTTTTGTATTGAGTAAAATTATGAAATTTATTGGTCTTCTTTTGGTTTGTTGTTGCTTAGCGGGAAGTATTACAGCCCAGACAGCAAAACCTGTACCCATGAAACTGGGCAAAAATGATACCATTAAAACCTACATGACAATGGTTGATGGCCAGCCCATGCCATGGATAATGTACGGTGAGATAAAAATTGTAGATACCCGCATATTCAGGAGCCAGGCCGATAGGGATGCTTACAATCGTTTGGTATATAATGTAAGGCGCGTTTGGCCTTACGCACAGTTTGCGGGCCAGCGATACCAGCAATTACAACGCGACCTCGCCGTTACAGCCGATAAACATAAGCAAAAGGAATTGGTTACTGCCTGCAACAACCAGATAAAAGACCTTTTTAAACGCGAAGTTGAAAACCTGACAATAAGTCAGGGAGAGGTTTTGATAAAACTTATTGACCGGCAAACAGGCAATACCAGTTATGAACTTGTTAAGCAATTGAAAGGTGGTTTGGATGCCTTTATGCTGCAATCAGTAGCGCGTTTGTTCGGCCATAATCTGAAAGAAACTTACGACGTTGATGAGGACCGCGACATCGAGTCTATTATTCAAAGAGAAGGGTACGACTCCGTTAAAAATTAAGAATGGACAACCAGCTTATTTACCAGTTTGACGTTCAGAGGATTGACGGCGAACACATCAATCTGTCCGAATATAAAAATAAAGTACTGTTAATAGTAAACACTGCGTCTCAATGCGGTTTTACCCCCCAATTAAAAGACCTGGCTGATTTAAAGGATCTGTTTAAAGGGAAAGACTTTGAAATACTCGGGTTCCCTTCAAATGATTTTGGCGGACAGGAGCCGCTTGAAGGCGCTGCAATAACTGAATTTTGCGAAAGCTTCGGCGCGAATTTTCCGATCTTTGATAAGATAAGGGTTAGGGGGCCGTATGCCCATCCGCTGTATAAATTCTTTGGCGATAAAAAGCAGAATGGCAAATTTGGCTCGGTTCCACGTTGGAATTTTCATAAGTTTTTAATAGATAAGGCGGGAAAAGTTACCGATTTCTTTTATCCGTTTACAAAACCAAATTCATCCAAAATAAGAAAGAAAATAAGCCGCCTTTTGGCTGATAAAAAATAGTTATGACAAAATTAGACATATTGGTTTTGCCGGTACATCCCGATGACGCTGAATTGGGATGTGCAGGTACAGTTTTAAAACATATTGCATTAGGTAAAAAAGTAGGTATTGTTGATCTAACCCGTGGTGAACTGGGTACAAGAGGTTCGGCTGAGATAAGAGAACGTGAAGCAGAAAAGGCAGGAAAAATATTGGGGCTTACCATTAGGGAAAATTTAGGCATACCCGACGGCCTTTTTCAGAATATACCGGCATACCAGTTAAAGGTGATTGAAGTAATCCGCCGTTACCAACCCGATATTATCATAACTAATGCCTACCATGACCGCCATCCCGACCATGGTCGCGCCAATGAACTTGTAGAAACATCGGCCTTTTTAGCGGGCCTGCGCAAAATTGAAACCAGCCACGAAGGCGAAGAGCAAGCTGCGTGGCGCCCAAACATGGTGCTGCATTTTATACAGGACCGCTATATTGAGCCTGATATACTGGTTGATATTACCGAGTATTGGGATAAAAAAATTGATAGCGTATTGGCTTATGAATCTCAGTTTTTTAATCCCGAATGGAACGAGGACGAACCGCAAACCTATATATCATCGCCCGAATTTATAAAAATAGTTGAGGGCCGCGCTATGGAGTTTGGTAAAAGCATACAGGTAAAATATGCCGAAGGCTTTACTTCACGCAAACTTTTGGGGGTAGATAACTTATTCTCGCTGAGGTAACCATTGCCTTTAAATTTTATTGGGGCGAGCGCCCGTTAGCTAATGCGATCGCAGAATGTGGTTGCATTTTTATGTTTATGGCTGTTTGCAACTTTTGATCTTCTGTAGGAACGGGCTTTTTACATTATTCTTTAAACCCTTATAACTGGTTACTATTTCCATTCTTCATTGTTGCATAGGGTAGCTCCGTTATCGGGTATATATACGCTCGCTATCACGTACAAGTACGCTTGTTTTCAATTAGTTATGCAGGATACCTTTACTGATAATAAAAATCTTTAAAGAACAACCTAAAAAAACATCAAAATGAAAAACGAGACAAAAAACGCGGTAGTTATAAAACTATCCAAACATGCCGGTGCTGAAAACTCCGGGGAACTACGCGCATACGTAGTGAATTCCGGGGGAAAGATAATCGAAACCGCGCACTTTAAGGGCGACGAAGCAGTGCTTACCACCCCTCGCAAATCGCTGGAAGGGCAAAGCAAAATATACCTTGCACCGGCATTACCGGAGAATTCACGCATCAAAAAAAATGAAAGGGCGCTGCTCAAAATGAACGCCTATGAAGTGGTGAAAAATTTTAATGAAAACCTGCTTACGGTAGGCAGGCTGCCATCAGGTATCATTGATCGTTTTCCATTTTTTGATTGCCTTATAACCGGGCACGTGAACAAGAATTTTTTTATTGACGGGCAATCGAAAAACCTGCCGTTATGCGACCTGCGGGTACACATATGCGAGGTGCAGGCCGAATTGGTATGGCCGTATATACCTATCTATTACCGCCGTATACCTGATTGGGTATTGCAGGAAATTGCTCAAAAAATTGTCAACCTGCATTTTAAACCCGGCCCTCCCGATCCGATAGGGCCTATAAGTTTTGAACAGAAGGTTAATTTGCCTTTGGCATCGTTAACCACAAGGGCACAGGCGATAAGATCTGCTCAGTCAAATTTACCGCCATCGCTGCCCGGTCATGTGCTTAATGACCTGCAATCAGGCTCGGTAGATGTGATCAGGAAAAGCCTGACCGATTATCATTACCTCATTTACCCTTACATATGCCTGTGGCGGATATACTGGCCCTACATTTACTGTATGGAGGAATTAGCAGTGGTAAATACGGATTGCAACGGGCATTTCCAGCAATGGGAATTGCTTTTCGGCAAAGATCACTCTCTTAATATTTATATCTGGGTTGAAGCCAATATCAACGAGCAGTGGGTTACCGTTTACCGGCCATTGTTGCCTTGCGGCACCAGGTGGAATTACCAATGTGGCACCGATATTAACCTTACGCTAACAGACCCGAGGCTTGAACCTTGCAATTGCGGTGTTGAAGGACCGGCAGACGCGGTATGGTTCCGTTCCATAGGCCAGAGCGCGGCTGCAATGCATATCGAACAAAACCCCACTAACAGTATCACCATACAGGGTGCATCATTTAAAAATGCCGGATGTACCGATATTATTAATGGCGACCGGGTTAGCCCATTTGGTAGCGTGCTTACCTTTAAGTTATTTTGCGGTGCGAATATATTTGCCGCAGGCGCAACACATTATCGCTGGAAATACACGATGATAGCCGATGCTAACCAAAACCCGATACCGTCAGGGTCGCAAACGACAAACATTCTCAGCGGGCCTGTTTCGCGGCCATACCTGGTTAAACTTTCGGCTACGCATTACGAAACAAGGTTAGCACCACTTGGCGCGGTAGGCACTGCACCTGATGTTGCCTATCATATCCCACACCAGGAGATAAGTGCCGAGATTACTGCGGTTATACCTGCGGCAGACCAACTTTTGAGTCCGCAATGGAACGATGTGTTCTTTGACAGCGCGTCTATCGACAGTCACTCACTTACCGACGGGTTATACCGTTTCGACCTGGAGCTTTTGAGGCAGGATGCCGCCGGGGCCTTCCATGTGGTTGCGGTAGACAGGTCAACCTTCCAGGTTTCGGAATATGGCGACATTGGCAGCAGCACGAATGCTCCTGATAATTATATGTTGCCACAGAACCCCTTATTAGCTGCAGTGAGCCTGAGCTTTAATGCAAGGATAGATAACGCACCGTGTGTGGGCCTGATTAATGATGCTGAATTGAAAGATACGGGAGCTAAGTCGGGAAGTTGTGGATTTATTATTTATAGTGATAAAACGCAGGACATTACCCTGAGCTTTGAAGCTTCGCACCCACGCAATTTTGCCAAATTTAGCTATGGTGTGGTAAAAGGCGATGGTTCAGTAGCTACAGGGATCAACCCGGGTGGGTATGTAATATCAAGTGTTGATGGGTTTACCCTGGCAGCCGGAGCGTTTAGTAATGATTTTACGGTGGATAGCCTGCTTAACGGCTGCCCCGGCCAGGCCGCTTTCTCCGAAAACTTGCATGTGTCTTCTCTTGCAACAGACGGAACGAGCAAGTTATATAGCGGCGATTATTACGACACTACAACCAACGCATATATTAACAGCTATGACGCGTATAGTGTAGGTGCATTTGCATTAAGTAAAACCTGATTTGAGTTAGCCAGCCATCCCATCGGTAATGCCTGTTGGGATGGCTTTTATATTATTGAACCACTCGGGGTAAGTACCGCAGGCTGGCTATTGGAATAAAATAGCCTTTGAAAACGTTTCGCAGCAAGTACCATTGCCTGGGGAAAAGCAAGCTTGCTTACTAACAACTATATCGCCACGTATTCAAACCTGTTGTTATCGTTGCTTCTTTCACGCCTGAGTTTATTCTCGTTAGCGAGTTTTAAAAGTATCCCCGATAATTCAGATGTTTTAAAATCAGAGTCGAAATTATCTTTACAATACGTAGCTATTGATGATATGGAACGCGGAGTGACGAAAAAATCGGTACTTAAAAGTTGGTTCAGTATTTTGGTAGCCCCTGGTTTTTTACGGCCCTGGGCAAAGGGATAGTTATCGTTATCGTAGTCGTTTTTTCTGTGCCCTCTTTTATTAAGTAATTCTGTGCTTTCAATTTCATTTTTATCAAAGTCGACCAGTACATCCAGTAGTTTTTCGACAATTTTTAGTTGGACGGCTTCGGATTTGAACGAGTTAACAACTTCTGAAATTTCGGTGAGTTGTTTTTTAAGTTTCTCAATGTGTTTGCTCATAATAACCTATGTAATTTATTATGCTATTTTATATAAATGTGCCTAATAGTTAATTGTTTCAGCAGGTGAAAAAAATGCGTTGTAAGACCTGTTTTTGTAGCGATTTAGCGTTCGAAAACGATTATAGGGCTTTTTTAAATAAAAAAGCACCTGTTTATGTCAAAAACAGGTGCTTGTAGCAATATTATTACAATAAGCTATAAAGTAGCGGCTATTTTTTCAAGTATTGTTAGCCCATCATCAATATGATTTTTCTCAATAATAAGTGCCGGCCTAAAACGTATGCTTTTACTTCCGCAGCCCAAAAACATTACATTGTTTTCTAATCCTGAGTTAATAAAACTGTCACGGGTATTTTTATCAGGAAAATCAAATGCGGTAAGTAATCCCTTGCCGCGTACATTAGTCATTACCGGGTATTTTGCCGCGATATTTAATAATTGACCCTGCAGGTATCCGCCCATTTTAGCGGCATTGTCGCACAGGTTATCTTCTGCAATTATCTCCATAATTTTTGATGAACGCACCATATCAACCAAACTACCGCCCCAGGTGGAGTTTATGCGCGATGAAACCCTGAAAACATTGTTCTCTACCTCATCGACCCTGTTACTTGCCAGTATGCCGCATACCTGCATTTTTTTGCCGAAGGCGATAATATCCGGACGGGCTTTTTCGCCAAAATGCTCGTGGCACCAGAATTTGCCGGTAAGGCCAACGCCGGTTTGCACTTCGTCATAGATCAGCATGGCTTCGTTTTCATCAGCCAGTACCCTTAATTGCTCCATAAATTCCTTGCGCACGTGATTATCGCCGCCTTCTGATTGTACGGGCTCAACAATTATCGCACATATATCATCCTTATTACCCTCAAACGCCTTTTTTATTTGGGCGATAGATAATGCCTCCCGGCGCAGCAGGTCTTCATGATTGGCATCGGAGTACGGGAAATTCATATAAGGGAACGATACCCTTGGCCAGTCGAATTTGGCGAACCATTTGGTTTTAACCGGCTGGGTATTGGTAAGGCTCAAGGTATATCCTGAACGGCCGTGAAAGGCGTGTTCAAAGTGTATCACCTGGAAGCCACGTTCTTTAGTGTAACCTTTCGCAAAATTTTTCTGAACCTTCCAGTCCATTGCCACTTTTAAAGCGTTCTCAATGGCTAATGAGCCGCCTGCAATAAAAAAGGCATGGGGAAGGTAGTCAGGTATACCCACACGGTCGAAAGTCTCAACAAACTGCGCGTATTGAGTGGTGTATATATCTGAGTTTGATGGGTTGGTCATAGCCGCCATCATCAGGTTTTTTTTAAATTCTTCATCGTTCACCATCTTTGGGTGATTGTAGCCTAAAGGCACTGAAGCAAAGCAGGTAAAAAAATCAAGCAGGGTACGTTTATACTTGGCATCGTAAATATAAACGCCCTTGCTTTTTTCCATGTCGAAAGTAAGGTCGAAGCCATCAGCAAGGATGTGCTTATTTAATGAAGCCTGGACATTTTCAGGCGATACAAGCAGGTTATACATAGTAAATTGGTTTGTTCAAATTTACTAAAAACCCCTCAAAAACAACAATTTAAGCACTTTTTGAACCGATTGGCAAAAAAGTAACTTTAAATTAACTAAAGTTGGTTTTTGGACTAAAATTAATTTTGGTCGGACAGATTTGATGTGCAAATATTCAGATGTGCGGATGTACAGATGATGAAATTCTGCGTGAAAACTCAAATGGAAGGTGACACCCTCGTTTTCTAAAACTTCTCTTTCATCCCTAATAGCCCCATCAGGCCCCCGGTATGGATTGCCAGGATATTGCTGCCCGTTTTAAAATAACCTTTCGCAGCCAGGTCATAAATGGCATATAGCATTTTGCCGGTATAAACAAGCTCTATCAATATGCCCGTATCAGCTACAAATTGTTTAATAAAGCTAATGAGTTTATCGTTAACCTTTGCATATCCACCAAAATCATAATCAGTATGTAAATGATATGGGGTAGATATGGTCAAATATCGGTCTATCTCATCCTTCATAAAGCTACCATTCTTGAATACGGGGATAGCGTTAAATTGAGTGTTGAGCTTATGGCTTTGCAATCCGTTAATAATACCGGCAGCCGTAGTGCCAGTTCCACAAGCGCAAAAGATATGGTCGTAGGTTTGGGTTAGTTCATCTACCAGTTCAGCACAACCCTGTGCGCCTTCGGCTGATGCGCCGCCTTCATCAATAAAAAAGGCATTGGCGTCATTGCCAAAATGCTTATCAAACAAGGCAGGTTTATCGCGGTAGCTTTCCCTGTCAGTAAATATAAGTTGCATACCATGTAATCTGCATAAAAACAGGGTATCGTTAGTTACTTCCTCACCACGTACAATGCCTGTCGATTTAAATTCAAACTTCGCCGCAGCTGCCGAGGTTGCCAATAGATGATTGGAATAAGCGCCCCCAAAAGTTACCAGGTGGTTTTTGTTTTGGGCCGATGCTTTTTTAAGGATGTATTTTAATTTGCGCCATTTATTACCTGATATAAGCGGGTGTATCAGGTCGTCGCGCTTTATATGTAATGTGATGCCCTGCTCATCAAACAATTTATTCTTTATTTGCTGTACAGGGCTATAAATTTCAAGGTCGATATTCATGCGTTTAAATATACTGCATACATTGTAATTGGCCTATACTTTAAAAAAACACTTACTTTTGCGCCAATGACAGATGATGCCGAAATAATTGACCAGGACGAACAAGACCTGTACGAACATTTGCGCGTAGTGGTTGATAAGGGCCAGTCGTTGCTGCGTATTGATAAGTTTTTGATGCACAGGGTGGAGAACGCCTCGCGTAACCGCATACAAAACGCTATTGAGATGGGTAATGTGCTGGTTAATGATAAGCCCATAAAATCAAGCTACAAAGTTAAGCCGCTGGATGTTATATCGGTGGTGCTGCCGCATCCGCCGCGCGATACTGAAGTTTATCCTGAGAATATCGATCTTGACATTGTTTACGAAGATAATGACCTTTTAATAGTGAATAAGCCCGCCGGAATGGTGGTGCATCCCGGATATAATAACTATACCGGTACGCTGGTTAATGCTTTGGTATATCACTTTCAGCAATTGCCAACTTTGCCAGGCAATGATGGGCGCCCGGGGTTGGTGCACCGTATAGATAAAGATACCAGCGGCTTATTGCTCATCAGTAAAAACGAGCATGCTATGGCCTGGCTCGCAAGGCAGTTTTATGAGCATACCATTACTCGTAAATATTTAGCACTTGTTTGGGGCGACCTTGCAGAAGATGGAACCGTGACGGGTTATATAGGCCGTAGCGTGAACGACAGGCGCGTAATGGCAATATATGACGACCCCGAGAAAGGCAAGTGGGCAGTAACGCATTACAAGGTATTGGAGCGAATGAATTATGTTACGCTGATTGAATGTAAGCTGGAAACAGGCCGTACCCACCAGATACGCGCCCACATGAAGCATATAGGCCACCCGCTATTTAGCGATGCCACTTATGGCGGTGATAAGATTTTAAAGGGGACCGTTTTTAGTAAATACAAGCAATTTGTTGAGAATTGTTTTGAAATAATGCCGCGCCAGGCCCTGCATGCCGAAACGCTGGGCTTTGTTCACCCCACGCTGAGAAAGTACATCAATTTTGAAACACCCTTGCCGGCCGATTTTGCCGGGGTATTGGATAAGTGGAGGAAATATGCGGGAAGTGAGATCAGAGATTAATGTTAATTCTCTGAACCATGATTAAACAGATTAATAGATTTACTTGATTTTCCTGGCAGTACCCTATTGATCTTTTTAATCAGGTAAATCATGCTTCAGAAAAATACGCCCGGATAACTATAGAATTTATTCCCCGTAAACACTTTATTAAATTTTGCATCCCCTAAATCCCGTGTAAAAAATAGTGGTGCAATTTTTGTACAATCCCCAAACCAAAACATCTTTTTTTGATTTTTATAGCATGCCGATATATTTATTAAAATCCGTCCCCATTTATAATATCTTTGAAAATAATACAGAATAATATAAGGTTACAAACTAACCGCTAATCTCCAATCACTTAACAGAATGCTTTTTATAAACTTTAACGGCGAAATATTACCGGCTGATACCAAACTGCTTAGCGTGGCTAACCGGGGTTTCCGTTATGGTGATGGCTTGTTTGAAAGTATGAGGATGATGAACGGCGAGATAAAGTTTGCCGACATGCACGCCGAACGGTTGCAACTGGGGATGAAAACATTGAAGATAGACAGCTATTCGCAAATGGATTCCTGGTTCATCAAGGAGAAGGCATCGGAACTGGCTATACGAAACAGGGCTAAACACGCACGTATCCGCCTTACTGTTTACCGCGATGCCGAGGGGCTGTATGCGCCAACGCTGAATAAAATGGGTTACTGCATGGAGTTGGTGCCCCATGACGAACCCCGTTATTTTTTAAACACGCGCGGATTAATAATGGATGTTTATACCGACGTGCCTAAAGCCATAAGCCCTATATCTGGTATTAAAACCTGCAATTCGATGGTGTATGTGCTGGCAGGTATTTTTAAAGCACAAAACCGGTTGGACGAGGTTTTTATACTAAACCAAAACGGTTTTTTATGCGAGGCCAACAGCTCGAACATATTTGTGTTATATCAAAATAACCTGTATACCCCGGCAGTTAGCGAGGGCTGTATTGCCGGCGTAATGCGCCAGGTGGTAATAAATATTGCCGGGGCGATAAACATGCCCGTAATAGAGGCGCAAATAAGCCCCGATATTTTATACGAGGCCGACGAGGTATTCCTTACCAATGCAGGCCGCGGCATACAATGCGTAATGGGTTACGGCGTAAAACGCTATTTTAACCAGGTAAGTAAGTTATTGATGGATGAGTTAAATAAATTGTAGTATCTCCAGCGGTGATAATCACTTTTTATTGAACGTTTGTGCCATATTAATCCCCCTTTTCTACAAAAACAGGAGTTTCACCAACATTTATTTTCAAACTATGGCCAGGTGCGCTTACCGGGGTTTTGATCATATCATTACTGCCGGAATTAAACTGATATTCGATAGCTTTACTGGCATTGCCCAGGTTAAGCGTAGCGGCGAAGGTGCTGCCGCTTTCACTGGGGAGCATGAGGGCGTAGATGGTTTTGCTGCCGTTGCGGTAAACGTCAACCAACGGGTATTTGCTGATGGTGCCCGAATAAGTATAATTACCCAGTAGATTTTTGGCCTGTAAAATATAGTCGGCGGCGGGGCGGCGCTTGCCTTTGTCGGCTAACCCGCTTGAGGAATATTGAGTTGGATTGGCGATATTGTCATCATTCAGTTCATAAAAAAATACCTTGCTTATGCCATGGCGGGCATATAGTAAAGCGGTACGCATTATCCAATCGGCTTGCGTAATTAATACGGATTTATTGCCAATAGCAATTGCCCGTTGCGGACTGCCGGGGTTTATATCATAACCTGTTTCGGTTACCCAAACCGGCAAATGATAGGCTTTCCCCAAACGCACAAAACCATCGGCCAGTTCGGCGGCTTTTGATAGTTCGGGCGCTACGCCGCGGTTGATGTTTGGCGCGTTATTGTAATAGTGGAAATTTATCACATCAAAACACAGGTTAACCGAGCCATCGCGCTTATAGCCGCGGTGTAGTTTGCACCAGTTGATCATGCGCTGCACATAAGCGGTTTCGGGTTTGGAAAGGCCGGCCATAACTACCATCATATTCGGATCGGCATTTTTAACGCCAACGCCTTTGCCCAGCCTGCCTTTATCGCCATCGTAAAAAGCCGACATATTCGCTGCATATTCCTCGGCGGATTGCTGCGCTTTTTCGCCTTTCCACCATTTATCGCGCTCGTTATCGCACTCTACATATTTTACGGTACCGAGACCGATTTTAACTGTGTTTACATTATCGCCTGTCCAGCGCGGTTTTGAATCGACGGTTACCAGCGCGGGGCCTACATTTTTATTGCTGCCATACCTCGCCGCGAACTGAAAACCGGCTTTTGCCTGTTCGATATAGGATGCCGGTGCATCGCGTTTAGCGCCAAATGGCATAGGGATGTTTTCGCCGTCGCGCAGATTTTGCGGATAGCTTTCCAGCAGCCAGGCAGGGCAGGTTTTTATATCAACCAGCATATCAATGCCATCCTGTTTGCAGCGTTGATAAATAATATCGTAGTTCCAGCCGCCGTCATGCGCGGGGTTAAAGGTGAAGCTGCCCCGTTTTGGCTCGATCTTTTGCCAGTCGAGGTAATGCCTTACGCCACCGAATGATTCTATAATATCCATTTTATCACCTGAGAGAATAGTGGCATCGTTCGGATTTAAAAAATCCCATTCAAAGGCGTTTACGCCCAGCATGTTTTTGAATTGCACATTGCTTTGCGGTGTGACCGGGGCTTTGTGCTGGGCAAAAGTGTTTGCAGCGAGCAAGAGCAGTGTTATGAATGGCGATAGTTTTTTCATGATAACGTGTTTTTATACCTTTTACAGCGAGCTTAGTTTTACATAGCCTAAATGGAACTCATCTTCGGGTAAGCCGTCTACAGGTGCAAGTTCAATTTGATATAATGCCTTTTGTTCGGGTGATAGGATATCTTCAATTTCATAAAGGTCATCTACATCAACACCGTATTTGTCATCAATATGCGAAACGCCGCCGGGTATACTGTTCTTGCGATAAAAGAGGGTTTCCTTGGCTTCTTTCGATGCCTGCGCACGATTCTCTTTTACGGTAAGGATAATGTAATGCTGCTCTTCGAACTTATTTTCAAGGTAGCCGCCGAGATTAATGAAGAATAATTTTTGCGGTTTAGCGGCAGGCGCAGTGGCGCCTTTTAAGCTTACCTTAATTTGGTAACCATCAACATAAGTTACTTCGCGCCAGGCATCAATATGCACCTTAGCTTCGGTTTGCGGCCAGTGGGCGTTAATTTGCGGCAACAAATCGGGCAGGGAGTGGCCGATGGCAAAAAATACGTCGTGTTGTTCAATATGGCGGCCGGGAGGCTTGCAGCCAAGCAGTATCATAAATAGTTTGAGTTGCATGTTGCTAAGATAAAAATAGCCCGGCGCAAATCTGAATAATTGTTACTTTTAAAAATCTTAACAAATCATGCCCGAACAAAAACATCAACAACTTGATTGGATAAGCAGCCTGCGTGTAATAGCCATGCTTTTGGTAGTGGTGCTGCACACTACTTCGCCAATGTTGATGGCCTATGGTAAAGAACCCAACAGTTATTGGCTGATAGCCGACTTTTATAACGCCCTCTCGCGCTTTGGCGTGCCGGTTTTTGTGATGATAACCGGGGCCTTATTGTTGCCCCGCGATTACGAGCTGGGCGATTTTCTGCGGAAACGGCTGGGCCGCATACTGCCGCCGTTTATTTTCTGGAGCTCGGTTTATATAGTTTACTCGTGGTATAACGAAGATATAACTTTTACTGATAACGTGTGGGCAAACATTACGCTGGTTTTGCACCAGTTTAAATATGGTGCTTATTACCATTTGTGGTATGTGTACATGCTGATCGGCCTGTATTTTATTATACCTATACTCAGCAGGTTTGTACGCAATGCTTCGGAAAAAGAGGTGGTGTATTTTTTGCTGCTTTGGTTTATGGTGATGGCCATTACGCAGCCTTACCTTTCGCGGTATAACCCTCAGATCGATCTGCATTATATTACCGGGTACATCGGCTATTTGGTTTTGGGGCATTATCTCGCCTTTAAACAGTTGCCGGGATGGATGAATGCGCGATGGTTCGGGATATTGTTTTTGGTGAGTTTGGCTATCATTATAGCCGGGACTTACTTTACCTCGATGGCCGGCAAGGCATTAAGCACGATGTTTTATGAGCCGATAAGCCCCACTATTGTGTTGCTGTCGGGCAGCGCGTTTATGATAGGTAAATCGGCAACTTTTAAGCCTTCGCTAAAGGTAAAAAAAGCCATCGGTTTTGCCGATAGGTACACCTTTGGTATTTATTTAAGTCACGCCTTGCTGCTAACCATTTTTGATGACCCTGATTATGGCATCAATATAAATTACAAGCTTTGCACACCAGTTGTAAGTATACCACTTACCGCGGTGCTGGTTTTTTGTTCGGCATGGTTACTGGTTTGGCTGATAAGTAAGATTCCGTTTGGGAAATGGGTGGCAATGTGAAGCAGCCCCCTCTAAATCTCCCCCGGTAGGGGAGACTTAAAAAAATTGACTTTTAAAAACCCTCCCTACCGGGGAGGGTTTGGGTGGGCTCCTAATTTTTATTCCTTTGCAAAAGCTGAATAATATGTGATATTTTTGAGAAATTTACTACCCCTGTCCGCCGCGACATAGTTTATTGATAATGAAGAAAATAACTGAAGGCAACGCCGCAAAATACACCATCGCTTTAATAGTAATTACGTTTATTATCCGCCTGTTTGTGGCTGCTTATACCGGCCTGGGCATTGGCGAGGCCTACTATTTCCGCGGGGCGCTGCATCTTGACCTGAGTTATTTCGACCAGCCGCCGTTGTTTTTTTGGCTGGGGGGATTGAGTATAAAAGCATTGGGATTAACTAACCTTGGCCTGCGTTTCCCATCGGTATTATTATTCGCGGGGACAAGCTGGCTGTTGTATTTGGTGACCAAAAGGCTGTTTAATGCAAGCGCGGGATTTTGGGCGGTATTGGTGATGAATTTAAGCGCGGTATTCACTATACCCATTGCCTGCTGGTTCCAGCCGGATGCGCCTTTGATGTTCTTTTGGCTCATCAGCGTTTATTTTATTGTTGAAGTTTTAAGTATAACTAATGAAGGGCGCACCAAACTGAGCACGGGCCGTATTTACCTGCTATGGTTTATTGTGGGTATTTGCATGGGGCTGGCCACGCTGAGCAAGTACCATGTGATTTTTTTGTTCGTAGGTTCATTCATATTCATAGCGGCAAATAAAAATCAGCGCCACTGGTTAAGGCACCCGGGGCCTTATATGGCAGTGCTTATTTCGTTTATTTTAGCTTTCCCGGTACTGTACTGGAACGCGGAGAATAATTGGGTGTCGTTCGTTTTCCAGGGCTCGCGGGCCGGATCGACAGGTGGTATACATCCCGACTGGCTTTTACGCAGCATTATAGGGCAATCATTATGGTTATTACCATGGTTTTGGGTGCCGCTGATAGTGCAACTGATTAAATCGTTCAAAATGCGTAACCAATCGCAATCATATAGTTTTTTGTTTTGGACGGCTATTTTGCCGTTGGTGTTTTTTACGGTAGTAACTTTATGGTCCGACCTGCAATACCATTTTCACTGGCAGGCGCCGGGTTACCTGATGCTGTTTATGCCGCTGGGTTATTCAATCGACCAGCATTTGAGCGACCCGCAGAAAGTTATCCGTACCCGCCGCTGGCTAATATTTTCGGCCTGCTTTACGGTGATAACTATTGGTGTGCTCACGTTGCATGAGGTTACAGGTTTCTGGCAGTCGTACGGCCCCAAATGGGCGGTTGGTTTGCACGATAAAACCGAATCCGAAAAAGCACAGGAAGTTGACCCAACCATACAGGGTATTGATTATGATGACATTACCACCCGCTTTGAAAAGGAAGGCTGGATGAACAACCCTAAAATATTTGCCGGCACCACCCGCTGGTGGCTGAATGGTAAGGTTGACTGGGCGCTAAAAGGCAAGAAGGATATTATCTGTTTTAATGACGACCCGCGGAATATTGCTTTCCTGATAAATCCTAACTCTGTTGTGGGTGAGGATGGTATCATAATCGACCAGGGCAACCCCGTAAGCGTTAAAAATGATGTTACGCCATTCTTCGACAGTATAAAACAATTACCCGATATTATCATTATGCGTAATGGTAGGGATGAACTGCACCTACAGGTATATTATTGTACCCATTTCCATGCACCTGCCAAACCACGCGAGGATCTGCCGCTGTATCACCAGTTGACGGGAAGGCCGCCTTTTGGAAAGTAAAAATATCGAACATCGAATGCTGAATATCGAACGCCGAAGTAGGAATTTTTAACTTCGACATTTAGTATTCGATATTCAGTATTCTTAAATACCCGTCCTAACTCCCCCTGTGTATTGTCCTGTATGCCCCTGTTTTAGGGGGTTGTTGTTCTGTATTTTTGTTTTGAAAACAAATACCCGATCTAAATCTTATATTATCAAAAGATATTTAACAGCCACAGGGTATTGCTAATAGGGGCCGTTAGTATAAACTTAAATTATAATATCATGCTTACAAATTCAAAGGCGTTTGGCAGTTTTTCGGTTAATGATATATCGAAGGCAAAAGAGTTTTACGGGAAAACATTAGGTATTAAAATATCTGATGAAATGGAAGGCATTATTGCCCTGCATGTCGACGGCAATGGTAACAACACCATTATTTACCCCAAACCAAACCATGAGCCGGCAACTTTTACAGTACTTAACTTCCCGGTTGATGATGTAGAGAATGCAGTTGACGAGCTAACTGCTAAAGGAGTACAGTTTGAGCATTATGATATGGAGCAGCTAAAAACCGATGCCAAGGGCATTATGCGCTACAAAGATATCATGGCACAGGCCTGGTTCAAGGATCCTTCAGGCAATATACTTTCAGTAATCGGTAAGAAATAGTAACAATAATGTAACATGGTGTGATTTAAACATTTATTAGGAAATTAAAATATAATTTTTAATTTGCATATAATAAACTTAAAAACATAAATCAAAATCACAATGGACAATTACCAAACTTCATCCACAGGTATTGGTGGCTTTTTTACAGGCACAACTATTACCTTTATTCTTATTATTGTCGTTATTGAAATTATCGGCATGTGGAAGATATTCGTTAAAGCAGGGAAACCTGGCTGGGCGGCTATTATTCCTATTTACAACATTATAGTATTGCTTGAAATTGTAGGCAAACCACTTTGGTGGATCATCCTGCTGATCATTCCTTGCGTCTCAATTATTTTTGCAATTTGGATGACCAACCTGTTGAGCAAAAGCTTTGGCCAGGGTGTAGGATTTACAATTGGCTTATTACTTTTAGGGTTTATATTTTACCCGGTGTTAGGCTTTGGCGATTATAAATATATTGGCCCCGGTGGTGTACCACAAAATGGTGGTTTTGGCGCTGCTGATTACCAAAAACCATTTGATATAAACCCCGAATAAACATGTGTTTAAATATGATTTTTTGCAGCTATTGGGGTTTTACCCAATGGCTGCAAAATCATTTGTTAACCTGCCCTTTTAAAAAACTAACCGGCTTTGATTGCCCCGGCTGCGGTTTCCAGCGGTCGGTAATAGCCTTGTTGCAGGGCGATGTGCTAAAGAGCATCCAGTTTTACCCCGCTACCATCCCCATATTTATTATAGCCCTTACCGGTATTTTTGAGAGCCGTTTGCCTGCTGCAAAAATGGAGAAAATAAAAAAGCCGCTGTATGTTTTTACAGGGCTAATAATTACAGGCTCATATATATTAAAACTTGGCGGGGTTATGCCTCGATTTTAGCGGTAATGGTTTTATAGTCGTTCAATACTATCTCCAAAAACTGGTACTCATTTATTTCGCGCGGGTACGATACATTTAAATACGATTTGATCTTCATAGCCAGTTTATATATTAACATGCTGTTTCGGGTGTGGTTAAAGTTTTTAATTACATCATATATTACTACAACATCACTGTCGGTTAATAATGCCACCTGGTTGTAAACTGGCTGATAATCGGCAGGAGGTGGCCCAAATACCAGTTGACCGAACGTGTTTTTTGTGGTTAAATTTACCACCGCCGTATCGGCAACCATATCGCCAACGCGCTGTTTTTTACCCGATAAAGCCACGGTTATTACAGCCAGGCTGCCGCCTGTAATGCCAAAATCAATTATCCTGAAAACCCAGCGCAGCAGGTATTGTCCTACCCGCGGGCGCGCGCCGTTAAGGCTTATTACTTTTATTTTCATGGTGCGCTTGCCAATGCTTTGCCCGTTAAAAAATATCTCGCATATCAAATCGTACAAAACGCACGAAAGCAGCCACACGCCTATCATAATGTATAGGCCAATATTAGTATCGTTGTTGTTGTAATAATTAAACAGGCCGCTAAATACGCCTAATATCATTAATATAACAAGGCTGATACCTGCAAAAACGGCGTAGTCTAACAACCGGGCCAGGATGCGGTCGCCAAGATCGGCTAACTGGTAATCAATATCAATGTTTTGTGATGTGGTTATTTTAATGGTTTGCATATAAACAAATATATATTTGCTATCGCGATAATTTATATGGCAGATTAAAAATTTGTTATTATTTTAACAAAAAAATTGGCCTGAACCCCCGGTATGCGCGAGTCACTGTTTATTAAGCAAAATTCTGAACGTTGGAAGCACTATGAAGATAGCCCAACCCGCGACCCTGATGAGGTAGCAGCACGTTTCATCAGCATAACTGACGACCTTGCATACGCCAAAACCTTCTTTCCGAAATCAAAAACTACCGCTTATTTAAACGGGTTGGCAGCAGGTTTTCATCAATCCATCTACCGTAATAAAAAAGAAAAAACGAACCGTGTTATACAGTTTTGGAAATATGAGCTGCCTTTATTGTTCCGCACCTACCATAAACAGTTATTATACGCCTTTATATTTTTTATGGTGTTTTTCTTCATCGGCATAATTTCGGCCAGGTATGACAGCAATTTTGTACGGCTTATTTTGGGCGATGATTATGTGAATATGACCGCTGCCAATATAGCAAAAGGCGACCCGTTCGGGGTTTATAAGCACGAGGGTTCATCGCTTATGTTTGTAGAGATAGTATCAAATAACCTGTACGTAACAGTGCTTAACTATGTAGCGGGCATTATTTTTTCAATAGGTACACTGGCTCTACTCTTTCAGAACGGGGTTATGCTGGGTTCGTTCGAGTATTTTTTTATAGGGCAGGGTTTGGGGCTGCAATCGGTACTGGTAGTGTTTATACATGGCACGCTCGAAATATCATCGTTAATTATTGCTGGCGGGGCGGGGCTTGTTTTTGGCAACAGCATCCTGTTCCCCAAAACGTTTAGCCGCATGGTATCATTTAAAAGGGGCGCGCTGGACGGCATGAAGATAACCATAGGGGTTTTACCCATTATTGTGGTTGCCGCCATATTTGAAAGCTTTGTTACCCGCCATACCGAAATGCCAGTATGGCTGAGTATAACTATACTGACGGCATCGCTATTATTTATGGTTTGGTATGTAATATTATACCCTATACATTTAACACGTACACTAAATAAAGATTTGAATACCAATGCAGGAGAAGATTGAACTGAACAGGATACGCACTTTTGGAGAAATAATTGAAGACAGCATAGAATTTTTTAAGCAGAACTGGCGGCAACTGCTGCGATCGTACTTTACGATATGCGGTTTTTTTTGGGTGCTGAGCCTGTTGACAGCAATTTTAAACCAGGTACAAGCTGCACAACGGCTGGCAATAGGCGAGTCGCAATTCGGGTTTATGTACTTCCTGTCGATAGTGTTGGGGTTGGTGAGCGGTATTGTTATAGTGCTGGCTGTATTGTCGTTCATGGCGCTTTATAAGGAAAAAGATAACGAAGCGCCTTCAACAGAGGAAGTATGGTCGTACGTTAAGTATTTTTTCTTCAGGGTATTCGGCAGTTATCTTGCTTTGATCGTATGCCTGGGGGCGGGCCTTCTGTGCTGTATTATCCCGTTTTTTTATTTGGCGGTAGTTTTTTCTATCATATTCCCCATAATGATAATGGAGAACTCAACTTTTGGCTATGCCTTTAGCCGCAGCTTTCAGCTGATAAAAAAAAGATGGTGGCAGGTATTGGGCGTTATCATAGTTTCTGAAATTATTATAATGGTGGCCATGATGGCTGTTGGCATACCTGTTACGCTGGTTGCACTGGGGGCCAAATTTTTAACCAATGTTAACGGGACAAGCGTTTATACATACGCCACCATTATATTTGGCCACCTGTTACAGGTTTTATACCCTTTGCCGCTTATTGCTGTTACGTTAAGTTATTTTAGCTTAACCGAAGAGAAAGACGAAGGCGCACTTTACCAGCGTATTATGAATATCGGCAACCATGATACAGGTACGAATGATAATTTAACAGAAGAGTACTAACCCATGCACAAGCTATTACTTTTTTGTTTTTTATTGTTCGCCGTTTCATTTAAACCTGAAGCGAAGGGTGTAAAAATACAGTCGCCGGCAATAAAAATTGTAAAGCCTGTAAAAGTATATCATACCCAATACGATAGCTCAAAAGTAAATGTGCGGCACTTTAGTGCTGCCGCGATAGATAAATACCGTAACAGCCCCGAATTTAATTATGATGAAAAGCCCAAAGCCGGCATGAGCTGGTGGAAAAGGCTATGGGTGTGGGTATGGGAACTGCTCGATAAACTATTCAGCGGGAAAACCCCCGCGTCTGCACCATCATTTTCGTTTTTGCCGTATATAATAATGGCTGTTGCAGTAGGGCTTTTGATATTTGTTATTATTAAAATGACAGGCATGAACATTGCCAATATTTTTAACCGCGACCCTAAAGATATAGCTATTCCGTATACTGAATCATTAGAAAATATTCACCAGATAACATTTGACGAGGAGATAGAAAAAGCGCTGGGCCAGCGTAATTACAGGCTTGCCATACGGTTGCTTTATTTAAGCACGCTTAAGCAGCTAAACGATGCGCATTTTATACAATGGCAGGTTGATAAAACAAATTCGGCCTATATAAATGAACTGGCAGATGCTGAAAAGCGGCAATCGTTCAGCATACTTACGCGGCAGTTTGAATATGTATGGTATGGCGATTTCCCGGTCGACGGGCCATCGTTCCAAAATATCAATACTTTGTTTCACAATTTTAAAAAGATGCTGAAATGAAGGACCTGAAAATATATATTATTATTGCGTCGGCCTTGCTGGTTGTTTATTTAGTGGCGCAATACAATAAGCCTAAAGCTACCGACTGGACGGAAACATTATGCGATACCAACAAAATACCGTTTGGCACCTATATATTACAAAACCGGATAAATGATATTTTCCCCGGGGCGAAGCTGAGTACTTACCGTGAACCGGTTTATAATGTAATAACTAATGACCATATAACAGATGGGACCTACATTATTATAGCCGATGAGGTAAACCTTAATAAGTATGACTATGAACAGCTTACCAGGTATATTAAAAAAGGCAATGATGTATTTATTGCGGCATCATCATTCGGGCGCGAGCTTTATGATACACTGGGGATAGTAGCGAGCCAGGCCGCCCGGCACGGGAGCGCTACCAGAATAGGCTTTGTAAATACTGCATTGAAGGATAATTTGTACGACGTTGACAAACATAGCAGCGATGGCTATTTCAATGCCTTCAAACAGTCTGAAGGAATAGTATTGGGCGAAAATGAATTTAAGGATGCAACCTACCTTGAATTTAAAATGGGGAAAGGGGCCCTGTTTTTAAATGCCAACCCTAAAATGTTTACCAATTATAGTTTGTTGCAGGAGATGGGGGCGGCGTATTCATCTATCGCGCTGTCATTTGTAAAGAATAACAAAAACGTTGTTTGGGACGAATACTATACGCAGGGCCGGGTGGGCAGTGAATCGGACATGCGGGTATTTTTAAATAATATTAACCTGCGCTGGGCCTTTTACATAGCATTTTTTAGTCTTGTGGCTTTTGTATTGTATGAAATGAAACGCAGGCAGCGCATAATCCCGGTTATTGAGCCGCTGAAGAATACCAGCGTTGAATTTGCGGGCATTGTGGGGCAGGTGTACTATGAGCAGCGCAACAACACCAATATCGCCCAAAAGAAAGCGGAATATTTTATGGAGCATATACGCACGGAATATAGCCTGCGCACCAATGTGCTTGATGAGGAATTCAGGAATGCACTTGTGCAAAAAAGCGGCGCCACACCCGAACTTATCAGTACACTCGTAACCCAGGTAGTAAATGTGCGGATAGGCTCGCATATTAATGATACGGAACTGATTGATTTAAACCGGAACATAGAACAATTTTATATTGAAGCAAGATAATTATGGAAGAAATGGAAGAACCGCAGGAGCACCAGGAGCCACAAGAACACCAGGAACCGCAGGAACAGGAAGAAGTAAAGGAACAGGATTTTTTTGAACAGCGCACCGATCTGAGCAAGCTTAGCAACGCGGTTGAGCAGATAAAGAGCACTATTGCCAAAGTAGTGGTAGGCCAGCATGAGGCAATAGAGCTGTTGATAGCAGGCATATTGGCCGACGGGCATATATTGATAGAGGGCGTGCCTGGTATAGCCAAAACGCTAACCGCCAAACTGATAGCCAAAAGCATAAACGCCAAATTTTCGCGTATACAGTTTACACCCGACCTGATGCCGTCGGATGTGCTGGGTACATCGGTGTTTAACCCCAAACTGGTTGAGTTTGAGTTTAAGCAGGGGCCGATATTTGGTAACATTGTTTTGATAGACGAGATAAACAGGGCGCCCGCAAAAACACAATCCGCGTTGTTTGAGGTGATGGAGGAAAGGCAAATAACCATTGACGGGCACAGTTATAAAATGCAGGACCCCTTTATTGTACTTGCTACCCAAAACCCCGTAGAGCATGAGGGCACTTACCGTTTACCAGAAGCACAGCTTGATCGTTTTTTGTTTAAGATAGAAATAAAATATCCCTCGCTTGAGGAGGAGGTGGCTATCATTAAACAGCAGCACCAGCAAAAAACAACCGACCAGTTAGGGGAGATACAACCCGTACTATCGGCAGAAGATATATTGGAGGCCAGGGCGCAGGTTAGGGGTTTGCACGTTGAGCCAAAACTACTGGAGTTTGTAGCGAAGATTATCCACGAAACCCGGAGCAATAAATCGTTGTTTTTGGGTGGCTCGCCAAGGGCATCGTTAGCCATAGTTAATAGCGCCAAGGCATTGGCTGCCATGAAGGGCCGCGATTTTATAACACCCGAAGACATTATTTGGGTTGCACCGGCAGTACTAAGGCACCGCATTATGCTTACACCCGATAAAGAAATGGAAGGTGTAACGCCTGATGAAGTAGTAGCACAGATCATACAGAAAATAGAAGTACCGCGCTAATATTTTGAAACAGCTATTTAACAATTTCTATAAAAATTTATTCCTGGGCGGCCGGCTGTTTATTGGTATGGGCTGTGCCGGGTTGCTGTTTTTGCTGTCGTTCTTTTTTCCGTGGCTGGGCGGTGTGCCGCTGGTGTTTTTTTGGCTGGTGATGCTTTTGTTGCTTATAGATATATGGCTGCTGTACCGTGTGGAAAAAGGGGTGTTTGCAAAACGTATATCGCCTGAAAGGCTGAGCAACGGCGATGAAAATGAGATCAGCATCTATATTGAAAGTAATTATTTATTTGCAATTGATGTGGAGATAATAGACGAGATACCGCACCAGTTTCAGAAACGCGATGTGTTGTTTAAAACAGGGCTTACATCGCGCCAGCATAAATTACTGAATTACCTGTTGCGGCCTACCAAGCGCGGTGAGTATGAGTTTGGCTGGTTAAGGGTTTATGTGCAGTCGCCGCTGAAATTGGTAAGCCGTCGGTTTAATTTTGAGCAGGCCGAAATGCTGCCGGTTTATCCCTCGTTTCTGCAAATGCGCAAGTATGAGCTGATGGCTATATCAAACCGGCTGAACGAGATAGGGATAAAGAAAATACGCAGGCTGGGACACAGCATGGAGTTTGAGCAGATAAAGAACTATGTACCCGGCGATGATTACCGCACACTGAATTGGAAGGCCACTGCACGGCAGGGCAATTTGATGGTAAATTCATATACCGAAGAAAAATCGCAGCATGTGTATTGCGTGATAGATAAATCGCGGGCAATGAGGATGCCTTTTGAGGGGCTGAGCCTGTTGGATTACGCCATAAATGCATCATTGGTATTGTCGAGCGTGGCACTGATAAAAGAAGATAAGGCTGGGCTGATCACTATATCAGACAAAAGAGGGGCGATAATACCTGCTGAAAAAAGACCAACCCAACTTAATAAAATAATGGAAGTGTTATATCGCGAGAAAACACGGTATCTGGAAACCAATATGGAACTGCTGTATACCACCATCCGCAATACCCTGAAACAGCGGAGCCTGGTGGTATTTTTTACCAATTTTGAAAGCGCTTCGGCTTTGGAAAGGCAATTGCCTTTTTTGAAACGTATTGCTAAATTCCATTTATTGGTAATGGTGTTTTTTGAGAATACTGAATTGAAAGACCTAAGCGAAGAACCAGCCACTGATGTTGAAGGCATCTACATAAAAACGATAGCTGAAAAATTTATGTACGAGAAAAAGCTGATGGTAAAGGAATTGGCAAAGCACGGCATACAATCGATATTAACAGCACCGCAAAATGTTACGGTAAACACCATCAACAGGTATTTGGAGCTGAAGGCAAGGCAGAGGATATGATGCGCGATTCCCGTTACACAAAACGCGTTTAGATTGCCACGGCCCGCCTGGGCCTAACCCCTCAGCGCAGGCAGCACGATTAATAATAGAATGATTTAAGTTAGCGTGGCAGTGGGTGCTTCGGTGCCCTTTTTATTTTTCCGCAATTTTAGTAGCTGGTAAGTAACTCCCACAACGTATATAATAACGAACCCCAGCAGGAACTTTGGTATCAGCGGGTCATCGGGGCCGGTTGCTATTGGTTTGCTTATGGGTATCCGGGTAAGGGTTTCAACCGTAGCGGGTATCATAGACAGGAATAACGAGGTTGATATGGCGATGACCTGTATATAATCAGCGCTCTTTTTTAAACCGGCTATCCTTTTGGCATACAGGCTGATGATTATCAAGCCTAAAATTATAATGCCAAGGTAATGACCAGCGGTAGGGTGGCCAAGTTTCATGATGGGAAAGCCCGTGATACAGGTAAGCGCGGTTAACCAGGTGTATAACCTGCCGGGCTGATTGGTCATGGTTATTTTACCATAGCTAATCAAAGCAATAACACCGGCTAAAATAGCCAAAATACTAATAGCGGTATGCAAGATACCTAAAACCGAAAGGTGATTGGGTACAAATGGCATGGCGATAATTGTTAAGGATGAAGGACAGCAATACTAATGTAAGCAAAATATAGCAAAAAATGAAATATAATATAAAAAACAGTTTACTTAAGAGCTGTTTTTGTAGTTTTATATCAACCTGTAAATCAATATTATGGCAACAGTATCATTGCGGAGCGCGGCGGGTAAGTGGGTAATGGTTTCGGCTATAGTTGCTTCGGCAATGGCTTTTATTGACAGTACCGCGCTTAACGTGGTTTTACCATCGCTGCAAAAGAACCTGCAAGCCACCGGCGCCGACCTGTTCTGGATACTGAATGCTTATTTATTGATGCTGGCCTCGCTCATCCTCATCGGCGGTTCTATGGGCGATAAGCTGGGGCGGAAGAAGGTGTTTATGGCAGGCATATTTATTTTTATATGCGGCTCGGCGGCATGCGGGTTTGCGCCTGGAGTGATATATCTGATCATATTCAGGATAATACAGGGCATTGGCGGGGCGCTGATGATACCCGGGAGCTTGTCGCTCATATCATCGTCCATAAACGAAAAAGAACGGGGAAAGGCTATTGGCACGTGGTCGGCGTTCACAACGGTGGTTACCATGGGCGGCCCTGTTTTGGGCGGCGCACTGGCCGACGCGGGTTTGTGGCGGTACATATTTTTTATAAATGTGCCGTTAGGCATTGCCGCATTGGTGATGCTTTGGTTTAAGGTAGATGAAAGCAAGGACGATGATCCTGATACCTCGATTGATTTTCCGGGGGCTATGGCTATAACCTTTGGGCTGGCTTTATTAACATTCGGCTTTTTGCGGATGCCAGCGGTGGGCTTTGACAACTGGCAGGTTTATTTAAGTTTAGCGGCAGGAGCTTTATTGCTTATAGCTTTTGTAATAATTGAAGCCAAAAGTAAGCACCCCATGATGCCGTTGCATTTATTTACCAATGCCACATTTAGTGGCGCCAATTTGCTTACCTTTTTTCTGTATGCAGGGCTGGGGGCGGGAATGCTGTTTTTGTCGCTTAATTTGGTGCAGGTGCAGGGGTATAGCCAGCTGCAATCAGGGTTAACGTTTTTGCCTTTTACAATAATTATGATAAGTATTGCCAGTTTTGCGGGTAGTTTAGCCGATAGGCACGGGCCGAGGCTATTACTAATAGTTGGCCCGGCCACAGCGGGTTTAGGCTTGCTGTTTTTGTCGTTTGTGAAACAAACCAGCGGGCCGGGGGATTACTGGACCACTTTTTTGCCAGGGGTGATGGTATTCGGACTGGGAATGTCGTTCACAGTGGCACCGTTAACGGCTGCGGTAATGGGTTCGGTGAACGACCAGTTTTCGGGCACGGCATCGGGCGTGAATAACGCGGTAACGAGGATAGCCAATGTGTTTGCTAACGCCATATTCGGCGCGCTGGCGGTGCTGCTTTTTGCGGGGGCATTGCGGGGTGAAATACAACATATTAAACTTGAGCCCAAACAAAAGCAGGAAGTAATGATGCAGGCCGCAGATCTGGGAAATGCCAAGGTTCCGCGGGGCGTTGATAGTGGTAAGATAGTTGAACAGGCTTACCATGATAGTTTTATCAAGGCTTATGCCAATATTATGCGTATATCGGCAGGGTTGGGATTTTTAGGGGCGCTGATGGCAGTGGTGTTTGTGCGGGATAAGGCGGTAAACAAGGGCGGATAAAGCCATCCTGGTGATTTATTCACAGATTTTTTATGGCAGAGTGACCGATAAAAACCCGCATTTTACCGATATTGTAGTGCTGCCGGGTTTGATTTAAGGTAGATTTGATATATCATTAAACAATACGATCATGACAACCAAAGAATCATTTAACATTAACGGCGAGAACCTGCTGAAGAAAGTAAAAGAACTGATAGCAGAAGGTAATGTAAGGAAGATAACTATACATGACAGGCTTGGTAAAGAACTGGCGAGCTTTCCGCTAACTTTTGGAGTTGTGGGTGTGCTGGTGATGCCAGTATTGGCTGCTGTTGGCGCAATTGCAGCTTTGATTGGCGAATGCACTATTACCGTGGAACGCGAAGAGGTTAAGGAAGAAAGCGAAGTTAGGTAATTTGTAATTGGCAATCTGCGGGGATGCAGACTGCGTAGGATGCACTGCAGGGAAGGCTTATACACAGGTAATTGTTATTTTTAATATTTATGTGTAACTTTAATATTATGTTACGTGAAATTATTAAACCAGTAAAGCAAAGTGTTACTTTACAGTTTCCTGAAGAAATGGTTGGAAAAACTGTAGAGGTTATAGCTTTTGAGATAAATGCGGATCAAAATTTGCCAACTAAAATTCAGCGCCTTAATCAAATTGAGGATATAACTAAAGCCACTTTAGTTGATTTGAGTAATTTTAGATTTGATAGAGACAAGGCAAATACTTATGACGAATAGTATTATATCTATTGATACTAACGTCCTGATATATTTGCATGATAGTTCCAGTTCGAAAAGAGAGATTGCCAAAAATTTATTATCTGATAATCCAGGAGTCTCATCTCAGGTTATTTCGGAGTACTTAAACACCACAAGACGGTTACTTGCTTTATCTAAAGATGAATTATTGATACAAACTGCTGTGTTATTTTCAGGTTGTACAATAATTCCGGTTCTTCCATCAACATTACTTTTTGCTTCATCGTTAGTAAAACAATATAAATTCCAATTGTTTGATGCAGTGATAGTAGCATGTGCAATTGAAGGGAATTGTGATATACTGTATTCCGAGGATATGCATAACGGACTGGTGGTTGATAAAAGTTTAACCATTATTAACCCCTTTATTTAAATCAATTCTGGATATAAGGCAGCACGGCATTTCTATAGGCCGGTTTCTGGAGTTGTAGTTTTAACTTTTTAAATATCTGTACAGGGCCCTCGGCAGCGAACATGTTTACCAGCCATGCGGGCAGTGCACCTCTGGGATCAACGTGAAGAGTATATTTTACGTTTACCTCGCCATTTGCCTGCGGGGTTACGAGCCACTGGCTACCGGAATGATCGACGCGCACAATACCATCCTTTAGCGGTACAAAACCAGGTACTGCGGGGCCATCAATAGTAACAAGTTTAGTTCCGGGGTTTTGGCTTATGGAAAGATGCGATACAAAGTCGCGGTTTTGGGCCGGCCAGGGTAAGGTTACTTCGGAATAGTAATATAGTTCAGACGGTGAAACCTGTTTGATAACCGTGCATGACTTTGTATGGTACAGCCACTCGGGCGAACCTTTTATATCCATAATTACCGCTATAAATTGCGAAGCGGATGCTTTAAATTCACATTCTACCTTTACCGCTTTTATTTTTGAGCCGGGGAATATACTGGTATAAACTTTTATGCCGTCGGTTTCGGTGCTTAGTTTCCAATCGGTTTGGGCCGATGTTGTTAAGCATGCGAATAGCAGTATGAATGACAAAAGTAAAAGTTTGCGCATAGTAGTTATAAGACTACAAAAGTAATAAAAGGGTTACCGCCTTATTAAGAATTGGATTTTTTCTACAAACGAAAGACAATTATGGATGTACCATGAAAGCAGATGGTTAAGATTTAAACATCAAACCGGCTCCTGCCAGTGCATTCCGCAGTTTTGGTAATGAACCCGGCCCCATGCCATGTAATTTCAGTATATCATTTTCAGTATATGCGGCTAATTGCTGTATGGTAGTGATGCCCTTATTTTCAAGCGCGCGGCGGGCAGGGGCGCCGAGGGTGGCAAGGAAGCCGTCCTTTGGTTTGCGTTCCTGTTCGCAAATGGGGCAGGTTGGGCAATCAGTGGTTTTGTAGTATTTGTGGCCTTTATCGCAGGTGCGTAGAGTTTTCATTTGGTTTGCGTTTTTGTTATTTGCCGGGTTAATATTTTCGATATAAATATCAGCATACATGACGCGCCTATCAATGCAAAAAGCATATCGGATTGAGTGTCCCACACATCGCCCTGGGTGGCTAAAAATGAGTCGCCCGATGAACCAGAACTTACTGAAACCAGCCATTCGAGCAATTCATACAATAAACTGATGGTACCGCATACACAGATGGTTAAGAATGGCGTCCAGCCTTTCTTTTTTATAATATCTTTCTTAATAAATATCTCCCAAACTATCATTGCTGGCACAAAGCCCTGGAAAAAGTGCCCAAGTTTATCGTAATTATTTCGGGTTTGGTGAAATATATCCCTTATCCAATCGCCCGCAGGTACGAGTGCATAGGTGTAGTGCCCGCCGATGAATAATATATAGCAATGGATAAGGATGAATATATATGTGAGGAAAGTAAATTGAAAATGCTTGTAAGTAACCGTTAAAATGATAAAACCGATGATTGCGGGAAAAATTTCAAGTATCCAGGTGAAATAATCGTGGGGATGAATAGCGGAAAGAATAAGGCCGGTAAAAAAGAGAATGATAAGGATGAGGTGTTTTTTCATATTCTAATGTAGGGATTAAAATCTGAAAGAATACGATGTTATAGCGCTGTTACAGGTGATTGTTACTTGTCGCTTCGAATCGCTGCCGCTAAGCCTTTCTTTTTGATACGAAAAGAAACAAAAAAATCAAGGCAAAGGGCATGCTTCCAACGCGCCCTGCCGGTTCTTACGCTTTTCTCGCTGCGAATTGCTTAACGCAATTCGCATCACACGAAAAGCTAAACCGGCATTCCCGCCATACGCCCGGCCCGCGCCTTTTGCCGATAAGCCTTCGCTTTTTTTGTGGTATTGCTTTGGACTTCCTGTTTCGGCGAAAATGTAATCATACAAAAAAGGACTCGCAGTGAGTCCTTTTTTGTATTTCACTATAAATCATTCCTACGGTTTCTCAACCGTTACGTCCTGTGCCAGGGTGGCGTCGTCGGGGGTTTTGCCGAGTTCGGTGTTGAGGACGAACAGGGCATCATCCTTGGCATTTGCGCCGCCGGCAACTTTTATTTTGTCGAGCAGGTCGAGCGCGAGGGTTTCTTCTTCGGTTTGTTCTTTTACAAACCATTGCATAAAGTTAAAGGTGGCCCAGTCTTTTTCGGCCATGCTCATGTTTACTATGTCGTATATTTTGGCAGTGTTCTCTACTTCGGAGCTAAATACTTTTTCAAAGCAATCGTTCATACTTGCGGGGTCGGGGCCGGGGCCGGGAATGGCAGTTACCGTTACCTTGCCGCCACGTTTAAGTATATATTCTAAAAATTTTTGCATATGGTTGCGTTCTTCGTTCGCATGGCGAAAGAGAAAATTAGCAATACCATCATAGCCTTTTTCGCTGGCCCATGAGGCATAAGCCAGGTATATTTGCGCGTTGTGCGCTTCGTTGGTCATTTGTGCGTTTAATGCCGCGGCGATTGAGGGTGATAATCTGTTGGTTTCCATAAATTGTGTAACTAAAATCCGGGTAAATAGTTTCAAAAAAAAATCAGGATTTTTGGATGGCTAATCGTCGTGCACACAATGGTTAGGCGAATTGTTTTGCACAAGGTAAAAGTGGTGGTTTATTTTAATAAACAAATTATTCTACTTTTTGTTAATATAATTGAAAAAACTCATTAATTTTCGATCATAATACCCCCATAAGTTTTAAAAATCATAAATGGATCAATCTAACCAGCCTGTTATCCCTGTTGAAGAACAATTTAGGGTGATGGCCGATGCTGCACCGGTAATGATATGGATAGCGGGCATCGATAAGGCTTGTTACTTTTTTAATACCGGATGGTTAAAATTTACCGGCCGTACGCTTGAGCAGGAATACGGCAACGGCTGGGCCGAAGGTGTGCACCCCGACGACCTGCAGCGGTGCCTTGAAATATATACTATTTCATTTGATAACAGAGCTGAATTTAAAATGCAGTATCGGTTAAAGCGGTACGACGGTAAATACAGGCTACTGCTTGATCACGGTGTGCCACGTTACCTGCCTGATGGTACATTCGCGGGTTATATAGGGTCATGTATTGATATTGAAGACCTTGACCAATTAAAGAACGAGCATTCAGAAACCAGGAAAATTGCCAATGAACCGGCCATGCTGGCGGCAATTATTGAGTCGTCGGAAGACGCGATAATCAGCAAGAACCTTAACGGCATAATAACCAGTTGGAATACTTCGGCTGAGCGTGTATTCGGGCATACTGAAAATGAGGTACTGGGCAAACATATTTCCATCATCATCCCCCCAAACCGTCTTAGTGAAGAAGATGTAATTATCGGAAAAATAAGAAGAGGCGAAAAGATAGACCATTTTGAAACCATACGCCTAACCAAATCGGGCGAGGAGATACCTATATCGTTAACTGTTTCGCCCATAAAAAATAGCTATGGACAAGTAATAGGCGCCTCAAAGATCGTTCGTGATATCAGCAGACAAAGAATAGCGGATGACAAACTGCAAAATTATGCCGAGAGGCTGGAAATACTAAATACGGTAGGTATGGCCATCTCGGCCGACCTTGATTCGCAAAACATATTGCAAAGGGTTACAGATGCCACTACCCAGCTTACCGGGGCATCATTCGGCGCGTTTTTTTATAATAATGTTGATGAAAACGGCGAATCGTACCAGTTATTTACCTTATCGGGTGCGCCAAGGGAAGCTTTTGAAAAATTTGGCATGCCCCGTAACACCGAGGTGTTTGGCCATACCTTTAGCGGAAAAGGCATAGTTAGGGCCGATGATATAACCAAAGACCCAAGGTACGGGAAAATGGCACCCCATTATGGTATGCCGCCTGGCCATCTACCAGTAGTTAGCTATCTGGCAGTGCCGGTGGTATCAAAATCAGAAGGCGTGATAGGCGGCTTGTTTTTCGGGCATGTTGAACCGGCTAAATTCACCAAAGAGCATGAGCACCTGGTTGCCGGTGTGGCCGCGCAGGCGGCCGTGGCCCTTGTGAATGCCAGGCTATATGGCGAAATACAGGTGCTTAATGCTAAGAAAGATGAATTTATTGGCCTTGCCAGCCATGAGCTTAAAACCCCGCTAACCAGTATTAACGGCTATCTGCAAATAATTGAACGCAGCCTTGGAGCAGACAACCGGCACGCCTATTTCGTTAATAAGGCATTACAACAGGTAAACAAACTCACTGCGCTTATATCAGATTTGCTGGATGTATCGAAGATACAAACCGGCAAGCTGCCATTTTCATACAATAATTTCGATCTTACTAAACTTTTACACGATGTTGTTGAAATGATGCAGCACAGCAACCAGTCGCATCAGTTAGAACTGCATATTGATAACGAACAGATGGTGCTGTATGCCGATCAGCAACGTATAGAACAAGTGGTGATAAACCTTATAACCAATGCGATAAAATACTCACCTGACGGAAATAAGGTGATCATAAGGGCATCGGATATGGCCGGGAACATACAGGTATCGGTACAGGATTTTGGCATCGGTATAGCTAAGAATCAGCAGGAAAGGATATTTTCGCGGTTTTACAGGGTAGAAAACCTTGCCGCGCACATGTCGGGACTGGGAATAGGGCTTTATATTTCGCAGGAGATAATCAGCAGGCATAACGGAAAACTATGGGTAAACAGTACACCTGGCGAAGGATCGATATTTTATTTTCAGGTGCCGGCCCGCGTTTTGTAAAAAATGATATTTACTATAAAAGCCGGTAAAGTGCATTTACCGGCTTTTATAGTAACAGGGGTTTGCTTGTCGTCGCGTTCTTCTATTAATTAATGGCTACGGCTCGTATTCCCGCCTGAGTGCGATGATTTCCCGCCTTTACTGGCCATCTCGCGGCGCTTGTTCTCATCCATATTGGCAAAATTCCCTGAATTGTTGCTACTGTTCCCCGACCTTTGACTGTTCATGTTCGACTGCCTTTCGCTCCCTGAGTGATTTTTTTGATTAGTTGCCATTGTATTATTTTTTAGTTAAAAAATTATGTTAACTGCTATTTAAAGCATAATAAATGTGCCCCCTGTATTATTAAAACAGTAAGAAGACTGATTTAGAGTAACTTATATTTTTTTTAAAGAAATAGCCTGCTAAGGCAGGGTTTTGGCTGTTGGGGCGGTTGTCCCCGCAGGGGAACAGGGTGTATATTTTTGGTGATATCCCACGATTTTTTAAACAAGGGAAAACAGGCAGATGTATTTCCGGGTTTTATTTTTAAAATTTGACAAAATTTAACCGCCATGCCCGAATTACCCGACCTGCAGGTTTTTAGCCATAACCTCACCAAACTGTTCAAAAATAAAAAGCTTGAAAAGATAACCTTAACCGGTAAGGCCAACGTGCCCGAAAAAAAATTGCAGGAAACGCTTGAAGGCTTAACGCTTACCAAAGTAGCGCGCGCGGGGAAGCAATTGCATTTTGTTTTTGAAAAAGAACATGCATTAGGCATGCACCTGATGCTGCATGGGCAATTGTATGCGTTTGATAATAAAAATGAGCAGAAGTTTACCGTTGCCGAAATGCTGTTTGAAGGCGGAAAGGGACTGGCGCTAACTGATTTTCAAAAGGCAGCAAACCTTACACTTGACCCTGAGCTATCGGATGTGCCTGACGCTTTGGAGGCAGATGTGGAATATCTTACAAAAAAATTAAGCGCCACACGTACCGCAGTTAAAACTGTTTTAATGGATCAGCACGTGTTGCGGGGGATAGGCAACGCTTATGCGGATGAAATTTTGTATGATGCGAAGTTGTCGCCATTCTCGGCATCGAATAAAGTGCCGGGAGATAAGGTGAAGCAGTTGGTGCATTCGATAGAGAAAGTATTGAAACATGCCGAAGAAAAAACGCTAAAAGACCATCCGGATATTATTAGCGGCGAGTTCAGGGATTTTTTACAGGTGCATCAGCCTAAAAAGAAAACCACCCCGGCGGGAGAGGTGATACATCAAAAGCCTGTGGGGTCGCGGAAAACGTATTATACTGATGTGCAGGAGCTGTTTGAGTAGGATCAGCCCTCTCTAAACGGCGAAGCCCTCATGAATACCTTTTAAAAACAAATTAAATCCATGAATAATCTCCAACCGGGTAAGGGAAACTTTTAAAAATAACAATTACAGCGTTGCCAAATACTGGTGCACCTGGTGAGGAGATAGCCCACCGGGCAGCGGATGATGCCTGCATATTTGGTCCAGTCGGTATTAGGCTCGCCGCCTATGCAAATGAACAGTTTGCCGGTATCGTATACCAGGTTGAAGTGCCATCCTGGCTGTTGGTTATGCGGATACGGCACACGGTGTCGTCGCCTTAAAAAGTCGCGGATGGGTTACATTTCGGGTGAATCGGTATCGCCGTAGAGCTTTAGCTTGTTCATGATAGTTAAAGGTAAGGAAATTCCATTATCTGCTTAAATTCCGCTTCGCACAAAATTATTAAGGGTGTTCAAATTGTTCAGTGCATCGCCCATAGTATTGTTAAAATATACATATATATCCCTGCCTTCAGCCTGCCATTCGGTTATGTAACTGGCATATTCGCTCAGTAAGGCATCGTCATAACTTCCACGGTAACCACCATTTGGGCCATGGAAGCGGAGATAAACAAATTCATCAGAAAGCAACGTAAGCGGCGAAGCGGAGGCGGGCATATCATGGTTTACAAAAGCAGCGTTATACTGCTGCAACAGGTCATAAACAGGCTCATCGTACCAGCTACGGTGCCTGAATTCAACAGCCAGTGCCCAACCGGTATTATTATCGGCTATAACTGATAATAAATTTTGAAGCTGTGGTTTTTCAGCAATGGTAGTACTTGGCGGGAACTGCACTAAAAGGCAGCCTTTTTTATCGCCCGCGTTATCTATCACCTGCATAAATCGGGTAACATCCGCAACATTAAATACAAGCCCTTTGTTATGGGTTATATCGCGCCAAAGCTTATAGGTGAAGCGGAAATCAGCAGGCACTTCGGCCGACCATTTTGCAACGGTTGAGGCCATGGGCACCTTATAAAATGAGCTGTTTACTTCAAGGCTGTTAAATAACGATGAATAATAGGTCAGCCTGCTTTTCTGCTGAAATTCGGGCGGGTAAAATGATTTGTTTGGCACAGGTAATACCATGCCGCTGGTGCCCGAATAGAATTTTGCGCTCATCAAATAAAAAAGAATAAGCGGCGCTAAATGTTTTAAATAAAAAGCCCCGCCGACAATTGCCGACAGGACTCTTTCTCATTTATTAATTGATCTCACGGTATGAGCAAAGTAAGCTATTAAGGATGTTTTTCTTCGAGCGTTATTTTTTTTATGGGCGATGTTTGGCCGAAAATATCGGTTACCTGTAAGGTGATATAATAATCCTGGTTTTTGAGGTTGAAGTTATTTACCGGGATATTGATCATGTGCGCATCGGGATCGGTGCCTTTTGCTGTAGCTATAGGGGCGCCCGTGCAGGCTTCGTTATCAAATATTTTAACATCGTAGCTCAATTGCGGGGTAGCTGTCGCCTGCACGCACCAGTCGATCACTATTTTTTTAAGCGAATGGTCGTAATAGGATCCCATGTCATACACACTTGCTGCCGGCAGTGCAGGATTGTCAGCCTGTTTTACTTTGTAGTAGGTGTTTTTTTGCCAAGGCATTGTACCGCACGAGGTTGCTTTTACACCGTCATCGCCATAGCGCTCGGCTTTCCATGAGCCTTGCCCTGCTTCGGCCAATAACGAATCAGGGTGCTGCCATTTACCTTCGGCAGTCAGCATCCAGTAAGAGCGGTAAACAGCTGTACGGCTGCGTTTTTGTTCATCAGCAAAATTCTCTAAAAAGCTACCGATGTCGCCATGCAGCATGGCATCTTTTTCGGGCACTTCAAAGGTTACATAGTGGCGGTAGGTTTTAGCGGTTTGGTCGTATATCCAGTAGCCTACCATGGTGGTGCTGTCGTTATTAGTCCAGCGTTTTACAATGTTGGTGTACCAGTGGCCGGGTATCCAGCCAAAATCGGCATGTGAATGCAACCCTGTGCCTTCGCCGCCAAAGCCGCCTACCATTGTTAAAGGGTCTTTATATTGCGCCGTGATCTGCACTTTGTTGGGGAAATCCCATATAGAAAATATATTATTAAGCGGGCGGGTATCGTTCAAACCGGCGTGCTGTATGCCGCAATAGCCGCCGCTTTTGCCAATGCCAAACTGCACCGAGCAGGCATAAGTATAGGGTGCTATGCCATTGGTGGGCATCATTACATCGGCCATCATCAGTTCGGCGTTGGTTTTGCCAAAGCCTACGGTTTTAACGTAAGGCCCCCATTTAGGGCAGCTTTGCTGTGCCTCGCCGTAGCGTACAAAGGCCAGTATAAATACCAGCATAAAAATGCCCGTTAAAAAGTATTTTGTTTTCGGTTCCATTGGGTTTGTGTGATTTAGTAAAGCCTAAAAGTAGCCAAATACATATCCCTTAAAATAAAATTGACTGCGCAAACGGTTGCAGGGGGAGTGGTGGGTGTAGTGTAGTCGAAGACTACACGCATAGTAGTCCGAAGTTTGGAAACTTCGGACAGCGGGGTGCAGGGCGGCGATAACTCATCCCGACTACGCTACGCTGGCCGGCCCTCTCTTCGCTGCGCGGAAAGAGGGCTGAAAAAATTAACAAACGTTTTCTGACTTATACCTAACCGAACGGTTATTCGATTAAAATGAATTATCTTGCTGCCATGTATGAAATTTGCTGCATAGGGCATATTACATCCGACAGGGTGATCAACGCACATACAGTAATGGATATGCCGGGCGATAACTCACCCCGACTACGCTACGCTGGCCGGCCCTCTCTTCGCTGCGCGGAAAGAGGGCTGAAAAATTAACAAACGTTTTCTGACTTATACCTAACCGAACGGTTATTCGATTAAAATGAATTATCTTGCTGCCATGTATGAAATTTGCTGCATAGGGCATATTACATCCGATAAGGTGATCAACGCGCATACAGTAGTGGATATGCCGGGCGGCACCGCCCTGTATTTTTCATACGCGGTGAGCAGGCTTAACCTGGATTACCTGCTGGTTACCGCCCTTGCCGAAAGCGAGATACGCTATGTAACCGCCCTGCGCGACAGGGGCATCGAGGTGCAGCTACAGCCCAGCGCCCATACGGTTTATTTCGAAAATATTTACTCCGAAAACCAGGACCACCGCACCCAGAACGTACTGCAAAAAGCCGATCCTTTTATAACCGGGCAAGCCCAAAATATCAACGCAAAAATATTCCACCTCGGCCCCTTGCTGGCCGATGATATGTCGCCCGGATTTATTGAAAGCCTGGCAGGCCGCGGCCGTATCAGCCTTGATGTACAGGGCTACTTGCGCAAGGTGGAGAACCGGAAAGTGACAACCGCCGACTGGCCCGATAAACAGCAAGCGCTGCAATATGTTGATATTGTAAAAGCCGATGTTACCGAACTGCGAGCCCTCACCGCCTGCGACGATGTACACACCGGTGCCCGCATCCTGGCGCACTGGGGTGTGAAGGAGGTGGTGATAACCAATGGCAGCCAGGGCTCGTTAATTTACTGCGACGGCCAATTTTACACCATTCCCGCCTATGTGCCGGCTGAGATGGTTGATGCCACCGGCTGCGGCGATACCTATATGGCAGGCTACCTGTACCAACGTGTTAAAGGCGCGGGCATACAACAGGCCGCTGAATTTGCCGCCGCCATGTCGGGCCTTAAGACCGCAACACAGGGGCCTTTTACCGGTACTGAGGCCGATGTAAACCTTTTTCTCTCCACGCAAAAGTGGCGTATGAAGGGGTAAAAGGATGTTTCACCCATAGTACCGCGAATTTGAAATACCTAAACAGCACCTGTACACCACTGAAACAATACCAAGACAACCCCTAAACACACCGGAACACCCATAAACGCACCGGAACAGGCCAGAACACTTAATCCGCTGATAATAAGTTAACTAAGTATAGTGAGGTGTTCCATAGGGTGGAACGCTTTTTTAATATAAACTGTTGTATTATAGTATGTTACAAAGGGTGTTGTTCCGGGGAATGGAACACTTTATGGTAAATCTATTTCAGGATTTAGACAGACATATTTAGTTTGAAACTAGGAGACCGGGACAGCGGCAGAATGGACGCAACCTACCTCGCGCGTCATTGTGAGGTACGAAGCAACCCCCATTTAACAGGTTGCCAATTTGCCATTTTTGTCATTGCAAAGAATGAGCAGGGCTATGTGAGCGAATGACGTGGCAATCTCTGTTGAACTATGCAGGCGAATATGCTCGGTTACCTATCTTTTCAACCGCTGCCGCTGAGGCTTTCTTTTTTACCTCCGCGCGTTATTACGAGGTACGAAGCAATTATGGCAATGATAGGTAATAAATGTTGTCTGATATTAATTAAATGGGAGTTTAAACCTTGTGCGTATTTAAAAAATAAATACCTTTAAACTATTAAAATGAATGTATGGAGCAAAGTTTAGATAGTGAAATAATAGAGGAGTCAAATAAAGAAATAGTTGACAATATAACTTTAATACTTTCGGAAAATATAAAGACATCTTCACGAGATTGGACAGTAGGTACTATATATAACCAAATAAAACAGGGAAATATTGAATTGAATCCTAAATTTCAAAGAAGAAATGCTTGGACAGATGAGAAGAGAAGTAGGTTAATAGAATCATTGATTTTAAAACTTCCTGTCCCCGAAATAGTATTAGCAGAAAGCCATGAAGAAAAAAACAAGTTTATAGTTTTAGATGGAAAACAAAGGTTGTTAACAATTGCTGGTTTTATAGAACACGAAACATATAGATATTGGGATAAACCAGTGTTAAAGGATTTAAAACTAAGACCTGCGTTAAACACTATGAGTATTGAGTTACTGTCTCAAGAAGTTAATAAGGAGTTTTATAATGCTTTTCAAAACTCTGATATCCGATGTACCGTAGTTTTTAATCAAACAACAGACGATATTTTATATGAAATATTTTATCGACTAAACTCGGGTGCTGTTCCGCTTTCGATGCAGGAACTAAGACAGTCGCTTAGAAAAGGCGGTTTTTCAGATTTTTTGATGGAATCAACAGAAACAATAGGACCGTTACATAAAGTGTTAGGTATTGACCAACCAGATAAAAGGCTGGTGGATGCCGAAATTTTATTGAAATTTATATCAAACAGAATACGTCTAAAAGATTACAATGGGAATCTAAAAAAATTCCTAGATGATACTTTAGTATTGTTGAATAAAGATTGGTTAAGTAAAAAGACAGAGATAAGTAATTTATATACTGAATTGAATAATGGTATTGATGTTTTATCAAGTATTTCCGGGATAAATGCAGTCGGTAAGTATTCTTCAGAAAGCCGGTTCAATAGAAATCTCTTTGATGTGCAGATGTATTACTTTTCTCAGTTAGACAAAAAAGATTTAACAAGTGCCAATAATTCTAAATATTTAGCGGGTTTTGCACAGTTATCAAATCAAGATTCTCCATTTAGAAAATCAATGGTATCTTCTACAAATACTAAGAAAAGTTTGGCAATTCGTTTTGACTTATTCAGAATTTTAATAAACAATTCGTTTAGCAAAGACTTTGCGAATGCTTTGCCAGTAGAATAATGAATGATTTTTCTGAATTAAAAAATTATTGTTTTAGACTTTATAAAGGGTTTATAAAACAACATGTTGTAGCAAAAACTTTATTGCCTACACAAGATGAGGAAGATAGCGTAAAGGCTTTTTGCTTATTATCACACGCAGCTATAGAGGAATATTTCGAAAAAATGACTTTTAAAACTATTGAGAGTTCTTACAAAAAATATAAAACAAAGAAATTTATTAATACACTTCCCTCCAATCAAAAAGAATTAGATGAAATAAACGATAACATTTCTCAATTAATAAAGACATTAGTGCTAAGTAGTGCTTATACAATATATTCAAAAAGTGCATTAGATCCTTTGAAAGAACATAAATCAAAACTAGAACTAGCAGCTAAACTTCACAAGGATGGAAATGCTTTAACTAATGAAAATATTATAGAGTTAACAAAAAAAACAGATATATATACAAATGAGATTTTAAAGGAAACCATTGGATTTTTTAGAAGCTATATCGAAAGCAATCATGGTGCATCACTTAAATATTTATTGAAATTACTAATACCAGTTGGCTTAGATATCCCCGAAGATTTGTTACTTTTAAACTCCTTGCAAAAATTAGCCACTTACCGTGGCGAATATGCCCATACAAAAGCTAATTTGACAGTGATTCTAAGTGCATCAGATAGTATTGGATATATAACTGATGCGCTTAAACTTTGTTATATGATTAATGAAAATGTAAAAAAATTCCATGCTTACTCTTCATAAATAATCCAGTGCTTTCTTTAAAATTTAATAAATCTATCATCCTCAGACTTAATATAGCTGAGGAAATAACACAACCCTCCCACGGCGATTGAGCGGGCCTGCATAATTTGATGAACGTGAAACTCATTATCAACCTAAAACAAAACTGCCCATTTCCTTTCTACAAAAACAGCACAAAATAACAAAGCGCCCCTCCCGGAAACCGGGAGCAGGCGCTCAAACAATAAACACTTATTAAAAAAGTATCTTTAAGTTCCTCTTTTAGGGGGCGGGGGCTATCGCCGTAACCTCACCCCATCAAAATTAAACTTCAAATTCACACCGCCCGAACCGAACAGTATATGCTGGTCGCCCATACCGGTGATGGGGTACTTCACAAAAGGCTCGATAAACAGCTTGCTGCCATTGCCCATCGGGTAGCCCACGCCAAAGGACAGGTTAACCATTTTGGCAAAGTAAAAGTTATCAAACGATTTACGGGTGGTGGCATCCTGCGTTGGCTGCGCATTATTGTCAATATTATAAGTAGTTGAGTAGTTGTACGTTTCGTTAATAAACCCGCCCGAGCTTAAACCTGCCGCCATATACAGGTTGCCGGTTTTAGGGTTGAAAATGTATTTAAGGTCTACGGGTACATCCAGTCCTACCAGGCTGGCATTCAATCCATTGGAGGTAGGGTTAAGCCGGCTGAGCGAGGCGGCAGTGCCATACTTAACGTTCGTCATTGCCAGCGTAGGCGCCAACGACGTAGCGGGAGCGGTGCCGGTAATACTGTTGTAATTAAAGCTGTTTTGCGCTATGGCCACGCCCGTAACAATGCTCAGGTTTTTGGTCAGCTTTATATCGGCCGATATACCGCCGCCTGCGTTAAACTGGTCGTTGCTGCCTTTTGCATAATTAAAGTAGGTGGCGGCGTACACACCAAAAACCACACTGCGGGTTTTTATCTTAGTTTCGTCGGTACGGTTATGTGCTGCCACGTACTTGCTGTCGTTATCAAACATCGACTGCATAGATCTGTCGGGCTGCTTTTTGGCTGCCGGGGCAGGCGCATGTTTAGTGGTATCGAGCATGGCGATAACCGGCCCTGCCTGCTGTTTGGCAATTGCAGGGCTTTTGGCGTTATCGTTAACCGGCGCCGTAACCACCGGACTTATTTGTGTATTATCCGTTGCAGGTGTTTTAACGCCAGTGGTAACCGGAACGGACCCGGCCGCAGGCTGATACGCTACGGCACTTTTAATACCGCCGTTTATTTGGGTGGGAGATGCAGGGCCATTATTTATGGTAGGGTTATTAGTTAAATGTTGTACAGCACGATTGTTAGGCTGTGCCACAGCCACCCCTGCAACAGCAGGCTGTACAGGCTGATGCGCTGCTGTGGCAGCTGCCGCGTTTTGCCGGGCAGCATTTATCGGCGACGCGGTATGGCCGGACGTGTTTTTAACAACGGCAGCCGGGTTAACCATAACGGGGCCTTTGTGCGCGCCATTTTTTGCAACTTGGTTTTTAATGTCTTTATGCTGCAAATTAAACCACAGGCCAACGCTTAAAAACGCCAGTAATATGGCTGCAACAGCAGCATAACGCCATAGCCAGGCAACAACGCGGCCGCTTTTTTTCTCAGGGTATTTTTCCCTCAGCAGCGCCCAGCCTTCATGGGGGGTGTCGTCTTCATAATGGTCAAACACCTCCTTAATGCGCTTTTTAAATTCATTATCTAATTGCTCGTCGCTCATTGTATAATGTTATTAATAATAGCTTTCTTAATTTCTCCTTAGCCCGTGTTAAATACACCCGCGATGAACTTGCAGGCATGCTCAGTATTTTTGCAATTTCATCGTGGCTGTACCCGTCTATTTCATATAAATTAAATATGGTAGCTTGTATGGCAGGCAGCAGGTTCAGCAGGTTTAAAATATCCTGCGCGCCCATATTTGCCACTGTATCGGTAGCGCTGTATACCAGTATATCATTGCTCAGGTCGGTGTTCTGCAGATGTTTTAATTCCTGCCGGCGCCTGTCAATAGCAGTATTAATTACTATGGTCGATAGCCATGCCTTAAAAGGCTTGGCCGCGTCATAACCATTTATCTTTTTAAACACTTTTATAAAAGCGTCGTTAACAGCCTCAAGGGCGTCGTCTCGGTTAATGCTGTAACGCAGGCCAATAGCCATAGCAAAGCTATAATACCGGTGATACAGTATTTCCTGGTATTTTAGATTACCTGTTTTACATTGCGCTATAAGCTCATCCTCGGCAATGTGGGGTAGGTGGCGCATTAACCTTAATTAGCTATACATATATTAATTTACAACTTTATTTAACCCGCTATAATAATACTTTTTATTTTTTTTGAGCGATAAAGCCGGTATTGCTGCCGGCTTTTTGTTTGATATTAATAATAAGCATTTAAAATAACATTGGCCTTTAGTGCTTTGGCTCCTGAACCATTGGCCATGCCATGCAGCCACAAAGTATAAACCGATCCCGAATTGAGCATTACCGTGTCTTTTGCCAACACGGTGTTGGTACCTGTTTTTACTACTGAAAAAGTATAATTAGTGCCCCCTGTAACCGTTTTAAATGCTGATGCGCCTTTATAGCTTTTACCCGAAACAATAGTGGTTGAACCGTTAACAAGGTCTACTGAACCCGAATTGGGGCTGGCGTTTACCAGCCTGATAGTTGCTTTTCCGGCAGCCGGCTGTGCAATCGAGTCGGTAACCAAAATAAAATCAGGCGAGGTGTAAGTATTTGCCAGGAACAACGAATAAGCGGTGTTCTTGTTCAAACGCATGGTATCCGATGCTATCCTTGCGCCCGAATTATAATCGTTCAATATTACATTGCGCTCGCCGGTATAGGCGTTAAAGTAGCCAATATTGTCGCCATAATTAAGCGGAAGGTTATTTACGCGGTTATTATCCAAAAAAAGCGCTTCGGAAGGCGCGTCGGGCGATCCTTGTACAACCATTAATAATGCTGTTGGGGGTGGCGGTACATAATTGTTATTATCCTTAAGGCAGGATGAAAATTGCAGCAGGCAAAATACAGCAACAATGGCTATCCCTGCTATTTTTAATCTCGATGGTGTTTTTAAGTTTTTCATTTTGTTCTTATCCCTTTCTGTTTGCCATTACGACTGTATAAAACAGAATGCTACACCCCGCTGTGTTTTTTTGCAGCCTGTTTATCGGCATATTTACCACATTAACCGATAAACAGCCTTTATAGTGTTAAATAACAGCCATTTTTACGGCTCAAGGTAAATGTTCTATTTGTCTGTAGTGATAAGATTTAGGTTAGACATCTAAACAGCGAGTGTAAGGATGCCTATTTTTCGTAGGTAGAATTATATTAAGCAAAAAAAGCCATTTACAACAGCCTGTTGTAAATGGCTGACTATTATTCGATTAACAATACTATCAGGTACAGCAAACAAACGGTACCGGCGTTAACGGAGATGTGCGCAATATCCTGAACTGGCCTAACGCCTCCTCAAGCGGGTTAACATTGTCCGGTTCGTTGGTTGCATCAACGGTAATGCTTTTGGTTTTCATGTATTGGCTAACCTGTTGTTTTGCCAAAGCCTGATGGAATGGCGATTCACTGGCTAACGAATCGGCAAACTCCTGCGGCATCTCCACATAACGCTCCGGCCTCGGCATCATCTCCACGCACACCACGCTTAATGATGACGAGATCGGCAATCCCATAATAGCCAGTATTTCCTCCACCTCCATATTCTGCCAGGTGGTTACAGCGTAAACAGCGGCATCTTTATTTATTTTGATAAGCTGTTTATTTTGGTTGATCTGCTCACGTTTCATATCAATAAGCATCCGCTCATCCAGCAAAATATTACGGTGCGATAAACCGTCGGCCTGCATTACCTGGGCATATAACAATGCCCAAATATCAGTACGTGGTGGTGTGGCAGTAATATTCTTGCCATTCAGCACCGATACCGCGTGTGGTGCTGATACGCTTATCTCCACTTCATTCCTGTTCACACTGCAAAACAAGGTTGGCGCAGGGTGTTGTACCCCTGTGGCGCGTAAAGCCCTGCCGAACCTGCCCTGCGCGGTGCTCCATATTTTACTGTGCCCCGCCCTTATCTCGTAGGTAAACATGCCGAACAATTCATTCGATGCAGCATTCAATCCCGGTGGCAGGGGGATAAGAAAGTGCCGGTTCGATTTTTTCGATACGATCATTTCCTGCATAGCATCCAGTCCCGCCAGGTCATCAGTATCGTTACCCGATGAGATTACCCGTATCAGTTCTGGGTCGATAGGCAGCGAAGGTTCCTGCGTATTTGCCAGTAATTCAGGCGTTATTTTGGATAATAACGGATCAGGCGCATAATTCAGTAGCCTGATAAAAAAGGTATCGTTAGGGTCGGCAGGCGGGTCCTGGAACTCAAGCCACAAATGCTTCTCACGCGCCTCGGTAGCCGAATAATCCGAATTTGATTTATAATCCGACAACGCGATACCCGCCGATGCCAGAATAGGTATTTGCGCCGGAACGGTAGTAACCGGCAGCTCAAGGTTCAGCGTTAGCGGCGGGTCGGACTTCGGAGGGGTGTGGGCAATAAATTGCGGTATCACCTGGTATTGCAGCTCAATAATATCGGGGAAATTGCCCGGTAGGGGTTTCGGTTCAACAGCATCCAAAAATATAAGCTCCATTTGCTCCCTGTTCGCGTTAGCGAGTGCCGTCATATTCGCCGAATTACCCAGGCGGATGTAGCCTATATTTTCAGGGGTTTCAGCGCCGGTAATAGGGCCATTAGCCTTAAATTTCATAATACGTTGCACCAAAAAACTGTCGGTTTGCAAAGCGTCCCATGCCCAGTCGCGATTAAGTATCAGTTTTATGGCCACAACCCAATGGTTAAGCAGGTCGCTTTTGGTTGATATGGTCATGTTCGACCCATCCGGCGACATAGAATGCCGTATATGCCTCGAACAGCCGAACTGCAATTGTGTACCGGGCTGCCCCACCAAAGTATAACCTTTATTATTAATGCCTAATTGGTTAGCCAGGCGCTGAACAAGGTCAGGCGGATTGTTCGCGTTCAGGTCGCCCAGTAAAACTTTAAAAATGGTGCTGCCATTCACTGATACCGGGTCGGCATCAGGCTGCAGGTAAATACCCTGCAACTGGTTCTCGACGCCTGTACCTGCAAACAGATTCTTTTCCCCTTTCGATTCCTGCCGCATAAAAAATGCTGTAGGCAAACCATTATAGCTCAAGTCCGAACCAAAATAGTTCATATCAGCCGGGCAAACGGCCCGCATAGTAATGCGTATATCTCTTGCAGTAGGCAATACTAAATTCTTAATCGTATCTATCTCACCTGTACTTAACCCCAATGCGTCAAGATTAGTAGGGTCGCCTAAACTCAACTGGTCGGCATCAACAAAGTGGACAGGGATATCCAGTGCCGCATGGTAATCTGTCGGAAACTCCCGGTAGGTTTTATACAACAAAATATAAGCCTCCCTGCCGGTTGATGATAACTGGTTATCCATCAGCAATGATTTTACCTCAACCGTAATTTCCACTCTGTCAACATCCGGATCAGGCAAACCAAAATCACGGCCGGGTGTATTATGGGCAACGCTGCTCATTGCTTTATTCGAGTCGAGCGTAAGCAGATGAATGGGGTCAGTATATTTATTAGTAAAAACAACTGCCGGATAACCTAACCGTGGCCGCTTAAGGTGAATGTTATGTCCTTTGAATGTACCGCCATCAACCGGGTTGTGCGGGAAGATGACCGCTTCGGGCGCTACATATCTTTTAAAATGTATGGTAGATACGGGTGCCGGGCCCTGGTTCAGCGGGTCGGGTTCCTGTGTACTATCAGGGCCGCCGCCTGTAAAATCAGCCAGCCTCACCCTAAAATCATAAATATGCCCGTAATACAAACCCGGTTTGTCCAGGCCCACCGCATCGTACAAATTTTGCAACTGCACACCTGCCAGATCGGTTTTATTCAGTTTGGCGGCCTCGGCATCAGGTAGTACTAACGACTGCCCCGTCCATTGGGTATAATAGGAGGGCAGCCAAAAATTACCTGCTGTATTACCATCAATTTGCGATGGATAAACCTCAGTGCCCAACTCAAATACCTTATTTGCCGGGCTAATAGGCGTTGGCCCTAAAGTAAGCGCCGTTTTGGTTTTTATTTTCGCCAGTGATGTCCAGGGGTTAACCGGGTTGCCAGATGGCACTGCCTCGCGCACATCAACCCTATACTTGCTAACACCAAGCGGCGCGTCTATCCTTTTGCCGCTGCCGGGTTGTGCCGGGTCTTCGGTCATCTGGCGGTTTTGCCATATCAGCAGTTGCTCATCGTCCCAGCCCATGCGTACCCCCAGGTCCTTGCGCGGCAACGATTCCGGGTCTTCTTCTTCAAGCATAAAGTTACCGTTCAAGGGCTGGTAAGTATGTACTATCTTGGCAAAGCCGGTATCGTACTCGCTGGCTTCTAAAAATATCTGGTCGTAATTTGCGCCGGGCGTAGGGTCGGGGTCTGCCGGGTGCTCCTTAAACAATACCGGGAACTGCAATGCCGCGAATATATCCCTGTCGTTACCAACCGTTAATGCAGGTATGCGGGCAGCATATTTCTTGATCAGGCTTTTTTCGGCCTGCGTCTGCACGTAAAAATCGCTGGTAGGGGCAACGTCAACATACAGCCAGCCCCCGTTCTTAAACATATCCGCGCTAAGCGTTATGCTGCTCGATTGTATAAAACCTACTGACCGCGCCAGATCAGGCTGCCGCAACAGGTGCGCGAATGCCTGCCCCCAGCTCACCGCCGTAGGGTCTGATGCCACAAAGCCCGGGTTATAAACCGTGCTTCGCGCGGCGCATTGGTAGCTGTCGTCGGTCACTGCCTCGGGTACACGCGGGTTGGTAAAATTAAACGCGTTCCGATAGCTCAGCGGCAGGTATTTTTTAATGAAATGATTAGGGTCTACCGCGGGCGCCGCATCGGTTGTAATCGTAATATTCATCTGCGCCTGCAGTGTTGCAAAAACATCTTTTGCCGTTGCCGGGATGCTGATGCCTGCCAGGTCTATCACCGTTGATGCCGCCAGGTCGCTCGGGAAAACCGAAAGATCGGATATTACCTTGGCCTGTAATTGCAGGTTAGCGTCCTGGAATGCAGGCGCATCGGGTGTGCCGCCGCCCAACCCGGTAACCAGTGGTTTGGTAGGGTCGATATTGCGCGGTATGATAAGCACATTTAAGGTTAACGTATCCCCGGTTAACTTTTGGGGAAAGGTTAGTATGCTGAGTTTTGGATCGAATGCCATAATTAAAATTTTTTTGTTGAAAAAAGGTTTAAGCTATTTGTCTGGTTTCTGACCATGATTTTGAGAAATCGATATTGATAACCAGGAATATGCTGATATCGATAGCAAAAGTTACCTGGGCTGTCATATCTGTACTTGGCGATGGGCCGAGCTTCCTGTCAATAGTGCCCGATGCCTCAATGGTGATGGTAATATCAACCAAACCACCCAGCAGGTCGGCCTCGCCCTTAAATAACAGGAATGCCGTAATTTTTATCTCGCTGGTCGATAAGGTCATTTCAACCCCTACCATATAAGTTACCGATACGTTACCAACAACCGGCAGGCCCACTTCCAGTTCAACGCCAAAACCAAACTTCATGTAAAGCGATGGCCCGGTCTTCAGGTCGGCGCTCAGTTTTACCACTACCTGCCCAACAGCATATATGGTACCTACGCCAACCGACACGCACATTATCTGCATACCGCCGTCAAACTCAAAATACGCGCCTGCGGATGGTATCAGGTTGCTTGGGTCGGAAGTAATGGAGATCGCCTCGTTAAAATACGCACCCACTTTTAAGCCCGCTGTAAGCCGCAAAGGCGTGGTAGGGCCGTCGAGCTCGGCCGGCGGGAATTGTATAGTGGCAATTTCCTTATCGGCATGAAACTTATACTCAAAATTATCGCCGCTGTTACCCATGGCAATGCTCAGGGCTTTTTTAGCAATGGCTTCATAATCGCCACCTGATAAGTCTGCCAGTATTTGCAAAATATCAACAATAGGCTTCAGATCGGGGCCGAATTGCAGCAGCGGGATGTTGAACGCGGTATCGGCATTGTTTGATGAATCAAAATCGCCGTTAATGTAAACCATTTTGGTGAATGGCCCCAGGTCAACATTCAGCGTAATATTTTTCGCGCTCGATTCCCATTTTTCCAGCGTTGAATCTAAATCATAATTCAAATTCGGTGTCGAGCCGCTGTCATCCGAAGCATTGTATTCGATATACAGTTTTACATCCTTCGTATTTACGAAGTAGAACGGAGACGGTAAAAATTGCTTCAGTATATCGCCGGGGTTAACGTTGTTCAGCAGCTTGTAACCCTGTTGCAGCACATTAAGTGAGAAGTTCGACATGTCCATATCGGGTATGTCGGTTATGTCAGGGAATATACTGGTCGAGTTCAACAGGTGATAAGCATCCGCGAATTTTGCCAGCGGGAAGTTGTTATCCTTCGATAAAAGATTGGTAACCCCCTGCAAATACGCCGGCAGCTGGAACAATGTTTTTTGCGTACCGGTATTTTGCAATAAGCCAAAATTGATGGTCGAACTATCAGGGTCTTTCAACAGGTCTATTGGATTGGCAAAGCGCAACTGCTCGCCGGGATAGTCCGAACTGCCGTCAGCTGCCATCGCCCCGCGGCGTATCAACGGAACGGGCGAGTTAGCATCGATAGCAGTCACCGCATTTGTTCCCTGGTGATGCTGCACTATGCTCCAAGAACCATCTTTTGGTAATATCACGGTGCCACGGGCAGTTCCTGTAAATACAGGATTTGTGCCGCCGGAATCAAGTGAATTGGCAACATCAACCCGGGTAACACGCATTTGCTGGCCCGACTTGCCAATATCAACAATACAATCAACAGGCCCGCCCAATGAGCCGCTTTGGGTCGATAATAATTCAAAAAACAACTTTGGCGAAATAGGCTGTCCGCGCGGCGAAAGCTGTACATAACCCACCATTTTTTTGGATGGTACTTTTCCTTTAGAAGCTCCCTGTACCACGTTATCTATCTGCACGTCGGCATCAAAGTACACGGGCACCAGTTGTACACTCTTAGGCGGTATGCCCCCTGGTGGAACGGTTTGCTTGAAACCATCGTCATCAATATATATATCGCCGGGTTTGTATACCCAGGTTTCATTAAATTGCGGCAGGTCGTTCTCAACAATATTCGTCACATTAAAAACACCCTTTATTGCGCCGGGATGGAACTCATAAGGGTTGGGCAATTGTGTGCCACCCGCGTCTTTGTACGAGAAATCATACACCCCATCGGTTTCGGCCCTCCAGCCGCTGTCAACCCGGTAAATAATAGCGCTGCCAGTGCGGTACATGGTTATGGTGCGCACCACCTGTATACCCCAGGGGTAAATAAGGCTCTTTACCTGTATAATTTCCAGCGATGTACGGCCCACGAACACATCAAACTTGGCCTGGCTGGTAGCGGCAATAGTAGCGGTAGGGTCGAGCCAGTTGCTGAACATGCTCGCGCCATAGCCCGAAAAATCTATACGTTCAACAGGTACCCCATGATTATGTATGGTGGGTGGTTCAAACTGGTCGTTAAAAATAGTATCAACGCTCGGCCCTAATATGCTGCTGGCAGTTGCGCTACCGTTGGCATCGAGTAAATTACGTAGTTGCAGCGTAAAGCCTTTGAACGATGGGCTGCTTTTTACGGTTGGGTCTTGTTGCCCTTTGGCGATGATCTGCAAACCACCCGTTACTATTTTTTGTGGCGGATTTGGTATATCCGTACGTGTAAGGTCAAAATCAGGCGGTTCAATATTTAGTGATGCAGGTACATAGCCTGCGGGATTTTTACCATCGTTATACAAAAACGCCATCGACCGCATACCAAATGGCAGCGTAAATAATGATGCTGTCACTAATGGCCCTGCTATGGAAGCGGCTGCATTGCTTTGGTCGACAATAAAATTACTAACCGGTATAGGCGCTATCGGCACAAAGCGCGGGCTGTTGTTGAATATTTGCGTAGGCCCGCCATCGTTACCAAATAAAAGCCAGCCAGCTGGCGGGTCCTGCGCCCCCGATTTTACGGCTGGTGGCGTAAGATTAATGGTCGGTTCCCAGGTAATTTCAGGCACCGTAAAGGCCCTTACAAAATTTCCACGGGTGGATAGATCCATGCCGATGATCTGCAAAAAGTCATCGCCATAAGCGTTATTCACCGGCACTATGGTCGATCGCTGATCTTCACTTTCAGCCCTTATATTCATGGTCGAAAAAGAAACGCCCATCAAATCGGCATTGGTCGATACATCAAGCATCGCCAAATCATAAGCTCCAAACGGGCCAACGCTCTTTTGCCAGATGGTGCCCGGGTCTTTTATTATCACTTCTGAGTAAGGTGTTGCCACATCCTGGTTTGGTGCGGGTGCTGTTGCAGCAGTTGTCGCGGCAAAACTTTGCTGTGTACTTTGATTTGGCAAAGGCAATATCGCAAAAGAAACCACCGTAGCTTTTGGCGTTTGGGGCGAAGTATTTACCGGCCACCGTACCATGCCCAGCAGCAGGTCTTTTACTGCGGATAATGGCAATGCCTTTGTTACAAAATTGGTAGGATTTACATCAACAGCGGTTAGATTGTCCCTTAAACCCGCATCCGATATTCGTCTGATAAGCGGTATCTTAAAGGTCGATGCATACGGGTCGGGTAATGCCGGTACCAAATAATACAGTCCGAAGGTAAGCAGCAGCCGCGCCTTGTCAAAAGTATTCGGGCCCGATAGCAAGCCGTAAAGTATAATACCAGCAGGCGGGGTTACGGTTAGCAGCGCATTGGTTAATGCCATTGCTTCCGGCGGTACATCGGTTACATTGCCGCCACCGGGCGGGGTATAGTTATCGGCTATCAAATTGCCATCCAGCAAAAAGAAAAGCTTTTCAGCAGGCGTCCAGTATTGGTATAACAAGGCATTTTTTCCTTTAACCTCAACCGGGCTGCCATCCACACGCAATGGGCGGTCAATCTGCGCGTTAAAACTCGCATTTGTCGCCAGTAATTCGCTGCCATCCTGTATGCTCACGTAATAAACTGTAAACAGTTCGGTATAATTTATAGCCAGGGTTGAGGGCAAACCGGTAGTTTCATTCGCCCAAAGATCATAATTCTGCGTGCCGTAAACATTACCCGCAAAAGCATCAGCAACACCAATTATACCTGTTGTGGCAGATAGCAACGGCAAACGCAGGTCGGAAAGACCGCCGCTAAGCCCATTCCAGTTTACCTGTAAGCCGCCGCTGCAAATTACAGCCAGTGCGCCGGTACCTGTAGCAGTATTGGTTGTGGTTATGTTTATGGTAGCGACCGGAAGTTCCCAATAACCCTTTAGTATGGATGCCTCGCCCTGTATGGTAAACATTGGCGATTGACATTTACTTACCGCAAACGTTGGCGCGGTAACATCAAAGCCTATCAAAATGCTGTTCAGTACCGGATTATAAATTGCTGTTTGTGCAGCATTAAATTTAAAAGTATTAGCGCTGCCGTATAAGTTCCACGAGGCATCGGCAGCTGCGGTAATAGTAGCTGCCGGGCCCGTAAAATTAAAACTGAGGCTGGTTGGCATTTTTGCCTGGGCGTTCATGGCATCAATGCCAATATTATCCGGTGACACTGTGCTGTCAACAGGCTGTTCAAGGTTAAGCTGAACGGTACAAAGTGTACCGGCAGGCATAATTATATCTTTATTATTTATGCTTACCGACTGATTAAATGATAGTGTGCCACCGCTAATGGTAAGCCCGGTATAAGTATTTGCCGGGGCAGTACTGCACAATAGTTGCGAGCGTATCCAAACGCTGCCTTTGGCTATGGTATAGCTGGGGTTAGTATGCGGCAACCTGAGTATGGGTATCAGGTTGATAGTTATCGGGAGCATTAGTACCGGGTTCACCGTATCGGTTGACAGGAACACCGAAATAAATTCGGTAAAATGTAAGCCCGTGAACCATTGCTTCAGCGTGCTGCTGATCTCATGCAGGTTAATGGTATTTAAAATACCCGCGCCCTTTGAAATGGCTACCGGGGCGATCTTCTCAGGCACTATGCCGGCCTTTAGTGCTGTAAAAACTGCCGGGCTTTGTTGCAATAATTGGTTCGATGCGGGCAGCGATAGCTGCGCGTTTTGCAAAACTTTAGTGTACAATTGCGGTACCTCTGCAACCGACGCTATCACAGGCGTTACCGGGGCTGGCGGTGGCGGCTCCACAACGGTTGTTTGCAGGTTGCTGGTTAATACAGGCGCAAGGCTTTGCTGCAGGGTGCCGTTTTCATCTGTCGCGGCATCGGTTGATAAAGAGCCCTTTAATTCTGTCAAAAGGGTGATAAGATCCTGTTGTTGCATAGAATTATAATTTGGTTAGGTAGACATAAAACCCCCTTTTTCAGGCCATGCCAAAAAAGAGGGTGTAAGATAGTTCTGATAGATTTTTGGCTAAATACAAGTGCCTTTCCGAAGGAAGAGTATATATTTAATATATAAAATATTACTTTATAGGTAAATTAATACTTTTCCATACGGAAAACTAATAAGTAAGTGCCAATAGGTTATTCGGGTCGAAAACGGTATTCGGTAGACTGGTATATACAATGAAGGACTACACTTTTACTTTTCTATATATGAAAAGCGCTTCATTGGTTTATATAGGATTTGCTGGGTTGGGGTCAAACAAAAATTCCTTAGCTATCCCTTATTAAATGTAAACGTACAATATTATCTAATAGATAAAGAATATTTTTTTTAATATTTGTTGAAAAGATATTTTATTCCAGATTTTGCCTGCATAAACCAACATTAGGTGACGAGTAATTTAAGAGTTAGGCGTAATAGCAAATAATAAGGCAGGCTCGATGAATTGCTGCGCGATGGGAGCAATTTTATGCAAATATATTTTTTTCAAAAAGTTTAGTTCACCAATTGTTTTTTAAACTGGTTGGGGCTAACCCCCACTTCTTTTTTAAATAGCCTTGAAAAATAAGGTAAGTTTTCAAACCCAAGCGTATAGGCTATTTCCGAAACATTTTGATCCTCGCCTATGAGCATGTTTTTTGCTTCATTAACCAGGTAGATATGTATAAGTTCAATAGCTGTTTTTCCGGTTTCCTGCTTTAACAGGTCGCTCAGATAGCGCGATGACAAGTTAAGCTGTGCTGCTATAGCATTTACAGTAGGCAGCCCTTTTGTTTGCAAATTGCCATTGTTGAAATACACCGATAATGCATCATTAAACTTTGATACAGTTTTGCCCGATAATTCGGTACGGTTAATAAACTGCCGCTTGTAAAAGCGCTGCGAATATTTCAATATGGAATCAATGTGAGTAAGTATAATATCCCGGCTATATTCATCCTGGTTATTGTAATATTCAGTTTCAATTTTTGCGTACAGGTCCCAAATGATCTCTTCTTCCCTGGGCGAGAGGTGTAAGGCCTCATTAGCCTCGTAATCGAAAAAATTATATTTCTTTATCTCGTTGTGTAAAAAATGCCCGTTCAAAAAATCTTCGTGCACAAATATCAAAAACCCATCCTCATCAAACTCCAGGTTTTTAAATTGAACCACCTGCCGGGGCTTTATAAATAGCATTGAGCCATTATCATGGTCGTATTTGGTACGGCCATACATGATCACACCCGACTTCAACTTTTTAAAGCCGATCATATAAAAGTCGGTCGTAAACTCCCTGTCGCCTAATGAGCAAGTGCCATTTTGATCACACCTGTGCAGTCCTATAAGCGGATTTTCCGGACCGGCGAACCCATTGTCACGGTGCAGTTCGCTCAATAACTTATAATGTTTCATACACTAACTAAATTATAACAAATCTACACCTAAGTTCAGTGTAGATTTGTCAGGGTAAAACCATTATTAATGGCCGTGCGCGGCAGTTGCCACCTCATTCCATTGTTCCCATTCCGCAAAACGGCCCTCATATACCTGTTTGGTCCATGGGTAAGCTACTTTACCAAGGAAGAGGCGCAGGGGAGGGTTGGCGCTATCTACCAGTTTCAGCACTGCATCGGTAGTGGCTTCAGGTTTGCCAAAAATATCATCAGTTAATCCAGCCTGGAAATCAGCTTTAACCTTGTCGTATTCAGGCATGCTTTCCGTATGGAATGCAGATGCTCCGGCCCAATCTGTAGAAAAACCGTTTGGCTCAATCAGGGTAACGTTTATGCCAAAGCCTTTAACTTCAGTTGCCAAAGTTTCACTCAACCCTTCAACCGCGAATTTCGAAGCATTATAAAGGCCCAATACAGGCAAAGTAACCAAGCCTAACACGCTTGATAATTGTATGATATGGCCATGTCCCTGTTCGCGCATTACGGGCAATGCAGCCTGGGTAACCCATAACAGGCCAAAGAAATTAGTTTCCATTTGTTCGCGTGCTTCTTTTTCAGTGGTTTCTTCAACACTGCCAAATAAGCCGTAACCCGCATTGTTTATCAATACATCAATACTTCCAAAATGGTCTTTAGCCTTTTTTACTGCTGCAAAATCTGCCTCGCGGTCATTAACGTCCAGTTTTATGGGGAGTATGTTACCGCCGTATTGGCTAACAAGATCATCAAGTGTGCTTAGGTCGCGGGCTGTTGCAACTACTTTATCGCCCCTTTTTAAAAATGCTTCGGCCCAGGTCTTACCAAACCCGCGTGAAGCGCCTGTTATAAAAATTGTTTTTGACATTACTTTAATTGTTAAATTGTTTAGTCAAAAGTAGGGTGTTAATCCCCGCAGGATTTATACAGAAGTAGGGAAGAATGATACATATTGCCGCTATTGAAGAAAAGGGATTATAGCATTCTAAGGTGTCAGGGGAGAATTACTCACCTAAAACAAGGAACCCGATCGGGTTCCTTGTTTTTATTTGTCGCTATGCTCAAAACTATTTATTTGCGCAATGAATTGTTCCGGCGTTTCATTCGGGAAACCGTCCCAATCTTTTAATATTTTTCCGTTTTCATCAACCAGCAGGGTGTAGGGAAACTTTCCGTCGGCGTTATACTTATCGGCCAGCGCCTCGTTAAGCTTTACCTGCTCTTTGCTCAATTGGTTCTTCTTTTGACGGGGGAAATCAGCTCTTACCAACACCAAATGATCTGAAGCATAATTCACAAACGCGTCTGATTCCAGTATTTCTTTACGAAGCCGTATACACGGGCCACACCAGTCTGATCCTGAAAAATTAATAAGTATTAACCGGTGTTTTTGCGCCGCTTCGGTTTTTGCCTGGCTAAAATCACCCATCCACGTTACCGATGGCGATAACGCAAGTAATAAATATATTGCTAACAGTTTCATAATTTATTTATTTAAAACCTAAACTTAACGATACAACGTCCGACACCAGGTCGGTAGTTTGTGTATAATGTCCGTACCGTATTTCCATTTCATGTAACCCATGCCAGCCAAATACACCATTAGGCGGGGCAATCCTGAAACCTACACCATAAAATCGGCTGTTGAATTTTGAATATTCATAATTGCTGCTATAATATTCATCAGTAGGATTATGTACCCCGTAAGGTGCAAAATATTTAGCCGCCGATTGGTCATAATACCTATAGAACGGTGAAATTGAGAAAAATGGTGTGACCTTGTAAGGAACTTCTATACCCACCGTATTTGATTTGATACCCCAGTTATCCTGGTAATAACGGTAGTAAGTGCGGAGAATTATATTATCGCCCAAAAAGTAATTCAACCTAAAACCTAACGGCAGTTTAAAGCGCGATGAGGGCAGATGCTCAACCGTGTCTTTTCCGTTAGTAAAATATACCCTATGGAAAGGCAGGCTCAAATAACCGTGCTGTGTAACCAGGTCGCCCAAAAACATGATCTGCAACCGTTCGTTTATCATTTGCGAATAAGATAATGATGCCGAAAGTGTAGTTCGCGGGCTTGTGGGGATATTGGCCCGATGACCATCCTCGCCCCCCCCCACACTTGCAGAAGTAAGTATAGTGGTAGTTGTGGTGGGAATAAGTTCAGAAGGGTAGATCAACTTTACGCGGTCAAAATACCCCTGGAATTTTGCGCTGAACTCGCCATTCTTATCTGCTGTTTTTTGCGAGAAATGAAAGTCGGCACCTAACGACTGGTAGTTATATTCGCCCGAATAGTAGGTGCCTAATCCAAAACTGGTGCCCGTTTTTGTGTTCTCAAGCGTCCAGTCTAACGAAGGATAAAGCCTGGTTCCGTTGGGTGATGACGCACCTGTTTTTGACACATAGGCCTGCGATGCAGCACTATGGTAATCAAAACCAAGGCCAATGGCAAGTGTGTTCTTTTTTTGTGGCTTGTTTTGCCAAACCAGGTTCAGCGTTAAGCTATTGGCAATATCGGTTACCTGCTCCGTGCCAATGCCCCCTGTAACTGCCGAATGGTCGCCGGTTTGGCCGTAATAACTGGTAACAAAATCAATTTCATCAATTCTAAGCGCCCGTGGATTATAATCGCTGGTATCAGGGCCGCTAACAGGTGCATATAAACTGAATGCAGGCTTATTATATATACCTGTATCCTGTTTGGTTTGCGCATGGGCGTTTAAACGGCACAATAATGAAAATCCTAATACGGATAAATATACTTTTCTCATCTCTATTCAGTCCTCCACATATTAGTTACATCCGCAGCCGCCGCCGGTTTTTCCGGCATTAGCACCCGAAGCCGCCTCACGATACGATTCAAAATTCAATTCATTCTTCTCTACCTTGCGGTTTCCCAACACCATTTCCGAATCATTGAGGCGGCTTTTCTGGTACTCTTTTAAATGCACGCACGAAGTTATCGTGAGTAATAAAACCGAACAGCCCGTCACACTTATCAATCGCTTTATCATAATAGGGGGTTATTTATTTTAATGTTTTTTGATGTATATATCCTGTCGTTATCGTCAACAATAACCGCTTCAATATTTTTCATTTGGTTAACCAGGTCAAGCCCGGTGTTAATGCCCATAATAGTTACCGGTGTTGCCATAGCGTCGGCTATTTCGGCATTGGTAGTAATAATGGTTACGCTTTTTATGCCGGTTACCGGTAAGCCTGTACGCGGGTTAATAGTATGCGAATACTTTTTACCCCCTATCATTACAAACTTTTCATAATTGCCCGATGTAGCCACCGCCATATCGCTAATGTTCATATATGAAAAGGCTTCGTGTGCGGCATTGGGGTTTGATATGGCAATTGTCCATTGTTTGCCGTTAGGCTGTAAGCCCCAGGTAGTAAGGTCGCCCGAAGCGTTAACTACACCGCTTTCAACCCCGTTTTGCTTCATTACCTGTTTGGCGCGTTCGGCTGCGTAGCCTTTACCAATTCCGCCAAAACCAATGCGCATCCCTTTCTCACGCAAAAACACCGTGCATTTTTCATCATCAAGCACAATGTTCCTATAGTTAATAAGCCGCACCATTTTTTTAGCGGTTTCCTTATCCGGCAATTCCGTCATTTGCTGGTCGAAATTCCACAGCCGCTTATCTATTGAGCCGTAACTAATATCAAACGCTCCCTGGGTAAGATCAGAAATACGTAGTGAGCGTTGGATCAAGCTAAACGTCTCGCGGCTTACCTCAACCGGCATTACACCAGCGTTGGCATTAACCCGGTTGGTTTCACTCTGATCGTTAAATGTGGTAAGCAATTGTTCAATGCGTTGTATTTCCTGTATGCCCGCGTCAATCTGTCTATTGGCCCATTGTTCATCAGCAGCAACAACGCTCAGTTCAAAGCGGTTGCCCATCAGTTTACAGGCTCTTTTAAATATCTGGAATTCGGCAATCATTTTGTATCAACGGAACTTTACTGTTAATATTTCACAATCTGGCAGGTGCTGCCCAAAAAGGCTTGTGTATAGATGAATGCCTGTTTTGAATCGATAAATGTTAACACGCTACCCTCGTTAACACAATATTAACGTTACATTCTGTAGTGAAGATGAAATTATGCTTCCGTTATGTTAAAAATGGTTGTTTTAACATTTATTAACAAATTATAGCTTTAACCATTGCCAAAAATGATCAGTGCCGGCCGCCATTTATCATGTCTGAAACTATTCCTTTATCATCTTTGCGTTCGGCAAGGAATACACCGGCTAAATGGACAATAATAAAACCGATCACTAAATACATGGTAAACGAATGTATTTCCCTAAAAGCGTGGATGGATTTTAACCAGGGCACATCATCCTCAAAAGCAAGGCATAAACCTGTAACAACCATGGTTAGCAGCATAAGGTAAAAAACTGCGTACAGGGTTTTAACCCAGAATTCGTGCCGGGCCAGTTCCCTGTTTTTTTTAATTATAAAGTATTGGTGATATGCGCTTTTTATTTTACGAATGAACTTTTGATCTGCCAACTGAAAAAATTCAAGTATAAGCCTGAATAATAACAACCCGGCAAGCGTGTAGCCAAAATATACGTGTATGTCCCATACTTTATCGTTAAGGGCATGCGCTGCAGCCCTTGCCTGGCTGTCGGTAATTGCAGCACCTGCACCTTTCAATTCCGTTTTAATAAGCGCCGCGTTGGGCCTTTTATCAAATAATGTTGCATCAAGTAAAACAGTAAGCAGCGAGCCGCTTATAACAACCGCGTTAAGCCAGTGCCATAACCGTATAGTTGATGAATATTTTTTATTTTTATAGGAATGGTCAACATCAGTGCGTATAGGTTCAATTGCTGTCATATTTGTTTGGTAGATTAACAGATGCAAGATATGATGAATTGAATAAAGTTATTGAGCAACTTTGTAGTAAATCTGGAGTTTGTGCATAGCAAGCTATTTTACTTCAATATTGCTTCAGATTTATTTCACACTTTTAATAAAAAACCGAAATTGAAACTACTTATTGTTGAAGACGAACAGGGGCTGCGTGAAAGCATTGAGAAATATTTTACCGAAGAGGGGAGCATTTGCGAGGTATGTGGCGATATGCAAAGCGCGCTGCACAAGATAGCCTTGTATGAATATGACTGTATTTTGCTGGACATAGGCCTGCCTGATGGCGATGGATTTGCCATATTAGAACATTTACGGATGCTTGGTAAAAACGAATGTGTACTTATTATTTCAGCGCGAAATTCATTAGACGATAAAATAAAGGGACTGAATATTGGTGCCGATGATTACATAACCAAACCATTTCACCTGGCCGAACTAAAGGCCCGTTTGCTGGCTATATTCCGACGGAAAACTTTTGGGAGTTCAAATTTATTGCTGCATGGCGATATAAGCGTTGATATACTAGGGAGAAACGTATACGTTAAAAACAAAGAATTGGTACTCACCAAAAAAGAATATGATATGCTGCTTTATTTTATAGCGAATAAAGGAAGGGTAATATCAAAAAATGCCATTGCCGAACACCTTTGGGGCGATGAAATTGATACATCAGACAGCTTCGACTTTATATATACCCACATAAAAAACCTGCGAAAAAAACTAATGGACGCGACTGGGACAGATTTTATTATGTCAATTTACGGTGTTGGTTATAAATTTGTGTGATCATGAAGTTATCTGCCCATTATAATAAAGCAAGTATTATTATAAGTGTTTCCGTTTTATTAATATCGGGCATTATTTACTATATTATTATCAATCATATTGCCCGGCAGCAATTAGATAATAACCTGGCTGATGAATTAGAGGAACTTGTAGCTTACGTTAACACCAATCGTAGTTTCCCGAAATCAGATAACGAAGACCGGGTATCTGCTGTTAGAACCAACCTTAACGCATTTGATACAAAATTTTTCAATACGCCTTTTTTAAATGTAAGAGAAAATGAGAACGAAACAGGGCGTGCTGTGGCAGCCCTCATAAAAGTTAACGGCCAAAACTATATTGCCACAATTGTTGAATCGAGCGAAAACACAGAATATCTTATACAGATCATATTATTTGTAACCATAGGGCTTACGGCGGTGTTATTATCAGTGCTTGTTATAACAAACAGGTATGTACTGAAGGGGTTATGGCGGCCATTTCACTACATGTTGGCCCAGGTTAAGGGTTTTAATATTGCTAGTGCAAATGAAATAAAAACCATGGAGAGTAACGTTGATGAATTTAACGAACTGGGTGATGCCGTAACCAAAATGTCATCACGTGTAACCACCGATTACCAGGGCCTGAAAACCTTTACTGAAAATGCGTCGCATGAAATGATGACACCCCTTGCTGTTATCACTTCAAAACTGGATATGCTGATTCAGGATGAAACGCTAAGGTCTGATCAGCTATCGCAAATAACCGATATTTATTCGGCAACTAACAAGCTTGCAAGGCTTAACCAATCGCTTTTGTTGCTGGTAAAGATCGATAATAATTTACTGCCCGAAACAGAACCGTTAAGTATACAAACTATAATAGCTGAAAAGGCCCAGCAATTCCAGGAACTGATACACAACAAGAATATTGAATTGGAGCTTACGCTTGATACGCTCGAAATTAACGCCAGTAAATATTTAATGGATGTATTAATAAATAATCTTTTCAGCAATGCCATTCGCCATAATGAAAACGGGGGCATTATAAAGATAGCTATTAACCATAAAATACTCCTCTTTCAGAATAGCGGCGAACAGATGCCGTTAACTGATATTACAGCACTCGAACGTTTTTACAAGGGCAAAGCCTCAGAAGGAACGGGGCTCGGGCTTTCTATCATGAAAAATATTTGCAGGCTATATGGCTTTGAGCTGACCTATAGTTTCCTCAACAACCTGCACTCATTCCAAATAGATTTTGGCGGGTAACGTTGCCTTACTGCACACTATAATCCCAATCATCCGTCCGGAACGATGATACCGGCAAGCCGTCCGTACCGAAAAGATCGCCCACAACAAAATCTTTAAAAGCGTACCGTACCGCAACAGGAACTTGTACCTGTCCGCTGCTAACAGTTACCGAGCTGCCGTTTATTTGCGCTTTTGCCGGGTAAAAATGTTTATCGGCGCCGGCGACCTCAAACGTGGTCATTTCTTTCAAAAACGAGGTAAGCCCATTCGGGGCGTTCTTAAATTTTACAATAGCGGTGTTCCCCTTTACGCTAAATGAATCATAAGCCGGGCTTTGATAGCCGAACCCCTGTATGCCGTAGGTTTTTGCCAACGCCAGGTAAGCTAACCGTGTACCAACCGGTTCTTTACGAGGCGGGTGGATAGTAACCTGCTCGCCGACATCCATCAACACCGCCATGCCGCAATTGGGTATCTTATTTTCGTCCAACCGCTGCACATCCCGCAAAAAAGCCGAATTATATTTACCGCCTTTATTGTAGGGTGGGAGCTGGGCATAATCATAAGGTGCTATCTGTGCATAATAGAATGGAAATTCGCCGATGCCCCATTTCACACGCAGTGTTTTTACAAACGTAGTGAACAACGAATCATACTGCGCCGGAAAATCATAATTCGATTCGCCCTGGTACCATATCGTCCCCTTTATGCCATAGCCAATAACACCATGCAGCATCGCGTTGTACAGCGTGGTAGGGGTGCGGCTCACTTCTTTGATCGAGTCCGCAGCCTTCGGTATTTTTATCTCAGGAAAAGGCCTTAATGTTTCCGCATCCATCCATGCCTGAATAGATGAGCCCGCATAGCTGCAGCAGATCAAACCTACGGGTACATTCAGCATTTTATTCAGCAGCCGGCCATAATAGTAACCCACCGCGCTAAACTTAGCTACCGATTCCGGCGATGCAGCCTGCCAGCGACTGGCCTTAATATCCGTTTGCAGCGTTGTTCTCGAGCCGCGCGGCACATTGAACAACCTGATATTCGGATTTTTTGATTCCAATATAACCTCGTTCGAATTCAATATCGGCTGGCTTTTATAGCCCTTCATCGGTATCTCCATGTTCGATTGCCCCGCGCACAGCCAAACTTCGCCTATTAAAACATCATTCAGCGTTACCGGCTTACCATCGCTCACCGTTAATTGATAAGGCCCCCCGGCAATTGGTGTGGCAACCTTGCAAACAAATCTGCCCGAAGTATCGGCTTTTGCTTTGTAGCTTTTCTTATTCCACGATGTGGAAACGGTAATAGCCGTCCCCGGCTTATCCCATCCCCATATCGCCGCCTCCGATTGCTGCTGCAACACCATACCATCGGTAAATAAATTGGCAAGCTTAACCTGCGCGTAGCTTTGACCGCAGCATAAAAGCGCACATAAAAATGCACCGGCGAATAATATCGAACGTTGAAATTTCATCATCATAAAATAAATTGTGCTCCCCGGTTTATAAAATTTTCAGGGCTTTTTTAGCAGGGAGAAATAGTGCTTCCGGCTGCCTTATTTTCAAATGTATAGCAACTTTTTTTCAATGCCATCAAAACTGGTAACATCGTACAATCATTTGATAATCCATTCCAGTCACAGGCATTTATTGTCGATAACTTTACTTTAATTATAAGCCATTTACTTAATCAAATTGTAAGACATTAAATCGCATGAAAAATACTTGTACCATTTTGGCAATCGCTGCGGCGCTCACGTTCTCTGTAAATTCTTACGCCCAAAACAATACTGCGACAGACAAATCCAAAGCTGACATCGACACCAAAGCAACAGAATACGTAGCGGCGCTAAACCTTACCGATGCCGCAAAAGCCGCCCGCGTTAAAACCGTTATTGACGCCCACTTAACCGCCGTGCGCGAATGGCACAACGGCCACCCTTATACCTTAACGCCTGAAGGCATAAACCCCATCACCGGCAAAGTATTCACCAAGCTTGAACGCGAACTGATAGTTGATTCCACCATCCCCAAAACCACGCATGATAGCCTGATGACAGGCCTCCGTAAAGACCTTGACGAGGCCCAGGTTGAAATCATCCTGGATAAATACACTATCGGCAAAGTGGCCTTTACCATGAATGGTTACAAATCCATAGTGCCCGACCTTACACCTGCCGAAGAATCGGTGATCCTAACCAACCTTAAACTGGCTCGCGAGCAGTCGGTTGATTATAAGGACATTAAAGAAGTGTCTACCATCTTTAAAATATACAAAACCAAAATAGAGGATTATTTTAACAGCAACGGCCGCAACTGGAAACAAATGTACCAGGCCTATTTCGATAAAATGAAAGCCAAAAAGCTGCAGGAAGCAAGACCGAGCCAGTAAAGAATTAACACAATACTTTAAATAAATTGCCTTCACCCTCTTTCCGCCGAAGGCGAAGAGAGGGTGGACAAGCGCAGCGAAGTCCGGGTGAGTTAAACCGCCGACAGGTAAACGCCATATAATCGGACATCAAACTAACGGGACAAGGGGCACGCGGCCCGGGATCATGCCTTATGTATTTTTCCGGGCCCGTCTTGTTTTTCATTGCGCGCCTTTAACCATCCGCTAAACAATAGTTTTTTATCAATATCAGGTTTCGGGAAAAACAGGCTGGCCACATAACCAACTCCTATCACTACAAAGTGACTGTACACCCCCAGCATCAGTTTGTTATGCGTAAAGTTATATTTGCCAAAATCAAGCAGCAGGTATTTTTCATGGCCTGTACCTATTTTGGTTGATGTAAGAAAAGCGTAAGCCGTAAATAAAATACAGGCGATAATGCCAATCGTAACCCCTTGCTTATTCGCCCTTGAACTAAATAGTCCCAGCAAAAATATCCCGGCTATGCCACCCGAAAATATAGCATACAGTGTAAATACTATTCCCAATACGCCTTCATCACCGGCAGCAAGGTACAAGGCAGCTATCAGCAACGAAGCGATCCCTGCCAACACCACTATCCACTTACCGGCTACCAGGTATTGCTTATCGGTTTTGTTTGGGTAGAATCGCTTATAATAGTCTTCCACGCCAACGGCGGCAAGGCAGTTAAGGTCGGCCCCCAGGCTGCATATCGCCGCCGATACCAGCGAAGCGATGATAAGCCCCACAACACCAACCGGCAAATTATTCACAATAAAGTAAGGAAATATGGCGTCCGGGCGTATACCTGTAGGCAACGGATTTTGTTTATAATAAACAAAAAGCGCCGTGCCGATAAACATAAACAGCGCCCACACAGGCACCAACAAAAGCACACCCATTAATGAAGCCCTTATAGCTGATTTATCGCTCTTTGCAGTTAAATAACGCTGTACAATAGTTTGGTCAGTGCCATATTTTTGTATGCCGTAAAATATGCCGTTTATGGCCATTACCACGAAGGTCAGCGTCTTAAAATCCCAGTCGTAGGGCCCAAAACCGGTATGCCCGTTTGCCTTTGCAACCGCCCAAACGGTAGCCGGCCCGCCATGCACCGAATATAACAGTATAATTAAACAGGCCACCCCGCACCCAAAAAGCATAAAACCCTGTATCACATCAAGCCATATTACCGCCTCAATGCCGCCTAACAAGGCGAGGATAATAATAACCACGCCAATAACCCCAATAATTACCAGTGTATTCACGCCCGACATATTCGCCAGCGCCAGCGATAACAGAAAAAATACTGTCCCCATTTTCGAAAAATGCGTAAGCACAAACCCCATCGAGCTATAATACCGCGCGAATGAACCGAAGCGCTTTTCGAAGTACTCATAAGTGCTTAAGCCTATAACTTTCCGGTACAGCGGCACAATGAACCATATCATGGCAAGCAGTACTATGGGCACCATAAGCCCCTGCACCAGCAATATCCAGTTTGATGAATAACCCTCGCCGGGATAGGCCAAAAAAGTAATACTGCTGATTAATGTAGAGAGAATAGAAAAACCAATAGCCCATGATGGTATCCGGCCATTTGCCGCGAAATAGCTTTGCGTTGATTTTTGTTTTTTTGAGAACCTAAAACCGAAGTAAACGCTCAAAAACAAAAAAATAGCTATAATGCCATAATCCGGAATATGCAGGTGGGCTGTATTCATTTAGTAAAAGTAGTTTTATCAGAAATCCCAAATACCGGCGGGCCATTTATAGCTGCCCGGTTTAAGTGTTAAAAAAAGATCGTCAACATGGTCAACCTTCATTTTTATAACACCGGGGCCAAGCTCCGCTACAGGCGAAAATCTGTTAAAATTTAAACGGTTTATAATTGCTGCGGCTGTTGAGCCGCCTTCTATTAAAAGTTCACCTATGGCTATTGTTTTAAACACCCCTTCAACCGCCATCGCCATCCTGCCACGCAATTCGGCAGCTGTTATCTCAAGGTTATGGGTCGTGCTTTCGTCAATAGCTATAATAGCTTTTCCATGTATTTTTAATAAAGATACTATTTCATTGGCCCAGTTTTCAAAAAGGGCTTCACCAGGTTTTGCTAACGTGATAATTTCCACCGGCATATAACTCACCGGGCCGCTTGTATCTTTAACATTGCCAACCAATTGCCTGCTGCTATCTGCGGTACTGCCGCAGACAAATAATTTTGTAAGATTGATCTTAGTTTGATCAGTAGGGGATACTTTTCTTTCTTCCAACCCAAGCGATTCAAGCAAAGCCGCGAATATCCCCGCCCCGCCGCATAAAAGTGTTCCCTTGTCCGTCTGTTTCACCCATTCCTGCAGGTCATCATGGCTAACACATTCACCTACAATAATGCCCGATGATGGCAATTTATGGTGATGTTTTTTGACATGGATATCACCTTCCTCAACCCTCAGCATATCATGCGCCCTGCTGCTGCTCACCGGGAATTCCGGATCGTGCGCGAAGCCGGTTAAATGTATGGGCTGTTCGTTGATATAATAATGCCCATTGGTCAAAGTGCGTCCCAAAGCCGGGTTAGCAGGTACTATCAAAGCCCTTTTTAAGTTTAAGTGCTTCAGGTGAGCCCTAACCTCGGCCACAACATGCCCGCGTAAAGCGGAATCTATCTTTTTGAATAAACCATTAGGTTTAAGCTGATGGATGGATTTTGTTAACGAAGCTGTCACTTCCAAAGCCTCTTTTTCAGGCATGGAGCGTGTATCTGTTGATATAACCAGCAGGTCAGCTTTCGACGAAGGATCTATTGAAGTAGTTATCTCAATATCAAGATCATACTTCAATCCCAATCCGCCAATTTCAGCTGCCCCGGTCAAATCATCAGCAATAACAACTATCATTAAAAAATTACCTGGTTTTTATAGCGGCTCAACTGCACGGCCGATTCAATTGCCAGCAGCATCGCGTCAGGGCTGGCAATGCCTTTACCCGCTATCTCAAACGCTGTGCCATGGTCAACCGATGTACGGATGATCGGCAGCCCCAAAGTTATATTCACCCCCTTAACGCTCGACATTTGTTGTTTCTCCGCGTCCCACTTAAAGCCGGCCAGTTTAAAGGGGATGTGCCCCTGGTCGTGGTACATAGCCACTACGCCGCCGTAAGCGCCGGTCGCTGCTTTAGCAAACAGGGTATCGGGTGGCACAGGGCCCTCCACGTTATAGCCCCGGCGCAAAGCTTCTTCAACGGCGGGCTTTATTTCCTGGTCGTCTTCGGTGCCAAATAAGCCGCTGTCGCCGGCATGGGGGTTAAGCCCGGCTATACCTATCTTCAGGTTTGTTTCACCTAAACTGATAAGGCCATTGTATAACAGTTCAACCACTTCCAATATTCTTTCCTTCTTTACCATATCGCAAGCTTGGCGTAGCGATACATGGGTCGATACGTGGATGACCTTCAGGTTGTCCTCAACCAGCAGCATAGCATACTTGTTGGTATGCGTAAAATGCGCGTATATTTCGGTATGCCCGGCAAAATGGTGCCCCGCTTCATTTATCGACTTTTTATTGATCGGCCCGGTAACGGTAGCGTCAATTTCCCCGGTCATGGCCAGTTCTATCACTTTTTTAACCGAGCTAAATGCCGCGTCACCCGCCATTGCCGATACCTCACCAAACACCAGCTTGCTCATCTTCACATTCTTCAGGTCGAACACGTCTATCGTTCCAAACTGGAATTTTGCTTCCGATACAGCTTTGATAATATTAATTGATGCATCCAGCTTTAATCTCTTAATAATATCGGCAAATACTTTAGCATCGCCCACTAACAGCGGGTTGCAAATGTCATATACATCATTAACCAAAAGCGCTTTTACGGCAATTTCGGGCCCTATGCTGGCGGGGTCGCCCATGGTTATTCCAATAACAGGTTTATCAAGCATTTGTATCAATACTAACAGTTAAATTTTCTTTTTCAATTTGGTGGCGGAAATGTTTCAATATTTTATTTCTTTCTTCGTCATTAAGCGGGTACAAGGGCGGCATGATATGTTCTTCGCACAAGCCCAGTTCGTTCATGCAAACCTTCAGCGCCCATAACGATTCGCCTAAAAGCTTGCCCTTCTGGTACACATCGCCCATAGCATCTGAAAGCTTTTGGAACTTATAGGCCCTTTCATGGTCGCCTTCCTTCACGGCCTTGTACATGCCGTCATAAATATGCGGGCAAAGGTTCCCGGTGCTTGGTATAAGCCCGTCGCTGCCATTGATCAATGCCTCTGCTGATTTCGGCGCCCACCCTAAAAAGTGGCAAAAATCATTACGGTTGGCCCATAAGGCATGCGATTCCCTTAATCGCTCATCGCTGCGTTCCGAATCTTTTGTGCCGATTATTTTTTCATGGTAACTTAACTCATCTAGTACCTTCAACGGTACCGACATACGAGTGGTAACCGGGATGTTGTAAATGATCAGCGGCCCCGGCACTTGTTCGGCCAGGTCTTCAAAATAACGGGTCACCTGGTAGTCAGACAGGTTATAATACGAGGGCAGAGTAGCAGCAACGGCGTCGACGCCATTGTCAAAACATATTTTTGCCAGTTCAACTGATTCCTCAAGGCAATTGGACGAGATCCCCCCGTAAAGCAGGTCGCCATTATATTTTAACTTCGATGCAGCTATAATATAATCTCTTTTTAAATTAAACGATAATGAGGTTGATTCGCCCGTAGTGCCGTTTATAAAAGGCATCACATTATGCTTGTGGAAGTGGTGGAACATTTTTTCTAATGCCCCCAGGTCCGGTTTTAGGTCTTTTGTAAGCGGTGTAACAGCCGGGACTACAACTCCCTTATATTTTTGTTTGTTATTCATCTGTTAGTACGCTTCGTTATAAATGTGTATCGCGTCATCTTCGTTAATACGGCGCGGGTTATTTTTTAGCAGCCGCTGTATTTTCAGGGCGTCTTTTGCCATTTGCGGTATGGCATCCTCGGGAATATCCACATCGCGTAACCGGGCAGCAACATCGCATGCCGCGATCAGTTCCCTTATTTTCTCAACCCCTTTCTTAGCGGTTTCATGCGCGCTTTTTCCCTTGCTGCAACCAAGCGCTATAGCAACTTCGGCATAGCGGGTGGGCGCGGCCACCATGTTATATTCCATAACATAGGGTAATAACAAAGCATTCGAAAGGCCATGCGCTAAATGGAAAGTGCTGCCCAAAGGATAAGCCAGCGCATGTACCCCAGCTGTATTCACAGGCCCCAGGCAGAAGCCGCCCAGTAAGCTGCCCATGGCTACATTACTGCGGGCCTCCTCATCAGCTCCATTTTTTACCGCTGTTACCAGGTTGGCAGCTATCAGCCTTATGCCCTCAAGCGCGTACATGTCTATAAATGGGGTAGCAAATTTATTGGTATAAGCCTCAAGGCAATGCGTTAACGCGTCAAGGCCGGTAGTCGCAGTTATAACCGGCGGCAGACTTATAGTGAGTAACGGGTCTACATAAACCACATCCGGCACAAGGTAGGGGCTGATGATGCCTTTCTTCTGGTTATCACTATCATCAACCAAAATAGCATTCGGCGAAACCTCGCTGCCTGTACCCGATGTTGCCGGTACGCATACCAGTTTTATATTACGCCCCTTAAGCAAGCCTATCCCCACAATTTCATTAAGCGATTGATAATTATCCAGCTGCGCTGCCACCAGTTTTGCAATATCAAGCACACTGCCGCCGCCAATGCCAATAATTACATCGGGGTTTACGGCTTTGGCTTCCAGCAATAGTTGTTCAAAGTCGTTAAATGTTGGCTCCTGTACTATTCCTGTATTTATATCGAAGGCAATACCATGCGAATCAAGGCTGCATGTAAAGTCGGCCAACGCAGGTATGAGCGGTTCAATGGTTATAATGAATGCCCGTTCGCAATTTAATGTGGCTATTTCACCGGGTAGGTTGGCAAGCGAGCCGTTGCCAAAAACAAGCCTCCCCGGGAAATTGATAGAAAAATTTGGGGTATTGTTTATTATCATAATTTACAAGCAGACTAAAAATATTATCCCGGTATTACTTACCGGCAATGGTTAGGCTCTCTCACGTTAAATATTATCCTATTTAGATTTATAGTAACAAATGTATTGGCGGGGCGGATATGAGTGTTATATAATTTATGCAAATAATTGTATGATATTATCATCCTTATTTATAATAGGTGACAATTATAATTTTCGCCCTAAAATAAATGGCTATTGGCAATACCCGCTTGTGACAGCTATTTATAAGTATAAATAATACTGAAAGTTCATATTATGCCCTTAATCAGTGTTTTACGATAACGATGAAGTAAATATTGATGCCATAAAGTTTGATGTTATAATAACATGCCGATAACTTTGTAAGAAGTTAAGATATTATAATAATCCCAATATAAACCTGTTGCACCAATACTTAAGTATTAGCGCATATTAATAATTAACCATATGACGGCAGTTAGAACTTTAGGGCAATTTATTATTGAGAGGCAAACAGATTTTCCTTACGCCAAAGGCGAATTGTCGCGTTTGCTGCGCGACCTGGCCATCGCGGCAAAAATTGTTAACCGCGAGATCAATAAGGCGGGCCTTGTTGATATTCTGGGCGAAGCAGGCACCGTAAATGTCCAGGGCGAGGGCCAGAAAAAGCTGGATGTATATGCCAACGAACAATTTATAGCCGCCCTGAAAAGCGGCGGGGAATGCTGTATTGTAGTATCCGAAGAAAACGACGAACATATTTATATCGATTCCGAAATATCAAAGGATGCCAAATACATTGTGGCTATCGACCCGCTCGACGGTTCATCAAATATTGATGTGAACGTAGGCGTGGGTACTATTTTTTCTATATACAGGCGAAAAACCATCGATGGTCCAACCCCGCTGGAAGATATACTGCAAAAAGGCACCGAACAGGTGGCCGCGGGATATATTATATATGGTTCGTCAACCATGCTGGTATATACCACAGGAAAAGGGGTGAACGGCTTTACGCTCGACCCATCGATAGGCGAATTTTGCTTGTCGCATCCCGATCTCACTATCCCTAAAGACGGCGTTATCTATTCCATCAACGAAGGTTATTACACCCATTTCCCCGATGGCGTTAAAAAATACATCAAGTATTGCCAGGTTGAAGACGACGCCACCAACCGTCCTTATACCTCCCGCTATACCGGTTCAATGGTAGCCGACCTGCACCGCAACATGATAAAGGGCGGCATATTTATATACCCTTGCACCGCCAGCTCGCGCAAAGGCAAACTGCGTTTAGTTTATGAATGTAACCCAATGGCGTTTATAATTGAACAGGCCGGGGGAGTGGCATCCGATGGTTACGGCCGTATATTAGAGCTTGATGTAACTGAATTGCACCAACGCTCGCCCATATTCATCGGCTCAGAAAATATGGTGAGAAAAGCTGAAGAGTTTATGGCTTCATTCTCGCCCCAGGTACTGAAGAAAAACTTTGAAGGCATTATAAGCATACAATAAATACCTCAAGTTATTGCAAAAAGAAAACCGGCATTTAACAGTGCCGGTTTTTCTTTTTGTGGAAATTGAAATTATTAATTTTTATAACCTATTGGTACCACAGTCTTTAACGGAACAAGGCTGTTTAAATAAACCTCGATATTGGTGTAGCCACCACCGTTTTTAGCAGGCAAAGCCGAATCTTTTGGATTGTGCGGGTCAAGGCCATGCTTTATTTCATAATCATCAGGTATACCATCATTGTCCGAATCTTTGTAAGGTGTGCCCTTGTATTCAGGGTAACCGCCAACCTGTGCAACATCCGTTATTATCCCTTTTTTGTACGATGAATCAGGCAAACGGTGTTTAACCCATTGTTTGCCATTGCTGTTATCAGTCCCCTCCACGTATGCTATTTTCCCGGTGCGTACATCATTAATAATACGGGTATCAACGGCATCCCTTTTTGGCAGGAAACATCCCACGTTGGCCAGCACATAATCATAAGCCGCTTTAGTTGGGATAATAGTAACTTTCGACATCGGGAAAGGCTTGTTAACCCTGATACTATCCGTGTAACGGCCGGCATCAGGCATATCGCCAATTTGTATACCGCCGTCCCAGTTATTTTTTGTCACCTTTTCGTTGCCTTCCATAATGTTGCCATTGGCATACACGCGGCCAAACAGTCCTTTGCTTTGAGGCGATCTGCCCGATTCAGGTTTCAATATCCTGTGCCCAACGGGTTTTGCCATATCGGTAATAGGGCCCGGTTTGTAATAGTTATTTATGAAATTAAATAATGAGTTATTATCACCTCCATCAGCGCTGCGGTCCCACCAGTTGAAGATAACGTTATTCACAAAACCAAAATCACCATACATACCTACAGAAGGGTTGCGGCTGATGTTGTTGGCCCAAAGATTACGCATAAAGGTGCTGTTTAACCCACCTATGGTACTGCCGAAAGCATGGTTGTAGGTATCCAAACCTTCAGCAAACATACAATTCTGCATGGTGATGTTAACTGTCGGTAGTTTATCCCCGCCTTTCGAACCCTGACGGTTATATACATGCCGGTACATCGACATTACCTCATCGCAGCCCCAACTGCCCGATACGTGGTCTATCATAATATTCCCCACCGGGTTGCCGCCAAAGGCATCATCCCTGCGCGTAACATCAGTCGCGCCCCTGCGGAAACGAACAAACCTCACCACCACATCATGTGTATCCACCCAAACTGATTCGCCCGCTATGCAAATACCATCGCCCGGTGCACTTTGCCCTTCAATAGAAATGTATGGTGCCCGTATACTGATAGGTTTGGTCAAATGGATTATCCCAGCCACATTAAATACCACCATACGTGCGCCGCCCTGTTCGCAGGCATCGCGCAAGGTACCCGGTCCCGAATCGGCAAGGCTGGTCACCACGATCACCCTGCCGCCGTGCCCGCCGAAGGAGTACATACCGCCGCCCTCAGCGCCCGGGAATGCCGGTATTTTTGCCTGCGGCAGGTCTGATGGTTTTGCCGCCCACGGCACATAAGGTTTACCATTCTTTTCATCCTGTTTTATTTGCGGCATCGCCTTCTCAAAAGCAGCATCCGAACGCTGCTTTTCCACGTTCATTGCCGAGTCTGATTTAGCTTGCATTGCAGGTGGTACACGTGGGTATTGTGCACTGGCCTGTTGGTAAGCACACATGGCACCCATCATGGCAATAAATACGATAAAATTCTTTTTCATTTCAGTGTTTATAAATAATATAAAGGTTTATAGCCGGGGTTAAATTGTATCTAATTCGTTACAAATCAGCGCTGTCCGGCACATTGTCGATTTCCAAAGATGCGTACCTTGTAAAAGTTATTTTTATATAATTTTCTCTAAGTATTATACAATGTTAGCGTATGTGGGCTTCGCGTTTGGATATTGGAGATAAATACCTATAAATTTACTTCATATATATAAACCAGGAATAAATTTTAACTAATGAATACGCTTATATGTACCACACCGGGCAGTTTTGAGTACCAGGTTGCAGATGAACCGCAACCGGCAAAAGATACCGCCATTATTAAAATTAAACGCATAGGTATTTGCGGTACCGACCTGCATGCCTTTCGTGGTACACAGCCATTTTTTAGCTATCCGCGTATTTTGGGCCACGAGCTTTCAGGCGAACTGGTTGATTTTGATAATGCCCCCGGCTTTGAAAAAGGCGAGGCGGTAACCTTTATCCCGTATTTTAATTGCGGTACCTGTATTGCCTGCCGCATAGGCAAACCCAATTGCTGCGCGAAAATCAATGTTTGCGGTGTACATGTTGATGGTGGAATGGTCGAATACCTTCGGGTACCCTCGTACTCATTGGTGCATGGCAACGGATTAAATTATGATGAATTAGCATTGGTTGAACCTTTAGCCATAGGTGCCCACGGTATACGCCGCGCAAATATGCAGCCCGGCGAATTCGTAGCTGTTATTGGTGCCGGCCCCATTGGTTTAGGTACCATAGAGTTCGCCCGTATAGCAGGAGGGAAGGTAATTGTAATAGATGTAAGCAATAACCGTTTACAATTTTGTAAGGATAAGCTGAAAATTGAACATGCCATTAATCCGCTTGATGGTGATGTGGCGGCAAAGATCAACGAAATAACCAACGGCGATATGGCAAGCGTGGTAATTGATGCCACAGGTAACATCAACGCCATAAACGGCGGAATAAACTACCTGGCGCATGGCGGCAGGTATGTGTTGATAGGCTTGCAAAAAGAGGCGTTTAGCTTCAGTCATCCTGAATTTCATAAGCGCGAATCAACCCTTATGAGCAGCCGCAACGCTACGCGCGATGATTTTGAATATGTGATAGATTGTATGAAAAAAGGCTTGGTCGATGCCAAGACCTACATCACGCACCGCACTAAGTTCGAAAACATAAAGGCTGAATTTGAGGGCTGGCTGAACCCTGCCAACGGCGTAATAAAAGCAATGGTTGAAGTAGATTAATATTGATGAGGATGCGTATTAAAATAATTATTATCGGTATATTTGTATTGTTCGCGGCGCAGTTCTGCGCGGCTCAACAAAAGCCTTTGCTTACAACAAACAAGCTCAAATCCTACGTTGATTATTTTAATTCGATAGATACTGAAACGGTAAAAAACTACATCATTAATGCCCATGCTTTTGACTGGCTATCGGCCAATGTGCCGCTGTTTGAGTGCCCCGATTCTGCCATTGAAAAAATATACTATTATCGCTGGTGGACATTCCGCAAGCACCTGGTAAAAACACCCGATGGTTTTGTATTTACCGAATTTATAACCAATGTTAGCTGGGCCGGTGAATATAATACAGTAAGCAGCGCGCTGGGTCATCAGATAAATGAGGGCCGCTGGCTGCACGATCCCGAATACATTCGCGATTATATAAATTTTTGGCTCTATGATGATCCTAAACAGGAAAAACAGCATTTACATTCTTTTAGTAGTTGGATTGATGACGCTGTCTATAATTTTTATTTAGTAAACCTTGATAAAACGTTTATCAAAAATAATCTGTCGGCGTTAAGCAATGATTATAAACGATGGGAAGGTGAGCGGCAATTAAAAGATAAGTTGTTTTGGCAATTTGACGTGAAAGATGCGATGGAAGAATCCATTAGCGGCGGAAGGCATGTTAAAAATGTGCGCCCAACCATTAACAGCTACATGTATGGCAACGCTGCAGCTTTAAGTAAAATGGCGGCTATTGTAGGGGACGATTCGCTTAAAATAAAATATCAGCAGAAAGCAGTACAATTGAAACAATTGGTGCAGGATAGCTTGTGGAATGATAGTGCAAAATTCTTTGAAGTTAGAAAGCCCAACGGCAAGTTTGCCAATGCCCGCGAAGAACTCGGTTTTATCCCGTGGTATTTTAATTTACCCGATGATAAACCTGTGTACGCCCAGCAATGGGAGCAGCTAACTGATCCTAAAGGCTTCGATGCGCCCTGGGGCATTACCACCGCCGAAAGAAGGCACCCGCTGTTCCGTACACATGGTACGGGCCACGGCTGTGAGTGGGATGGTGCTGTTTGGCCATTTGCCACCACGCAAACGTTAAAAGCGTTGTCGAACCTATTAACCAACTATAAAAACCATGATGACATGTCGGCAAAGGTATTTTATGATGAATTTCATAAATACGCTATGTCGCACATCAAACGCGGCGTATCTTATTTGGGCGAATATCAGGACGAAAAAACGGGCTATTGGCTAAAGGGCGATAACCCCCGCAGCAGCTATTACAACCATTCCGGCTTTTGCGATTTAGTAATAAACGATCTAATAGGCCTGAAACCACGCGCCGATAATGTACTGGATATTTACCCGCTGATACCGCAGGGCCAGTGGAACTGGTTTTGCCTTTCGGATGTTGCCTATCACGGCCACAGGCTCACCATTATGTGGGATAAGGACGGTTCGAAATACCACCGTGGTGCCGGTTTCTTTATTTATGCCGATAAAAAGCTGTTGAGCCATACCCCGACTCTGAAACATGTTACTACAACGCTAAGATCATAACGCAGGTAACAAACCTGTTAATGATAACATTGTACAATATTTGGGAAAAAATCAGCAGTATTTATTAGCCTGCCTGCAATAGATTTGAAGTCTATTAGTATAACCGACAATTATTTTTAACCGTGTTTAGGATCATCATCTGCTAAAATAGCTTGTTTTTGCAGGTTTAATATTTGCACATCTTTTCATTTATAATTTGTGCCCGCCGAAATTATGAGAATTAAACTTTTACTTATATCCTGCATTTGCTTGCTTTGTTCGCTCAATGAAAATTCCTTTGCGGCAACGCCTGTAAAAAACGTTTCCATACTTACCGAATCATCGGCACAGGCAAGGGTAAAATACGGTGTGCAAAAGCTGGTTATGCAATTAAAATTGCAGGGCTATAAGGTGCAGGTTATTCAGCATTATAAACCGGGGTTCAAAGGCGAATTGATCACCGTCGGCTTACTTACTGATGCAATAATTAAACAGGCTTATAATGCTTCCCATAGCCATCCGTCAAAAACTCCCGGGAAAGAAGGCTACGCCATCAACAGTTCATCCAGCCACATCATTATAGCCGGTGCTGATAACTCCGGCGCATTATACGGCTGCCTCGAACTGGCCGATCAGTTAAAGGAAACACACACCTTGCCCAAAAACATCAACCTCGTCGACCAGCCCGAAATGGTATTGCGTGGCGCCTGCATCGGCGTACAAAAAACCGAGCTTTTGCCCGGTCGTGGGACTTATGAATATCCTTACACACCTAAAGATTTCCCCTGGTTTTACAACAAGGCGCTTTGGATAAAATACCTCGATTCATTAGCCGAAAACCGTATGAACTCGCTGTACCTTTGGAGTGGCCACCCGTTCGCTTCACTGGTTAAAGTAAAAGATTATCCCTATGCACTTGAAGTTGACGAAGCGACGTATGAAAAGAACGTAGAAATGTACAATTTTCTCACCCGCGAGGCCGACAAGCGCGGCATTTGGGTGATACAGGGTTTCTACAATATTATCGTATCAAAACCCTTCGCCGAATATAACCACCTCAAAACACAGGACCGCAACCGCCATATCGTACCTATCATTGCCGATTATACCCGCAAATCCATTGCCGCGTTTGTACAAAAATATCCCAACGTGGGCCTGCTGGTTACTTTAGGCGAAGCGATGGAAGGCACAGGGCAGGATGATATCGATTGGTTTACCAAAACCATCATCCCCGGCGTAAAGGATGGCCTCCACGCGCTTGGCCGTACTGATGAGCCGCCTATCGTGCTGCGCGCCCATGATACCGATGCCCCCTCGGACATGAAATACGCAAAGCCGCTATACAGCAACCTGTATACCATGATAAAATACAACGGCGAGGCATTAACAACCTACACGCCGCACGGTCCCTGGGCAGCATTGCACCAAAAATTGAGCACGTTGGGCGCTGTTGAGATCGAGAATGTACACATCATGGCCAACCTCGAGCCGTTTCGTTATGGCTCTGATGATTTTATCCAAAAGTGCGTGCAGGCCATGCATAATACCGATCATACCAACGGCGTGCATGTATATCCGCAGGCATCCTATTGGGATTGGCCGTATACCGCCGATAACACCTCAACCCGCCTGCTCGAAATGGACAGGGATTGGATATGGTACAAAGAGTGGGCGCGCTATGCCTGGAACTGCCACCGCGACCGGGCAGGCGAGGTTAAATACTGGTCGGATCAGTTAGCCGATAAATTTGGCTGCGACGAAGGGCACGGCAAGGATATATTGGATGCTTATGAGCAGTCCGGCGAAATATCACCCAAAATTCTCAGGCGCTTTGGCATAACCGATGGTAACCGACAAACCATGACTTTAGGCATGACTATGGGCCAGTTAGTCGATCCCGAAAAATACGGCTTATTCTCCTTACTCTACAATTCTGAAGGCCCCGAAGGCGAAATGCTGAGCGAATACGCCGCGAAGGAATGGAAGCACCAACCCCATACCGGCGAAACCCCGGTACAGGTAGCTAAGGACATAGTTACCGAAGGTGATGCCGCCGTAAAAGCGATCGACAAGGCAGGCGACGGCATAACAAAAGACAAAGACGAGTTCAGCCGCATTAAAAACGATATGCTATGCTACAACGCCATGGCCAATTGCTACGCCCATAAAGTAAACGCCGCCCTTTTGGTGCTTCGCTACAAATATTCCAACAATATTGCCGATCTCGACAAAGCCCTGCCCGAACTGCAAACCAGTTTGGATTATTACAAACAGTTAGCTGGTCTTACAAAAAGCACTTACCTGTATGCCAATAGCATGCAAACCAAACAGCGCAAAATACCTTTTGGCGGCAACGACGGCAAAAACAAAACCTGGGTTGAACTGCTGCCTTACTATCAAAAGGAACTGGATAACTTCAAACACAATATCGATTCCCTCAAATCGCCGCAAGCCACGGCTAAAGCGGCTGTAAAAATTCACCTTACCGATGCTGACGTGAAGGTAACGGGGGCCGGCACTTACAAATTAGCCTCCGGCGCGCAAATCTATAGCGATTCAGCCGGTACCATCAAAAACGTAGCACCAGAAATAGCGGGACTGCAGGGCATAAAGCTATCAAAGGCGGGGCAAATGAAAGATGGTACTACGCTCAATTTCACCAATGCCAAACCTGTTAAGGTTTTGGTAGGATATTATGCAAGTAAAAATCCCCAATATTTGCAGGAACCCCAACTGGAAACCGACGCCAGCGCCAACGACTACGGCCAGGCCGATGTGAAAATAGCCAATGCCATACAAATAGAAGGTTTACCGCCGGTTAACGTTCACACCTTTTCGTTCAAAGCAGGCAATAATACGCTGAGCCTGGGCAAGGGCACCTGTGTTATTTTAGGTTTTGTGAACGATGATGAAACCGTGCCTGTATATGATGCCGGGCTTAGTAATGAAGGTAATATCCGCGATATGCGCTGGCTGTTTAATTAATTGGCGATGAAAATGCAAGCATTAACATATCTCAAATTCGTCATCCTGCTTTTGGCATCGCTGTTTTTTTGTGGGCGATATACATCTGCCCAAACCCTTAAGCTCTGGTACAAACAACCCGCCAAAAAATGGACAGATGCCCTGCCCATCGGCAACGGGCGCTTGGGTGCCATGATATTTGGCGGGGTAGACGAAGACCGCATCCAGTTTAATGAGCAAACCTTATGGACAGGCGGCCCGCGCGACTACCAGCGTAATGGCGCCTATAAATACCTGCCGACAATCCGCCGCCTGGTTGCCGAAGGCAAGCAGCCCGAAGCCGAAGCATTGGCCCAGCAGCATTTTATGGGGATGAAAAGCCACGAGGCCACTTATCCCGCTGACTCCGCCCAATGGTACCACCAAATGCGCACAGGGAAATTCCCGGTAGCCGAAAATTTTGACGACAGCAAATGGAAAACCATCACCCAGCCCCAGGCCGATGGCTGGGAAGTAATACCCGGTTTTGAAGGACTCGACGGTGCGGTTTGGCTAAGGACAACCGTAGATATTCCGACAGATATGATCGGGCAGCCCATGGTACTAAACCTCGGCCGCGTCCGCGATATTGATTTTACCTATGTTAATGGCAAGCTTATAGGTTCGGCCAACAGTACCAAAAGCCGCGTATATAATATCCCGCAGGGGTTGCTGCACGCAGGTAAAAATGTTATAGCCGTTCAGGTTATCAATTTTTATGATAAAGGCGGATTGACCACCGTGAAAGAAAAATTGGATATGTACCCTAAAGGCAGCCCGGCAAAAATAATCGCGCTAAAACCTCAATGGAAATACTGGATACAAAACAACAACCCACCCGCATACCCGCGTTACAATGCGGATTACCAGCCCTTTGCCGATATTTATTTACAGTTCCCAAGCCAGCAGGCCACAAACTATAAACGCGATCTTGACATCAGCAATGCCACCGCCCATGTTTCCTACACCGCGAACGGCGTAAACTACACCCGTGAATATTTCAGCAGCGCCCCCGATCATATGATCGCTATCCATCTCACTGCCGATAAACCGGGAAGCATCACTTTAAAAGCCTTGTTAAAAACGCTGCACCGCTCATACAACATCCATAAAGTCGACGGTCATACTCTGGCGCTGTCGCTAAAAGTAGAAGATGGTGTATTGCGTGGCGTAAGCTATTTGCACGTGCAAACAACAGGCGGCAAGGTGAATGTTACGGCAAACAGCGTCAATATCACCGGCGCTAACGAAGCCACATTCTATTTATCAGCCGCCACCAGTTACAAAAATTACCACGATGTATCGGGCAACCCCAATGCCATATGCAAAAGCATCATCGACCATATCAGCCATAAAAATTACGCCGAGGTAAAAGCCGCGCATATAAAAGATTACCAGTCATATTTTAATAAGTTTTCCATCAATTTAGGCGTCACTGCCAATGATACCCTGCCAACCGATGAGCGCATACTGAAGTTCAGCAATACTGCCGATCCGTCGTTTATCAGCTTATACGTACAATACGGGCGCTATTTGCTTATCTCGTCGTCGAGGCCGGGCACCGGCCCCGCCAATTTGCAGGGCTTATGGAACGACCTGCTTACACCACCCTGGGGCAGCAAGTTTACCACCAATATCAATCTTGAAATGAACTATTGGCCTGCCGAAGAATTAAACCTCGCCAAATGCAGCCAACCGTTTTTCAGTATTGTTGATGACCTTTCAAAAACAGGCAGGCTTACCGCCAAACAGCATTACAACGCTCCCGGCTGGGTGCTGCATCACAACACTGACCTATGGCGCGGCACGGCGCCTGTAAACTCATCAACCCACGGCATCTGGGTAAGCGGCGGGGCATGGCTGTGCCACCAGTTATGGGAGCATTATGAGTTTTCGGGCGATAAAAATTTTCTACAAACCCGCGCTTATCCCGAAATGCGAGGCGCGGCGGAGTTTTTCGTCCATTTCCTTACAAAAGACCCCAAAACCGGCTACCTCATCAGCTCGCCATCAAATTCGCCTGAGCACGGCGGCTTGGTAGCCGGCCCAACCATGGATCACCAGATCATCCGCGACCTGTTCAAAAACTGCATCGCCGCTTCGGAAATATTACACCTGGATACAAAATTCAGGGACACGCTTAAAACCATGTACAGCCAGATAGCCCCCAACCAAATAGGCAAGTACGGCCAGTTGCAGGAATGGCTGGAAGATAAAGACGATACCGCCGATACCCACCGCCATGTTTCGCACCTTTGGGGAGTATATCCGGGTACCGATATTACCTGGGGTAACCCGGCGCTAATGAAAGCCGCCAAACAGTCCCTTATCTATCGCGGCGATGAAGGCACCGGCTGGAGTATCGCCTGGAAGGTTAACCTGTGGGCGAGGCTGAAGGAAGGCGATCATGCCATGCGTTTGTTCGATATGCTGTTGTCGCCTGCCGATGTAAATTCAGGTAAAGAAAAGGGCGGCGTATACCACAATTTATTTGATGCCCACCCGCCGTTTCAGATCGACGGCAATTTTGGCGGTGCTGCCGGCATGGCCGAAATGCTGCTCCAAAGTCAGAACGATGGCATTGAACTATTGCCCGCCCTGCCATCGGCCCTGCCCAATGGAAGCCTTAAAGGCATCTGTGCCCGCGGCGGGTTTGTACTCAACTACGATTGGGTCAATGGTACGCTTACCCATGTCGATGTCACCTCAAAACTCGGCGGCAAATGTAAATTGATGTACCACGATAAAGCCATCATCCTAAATACCCAAAAAGGCAAAACCTATCACTTTGATGGTGCGCTGAAACAAATCTGAGGTATGATTAAAACTCACTGGGCATATAAAAAATACACTTGCCGGTTGCTTAGTCAACCGGTTTTTGCGTTTCTTATTGGTTTGGTTATGAGTTTGTTGTTCATTCCGGTTTCTGCCCAAAATACCCGGCAGGAAATATCGCTCAACAGCAACTGGCAAACCATTAAGGATGATAAAAACATAAACGCTTACAACGGTTTTGAACAGCCTGGCTTCAATACCAATAACTGGCAAGCTGTTGATGTGCCGCACAATTGGGATACCTATGGCGGCTACCGCCGCTTAAAACATGGCAACGAGCACGGCTACGCCTGGTACCGCAAAACATTTTCGGCCAGGTTGCTGCCGGGCAAACAATATTTTTTATGGTTCGAAGGGGTGGGGTCATATGCAACAGTTTGGCTTAACGGCATTAAGGTAGGTTACCATGCAGGAGGCCGCACATCGTTTACTATCGATATAACCAAGGCCATCAAACCCGGTAAAAACCTGCTCAGCGTACGCGCCGACCATCCTGCATTTATAAAAGACCTGCCCTGGGTTTGCGGCGGCTGTTCCGATGATCCCGGCTTTTCCGAAGGCTCGCAGCCGATGGGCATTTTTCGCCCTGTTCATTTAATCATAACCAACCCCGTCCGCATCGAGCCATTCGGTATCCATGTTTGGAACGATACTACTGTCACCAAAGCATCAGCAACGCTGAATTTAGAAACCGAAGTAAAAAACTATGGCGCAACACCCCGCACCGCGACAGTTTTAACACGGTTGATCGATAAAAAAGGCAATACCATCGCCCAAAGCAGTTCTAAATTAAGTTTAACCGCCGGGCAAAGCAACATCGCCAAACAAATTATGCCGCGGGTTAAAAATGTCCGCCTATGGTCGCCTGCCGATCCATATTTGTACACCGTTACCTCGCAGGTAATTATTAACGGTAAAGTGGCCGATCAAACTTCAATCCCCTACGGTATCCGCTGGATAAGCTGGCCCGTTGGACGCAACAATGGCGATAACCGATTCTTTGTAAACGGCAAAGCTTTCTTCATCAATGGCATTGCCGGGTATGAGCACCTGATGGGTAAGAGCCATGCCTTTAGTCACGAAGAAATAAAAGCAAGGGTAATGCAATTGCGCGCTGCGGGTTTCAATGCTTTCCGCGATGCCCATCAGCCGCACAACCTCGAATATCAAAAATACTGGGACAGCCTGGGCATTCTCTGGTGGCCGCAGTACACCGCGCACATTTGGTATGACACGCCGCAATTCAGGCAAAATTTTAAAGCTTTGCTTCGCGACTGGATAAAGGAACGCCGCAACAGCCCCTCAGTTATTTTGTGGGGGTTGCAGAACGAAAGCCGCCTGCCCGAAGATTTTGCCAAAGAGTGTTCGGCTATCATCCGCGAGCTCGACCCTACGGCATCGTCGCAGCGAAAAATAGTAACCTGTAACGGCGGCCGGGGCACGGATTGGGATGTGCCGCAAAACTGGTCGGGAACCTATGGCGGTAATGTGCTCGATTACGCATCCGATCTGCAAAAAGATATATTGGTTGGCGAATACGGCGCCTGGCGCAGCCTCGATCTGCACACATCCGGCTCCTTCTTAACTACAAGCACCCTGAGCGAAGACAGGATGAGCCAGCTATTGGAAAAAAAAGTACAATTGGCCGAATCCGTAAAAGATAAAGCTGCCGGGCAATTCATGTGGCTTTTATACTCGCACGAAAACCCCGGCCGTGTACAAGGCGGCGAAGGCGACCGCGAGCTCGACCGTGTCGGCCCCGTAAATTACAAGGGCCTTTTTACCATTTGGGGCCAGCCCACCGATGCCTTTTACATGTACCGCGCCAATTATGCCAATAAACACACGCAACCAATGGTGTACATCGTATCACATACCTGGCCAAACAGGTGGCTTACGCCTGGTAAAAAGGACAGCATCACCGTTTATTCCAATTGCGATGAGGTGGAACTGTTTAATGATGTAAATGGCAGCTCGCTCGGCAAAAAAACAAGGCAGGGGATAGGTACACATTTTCAATGGGACAAGGTGGATATTAAGTACAATGTTTTATATGCGGTTGGCTATGTTGATGGAAAAGCAGTAGCCACCGACCAGGTTATCTTGAACCACCTGCCGCAGGCACCTGGTTTAAAAGCATTAAAAAACAATAATCCGCAGATACTTAAACCTGCACCGGGCTATAAATACCTGTACCGTGTAAATTGCGGCGGCCCTAATTATACCGACAAACAAGGCAATGTTTGGATGGCCGATGTACACAAAACAAGCAAACAAACCTGGGGCTCGTTGTCATGGACGGATGATGACGCCGGGATGCCCGCCTTTTTCGGCAGCCAGCAGCGAACATTCGATCAGATCAAATCAACCGATGATGAACAGTTATTTCAAACCTACCGGTTTGGCATGAACAAACTGAAATACCAATTCCCCGTACCCGATGGTGATTACAGAGTAGAATTGTATTTCACCGAGCCCTGGTACGGCATCGGCGGCGGCATGGACTGCACAGGCTGGCGGCTGTTTGATGTAGCTATAAACGATAGAACAGTTATCAAAAACCTGGATATATGGAAAGAGACCGGTTGTAATAACGCCCTCAAAAAAACTGTTGATGTGCATGTTACCGGCGGACAATTGCGGATTTCCTTCCCGCGCGTTGCAGCCGGTGAAGCCATAATTTCTGCTATCGCGATAAGTACGCTAAACCACCGCATTACTGCCGCGCTATCATCAGGTGGCGATATCAAAGCATTGAAAGTGACAGGGCAACCCAATTGTTCTGTTCAATCATGGCTGGATATTGGTCAGCAAGCCTACACTAATTCAAACATAACTTTCAGTCAACTGCCGCCGGTTTTGTACGGCGCCGATTGGATCAAAACATCCCGCCAGGTAACTGCTAACAGCGAGGCTTCATTCACGGTGGCTGATACATCCGATATTTATGTCGCCATCAACGCCAAACCAACTGAACTACCCGCCTGGCTCGGGGATTATTCACCAACAGGTTTATCAGTCCAAACCGATGAAAACGGCGGTAATAACCTTGCCCTGTATAAAAAAAGGTTCCCCAAAAATGCGGTAGTTAAATTGGGTGATGTAAACAGCGGCCGGCAATATATTGTAGCAGCCATCCCAGTCACCAAACTCGAACCTGCAACTGATTTGAAAAGAAGTGTGAATTATGGTATAGCTAACACGATAATAGAAGGCCTGGGCGTTACCCTTGATACCATGGGCAATAAAAAAGTGCTGCGTTTTACAAACCCTAATGGAAGCGCTGCCTTAACTATAACACCGGGCGTAGCCGACAAATACGACTTGAAATTTAAATATTACAACACAACAGGTAAAGCACTAACCATCAACCTGCAAATAAAAGCGGCTGACAGTACAATTATGAAAACGGAAGACGTAGATTTTAAACCGTTAACAAAAGGAAAATCAGGGACGCTCGTGGTTTCTACAGGTACCAGTATTAATGCCGGTAATTATAAAGTAATTTTAACTGCGAAAGATGCAGATGGTCTGATCATATCAGGCTTTGAAATGCAGTAACATTAAAAAGATACAGGATGATAAAGAAACTTTACATATTGTTTTTATTGCTTCCCTTACAGGTATTTGCCCGAACATTAAAGGTAGATGGCCTTAACTGTGAGTACAAGGCCGATCCATCAGGCATCGAAAAACTATCGCCAAAATTAAGCTGGATACTGCAGTCGGGCGAACGCAATGTTACCCAAACAGCTTACCATATTTTAGTAGCTGATAACATTGCTGCCCTAAATAAAAACAAAGGCAACATATGGGATTCCAAACGGATAAATTCTTCGGCTTCTATCCAAATCAATTATTCAGGCAAGCATCTCAACGCCACAAAAACCTACTATTGGAAGGTGATGGTTTGGGACAACCACGCCCATAATTCCGGCTGGAGTAAAATGGCCCAATGGCAAATGGGCCTGCTAACCGCTTCCGACTGGCAGCCTGCCAAATGGATAGCCTACTCTCAAATGCCCGATTCCCTGCGTATAGTGCCGTTTTTAGCAGGCAAAGGACCAAAAAGTTTAGCACCCGCAAATGATGTGCTGCCATTGATGCGCAAAACATTCACCATCGCCAAACCTATAAAAAAAGCTACCGTTTATATCTGCGGTTTGGGCCATTTTGATATGAGTTTGAACGGCGTAAAGGTCGGCGACCATTTCCTCGATCCCGGCTGGACACAATACGATAAACAGGCGCTTTATGTGCCATTCGACATAACCAACCAACTTAAACAAGGTAAAAATACCATTGGTGTAATGCTTGGCAACGGCTTTTATTTTATCCCGCGCGATAAACGCTACCGCAAAATGACGGGCGCCTACGGTTACCCGAAAATGATATGCCGCCTGGTTATCGAATATAATGATGGTTCTGTTAGCGATGTTGTGAGCGATGAAAGTTGGAAAACCGCGCCCGGCCCCATCACATTCACCAGCATTTATGGCGGCGAAGATTATGATGCTAACCTGGAGCAGCCGGGCTGGGATACCAATAATTTCGATGATGCCAAATGGCAAAACGCCGTTGCAGTAACCGGCCCGCCGCAATTGAATGCACAGGCCGCCGATCCGCTTAGAGTTATGCAGGAATTTTCGCCGGTAGCAAAAAAGCAATTAAACCCGGGTAGCTGGGTTTATGATCTGGGTCAAAATGCTTCGGGCATCCCGCAAATAACCGTCCAGGGCAAAAAAGGCGACACGGTAAAAATAACCCCGGCAGAATTGGTACACCCTGATGGCAGCGCCAATCAAAATGCCTCGGGCAAATCGCATTATTACGAATATATATTAAAAGGCAACGGCCCCGAGACCTGGCACCCGCAATTTACCTATTATGGTTTCCGCTATTTGCAGGTTGATGGCGCGGTACCGCATGGTGAAGCTAATAGCAATAACCTGCCTGTTATGCTAGCTATAAAAGGGTTGCACACACGCAATTCTGCCGCTACGGTTGGCAGCTTTAGCTGTTCGAACGCATTGTTTAACCGTACGTTCAACCTGATAAACTGGGCAATCAAAAGCAATATGGCCAGCCTGTTTACTGATTGCCCGCACCGCGAAAAACTGGGTTGGCTTGAAGAGGTACATTTGGTGGGTAATTCCATACGCTATAATTACGACATTCACCGCCTTGCGTTAAAATGTATAAACGATATGCGCCTCGCCCAAACACCGGATGGACTTATCCCCGAGATCGCACCGGAGTACACCAAATTCGGTGAGCCTTTCCGCGATTCGCCCGAATGGGGCAGCAACGCTGTTATTTTGCCCTGGTATGTTTACCAATGGTATGGCGATAAAGAAGTTTTGGCTGAAAACTATGATATGATAAAGCGATATATTGCTTATCTCGGCACCAAAGCGGACAATGATATTTTGACCGAAGGTTTGGGCGATTGGTACGATCAGGGGCCAAATCCACCCGGCTATTCACAGCAAACGCCGAAAGGTATTACTGCTACCGCTTTTTATTATTACGATTTAACTATTGCAGCAAGGTCGGCAGCCTTGTTGGGCAAAACGCATGATGCATTAGCCTATACCAAATTGGCCGCGGATGTTAAACAAGCCTATAATAAAGCTTTTTTTAACCCGCAAACCAAACAATACGGCACCGGCAGCCAAACCGCAAACGCTATTTCGGTCTACATGGGTTTGGTTGAATCTGGCGACAAGCCTTCCGTAATAAATAACATAGTAAAGGACTTAAAGGCTAGCAACAACGCCCTAACCGCCGGCGACATAGGTTTCCGTTATTTGGTGCAGGTTTTGGATGATGCCGGTCGCTCTGATATTGTTTATACTATGAACAACCGTTCTGATGTGCCGGGTTATGGGTACCAACTGGCGCATGGGGCAACCTCGTTAACTGAATCATGGGCGGCGTTGCCCGCGGTTTCAAACAACCACCTTATGCTGGGGCATATTATGGAGTGGTTTTATAGCGGTTTGGCAGGTATCCGCCAGGCACCGGGTTCCATCGCCATGAATAAAATAGAAATAAGGCCCGAACCCGCAGGCGATGTCACCTACGCAAAAGCCAGCTATAATTCCCCTTACGGCACTATCGCGACCGATTGGAAAAAAAACAACGGCAAGTTTGATATTACCATCCAAATCCCGGCAAATACCAGCGCTGTGGTTTACCTGCCATCGGAAAAAAATGCTTCAGTTACCGAAGGCGGTAAGCCAATTTCTGCAAATAAAGGCATCAAACTATCAGGTTACGCCAATGGAAAAGCTATAATTAAGGTCGGCTCGGGAACTTATCATTTTATCTCACACTATTAAAATTTTGATTGGAAAAATGAAACCAAGGCATATATTTTTAACCCTGCTTTTTAGCCTCGCGACGATGATAGATTGCCAGGCGCAATCAAAAAAGGACACCGTACCGGCTAAAGTAATGCAGCAAATTTATGAGCAGGTAAAAACACCCTATAAATATGGCTTAGTAATAGTACCTGGCGATAATTCTAAAAAAGTGGATTGCCCCACCGTATTCCGTAAAGGCAATAAATGGTTCATGAGCTACCTGGTGTTCAATGGCCGTGGTTATGAAACCTGGCTGGCAAACAGCAACAACCTGCTGCATTGGCAAACCATGGGGCGTATACTGTCGTTTTCTGATACTACCGATTGGGATAACAACCAAAAAGCGGGCTACATAGCTTTGATAGATAATAAATGGGGCGGCAGTTACGAACCGCAAAAATACGCCGGCAAATATTGGATGTCATATTTCGGCGGGCATGAGCGTGGTTATGAGAAAGGCGCATTGGCCATAGGCATCGCTTACACCAAACAAGATCCGTCAACAGTCCACGAATGGCAACGCACTAAAGCGCCTGTCCTGTCGCCACTCGATGCTGATGTAAGTTGGTGGGATAATCATATCCAGTATAAAGAAACTGTAATTTGGGATAAATCGAAGCTGACCGGGCACCAGTTTGTAATGTATTACAATGCCAACGGCGATAGTGTCGACAAAAAACGTGGCGCCGAACGCATCGGCATGGCAACATCCGATGATATGCTGCATTGGGCGCGTTACAGGAAAAACCCCGTGCTCAATCATGGCCCCGGCATAACCGGCGACCCGGATATTCAAAAAATAGGCAATGTGTATGTGATGTTCTATTTCGGTGCGTTCTGGAAAACCGGGCCGGGCGGCGTATTTAACAGGTTTGCCTGTTCCTATGACCTGGTAAACTGGACGGATTGGACAGGGGAGAAGCTGATACAATCATCCGAGCCGTACGATAATGAATTCGCTCATAAATCAAGCGTGGTTTATTGGAAAGGCACGGTTTATCATTTTTATTGTGCAGTCGATAAATCGCAGCAGCGGGGTATAGCCGTTGCTACATCAAAAGATATGGGTAAAAGCGAAGTGAATTTTGTGGCCCCACCGGTAAAAAAGAAAAAATGAAACGTTTTTTTATTAGTCTGATACTTGTCCTGGGCTGTTTTCTCACAGCATCCGCACAGCGCAAAACTGAAAATTTCGACAATGGCTGGAAGTTTATGCTGGGCGATGACAGCCTCGCCAAATCCCCTTCATACATTGATACCAAATGGCGCGCACTCAACCTGCCCCACGATTGGAGCATTGAGGGTGATTTCAGCGAAAAGAACCCCACCACCCAGGCCGAAGGCGGATTGCCTGCCGGGATAGGCTGGTATCGGAAAACATTTGCGCTGCCTGCATCCTCAAAAAATAAAAAAATATTTATAGGGTTTGATGGCATCTACCACAACAGCGAAGTATGGATAAACGGCCATTACCTCGGCAAACGCCCAAACGGTTATATTTCATTCAGCTACGAGCTTACCTCATACCTTAATTTCGGCAGCGGAAAAAATGCCATCGCTGTAAGGGTCGATAATTCCGATCAGCCTAATTCGCGCTGGTACAGTGGTTCAGGCATTTATCGCAATGTATGGCTTACTACAGTTAATAAAACTTATTTTACACAATGGGGCACTTTTATTACCACCCCGCAAATATCCGGCAGATCAGCAACGGTACATGTTAGCACCACCATTATGCCCGATGAAAATAACCTCACCCTAAAAATCACTATCCGCAACCAAAATGGGAAAACCGTAGCCGAAAGCCTTTCGCCTGTTAAAAACGCTGATGATACAACCATTACTTTCGCATCTCAAAACCTGGAGATCAGCAACCCTGTATCATGGTCGCCAAATCGCCCTTACCTGTATAAAGTTTCCCTGCAAATATTACATAAGGATAAGATATTAGATAATTATTCAATAAATACCGGCATACGTTCTTTTGTATTCGATGCTAAAAAGGGTTTTTTCCTAAACGGTATCCACACCAAAATAAAAGGCGTATGCCTGCACCACGACCTTGGCGCTTTGGGCGCGGCTATAAATACACGGGCCATTCAAAGGCAATTGCAATTACTGAAGGATATGGGCTGCAATGCCATCCGCACATCGCACAACCCACCCGCGCCCGAATTTTTGGATTTGTGCGATAGGATGGGGTTTTTAGTATTGGACGAATCCTTTGATATGTGGGCGAAAAAGAAAAGCAAACATGATTACCACGAGGACTGGAATAAATGGCATGTACAGGATTTAACAGACCAAATCCTCCGCGACCGCAATCACCCTTCGGTTTTTATGTGGAGCATAGGCAACGAAATTCGCGAACAGTTTGATACCAGCGGCATAACCATTGCCCGCGAGCTGGTGCATATTGTAAAAAATATTGATAATACCCGGCCGGTTACCTCAGCTTTGAGTGAAGCCGACCCTCACAAAAATTATATTTATCAGTCGGGTGCTTTGGATGTGGTTGGATTAAATTATCACACGGAAAAATATGCTGATTTCCCTGGAAATTATCCCGGTCAAAAGTTTATAGCCACCGAAACCACATCAGCACTGGAAACACGGGGATATTACCAGCAACCCTCGGACACTACCCAACATTGGCCGCAAAGCTCCAAAAGCCCCTTCACGCAAGGTAATAAGGAATTTGCCGCGCCGGCGTATGATAATGTAGCGGCCTATTGGGGCGCAACCCACGAGGAAACATGGAAGATCATTAAAAAATATGATTTTTTATCAGGACTGTTCGTGTGGACAGGTTTCGATTACATAGGCGAGCCAAGCCCTTATCCATGGCCGGCGCGGAGTTCCTATTTTGGAATTATCGACCTTGCGGGCTTCCCCAAAGATGTTTATTACATGTACCAAAGCGAATGGACAAACAAACCTGTATTACATTTATTGCCGCACTGGAATTGGAAACCGGGGCAAATGATAAACGTTTGGGCCTACTACAGCCAGGCCGATGAAGTGGAATTGTACCTCAATTGCAAATCATTAGGTATAAGAAGAAAGACGGGCGACGACCTGCACGTATCATGGCCTGTTAAATTCGAGCCGGGTACCCTAAAGGCCATATCCCGCAAAAACGGTAAAATAGTTTTGGTAAAAGAGATCCATACAGCAGGTCTTCCTGCTAAAATCTCCTTATTAGCTGACAGGCAAATTATTAATGCTGATGGCAAAGACCTGTCCTTTATAAAAGTTTCAATTTTAGATAAGGATGGCAACATAGTACCGAATGCTGATAATATGGTAAATTTTAGCATAACCGGCCCTGCCAGAATTGCTGGGGTTGATAATGGCTCACAAGCAAGCATGGAGCCTTTTAAGACAAATCATCGCCAAGCATTCCACGGTTTATGCCTCGCTATTGTACAATCAAACGGTAAGCCGGGTAAAATTACGATAACAGCCGCCTCATCCGGCTTAAAAACAGCCACTGTATCCTTGCTTGCCAACCAATAAACCATCTTTTGTATCCAGGAAGATAATATCTCATAATATCAGGAAAAAATCTTACAGTAAATTATGTAGCGCAGTCGATAGATTTGTTTACTAAAGTTAATATAAACCTGGTTTTGAACCTGACACGCTTAGTGTAACAAGAACTAATGACTACACGGTTGCCCGTTATTGATGTTTCCATTATAATATTGTACCTGCTTGCAATGTTAGTGGTAGGCTTTTATTTTTCGCGCCGTAACAAAAATGCCGTGCAGTTTACCAGCGCCGGCGGCAAAATACCGGGCTGGGCAATAGGTATTTCAATTTATGCCACTTTTTTAAGCAGCAATACATTTTTAGGTGTACCCGGTAAAACTTTCGGCTCCAATTGGAGCATATATGTATTCAGCCTTTCAATGCCGCTGGCTGCTTGGGTTGCCACCAAATATTTTGTACCATTTTACCGTAACACTGGCGAAATATCGGCCTACACCCATTTCGAAAAACGCTTTGGCCCCTGGGCGCGTACTTACGCGGTTGTTTGCTTCCTGCTCACACAAATTGCCCGTATGGGCTCTATTTTTTTTGGTATTGCGTTGGCCCTGCAGGCTCTTACCGGGTTCGATATGAAAACCATTATGCTGGTAATGGGCATTTGCATTGTTATCTACACGGTGCTGGGTGGTATCGAGGCCGTTATATGGACTGAGGTGGTGCAAGCCGTAATTAAAACATTCGGAGCTTTGCTTATACTATATCTTATCGTTGTCAATATGCCCGGCGGTATCAGCCAAATCATACATATCGGGCAGGCCGGCCATAAATTCAGCCTCGGCAGCTTTCAGCCGGGCTTTTCGCAGCCTACATTTTGGGTGATATTATTGTACGGATTTTTCATTAATCTCAATAATTTTGGCGTCGACCAAAACTATGTACAACGTTACCATGCCGCAAAGTCCGAAGCCGCAGCAAAAAGATCGGTGTGGATATGCGTGGCCATGTACGTCCCGGCCTCATTATTATTTTGTATTATAGGATCTTGCCTGTACTCATATTACGCTGTTCACCCGGCTCTAATTGATATGGTAAAACACCAGGCAGCTATTGAGCATGTTGGGGCCGGTGCGTCGGCAAGCCAGGTAAGCCATGCCGTTGCCGCATTAAAACCCGGTGACTATGGCGATAAGGCAATGCCCAATTTTATAGTAAATAAAATTCCGGCCGGTCTCTCCGGCCTTATTATTTCGGCGCTGCTTTCAGCGGCAATGAGTACCATTAGCTCGGGGATGAACTCGTCGGCGACGGTATTTTCTGTCGATATTTATCATCGGTACATTAAACCTTCAGTTAATGAAAAACAAAAACTAAGGTTATTACATCTGGCAACAGTAATATTTGGCCTCGCCGGCATTGCGGCAGGCGTTGCCATGATAGGGGTAAACAGTATCCTCGATACCTGGTGGCAGTTGTCGGGTATATTTGCAGGTGGTATGCTGGGCTTGTTTTTAATGGCCCTCATAAGTAAACGCACACGGAACCATGAAGCGATAATTGCCTCATGTATAGGTGTTTTAATTATTTTATGGATGACTTTCCCCAACATCATACCCACTGAATATCAATCATTACGAAGCACGTTAAACGTTAACATGATCATTGTTATCGGCACATTATCAATTTTGTTAACCGGCATTTTTTTAACCCGCATCAGGAGAATATATAAAGGCGGAATGGTTGTTTAACAAAAATAATATTACAGATCAATAATTATACAAAAAATGCAAAGTTCTAAAAAAGGTTTTATCCCCGTAATGCTAACCCCGTTTAAAAATAATGGCAACATTGATTATGATATATTAACACAACTTACAGAGATGTATTTGAAAGCCGGTGCGGTTGGATTATTTGCAAATTGCCTCTCCAGCGAGATGTATGAATTGGACGATAATGAGAAATTGCAGGCCATAAAACATATCATAAACGTTGCGAATGGAGCAGTACCGGTAGTTGCGACCGGCACCTTTGGCGGCCCTGTAAACAAGCAGGCTGACTTTGTAAAAAAAGTAAATGATACGGGTACCAACGCCGTAATACTTATTACCAGTTTATTGGCTGATGAACAAGAACCTGATATTGTGTTCAATGATCGGTTATTTGAATTGTTTGAACTAACCGGTGATATTCCGTTAGGTTTTTATGAATGCCCTGTGCCCTATAAAAGGTTACTTTCCGCAGAGCAGTTGGTTCAATTTGCAGCTACAGGAAGAATTGTATATCATAAAGATACCTGCCTGGATATTAATAGCATATGTGAGAAGCTAAAAGCTAACGATGTAAACCCAAACTTTGGCTTGTATGATGCCTATATGGGCCATGCGGTTGAATCATTAAAAGCCGGATCGGCGGGCCTGTCATGCATCCAGGGTAATTTTTTCCCGGAACTTATCGTATGGCTTTGCGATAATTACAGCAACACAGCACTAACAGAAGAAGTGAATAGTGTGCAGCAATTTTTGATAGACAATATGGATGTAATGCACAATGTTTATCCTATTATAGCAAAATATTGGCTCCATAAACGCGGATTAAATATCTCAACCACTACCCGTCGAAAAGTTGGTGTGTTCTCAGCTTCAACCAAAAAAGGCATAGAGAGTTTGTATGGAAATTATACCAATTTAAAGAATAGCCTTGGTATTGTTAATTGCTGATAACTTGCGGATTTCCCTTTAAATAACGCCGTTTATACTCAAGCGGCGTCATATTGGTTACCTTTTTAAAGTGCCGGTAAAAGTTTGATATGTTGTTAAACCCGCACTCAAAACAAAGTACCTCGGTTGGTAATTTATCCTCAATTAAAAAGCGGCAAGCGTGGCTTATTCGTATCTCGGTTAAAAAATCCGAAAACGTTTTCTTGGTCATTAGCTTAAAATACCTGCAAAATGATGTAACGCTCAGGTTGCCTATCGCCGCTATCTCCTGCAAGGTAATTTCCTTTTTATAATTGGCCAAAGTATAAGAACAAACCTTATTCAGGCGTATGGTGTCAGATTCGTTTGATTGGTGGAACTCATTGTGCGACAATGCTATACTGTCAAAATTTTCATTTTCCGCAAGTATTTTTAATATCGATAACAATACAATTATACGATCGAGGTTAGTAGCATTTACGGCTGAGTGCATCAGCTTTGCCAGCTCGGCTTTGGCCGGCCCTTTAACAACTATACCGCTTTTGGCCCTTTCAAAAAGCTTGTTCAGTAAATAAGCTTCAGGCAGGTTCAGTAAATATTTACCCAGGCAATCCGGCAAAAAGTGGATCACGATAACTTCTACATTCAGGCCAGAGTCGGGTTGAAAATATTCCTCTTTACAGCGCCAGCAGTGGGGCAGCTTTTCGCCCAAAAGTAATATTTCGCCGGAAGAAAAATTGCTGATGTTATCGCCAATAAATCTAACACCTTCGCCCTTTATTACATAATGCAGCTCCAGTTCAGGATGATAGTGCCATATACCCCTGAAGGTGGGAAGGATATCATGCCGTATGCTGAACGAATTTTGCGGCTGTACAGGTACTCTAAGAAAATGCGGTTTCATTTTGCACTCGGTTCTTTAAATAAAACGGGTTAAATAATTGGTTTCGTGTAAATGTACGTAAGATAATATTATATAAAAATAGAGAATTTAATGCTATAGCTTAAAGCTCACAAAAAAGTTACGTTCAAACACCTGCGAAATAAGTATACAATAATTGTTATGATAAGATTATACAATAAGTTGATAAATACGGGTAATAATGGGGGGTATTAATCCGTGATATTTGTTCATGCAGTATGTTATTTAATACATTAACAGCAACTGTTATATATAAACCAAATACTAACTATAAGTTTTTTTGATTAAGTTTTTAATGTAATAATTAAAAAACTGATCACTGTACAAACAACCGCATTTGTGGTAATATTTTATAAATTTTAATAGAAAATGAAGAGGTTCCTTTCAACAATTTTAGTAGCTGCAATGTGTATAGGTTATGCCTCGGCGCAAAAAGCTGCTTCTTCAACAGAGCAGGATAATTACACCCAGGTTATTACCCAGCGTGCCCAAAAAATTGTAGCTGTGCTGGGTATTAATGATTCAGCCAAATTTAAACGCGTACAAAATATTATCATAAACCAATACCGCACTTTAAGCGCTATACATGACTCACGCAATGCGCAGGTTAAAGATATTAAAGCACAGGCAGGCGATGATAAAACCAAAGCCAATGCCGAAGTAGCCGTTATTGATACTAATGTTGATAAACAATTAAACCAGTTACATAGCAAATACCTGTCGCAATTAGGTACTGAATTAACACCCACGCAAATTGACCAGGTTAAAGATGCCATGACCTATAAGGTACTGCCCTTAACTTACAACGCCTATCTTGATGAATTGCCAAACTTAACCGAAGTGCAAAAAACGCAGATAAAAGCATGGCTAACCGAGGCACGCGAACACGCTATTGATGCGGAATCATCTGAAAAGAAACATGCCTGGTTTGGTAAGTACAAAGGGCGTATAAATAATTATTTGTCGGCCCAAGGCTATGACATGAAAAAAGCCGGCGAAGAATGGCAAAAACGTATAAAAGAAAAACAACAGGAGCAAAAGGGATAATGATTATGCGGGCGAGGCATTAATCCCATATTAGGAAGAATTGATTAACCAATCATATTATATAACCAAATACCTAAATAACCTAACTTAATTTTTTTATGACAAAAATTTACCTCTTACTTTTCACCTTGCTGTTGCTTGGCAATGTGGTAAAGGCCCAGAACAGGACCATAACAGGTACTGTTACTGATGAAAAAAAACAGCCTCTGCCCGGCGTAACCATCCAGGTTAAGGGTGGAACGGAAGGCGTTGCAACCGACATGAACGGAAAGTTCTCCATTAAAGCAACAAATTTACAAACAGTAGTTATAGGCGCCAGGTTTGTAGGGTATAACTATCAGGAGAAAGCCTTAAGAATTGGCGAAATGAATGCTGATTTTCAATTAGTACCGGCCGCCAATAATTTGGATGAGGTTGTGGTGGTGGGTTATGGTGTGCAAAAGAAAGCAACGCTAACAGGTTCTGTAGCCTCAATAAATCCTAAGGATGTTCAGGACATACCTGGCTTAAATTTTTTGCAGACTTTAAGGGGGCAAACCGTTAACCTCAGTATTAGTGGTGATAACCGCCCTGGTCAAGCTACTGGTGCTGTTACTATCCGTAATCCGGTCTCGTTTTCACTTGCTCCAACCCCAATATTTATCATTGACGACCAGTTTCGCACTCAATCTGACTTCGACTTGCTTGATGCAAGCGAAATTGAAAGTATTTCTGTATTGAAAGATGCAGAGGCAGCTGTTTATGGTGTATCAGGTGGCTCTGGCGCAATTTTAGTGCGTACCAAAAAAGGCAGGGCAGGCGCGCCAAAAATTAGTTTCAGTACCCAGTTTGGCACCGCAAACGCTGTTAAATTACCTCAATATCTTTCAGGGATACAAATGGCACAGTGGAGCAATGCTTATACACAATTGGGTGTAATGGCACCACAGGGCTCACCGACAGGTGATACGATAAATGCTGATGGTTATGTAAACGGTGACGTGCTTCATCCAATCTCTTCTTGGTACACCCCTGACGAATTGGCTTATATAGCTAACCCGGCTAACAATACCAATTGGCTTAAGCAATATTTTCATGCTGCTGATGTTGAACACGAAAACCTTACCATACAAGGTGGTTCAGAAAAAGCAACTTATTTTATAGCAGGCGACTATACAAACCAAAACTCAAACTTCTCAGGCCTCCAAAACTACAAATGGGGTTTGCGGGCAAATGTTGAAACAAAACCTGCGAAAGGTTTAACTGTTGGCCTTAATATTGATTTCAATTACTCGTTCGATAAGGAATTCTGGATGAAATATTCCGGGGAAAGCCTCAATAATGACGTTATTTTTCTTGGTGAACACCTGCCATGGTTACCCTATTTTATAAATGGCTACCCCGTTAACTGGACAAAATACCAAAGCGGTACTACCAATCAGGATAACATCAACTTCCCGCTTTTTCAAAATTCCGACAATTTTGAGCAGCATCCTGATTATATAACAAACTTTTTGGCACATGCTGATTACGAAATTCCATGGGTGAAAGGTTTGTCGGTTGGTATGTCATTTAATAACAACATAAATTCTTCGTTCCCAACACAGTATGGCACAGCATTTACCTATTATTTATACTCTGGCCTAGGTCAGCATAACCATATTCCGGGCGGTACACAGGGTCCATCATCGTCAATTTCCAATGGTAATGATATAACGTTTAACCCTGATCTCCAAAAATCATATCAGATCGATACGAAGATAAATTATCAGCATAGTTTTGGTAAAAATAATATTAGCGCGATAGCATTATATGAGCAAAGAGGAGCTAACGGTGATGGTGTAAACACTAGCGTGCAGAATCCCATCATAGGGGCATTGCCGAACTATAACTTTGCTACAGGTGATATGGCCGCAAATCAGGCTAACAGCCTTGTTTACGAATGGGCTGTTCAATCGTTTGTAGAACGTATCAATTATGATTATAATGGGACATATCTTGTTCAATTATCTGGCCGGCAGGACGGTACTACAGCTTTTGCACCGGGCAGAAGATGGGGTAATTTTGGCCAGGTATCATTAGGCTGGGTAATGTCTAACGAAAAATTCTTTAAAGATGCCTTGCCATGGGTGGATCAGTTTAAGATAAGGGCATCAGTTGGTTTATTGGGTGCTAATAATGTAAACCCATCTGCTTACGGATATTTTCAACAATATAATGTGAAAACCGGTAGCCCAACAGGCGGAGCCGTATTTAATGAAGGTGAGCGCGGGAATGGTATTGCGCCTACCGCGTTGCCAAACCCATATCTTACCTGGGACCATAAAATGGAAACGGATTATGGTGTAGATGCACAGTTCCTCAAAAGCCGTTTAAGCATAACAGGCGATTACTATTTTACACATGGTTATGACATGCTTGCTCAAACCTCAGCTGCTGTTCCGTTTACTGTTGGGAATGCTGCACCTACCGAAAACTATGCTTCAGCGAATAACTTTGGTACGGAACTTACCGTTACCTGGAGGGATCATATCAGCCAGGACTTTGGTTATAATATAACTGCCTTTTACGGTTGGAGTGATAATAAATATTTAAAATACCCCGTTCAACTGGGTGTCGTAGGTACTGTCCAGGACCGTACCGGCAAGTCAAGTGATGGCGGCGTATTTGGTTATGAAAGTTTAGGTATTATCAGGACGCAGGCTGAAGCCGACCAGATCATTGCTGAACGGGCTGCAGCTGCCGGTGGTTCGCAAAACGTTAAGATTTTTAATTTAACACCGGCACCTGGTATGCTAAACTATGCCGACCTTGATGGCAATGGTATAATTGAAAACAGTGATACTAAAGATGAAAAGTACCTTAGCAATAAATCAAGCAGCCACAATCAGGGCGGCTTTAACTTCGGGTTTTCTTATAAATCTTTAAGCCTTAATGTAACAACAGGGCTGTCATGGGGTGGGACACTTTCCATACCAAGCGCTGATTTTGGTTCATTTTATGCAAACCACGGTGGATTAGCTGAAAATAGATTAGCTATCTGGAACGAAGGTTACTGGACACCGCAAACGCCTAATGCCAAATTACCTGCGCCGTATTATTATGGCGAATGGGCTGTGCCAACTAATTTTTGGTTCATCAACAGCTTTAGCTGGGATATATCACAGGCTAATTTGTCTTATGCATTACCTGTAACATGGATAAAACATATAGGGCTTGCAAATGCACGTTTATTTGCACAATGTACCAACGTACTTAGCCTGATCAATCCATATCCTGAGCAGTATAGGGCAGCGAATTCACCTGCTAATACGTATCCTCAGCTTAGAACAATTACATTAGGTTTAAACGCAGGCTTTTAAAAATTAAGAAAATGAAGAAATTATATTATATAGCGTTAGCAGGTCTGTTCTCATCGGCGCTGCTAAATTCAAGTTGCAAAAAGGTACTTGATAAAGGTCCACTAAGCACGTATACATCATCGCTCCTCTTTAGTGACTCGGCAGTTACCGTACAATATCTTAACTCTATTTATTCGGTTAACCTGCCATCGTGGGCCAGTAATACAGGAAGCGCAGTAACTGCCGCGGGGCTTAGTAACCTTACAGAAGAAACAGCTTCAAGCAATACATTTACCCTTGGAACTGTCACTACGGAAACTGTTGGCGATATCGGTACATCTACTTCAAATACTAACACCTACGGTAAAATTCGTAATATAAACGATTTTATAGAAAACCTGGCCACTAGCCCAATAGCTGTTCCAACCAAAAACAGGTTTAAAGCACAAGCTTTATTCTGGAGGGCATTCAGGTATTTTGACCTGGCAAGGGTGTACGGCGGCGTACCGCTTGTGCTCAAAACGCTTCCGGTTATTGGCAATGCTGCAAAACTGGCTGATGCGTTACCACGCGCCACAACCACGCAAACTTTTAACCAGATAGTTGCCGACCTTGATACAGCAATAAAATACCTTCCGAATAACTGGCCGGCGGTTGACTATGGCCGCATCACCAAAGGAGCTGCGCAGGCATTCTTAGGTAGGGTATTATTGACCTGGGCAAGCCCCCAGTTTAACCCTAACAATGATATGAGCCGCTGGCAAGCTGCTTACCAGGCAAGTACAGATGCCGTTAATACACTTAGCACGAACGGCTATGGCCTCTATCCGAAATGGGATGTAACGATGTGGACTACAGAAGGGCCAAATGGTTCGGGAAATGCAATTTCCATGCCTCGTAATCCCGAAGCGGTAATGGTTACAGAATACAATACCTTTTCGGATGATAATGGGATGGACAATAACGGTTATACAGCCAGCGTCGAACCTAAATCAGTAGGTGGCAGCGGAAGCATGAACCCTACCTGGAATGAAGTTATTGCTTTTCCTATGCTTGATGGCAAAGTGCCTAACCTTACTGGCAGTACACCTAATTCTTCAACCAAATATCCTTGGAACCCACTGCATTTTTATAGCAATCGCGACCCTCGCTTCGGACAAACCATAGCATATAACGGTTGTATATGGCCATTACAAGGCAACTCAAATTTCAGGTTGTGGACATATTATTTTTATTCTGATACGGCAAGAAAATCAACTAAATCAACTGAATCCAACGGTACCACTTCTACAGGTTTTTACTGCCGTAAAGGTGTTGATCCCAATATTTCTCTTACCAATCTCCCTTATTCAGGCACAGATTGGCAAGAAATCAGGTATGCTGAAGTATTGCTAAATCAGGCCGAGGCAGCTGCTATGATAGGTAATTCGAACGTAGCCTATGATAACCTGATAGCTATACGTAAAAGAGCTGGCATTGAAGCCGGCGATGATAGCATGTATGGCCTTACTTCGGGCCTTGTCGGGAATGATCTTGCTATGGCTGTATTGTATGAAAGGCAAATAGAATTGGCTTATGAAGGTAAACGGTTTTGGGATTTGAGAAGATGGAAGCTTTTGGAAAGTGTTATGAACCAACAGGTTAAACAAAGAGAAGGCTTAACGATTATTTTGCAGCCTCTTCCTGGGTCAACAACTGGTAGCGGCACTGATTATATTCTGGGTACACGCGATGCCCTTGTTAATACCAATGGGCTTGATGCAGTGTATGATCAGTATTTTAACTATGCGCCTATTGTTATCAGCAATAGCAGCTCAACCTTGGGTGAGTTGAAATATCTTGATTCTGCCCCGATTAATTTCCAACCGGCAGATTACTTCTTCGGGTTTCCGCTTGGTGCATTACAAAGCGATCCGAACATACAACAAAACAATACCTGGGGTGGTCCTTTCGATCCTCTTCAATAGTAAAATATAAGGGATGGCCGTGGCCATCCCTTTGCTTAGAATAATTATACAGATACCATGAAAAAAAAGACAGGATTATTTTTATTAGCGGTGGCATTTTGTTTCGGCAACCATGCATTTGCACAATACCCGCAAGTACCTCAAAAAGTTAAGGCAGAAACTGATTCATTAATGAAGGCAGCCTATGCGCATTCAGATTCGGCTTGGAAAATAGCATTCCCTATTGTGCAAGCCGACCAAAGAAGGGGGAAAGTGTATGTGCCATGGGCAGCAAGGCCAACTGATCTGCCGCAGGCAAAAATACCTGCATTTCCCGGTGCCGAAGGTGGTGGTGAATATACTTTCGGTGGTCGTGGTGGTAAAGTTTATGTGGTAAAAAATTTAAATGATAGTGGGCCTGGAAGTTTACGCTGGGCTTGTGAGCAGGGTGGCGCACGTATTATTGTGTTTAATGTAGCCGGCATTATTCACCTAAAAACACCAATTATGGTAAGGGCACCTTACATTACTATCGAAGGGCAAACAGCCCCTGGTGATGGTGTTTGTGTAGCAGGTGAATCATTTTGGGTGAATACACATGATGTTATTATCCGCTATATGCGTTTCCGCAGGGGCGAAACCAATGTTGGCCGCCGTGACGATGCGTTAGGCGGCGACCCGGTAGGTAACATTATCGTCGACCATACCTCAACAAGCTGGGGCCTGGATGAAAACTTTTCAATGTATCGCCACATGTTCGATCCGCAGGATGGCGCAGTAGATGAAAAGCTGGGTACAGTTAATATCACCGTTCAAAACTGTATTTATTCCGAATCATTAGATTACTGGAACCACGCGTTCGGCAGCACAACAGGTGGTGAAAACAGCACACTCATGCGCAACATGTGGGCAGATAATACAGGCCGTAACCCTTCGGTTGGCTGGAACGGTGTATATAACTTTGTAAATAACGTAGTATTTAACTGGCACCACCGTTCAATGGACGGAGGCGATTATACAACTAACTATAACATCATAAACAATTACTTTAAACCGGGCCCGGTTACACCAAAGGATGAACCCGTAGGTCACCGGATACTTAAACCTGAATCGGGCCGCAGTAAACTGAAAGAAAAGCATTTTGGCCGTGTTTATGCCGTTGGAAATATTATGGAAGGATACCCCGAAGTAACCAAAGATCCATGGAACGGTGGTATACAGGTTGAAGATGTAGGCGGAAAAGAATTGCCCGATGCAGGTAAATACAAAGATTATATGAAATCGGATGTGCAGTTCCCAATGGCGCCGGTAACTATCATGTCGGCACAGGATGCTTATAAATTTGTGGTTAACAATGCGGGTGCTACCTTGCCTCATCGCGACGCAGTTGACATACGTATTGCCGAACAGGTGCGTACAGGCAAAATAGCTTATAAAGAAATGAAAACCGATACTGACTTCCAGTTCAAGATACGTAAGCTGCCAAAAGATTCATACAAATTGGGCATTATAACAGCTCCATGGCAGGTTGGCGGTTATCCTGTTTACAAAGGTACGCCTTATAAAGACAGCGATGACGATGGTATGCCTGATTCATGGGAACTGGCCCACGGTTTAAATCCGCACGATGCCAGCGATGCGAGCAAACCTGCAAAAAATGGCGGCGGCTATACCAATATCGAAGTTTACCTAAATACAGTAGCAACAAAAGGCGAGCACCCGATGCCGCCCTCGGGTAAATTAAATTAATAGCGGTATTTTTAACAATGAAATTTCATAATTGGAAAACAATTGGTTTATTGGTGTGGCTATTGATCGGGGGTATGTTAATTCATACTCCCGCCATGGCCCAAAAAGGAAAGAAGGAAGTAAATTCTCCGTTATCAGTAACTAAGGACGGCAAAGTAACCTACCATGCTGATAAGAACGGTGATCGTATACCCGATTTTTCCTATTGCGGTTATATGGCATCAGATCAGCCTATTCCAACCGTACCTGTAAAGGTAGTTGTACCGCTTAAAAAAGGCGATGCCACTTTGCGTATCCAGTCAGCAATAAATTATATAGCATCTTTACCTGCGGATGCTAATGGATTTCGTGGTGCCGTTTTGTTAGAAAAAGGCATTTACCAGGTTGATGGCAGTTTAAAAATAAATGCATCAGGCATTGTTCTCCGTGGTAGCGGTATGGGTACAGGTGGTACAATACTGCTCGGCGCGGGAACCGACCGTTCCACACTCATTCAAATAACCGGGAAAAACGACCGGGAAAAATCAAAAGAAATTAAAATTACAGATGCTTACGTACCTGTAAATGCCCTTACTTTCCACGTTGCCAATGCAGGCGAACTGAAGACAGGGGATATGGTTATTATTCATCGGCCAAGCACACAGGAATGGATAAATAAATTAGGCACCGACCATTTTGGCGGCGGCCTTACAGCGCTTGCCTGGAAACCCGGCGAACGTGATATTTATTGGGATAGGAAAGTAACTACTGTCGACGGTGATAAAATTACAATAGATGCCCCTATTACAACAGCTTTAGACAGCGCCTACGGTGGCGGAATGATAGCTAAATACGAATGGCCCGGCAGGATAAGCAATGTCGGTATAGAGAATATAAAGCTGCAATCCACCTATGATACCTCAAATCCAAAAGATGAGGCGCATCGCTGGATGGCTGTAACTATGGAAAATGTTTCTGATGCCTGGGTCCGTCAGGTAATATTTGAGCACTTTGCAGGTTCTGCAGTGTTTGTGGAAGAAACAGCTAACAGGGTAACTGTTGAGGACTGTAAATCACTTGCACCAATATCTGAAATTGGCGGCCAGCGCCGTAACACCTTTTGGACAACCGGCGGGCAAACACTTTTTCAGCGTCTGTATTCAGTAAACGGCATCCATGATTTTGTTACCGGCTACTGTACGCCGGGGCCAACGGCTTTTGTGCAATGCAGCGCGAAGGAAACCTTAGGCTACAGCGGTGGAATAGATAGCTGGGCATCGGGTGTATTGTTTGATATTGCCAATATTGATGGCAATGCCCTTAGTTTTATGAACAAGGGCCAGGATGAGCAGGGCGCCGGCTGGAACGTTGCCAACAGCGTATTCTGGAATTGCAGTGCCGCACATGTGGATTGCTATGCCCCGCCAACGGCTCAAAACTGGGCATTTGGTACCTGGGCGCAATTCGGCGGTGATGGCTACTGGAACTCATCCAACGAGATACTTTCACCGCGCAGTTTATATTATGCACAGTTGGCTCAACGCCTCAATAAAGATGTAAGCAAACAGGCTAATATATTGCGTATTGAAACCGAACCATCAAGCAGTCCCACACCTGCGGAAGCCGCTGCATTGCTTGATGATGCCCGCAAGCCCGCCACTACAATTGGCGACTGGGTAGACCAGGCACCTAAACGCAGCCCAATAAGCATCAACGCTTCAGGCGCAAAAAATATCGATCTTGTTGGCTATAAAGTTGCCGCCACGCCTGCTTTAGCGCCTAAAATGAGTGTAATGAATGGCTGGCTGGTACGCGGCAATACAATATTAGAGGGTAAACATTTCGAGGCTCCATGGTGGAATGGCACTGTTAAACCCGAGTATCTTGCAAAAACAGCGAAACCCGACATCACCCGCTGGGTACCCGGCAGAACAGGGACAGGGTTAACCGATAACCTTGACGATGTGGCCGCCTGGATGCAAAAAGATAATATAATTGTATTGGAACATAACTACGGTCTTTGGTATGAACGCCGCCGCGACGACCATGAACGTATCCGCCGCGCGGATGGTGATGTTTGGCCTCCATTTTATGAGCTTCCGTTCGCGCGCAGCGGAAAAGAACTAGCGTGGGACGGCTTAAGCAAATACGACCTCACCAAATACAATACCTGGTATTGGAACCGCCTTAAGCAGTTTGCTGATATTGCCGATGAAAGAGGCCTGGTGCTGTTCCATAATAACTTCTTCCAGCATAATATTATTGAAGCCGGGGCGCATTATGCCGATTTTCCGTGGCGTACGGCCAATAATATAAACAGCACCGGCTTTCCCGAACCTGTTAATTATGCGGGCGACAAACGCCAGTTTATGGCCGAACAATTTTATGATGTAACCCAACCAACGCGCCGCAAACTGTTAACTGCATACATCGACAAGTGCATGGATAACTTCGAAAACAACACGGGCGTTATCCAATCCATAAGTGCGGAATTTACAGGCCCGTTGCACTTTATGCAGTTTTGGGTTGAAACTGTAAAGCAATGGGAAGCAACACATAAAAAGAAAGAGATCATCTGCCTTGGTGCAACGAAGGATGTACAGGATGCTATTTTAGCCGACCCTACAAAAGCTTCGGTGATAAATGCCATCGATATAAGGTATTGGTATTACGAAGGCAACGGCAAATTATATGCCCCGGCAGGTGGTCAAAGCCTGGCCCCGCGTCAACAGCAGCGCGTTTACAAACCAAAAGCGCCAACTTTTGATGATGTGTACCGTTCTGTGCATGAATACAAGGTAAAATATCCGGCTAAAGCCGTATTGTATTCTGCCGATGGCTATGAGCATTTTGGTTGGGCGGTGTTTATTGCCGGCGGTTCGTTGCCTGCATTGCCGCAAACTACCGATAAGCAATTTTTAACCGCTGCCACAACTATGCAGCCTGTAAGCCTTCCCGGCGATCCAAAGGATGCGTGGGCATTGGGCAATGCTGCTAAGGGCTATATTGTTTACAGCAATTCGGGCGATATTCATATTGATTTGTCTGCAAATGCCAACTATAAAGCCAAATGGCTTAACCCTAAAACCGGTGAGGTATTGCCCGGAGAAGAGCAGGTTAAAGGCGATAATAGTGTTGAAATTAAAGGTACATCAACAGGCGAGGCTATTTTATGGCTGGTACGTATCTAACTAATTATGCTGAAAAGAATTATTCTGATAGGTATTATCCCCTGTTTGCTTTTTTCATTCAAAAGCGATAACGCTAACGTATTGCCCCCGCTAAAAGTATCAGCAAACCATCGCTTCTTTACCGCAGGCAATAAGCCATTTTTTTGGCTGGGCGATACCGGCTGGCTGCTTTTCTCAAAGCTAAAGCGCGAAGATGCCGAAAAGTACCTCGATACCCGCAGCAAACAGGGCTTTAACGTGATACAGGTAATGGTAGTACACAGTACTTCTGAAACAAACGCTTATGGCGATTCAGCGCTCGTTAATAAAAACATCGTCATACCAGCTATAGAAACTGATAAATCGCTCAATAACTACTGGAATAATATCGATTGGGTAATAAATAAAGCTGCCGAAAGAGGCCTTTACGTTGCGCTTGTGCCTGTTTGGGGTTCGGTGGTAAAGGGTGCGCACATCAACCAGCAGCAAGCTAAAACTTACGCCACTTTTTTGGCGAACAGGTATAGGTCATATCCCAATATCATATGGATGAACGGCGGCGATATTGCAGGTACTGATTCCATGAAGGTTTGGAATACTATTGGCAACACGTTGCATTCTTTAGATCCTGTTCATTTAATTACCTATCATCCCCGCGGGCGCACACAATCATCAACATGGTTTCATAACCAGGGATGGTTAAGCTTTAACACATTCCAGTCGGGCCATCGTAATTACAGCCAAGACACTTCAAAAAACGACCTGCATTTCGGCGAGGACAACTGGCGTTATGTCCAGGTTGATTATAATAAACAACCTGCAAAGCCAACCCTCGATGCCGAACCATCATACGAAAAAATACCCTATGGCCTCCACGATATTAAACTGCCTCGCTGGACAGATGCAGATGTAAGGCGATATGGCTATTGGTCGGTTTTTGCCGGGGCCTGTGGTTATACCTATGGCAATAACGATGTAATGCAAATGCACATGCCATCGGATAAAGGCAGCGCTTACGGCTCGAAGGATTACTGGTATCAATCCATAAACGATCCCGGCGCGCAGCAGATGGTCTACCTTAAAAAACTGATGCTTTCAAGGCCTTATTTAGAGCGTGTTCCTGACCAGTCGTTGATCGCAGGTCAACAGGGCGAAAAATACAACAGGTTATTGGCTACCCGCGGTAAAAACTACGCGTTTATTTATACATATACAGGTCGCGATATGCAGATAAATACCGGAGAATTGCCCGGTACAAAGGTCAAAGCAACGTGGTACAACCCGCGTAACGGTAATATTACAGCTATCGGTACTTTTAATAAAGCAAAGATCATGAAATTTGATCCTCCCGGCGAGCCGGCGAATGGAAATGATTGGGTATTGATGCTTGATGCAATATAACCATATTAAACAGTGATGGCGGGATTAAAAAAAATATGCGTTCTTGTTTTTATCAGCCTTGTTTTGCTTTCGTGCAGGGCACAGAAAAACGTATATCTTTTTACTTCGTTCAATGAGCCCGCAAGCGCTGGTTTAAGGTTATTATACAGTCATGACGCCTATCACTGGACAGATCTGAACCATATTTTCCTGAAACCAGAGATCGGCGAAGCCAAAATAATGCGCGACCCATCCATACAGCAAGGCCCTGATGGCACTTACCATTTGGTTTATACCACCGCCTGGAAAAACGATAAAGGTATCGGCTATGCCGAATCAAAGGATTTGATACATTGGTCACCTGAGCAACATATTGAGCTAATGGCCGATGAACCCACGGCAGTAAATGCCTGGGCACCGGAATTATTCTATGATGATATAGCTAAGGATTTTATCATCACCTGGGCGTCCACAGTGCCATTCCGTTTTGCCAAAGGCGAAGAGGATGAGAATAATAATCACCGCTTATATTACACCGTCACCAAAGATTTTAAAACATTCACCCCCGCAAAACTATTCCTCGACCCTGGTTTCAGCGTTATCGACCCCGAGATAGTAAAGGTTGCGAAAGGAAAGTATGTACTGGTGATGAAGGATAACACCCGGCCCAACCGTAATATTTTAGTAGCCACAAGCGCCAACCCATTGGGGCCGTATACTAATTATTCCAAGCGTTTTACCGAAATGTATTCCGAGGGGCCAACCATGACAAAAGCAGGCAACAGCTGGCTCATTTATTATGATTCATATAGGTTGAAAAGATTCGGCTGTATGCGTACCATTGATTTTAAAACATTTACCAATATAAGCGATTCAGTGAGCGTGCCCATTGGGCATAAGCATGGCACTATATTTAAAGTCAGCGAAAAAACGCTCAAACAACTAAAACTGGCAGCATCAACAAATTGATCACGACATGTTCAGAATAAAAGTATTCATATTATTTATAGCGATGCAGGGGGGCTGGCTAATATCCGCCGCCCAGGATACCGTGCATTACTCGGGCAATACGGTAGTGGATGTGGACTATCATAACGGCAGGCTAAACCCGGTAGTTGGGGTTCACAGCATGGAAATATTCCGCGCTAACCGCGAGCACCCCGAACGGGCTGATGGCTTTGGCTTTACTTATAACCACCAACCAATGTTGGCCTACTGGAACAATACCTTTTATGTAGAATATTTAAGCGATAAAGTAGGTGAAAGCGTGCCGCCGGGCCAAACGTTATTAATAACATCAAAGGATGGAACGACCTGGTCAAAACCAACTGTTGTTTTCCCTCAATATAAAATACCTGATGGCACAACTAAGGAAGGCCATGCAGGTGTAGCAAAAAATCTGTATGCGGTAATGCACCAGCGTATGGGCTTTTACACAGCGAAATCAAAAAGGCTGCTGGTACTCGGCTTTTATGGTATTTGTTTGGATGCGCATGACGATCCTAACGATGGCAAAGGAATAGGCAGGGTAGTGCGCGAGATTTATCCCGATGGAAAATTTGGCCCTATCTATTTCATCCATTATAACCCAAAGTGGAACACAGGCAATACTTCGTACCCATTTTATAAAAGTAGTAAGGACAAAGGTTTTGTACAGGCTTGCGATGAGCTGATGGCAAATCCGCTGATGATGATGCAATGGGTTGAAGAAACCGATAGAAAAGACCCATTGATCCCGCTGCATAAGGATTATAAAGCATTCAATTTTTATCATTTGCCCGATGGCAGGGTAGTGGGCCTGTGGAAATATGCCCTAACCGCTATCAGCACCGATAACGGGAAAACCTGGCCCGCGAATGCCAGTCGTGCGCCACGTTTTGTAACCAGCAACGCGAAAATATGGGGGCAGCGCACATCTGATGGTAAATATGCCACGGTTTATAATCCATCCGAATTTCGCTGGCCGCTTGGCATATCGGTTAGTAATGATGGCTTGAATTATACTAACCTGTTACTGGTAAACGGTGAGATACCGCCCATGCGTTATGGCGGTAATTACAAATCATACGGCCCGCAATATACGCGTGGAGTAATCGAGGGCAACGGCACACCGCCCGATGGCAAATTGTGGGTAACTTATAGCATGAACAAAGAAGATATTTGGGTATCATCTATCCCGGTGCCTGTAACCGAAATAGCTTCAGCGCAAGCCGATGATGTTTTTGATACCATGCCCGCGGGTAAGGAACTGGAAAAATGGAATACTTATAGCTCGTTATGGGCGCCGGTTGGTATCAGTAAGGCACCTGATGGTTCGCGCACTTTGGCGCTTAAAGATTGGGATAGATACGAATACGCCAAAGCCGAGCGGATTGTCCCTGAATCGAAAAAATTGGTAGCGGACTTTACCATTATCCCCGCGCAAAATAATACAGGGATGATGGATATTGAAGTGCAAAATGCCGCCGGCGACGCGGCCCTGCGACTAACTTTCGATTCAACCGGGACATTCAGGGCAAAAACGGGCTATCGCTCAAAAAGCATTTTAAAATATGAAGCGAACAAACCATACCACATCAGCATAAAACTAAATACCGATACCCGTTTTTACACGGTGAATGTAAACGGTAAGGATGTGCTCAACGCTTTGTTTTTCGCGCCCGTACTTAACGTTAACCGCGTTGTGTTCCGCACAGGTGGTGTAAGGCGCTTTCCCAACGCTGATACGCCTACCGACCAGGATTATGACCTGTCAAAACCCGGTGAGCCGGTGCCTGTTGCCGCATTCTATATCAAGTCATTTAAAACATCAGTATACTAATGCCCCTAAAAAAATATATAGCCATTGTTTTATGCCTCGGCCTTTTGCTTTTTACATTTAAAAGCAGGGCCGAAGTGGTGTTACCTAAAATATTGGGCAACAACATGGTTTTACAGCGCGATAAACCGGTTGCCATTTGGGGGACTGCCGCCGTCGGCGAAACTGTTACGGTAAAGTTTAAAGGTCAAACCAAAAAAACTACACCCGGTGCATCAGGTAGATGGCAAGTAATGCTCGACCCAATGCAAGCCTCGGCTACGCCGCACACCCTTGAAATTATTGGCAATAATACCATTAAGCTTGAAAATATATTGGTAGGGGAAGTGTGGCTTTGCTCGGGCCAGTCGAACATGTCGTACGAAATGCGCAAGAATAGCAAAGTGCGCAGGCCCGATACTACTACCGTAAATACACCGATAGATGAATTGAACAGGGCGCACAATCCGCAGATACGGATATTTTTAACCACCCAAAAAAACCTGCAAAAGCCCGATTCAACACATTCAGGCTGGAACATTGCAGAGGGCACCGCTTTACGCGATTTTTCGGCTGTAGGATATTTCTTCGCCAAAAATTTAAATCATGATTTAAAAGTTCCGGTAGGTATTATCTGCTCTGCTATCAGCGGTAGCCGCATTGAACCCTGGATGCCTCGGGAAGCTTTCGATGCGATACCCTATTTCAAACAAAATAATATTAAAATAGATGGTGACCCTGGAAAATTGTATATACACATGATAGCACCAGTGGCACCCTATACTTTAAAGGGCTTTTTATGGTACCAGGGCGAAAGCGCCGCCTACCTGGGCGAAACCATTTCCTATACCTATAAAATGGAGGCGCTTATTAATTGGTGGCGTAATTTATGGGGTGATAAAAATCTACCATTTTATTATGTACAGATAGCCCCATTTTATTATTCGAGGGAGAAGGGGCAGGTGCCTTTTACCATTTATACCGAGCCCGAATTGCGCGAAGCCCAAACCCTGGCGCTGAAGATACCGCATACAGGTATGATAGTCACTACCGATTTGAATGATTCATTGACCAATATTCACCCCGCGTTTAAGTGGGAAGTAGGCCGCAGGCTGGAATTACAGGCACTGGCTAATACCTACGGCAAAAAGAACATAGTTTTTTCGGGGCCGATGTATAGCAGTATGCACATTGATGGTGATAAAGTAACGCTCGATTTTAAATATACCGGCGCGGGGCTTGAGAGCCACGACAGCAAACCGGTCAACTACTTTACCATTGCAGGTGCCGATGGCAAATTTGTAAAAGCCAATGCTATAATTAAAGGCGATAAAGTAATCGTTTCATCTCCCGAAGTATCAAAGCCGGTAGCCGTTCGTTTCGGGTGGACGGAAGTGGCCCAGCCTAATCTTTTTAACAAGAACGGCCTGCCCGCTGTGCCATTTCGTACATGTAATCCATTAAAATTTAATCCCACTACTAACTAATGAAAGCAGCCTGGTTAAAAATAAGCGTACTTTTTTTGCTGGTTATATCAGTCATAAATGGCTATGCCCAAAAAACGCAAGTGCGGTATTTATCGGGCACAGGCAGCGACCATACAGTTAACTGGCAATTTTACTGTACTGACGGTCATAATTCGGGCAAATGGACTACTATTCCCGTGCCTTCATGTTGGGAACTGCAAGGTTTTGGAAAATACAATTATGGGCTGGATAAGGATAGTCTGAAAGGTAAGGAGCAGGGCCTATACAAATACAATTTTAATGTACCCGCGGCCTGGCGAAGTAAAACGGTAAATATTGTGTTCGATGGTTCCATGACTGATACCAAAGTGAGCATAAACGGTGTGCAGGCCGGCGAAATTCACCAGGGGGCATTTTATAGGTTTAAGTATGATATAACCAAACTATTAAAGTATGGGCAATCCAATTTGCTGGAGGTAACGGTATCAAAATATTCTGCTAATGCATCGGTTAACGCGGCTGAACGAAAAGGTGACTTTTGGGTGTTCGGTGGTATTTTCAGGCCGGTGTACCTGGAAGCTTTCCCACAGCAGCATATCAGTCACGTAGCAGTTGAAGCCAAAGCCGATGGCAGTTTTAAAGCACAGCTTAAGCTTTCAATTATTAGTAGCACAGGCACTGTTACTGGCCAGTTTTATACTTTGAACGGGCAGAAAGCGGGCAATTTGTTTTCGGCACAAGTTAAACCGGGCGATACATCGATAATTATAAAAACACATTTAACTGGAGCAAAGTTATGGACGCCGGAGTTCCCGAACCTGTATAATGTGGTATTATCACTCAGCCAGGGCAATAAGGTTATCCATAGCGTTCAGCAGCGTTTTGGTTTCCGTACAGTTGAGTTGCGCTTGCACGATGGCATTTATGTAAACAATGTAAAGATAAAGTTCAAGGGTGTAAACCACCATTCATTCTGGCCCACTACCGGCAGGACAACCAGCAAAGCGCAAAGTATTGTTGATGTGGAGTTGATAAAGGATATGAACATGAACGCCGTGCGCATGTCGCACTATCCCCCCGATGAGCATTTTCTGGATGTGTGCGATTCATTGGGTTTGTTTGTATTGGATGAGTTGACCGGCTGGCACCATGCTTACGATACGCAGGTGGGTAGCAAACTGGCGAAGGAAATGATAAACCGGGATGAAGATCATCCATCAATAGTTATCTGGGACAATGGCAACGAAGGCGGTTTTAATTTCGATCTCGATCATTGGTTTGATGACCTCGACATACAAAAACGCCCACTCGTACACCCCTGGGCAATATTTAGGGGAACCAACACGCAGCATTATATTAATTATAATTACGGCACTAACACAGGTATAAATGGGCATGATGTTTTTTTTCCTACCGAGTTCCTTCATGGCATATATGATGGCGGCGCAGGCGCGGGGCTTGATGATTTTTGGGAACAAATGTGGCACACGTCAATATCAGCAGGCGGATTTATATGGGTTTTTGCCGATGAAGCGGTAGTGCGAACAGATAAGAACGGTTTGCTCGATTCAGACGGCGACCATGGCCCCGACGGTATCTTAGGCCCTTATCACGAAAAAGAGGGCAGCTATTATGCCATTAAAGAAATATGGTGCCCCGTACATTTTGAAAAAAGGGAAATTACCCCCGCATTTGATGGTAAGCTGCAACTGGAGAACAGGTATTTATACACCAATTTAAAGCAATGTACATTTACTTATAGGCTTGCAAAATTGGGCAATCCTTACCAAATGGAATCGCACGCCACGCAGGGCGGAACTATAGTTGCACCCAATGTAGCACCCGGCCAATACGGCGCCTTGCAATTGAACCTGCCGGCAAGCTGGAAAAATTACGATGTGTTGTATGTCACCGCCTTTGATCCGCATAAAAAAGAGTTGTTTACCTGGAGCTGGCCTATAAGTAGTCATAAGGTGATAACTAAAAGGATGATCGCCACAGCGGGTAGCAGCAAGCCTGAGATAAAAGAAACGGATTCATTATATAAAGTTAAAGCCAACGGGGTTGAATTAGAGATAAACCGCAATTCGGGGATACTGAAAAAGGTGTCTAATACGAAAGGCAACATCCCGTTTGTTAACGGGCCCTTTCTGGCTGATGGGCAGGATAAGGCGGGGTTTCAAAAGCTCACTTATCACTTCAATGCCGATACGTTGGTTATTGCAGCGGAGTTCGCCAAAAAAACTACCGAAGCGGAATTGCAATGGATGATCTATCCATCAGGCCTGGTTCGGCTGGATGTTAAATATTGGCCCGTTGGCGAAGAAGCCAATTTAATGGGCGTGAACTTTTCCTATCCTGAAAAAGATGTAAAAGGAGTGGATTATATGGGCGGCGGGCCTTACCGCGTTTGGAAAAACCGCATGAAAGGGACTACGCTGAATGTATGGCACAAAGCCTATAACAATACTATCACCGGCGAGGACAGTACCAAACTCATCTACCCTGAATTTAAAGGCTATTATTCTAATTTATATTGGATGAAATTGCAAACCACCACGCAACCAATAACTATTATTTGCGATAACCGCGATGTGTTTATGCGCCTGTTTACACCGCAATTTCCAAAACTTACTTATAATAACAATATAGCGCCTGCATTTCCATCCGGCGAGATTTCGTTTATGCACGGCATACCACCTATCGGCACCAAATCGCAGCAACCATCTCGGTTAGGGCCGTCGGGGCAACTGAACCAGTATTTCAATTACGATAAGCATATCGAAGACGCTTTATCGCTCACTTTATATTTCAATTTCTCGGGCAAATAAAATGAAGTTGAAAGGTTCACATATCGTCACCATACTAACGCTTTTGTTTTTTTTAAGTGTAGGAAATACAAGCATCGCAGCTGCTTCGGTAAGTGCCCTTAAGTGTGAAATGCTGACTGATCCCCAAGGTATTGGAACAACGCATCCCCGCCTGAGTTGGCAAATCGTTAGTGACGGGCGCAACATCCAACAAACGGCTTACCAGGTAATTGTTTCTTCATCGCCCCAAAAACTGAAGGAAAATAGTGGCGACCTGTGGGATTCACACAAAGTAAATTCCGATCAATCCATCATGGTGAATTATGCGGGAAAGAAATTGGAAAGCCGTACTAAATGCTATTGGAAAGTTAAAGTTTGGACAAACAAAGGAACAACCGAATGGAGCATGCCTGCTTTTTGGAGTGTCGGGTTGTTAAATGCAACAGACTGGCAAGCCAAATGGATAGGGTATGAGCATGGGTTTCCGTGGGATAGCGTTTCAAAGTTCTCGAGGTTATCAGCAAGGTATTATCGTAAACAATTTCAAAGTGAAAAACAGGTAAAAAGGGCAACTGTTTACATTGTCGGTTTAGGGCATTATGAGCTATACATCAACGGCAAAGCCATTGGAGACCAGGTATTGGCCGAAGCGCCTACCGATTACACACAATCGGTATTGTACAATACATTTGATGTTACTGCCGATGTGCAAAAGGGTACAAATGTTATCGGTACGGTGTTGGGCAATGGTCGTTTTTTTACCATGCGGCCAAAATATAAGCCTAAAAAGATCAAGGAATTTGGGTTCCCTAAAATGTTGCTACAGTTGGAAATTACATACACCGATGGCAGCAAAAAAACGATTATCAGCGACGATGGCTGGAAATTTACCGCCGATGGCCCCATCCGCACCAATAATGAATATGATGGCGAAGAATATGATGCCACCAAAGAATTAACAGGATGGAATAATACCGACTATGATGACAGCCATTGGCTTAAACCCGAATTGACTGCCCCGCCGGGTGGAAAGGTTGCGGCGCAGATGAACGAGCCAATAAAAATTGTGGCTACGGTAAACCCCATCGTCATAAAGCAATTAAAACCTGGCACCTGGATAATGGATATGGGCCAGAACATGGCGGGCTGGGTGCAAATGAAAGTTAAGGGTCAGCGCGGTGATAAAGTCACCCTGCGTTATGCAGAAACTTTACAGCCTAATGGCAGCCTTTATGTTGCTAACCTGCGCGATGCTAAGGTGACTGACATCTACACACTAAAGGGTGGCGGCGAAGAGATATGGCACCCTGTATTTGTGTTTCACGGGTTCAGGTACGTGGAAATAACAGGCTACCCGGGTACTCCATCTGTAAATGATTTTGAAGGACAGGTGGTTTCAGATGCCATGGCCAGTACGGGTACATTTGAAACATCGAACCCGCTTATCAACCAGATCTATAAAAACGCTTATTGGGGCATATTGAGCGATTACAAGGGAATGCCGGTAGACTGCCCCCAACGCAATGAACGCATGCCCTGGCTGGGCGACCGCGCAACCGGCTCATTAGGCGAAAGCTTTGTGTTTGATAACGAAAACCTTTACGCCAAATGGCTTGATGATATTGAACAATCACAAAAGCCTGATGGTTCTATACCCGATGTTGCTCCCGCTTACTGGAACTATTATAGCGATAACATGACCTGGCCGGGAACATACATTTTGGTTGCCGACATGCTGTATAATCAATTCGGAGATAAGGCACCGATAGAAAAGCATTATGCCTCCATGAAAAAATGGCTGGATTATATGCAGCAGCATTATGCCAAGAACGGGTTGATGGCCAAAGATAAATATGGCGATTGGTGCGTGCCGCCCGAGTCGCCGGAATTGATACATTCCCGGGACTCATCGCGCAATACCAACGGCGAATTGATAGCCACTGCCTACTATTATCATTTATTAGGTTTAATGGCGGATTTTGCCAAATTGCTGAATAAGCCTGCCGATGCAAGCCAGTTTTCGGCTTTAGCTGCAAAAGCCAAAAATGCGTTCAACCAAAAATTCTTCGATAAAAAAACTTACCGTTACGATAATAATACGGTAACAGCCAACCTGCTACCCTTGTATTTTGGGATGGTACCCGAAGCGGATAAAAAGGCAGTGTTCAGCAATATTGTAAATAAAATAACGATTGATGGCCACAGCCATATCAGCACAGGCGTTATCGGTACGCAATGGCTTATGCGCGGATTAACCGATTTTGGCCGGCCCGATATTGCCTATACCATTGCCTCGAACGATGATTACCCCAGTTGGGGGTATATGGTTAAACATGGTGCTACTACCATTTGGGAGCTATGGAACGGTGATACCGCCAACCCGGCCATGAACTCACGCAACCATATTATGCTGCTTGGCGATCTCATTACCTGGTTCTACCAAAACCTTGCAGGGATAAAGGCGGGCAGCCCTGGTTTTAAAACTATTACTATGAACCCCGCGGTAATAAATGGCCTCGAGAACGTAAATGCATCCTATCAAACACCCTATGGGCAGGTTAAAAGCGCGTGGACAAAACAGACAGAGCAGCTTAATTGGTCGGTAACCATTCCGGCAAATTCAAAGGCTGTTATTTACCTGCCGGGTTCAAACATGAGTAATATAACATGTGATGGTAAAAGCCTCGCATCAATAGAAGGCTTAAAATCCCTTCCTGGTGATAAAGCAGTTAAAATAGAGATAGGGTCGGGGGAATATCATTTTAAAATAAATAACTATGGTAAATAAACAGTTGATAAACAGGTATAAAAGCGGATTACTAATGATTTTTTGTTTGGGTTTTACATCGCCATTACTGGCGCAGCCTAAACAGTGGAGCAGTGGTATCATAACCAACGAGTTTATTTTTGAAAAGGCTCCATACCCTGAGTGCCACGCATCAACTATTGCCGAAACTAAGCACGGATTAGTTGCCGCATGGTTTGGCGGTACAAAGGAACGCAACCCCGATGTTTGTATTTGGGTGAGCCGCCTGGTAAATGGCAAATGGACAGAAGCCATAAACGTAGCCAATGGTATACAGAATGATAGCCTGCGCTACGCCTGCTGGAACCCCGTTTTGTATCAGGTACCTGGTGGCAACCTGCTGCTGTTTTACAAAATAGGGCCATCACCGGCAAAATGGAAAGGCTTTTTGAGGACTTCAGCAGATGGGGGCGTTACCTGGTCGGCGCAACAGGCATTGCCCGATGGTATTATAGGCGCGGTGAAAAATAAACCTGTGATGCTGGCTAGTGGTACCATCGTATCTCCGTCGGGTACGGAAAACGGAGGAGTACAAATTCATTTCGAGCTATCATCCGATAAAGGTAAAACCTGGAAAATAGCGGGCCTGCCTGAACAGGATAAAACTATCAAATCATTACAGCCAACTATCTTAATTCATAAAGACGGCAGCCTGCAGGCGCTATGCCGCAGCCAGAATAGGGCGATACTCGAAACATGGTCGAAAGATAACGGCAATACCTGGTCGCCGCTTGAAAAAACATCACTCCCAAATAATAATTCGGGTATTGATGGGGTGACATTAAAGGACGGCCGTCAGTTACTGGTTTACAACCATGTACTGCCGCCGGGTACCGCGGTGAAGGGAGTGCGTACTCCGTTGAATGTGGCCATTTCAAACGATGGCAAAATATGGTATGCGGCTTTGATACTGGAGGATTCACCCATCAGCCAATATTCTTATCCATCAGTAATACAAACGGCTGATGGCATGGTGCATATAGTTTACACCTGGCGCAGGCAACGCATAAGGCATGTAGTTATCGACCCTAAAAAATTAGTATTAAGAGAAATAAAAAACGGTGTTTGGCCTAAAGTAGATGGTTATACACCGCCGGTTGTAACAGGCGATGCAAAGGGCCTTTAATTATTAAAGTCATGAAAAGAGGCGGGTTATATATTTTAAGTTTTTTATTGTTGATGCCAATGCTGCTGTTGGCACAGGAGGATACCGACCATCAATACCGGAAATCTTTAAAAGAGGTACTTGATGAGATACAGGCGAGGTTCCATGTAAAGATAAAATACACCGCTGAACAGGTGAAGGATAAATATGTGAATTATGCCGACTGGCGCTTCAGGAATACCGTTGATGAAACGCTGGCGAATGTTTTGGCGCCGGTGGATATGAAGGTGAATAAAACCGGGTCGGCATCATACAAATTAAAAGGTTATGAATACAATGTGTGGTCGGTTGCGGATGGCTGGGCAAAACTGGATAGCATAGCCAAACTCTATCACGATAAGCAAGGCTTTGAACAGCGTAAAGCATTATTGCGCCCGGAACTGTATAAGGCTTTAGACCTTTCACCTCTGCCTGCGAAGCCTGACTCCAAGCCCATTATCACCGCAAAAAGAATATATAGCGGCTATTCTGTTGAAAATATAGCGATCGAAATATTGCCGGGCCTATACATAAACGGGTCACTTTATAAGCCTTTGCATATAAAAGGAAAAATTCCGGTTATGCTAAGCCCTGACGGGCATTGGGATAAACAACGTTACCGGGCCGATTGCCAGCTACGTTGCGCTACACTGGCTCGTATGGGCTGCATGGCTTATAGCTATGACTTGTTTGCCTGGGGCGAATCATTACTGCAATTTAAAGCCGAAAACCACCGCACCAGCATTGCACAGGTTGTACAAACGCTGGGCGCCATCCGCATTTTGGATTATGTGTTGAACCTGAAAGAAACAGATCCGGCAAGGGTGGGTATTAGCGGCGGCTCTGGCGGTGGAAGTCATACGGTATTGATGGCAGCTATTGATCCCCGGATAAAATTGAGCGCGCCTGTGGTTGCCGTGTCATCTTATTTTTATGGCGGCTGCCCTTGCGAAAGCGGTATGCCCATCCACATGTGCGACGGCGGAACCGATAATGTTGAGCTTGCTGCAATGGCTGCGCCAAATCCACAACTACTGATAACCGATGGCAAGGATTGGACGGCGCACATGCCCGAGCATGATTTTCCCTACCTGCAAAAAATATACGGCTACTATGGCAAAGCCAATTTGGTTGAAAATGTGCATCTGCCAAATGAAGGCCATGATTATGGCCCATCAAAACGTAACGCACTTTACAAATTCGTGGCTAAAAATTTCAGGCTCGATATACGCAAAATAGAGGATAAGAGTGGCAAAATTGATGAATCGGAAGTAACGATAGAAAAAGAGCCATTGATGTATGTTTTCGGCGATCACGGGCAATACCTACCTAAGAATGCCATAATGGGTTATGATAATTTATTGCGTGTTTTTGCTAACGCGCCACGGGAGAAAAAACCAGTTTACTAATTATGAAAAGAATAACAGCAAAGATATTAATCGCGATTTTTTGTTTAACAGTGATAGTGCTTTTACCGCGCGAATCAAATGCGCAGGTAGGTAAATACAAAGTCGCGGTGGTAGACCTGATGATATTGAAACGCCAGAAATTGGGCGCCTTCGCGCTGGCAAAAACCTTAAATGCTGATGGGCTGGAAGTAGATATGGGCGGCCTTGGCGATAGAGAAACTTTTGATAATAAATTGGCCATCGATTCGGTTAGGGCACAATTCCTGGCCAAATCAAAAGAGCTGAATATAGACATTTGTTCTTTAGGCATGACCGGCTTTTTCGCACAGTCATTTGCGAAACGCCCCACCGCCGTTAAGGCCGTGGCTGATTGCATCAATACCGCCAAACAAATGGATGTTAAAACCGTATTCCTGCCCCTTGGGGTACAGGGCGACCTAACGAAAAACCCCGAGCTGCGCCCCGCGATAGTAGAACGCTTAAAAGAAGCAGGAAAAATAGCCGAATTAGCAGGCGTAACAATCGGGTTAGAAACATCCCTAAGTGCAAAAGATGAGTTGAAGCTATTAAAAGATATAGGTTCACCGGCGGTTAAAAGCTATTTCAACTTTGCCAACGCGGTGAAAAACGGCAGGGACATTAGTGACGAATTGAAAACGCTCGGCAAAAAGAATATCGTAATGATCCATTGCACCGATGAGGATGGCTTTTGGTTGCAGAACGATACCAAAATCGACCTGAAAAAAATAAAAGCCACACTGGATAACATGGGATGGAGCGGCTGGCTGGTAATAGAGCGCTCACGCGATGCCAGCGACCCTAAGAACGTGAAAAAGAATTTCACTGCTAACGTTAGCTATGTAAAATCTATTTTTCAAAACTAATGAGGGCTGTTTGCATCATATATATTATTTGCGCGCTATGCCTTACAGGCATTCGCGGCTATGCTGCCGAGATTTGGGTAGCGCCAAATGGCAATGATGCAAACAACGGAACTAAAGATAGCCCTAAGTTAACCATCGCGGCAGCGTTGCGCCAGGCAAGGGAATTGCGCCGCTTGAATGATGCTTCGGTTGCAGGCGGTATACATGTTATTTTAGAAGAGGGTGAATACAGGCCTGATGAACCCTTATTTATCAGGCCGGAAGATTCGGGTACAGCAACATCGCCAACTATAATTGAAAATGCTGCAGGTGCGAGCCCGGTAATAAGCGGCGGGGTAAATATTATGGGGTGGAGAAGAGTGACATCGCCTATCCCCGGGGTACCCAAGGAAGCGCAGGGTAAAGTTTGGGAAGCCATGATCCCGCAGGTTAAAGGCAATGATTTATTATTCAGGCAATTATCGGTGAATGGTATAAAAGCTACCCGCGCCAGGGAAAGTGACAGCGATGAAGGTATAGGCAGGATATTAGCTATAGATAGACAAAAGCAAATAATATGGGTGCCCGTTCCTAAAACAGGTTTGCCAAAAACCGCCGGGCAAATGGAAATGGTGATCCACCAAATGTGGGCCATCGCCAATCTGAGGATAAAGTCGATAGCCTTTGAAGGCAATAAAGCCGGGTTAAGTTTTTATCAGCCCGAAAGTAAAATAGAGTTTGAACACCCATGGCCGCCACCTGTAATAGATAAGGAACATAAAATGAATGGTAACTCAACTTTTTATCTCACCAATTCTATTGTTTTTTTAAACCAGCCGGGCGAATGGTTTGAGGATATGAAGGCAGGTAAGGTATATTATTGGCCGCGTAAAGGGGAAGACCTGCACACTGCTAAAGTTATTGTACCATCGCTTGAAAAATTGGTACAGGTAACCGGCACTATTGACCGGCCCGTTAGTTATGTTTTCTTCAAGGGGATAAAATTTGAATATACCACATGGCTTCGCCCATCTCAACAAGGCCATGTGACTTTGCAGGCAGGCATGTATTTGCTCGATGCGTATAAGCTGAAGATAAAAGGCACCCCCGAAAAAAGCGGGCTGGAAAACCAGGCATGGGTTGGGCGCCCACCCGCTGCTGTTGAGTTGAGTTATGTAAACCACACAGGACTTGAAGGTTGCACTTTCGCGCACTTAGCCTCGACGGGATTAGACTACATGTGGGGTACGCATGATGACGAGATAAAAGGGAATTTATTTGAAGATATTGGGGGAACGGGAATACTGGTTGGCGTGTTTTCAGATGAGGTTTTCGAGGCGCATTTAGCTTACAACCCGTCGGACAAAAGAGAAATATGCACCGATGAGCGCATTGAAAACAACCTGGTTACCAATGTCACCAATGAGGATTGGGGTTGCCTGGGTATTGGCGCGGGCTATGTAAAAGGGATAAAAATAATCCATAATGAGGTTAGTGATGTTTCTTATACCGGCATCAGTGTAGGCTGGGGATGGACGAAAGCCTCGAACGCTATGAGCGATAATCTTATTCGCGGCAATAAGATACACCATTATGCCCGTCATATGTACGACGTATCGGGAATTTATACCTTATCGGCTCAACCCAACACACTTATCGACAGCAATTATGTGGACAGCATTTACAAAGTATCCTACGCCCACGACCCGCAGCATTGGTTTTATTTATATACCGATGAGGGCTCATCCTACATTACTCTGAAAAATAATTGGTGCCCGTCGGAAAAATTCCTGAAGAATGCCAACGGGCCAGGCAATGTGTGGGAGAACAACGGGCCGCAGGTAAGCGATGCCGTAGAACTATCGGCAGGTTTGCAGGCGCCCTACAGATATTTGCTGAAAGGAATAAAGGTCAATACAACTCATCAACCTATAAACCATTGAGCATGATGAAAAGATACGTATTGATGTTGATAATATTTGCTACCGCGTTTTGTGCAAATGCCCAAACTGCTTCAAAGCAACCGGTAATAATTGAGCTTATTATTTCCAAAGGTGCAGCATTTAAGTATGCAGATTTTACCAATATAAAGGGTTACGGCATACAGGATATAAACCAATGGCATAACCGTGTTATTGTGTATGCTGAAACTACCCGCGCCAAAGCATTGGAAGCCCGCATAAGTAAAGATTTCCCGAAAGAAAAAATGGTGGTGTTTGCACACCCATTTTATAATTTCAATAGGAAGAATTGCAGTGATAAGGCTATAGCTCCAAAATGGGACAATATCATCATGTCCGCCAACTTAGTGGCCGATCCAAAAATGCAGCAGGAATATTTGAACTATCATGCTACCCAATTCAAAAATTGGCCTGAAGTATCACAAGGGTTTTGCAATGCCAACTTTCAGCAGTTGCTGGTATTCAAAACAGGCAGGCAATTGATATTGGTGATCAGCATCCCCAAAGGTGAAAGCCTGGATAAACTGAATCCGCTTACCACCAAAAACAATCCACGGGTGAACGACTGGAACAACATGATGAAAAAATATCAGGAAGGTATTGAAGGTACTAAAAAAGGTGAGGTATGGGTGGTTTTTAAGGATGTTGACCAAAGCAAATTACATTAATAGCTATGTTAAAATTAGGAATATTAGGATTAGGCGAAGGCCGCAGCACCATGTCAGCAGCATTGCAAAGCAGCAAATGTGAGTTGAAAATGGTGTGCGATAGGAGTATGGATGTATGCAAGCAGCGCGCTGAGGAATTTAATTTCCACAGTTATACAACCAATTACGATGATATGCTGAACGACCCGGAGATAGATGTAATAGCCATTTACACACCCGATCATCTGCATGCCGAACATATTAAACAAGCCTTGTTACACAACAAGCACGTAATTTGTACCAAACCATTTATTGACGACTTGTCGAAAGCGCAGGAGTTGCTGGACTTAGCAGAAAGCTCAGGTAAAAAAGTTTTTGTTGGCCAAAGCTCGCGTTTTTTCGAACCGGCGAAACGGCAGCGTAAGGATTTTGAAGTCGGGCTGATAGGTGAGTTGATGACGATGGAAAGCCATTACCATGCAGACCATCGCTGGTTTTTGGAGAAACCATGGGCGTTGGAGAACGCGTTCAAATGGTTGTATGGCGGGCTTAGTCACCCGGTTGATTTTATACGCTGGTATTTACCCGATGTGGAAGAAGTGATGGGTTACGGCATGATCAGCAGTAATGGTAAAACAGCCCGGCTGAAGAATGAAGATACTATGCACTTTATTTTTAAAGCTTCTGACGGTAAAGTTGCGCGGGTAAGCGGTGCTTATACCGGCTATACACAACCCACACAACGCGATAGCGGCATGAGCGTGATACTACGCTGTACCGAAGGCGCATCGCAGGCTGATTACCATGAATTGCGTTATGCAGTTACCGATAAGACCGGCGAAGAACGTATTGTTTATTGGGGCGATAAGACCTTGAAATATTATTTCAGGTTCGAGGGCCAAAGTCACCATGCCGGTGAATACCAAAACTACCTTGAATATTTTGCCGATTGCCTTGAGAAGGGGCAAACTGCATATCCTGATATTAAAGAAGGCATTGGGACCGTGGCTTTATTACAGGCAATGGACAGGTCGTTGAAAACGGGCGCACCTGTAAAAGTTGCCGCTATACTAACCGAATATCATTTATCACCTGAATTATTAAGCGTATGACATTGGCTATGGGCGGCTTATCGACTAATTTAACTACACTTGATTATGCCATTGTAGCGGCATATGTTGTGGTGCTGGTTATTATTGGCCTGCGCGCCAGTTTCGCCAATAAAAAGAAGTCGGATGAAACGCTTTTTCTCGCCAACAGATCGTTAGGATGGGCGAGTATCGGGTTTAATATGTGGGGCACCAATGTGGGCCCATCCATGCTGCTGGCTTTTGCCAGTATTGGTTATAGCACCGGCATAGTTGCCGTGAATTTCGACTGGTATGCTTTTGTGTTCCTGATGCTCCTGGCGCTGGTATTCGCGCCGAAGTACCTGGCCACCAAAGTAAGCACTATGCCCGAGTTTATGGGCAAACGCTACGGCGATTCCACCCAAAATATACTGGCTTGGTATTCGCTTATCAAAATGCTCATTTCATGGCTCTCATTGGGGCTGTTCGCGGGCGGTTTTTTAGTGCGGCAGATATTGGGCATCCCCATGTGGGAATCGGTAATTGTACTGGTATCGTTCGCGGGGCTGTTCACGTTCGCTGGCGGGTTAAAAGCCATTGCTAAGGTCAATTTCTTCCAGATGATATTGCTTATCGCTGTTTCATTACTGCTCACTATTCTTGGCATATCAAAAGCAGGTGGTTTGTCGGCCGTAGTCCATAACACCCCGGCTGATTACTGGACGCTCATCCATCCCGCAAGCGATATAAAATATCCCTGGTACGCTATTCTATTGGGTTACCCGGTGTCAGCCATCGCGTTTTTTTGTACCGATCAGGCCATGGTACAATCTGTACTTGGCGCCAAGGATCTGGAGCAGGGGCAGTTGGGCGTTAATTTTATCGGCTGGTTAAAAATATTGTCGCTGCCGTTGTTCATCCTTACCGGGGTGCTGTGTTTCGTGCTTTACCCGGGTTTGAAAGACCCTGCCGAAGCTTACATGACCATGGTTACACACCTTTTCCCGCCGGGGTTGAACGGGCTGGTTATCGTGGTGCTGATAGCTGTTTTGGTGGGCACTATCGGCTCGTCGCTTAACTCGCTGAGTACGGTGTTTACTATGGATGTGTATGTGAAAAAATTCAATCCCGGGGCTACCAATAAGCAGATCATACGGATGGGCCGCATCTCGGTTATCGCGGGTTGCGTTTTTGCAATAGTTGTGGCACTGGCTATCGATAATATTAAAGGGTTGAACCTGTTCGATGTGTTTCAGTCCGTATTGGGCTTTATAGCGCCGCCGCTGGCCGTTGTATTTTTATTGACCGTTTACTGGCGCAGGACTACCCGCAAGGCCGTTAACGCTGTGTTATCCATTGGGTCGGCCATTAGTTTGGGTACGGGCGTGGTTTATTTGTGGATATTAACGCCTGATAAATACCATTTCTGGCCGCATTACCTGTTGCTTTCATTCTTCATTTTTATTTTCCTGGCGCTGATGGCGATAATTATTTCCCTTGCCGACCCCACGCCCGTAATGTATATTCACAATGAACAACAAGTAGATGCCAAGCCCACCAAACGCGTAAAGTTCGCCTGGATAGCATTGATCATTGTTATGGTATGCCTTTACATCCTGTTTAAATAGCACAACATTATGAACAAGACCACAACCCTCAACCTAAAAAAATATTTTATACTTACCTCGCTGTTTTGCTTTATGCTGATAAGCGAGGCGGCAAAAGCGCAAAAGGCATCGTGGATATGGTACCCCGGCGATTACGAGGTATGGCTGAGCAATAAAATGCAGAACCGCCGTACCGAGCGCGGTACATTCCTGCCGCCATTCTGGAAGCTGTACAGCCCTTATAACCTGATGAATTTTCATAAGGATTTTGAGCTAAATAAGCCCGAGGATGCAAAACTATATGTGGAAGGTCAGTACAACGTGAGTTTGGATGGTACCACCATCCGAGGTTATCCCACGGTTATCCATATCCCGGCAGGTAAGCATCGCATCAGCTTGAAGGTATATAACCAAGCTGATGTGCCGGCCATATTCGTGCAGGGGCCGCATTTGGTGTCTGATACTTCGTGGCTGCTTACTTTTGAGGATAAAGAATGGATAGACGCCACGGGTAAAACCTCGGATGTATCGGCAACTAAATACCGTAATGCCGAAAGCTGGAAATTTACTAACCCGGCTGTTTTGCCTTCAACCTATCACTTGCCGGTTGAAGAGCATAAAGCAGCTACTATCGAACATAAACCGCATTCGCTGTTTGTTGACTTTGGTAAAGAAACTTTTGGTTATATTAAATTACTGGGATTGAAAGGCAAAGGTAAGGTGGCATTCTATTTCGGCGAGTCGCGCGAGGAAGCTATCGATACCGGGCATTGCGAACTGGCGGATAAAGTAAACATCGACCAAAATGGCGGCGATTATACTTTTAAAGGTTCACGCGCATTCCGCTACGTAAATATTTATTACGATGATAATATCAGCATAAATAATGTTTCGATGCTGTATGAGTATTCGCCTGTTACGCAGCGGGGCAGTTTTAAATGTTCGGACGATGAGGTGAACAAAATATGGGATGTTGCGGCGTACACCCTCCATTTAAATACCCGCGAATTTTTTATCGATGGCATAAAACGCGATAGGTGGGTATGGTCGGGCGATGCTTATCAAAGTTATTTGATGAATTACTACCTGTTTTTTGATTCGCCCACGGTTACCCATACGTTGCTGGCATTGCGCGGGAAAGACCCGATCACCAGCCATATCAACACCATATTGGATTACACTTTTTATTGGTTTTTGGGGATAAACGACTATTACCAATATACGGGCGATAAAGCGTTCATCCAGCAAAATTATCCATCCATGAAAAGTATGATGGATTTTTGCCTGGCGCGGCGCGATAAGGATGGTTTTGTACAGGGATTAACCGGTGATTGGGTGTTTATTGACTGGGCAGATGGACTGAGCAAGCAGGGCGAGGTGAGCTTTGAGCAAATATTACTATGCCGCAGCCTTGAAACCATGGCGCAGTGTGCGAAGATCGCCGGGGATAATAAAGCCGCTGAAAAATATACCAAAACTGCTGCTGACCTGAAGGAAAAGATATTTAAATATTACTGGAGTGATGAAAAGCATGCGCTGGTACACAGTCGCATTGATGGCAAGCCGACAGATAACGTTACCCGTTACGCCAATATGTTCTCCATATTTTTTAATTATTTAAGTGATGCCCAAAAGCAGGATGTAAAGAAATATGTGCTGCTGAACGATAATGTGCCGAAGATCACCACCCCGTACATGCGTTTTTACGAGCTGGAATCGCTTTGCGCTATGGGCGGGCAGGATTATGTGTTGAAGCAGATGAAAGATTACTGGGGCGGTATGCTAAAGCTTGGCGCGACCACTTTTTGGGAGGAATATAATCCCGCTAAAAGCGGCGCCGATATTTATGCCATGTACGGAAGGCCGTATGGTAAGAGCCTTTGCCATGCCTGGGGTGCAAGCCCTATTTATTTGCTTGGAAAATATTATTTAGGTGTTAAGCCTTTATCGCCTGGTTATAAGGAATATATGATAGAGCCAAATCTTGGCGGTTTAAAATGGATGCAAGGAACAGTACCTACACCACACGGCGATATAAGGGTTTATGCCGATACCAAACAGATAAAAGTAAGCGCTGACAGCGGCACTGGTACATTGCGCTTTAAAAGCAGAAACAAACCTGTTTGCAAACAAGCGAAGATAATAGCAAAAGGTGATAACATATACGAATTGCAGGTGCAAAAAGGAAAGAACTTAGTGGTTGACTATAAAGCTGTATAATGATAAACAGGCCCCGGAAATATATATTATTGGTATTTGGATTCATACCCCTGCTATCGCGGGCGCAGTTGGTTGATAAAACACCTGCTGCTGTACCCGTTGCGCCTGATGTTTACCATTTCGACCCGTGGGAAGACCCATCGATAGACGGCATAAACCGCCAGCCTACCCATGCTACGGCTTATTCGTACAGCAATTTACAGGATGCTTTGACCGGCGACAGGGAAAGATCGGGCAGGATGATGTCGCTTAATGGGTATTGGAATTTCCAATATTCGCCCATGCCTGTTGATACACCGGCCGGGTTTTACAAAAGTAGGGTACGTGGCTGGAAAAAGATAATTGTTCCATCAAGCATAGAAATGCAGGGCTATGGCAAGCCTATTTATAAAAGCGCGGTTTACCCGTTCCGCCCGGTTAACCCGCCACACATGCCCACTACTGATAATAGCGTAGGCAATTATCAGCGTACATTTTCCATCCCCGCAAACTGGAAGCATATGAATATTACGTTGCATTTTGGCGGGGTAAGTTCAGGATTTAAAGTATGGCTCAACGGTAAGTTTTTAGGTTATGGCGAGGACAGCTTCCTGCCATCTGAGTTTAACATAACACCTTATTTGCAGGCGGGGGGGAATGTGTTGTCGGTACAGGTGATCCGCTGGACAGACGGCTATTTTTTGGAAGACCAGGACCAGTGGCGCTTAAGCGGTATCCACCGCGAGGTGATGCTGCTGGCTGAACCCAAAATACGCATCGCCGATTTTTTTTATCAAACCAAACTGGATAAGGATTATAAAGACGCCCTTTTTAAATTAAGGCCGCGGATTGAAAACCTTACCGGCGGGCCAATACAGGGCTATAAACTTGAAGCGCAATTATACGATAAGCATAACCAGCCTGTTTTTGAAAAACCGCTTGAAAAAAGTGTGGAAGATATTATTAACGAGATATATCCCCGCTTAGGCAACGTGAAGTTTGGGTTGATGGAGGCAAAGGTTAAAAACCCGGATAAATGGAGCACCGAAGAACCTAACCTGTACACACTAGCCCTAACGCTGAAAGATACTACCGGGCATGTGCTGGAGGTAAAAAGCTGCAAGGTGGGTTTCCGTAGTATCGGATTTTCGAAAACCGACAGTAAGTTGCTTATTAACGGCAAGGTTACTTACCTGTACGGCGTTAACATGCCCGACCATGACCCCATAAAAGGCAAGGCATTATCGCGGGAAGATATTTTGCGCGATATACAAACAGTTAAGAAGTTTAACTTTAATTGCATACGGGCAAGTCATTATCCTAAAGACCCTTATTTTTATGACCTGTGCGACCAGTACGGTATTATGGTGATAGATGAAGCCAACCTGGAAACACATGGACTCGGTTCGAAACTAAGCAACGACCCAACCTGGGCGGGTGCTTACATGGACAGGATGACACGGATGGTAATGCGCGATAAGAACCACCCGAGCATTATTATCTGGAGTTTAGGCAATGAGGCAGGGGAAGGGCCGAACCATGCGGCGATGGCCGGATGGACACACGATTTTGATATTACGCGCCCGGTACATTATGAACCCGCGCAGGGAACGCCGCAAGCAGAAGGCTATATTGAGCCTGATGATCCGCGCTATCCCAAAACAAACGACCATTCGCACAGGCTGCAAAACCCTATTGACGAGCCTTATGTGGATATTGTGAGCCGTATGTACCCCGGCTTATACACCGCCGGATTATTAGCTAACCAGGAAAACGGCGACCATCGGCCTATATTTTTTGTGGAATATTCACATGCAATGGGCAATTCCAATGGCAACTTAAAGGAATTTTGGGATATATGGCGCAATACCAAGCGCATTATCGGAGGTGCTATATGGGAATTTAAAGATCAGGGGCTATTAAAGAAGGATGCTAACGGCGTACCATTCTATGCTTATGGCGGCGATTATGGTGAGCGTTACTACGATGATTTTACCATAAAGGGCCTGGTTGCACCTGATGGCAGGCCGAAGCCTGCAATGTATGAATGTAAGCATGTTTTTCAGCCCGCAGAATGCAAATTGGTTGATATGGCTAAAAAAAATATCGATATAAAAAACTGGAATTCAGTTATATCATTAAATAAATATGAAGTCGTACTTCAACTAAGAGAAGACGGTAATATTGTAATGAAAAAAGTGTTGCCGGCAATAAACGTTTTGCCTTTCAGGGATACCCTGTTCTCATTAGCCCCGTATTTACCAAAACAACAACCGGGGCATGAATACCTTGCCGATATTCATTTTAGTCTTTTAACTGATGAACCCTGGGCGCCGAAAGGGTACGAGGTGGCTGCCGACCAGTTTGTATTATCGCCTGTACAGGTGGTTAATGCAGCTTTGAGCAATACGGGTTCTATCAGTTTACAGGAGAATACATCGACATATACAATTGAAGGAAAGGGCTTTAAGATAGCTATTAATAAAAGCAACGGGGCTTTAAGTTCGTACGTGTACAATGGGGTGGAACAGGTATACAGGCCATTATTGCCCAACTTTATAAGGCCGCTTACCGACAACGACCGCCGTGGTTGGAAAGCAAATAAGAAGCTTAAGCCATGGTATAGCGACAGCGTGAAATTGGTGAACGTATCGGCGAAAAAAGGGGGCAAGGGTATTATAAATATCATCAGCAATTATAAAATGATAGGTGACAGCGTGTCAGTTTCGATTTTATATTCAGTTAATTATCAGGGTATTGTTAAGGTTAATTATAATTTAAATGCAGTTAAGGGTTTACCCAATATCCCAAAGGTTGGCATGCAATTAGGTATCGACAAATCCTATAAAAACATCAATTGGTACGGCCGCGGGTTGTATGAAAATTATATTGACAGGCGTACGGGTTTTGAGGCGGGCATATATTCGCAGCCGATAAGTGAATTTAACGAACCGTATGTGGTGCCGCAGGAAACAGGCAATCGTACGGATGTACGATGGATGTACCTTTCAAATGCTGCGCACAACGGGTTGCTGGTAGTCGCCGATAGCCTGTTAAGCATGAATGCCTGGCCCTACAGCCAGCAAAACATAGAAACGGCAAAACATACCGACAAATTAAAAGATGCGGGGTATATCACACTGAATATCGATTTAAAGCAAATGGGTGTTGGCGGCAATGACAGTTGGTCGGACGTTGGCGCACCGTTGCCCAAATACCAGATACCGGCGACTAATTACAGTTATAGCTTTTACCTGTTGCCTTGTAATATTAAGGCAGGCAAGGCGGGTAAAGTAGCGCAGCAAATTAAATTTAAAGGAAGGCTGTGAAAAGGAGCATCAAAACATTAGTGGTTTTTATATGTTGCTTCAATTTTTTTGGGTTGAATGTTTATGCCCAGAAAATAGCCGCTGCTAAAGGACTTGAACAAGCATTTCTGCACCCGCCTGAAGCGGCCAAACCCTGGATATACTGGTACTGGATGCAGGACGCGGTATCAAAAGAAGGTATAACGGCCGACCTGCAATCGATGAAGGATGAGGGTATAGGCGGCGCTTACCTGATGGCGATAAAGGGCCCGGCTAACCCACCGTTTATTGATCCGCCAATTGTACAGCTTACCAAGCCTTGGTGGGACATAGTAAAATTTGCCATGAACGAGGCGGACAGGATTGGCATTAAGCTGGCACTTCATGATTGCGATGGCTTTGCGGTAGCCGGTGGCCCGTGGATAACACCGGAACTGTCGATGCAAAAGATAGTATGGGCAAAAACTTTGGTAAGCGGCAATAAATTGTTTGACGATACTTTAGCTACGCCGCAGCATTATAAGGATTACTACCGCGATATAAGGATATTGGCTTACCCATCGCCGGAGGGAAGCGGTATGTCGACCGAAAAGATAGTGCCGAAGGTTACCGCAAGCACAGGTGCCGATGTGCAATATTTGGCGGTGAAAAGCAATAAGACCAGCTTTTCGAGCAGCCAACCTTGCTGGATACAGTTGGCATTTGACGGGCCGTTTACCTGTCGCTCGCTGGTGGTGCGTACCAACGCACCGAATTATGAATCGGAGAGGTTGTTGCTTGAGATGAGTGACGATGGGGAACATTTTAAAACCGTAATCCGGCTTGCACCGCCGCGCCATGGCTGGCAGGATGGCGATGCCCCGATAACCAATACTATTGTGCCCACTACGGCAAAATATTTCAGGTTTGTGTATGATAAGGCGGGTTCGGAGCCGGGGGCGGAGGATTTGGATTTTGCCAAGTGGAAGCCATCGTTAAGATTGTCGGGCATTGAGTTATCGGGCGAGGCGGTGATCAACCAATATGAGGGCAAAACAGGTGAAGTTTGGCGAGTGAGCAAGCGTACTACCGAACAGCAGTTGCCGGATAATTTGTGCATCCCGAAGGATAAAATTATTGACATAACAGATAAACTGGGTGCCGATGGCAAACTGAAATGGAACGTACCGCCCGGCAACTGGACGATATTGCGTATAGGGCATACCTCAACCGGGCATACCAATGTTACGGGTGGCGAAGGTGCCGGTTTGGAGTGTGATAAGTTTAACCCGGAGGCGGTAAAGCTGCAATTTAACAGTTGGTTTGGTGAGGTGGTTAAAGAGGCGGGGCCAGAACTTGCAAAACGGGTGTTAAAGATATTCCATGTGGATAGCTGGGAGGCGGGTAGCCAGAACTGGTCGCCGGTGTTTGCGGCGGAGTTTAGGAAACGGCGGGGTTATGACCTGGTGCCTTATTTGCCGGTGATGGCAGGAGTTGGGGTGGATAATGCGGCAATTTCGGAGAAGGTGTTGAGCGATGTGCGCCAAACCATTTCAGAGGTCTTGGTGGATAATTTTTTCGGCACCATGAACAAACTTGCCCATGCGCAGGGTTGCAGCTTTAGCGCGGAAAGTGTGGCGCCGACCATGGTGAGCGACGGAATGCTGCATTATAAAGATGTGGACATACCGATGGGCGAATTCTGGCTGCGCAGCCCTACACATGATAAGCCGAATGATATAATGGATGCCATTTCTGGCGGGCACATTTACGGGAAGAATATTATACAGGCCGAGGCTTTTACCGAATTAAGGCTGATGTGGGATGAACATCCCGCCATGTTGAAGGCTATTGCCGACAGGGAGTTTGCGTTAGGCATTAACCGTTTTACTTTTCATGTGGATGTGCATAACCCCTGGCTTAATCGCAAGCCGGGGATGACGCTGGATGGTATCGGTACATTTTTCCAGCGCGACCAAACCTGGTGGAAACAGGGCCGGGCATGGGTGCAGTATATTCAGCGTTGTGAAGCGATGCTGCAGATGGGTCACCCTGTTACTGATGTAGCTGTGTTTACCGGCGAAGAAACACCGCGAAGGGCTATCTTGCCGGATAGGCTGGTTAATACCCTGCCGGGGATATTGGGTGAAGAGCGCGTGAAACAGGAAGCCGCGCGGCTGGCAAATAAAGGTGAGCCGATGCGGATAATTCCTGACGGGGTAAGCAGCTCAGCGAATATGGCTGAGCCGCAGCAATGGATAAACCCATTACGTGGCTATGCCTATGATTCGTTTAATTTGGATGCCTTGTTAAGATTAGCGACTGTTCATAATGGCAGGATAGTGTTGCCAGGCGGGGCGAGTTATGGTGTGCTGGTAGTTCCGGGGGCGCACCCCATGTCGCCTGATAGCAGTTTGATGTCGCCGCAGACCATAAAGAAAATAAAGGTGCTGGTTGATAGTGGCGCAACAGTAATTATGGATGCGCATCCTAAAAAAGCGCCGGGCCTGGCTGATGATAGGAATGTGGCAAAAATATCGGCAGAATTATTTCATACATCTGCCCAAAAAGGGAAACTGATAGCCGGGCCTTATCGTGCTGATAGCTTTGATAAACTGGGTATAGCGCGCGATGTGATCGCGACGGATCCTGATGGCAAATTCGCGTCCAACATTGCCTGGAACCACAGGGCAGGCATGGGGTTTGATATTTATTTTATATCGAACCAGGATAATAGCGAACGGACTATAAATTTATCGCTACGGGTTAGCGGGAAAGTCCCGGAGCTATGGGACCCACTGACAGGTGAAACACGGACAGCCCGTGACTGGAAAATTGAAAATGGCAGCACCATATTGCCTGTAAAGCTGGAAGCCAATGGGTCGGTGTTTGTAGTGTTGCGGAAAGCGGCAACCATCGCGATAGCAAATAAAAATAAAAACTGGCCGACTGTAAAAACTGTACAAACACTAAAGCCAACGTGGACAGTCAAGTTTGATAAGGCTTTTGGCGGGCCGGGGCAGCCAGTAATATTTAACGCTTTAACCGATTGGAGTAAAAATGCCGATGATGCGATAAAATATTACTCCGGAACAGCGGTTTACATGCAAAGTTTTGACTGGGCAGGCAAAGCAAATAATAACATTTGGCTTAACGTTGGGCAGGTTTACAACCTTGCCGATGTGTATGTGAACAGCATATTTTGCGGCACGGCCTGGACATACCCTTACCGGTTAAACATTAGCAAGGCATTGAGAAAAGGTAAAAATGAACTGAGGATAGCTGTGAGCAATACCTGGGCCAACCGTATCATCGGCGACCATGCGCTGCCGGAAAATAAACGGGTAACATGGACTAACGCAGTTTATCGCCTTGATGGCAAACCTTTGTTGCCTGCCGGACTGCTTGGGCCTGTACAAATTGTTCGGCTTAATTATTAAAAAATGGGAAAAGTGATGAAAAGGGTACTGTTAATACTTACAATAATTTTAAGCTTTAACCAACTTAAGGCACAGGATAAAGCATTAACCAATACTGCCGATAGCAAATATGCCAAACTAAGCAGTGTTAATATGGGCGATGTGAGCTGGACGAACGGTTTTTGGGCTGACAGGTTCAAGGTTTGCCGTGAAACGATGATACCTAATTTGTGGAAGATTTACAGCGACCCCAAGATGGGTCATGCCATACAGAACTTTGAGATAGCTGCCGGACTGGATACAGGTTCGCATGTAGGGCCGCCGTTCCAGGACGGGGATTTTTATAAGTTGTTTGAGGCGGTGGCTGCTATGTATGCCGCTATACACGACCCGAAGCTTGACGCACTGATGGATAACACCATAGCGCTTTTTGCCAAAGCCCAGCGCGCTGATGGTTATATCCACACGCCGACTTTGATAGATGAGCGCAACCATCCTGATAAGGCTAAAGCCTTTGAGGACAGGCTGAATTTTGAAACCTACAACCTGGGTCATTTGATGACGGCGGCCTGTGTACATTATCGTGCTACGGGAAAGAAGAATTTTCTGAACATCGCCATAAAGGCAACCGATTACCTGTACCGCTTTTATAAAACCGCTTCGCCCGAACTGGCGAGGAACGCGATCTGCCCGTCGCATTACATGGGTGTGGTGGAGATGTACCGCACTACCCACGACCCCAAATATTTGGAATTAGCAAAGAATCTGATTGATATACGCGGGTTGATGAAGGATGGTACGGATGATAACCAGGACCGCATACCCTTCAGGGAGCAGACACAGGCTACGGGGCATGCGGTGAGGGCCAATTATTTGTATGCCGGCGCGGCCGATGTTTATGCCGAAACCGGCGATACAGCACTAATGCACACGCTTAATTTGGTTTGGAACGATGTAGTTAATCGCAAAATGTATATCACCGGGGGCTGTGGCGCTTTGTATGACGGCGTTTCGCCTGATGGCACATCATATTTATTAAAGGATGTGCAGGAAGTGCATCAGGCTTATGGCCGCGATTACCAATTGCCTAATTTCACCGCGCATAATGAAACCTGTGCCAGTGTTGGCAATGTACTGTGGAACTGGCGTATGCTGCAAGTTACAGGTAATGCCAAATATGCCGATGTAATGGAACTGACCTTATATAATGGCCTGCTATCAGGCATTAGTTTGGATGGCACTAAATTCTTTTACACCAATCCTTTGAGCGTTTCCGATGACCTGCCTTTTAAGGATAGGTGGTCGAGGGATAGGGTGGGCTATATTGCTTATTCTGATTGCTGCCCGCCCAATGTAGTGCGTACCATTGCCGAGGTAAGTGATTATGCCTACAATGTATCGGACAAAGGTTTGTGGGTGAATTTGTATGGCGGGAATAAATTATCTACCCAATTAAAAGACGGGTCGCCTATAAAACTCACTCAAACCACTAATTACCCCTGGAACGGCAAGATTGATGTGAAGCTGGATAACGTGCCCCAAAAACAATTCTCTATTTTTTTACGGATACCCGGCTGGTGCAAAAGTGCCGCATTGTTGATAAACGGGAAACCGTCCGCCATTAAATTAATACCTGGCACATACGCTGAAATATCGCGCCAATGGAAGGCCGGTGACCAGATCACACTGAATATGCCTATGCCGGTAACCCTGATGGAAGCTAACCCGCTGGTTGAAGAAACGCGGAACCAGGTGGCCGTAAAACGAGGGCCTATGGTGTATTGTTTAGAATCGGCAGATCTGCCCAAAGGCGAAAAAGTGGCCGATATTGCATTGTCATCAAAAACAAACCTAAAGCCGCGGCCCATAAAAATCGCGAACAGCAATATCATGAGCTTAACCGGATCGGCTGATGTTAGGAACAAACAAAACTGGCACAACAAGTTGTACCAGGAAGCAGCGTTGAATAATACTACGATAAATATCAGGCTGATACCTTATTATGCCTGGGATAACCGAGGGCATGTGAATATGGAAACGTGGCTGCCTTTTGACCGGTAACTAAAGCATATTGATCACATCCTTTTCCCGCTCCTTTGGCAATACTGTTAGTGATTGCAGTTTGCCGTTTTTAATGGTTGCTTCAACTGTGGTATTGTAAGGCGCATGGAGCTTAAAATGTACGTCCCAGGTTTTGGGCCAGGCGGGGAAAAGATATATCTTTTTATCATCCACCTGCATCAGCATCTCCTGTAAACCTATCATACCTGTACCGCCCCAGTTATGGTCGGGTGTCCAGTCGAAACCCGGCCCCCAGAATGCCGGGAAGCGGCGACCGGAATCTTTTAGCTTGAATACCGTAAGATCGGCGGCTTCTTTGGTAAGCCCCATGCGTGCTGCAAAAATGTTGTCCTGTTTCCACCCTATACCACTCCTGAATTTTATGGCCAGCGTATCATATTTCCAGGTATTGATGGCTACGTCCAAATTAGGTTTGCCAATGCCATATATCCCCCACGGGAATACAGGGTAAAGCTGCATAGCTTCTACATTATTTACGCGTTCCCATGATTTTGCGGGTGCTATGGTTTTATGCCCGTCAATTTCGGTAAAATTGATGGGAGGGATGCGTTTCAACATGGTTTCCCATTTCGTGCGCTCATCGGCAGTTAAATATTGCGGTGGTAATTGCAGTAAGGTTTTAAGTACGGTTTGCAGCGCCGCGATGGTTGAGGTAGAGTTATAAGCCATTTTATAAGTTTCGCCGGCGGAACCGGGGAAAAGCACTAAATGCCCCGCATCATCAAAGGTTCTTATGTCGCGTTTTTTTGCAAGATACTGGTAATGCTCGTTGAAAAAAGTAAGGCAGCTTTCAACAAAAGGAACGTATTCCTTAATGTCACTGTTATTGTATTGATGGGTTTCCATCATCATCTGGCAAAACTCCAAAACGGTATCCCAGGTATATTCCAGCCAGGCGTTGTATTGAACACCTTTGTCAAAGCCGACCGGGTGCTTGTATCCGTATTCGGCCATGTTTGGCAGCCCGAAATTTTCAACCTGTTCGGTAAAACAAGCGCCGTTATGCCCCCAATAAACTTGGCTCCGCAATTCGGCATTGTGCAGCGAGCGCATGTAGAAATCGAACTGTGGCTTCATCATATCAATATCGCCGCTTTTTAGCATGGGCCAGTACACCAGCCGCTGGTTTTGCGCGGTCATTAATCCACCACCCCAATTGCGGAAATCGGGGGTATAATTGAAAGACGGATTAACATAAACAGGATCGTAGGTGAACAAGCCGCCGTTAAATTTTGTGGGATAAGTACCAAAAGCATTACAGCCCAGCATATAGCGAAAGAGCTGATAATTTCTGCCTGCCTGCCATTTGGGACTATTCAGATCAACTTTATCGGGGTTGATGCATATAAAACTCCGTTCCCAAAATTGTTTCCACCAGTTTTGGGTTGCGGTTAGCGCTGTTTTTTTATGAACTATAGCATTTGTAACGGTGCTGTCTAATCCCTGTTCCCACTGTTTTGCTGTGCTTGTATAATTGGTATTGAGATAAACCTCAAATGATTGGGTTTTTGCCGCTCGGATGCTTTGTAATTTCCAGCCTTCAAAATCGGTGTTTTGGTAGGTGCCGGTGTAAGTCCCGGCGGGTTTCATGCCATCGCCTTTAAGCATCCCGCCGAAAACCAGGTGATAGAGCGGGTTGAACATTTGCCCTTTAACCGCATCCATTCCCTGTTCTTTTACAGTTTCATCGAAAGCGGTCGAATCGCGGTTTTGGTGATAGAACAAAACGGCGTTATTATGAAAGCTAATACTATCCTTCAATGTTTTTACCACACCATCGGCCCGCCATTTACGCGAATCCTGGTTGTTTTCATTACCATTTGAGCCCCTGTCGCGATAGCGCCAGCTTTCATAGGCCGCTTCTGTTTTTATGGGTTGACCGCTTGTTACTTCAACATGTATAACCGGGCGAAAAACATCGACCCATAGTTTTACCTTTGTATCCAGGTTGCCGCTTTTACCTGTTATAATAACAGAACCATCCTGCAAAGAAAGCTCCTGCCTGAAATTGCCGCCCGAAAACGGGTTAGGGGAAAGCGTGAGTTTTACACGGCCAAGTTTAAGAAAAGTGTTGTTCTCATCAAATGTGCCGCTTTTTGAGATGTAGAAATACAGTTCGCCTTTTTCAACCCAAACGTTTAGGCCGATATCGCCACCACCACAGGGCATGGATTCCCCCGAATTTTTACTCTGGCTATCCCATACCAAATTATATGTTTTTAATTCTGTTGATTGTGCATTCGCCCTGATAGCGGTGAACGCTATCAGCATTAAAAACAATAATTTGTATCTCATTTATTTTGCAGGTAATTGTGTGGTGAGCCATTTCACCAGGTCATTGGCCGCTTCAAAGTTTTGGAAATCATAGGGCAGCTTGCGGCCGTCGGTGTACTCGTTATAAAACCACGGATCGCCAACGGCAAAAACAGCTCCCTTACCATATTTTGCTGTCGCGATGATAACATCACCTTTATCGGTAAGCGCTGATACGGCAGGCGGGGTTACTTTTAGCGTACTTATATCCTTTACATACACTTTTTTAGCGGTTTTAAATATAGCGTTTCCCTGTGGAATATAGATTGCACCGGTTTCAAATTTTGTACCCTGCACATGGTTACGGCTATTGAGGTTAAACTGCATGCCAAAGTTAGCTAACAGTTTATTCAGGTGTGTAAATTCGGCATTGCCGGTATCGTTATTTAAAACCACCAATAAACCGCCTGCTTTTACCCATTTGGTTATGGCCCCGATATGTGCAGCTTCAATATATTTAGTGTTGGGGTTTTCCTTAGGGATGTCGGGATCGACAATGATATAAACGCTGGCTTTGTTTAGGTTTTGCAAAGTTGGCGCATCATACAACGTACCAGTTTTAAAACCATAATTGTTAAAGATGTGGCCGAATAGCGAGAAGCCGTTATTGGTCATTTCATCCCATTTGTAATGATAGGAAATGATTTGCCCGGTAATGTCTTTACGGTGTTCATCGTTAAAATAGCTATCAACCAAAACTGTTTTGCCATTTGCTGCTGAAAGATGTTCCAAACGTTCTATTTCTACGCTTGCCATTATAAACGCGCCAATGCCCTTGGGGTCATTTTTTACTACTTTTTCACTTAAATAATATTTGTCGGAGCCATCACGGTAGGGGTTGCCACCCAGCCCGCCTACGGCTACAGTGCCGTTAAGCATTAACCGGCCATCGGCACTTGTTTCAATGAATTTATCCACTATACCTTTATAGCCCTTTTTTGCCACAGCTAAATAGCTTTCCGGTAAATAACCTTCGCGTGCACCCTTAGCCAGCATGTAAACAAACATGCTTGATGCAGAGGCTTCCGGGTAATTGCCCGGTTCATTTGGTTTATCCAAAAGCTGGTACCAAAGCCCGGTTTTAGGGTCCTGGTATTTTTGGATTGCAGCGGCTAAACGGTTAAATATGGTTAATAATTGCGCCCGTTTTGGGTTGTTAGCCGGGAACTTATCCAATACATCAACCAAAGCCATTGCGTACCAGCCATCAGCACGGCCCCAGAAATTTTGGGACAGCCCCGTTTTTTGATTGGCCCAACGCTCTTTATGTTCGGCATCCCAGCCGTGGTATAGCAACCCGGTTTTAGTGTCGCGAGTGTGTTGTTCGATCAGGATGAACTGGTTGGCAATATCGTTGAAGGCGGTATCATCATGAAAAGTAGCTGCATATTCTGCGTAGAAAGGCTCAGCCATATAAAGGCCATCGAGCCACATTTGATTGGTATATCTTTTCTTATGCCAAAACCCACCTTCGGGGATGCGGGGTTGGGTTCGCAACTGTTCGCGTAATTGTTTAGCGGCTTTGTAGTACTTCTCTTTTTCAGTAACGTTGAAAAGCATGAGGGCTATGCGGCCACACATTATATTGTCTAGGGTGTAATCATCTTTTTTGTAGCCTTTGATGTTGCCATCGTCGCTGATCAATTTATCCATATAATCCTGGATGTACTTGAAATACTTTTTGTCGGCGGTTTGCAGCCATACTTGTTCAATGGATTGCAGCACCACGCCGGGTTCGTACGACCAGCGGGCAGTGCTGTCGGGCCACAGTCCCATAGCGGTGGCAGCCATGCGTTGCGAGGCGGGCAATTGCTGCGCTTTGACATTGGCTACGGAGAAGAAGAAGCCGAATAGAAGAAGATACTTTTTCATAGTTATGCTACGGCTGTTAGTTCGGTTATCTGGCCGGCTGATATTTTTTCGAGGTCGGTTAATATAGCTTGTTTAAAGCCGGGTAAAGCCGACAGATCAGTATCCCAAAGGTGCTTATTAGTTAAGATATTGTCAACAACGTCTTCTAATTCAGGTGATTGCCAGGCCTGGCTGAAGATTTCGGCATTTGTGTCGGATACGGTGTAGGTCATGCCATTGGCTTCGCCTTCGAAGCTGCCATCCGGTTGCTGCACGGATTTCAGGAAGCAGATAAACGCCGCAAAGCCTAGCGCCATATTTTGAGGCACGGAGTTTTGTAGCTTGTAATGGTTTAATAACAACGGAACTACGCGCATTTTCATTTTGGCGGAATAGTTAACAGAAATGCTCAGCCATTCGTGGCGGATGTTGGGGTTGCGGTACCTGTCGAGCACTTTTGATGCAAAATCGGATGCTATGTAGGGGCTTATGGTGTGCGGTATGGCGTGGATGATCTCGTTAAATTCCAGTTGGCTGATAAACTGGAGAAAGTTTTCGTCGTCCATAGCTTCTTTTACCGTTTCGAAACCGGAGAGGATAGCTACTGCGCAGCTTAGGGTATGGGAGCCGTTAAGCAGGCGCAGCTTTAATTCGCGAAAAAGTTTAATGTCATCGGCTATTACCATGCCTTCGTTTACTGCGGCGAATGATAGTACGGACTTTACTTTTTCATCGCCTTCTATTGCCCAAAGACTGTATATCTCGGAGGTGATATGGATGTTGTCGGTATAGCCGCGTTCTTTTTCGAGGGCAGGCACTAATTCTTTATCGGGTTTGCCGGGCACAATGCGGTCGACGAGCGAATTGCAGAAGGTGTTGTGGTTTTCGAGCCAGTCCAAAAACTCTGGTTCGAGGTTGTTGAGGTGTGCCAGTTCGAACACTATCGATTCCAGCTTTTTGCCGTTGTCGACGATGAGCTCGGTAGGGATGATCACCAGGCCGCTGTCGGGGCTGCCATTGAATGCCTGGTAGCGCTCATATAAAACAGCCAATAATTTACCGGGGAACGAGGCAGGTGGCTGTGTACGGATATCTTCTTTTACCAATTGTATGCCCACCTCGGTGGTGTTGGAAATGATCACCTGCAGATCGGGGCTTTGGGCTACTTTTAATATGGCATCCCATTGTGTTGCCGCGGATAATACCCTGCTGATGGCCGAGCAGATCACTTCTTCATGTATTTCTTCACCATTTTGTATGCCTTTGGAGTAAAGGGTGTAGAGGCCGTCCTGCTTGTCGAAATTATCGGCTGTGCCATTGCCTGTTGACTTTACCACAACGATGCGGCCATTGAATACGCCGCTGCGGTTGGATTTATCGATATAATAGTCGCAAAGGCCGCGCAGTAATACTCCTGTACCAAATTGCAGTACTTTTTCGGGCAGGCTGAACACGGCGGGTTCGGGGACTATCAATCCCGGTACTTTTATATTTTTAAGGGTTTCTTTTGAGAGGATCATAATGCTTTTATTAAGTATTTAATTATCGGGCACCCAGCCGTCTTTACCTGACAGGATGTTTTTTATGGTATAGTTTTTTATTTCTGCTTTGCTTAGTTGATGCGACCATGCCACGCGGCCGGCTTTATTTGCGCCGGCGCCGGTGCTTTCATATTCGGCGAAGAAGGCGGTTTTTTCGTTGGTGGGGTCGCGCCAGTTGTCCCAACCGACGGGTACAATGTGGGCGCCCATTTCGGTGCGGATATAAACCACTTTGGCATTTGGCCGCCAGGGGCGGCCGAGGTGTACCTTTTTGGCTGCTGAATCGGCTATCAGCTTGCAATCAAAAAATACAAAGCCAAATTGTTGGCGCGGGGTGGTAGATGCGGCAGTGATGTAAGAGTTGGTGAGATTTTTGATCACACAATGGTCGAACACCGCGGTCGCTTCGCCAAAAATAAAATCGGTGGTGCCCTGTATAAAACAATTGCTGTAATACTGGCGGCTGTTTTCGGTGGCGGCATACAGCGTGTCCTGGTTACCTAACAGGATGCAATTTTTAAAGCTGCAGCGGTCGCCTTCCACATGCAGGGCAACGGCCTGGCCCACCCGGCCCGCGGCATTTTCAATAGTTAAATTTTCTGCATGGAAATCATTGCCCTGCACCAATATGGTGTACGATGTGTAGGTTGTGAATTTATCCTTGCCAAAAGCATCTTTACCGCCGGGGTTCGCTTTGCCCGAATAATCGCTGTTGGTGATGATGGTATGTTCCCTGTCTTCGCCTATCAATGAAATTTTTGTTTTCCATGAGGGGATAACCAGCTTTTCATGGTAAATACCTTTTTTGATAAAGATGGTTACCTGTTGCTGCGACAGGTCGCGCACGGTGTTCACGGCTTCCTGTATGGTTTTGAAATCGCCGCTGCCGTCCTGCGCCACAGTAAAATGGCTGGGATAGGTTTTCGGCTGCGCCATCAGGATAATGGGAACCAGCAGGTTTATAAAAAGCAGCGCTAACTTTTTCATGATACGGCTACTTTATAGTTAACGAATTACTGGCGGCGCCATTTTTAAATTCAGCTTTATTTGCCGCTTTGGCAGTTGCGGTGTTTGATACGGTTATATCGTTCGATCTTTTGCCCGATACCGAAAAAAGCGTTTGCGCATTTGCATAAGTGATGTTATCGAAAGCGATATTGCCGCTGTTTTCGATATTGACCAATGGCGAAGTATCCTTACAATCGAGGTAAACATTTTTAAGGCTGATGCCCGTTCCCTCAATAATATCGATGCCTTTGTTGGTTTTCAGCACCAGGTTTTTAAGGTAGATGTTTTTGATATTCATCTCGGGCAGGCCCCTTACCTGCAGGCCCCTTTCGGCGCCGTTGCACACAATATTATCCACATAAAAATTCCTGAATTGCGGCGTGGCTTCGGTTACGGGTATCGCGGCAGCATCATTACCCGAGCCGTCTTCGCCGGGCGATTTGCCCATGTAGTACATGTCAAACAATATGGCATCGGTAACAATATCGCGCATACTTATATTTTTTATATAGATGTTTTCGACAATACCACCACGGCCGCGGGTTGTTTTGAAACGCAGGCCGACATCGGTGCCGATGAACGTGCAATCGGACACAAAAATATTTCGCGCCCCGCCCGACATTTCGCTGCCGATAACAAAACCGCCATGCGCACGGTACACAATATCATTTCGAACTATAACATTCTCGGTAGGTTTGCCACGACGGCGGCCCTCTTCATCGCGGCCTGATTTAATGCAGATGCCATCGTCGCCGGCATCAAAGGTACTGCCTTGTATCAATACGTTTTTGCACGATTCCACATCAATGCCATCGCCATTCTGCGCGTTCCAGGGGTTGCGGACATGTACGCCATCGAGTGTCAGATCTTCACAAATTAAAGTATGCAAGCACCAGGCCGGTGAGTTTTGGAAGGTGACATCCTTCAATAATACTTTCTTGCAATTGGTAAGCACCAACAGGTTAGGACGGAAGAAATCCTTTACCGACTCATAATCTTTAAGGCTTTTTCCGGGTTTCATGAGGCCCGCATCGGGGGTTTTAAAACCATCGGCATAACTTTGCGATGGGTACCAGGCCTTGCCGTTCTCACTTAGTACCCCGCCGGATGCGGTTAGTTTTTTCCACTCGGGGTCGGTTAGCCTGTCCTTCCCGATGGCCCGCCAAACATCGCCATGACCATCGATAACACCCTCGCCTGTAATGGCGATGTTGGTAAGGCCGGTGCCTGATATTGGCGACTGGTTTCGAACGGCAGCATGACCTTCGTAATTTCCTTCAACTAAATGGTACTGGCTTTTATCGTCAGTAAACTGTAATAGCGCCGCGCGGCTGATATGCAGGTTGACATTGCTTTTTAGCTCCACCGGCCCGGTTAACCAAAGCCCCTGCGGAACCAGTACCACGCCGCCGCCTTTAGCGCTGCAAGCATTTATGGCTTTATTTATGGCGATGGTATTAAGAGTAATGCCATCTGCTTTGGCGCCGTAGTTTTTGACGTTGAAAGTATCCTTTTTAAATGCGGGGGTATTTATTACAGGTAAATGCTGCCATGAGTAGCTTTGAGCTGATGCCATTAAAAAGTTGGTGGTAAGCAGGGCGATAGCAGCAAATAAAGTTTTAAATACGGGCATTGGTTAAAGGGTATAAGTGCGTTTTCAATTGGTTTACTAACAAATTTAAAATACAGGGTATGAATAATGAAGCTTATACTCAACTAAAACCACGCAATCGTTACCGGAAACGATTGCGTGGGTGCCGGAGTGGTTCGGTTGGTTTGATTATATGTTAATGAATTTATAAATTATTGCCGTTGGCTTCAGCCAACGGAATTGTAGAAGTATATTACAGGCTTTAGCCTAAACTAATGCACATTAGGCTAAAGCCATCATTTCTATTTAACCGATACCGTTGGCTTCAGCCAACGGCAATGAAAAAAAGGATAACAATTTGGAAAGCGGTTACTTATGTACGCGAGCTTTATGAAGACAAGAATAACCATCAATATCAACGGTAATAAATTGAATTTTTAGCTTAATTTAGCCTTTTGGGTAAAGCGATAATGTTCGAATCATACACTATAAAGGATATTGCGAAGGCACTGGGATTATCAACCTCGACAGTTTCAAGGGCGCTTAATGACAGTTATGAGATAGGGGCAGAAACTAAGCGCCTGGTGCTGGAATACGCTGAAAAAGTAAATTACCGCCCTAACCCCATAGCACTGAGCCTTAAAGACCAGAAAAGCCATTCAATAGGCGTGGTGGTGTGCGAGGTGGCCAACGATTATTTTTCGCAGGCTATAAATGGTATCGAATCTATTGCTTACAGCAAGGGTTACCATGTTATTATTACCCAAACACATGAGTCGTTTATACGGGAGGCAGTGAATATAGAGCATTTATTGTCGCGCCATGTTGATGGGCTGCTGGTTTCACTGTCTGCCGAAACGACCAATATCAGCCAATATAAATACCTGCACGATAAGGGTTTCCCGATCGTGTTTTTTGACAGGGTTACGGATGATATTGATACCCATAAAATAACGGTCGACAATTTTAAAGGCGCATTTGAGGCTGCCGAGCTTTTGATAAATACAGGTTTTAAGCGGATAGCGCATGTGACCAGCTCGAATAATTTACTGATAAGCCGCGACAGGTTTGATGGATTTAAGGCGGCGCTTGATAAGCATGGGCTGAGTTTTAATTCTGATCATTTAAAACATTGCGAGCATGGCGGCATGGTGCAAAATGAGGTTGAGGCAGCCCTGGCCGAATTGCTGGCATTAGGCGAAAAGCCCGATGCCATTTTTGTAGCCAGCGACAGGCTTACCATTAGCTGTATGCAGATTTTGAAAAAAATGGGTTTAAAAGTGCCCGAAGATATAGCCATTGCAGGGTTCACCAACTCGGATGTTGCCGAATTGTTCGATCCACCCCTTACTGTAGTGAGGCAGCCAGCGTTCCAGATAGGGCAGATGGCTACCGAAATATTGATAAAGGCTATTGAAAGCAAACGGCCGGTTGATGAGTATGTGTATAGGCGGGTGAATGCGGAATTGATCGTTAGGGCATCGTCGAAAAAGATTTAGGGTATAGCCTTCTGTTCCGCAATGCATAATCGGGAATGCTTCGTCGTACCTCCTCGAATGATGCTAAATTACTCTATTTAAATGTGAAGTAATTCTTGGCGTTGTGGTAGCAAATGTCCTGCACTATTTTGCCTGTCCATTCAATGTCCGCGGGAAGTTCGCCGTTTTCAATGTCTTCGGCGAGCAGGTTGCAAAGCAAGCGCCTGAAATATTCATGGCGCGGATAGGAGAGAAAGCTGCGCGAATCGGTTAACATACCCACCAGTTTGCTTAACAGGCCCATGCTCGACAGCGAATTGATCTGTTTGGTCATGCCGTCCTTTTGGTCGAGGAACCACCAGGCGGAGCCAAATTGCATTTTTCCCGCTATGCGGCCATCATTAAAATTGCCGGCCATGGTAGCAAACAACTCGTTGTCGCCGGGGTTAAGGTTATAAATGATGGTTTTTGCAAGCTGGTCGGTACTATCCAGCCTGTTCAGGAATTTTGACAGCGCCTGCGCCTGCTTAAAATCGCCTATGGAATCGTAACCGGTATCGGAGCCTATTTCCCGGTGGGCGCGGGCATTGTTGTTTCGCAAAGCGCCCAAATGGTATTGCTGCACCCAGTTTTTTTCATGGTCCCACAAGGCAAACTGGTACAGCGTTGCCGATTTAAATTTTAGCACTTCAGCCAATTGCAACGATTTTTCGGCACGTATCTTATTAAAGATGCCGGCAATTTCTTCATCGGTATAATCCTCTGCATAAATATGCTCCAGGCCATGATCGGAAACTGTACAGCCATTTTGTGCAAAGTAATCATGTCGTTTTTTTAGAGCCGTTAAATAATCGGCATAAGTGCTGATCGCGGTATCGCTTACCTGTTCAACTTTGCTGATATAAGCGTTGAGTGCTGGCACATCATCAGCATTCATAGCTTTATCGGGCCTGAATGCGGGGTATACCTTAACGTTCCAGTTGCTTTGTTTTATTTTTTGGTGATGTTCGAGGTTGTCGATAGGGTCGTCGGTAGTACATATCACCTCCACATTCATTTTCGAGATGATGTTTTGTACGCTGTATTCGGGCGATTGTAGTTTTGCGGTGCATTCGTCATATATAGCCTTGGCGGTTTTTGGCGAAAGGATATCGTATACATCAAAATACCGCTGCAACTCCAAATGTGTCCAGTGGTAAAGCGGGTTGCGAAGCGTATAAGGCACGGTGGCTGCCCATTGCTCAAACTTTTCCCAATCGGTTTTTATGCCGGTAATGTACTGCTCATTAACGCCGTTGGCGCGCATGGCACGCCATTTATAATGGTCGCCTTTTAACCAAATATCCGTAAGGTTTGCAAAGTTGATGTCAGCGGCTATCTGCGCCGGGTCGAGGTGGCAATGATAGTCGATAATGGGCATACCTGCCGCATATTGGTGGTATAAAGTTTCAGCGGTTTTGCTTTGCAAAAGGAAGTCCTGGTTTAAGAAAGATCTCATAATGGTAAAGTATGCTTACAGCGACACATGCCCAAAAGTAGGGCAGGCGGCGGTGTTTGGCAACAAATGGCCGATTATTATTTACGCAAACGTTCCCACGCTGCGGCGCTGCTGCTTATTACTTTTTAGCAGGGCGCGATTTGGTAGAATCGCGCACAAATAGCTGCGTGGGTAAAACAACTGTTTCAAATTCAGTGATCTTGCGGCGGCTCTCGATGAGGTTGATGAGCATTTCTGTTGCTTTCTTTCCTATCTGGAAACCCGGTTGGAAAACCTGGCTGAGCGATGGGTTCAACACGTTGGCCAATTGGGTGTTGGTGAAGCCGAGCAAAGCTATATCGGCTGGTATTTTCAATCCCATTTTGTGTAAAAGCTCAAGGGTTGTGGTGGTGATACGGTCGGATGCGGTAAACAAAGCATCCGGCCGATCAGTTGAACGCAGCAGTTCAATAAGTACTTTTTCTATTTCATTAACGTCACGGCCGCCGTGCTGGCAGTATTTAATATACCCATTATTTATTGTAATGCTATTATCCTTAAGTGCCTGTTCATAACCCTTTAAACGTTCGGTAGTTATGGATATATGCTGCGAGCTGGTGATATGGGCTATTTTTTTGTAGCCCGATCTTACCAGGTGGGTTGTTGCATCATAGGCGCCTTTAAAATTATCGGCAATTACTTTGTGAGTATCTATGGCATTGCTTACACGGTCGAAAAATACGATGGGCAAGCCTTTGTCGTGCAGTTTTATTAAGTGGTCGATGTCTTTGGTTTCGCTTGATAAGGATATCAGCAACCCATCGATGGCGCGTACTGTGAGGTGGTTAACATTGGCCAGCTCCAGGTCGTACGATTCATGGGTTTGGGTGATGGTGACGTTGTAGCCCTTGCTATGGGCAACGGATTCAATACCATCAATAACCTGTGAAAAAAAATGATTATCAATAGTTGAAACCACAATGCCCAGCGATTTGCTGTTGCCGCGTTTAAGGCTAAGCGCCATTGGATTTGGCTGGTAATTGTGCTTTTTAGCGCATTCGAGCACCAGTTTTTTGGTTTTTTCGCTTATCTCGTGGCTGTCCTTCAGCGCCTTTGAAACCGCCGAGGCAGAAATACCCAATTCCTTTGCAATATCTTTTATGGTAACAGCCCCAAAATTCATTTTACCGTATTTATTTTATTATGCAGCTACAGGCTTTGCAAATGCGGTAAACATAGGGATTTTTTTGGGGGATTGCACCGATTTTATTGGGGATTACACCAATTTTATTTGGGGATTACATCGATCTTTCGTGGCGGGGCGTTCCGGGATTGTGTATTTGGGTGCTGTAAACTATTGATTTACAATAATGAAGTGTTCCATACGGTGGAACACTTTGTTATAGTTAGTTTTTTGATTGTCAGATATTTAGGTGTTCAGGCCTGTTCCGGGGTGTTTCAGTGCGTTCCGGTGTTGTTCCGGTTTGTACCGGTAGTGTTTCAGTGGTGTTTTGGTATTGTTTGGGTGCTGTTCCGGTTATGGATTTTGGCATTTTTGGCTTAATCCGGGTAAAAACGGAACATTTTTAGCGGTTATACGCCGCCGAAAATTGAAAAACCACCGTCGACGCAGATCATTGCGCCGGTCACAAACCGCGAGGCATCGCTCAGCAGCCATACCAGCGTGCCGATCAACTCATCGGCATGCCCAAATCGTTTGAACGGGGTTTGCCTGATGACCAGTTCGCCGCGTGGAGTATAGCCGCCTTCGGGTTTGGTGAGCAGGTAACGGTTTTGTTCCGTAAGGAAAAAGCCGGGGGCAAGGGCGTTCATGCGGATAGCATCGCCGTAACGGTTGGCCAGTTCAACGGCAAACCACTGATTGTAGCAATCAACCGCGGCCTTTCCTATATTATAACCCAGCACTTTGGTAATGGCACGTTTTGAGTTCATGGATGAGATATTTACGATGCTGCCCCTGCCGGTTTCGGCAATAGCCTCGCCAAAAACCTGCGTGGGGATTATTGTGCCCCAGGTGTTTACTTCCATCACCTTCCTCATGCCAGCAAGGTTCATTTTAAAAATATTTTCTTCATTTTGTAAAACGCCTTCGGGCATGTTGCCACCCGCGCCGTTCACCAGGCCATCAAGCCGGCCAAAAGTATCTAGCAATTTGGCTTTTGCTGCCTGTAGTTGTGTTTCATCCATTACATCGGCTACCAGCGCAACCGCTTTGCCGCCATTTTTGTTGATGGCTGCCGCGCGTTCTTCGGCAACTGCGGCATTGCGACCCAAAATGCCTACCGCGCCGCCGGCTTCAACTATCCCGTTTATGAATGAATTACCAAGTATACCGGTGCCGCCTGTAACTACTATAACTTTGCCTTTTAATGAGAATTGATCTTTCAATTGCTGAATATTTTAATGGGTATTATTTATTTTAAATCTTTGATGGCTATGGGGTCCATGTCGCTGTAATCAAGATTTTCGCCTGCCATACCCCATATAAAGCTGTAGCTTGCGGTGCCACTGCCCGCATGTATGCTCCAGGGCGGCGAAACTACCGCGTCGTAATTATCCATGGTGATATGCCTTGTTTCATCACCTTCGCCCATGTAATGAAATGTTTTTTGTCCCTCGGGAACATCGAAATAAAAATAAGCTTCCATCCGGCGGTCGTGAACGTGGGCAGGCATGGTGTTCCATACGCTGCCATCGTGCAATATGGTAAGCCCCATCACCAGTTGGCAGCTTTTTATGCCTTCCAAATGTATGTATTTATTTATAGTGCGGTGGTTTGCCGTTGAAGCCGAGCCAAGCGTAACTTTTATTGCATCGGCATTGGTTAATAAGGTTGCTGGATAAACCGCGTGCGCAGGTGCCGAGAGTATATAAAATACAGCAGGTTTTTTCGCATCCTTGCTTGAAAATATTACATTTTTTGTTCCCTTGCCTATGTAAAGGCAATCCAGTTTTTTTAGGTCGAATGATTGGCCATCAGCGGTAATAGTACCATCGCCTGCTACGTTGATAATGCCTATTTCTCGTCGTTCCAAAAAATAATCCGCTCGTAAATTAGGGTAGTTTGGTAATTCCAGCCGATTATTTACCGGATTGGCAAAGCCTACTATCATCCTGTCGTACAGGGTATAAGTACAATTTATTTGGTCGGGTTGTACCTGTTTGTCGATCAAAAAACGCTCTCTGATCAATGCTGTTTGGTAGCCTTTAAAATCATCGGGATGTACACTGTGTAATACTTTCAAAGTAATTAGATTTTATATTTACAATTGTACAATGTTGTGTATTAAAACGGAAGTTTTAGCTTTACTATTTACTTAAACGTTTAAGTAAATAATCGGCCCATGTTTTAGTATTTTTGATCTTTACTTGTATTATTGAAAACAATACTATACCAATTTAAACATCAATATTATGAAAACTACCAAAACATGTATAACCTGCGCACTCATTATAACATTTATTTTTGTAAGCAGTTTTGCTCTTGCACAAAGCGATACCGTTAAAGCTAATGAATGGGTAAAGAGCCTTGCCTGGGCTAAAAATTTAAATATTAAATTATATCCAGAAATCAACAGTGTTGAATTTAAGCAACAATATGAAGCCAGCAAAGCTACCTGGGATAAAGTATTTGAATTTTTGGCTGATAGCAACAAACTAAAATTGCTGGCGCCGGGCATGTACCCTATTGATGGAAAGAATGCCTATGCAAGTATCACCTATGCGCCATCAAAAACATTCGAAGCTTCGAAATGGGAATCACACCGCAAATATATCGACCTGCAATATGTAATAAGCGGCGCAGAAAAAATAGGGAAGGCCCCTTTAAATTCAGTTACCGTTACCGAGCCTTACAATGAACAAAAAGATGCAGCACATTATTCAGGCGATGGTACATATTACATGGCCACGCCACAGGTTTTTTTCCTGTTTTTCCCTGATGAAGCACACCGCCCCAATATTAAAGTTGATGGCTACGATATGGTGAAAAAGATGGTGATAAAAATTAAATATGTACAGTAGTTGATCTGTTTAAACTTCTATCGTTATCGGTTTCGAGGTTAATACCCTGATAATGATCCATGCGATCATATATACTACTGCGCATACAATAAACATGATGAGATAAGCGGTTTGTGGATCAGAATGATAGGCTGTATTTAAAATGCCCGATAATCTTTGGATAATAACACCGCCAAGTCCGCCTGCCATACCGCCAATGCCCGTTACCGAACCCACAGCTTTTTTAGGGAACATATCAGAAACCGTAGTAAACAGGTTAGCCGACCATGCCTGGTGTGCCGCCGCGCCTATACAAATTACGGCTATTGCTAATGTTGAAGCGTAATTGCCAAAAATTTCCTTGTCGCCAAAATATTGGGTTAGCAATAAGAACAATGGAAACAACGCAATAATGAACATGGCTGTCATACGTGCTTTATATACAGGCATACCACGGTTTATCATAATACGGGGCAGGTTGCCACCGTAGGTACTGCCCACTATCGATATGGCATAAACAATAAAGGTTGGCCACATAATGTGATGAATATCCATACCAAACTGTTTTTTAAGGTAATCGGGCAGCCAGAATAACAGGAACCACCATATGCCATCGGTAAGAAATTTACCCCAGAAGAACGCCCATGTTTGGGGGTATTTGAATAGTTTTAGCCACGATACTTTTTTACCCATAGCTACATCTTCAGATGCTGCAGCATGAACGGCAATCTCATCAGCATGTATATAATCGAATTCCTCTTTAGAAACCTGCTTGCATTTTGATGGCGGGTTGTACAATAAAAACCAAAATATGAGCCATATAAAACCGATCGCCCCGGTTATGATATACGCCAGTTTCCAGCCCTCAGCTTCACCCCAATGTATAAGGCACCATGGTACAAATAACGCGGCTATCATTGCACCAATGTTTGAGCCGCTATTAAATATCCCGGTAGCCAAAGCCCGCTCTTTTTTAGGGAACCATTCAGCAACTGTTTTTATTGATGCTGGGAAATTTCCGGCCTCCCCAATGCCAAACAAACTTCTTACAACGGTATGCATTACAACTGAGCTGCCTGCAAATGCGTTAAGTATGCCAAATACCGACCATATGATGAGTGACAAGGCGAGGCCCAGTTTAGTGCCTATTTTATCGATGACCAAACCGGCAATAACTGTTATGCCTGCATAAAATAAGGTGAAAAAGGATGTTACATAGGAGTATTGATTGTCTGTCCACCCGAAACCTCCTTTAGCAATAGGTGTGCAGAAATAGTCTTTTACATAGCTTATCACACTCCTGTCCATATAATTTATGGTGGTAGAGAAAAGCAGTAAAGCCGCTATTACCCATCTGTAATTTCCGATCTTCCCGTTTGTCATAGCGTTTGCTTAGTTGGTTTACCTGGCGTCCTGCACCAGTTGTAAAGCTTTTTGAGTGTCTAAATATAATTGATTATACAAGCCTTTTGTTAAAATTTCTTTAGTGATTAGTTTGCTGCCCAGGCCAACCGCGCAGACACCTGATTTAAACCAACTGCTGATATTATCGGCGTTAAGCTCAACACCGCCGGTAGGCATAAATAACTGGCCGGGGAATAGTTCTTTTATTGAGCTAACAAAAGCCGGCCCTAAAATATTAGCTGGAAATAACTTAATTAAGGCAGCATTATTTTGCTGCGCGATATTGATTTCTGTCGGCGTCATGCAGCCAGGGCACCATAACAAATTGTGTTCATGTGCTATTTCGGCAACAGCAGGGTTTACGATCGGAGCCACAATAAAATCTGCCCCCGCATTAATAAAATCCAGCGCTTCCTTTTCAGTTTTTATAGTACCGATACCTATGTTCATACCGGGCATTTCTTCTTTTTGCGCTTTTTTTAATACTTTAAAATTCTCAAGGGCAGCAGCACCGCGGTTGGTATATTCTAAAACGCGAACACCAGCCTTGTATAAGGCCCGGGTTATTTCAAGGCTAACCGTAGCATCTTCATGAAAAAACAAGGGCAACATCCCTTGGCTGATGATGCTTTTAAGTATATTGTTATCGGTATTCATTTCGTTATCAGTTTTTTAATTTCATCAACTGTACTGGTTGTGGTATCGCTTTTAATAAATAATTTATCAAAAGCGGCCAGTGTGGCAAAGTCCAATATCGCGGCTAGGGTAAGGTTGTTATAAAAGCCGTAGATAAGTCCCGCCATAAAGCAGTCGCCGCTGCCTACTTTGTTCACTATTTTAGCGGCTGAATGATCAACAGAATTGTACAACTCCCCATCAATAAATAATGTAGTGTAGTAATTGATGCCTTCACCCGCATCGAACCTGAAGGTGTTGGCTACGGCAGTGCAATTAGGGAATTGTTCGGTAATATTCCGCGACGTTTTCAAGGCAGCCTTTAAGTAATCGTTTTTTTCGGATGTTGTTTGTAGACCGCTGTCAACCGGGGTGCCAAGCATCGTTTCGGCCGCCCATATATTACCCATAACCACATTGCAATATTTAGCCAGTTGCGGCATTACTTCCACCGGGCTTTTGCCATATTGCCATAAACGCGAACGGTAATTCAGATCGACCGAAATGGTTATGTTTTTTGCAGATGCTGCTATAAGCGCTTCCTCGCATACATCGGCAATATTTTGATTTATGGCCGGGCATATCGCGCTGAAATGAAACCAGCTAACCCCGTCAAGTACTTTGTCCCAATTTATCATGCCGGTTTTTAGCTCAGCAAATGCCGATCCTGCACGGTCATATATCAATGAGTTGTTTTTTAGGTCGGCACCATGGGTTAAATAATAAAGGCCAACACGGCTGCCATGATAGTAAATATGGGATGTGCCTATACTTTTATTTTCAAGATGCTCAACGATCTGTGCCGACATGTGATTTTCGGGCAAGGCAGTAAGGTATTCAGCAGGCAAGCCCCATAATGTTAAGGCGGTAGCAACATTCAGTTCAGCGCCACCCATATAAAAGGGCACATTATTTTCGTTCAGCCAGTTACCACCTGCATCCAAACCTATCCTGAACAATAATTCGCCAAAACATAAAACGGAACCGGAATACTGTTTATTCATATTTTAGTTTACCTGTGCGGCCTAACATTTGCAATTAGTTATATGGCTTAATATTGGTGGTAGAAATTTCAAAAATAACGTTGGCAGGTTATCCATTCAAATTTTTAAAGCTTATTATTTACTTTATCGTTATAGTGGTTGTGCGTGCATTAATGGTGCTCGATAAATTCAAAACCTCAATGTATTATATATAATAGTTTTTTAATAGGAAATAGAACCTTATAATAAAGTTATAAATATAATAACCTGCTATATGCTGTTAAAAAAATTGTAAATGCATATTTTTTAAATAAAAGTATAAAAAGATTTCGTTGAGTAAAAAAATTAGTGTTAATTGTACATTTATTATAAACCAATATAATCCAATCTTCTATATAATCAATTTTAAAATACAGTATACCTGGATTAATATTGAACAATGGGATTATTTAAAAAGGCAATTATAGCGTAAGGTTCAGAACGGTGAAAGGATATTTAAGGGATTTAGATATATTTTAATTATATATTATTCCTATTTACATATTTAGGTATATTACAATATTAGTCATTAATTATAATATGCGTTTTAAGTTAAATTTGTTGCTTATTATACTTTTTGTGTGGCATAGTAGCTACAGCCAGCAAGTTAAAAGTCAGCTAAATGACACGCTGGAACTTAAAAACTATGCGATAAAGGTGTATACCACTAATGAGGGCCTTCCCTCAAACGGTACAACAAGCGCGATAACCGATAAAAAAGGCTTTTTGTGGGTAGGAACTCAAAACGGCCTTTGTCGTTTCGATGGTTACACTTTTAAAACGTTTGTTAATGTACCCGGTGACACCACAAGTTTAACCAATAACTATGTTAACGCGCTTATACAGGATAAAAACGGGCGCATCTGGGTGGGCACACTCGACGGGCTTAATGTACTTGATCCCCTCACCGAAAAATTTACGCGTTTTTCACATCATGATGAGAGGCCACGTTCACTCAGCAACAATAAAGTATGGTCGTTACTTGCTGACAGGGATAATAATATTTGGGTTGGTACCGACGATGGCTTTAACAAATTTGTAGAGAAAAGCAAAGATTTTGATATTTTTCAGCCAAACGCATCAAATCCAAATGCAATGAAAGGCAAGTCGGTCAATTCAATTATTGAAGACGGAGCTAATATGCTTTGGCTGGGCAATTGGAGCAGTGGGCTTAATCTTTTTGACAAACGCAATAAGCGCTTTGTAAATTTCCCCCAGCAACAATATCCAAACCAAAGAAACCCTAATGATGTGTGGACACTTTGCATGGATGCCGATCATAACATTTTTGTGGGCACTTATTGGAATGGGCTATTCAAGTTTAATACCCAAAAACACACCTATACTGCTTTCCAATGCCCCGATAAGGAAAATCATGCAATTTTTCGAATACTTAGGCTCGATAATAAATTTATGTTGTTATGTGGCAATAATGGGTTTTATAGCATTAACACTACTAATGGTGCCTGGAAACAGCTGGCTAATTTTACAGGCTTCCAGCAGGCAGGCATATACCAGGATAAAACCGGGATAATATGGCTTTGTGCCTTGAACGGCCTTGTTAAACTCGATAGCAGGCAGTATAAATTCATTTTTAACCCGTTTGCAAAAACAAACAGGGTGGTAAAAAGCCTGGCGGTTAAAGGTGATAAAATATGGTTAGGAACTAATAACGGCCTAACAGTGATCAATCCGGGCCAACAATCAAATACCTTTTTGCATTCGGCCTACCCTAAAAGCATTGGTAGCAATGAGATCAATAAGCTTTATATTGATAAAGAACAAAAATTATGGGTTCTAACTGAGTTTGGCTTTGACGAATACGATGATAAAACAAGCACATTTATACATCATTTTCATCATTCAAGCCTCGGAAGTTTTTTTAATGAAGATGTTTTCAGAGATATATTAGAGGTAAACCCGGGCGAATATTACCTGGCAACCGATGCCGGGCTCAAAATATATAATAGCCATACAAATACCTTCACCCACTATTATAACCAAAAAGATAATTTGCATTCATTAAGTAATAATCACCTTTATACTATTTTAAAAGATGCCGATAATAAAATATGGATGGGGACTGAGGGTGGCGGCCTGAACCGGTTCGATCCGGTTACAAAATTGTTTGACAGGTTCCAGGCAAATGATGGTAAGCCGGGATCGATCAGTAATAATGATATTCATGGGCTTTTCCTTGATAACGACCGAAACGTTTGGATATGTACGCAGGACGGGCTAAATAAATATGTAAAAAAGAGCAATAGTTTTATAAGCTATTCAAAACAAAATGGTTTTGCGAGCAACGTTTTTAAACAAATAACAGCGGATGGTACCGGCAACCTGTGGGTGGTTACCGAAACAGGTGTATCAGCTTTTAATCCGCGGACAATGAAGATAAAAAACTTTGATCAGGGCGACGGGGTATTTTCAAATTCGGTGATTTGCAAAGCTAACAAGGGGCAGCTTTACATAGCGGGTAATAATGGGTTGGTTTCATTCGATCCATTACACATGAATTTCAATACCATTGTTCCGCCTGTATATATATCCGGTCTCGAAGTTTTGGGCGCCCCCGTTGAGCCAGGCAGCAAAGGCATATTAAAACTTCCCATAGAAAACACCCGACAGATCACATTAAATTACGATCAAAACGAATTCTCGCTGGAATTTGTAGCCCTTAATTATACTCACACCGAAAAAAATAGCTATGCTTACAAGCTTGAAGGTTTTGCGAAGGACTGGAGCTATGCTTCGGGACAGCCCAAAGCCACCTATACAAACTTAAACCCCGGTACATATACTTTCCGGGTTAAAGCTGCCAATAATGATGGGACCTGGAATAAACAGGGCGCAACATTAACCATTGTGATTACCCCTCCCTGGTATTTAACGTGGTGGGCGTATATTATTTATTTCTCATTAGCAGCAGGGGCGGTTTATGGCTATATAGTATATAACGACCGCCAGGCCAAGCTGAAATATGAAGTAAAATTAACCCACATTGAAGCTGAAAAAGAAAAAGAACTGCACGAAAAAAAGTTATCGTTCTTTACCAATATTTCACATGAATTCCGGACACCGCTTACACTTATTATCAATCTGGTGAAAGATATTTTATACGCGGGCACAAATAATGTCGATCAGCAGGATCTGAATACAATTAACCGCAATGCGAAAAGGCTGTTGAGTTTGGTTGATCAGCTTTTGCTTTTCCGTAAAGCCGATGCAGGCGCGGATGAGCTTAAATTAAGCCATTTTAATATTGTTACATTATGCCGTGAGGTGTTTTTGTGTTTTGCTCACCAGGCAAAAACCAAACAACTCGAGCTTGAATTTTTGTGCGATAGTGATAATATCCAGATAACAGCCGACAGGGAAAAAGTAGAGATAATTTTATTTAACCTTTTGGCTAACGCAATAAAATTTACAGATGATGGCGGCATTATCCAATTAAAACTTAAGGATGATGATAACTTTGCCAGGATTGAAATAATCGACAGTGGCTGTGGTATTTCTGAGATAGCTGGCGATAAGTTATATAATAAATTTTACCAGGAACATGGCTATGGAAAAAATGGAAAAGGCGGGCTTGGCATAGGGCTTTATTTGGTGAAGAGCTATGTTGAGGCACATGGAGGCAACATAACCTATGAAAGCGAAATAAGTAAAGGTACCAATTTTATGGTGATGCTGCCTATTGGTGCAGCTAAGGCTGATAGAGCAACTGCGCATGAAGAACAGGTGGATAGTTCGGTGTTTTTTAAGGAGATAATGGACGAGCAATTGGGCGAAGATGGCCCTGTTGAACAGGAAAAACAGGAATTACCCGACACTGAGCTAACATCAGAAAAAAAATCAATGCTGGTGGTTGAGGATAACAAGGAGATCAGTGGGTATATAAGGCAGGTTTTTAAATCAGAATATTTAGTGTATGGTGCCGATGATGGTGAATCGGGCTATAAAATGATATTGGAAATAATGCCCGATATTATTATAAGTGATGTAATGATGCCCGGGATGAGCGGGATTGAGTTGTGTAACAAGGTTAAAGAAAACCCCGAACTTAACCACATACCGGTTATTTTACTTACTGCCAGTACCTCGCCTGATATAAAGCTTAAAGGTATTGAGGGCGGCGCCGATGATTACATTAGCAAACCATTTGAAACCGAAGTGCTTATGGCACGGGTAAAAGGCATATTAAAAACCCGGAATAATTTGCAGAAATATTTCTTTAATGAAATTACACTTAAATCCAATAATCTTAAGATATCGCAGGAGTATAAGGATTTTCTGCAAAAATGCCTAACCATTGTTGAAAAGCACTTGAATGATAATGATTTCAACATTAAAACACTTGCGGGTGAAATTGGGATGAGTCACTCTAATTTATACCGTAAAATAAAATCTATTTCGGGGCAGTCGGCAAATGGGTTTATACGTGTTATACGCCTGAGAAAAGCCGCGGAGATAATGCTTACCACCGATTGTACCGTATATGAGGTTGCCTATAAGGTGGGTTTTAACGACCTGAAATACTTCAGAGAACAGTTTAGTAAGCTTTTTGGAGTTAACCCATCTGACTACATTAAAAAATATCGCGATTCATTTCACAGGGATCAGAACGTAGTGCGCAACGTTCAAAAAACATCCTGAGTAAAAAACTCCCCAAAATCAAGTTTTAGACTCATTTAGGCTTGTTTTGCTCAATTTACCCCTGCCAATTGCATAGTTTAACCCTCATTGGGCTGCTTTAATTCACGCAATTTAGCAAAACCAATTACCAGTATAACCGACTCTTTTTTAAAATTAAAGTTTGCACAATTGGCCTAACTCCGCGGTAATGGCTTAATTGTCTGAACGACAGCTAACAGGGAAGGGTACTAAATTATAAACCAATTAAACAAATTATATGAAATCAAAATTACCAATTACGCGCTCACCGCATGGCATAAAAGGTTATTGCCGTTTGCTGTTGTTTACAGGGCTTGGGCTAACCGCATTGGCTTACCCGTCGGTGTCGGCTTTAGCCAGCAACAGGGTGCACGCCGTCGCTGCCGAGGCATCAAATGTTACCGGTACTGTTTTAGACGAAAGAGGCGAACCATTGCCGGGTGTTACGGTTACCGTTAAGGGTACTGCAACCAATACAAGCACCGACGTGCGCGGTAGCTTCAGTTTAAGCCTTCCTGATGTATCGTCAGGAACATTGATATTTACCTTTGTAGGTTATGCCCAGCAGGAAGTAGTTTTTAACGACAACAGTAAACTAACCATTCATCTTCAGCCAGATACAAAATCACTTAACGAGGTGGTTGTGGTTGGTTACGGTACACAGAAAAAAGCTACTTTAACAGGTTCAATTTCTGTTATTAAAGGTGGCGATATGGTTAAAAGCCCTGAAGTCGACCTTTCCAATTCATTTGCCGGGCGTGTATCTGGTGTTACTGCCAATAACACATCAGGCGAGCCTGGTTACGATGGTTCAAGCATTTTTATAAGGGGGCTTGCAACTACCAACAACAACACTGTATTGGTGGTAGTGGATGGTGTGCCCGGCCAGATAGGTGGTTTGGAACGCCTTGACCCGAATGACGTTGAAAGCGTATCTGTTTTAAAAGACGGAACCGCAGCTATATATGGTAGCAGGGCGGCGAACGGCGTTATTTTAATTACTACAAAACATGGCAGAACAGGCAAGCCAACAATCAATTATAGCTTTAACCAAGGCTTTGTTTCGCCAACACGATTACCGAAAATGGCTGATGCCGCTACTTACGCGCAAATAATTAATGACATCAGTTATTATGATTCACCTACCAATGGGCAAAATTATGTTTATAGCGAAGCGCAAATACAGAAATTCAGGGATGGTTCGGATCCGGTTAATTACCCGAACACTGATTGGGAAAAATTAACCTTAAAAAGTGTGACCTTGCAAAATCAGAACAGCCTTACGTTGACCGGAGGATCTGAAGATGTGAAGTATTTTACATCAGTTGGTACCGTTTATCAAAATGGTATTTATGTAAATGGCGCAACTAATTATCATCAATATAATTTTAGGTCGAATTTGGATGCTAATGTTACCAAAGGATTAAAAATTGGCTTGTCATTATCGGGTAGGGAAGAGGACAGGCAATTCCCAACAACAGGTGCTGGCACTGTTTTTCGCGGAATATACAGGTCTTATCCAACTTCTGCAGGTTTTTACCCTAATGGTTATCCTACCGCCGGGATCGACCAGGTAAACCCAGCGCTTGTTGGAACAGCGATTGGGGGACTTAATGTAAACCCAACGCTTACGTTTAATGGGATTTTAAAGGCCAGTTATGATATTCCAGGTGTTGAAGGGCTTTCACTTGATGGGTTTTATTCGGTAGATAAATCGGGGAACTCCGACAAATCTTTTTCCGTTCCCTATACAGTTTACACCTACAACAGCACTACTAATATTTATTCACCAAGTATTGAGGGTGGCGGCCCAAATGGTTTGGCTTCGCTTTACCAGTCTCAGCTTAATTCTTCATTAATAACCTCAAACATAAAATTGAATTATGCCAGAAAGTTTGGCAAGCATGATATAAATGCTTTTGTAGGCTATGAGCAGAGTAAAACTACTTACAGTTTCTTTTGGGCGCAAAGGAATGATTTTCCTACAACTACTACACCCGAACTATCTGAAGGCGGAACAGCCGCTTCTGATGCAACAAATGGTGGCAGCAGCAGCGATAATAACGGGAATTTTGATTATACCCGCCGAAGCGTAATTAGCAGGCTGGCTTACAATTATGATGAAAAGTACCTGTTAGAAGGTCAGTTCCGTGCAGATGGTTCCTCTTTATTCCCATCCGCCCACCAGTGGGGTTACTTTCCTTCAATTTCTGCAGGTTACCGCATATCAAAAGAAGACTGGTTCAACAATAGCTTCCCATTTATAAACGACCTGAAGATCAGAGCGTCTTATGGTGTTTTGGGTGATGATTTGGTTGCCCCTTTTCAATACTTTGATAATTTTACCTTTAATAATTATTTTGTATCAGATAATGGCTCAGGGGCCGCTGTTCAGCCCGGTATTAGTTTATCAAAGTTGGGTAACCCTTTTGTAACATGGGAGACCGCGAAGAAAACAGATATAGGTATCAATGCTGTATTCCTAAACAACTTTACATTGGAAGCGATCTACTTTAGACAAGTAAGGTCGAACATATTAGGCTTTAGAAATGCATCAGTTCCGGCAACATCTGGTATCGTAAATCCAAATGGCGGCAATATTGTTCCTGCTCAAAATATCGATCAGGCAAGTGGTAACGGTTTTGAGGGTACATTGGGTTATAACCATACTGGTAAATTTAGCTGGGGCGTAACCGGAAACTTCACTTATTCTAAAAGCAAGATTCTTTCTATTGATGAAGCGCCTGGTACATTGTCTTACCAATCACAAATAGGAAGCCCCTTAAACACTTATCCGTTAAGTAACAATTTATATTACAATGCAATTGGTATCTTTAGATCAGAGGCACAGTTAAACAGTACCCCACATGTTCCTGGTGCGCAGGTTGGTGATTTAATATACCAGGATTATAATAAGGATGGGCAAATTACAGCTGCCGACCGGATCAGGAGTAAATACGGTAACATACCACAAATTGTATATGGCTTTACTTTTAATGCAGCATACAAAAATTTCGACTTATCTGTATTATTTGCGGGCCAGGCAGAAGCAAGCCAATATATATTGCCTGAATCGGGGACGATTGGTAACTATTACAGCACCTGGGCCGATAATGCCTGGAGCCCAACCAATCCGAACGGAACCTATCCAAAAGTGTCTGACAGGGCCTCTGACGCTGTTAGCGGTGGTTCTTTCCCAAGTACTTTCTGGCTGCAAAACGCTGCATTTTTAAGGCTTAAAAACGCGCAATTGGGTTATACATTCCCATCATCTTTAACCTCAAAGCTTCATATTAAAGGGCTTAGGGCATTTGTAGGCGGGTTCAACCTGTTCACACTTACCAAAATGAAAGACTACGATCCAGAGGGAACCAGTACCTCGGGTGAGTTTTACCCACAGGAAAAAATTATCAACGTAGGCGTAAATGTTAAACTATAAAAGCGATATAATGAAACCGATAAAAAAAATATCCGGCTGCGTGGTCCTTATAGGGCTATTGTTTTCAGCTTGTAAAAAAGATTTCCTAACTACAATCCCAACCGACAGGTTAACGGAGTCATCAATTACTACCGATACATCGTTATTTGAAGCGTATGTATTAAACACGTACCTAAGCGAAAAGGTAGGCAATAATGAAGGCGAAGGTTCGCCTCCGGGCTTTGGCAGGGGCTTTGAATATGCCATGGCCAGCTCTGTTACCGATGAATCAATGTACAATACTGATAACGGCTCATGGTTAATTGAGCAGGGCCAGATGGCCGCGAACAATACCGGCTTTTTAGGTACTATATGGGCGCGCAGTTATGCTGGCATACGTGCCTGTAATTACGCGTTGAGCATTATTAATGGCCTAAATATGAGTGCTGAACATAAAACCCGGCTTACAGGCGAGCTTGAATTTATACGCGCTTACAGGTACCAGGACCTTATCCGCAACTATGGGGGCATAGTTTTGATAGGCGACCAGGTTTCGCAGTTAACTGATAACTTGCAAGATCCATCGCTTTTTAAGCGTGCAACCATAACAGAATCCATTAACTACGCGGTGTCGCAGCTTGATGACGCGGCAGCAAAGTTACCTTTAGACAACAGCTCTACATGGGCACTCGGAAGGGCTACAAAAGGCGCTGCAATGGCACTTAAATCAAGGTTGTTGTTGTATGCAGCCAGCCCTCTGTACAACGCAGGTACCTGGCAGGCTGCTGCTGACGCTGCAAAAGCGGTAATGGACTTGGGTAAATATTCATTATCTCAGAACGGATATGGAAACCTGTTTCTATCACCTAATGACAATGAGATCATTTTTGAACGCTTATTCGTTGTAAATACTGCCCCACATGTTCGTTTGGAGATAGCAAATGGCCCGAATGGTTATGATGGTTGGGCAGGGAATACGCCATACCAAAATTTAGTTGATGCTTATGAGATGAATAACGGCAAGGCCATTGCTGATCCGACATCGGGTTATGACCCTCAAAACCCTTATGTGAACCGCGACCCACGTTTTTATGCCACCATACTTTATAATGGCGCTCCATACAGGGGCAGTACGGTACAGGTATTTCTTCCCGGTGGAAAAGATAGTAACCAGGGCCCATCGAACTGGAACGCCAGCCAGACGGGGTATTACCTGAAAAAATTCATGAACGACAATTATCCTATTGATAACCCATGGAGTGTTGCCGGGGGCCAGCCATGGATATATATGAGATATGCCGAAATACTGCTCAATTATGCCGAAGCACAAAACGAAGCATCAGGTCCTGACGCGAGCGTTTATGCGGCTATTAATAGTATAAGAGCAAGGGCATCGGTAAATATGCCGCCGCTACCGGGTGGTTTATCCCAAGATGATATGCGTACCGCCATTCAAAACGAAAGGCAAGTTGAACTTGCTTTTGAGGAACACCGTTTTTATGATGTGCGCAGGTGGAAAATTGCCATGCAAACTGAAAACGTACCGGCTTATGGCATTAGCGTAACTGTTAACCCTTCAAATCCATCGGGTTATACTTATACCAGGAAAGTTGCTTTAGCCAACCGTTCGTTTAAGCAGCAACATTACTGGTTGCCAATACCATTGACTGAAATACAGGCATCGGGCGGGCAACTTCAACAAAATCCGGGCTATTAATATCCATTTTAAGCGGACTGTATAATAACAGTCCGCTTAATAAAATCACAATTTATTTAATATAAAAACAAACACCATGCATAGGTTGATCCTTATGATTTTGTGCGCCGGGTTTTCTATTGCAGGATGTAAAAAGGCGACCGTTAAAAAAAGCGGCCCGCCTGTTGATACCACCTCTACTGTTGTAGGAACCTTATCTGCCATACCCTCTGATTCATTGCGGGGAGTGAACTGGGCCTGCGATGGCGATAATTTTAGCAATGGTATTTTGGTGCTAAGTGGTTTAACCTCATCAGATAGTTATGCCACTGTAACCTCCATAGCAAACGCCATACTTTCGGGCATACAAATTACAGGTGCCAACACCGTACGTATCCCTATAAATTACCCGACTGCTACAACGAGCTGGTGGAACTCCTATACGGGCGTTATTGATGCGGCCACAGCCAAAGGAATGAATGTTATTATCGGGTGTTGGGAAAGCGCGTCATCAAAAGACGGTATAATAGATAACGGTGAGCAATTTTGGGCCATGTGGCAGGTTGTTGTAAGTAAATACAGCCAAAACCCACATGTTTTTTTCGAGATATTTAATGAGCCGCATGGCTATACGCTTTCAGACTGGACTGCCGTTTGCGCCAATTGGTTGAGTAAATATCCCGCAGCATCACAAACCCATGTGTTGATAGATGGTACGTCTTATGCCCAGGATATTACCGGGGTGGGTGCCGACAGTCGTTTCAAGAACTGTTTATTATCTATACACGATTATGCTTTTTTCAGCAATGGTTCGCTAACAACAGCTGCGCAGTGGGAAAGCCGTTTGCAGGGCAATGTGGGCAGTTATGCAAGCCGGGCGGTACTCACCGAATTTGGGGACACCATGAACAGCGGAATAAACTATACCGGGGCAATAGGAGGCAGTGCCGATATAGCCTCGATACAAGGGTTAACTAATGAGGTGAGGACTTTGGGTATGGGGGCTGTTTACTGGCCGGGCGTTCGTAATGGCGATGGATACGCTATGCTGCAACTTGGTGGCAGCACTGCGAGCCCAATAGTTACAGTTACAAATGCATCGGGCTTAAGCCGGTTAAAATATGCCTGGGGTGTAGGTACAGGCGGTACTGATGTGTTCTACCCCGGTGCTTATTATAGGTTGATTAATGTAAACAGCGGCGACGCACTTGACGTAAATGGTGCCTCGACAGCCAGTGGGGCCAATGTTATTCAATGGCCGCAAAACGGGGGCAATAACCAGCAATGGGTAATTACCGATAACGGGAATGGCTATTACAACGTTACAAACCGCAATAGCGGCGATGCACTTGACGTAGATGGCGCCTCAACTGCTGCCGGCGCGGGGATAATCCAATGGCTGTGGAACGGCGGCGATAACCAGCAATGGCAGCTTACATCTGTGTCAACAGGGGTTTATAAGGTCACCAACCGTAACAGCGGTTTTGCGCTTGATGTTAGCGGCTCATCAACGGCCAATGGTACGGGCATAGTCCAGCAACCGGGGAATAACGGCACCGATCAGCAATGGCAAATTGTACAACAATAATCTATTTTTATACATGTTCATGATCAACAAAAAAACCTATGTCGCCCTTTACCTGCTTGTTGCCTTGCTGTTGCCCCTGGCATTAAAGGCACAAAATGTTGGCGCGCCTGTTTTGTTTAATAACAACTGGTTTTTTTATAAGGGCGATATTGCCAATGGCAACACTGGTGGCTTGGCCAATGTAAACTGGGAGCATGTACAGTTGCCGCATGATTGGAGCATACATAGCCCTTTTAGTGAGGAGTGGGCAAGCGCGACTGGATATTTGCCGGGTGGGATAGGCTGGTATAAGAAAACTTTCGCAACACCAAAAAGCCGGGCCGGGCAGCAGGTTTATATTTATTTTGATGGTGTTTATAAGAACAGTGAGGTTTGGATAAACGGGCATTACCTGGGCAAGCGCCCAAATGGTTTTATCTCGTTTGAATATGAACTAACGCCATTTTTGAATCGCGCAGGCAATAATGTTTTAATAGTTAAGGTTGACCATAGTGAATTTGCCGATTCGCGCTGGTATACAGGTTCGGGGATTTACCGCAATGTATACCTGGTTATTAAAAATCCAACGCATTTTAATTTATGGGGGTTAGCGGTAAGTACACCCGAAGTTACGGCAAAAAAAGCCGCAATAACAGTTCGGGCCAGTATCCGCAGCAAAAAAGCCGGGGGAAATGCAGATCTTAGATTAAACCTGTTGGATGCATCGGGGCATTTAGTTTTGACAGCCCATAAAAAATTTATAACCGGCGACAGTATTAAAGAAGTTGAAATAGATAAGGAACTTTCATTGCCCAAACTTTGGGATACGGAACACCCTTACCTGTACACTTTGGTTGCCTCGTTAATAAAAGACGGGAAAATAATTGATGTGGAGAAGCAACAGGTAGGTATCAGGTCGATCAGGTTTGATAAGGATAAGGGCTTTTTTCTGAATAATATCAGTACAAAATTAAAAGGGGTTTGTATACATGATGATGCCGGTGCCTTAGGTGTTGCTGTACCGAAAGAGGTTTGGGTAAGAAGACTGAAAATATTAAAAGATGCAGGGGTAAATGCCTTGCGCTTTAGCCATAACCCCCATGCCGATTACCTTTATGATCTGTGCGATGAAATGGGATTTTTGGTGATGGATGAAGCATTTGATGAATGGAAAATTGGGAAAAACAAGTGGGTTAAGGGATGGAATGTTGGCACACCATCTAAGGATGGGTACCATGAGTATTTTAAGGAATGGGCCGACAGGGATTTACGGGATATGGTTTTACGCGACCGTAACCATTCATCCATCATACTGTGGAGTATTGGCAATGAGATAGATTACCCTAACGATCCGTATTCAAATCCTATTTTAAATACCGGGCGTAACCCACAGATATACGGTAAAGGTTACCTGCCCGATCATCCGCCTGCAAGCGAAATAACCGGTATTGCCAAGCGGCTGGCAGCGATAGTGAAAAGTGTGGATACCACCCGGCCCGTTACAGCGGCCCTGGCAGGGGTTATCATGTCGAACGAGGTGGGTTATCCTGAAGCGCTTGATGTGGTTGGCTATAATTACCAGGAATATCGCTATGCCGAGGATCATAAAAAATACCCCAACCGAATAATTTACGGTAGCGAAAACAGTATGCAGGCACAGGCCTGGGCGGCTGTTGATACCAATGAATATATATCGGGACAGTTTTTATGGACGGGCATTGATTATATGGGCGAGGCCGGCAAATGGCCGCAGCGCAGTAGCGGCGCCGGGTTAATTGACTTGGCCGGATTCAAAAAACCGGAATACTTCTTCAGGCAAAGTTTGTGGGCTAAAAAGCCGATGGTATTTATTGGGGCGACGCCTATATCGGGCAGGGAAGATGGCGGCTTATGGAGCCATCGCCGGGTACAGCATAACTGGAACTGGCCCGCCGAGAGCAAGATGCGGGTAGAATGTTTTACCAATTGTGATGAAGCAGAACTGTTTATCAACGGCAAATCGCAGGGGAAACAAACAAAAGCCGGTGCTGCCTCAAAAATACCGCATTGGGATATTGACTATCAACCGGGCGTTGCTTTGGTTAAGGGTTATAAAAATGGGAATGTAGTCGCTACTGATATCATAACAACTGCCGGGGATGCATCTGCGTTAGTGGCAAATGCCGATCAAACTATATTCAGATCAGGCTATAAAGGACTAAGCCAGGTAGAAATTAAGATAACTGATAGCAATGGCAACATAGTGCATGCTGCCAAAAATGAGATACAGGTAACCGTCGACGGGCCTTCACATTTGTTAGGACTTGAAAGCGGCAGCACCAGCAGCCACGAAAGTTACCAGGCCAATAGTCGGGAAGCATTGAATGGCCGCTTACTCGCCTATATTCAAACTGATGGTAAGCCGGGGCTTGTAAATGTAACCATCACTTCTGCCGGTTTAAAGCCGGTTACCCTGCACCTTACTATTAAACAACCTAAATAAATCATATCAAAACAATTAAAAGCACCTAAAATTTATATGAGGTCTATAAGAATAATTATCGTTTTTACTTTCCTGTTTATTTGTAATAGCCTGTATGCTCAAAGGCATACGCATACCTTCAGTCTTAGCGACTCCTGTTTTTTGCTGGACGGAAAACCCTTTCAGATGATCTCGGGCGAAATGCATTACCCCCGTATCCCGCGCGAGGCCTGGCGCGCGCGTATGAAAATGGCAAAGGCAATGGGCTTGAATACCATTGGTACTTATGTGTTCTGGAATTTGCATGAACCCCAAAAGGGAAAATTCGTTTTTTCGGGAAATAATAATATAGCCGAATTTGTTCGTATCGCGCAGGAAGAAGGACTGTATGTGATTTTGCGCCCAAGCCCCTACGTGTGTGCTGAGTGGGAATTTGGCGGCTATCCTTACTGGCTGCAAAATGAAAAAGGTTTGGTGGTGCGCAGTAAAGAAGCATTGTACATAAAGGAATATGAAAAATATATAAAAGAGGTAGGCAAGCAACTTGCCCCTTTGCAAATTAATCATGGCGGAAATATCCTGATGGTGCAGATAGAGAATGAATATGGCTCGTATGGGAGCGATAAAAGCTATCTTGCGCTAAACCAAAAATTATTTAAAGAGGCTGGTTTTGACGGATTGCTTTACACCTGCGACCCGGCAGGCGATATAAGCAAAGGGCACTTGCCCGGTTTGCTACCTGCTGTTAATGGTATCGATAATCCCGCACAGGTAAAGAAACTGGTTAGGGAAAACCACAACGGTAAGGGGCCATTTTATATAGCAGAATGGTATCCCGCATGGTTTGATTGGTGGGGTACGCAACATCACACCATCCCAGCTAAGAATTACGTTGGCAGGCTTGATAGTGTATTGGCAGCAGGTATTTCCATAAATATGTACATGTTTCATGGTGGCACTACACGAGGTTTCATGAATGGGGCTAATTATAACGATGAAAGTCCATACGAGCCGCAAACCAGCAGCTATGATTATGACGCGCCGCTTGATGAGGCAGGAAATGCAACGCCCAAATTTATGATTTTTCGAAAAGTTATAGAACGACACTTACCAACAGGCATTAAACTATCACCTGTGCCACCTGCAAAACCAACCATCGCCATAAATAATATAAAGCTTACACAAAGCGCCGGCTTAACAACATTATTGCCAAAGCCTGTTGTTAGCGGTGTGCCCTTAACTTTTGAGGATTTGAACCAGGATTATGGGTTTGTACTTTACCGAACCGAATTAACAGGAGGCCGTAATGGCGTTTTACGATTAGACGAGTTAAGGGATTATGCTGTGATTATGGTTAATGGTAAACGTGTGGGCGAACTGGACCGCAGGCATAATCAAGACAGTATGATGCTGAAATTACCCGCCGGGAAAGTTACGTTAGACATATTGGTAGAAAATCTTGGCCGTATAAATTTTGGTCCATACCTTTTAAAGAATAAGAAGGGTGTCACTAAACGGGTTGTATTTAATGGAAAAGAAATTCGGGGGTGGAGTATGTATGGACTGCCTTTTCATAGTTTGAATGGCATAAAATATCAATCGACCGGAAATTATACTGCACCTGTTTTAAAGAGAGGTTTTTTCAACCTGAATAATGTAGCCGATACTTACCTGGATATGAGTAAATGGGGAAAAGGCGTTGTTTGGATAAACGGGCACAATTTGGGTAGGTATTGGCAGGTAGGGCCGCAGCAAACCATTTATGTGCCCGCTGAATGGTTAAAAAAAGGAAGGAATGAAATAGAAGTATTCGAACAGCTAAAACCTAACTTAAATTCAGTTAATTGTATAAGATCGCCAATGCTAAATGTATTGAAATAGGTTACTTTAGTAGATATTTCTTTCTGTCCTTGCACATATTATCGAATATCTGCAAGGACAGATATATAATAAAAGTATGGATTATGAAAATGAGAATGAATACCGGTTTATTTTATAAATCGTACTTCTCCGAAAAATTCCGGCAAATGGAAATTGGGCTCAGGATTAGTAATGTTGTTCCAACTTAAGTAATGTGGTTCCGGCAAGTCATCTCCACATTTATAAAGGTTGACTTTACAAACTTGGTTTTCCAGCGTCTTAATATTATTATACTGAAATAGGCTAAAAGGTATTTTCAGTATTAGTTCCCATTCAAAAATTTTATCATTTTTATTTTCAGTGGGTTGAATAGAATAGCTTTTAATCTTTTCAATCCACTGCTTTTCTATCGGCGTACGGCTTGTTCTGAAACAACCGTAACCAACTAATGCGGTTCCTAAATAATTAAATTCGAGATTGTAATAAGCAGGGTCATTATCAAACGCAATGAACAGCTCTACACAGCTGTCTTTATAAACAGGATCATTTATTTGATGATAGTCCGCTTTTATATATTTTTCACGAACCATGAATTTTAATAATATGCTTTCCCTGGTGTATGCCATACGAAAAGCGACATGCGGCCTGTAACCACTTTCGCTCCAAAGCAGGTTATCGATGAGTTCGTTATTACTATCGTTAATGCGAGCCGAAAGCAATTCAAAATCATTTGCTGCAAAGTCATCTGAAATATAAGGGGCTGTAAAATGCTTCATTATTCCAATTTAAATCTAATTAGTTATCCAGTGCATCTATATATTAATAGATACACCGGATATTACCCAAGTATACATTATAATCATAGTGTGATAAGGCTATTTAACATCTACTGTAAACTCATTGCTTTCCTTGTTTCCGGGTATACTATAATATACTTTAACAAAGTGACTATTCTTCACCTAATAAATACTGATTTTTGCAACTTCGTATAAAGCATATAAATTGGATGGAGGTAATTTAAAATTGAAATTATTACAAAAAAAGGTATAGTTATAATATTTTATTACACAAACGTTTGTATGCATTCATTCGTTTATTTCAATGGGATAGCTACAAGTTGATAAACGAGAAAAAAGTTCTGAAAATAATAGACAGTCCAGGCAAATTATTCATTTTAATGTCGGTTCAAAGGTGAGCAGAAAGCAGCCAGAAAACGGATCTCATGTACGAATGAAGTATTCACAGATCTTTTGACTAATTCAATAAAATGGTTACTCCACAGTTAATTGACATTTATCACTTTTTGAAATAGGCTGCATCATATTTTCTTAAGTACAGTCTTGTATGTTTGCATATGCCATTTGTCTACGCAAAGCTGCGTTTTACAGAGTTAAGTTGTCATAGATAAGATATTTTTAAGTTGTAGAAATTTGCTGTAAATCGCTCAATGGAAATCTAGTTACTCTTTATGATAAATAAACAAGATATTTTCAGTTACTCATTTGATCCAGGATTTAATACATCTGTCGCTTATTTCTCCATGGAGTTTGCCATTGACCAGTCCCTTAAGATATATAGTGGCGGGCTGGGGTTTTTAGCAGGTTCGCATATGCGCAGCGCATATGAACTGAAACAAAACCTAATTGGGATAGGGATATTATGGAAATATGGTTACTACGACCAGGTAAGGAATAGCGACGGTTTTATGAAGGCTGACTTTATTGCGAAATCTTACTCTTATTTAAAAGATATTGATATAACGTTAACGGTTAATGTGCACAACTCCCCCGTGCATATCAAGGTATATTTACTTACACCTGAAACTTTTGGTTCGGCGCCTATATTCTTATTAAGTACCGATATTCCCGAAAACGATGAAATGTCCCGTTCTATAACACACTGTTTATATGACAGTAACGAAAATACCAGGATAGCTCAAAGCATTGTATTAGGTATTGGCGGTGCAATGCTGTTGGATAACCTGCAAATACAACCCGAGGTATATCATATGAATGAAGGACATGCCATTCCCCTCAATTTTTATTTGTATAATAAATATAAAAGTTTGGATGAGGTAAAAAAACGTGTCGTTTTTACAACACATACTCCCGAAATGGCAGGAAACGAACAACACAGCATCGCATTATTGGAGGATATGTCGCTTTTTAACAGTTTAAAAGGTTCGGAAGTCAGGTCTTTACTCGGGCTTGATGGCGATATTTTTAGTTATACTCTTGCTGCGTTAAGATTTGCGGGTAGGGCAAACGCTGTATCAAAAATGCATTGCAGTGTTGCTAACGATATGTGGGGGAGAAATTCAGGAATATGTGAGATCATATCTATCACCAATGCACAAAATAAGAGCTATTGGAAAGATACACTTTTGGATAATGCTATCAATACTAATTCAGAGAGTGATATTATCGCACGGAAAAAAGTCATGAAGCGTGAGTTATTCAAAACTTTAGCCGACCAATGTGGTAAGTTATTTGACGAAAACACATTAACTATTGTATGGGCGCGACGCTTTGCAGGATATAAACGTGCCGATCTGTTGATGTACGATTGGGATAGGTTCATTAAGTTAGTTAGTAACACAGATATGCCGGTACAAATTATTTGGGCAGGCAAACCTTATCCTGAAGATGAGGAAGGGATTGAACTGTTTAACCAGATCATTTATAAAGTAAGCCCTTTTGCAAATTGCGCAGTCCTCACTGGTTATGAGCTCCATTTATCAGCGTTATTAAAAAGGGGAGCAGACGTTTGGCTGAATAATCCAAGAATGTACCATGAAGCTTCGGGCACCAGCGGAATGACTGCTGCGATGAACGGGGCGATCAATTTGTCTATGCCTGACGGCTGGGTACCAGAGTTCGCAAAAAATAATGAGAATTGTTTTATCATCCAACCGGCACCCCGGGACCTGCCTGAACGTGAACTCGATTTCCATGAATGCGATAACATGATGAGCGTCTTGGAAGACAGCATTTTACCAATGTATTATCACGACAAACCACGGTGGATCAGCATCATAAAAAACGCCGCTATAGATATTGTTCCTGAATTTGAATCAGGCCGTATGGCCATTGAATATTACGAAAAGCTTTATGATCACCAGGTACCGGGTGCTATTTCGTGATCAGAAACAGGTTTGAATATGATGCAAATCATAGCTTCAACGCTTTTAATTTTCAAAATTTACAGGTAGTAAAACTTCAAAAACCTGTTAATTATGAAGACGATCCTGGTAATAAACGATGACAGCCATCAAGCTGAACACGCTGCAAAATTTGCAGTGAAAATCGCCCATATGATGCAAACAGCCATAATTTTGGCTAACACAGTTCCGGTAAAGAAAATTACCGAACGAGTACTGGTTGGGTTGGATGGCGGATATACCATTGATCAGGAAGATAAAGCAGTAAAACAACTGATTATAAATGATTACGACCTAAAAAGTTTCCAACCGCCTATAAGCGAAGTTGACATCTCAGCCTTAAATGCTACCGACCTGGCCCAAATGATTCGCAAAAATGATATTCTGATGGTTGTTAAAGGAATGCCGGATACTTCATACAGTACAGGAAAGCTGAACATACATGCAGTATTAAACAAGGTGCAGTGTCCTTTACTACTTGTACCGGAAACATGGAAAATTAAGAAGATCGAAAGACTGGTTTATATTGCCGACCTTCGGTTTTGTCGTACGCTGATGGTCAAATATCTGGCATCAATCGCCAAAACCTGCAACGCAGCGTTATCAGTAGCGCATTTGTCGGCTAAGGGAATCCCTGATATGGAAGAAAATTACGCGAACAGCGTTTTTAAGGAACAAGTTGTTGATAAGTTAGAATATAAGAACTTATATTTTAACAATATAAAAGAGAAGGACCTAAAGAAAGCATTGGATGTAATAATCCACGGGCTGCACAACGATATACTTGCATTTGTCAATCATCGTTTTCACTTTACAGAAATATTAGGCAGATATTTAACAGATGTTTTGCCCGAAAATATTACTGTTCCACTATTGATTTTCCCTTATTAGTGACGACTGAATAACTGAATGCAAACTCTTGCACATCGTATAATGTTCTATCATAAAAACAAAACAGGTAGCATATGAAAGAGCAAAAGGTAATGGGTGCTATGGTTTTAGAGAAACAGCAAACACTTTTGGTTTACAAAAGAATGCCTGTTCCCATACCGAATGAAAACCAGGTATTAATTAAAATTAAAGCCTGCGGCATTTGCCGTACCGACCTGCATGTTATTGATGCTGAATTAATGCAGCCAAAATTGCCGTTGATACCAGGGCATGAGATCATAGGCTCAGTAGTTGACATCGGCACGGCGGTTACGGGATTTCAAACAGGTGAATTGGTGGGCGTGCCCTGGCTGGGTTATACCTGTGGTAAATGTAAATTCTGCAGGCAGGGAAAAGAAAATTTATGCGATAACGCGCGCTTTACCGGCTATACGATTGATGGTGGTTATGCTGAATACACCGTTGCTGAAGCCCGATTCTGCTTTAAACTCGACAGTAAGTACGATGATCCATCAGCTGCCCCGCTTATGTGCGCCGGTCTTATTGGTTTCAGGTCGTACCATATGCTCGACCGGCAAATTACAAATATTGGGATTTACGGGTTTGGTGCCGCGGCTCATATCATCACTCAAATTGCTGTGGCGCAAGGCAAAAATATTTATGCGTTTACACGCGATGGCGATAAAAAGTCCCAGAATTTTGCGCTTAGAATGGGAGCCTGCTGGGCAGGTGACAGCAGCGGGCCCGCACCTGTGAAGTTAGATGCTGCTATTATCTTTGCATCGGCTGGCGAATTGGTACCTAAAACGTTAAGCGACGTTGATAAAGGTGGAATAGTAATTTGCGGGGGTATTCACATGAGTGGGATACCTGCTTTTTCGTATGATCTGTTATGGGGCGAACGTACAATAAAATCAGTGGCCAATCTTACCCGTCAGGACGGCCTTGACTTTTTTACTGTACTCAAGGATATCCCTGTTAAAACGCAGGTAACGCTTTTTAAGCTTGAACAAGCGAATGAAGCGCTTGATAAATTGCGAAAAGCGGAACTAAAAGGAGCTGCAGTGCTGGTAATGGATTGATATATAGTTAATCGGCAAATGATGTTATCCGTCGGATCTATTCTTACATGATTAATTTTTATGATGCTCAACTTTGATAATTAAACCGCTTTGTCATATACAGCCAAGGCCATAGGCAAACAACCAGTTACACCATTTAAACCATTTACTGTTAGTGTAATTAAAATGGTGTCTTTTATCTCATCCCGCGTTGCGCCTAATTCCTTTGCCATAGCAACATGGTAAAAAACAGCGGTGGTATCTCCTAAGGCCGACTTAATACCGATATAGATCAACTGTTTGGTTTTTGGATCCAGCCCATTTAAATTCTTTAAGGCTTCAATTAAACCGTTAAAGGCCTCGGCAACCATAGGAGCCTCTTTTTCAAAAACGATCATGGGATTTTGCGACTGTTCCATGTTTATTTTTAATAGATTTCTATACTGATTTATTCACTTTCAAAACGCCCGGTAGCTTTAATGATCTGGATCTTATAAATGATAAGATCTATTTTAGTACCCACATCATGCGCGTTTGCTGTAATGCCATGAGAAGGATGACCGGCCGGTGTTTCCACAAAGGGCATTATCCTGTGTATCAAGCCTTGCATTGCCTGTTCCTGTTCTTCTATATCCTTTATTTCTTCGAAACGCCCCTGGGCAATAACACACTGCCATTTGAATATATTTTCAATCTCATCCACTTCAAAGCAGACACTTGGATTTTGTCTCATCATGTCTATTTTTTTACCAGGGCCCGAATGTGCGTATATTACACCATCTTTATAAGCATAATTTACAGGTACGACATATGTTACACCATGATGGTGGCAGCCCAGGCGGCCAATTACCTGCCGCTTTAATAAATCTTCGATTTGTTTTTGTGAAAGTTCGCCCAGCATGTTGAATTTATTTAAATTATAAATTAATCCTTATGAATATCCGCTTACCAAAGTTCTTTACTCTCAACCATATATTTAATGACCGGAATCATACTAAAGGATGATCATTAGCACAATCGGTTATAGCGGTAGCTGAGTTTGTTGCTACGCAATAAAGCAAGCTTTGTAATTCAAAAAAAGTTCAGCCAGGTCCGCTTGGCGAAAAACAGTTCATTTACCCGGCCTTAGATAACGTATAGCTCAATTTCAAAGCATTGCTTTTCGTGGCAATGAGGTTGCGTCACTTTGTGAGCGGATAGTTTTTTCGCGCTAATTCATAGGCCCTCGCGATAGTAATTCTTCCAGGCTTTTGTGCCTATATTTTTATAGTAGAAAATACCATAAGCGACACATGACAATTACGACAATCAACATAATGATTGTAACACCTGAATTTTCCCGTTTTTTTGAATGATGCCTGGCTCAAAAAACAGTTACATCCATTCGGCTGCAAAACGATTAAACTCGTGTCGTAGCTCATTAAACATTTTTTCCTCTGTTAGATAACTGGCGTTTAATTCCGCATGTTCAGTGGCCAATGCCTCGTCTACAAAAGGATCAGTTGTAACCAATTGCAACTCTATACTCCTGGTATTATTCCTAATCAGGCTTTTTAATTCATCAATCGCATCTTTGTGGATGATCAATTGATTTTGGAAGTGTTCAATTTGCTGCCGAACTTCGAGTGAAGTATTATCCTTAGCGATCTCATCCAGGCGTTCCTGTAAAAAACCGATCTCCAACTGATAAAACTCCAGCCCACGCAGGCTTTCGTTGTTCAGATAGGCGATATGTTTTACATTTGTTTTTTTCATGATATAGTTTTTTTAGTTTTTATTATTGTGTTGCAAAGTACATCCGGGGAACTTTTTTATCCTGCCACATTAAATAGCTTACTTTCAGGCTTGACGAACGACAATTGACCTTGAAATAAAACACTTTGATTGGCTGCCCATAGCATTAATTGTTGGTGCTAAGCTATAGCTCATCTCTGCTGAATAAAATGACGCGGGAATAGGTAAAAAGTGATAACCGTCACAAAACTATTATTGACCAGCCCGTCGTAATGATTTGTGAGATACAGTATAAAGTTTCAACAAATTCCAAATAAGCTCCGGACGCAGAATGGTTGCCGTATGCGAAGCTGATGCTCCGCCTATCAAAATACCGCCAAATTGAGGCCTGACCATACCCGAGGGCATTTTATAGCTAAAAAAAACCGGTGATCCTGAATTCCCCGGTCCGAGCGCATTGCCCGGGTAACTAACGGTATAGGTATAAGGAGCCCAAGACTGGCCACACCATTTGACAGTGGCTTTTGTTACCGGGAGTTTTTTAAAATCCACATTATCCGAATCCACTGTTATCTGATAACCATAAACCAAAATATCTTCGGGTGTCCGGCTCATCGTCTTTCCTTTCCCGGATATAGACTCAAGTGTGTTTACCCTGTATGCAGAAGATATGTTTAATGGATAAAAATAAATGTCAGGCCAACCAGGGGGCGGTTTGATGTGCTTTAATTTATGGATGTCTATTGGTATGAAATTAACATGGTTACCTTTTCTGCTGAATACCCTTAAAAGCAAGGTGTCAGGGTAGCTATCTTCCTTGTCATAGGATTCATAGTACCATCCATTGATGACATGGCAGGCGGTGACCATATATAACCGTCCGTTTGATCTGATCAGGGCGGCGGTGGCCTGTACTGTACAACCTGAATGTGTTTTACCATAAAGCAGGTAGCTGAAGTTACCAAGCATATTCGTGTCAACAAACGCATGCTGTGCATGCACACTTAGTGTTGCGCAGATCAGTAGATATGTGCATAATGGTCTCAGCATGCCTTGATCGCATTAAATAATCCGCACGGGAAAATAAAACAAGAGCATCAGGCATAAGATCATCAATAATACGAATAAGATCAAGCCTCCGAGTAGCCAGGGGTTCCTAACCCAGTTCATACGCTGTTTTCTGGGTTGAATAAAGTGTGTCTGTTTCATCGTTTTATATGTTTAAATGATTAGCAATCAAAGGAAGGGCCTTTCGCGCGGCAATTCCATGACGGCTATCAACCAGTTTTTTGATCTCAAGCAAAGCGACCGGCCATGTTAAGTAACAACGGTCACTTTTTCAATTGCCCGGACTCATTTTTCAGCTGCGCCCCATCAAATAATTTTGAGTTATTAAATCAATCAAAATGGCGAACAAGAAACCTTCCGCAAAAAACATCATTCTCCAAACAGATTACCCGCTGTGTGAGAAAGATGAGCAAGCCCGTTGCATCGAAAGTATGCGCCCGGCGCAGGAAAAAGCTATGAAATTATGGAACGAATTAAAAAAGAAGAGAAAATGAAAAAGATACTTGTGCTAACCGACTTTTCTGCCAACGCTACTTGTGCTGCCCAGGCTGGGTTAACCCTTAGCGGGTTATTACATACTGATATATTATTGTATAATACCTATATTAATTATGAAACAATGGCATCGTATGGCGGTGGCGGATGGATAGTGGGCGAAATTACAGAACGCCAAAAGAAAAGCAAGCTTGGGTTGGAACTGCTGGTAGAAGGCCTGGAGTCGTTAGTTGCTCAATCATCGCCTGGAGAAAAAAAACCGGTAATTAATTTTCAATCAAATGACTGCAACCTGCAAATGGGAGTTGCTGATTTACTCAAAGAGCACCAGGTTGAATTGATCATTATGGGCGCACGTTCGCACAGCCATGATGACACTTTATATGGAAATGATACCAGTTCTATTATTGATCATTGTAACCGGCCAGTGCTGATCATTCCTGAAGGAACCGACCTGCAACAAATTAAAAAAGTTATTTTTGCCACCGATTTCAATGATGCGGATCTGGATGCATTACATTACGTGATCAAACTGAGCAAACTTTTACATTATAAAATCGATGTGATCCATGTGGCCAAAGCCGGGTTCAGGCGCTCAGAAGAAAACACAAATGCCGGCGCTTTTAAAGAACAGCTTTTAAAATTAAATTACCAGGGGCTTACTTATCATGAAATTAGCGGAAAGGATGCTGCCGGTAGGATAGAACGCTTATTTGCGCAAACAGGCCCCGTCTTGATAGCCATTCTGCATCACCAACGCTCCTTTTTTGGCCGTTTATTCTCAAGTAGTGAAACAAAGAAAATTTTGAAGAAACAAACTATACCATTGCTGGTGTTTCCATCAAAAATGGTAAGTCGTTCAGCATCATGATACTTTCCGGGCAGGCATAAGCTAATTTTAGAAGGCTGATACCGGAAAAGATAGGGTAAAGGTTGTGCCCTGGGCGGGTTTGCTTTCAAAGCTGACCGTACCTTGCATAAGCTGAGTGTACCTGGATACGATGTTTAATCCAAGCCCGGTGCCCTGGATGTTACCGGTATTGCCGGCCCTGAAAAATGCGCTGAACAAATGTTGCTGGTCAGCTTCGGGTATTCCTATTCCCTGGTCAATTACGGACATGCGGCATTCCATGTCATTAACCCAAGTATCAAAGTGGATGACTGTATTTTCCCCCGAATATTTGATGGCATTAGATAACAGGTTGTATAAACAATGTTTGATCAATTGCTGGTCGAGCCGGGTGAAAGGTGTTGTTCCGCTGTGGGCGTATAGCAACTGCTGACCTGGTTTAGCCAGTAATTGCATTTCGGCGGCCATTTCGCTGCAAAACTCTTCCAGGTTAAAATCATCCACGGCCACAATTATCTTTCCCGATTCCAGCTTTTCCAATGAAAGAAAATCTCCAAGAATGGTGGAAAGCTCCCCAATAGATTTTTTAATTTTACCAATATGCTTTTCAATATTTTGATTCTGATAAGGTTCCGCATATTTTTCGACCAATGAAGCGGAGAGCTTAACAGCGCTAAGTGGTGTACGGAATTCATGGGAGGCCATGGATACAAAGCGGCTTTTTAACTGCCCTAATTCTTTTTCCTTGCGCAGGGCCAGGTCCAATTCTTCTGTTCGTTTGGCCACCATTTCTTCCAAATGGGCGGTATAATTCAATAATTCTTTTTCGGCAAGCTTTTGCCGGGTGATATCGCGGGCGATCTTGGAAGCACCGATGATGGTCCCGTCCATATTTCGAATAGGGGAAACGGTTAAGGAGATAGGTATTTCAGTACCGTTCCTTGCCCGGCGCACAGTTTCAAAATGTTCTATTTTTTTGCCGCCGATAATTACTTCGATAATACGGTTTGCTTCAGCCCTGCGGGCCTCCGGAATAATTAAGCTGATATGCCGGCCTATAGCCTCCTTTGCCGCATAGCCAAACAGGTGCTCTGCTGCCGGGTTCCAGCTGGTGATCATGCCATTCAAGTCCTTGGTGATGATAGCATCATCGGTTGATTCAATGATGCTGGCCAGCAATGCCTGCTGGCTTTCAAATCTTCGCTGAACCGTAATATCGCTTAAAGTATGGATCGCGCCATCGTAATTGCCCTCATTATCCCGCACCGCTACCGAGGAAACCAGGATATGCCGGTCTGAGCCATCTGGCAAACGGAACCGGATTTCATGACGGGCGCCCCCCGCATTAATTTTAATTTCAGTAGTTATCGGCTTATAGACGGCACCTATGTGCCGGTTTTCTTGATCATACACTTCCAAAGCAGGATACCAGTCCTTTCGGCCTGTTTGCGGCAGAATTCCAAACAGGGATGCTGCAGCAGCATTATATTCCACCAGTTCGTCGTTCCGGTCACAGATATATACCGCTACCGGAAGCTTTTCATAATACTGGATGATGGAAAGGCGTTCATCGGTCATGATTTTCCATTGATTGACACCAAGTTACGACATCTTAAAAGATTGTTGCACATTTATTATTCTTTTTTTTAAATTTAATGGTGATCATGGATTTTATTGATCACGGTCATGTTTTCCTGGGTTTATTTAGGCGTAATTGCATAAAAAAGATTGGTCATGACATTTGTTATAACTGCCCTACTGATTTTTCATGGGGCGCTACATTTACCAGGTTTTATTAAAGCATTTCAACCTACACGTTTTCGGGCTTTAAACCTGTCCGTTTCCCGGTATAACGGAATACTTTGGTTAAGTGCGGCTATGTTATTTGTTACGGCCGGAATATTATTTGCACTTCAGTTTGGCTGGTGGTGGATGTTTTGTTTTTTAGGAACTAACATTTCTCAGTACCTCATCATCAAATATTGGAGCGCGGCCAAATTTGGCACTATCGCCAATGTGATTATTTTGGTATTTTCAGCGTTCGGCTTCATTATTTGGGTAAATCTGGGCTAATTTCATATGAAAAAGGAAGCGGAAATAAATTATCTTAAAACTTTGTTGGAAGAAATAGAGCGCAGTTTAACAGCCTATAATAGAAGCGGTGAACAGGATTGTTTGCATGATTTTAGGGTGAGCGTTAAAAAAATGAAAGCTTTTTTGATCCTGGCAGAAAGTGCTGGCCATGAATACAATTTACACAAAAAATTCAGACCAGTTGGCCGCATTTTTCGCCATGCCGGTAAAATCAGAAATGTTGCTGTAAATAAGCAGCTATGCGGATCAGCAACTTCGGAATTATTGATACAAACCGCACCCCATGCGATGGAAGAAAAATTTAAACGCAAATGCAGCCGATATGCTCAAATTATAAAACAAGTCGAACGGCGGATTGAGACAAGCATCCGGCCCATCAATGATATTCATATTTTCTTCTTCTACGAAGCGCATTTACAACAAATTGCATCGTTTTTTGATGATGCTAATTTTTCAGACAGCCTGCACGAATGCCGGAAGCAAATAAAAGTATTGTTATATAACTATCTGTTAGTAAGGCCTTTGATGGATATTAAAATAAACGAGCAATATCTCGACGAGCTACAGGAAGCCATCGGCGACTGGCATGATCTGGTAATAGCAGCCGATAGTGACCATGACAGCAGGCTGTTGAACAGGACTGTGTTCATAAAGGAACTTGTACAAGATTTTTATGAACGCGCAACCACCGTGGTTGACCTCCCTCTTGAGCAAATAGATTGACACGGATATGAGCATCGAGATAGAAAGAAAATTTTTGATCGATCATCGTCGCTGGCAACGTTTAACAAAACCGGAAGGGATTCATTATTTACAGGGCTATGTGATTATTGCTGAAGATAAAACCATCAGGGTGCGAATAGCCGGTAACCAAAGTTTTATCACACTTAAAAGCAAACCGATCACCTTGGCGAGCCGGTACGAATTCGAATATGAGATCCCGTTAACAGATGGACAACTGCTATTAAAATTATTTACCACCCACACTGTAGAAAAGATACGTTACCGCATTCCTCACTACGGCCATACCTGGGAGGTTGATGAATTTCTGGCGGATAATCAAGGCCTTATTATTGCCGAACTGGAATTGAAAACTGAAGATGACCGTTTTCCTTTGCCCGCCTGGGTTTCGAAAGAAGTTACCGGCGATCCGCGCTTCGCGAATGCGAACCTCGCCTTACGGCCATTCAAAAACTGGCCTTGACGCTTAAATTCTCAAATTGACGAATATCACAACAGGTTGTGATAGCTGTCATTACACCGGATATGGCTATCGATGATATTTGTGTATAAAAAATTTATCATCATGGCAACATTAGTAAAAACAAATGGTCTTCCGTCATTGAAGTCCATGATGGAAGACTTCTGGAACACTGACAGGTTTTTTGGCACCCCCTTTTTTAACAGCGAAACGCTTCCTGCGGTGAATATTCGTGAGCACAAGCAGAGTTATGAACTGGAAGTAGCCGCGCCGGGCTTTAACAAAGAAGATTTCAAGATCACTACTGCAAACGGCCAGCTGAATATCAGCGCGGAAAACAGTTCGGAGAAGAAAGAGGAAAAGCATAACTATACCCGCCGGGAGTTTTCATGCAGCGCTTTCAGCAGGAGTTTTACTTTGCCGGAAAACGTAGCCGAAGACGAAGTTTCAGCAAAGTACAGAAACGGTTTATTAACACTGGAACTAAAAAAATCAGGTAAAAGCCTGCCGCAAGCCAAGGAAATAAAAATTGACTAAGCGGGTAGGCCACATGGCAGCTTTAACCCTGGCTGCCATGGTTTTTTTTAAGCCCCGAACTGTAAATTCAATTATCATACAATGGAACGATATATAAAAAAATTCAGGGATACGCGCATAGGTGATATTCCCGAAGTTGGCGGTAAGAACGCCTCATTGGGCGAAATGCTCAATAGTGTTGCTTTAAAAGGCGCGCCGGTACCTGATGGGTTCGCAGTGACCGCCTCGGCATTCAGGTATTTTGTTACAGCCAACCAAATGGCTGTACCCCTGAAGCAGCTCATGAACGAGTTAGACCGAAACGATTTTTCAAATCTTACCACCATCGGCGCGGCCGCCCGTAAACTTTTTATGGATGCTATGTTCCCGCTGGATCTCCAGATGGCCATCACTGATGCCTATGATTACCTGTTTGACAACAGCGATCAGGCCGTAGCGGTACGAAGCAGCGCGACCGCAGAAGACCTTCCGGACGCCAGCTTTGCCGGTCAGCATGAAAGCTTTCTGAACGTTAAAGGACATGTTGCATTGATTTATGCTGTTCGCTGTTGTTTCGCCTCCCTTTATACCGACAGGGCCATCAAATACCGCGAGGACAAAGGATTCGATCATGATAAAGTTTTCCTTTCAGTCGGCATTCAATATATGGTACGCGCCGATAAAGCGTGTTCGGGTGTAGGGTTTACCTTGGAACCTGAATCTGGTTTTCGTGATGTTGTACATATCGCGGGCGTGTGGGGTTTAGGTGAAAACATTGTACAAGGAACAGTTAACCCCGATGAATACCTGGTTTTTAAACCGTCGCTTCGAAAAAAAATGCGCGCTATTATTCAAAAGAACCTGGGCAGTAAATCGAAAATGCTAGTATATGCTGAAGCTGAGGATGAAGTTAACGATACCATCAATTTAGATACACCATGGGAAATGCGCGAACGGTTTGTGCTTGAAGATACTGAAGTAGAAACACTGGCCCAATGGGCATTACTTATCGAAAAACATTATGGCCACCCCATGGATTTTGAATGGGCCAAGGACGGGATCAACCATCAGCTGTATCTTATCCAGGCACGACCCGAAACTGTTCACAGCCGCGAAAAAGAATTACAGGTTAAGTCTTACACTATACCCGAAAAAGGTGAACTACTGGTTTCGGGCGGGGCAGTCGGATCGTTGATGGCATTTGGTAGGGCAAGGATACTGAATTCTGTTGCTGAAGCGGCAAACCTGCAGGACGGGGACATACTGGTAACGGAAACTATCAGTCCAGATTGGGACCCCGTGCTCAAAAAGGTCGCCGGTATTATTACCAACACCGGGGGCCGGACAAGCCATGCGGCCATCATCGCCAGGGAACTTGGCGTAGCAGCCATCGTAGGCACGGGCAGCGCCACACTGGATATAAAAGATGGTGAGATGATCACCATCAGCTGCGCGGAGGGCACCACCGGCAATGTTTACCGTGGAAAACTCAAATGGAACGAAACAACTAAAAAAATTAAGGATATTCGGCTACCCAAAAACGTTATGGCCCAATTGATAGTGGGCGATCCGCAGAATGCGTTTCAACTATCGTTTTATCCAAATGCAGGTGTCGGCCTGATGCGGCTGGAATTTATTATTGCCAATTTTGTTAAGATTCATCCCATGGCGCTGGCCCGTTTTGATCAGGTCACCGATGAGGCTGATCGGGCTGAGATCGCAAATCTTACTCGCCTTTTTGAAAATAAAGTGGATTATTTCAAAGAAAAGCTGGCGCAGGGAGTCGCAACCATCGCCGCCGCCTTCTATCCTAAAGAAGTGATAGTGCGGATGAGCGACTTTAAAACCAATGAATACGCCGGGTTGCTGGGGGGTAAATATTTTGAGCCTAAAGAGGAAAACCCAATGCTCGGTTTCCGGGGGGCATCACGTTATTACCATGATAGTTACAAAGAAGGCTTCCGTTTGGAATGTGAGGCTATGAAGATCGTTCGCGACGAAATGGGACTTACGAATGTAAAACTGATGATCCCTTTTTGCCGGACACCCGAAGAAGGCAGAAAAGTGGTTAATATTATGGAAACCTTTGGACTTAAACAAGGCAAAAATGGGCTCGAAATATTCGTGATGGCAGAAATACCCTCCAATGTGTTATTGGCCGAAGAGTTTGCCAATGTGTTCGATGGATTTTCTATTGGCTCTAATGATCTGACACAACTTACCTTAGGTATTGACCGTGACGCTGCGATGGTAGCCGGCCTTTTTGACGAAAAGAATCCAGCCAGCCTGAAACTGATCAGAACAATGGTATCAGAAGCAAAAAAACTGCATAAAAAAATTGGTCTCTGCGGTCAGGCACCAAGCGATTCCGTTGCTGTTACAAAGATGCTGGTTGAGACAGGAATAGATAGTATAGCTTTTAACCCTGATGCATTGCTTAAGGGAATTGCTACCATTTGCGAGGCGGAAAAAGAGCTAAAGAGTTCTAAACTTGACAATAACCTTAAATTTAGTTTAGCAGAAGCTATTTGATCCGAATATTATGGAAGTTATAGAATCGGCGAAAACATTTTTTGAAGAAACCGGGCTTTTATCCAAATTCTCCGCCCGTTTTTTTACGACCGGACTTAAACCAAAGTTTGAATTAAAGGAGCTGGCAGCCCAATGCTACCTTATCGGTTACCGGTCATTGCCCCTCATTGGCCTTACAGGTTTCATCATGGGGTTGGTACTGACCATGCAGCTTCGCCCGTCTTTAACCGATTATGGCGTACAATCACAATTGCCGCTAATGGTGGGTATCGCTATTGTTAGGGAGATAGGCCCGGTAATTACCGCCCTGATCTTTGCAGGCAAGATAGCCAGTAGCATTGGCGCGGAATTGGGTTCGATGAAAGTTACCGAGCAGATAGATGCGATGGAGGTTAGCGGCACCAATCCGTTTAAATACCTGGTTGCTACGCGTGTGATGGCTACAACATTAATGTTGCCCATACTTACCATCCTTGGCGACGCGATCTCACTAATCGGTGCATATGTTGGCGTTAATATCAGCTCGGTCACCAGCTTCAATTTGTTTTTCAGGCAAATATTCGATGGGCTTTCTTTTGGCGATATTACGCCCGCAGTGATCAAAACTTTTTTCTTTGGATTTGCAGTTGGTATCATTGGTTGTTATAAAGGCTATAATTCTACCAAAGGGACCAGGGGGGTGGGCAATTCCGCTAACTCAGCTGTTGTTCTGGCTTCTGTAATGATCTTCATCATCGACCTCCTGGCTGTTCAGGTCACAGACATTCTTGGATTAAACTAAATGAGAACGCCCGTTATACATATCAGCGCCCTGTGCAAACATTTTGGTAACAATGTGGTACTCGACGGGTTCGACCTGGACGTTTTTCCACAGGAAAATGTGGTCGTTCTCGGAAAATCCGGTTCTGGAAAATCCGTGCTGATCAAATGTATCATCGGCCTGCTGAAACCCGATAGCGGTACATTACAGGTTTTTGGTAAGGATATAGTAGAGATAAGTGAAGAAGAGTTGGACAAGCTCCGCGTGAAGATCGGTTTTCTTTTCCAGGGCAATGCGCTTTATGATTCCATGACGGTGCGGGAGAACCTGGAATTTCCGCTGCGCCACCATTTGAGCCGTTACGACCAAAAAGAAGTAGATGAGATAGTTAATGAAGTTCTCGAAAATGTTGGTTTGGCCCATACAACAGAGATGATGCCTTCCGAGCTGTCAGGCGGGATGCTGAAACGTATAGCGCTGGCAAGGACATTGATCCTGAAACCCGAGATCATTCTTTATGACGAACCCACTACCGGGCTTGACCCGGTGACCGCACGCGAGATAGACCACCTGATTATGCAGTTGCAAAAAAAATATAATACCGCATCCATAATTATTACGCATGATATGAACTGCGTAAAAAACACAGCCCACCGTGTAGCCTTGCTACTGAACGGGAAATGTTACTCCGTTGGTAGCTACGCTGATTTTGAGAAAAATAAAGACCCAAACATCCATCAATTCTTTGATTAACATGGCAAACCAGGAACAAAACCATATCAAGTTAGGTATATTCGTCATCTCCGGATTGACTGTACTCATCCTTGCCTTTTATTTCGTTGGTAAAAACCACAGCCTGTTTGGAAGTAACTTAAAAATAAAGGCCCGTTTTTCAAACCTCGCCGGGCTGGAAAAAGGAGATAATGTACTATACGCTGGTATACAAGCCGGAACTGTAGGTGATATGATATTTATTAATGATTCGACCATAGAGGTGACTATGCTCATCGATAAGGGCATTGGTAGTTACATCCATCGCAACGCCATTGCGTCGATCGGCACCGAAGGCCTTATGGGCAACAAAGTTATTAATATAACCCCGCAGGGGAAAAATAGCGTAGCGATAAAACCGGACGATGTATTAGAAATACGACGACCACTTAACACCGACCAAATGCTGGAAACATTATCGCGAACCAACGAAAATATCGCAGATATATCCGGCGACCTGAAGATTACCACCCGGCGTTTGAATAACAGCGTACTATGGGAATTGCTGGGCGATAAAAAAACAGCCATAAACCTAAAAAAAACTTTGTTCAACCTGCAGCGCGTTACCGGCAATGCCAATGAGATCAGTCAAAATCTTAATGTTGTTATCAAGAACCTGAGGCAAGGCAAAGGTACAGCAGGCGCAATATTGAGTGATACGGTTATGGCAGGCAACCTGGGGCAGGCTATACAAAATATACGTATAGATGGTGAACGGATAGGCAGGTTAACTACCCATTTAGATACCATGGCCCAGGGACTCAATAACCAGTTACAAAATAGTAAAGGCGTTCTTCATACCTTGTTAAAAGATAGTTTAGCTGCAACGAATTTTTCCCAAAGCCTCGATAATATTCAAAAAGGAACCGCAGCATTCAGCCAGGATATGGAAGCGCTCAAACATAACTTCCTGTTACGCGGCTACTTCAATAAATTGGAAAAAGAAAAGAAAAAGGCCGCCCAGGCTAAAAATAAGCCCTAACTCATTTTTCTGTGTGACCGTTGTCATTCCGCTTCTTTATCCGGCTGCCTAACTTGTGGTTAAATTTATAACATATGAAAATCTTAGTATTTTTTAGTACGCTGCTTTTCATCGCAGTGGCCGCAGGCGCGCAGCATCTTTCCATTGGCGCAAAGGGCGGTATCAGTATCCCAAACCTTACAGCCGGAAGCGGCAATCAAAACCCTATCAATACCGGGTACAGTTCGAGACTTGGGCCCGACGGGGCCTTGTTTGCCCAATGGCAGTTTTCACCGCTTTTTTCATTACAAGCCGATATTGAATATTCTTCGCAAGGTGGTAAAAAGAACGGCCTGCAGGCAATCAATACACCCGATCAAATGGCTGCTATGTTCCCGCCCGGGCAGGCGCCCGCCTACCTTTATGCCAGGTATAACAGCGAGGCGAAGATGAATTATTTAATGTTGCCCATACTCGCCGGGTTTGGCTGGAATATCAGTAAAAGCCCCTGGCGGATATATGCCAGTTTAGGGCCATTCGTAAGCTGATTGGTTTCTGCGCACCAGGTAACATCGGGAAACAGCCCATTCTACAGCGATGCAGCGGGAGAAAATCAGATATCGCCGACCCAGTCTTTCGACCATAATGAAAATATCCGGGGACAACTGCACCGTTTGAACGGGGGCCTGGAGGGCGACGTGGGGGTGAAATACCGGTTTGGCCACTGTGCTGTCTTTATAGAAGGCGGTGGGAATTATGGGTTATTTAATATTCAGAAAAACGCGGCCGATGGTAAAAATGAAACCGGGGCCGCCAGTATAGTGCTCGGTTACGCTTACAATTTTTAAACTAAAAACATGAAAACACTTTCGGATAAAGTGGCGCTGATCACCGGTGCCGGTTCAGGCATAGGCAAGGCCATTGCCAAAACGTTTGCAGCTGAGGACTGTAGTGTTGTCCTCACGGATATTCACCAGCTAAACCTGGAAGCGGTAGCCGCTGAAATTGGCTCCGCAGGGGGGGCTTGCGCTATCATTGCAGCCGATGTTGCTAACCATAGCGATGTTAGCCTGGTTATGGAATTTACATTGAAGCAATATGGAAGGCTGGATATATTAGTTAATAACGCGGGAATAATGGATGCATTTACACCCGTTGATCAGGTTAGTGATGAGTTATGGCGCAAAGTAATGGATGTAAATCTTGATGCGGCATTTTACACTTGCCGGGAATCGATAAAATATTTCCTCCAAAACGAGCGCCCCGGAAACATTATCAACATTGCCTCCGTAGGTGGCTTGTTTGGGGGCAGGGCAGGTTGTGCATATACTACTTCCAAACACGGGCTGATCGGGCTTACGAAAAACATAGGCTACCAATATGCCGGTAAGCAGATACGCTGCAACGCGATAGCGCCGGGAGGAGTAAACACAAATATAGTTTATGGCATGGAAAGCAACCCGTTCGGGCAGGAAAGGATGATGGCCGGTGCTGCTAACATGCCTGCGGCGGCACAACCGGGGGCAATAGCCGAAGTCGCCTTGTTCCTGGCTTTGGACAAATCATCATTTATTAACGGGGCCGTGCTGACCGCTGATGGCGGTTGGACGGCTTATTAATTCTTATAGCCATGAAAAGATATATTATAATTCTCCTTAGCGTTTTTTTGTTTACCGGTTGCGCCTCTTCAAAGATCACTACCTGGTGGAAGGCGCCGGGAAACACGGTGCAAACCTATCACAAAATATTGGTGCTCGGGCTCATTCGCAACGCAGACCGTTCCTTACAGCAGCACATGGAAGATCATATGGTAGGCGACCTGGCGGATGTTGGCTATCAGGCCATCTCATCGCTACAGGAATATGGGCCGAAAGCATTTGATAAAATGGACGAAGCTCAGGCGCTTGCTAAAATCAAGGGCAGTAATGTTGATGCGGTGATCACCATCGTACTACTAAAAAAGGAAAAGGTAAGAACTTATGTGCACCAGGATATCTATTACCCGCCATACAGCTTTTATTATAACCGGTTTTGGACCTATCGTATCGAACTTAGCGGTCGGGTATATCAGGATGGTTATTATGTCGAAAACACTAAATATTACTGGGAGAGTAACCTGTATGATATGAAAACACAACAACTGGTTTACTCGGTGCAGACACAATCCTTTGATCCGGCAGACACAGAAAGTCTTGGCCATGAGTATGGAAAACTGATCATCATGGACATGGTAACCAAAGGTGTATTGGCTGGGCACAAATCAGGAGAGAATAATGGCCGATAACGGAATTGTGTCATCGGGCGGCGGCGCAAGTGGGATCGCCCACATGGATTTTACAGGCCCTTGAAGGCCATATATTTGCAATGTAATGGATCTGTTGTTAAGACTTATGCTATCTGGAAAGATAAACTATTTTAAGCCTCCACCGGACGGGTCAGATCAGCAGTTGTAAGCATTCTGATCATCATTTTTGCAGCATCGGCAGCCATTCCATGTCCGCCTGTAATAATAACATCATCTTGGACAACCGGGGCCGAAGATTCGTTGAGTTTGGCGCCGGACAATTTGAGCTGTTTTTTCAACTGTTCGGAAGCGGAGATATGCTTCCCTTTTAACAATATGCCGCCCCAAGGGTCCAGCACCCCTAACAATGCAGCTACACCCTGACCGACGAAAGCCATGGGCTTATGATGTTTATAAAAATTGGCGACCAGGAACACTGAAGTATCATCCCGCACCAAATCCGATAACATGCCGGGGCCTCCGGGGTAGAATACCGCATCATAAAAGAATTGACCGGTTGTTTCCAGCCGGATGGTATTTGCCAATTGCCATTGCAAACTCTCATCTTTTAAGAATCGACAGACATGCGGATTTTGTGCTCCTGACGATAAGCTGGCCGGATCTACCGGCGCAATACCACCTTTTGGGGTAGCAAGGGTAACCTGGGCCCCCGCATCAGCCAATTCATAATAAGCTGATGCAAAATCCTCAATATCTAAGCCTGTTTCGTAATCGCTGTCGCCCAGCTTCCGGGTGGATGTCAGCACCATCAACACTTTCATGATAAACTTTTAATAAGCTGAAGTTTTAAAGAAAAGAAAACGAACAATAAAAAACAGTATCATTATGAGCATGGCAAATATCCAAACATGCCAGGGATTGATCGTTATCCTGACTTGTCTCCGGGGTCTTGTTAACTTTCTCATGATTATCAGATTAATGCCGTACGGATGAGCCGCACGGCATAGGGATTAAACAATTGTTATCTATTAAAACGCGTATTCCGGTTCTTCAATAACCAGGTTGTTTTCCACATGCATCACGCCGGGAGCCGCCCACATGGCATCTTCTGCGTCTTCACTTTCGGCCAATGACCGGACAGTGCCACGCAGATAAACCTTGTTACCGATAACGCTGGTATGGATCTTGGATGAATCCAGTGAAGCGTTCCGTTGTAAAGCCGCACCTATCTTATTTTCCAATTCAACCGGGTTTAATCTTGGCTTTACGGTAATAAGGTTAATCACTGATTTTACTCCCGCCAGATTTTCGATAGCGGTTTTGGCGTAGTTGCGTTCGTAGGCCCATTCAACCTCGCCTTCCAGATAAACCACACCACCTTCTACCTTGATCTTCACTTGGTCTTCTCTTATAGCAGTATGCCATTTTAAAGCATTGTACACGGCCTCAGCAATTTCAGGGTCGGTTTTACGGCAAGCAGGGGAAATGCCAACCTGTATCTCTTCAGCCACTGCTTTTACGCCGGCAACTTTTTTGGCTGCCTTTTCCGCGGTCAGTTTCTTGGAATACATATCAACTATTCCTGAGAGCGTAACGATACCGTTTTTTACGGCTACGCCAATTTCGGATGAGTTTAAAAATGGCTGCCATTTCAATTCATCCATTACATCTTTTTGAATTTGGGCATCTGTTTTCATGTTTTTTTGATTTAAAAGGTTTTTAAATATTCATACCACAAATTTCTTTGATTAACATGGCCGTTCAAATGATGGTTGTCACAACGTGTTTTGATAGTTGTCATTACTGGCAGATGCTCAAAAAGTGAGCAAAATCATGTTTTATCGTGAAGAATATTATAGTTTATTTATCTCCGAATAGCCATTTTTATAATAATCTTATAAATGAATTATGGGAAACGCAACCCTTTTGAACGCGATTATTGAGCATGCTATTGATGGTGTCATCACTATTGATGACAAGGGAAAGATAGAATCTATCAACCCATCAGCCTGTAAAATATTTCAGTATGATGAGGGCGAAGTTGTGGCAAATAATATTTCAATGCTTATGCCGCAACCCTTCCGCAGTGAACATGATGGCTATCTTGACCGTTACCGGCAAACCGGGCATGCACATATTATAGGTATTGACCGCGAAGTTACCGGCCTTAAAAAGGATGGTACTACCTTTCCTTTCAAACTGGGTGTTAGCGAGGTACAGTTCTCGGGCCGGAAGATATATATCGGTTTTATCCATGATATCAGCCGGGAGAAAGAAGCTGAAGAACAATTAAAAGAATACGCTGCACATTTGGAAAAAGAAGTAGAAAGACGAACCAATTTTTTAAAAGATACCGTGAACGAACTGAAGGATGCTAAAGAAGAAGTCAGTTTTTCGCTTGAGAAAGAAAAGGAACTGGGCCAGTTAAAAAGCCGGTTTGTATCAATGGCTTCCCATGAATTTCGGACGCCATTGAGCGCTGTGCAATTATCAGCGTCATTAATTGAGAAATATACGCAACCATTTGATAATGAAAATATCAGGAAGCATGTATATAAAATAAAAAACGCAGTTGGCAACTTAACAGCTATTTTAAATGACTTTCTTTCCCTTGAAAAACTAGAAGCCGGCAAAATAGAACCAGCGCCAGTTGATACGGATATAGTAAAACTTTCAGAAGAAATAACCAAGGAAATGCAGCTGGTTGCCAAACAAAATCAAACTATTATCTACGAGCACACAGGGACAGAACGCATGTTCCTTTTAGACCCTGACTTATTGAAGAACTGCATTATCAACCTCATTTCAAATGCCATAAAATATTCTGGTGAAAATACTTTCATAGAATTTAGTACAGAAATAAATGACCTAAATTGCATAGTGACCGTGACAGATAACGGCATGGGAATCCCTGAGGCCGACCAAAAGCATTTGTTTGAAGCATTTTTCCGTGCGCATAATACAGGCAACATCCCAGGGACCGGCCTGGGCCTGAATGCGGTAGCACATTATGTAAGTTTAATGAAAGGGAAGTTAAAATTTAAAAGCAGACTGAATAAAGGAACTATATTTACTATTACATTTCCGCAATCATGAAAAAGAAAGCACTGATTATTGAGGACAATAACGATATCAGGGAAAATGTCGTTGAGATACTGGAACTTGCTGGTTATACGGTATTTGCCGCTGACAATGGGAAAACCGGCGTTGACCTTGCCGTAAAAAATTTGCCCGACATTATTTTGTGTGATATTATGATGCCGGAACTCGATGGCTATGGTGTTTTGTATATGCTGAACAAAAATCCTCAAATGGCGTCTATACCATTTATTTTCTTAACTGCAAAAGCAGAACGGCTGGACCTGCGCAAGGGAATGGAAATGGGTGCTGATGATTATTTGACCAAGCCGTTTGATGATATGGAGTTACTAAACGCAATCGAAACACGCCTAAATAAAAAAGAAAAGCAGGAAACGTTTTACAGCAGGTCATTGGAACATTTGGGGGCTATAATTTCAAAAAATAATGACCTGGCTGAGCTAAAAAAGGTAATTGCAGAACGAAAGACCAGGCCGTTTAAAAAGAACCAGGTAATTTATTACGACGGCGATAGGGGCAATGGTTTGTACCTGGTGATAAATGGTAAGGTTAAAACTATAAAGCTGGCACAGGATGGGCGCGAATTAATGACCGGTATTTATGCTGCCGATGATTACCTCGGCATCCATGCCTTATTGTCCAATGAGCCTTTTTCTGACACCGCCACCGCACTTGAAGATACCGTTCTTTGCCTTATTCCAAAGGAACAATTAGACGAACTCCTTCACCAATACCCGGATATATCACGTGAATTTATTAAGCTATTGTCGAACAATATCCGGGAGAAAGAAGAACAATTACTTCAATTGGCTTATCATTCCGTTAGAAAGAGGATGGCTGAAGCTATTATAAAACTTTCAAAACGGCAGCCACTGGCCAATGAGGGTATAAAAATATCCCGCGAAGACCTGGCTGCCATGGCAGGTGTGGCTACGGAAACCGTTAGCCGCACCCTGTCTGATTTCAAAGATGAAGGCTTAATAGAAAAGAATGGAAGCTATCTACACATATTAAATGCAGACCGCCTCTCAAAAATGAAAAACTGATATAGATTAAATGACAGTCGTTTTTACTCTTGTGCCGGAAAAACCAGCAATGGTTTTGTAATATGTCCTGCTATTTTTTGGGTATGACTGCCATTAATAACGGCATCCAAAAAATTATGTCGACGGTGAACCATAGCCAGCATATCTATCTGTCCATGATGACAAAGCCAATCTAATCCGGAGTTTGTGCTATGGCTTTTTATCAAACGATAGTATATAAATGGATAATCTGTTTTACTTGACAGATTAGTTAAAATTTCATCCATGTGCTTTTTGAAGGCTTCGGTATGGTATTTCTTGTCATCGACATAAGTCAATAATATCTCAGCGTTTAGCGGTTTTGCAAGGTTGACCAGTTCGAAAATCGCAGCCAGGTCTTTACCAATATTTTCCAGGTCAGTTGCAAAGGCAATCTTTTTTATAGATACGATCGGTGCTTTTGGAGGTACGAGGAGTAACGGTTTTGAACTATCATCAATCATACGGCGGCTATGGTTGCCCAGCATAAAACCGCTGATCCCGCTTGCACCGTGGGTTCCCATGACAATCAGACCTATGTGATGTTTAGCGATTAATTCTCCGACGACGCCCTGAAGCGAACCGACTTCGTTGATACATTTAACGACTGGCCGAAACCCGTGTAGATTTGTTTTTTCTAAATCTTCTTTCAATGCCTTTACACCATTGGCACAACTTTCTGCAATTTCATCATATTCATACATCGGCCAGGCTACCATACCTGCTTCGGGCATTTCGACCGGTACTACAAAAGCATTGCATAATATCACGTTGTTTTTTATTTGTTTAGCTAGCTTATAACCATAGGCAGCCGCATGTGCCGCATTCTCGGAAAAATCAGTTGGGATGAGTATTGTTTTCATGACTTTCTAAATTTGATTTAACATGGTAAATCTGAATATTATAAACCATTTAAAAAGTGATTTTAGTCATAGTATTTTGTGATATTATATGAATAAAAAACGCATATTTTTCCACGTAGAAAGAAACAAAAGACTGCAATTATTTGACTTGCAGTATTTTAGTCTGTTTTGACATTGAATTAAGTGGAGCCGAATGGATTTGTACCAAAGTCAAGTTCCCGTATAAACCAGCTAAAAAATGGGCTATTTTAAAAAAGGTCTCTTTTAAGCCCCTTTTCCTAAAATCGATTAAAATCGTACAATTCTGATAGAATAACTATAGTTAAAAAAATCTTAGCAAATTTTGAAACTTGGTAACGCTTAATTATTTCAAGAATTACTTTTTGCCGTAAAAAAAATGGCTGCACAAATTATAACCAAAGAAGACCTTGACGGATTCAGGGAAAAGCTGTTAAAAGACTTAAAGGAGATAATAGGGAAGCCCGATTTTTTATGCGATAAATTGGTGAGGGTTGAAAAACAAGCTATTAACGGTCGAGCTGTTAAATAATTGTACTTCGAATACCGGAATAATGGTGACGACTTCGGGAGGATTTCCTCCCCAAACAATTGAGAATTCAGCGAGACCTGATTTAAGAATTTAAAAATAGGTCTCGCTTAAACTCTAAACAAAATGCGTGATTTTAGTCGATTTTAGGTGTTTTTGAGTTAAAATAAACAGCAACGAAATGCTCATAGATACATCGGGCCAATATCTAAAATTATCGCTGAAATTGTTAATTCCGAAAATAGCTCCTATGCAATTTTGCTATTTAAACATGGGTACATTTGAGTAAGAGGCGGATTCACTTTTTATGTTGCGATCCGATTTTTGTACCTTAGCCTTGAAATGCGCGGTACAAATACAGCTGATATGCCCAACCTGGTATCTGAATTTCAATCAGGTAATATAAATGCATTTGATTTCATTTTCAATAGGTTTTATAACGCATTATGCTTTTTTAGCAGTCGTATTTTGCAAGATAAAGTTGCTGCCGAAGATGTTGTACAAGACGTTTTTGTAAAACTTTGGCAAAAAAACACCGACTTTGATTCTGTAGAAAGCATCAAATCTTTTCTTTATACCAGCGTCCGGAACGCCTGCCTCAATAGCCTGGAAAAAGCCCGGGTTAAATTAAAGCATGATAACTATGTTGCCGCACACCCTCAAAAACCCAATGATACCATATTGGAACATATGATCCAGGCGGAGGTATTGAGACAGGTTTTTTCAGTAGTGGATACATTGCCTGAACAATGCAGGAAGGTGATAAGAATGACTTACGAAGAGGGCAAAAGACCAAAAGAAATAGCTGATGAATTAGGCGTTACTGTGAGCACTGTAAACAATCAAAAAATGAGAGGGCTCAGTCTTTTACGCAACCGCCTTTCTGATGAAGGCCTGGCACTATGCATAGTTCTCTTCCCCGAAGTATTACATTTGCTAAAATACTAGCCCGGTAATTATTTTTCATCTCTTTAGATAAAACGTACAGGCTTCCTGTTCTATATCAAAATTTGCGAAAATTATATGCAATACGATGAAACTACAGGCGCTTTACGCATAGCCGACCTGATAGCTGGTTATTTAAATGGGCAGTTAAATGCTGACGAAGAAAACGAGCTTTTTACCTGGGTTGGGCTAAATAACTATAATGCTGATACTTTTATAAAAATAGTTGACGAGGGCAACCTTGAAAAATACAGGGACGAATTATTTACATATAATACCGTTGCCGCTCTTGAAAAAGTAAAAGCCAGGTTGAGTGAGGCTACAATACGAGATATAAAACCCAAACGCAAATGGTACATCCCGGCAGCTGCGGCAGCTGTATTTATATTATTTTCTGCCGTTATCTTTCTTTATCTAAACAAGCCATCAAAACCACAAATTGCACAACATTACAAAAATGATGTGGCCCCTGGCGGGAATAAAGCGATACTTACACTGGCCAATGGCAGCCAAATATCACTCACTGATGCCAAAAATGGGAAGCTGGCTTTGCAGGGCAGTACGACCATTAGTAAAACAGGTAGCGGGCGAATCGTATACAATCCAGCCAACACACCATCTCAACCCGCAGTAGCTTATAATACCATAACTACACCGCGCGGTGGGCAATATCAATTGATACTTCCTGATGGTACAAAAGTTTGGTTAAACGCGGCATCATCATTAAAATACCCGACAGCTTTTGCGGCAAATAAACGCGAAGTCGAGTTGAGCGGCGAAGCTTATTTTGAAGTTGTGCATAACGGTAAAGCGCCGTTTAGGGTAATCAGTAACGGCGAAACGATAGAAGATATCGGTACACATTTCAATATTAATGCTTATACCGATGAGGTGGAAACAAAAACTACTTTGCTCGAAGGACGCGTCAGGATTACCAGCGGTGCAAATAAAATGATACTAAAACCCGGTCAGCAATCGCTGGTACAAAACGGACAGCATAAAATAGTGATCATTGACAATGCAGATCCTGAAGAGGCTGTTGCCTGGAAGAACGGCTACTTTAAAATTGACGATGAAGACCTGAAAACCGTAATGCGGAATATCTCGCGCTGGTATGATGTTGATGTGGAGTATAAAGGTGACTTTGGGAATGGCGAAACCTATTTGGGCGAAGTTTCGCGCTCGAAAAATATGTCGGCTATATTGAAAATTATGGAAGCGACAGGGAACGTTCATTTTAAGATAGAAGGAAGGAGGGTAACGGTTATGCCTTAAAATTCTACCCGTTTTAGTTAGCCTGGAAAAAAACAGGACTCCAACGGCAATCGGAGCCCTGTAATACATCCGGGTTTAACCCTTAATAAATATTGTGCTTAAACAACCTGATTAATTGAAAAACCCAAACATTCAAAGATATGACAATTTTTACGTACACCGTAAAAAGGCCACCCGGCTTTTTACGGAAATTAGTGCTGGTAATGAAGCTTTCCATTTTTTTATTAATTGTATTTATTGTGCCGGTGAATGCCGCAACATATGCACAAAAGGTTACGCTTCAGACCAACAACAATTCATTGAAAAATATTTTGGCCGATATCCGGAGCCAAACAGGGTATGATTTTCTTGGTAATGCCAACCTTATAAAAAAGGCCCGGCCTGTTACCATAAATGTTAAAGATGCGCCGCTTACCAATGTGCTGGATGCGATATTTAAGGACCAGGGCCTGAGCTACGTCATTGTTGATAAAACCATTGTTTTAAAGGCCAGCGTAAAAACTGAAATAAAAACAGCAGGCATTCCTGCAGTTGATACGGTAGTCATCGGCCATGTGGCCGGTGAATATGGAACGCCACTTAGCGGTGCAACCGTAACGGTGAAAAATACCAATAATGCCGTATCAACGGATGATAAGGGTGTTTTTGCTATAGAAGCTCCAAATGATGGCACCCTGGTGATAACCTATGTTGGTTACAAACCGAAAGAAGTAGCGATAAGAAAGGTATCCAGGAATGCTAAAATTACATTAGAAGCGACCGTAAGTCAACTTGAGGCGGTTACCGTTGTAAACACTGGTTATCAGTCTGTTTGGAAGGAACGTGCTACAGGTTCATTTGAAAAAATAGATAACAAAACACTAAACCTTTCTTCAGCCCCAACTATACTCGACCGGCTTGAAGGGGTAACCAGCGGCTTAATATTTGACAAAAGGCAAAACGGTTCACCAAGCCTGCAGGATATAAGTATCCGTGGGTTAAGCACGCTAAGCCAGGAAATAGCAAGCCCGCTTATCGTACTGGATAACTTCCCCTATGAAGGCGATATAAACAACATCGACCCAAATGATGTGGAAAGTATAACGGTATTAAAAGATGCGGCGGCAGCTTCTATCTGGGGTGCGAAAGCCGGCAACGGCGTAATCGTGATTACCACTAAAAAAGGAAAATATGATAAGCCGATGCAGATTTCCTTTAACAGTAATGTAACCATTAAAAACAAGCCAGACCTGTTTTATTATCAGACCATGAAATCCCCGGATTACATTGACCTTGAAACCGAACTCTTTAAGGATGGGGCTTATGATTACGCGGCTAACGACAATACCTACCATACCTTTGTAACACCTGTGGTGAACCTTTTAAATGATGCTAAAAATGGGGTAATATCACAGGCCAGCGCTAATGCGCAGATCAACACGTTACGCAATTTTGATGTAAGGAATGATTATTTAAAATATATATATCGCAACGAAGTGCTTCAACAATATTCGCTTAATGTGAATGGCGGTAGCAAAGACTTTAATTACATATTCGAAGGTGGCTATAATAAAGATTTGGGTGGCAGGATCAAACTTGGTAATGACCGCTTGTCATTACGTTCCGACTTGCTTTTCAAGCCGGTTAAAAACCTGGAAATCGAGGCCAATATGTTATATACCCAAAGCGGAATAACTGATATAGGTGAACACTCCGCGGGATATTATAATTACCTTCCATCAATAGCGCCTTATACCCAACTGGCCGATGCTAAAGGCAACCCGCTGGTTGTGGGCAGGGATTATAACCCTGAATTTACGCAGAATCCGGGGGACAGCCGTTTGTTAGACTGGACTTTCAGACCTTTGGCACTATCTGAATTAAATGGCAGCTCCAATAAAACTAAAAACACCGAGATGTTGCTTAATCTGGGTGCAACCTATAAAATAAGCCAGGTATTCAGCGCCAGCCTGAAGTATCAAAATGAAGAATCAAATGGTACCTCGGTAAACTGGCAGGGCCAAGACTCGTATTATACACGTAATTTAATCAATAACTTTGTACAACCGGTAGGTGCCGATGTTGAATATGCACTGCCACTGGGGGGTATATTGGAGAATGGATATACCACTTTGAATGTTTCTGATTACCGGGCCCAGTTAAATGCGGAGAAGGCATGGGGAAACCAGCATTTTACCGCCATTGCCGGCGTTGATGTTAATCAAAGAGATGTAAAAGCCAATTCCAATGCAGTATATGGTTATGATAATAACCTGCTTACCAACCAGAATGTGAATTTTAATGAGATATATGTCCCCTATATCAACAACTATATCAATCCAAATCAGATACCATCAGGGATATCCCAGTCTGAACAGCTATACCGTTTCACTTCCTATTATGCAAACGCCGCTTATACTTTATTCAACCGTTATACGGTATCAGCAAGCGCGCGTAAAGATGCTTCAAACCTGTTTGGAGTTAAAACCAACCAAAGGGGCGTACCGCTATGGTCGGGTGGCGTAAGCTGGAATATCGATAGAGAGCCGTTTTATCACTTTAGCTTCCTGCCGACTCTAAAGTTGCGTGCAACCTACGGTTACCAGGGCAATACCAATAATGGTTTGTCAGCTTATAGTGTAATAACTTATGCAGGTTATCCAAGCAATATTAGTCTTCCATTCGCCTATGTTAAAAACCCGGCTAATGACGGACTGCGCTGGGAAAAGGTAGGCACATTGAATTTCGGCCTTGATTTCGGCTTAAAAAATAACATAGTTACGGGTACCGTTGAGTATTATAAAAAACATTCTACGGATGTCATCAGCGTTGCCCCCTTGGACCCTACAACAGGTTTTTCTTTCACCTCGCTTAATAATGCGGAATTAAAGGGGCAGGGCATGGACCTTCAATTGCATTCAAACAATTTATCCGGTGCATTTAAATGGCAAACCGACTTTATTTTAAGCTATAATACCAACAAAGTAACCAAGTATACGCCGGTATTTACCCCAGCCGGCAGTTCGGTAATTACTAATGGCTATTCTATTACCCCTATTGTAGGTAAACCAACCGAAACCATTTATTCTTATAAATGGGCAGGGCTCGACCCGCAAACCGGCGCGCCCCGTGGCTATTTAAATGGCAAAATAAGTGAAGATTACCAGTCGCTTACCAATGTAGGCATTAGCGACCTGCAATATAACGGGTCGGCTGTTCCGCTTTATTTCGGTTCATTCAGGAATACATTCAGTTATAAAAATTTAGAACTTTCGGCCAATATACGTTATGAACTGGATTATTATTTCCGGAGGCAAAGTATGAATTATAACAATTTTGCCAACGGCGGCGGGGGATATGCTGATTACGCCAACCGCTGGCAAAAGCCCGGTGATGAAATGCATACAAATGTACCTGCCCTTATTTACCCGATAGACTATAATAGTGATGCTTTTTACTCCAATTCTTCAGTACTTGTAGCTAGGGGCGATAATATCCGCTTACAGGATATTACTTTGAGTTATACATTACTTGAAGTGGCGCATTATTTTAAAAACTTCCGCATTTACGCTAATGCTTATAATCTTGGCATTATATGGAGGGCCAATAAATACGGCGTGGATCCCGATTATGGTACCAGTGTTCCCGCGCCTGCAACATTCACCATTGGTTTAAATACATCATTTTAATCTGTACAGCCATGAAAAGAAATTATAAAACACAATATAATAAGGTAGTTATAACAGCCATTTCGGTTATGTTGCTATGGCTGTCGTTCAGCTTGCCTTCGTGTAAAAAATACCTGGATGCAAAGCCTGATAAATCGTTGGAAATACCGTCGAATTTACAGGATTGCCAGGCACTGATGGACAATGCTACCGTTATGAACATGAGCCATCCTTTCCAGGGCGAAGTGGGTTCTGATAATTATTATTTAAAGTATAGTGACTGGACCTCTTCTGAAAAAACCGACCGGGACGATTATATATGGAAGGCTGACGCTGACGTAAATGTAGGCGTGTGGAGCGCGGGTTACACCGCCGTATTATATGCCAACCAGGTGTTGTCTACACTTGGAGGAATAGCGGTAACTCCGGCTAACCAGCCCCAATGGGATGCTTTAAAAGGTGCCGCTTTATTTTACAGAGGACTGGCATTTTATCAGCTTGCGCAAATATGGTCGCCGTCTTACGTAGCAAGTACAGCGTCAACTGATATGGGTATACCGATACGTTTATCGCCCGATATCTCTGTTAAATCAACCAGGTCGACCTTGAAAGAGACCTACGACCAGGTTTTACAGGATATGCAAGCCGCTGTAACATTACTGCCTGATAATAAGCCCGTAACAAACATCAGCAAAACCCGCCCATGCAAAGCGGCTGCTTACGCTGCACTTTCGCGTGTTTATCTCTCCATGGGTGATTATACCAACGCAGCAACCAACGCGAATAACGCTTTGCAGCTATATAATACGCTGATGGATTATAATCAGTTGGATCCGGCTTCAACCGTCCCTATAACGCAGTTTAACCCCGAAGTGATATTCGATGCGTCAAGCGGGTTTTGCATAACGTTGTATTATGGTAAAGTAGATACAAGCCTATATAGCTCATACCAGGCAAATGATGACAGGAAGAAAATATTATTTATTGATAATGGTGACGGAACATTTACATTTAAAGGTGGATACGGCGGTAACCCGGCTTATGAGCTGTTTACCGGTTTTGCTACAGATGAATTATATCTAACCCGTGCGGAATGTTCAGCACGGGCGGGCAATACTGCAAATGCGCTTGCCGACCTGAATAGGTTACTCCAAAACAGGTTTGAGCCGCCATTTACACCGATTACTGCGGCAAATGCCGACGATGCCTTGCATTTGATCCTTACCGAAAGAAGAAAGGAATTGCTTTTCAGGGGCATCAGATGGACAGACCTGCGACGATTAAATAAGGACCCGCAATTTGCGATCACCCAAACGAGGATATTAAACGGCACTACTTATACGCTGCCGCCTAATGATCTGCGTTATGTATGGCTTATTCCGCAGGCTGTACTGAAACAGGTAAACCTTCCTCAAAACCCACGGTAAACAATATAAACATATGTACTCCACAGATATAGTTTTATCTATATCTGTGGTTAATACTGCTTATTATGAAAAAACTGATCATTGTTTTATTGTTGAGCTTAGGCATAACTGCTGCTGCGCAGCAAAAAAAGGTGTTAAAAAAAGCTGCACGACCAGCTGTGAAAAATCTAACGGTAGGCGACCAGGTGCCTGATATTTTAATTCCCAGGCTTATCAATTACAAGTCCAAAAGCGCTAAACTGTCAGATTTTAAATGTGACCTGATGATCATTGATTTTTGGTCGATAAACTGTAGCGGCTGTGTCGCCGGACTGCCAAAGATGAAGGCGCTGCAGGATAAATTCGGCGATAGCATCAAAATATTACCGGTTACTTTCGACCCTGAAAAAACAACGGTTGATTTCTGGAAAACGAACCGTTACACAAAAGGGCTGGATCTGTTATCCGTTGTCGGCGACAAAACATTTGAAGCCTATTTTAAGCACCTGGGCATTCCGCATGAAATATGGATATACAAAGACACCGTAGTGGCAATAACTTTTGCAGATTATGTAACCGAAGACAATATAAGGGCGATATTGCAGGGCAAACGTGTCAACTGGCCCATAAAAAATGATTTTATTACCCCCATAGATTATAACAAACCCTTCCTGCACATTGATAACAGGCAGTATACCGATACTGTCGGGCCGGTTAAATACGCTGCCGTATTTGGATACCGCGAACAGGATATAGCAGGCAAAAACGGCGTACATAAAGACACAGTAAGACATACCATCAGAAGCTATTTTGTAAATGACCTGGTGCTATCGGCATATGAAAGATGCTGGCAGGAACTCCGCGACCCGGAGATGGAAAATTTCGAGGCAGATCATCCATTGATCACCAGGTGCATACTGGAGGTCAAAAACCCGATGGATTATGCTGAAATTGAACAATCAGGCGAATACCTGAATGTATGGCACCGCAAACACTTGTTTTGTTATGAGGCAGTTAGTCCCGATACCGGCCAAACCAGGGAACAATTGGCAAGGGCTGATCTGGCTAATTTGGATTACTTGCTTGGATTGCATGGCCGTTTTGAAACCCGCAAAGTAAAATGCCTGGTGCTTGTTAAAACAGGCGGCGATGCTAAATTGACCACCAGCGGGGGATATGGGAAAACTGCGTACGAAAATGGTAAAGTAGTTTTAAAAAATGCTGAATTAGCTTCGCTATTATACCAAATGAATAAGTATGTAGGCAACCCGCCGGTATTTGATGAAACTAAATTTAAGGGCCATGTTGATATGGACCTGGATGCGACATCGTGGACAGACATTGCCGGCATACGGGCCTCACTGCAAAACTACGGGCTCGATCTTAAAGAAGAAGAACGCGAACTGGAGATGTTTGTACTTACAGCAACCCGCTAAATTAAATACTAAGAAATAACACAAGCTACGGAAAGATGAAAAAGATAGTATTATTAGTTGGCGTATTGTGCCTGGCACAAACCATGCGGGCACAAATATTGAGCCCTGTTAAATGGAGTTATGGCGCAAAAAAAACCGGTAAAGGCGAAGCCGTAATATTTATAAAAGCCACTATTGACGAAGGCTGGCATATTTATTCCACTCATGAGCCTGATGGCGGCCCGGTTAAAACGTCATTCGTATTTAAACCGGCAAAGGGTTACTTGTTAAACGGCAAAATTGCGGAACCTACGCCGCTTAGCAAGTACGAAGACGCTTTTGACATAACTACCAAATACTTTGCGGGCGAAGTTATATTTCAGCAGAAAATAAAACTACGGTCGGCTCACCCAATTGTAAAGGGCAGTTTAAAATATATGGTATGCAACGACCGCCAATGCCTGCCGCCAGCCGAAGTAAATTTTGAAATACCGATAAACTAAAAACCATTCCGGCAATGAATTTTGAGCTGCTTTTAAGCAGTAACGGGGATGCCTTTGCTTATAAATCCTAAAAACTACTAAGGAAACACACGAATTATAAAGTTAAAATGAAAAAAATCGATTATTTGGCCCTGCTGGCCTTATTGCTCTTAACCAGTATACCGGCTTTCAGCCAGCAGGTGCCATCGGATACATCATTGCGTAAAGGGAAACTTGATAATGGCCTTACTTACTATGTAAAACATAACGAGATGCCTAAGGGTGCGGCCAACTTTTATATTGTTCAAAAAGTAGGTTCAATATTAGAACAGGACAACCAACGCGGACTGGCCCACTTCCTCGAACATGAAGCCTTTAATGGGACAAAGCATTTCCCTGGTACAAGCATTGTTACAGAAATGGAAAAAAAGGGGGTGCAGTTCGGGTCCCATATCAACGCCTATACCTCGTTTGACGAAACCGTTTATAACATTAACGATGTACCTATGAGGCATGAAGGTACATTGGACACTGCATTACTCATCCTTCATGACTGGTCGGGTGAAATAACCAATTACCAGCAGGATATTGAAGAAGAGCGTGGGATAATCCGCGAGGAATGGCGGACGCGTTCATCAGCGGCTATGCGCATGGATGAGAAGGTGATTCTGCCTACGCTTTTGGCAGGTACGCCCTATGCCGATCGTATGCCTATAGGCACCATGGATGTGGTAAATAACTTTAAGCGGCAGGAACTGGTTGATTATTATAAAAAATGGTACCGCCCCGATCTGCAGGGCATTATGGTGGTGGGTGATATTGACCCTGATAAGGTTGTAACGAAGTTAAAGGAACTTTTCCGTGATATACCTGCTTCTGTAAACTCCGCTAAACGCGAATACATACAGGTGCCTGATAACGATGCCCCCCTGGTGGCCATCGCAACCGACCCGGAATATCCGTTCTCAACGGCTAAAGTTTCCTGGAAAGAAAATGAAGTTCCGGTTAGCCAAAGAAATACTAAGCAGTTTTTTAAAATTCAGGTCATTAATACACTGATCAGCAATATGCTCAATCAGCGCCTGTATTTAAAAGCGGAGAAGAAAGGGTCCCCTTTGCTAAACCCGCTGAGTTCAATGGGCAATTACTCCATCACACAGCGCCCGGCCTGGAATGTCGAAGCGACCGCGGCAAATAACGATGTTTTGGGTGCGCTAAAAATATTATTGACCGAATGTGAAAGGATGCGCCGTTTTGGCTTTAACGCCAATGAATTTGAAGGCACGATGAAGCACTTCTACATTTCAATAAATGAAACAAGCTATATCGACCGTGATTTTATTCCCAACATAGAATACAACCTGAACTACACCGCAAATTTCCTTTACAACGACCCTGTGCCTGACGCCGAATGGGAATACCGTACGACGAAAGAAATTTATGAGGGTATGACCATAGATACACTGAATTTTTATGCCAAACAATATATACACGACCATAACATGGCATTTGAAATTGATATGCCGGACAAGGCGGGGGTTATTGTCCCTGCAAAAGACCAGGTACTGGCTTTATGGAATGAGGTTAGAAATACAAAGCTAAAGCCTTATGTTAAAAAGAAGGAACGAAATGATCTTGCAAAATTAAAAGCGCCCCAGCCCGGTACCATCATAAAAACAGAAAAAAATACTTCTCCTTTTGGCTATACCAAATGGACTTTTGCAAATGGGGCCAATGTTTGGTTTAAGCGCACGGATATTAAAGAATCAACAGTTTTTATTGATGGGCGTAAACAGGGCGGTTATTCACTGGTCGGCTTAAAAGATCTGCCCAGCGCCGCTGCTTATAACAGTATCATACCTTTTTCAAATAGGTTTAACGGTTTTGATGGGTTAGTAACCTACAGCCAGGATCTTGATAAAACCGAAGAAAAGATATTTTTAAAAGCATCGGTTGCCGATCTTAAATTACTGTTTCAGCAGGCTTATGTGAACCTTACCCATTTTAAAAAGAAGCCTTCAGAATTTAATAACTGGCAAACACAGGAATTGCAATTCCTGAAAAATCGTGTAGTGTCTTCTAAAACCATTTTCAGGGATACATTAACCGCAATTCTTCGCAACCATAGCCCATGGGCGTTAACGCTTTCCGACCCGGCTAAGTTAAAAGCGGTAAATTATAATACGATAGCCCGTCTTCACAAAGAATTTTTTGGCAATGCGGCAGGTTTTACTTTTATTATCGCAGGTAATGTAAGTGAAGATACGGTAAAATCGCTCGCCGCTACCTGGTTGGGCGGCCTGCCGTCAAATGGTAAAACAGACCAGGTGGTGGACCATGGCGATTACCCGCCGCCGGGAATCATAAAAAAACATTTGGTTGAAAAAATGGTAACCCCCAAAACCACCGTAGGCATTATTTATTCGGGCGAAATTCCATTGACCGCGAAAAATGAAGCATTAATGGGAATGACCACCGAAATATTGAAAACACGTTACCTGGCAACCATCCGTCAAAAGGAAGGTGCATCATATGGCGTAGGTGTTAAAGGAGAGGTATATAAATATCCCAAAGAACGGTACTATGTACAGATCAGTTTTGATACCGACCCCGACACGGTCAAAAAGGAAAAAATGATAGCCATTGTTTATGACGAGATACAAAAACTAATAAAAGACGGGCCCGACAAAGATATATTAGAAAAATCAAGGAAGGATTTTACAACCACTTATGAGCAGTATGTTCAATTAAAAAATTCATCCTATTGGTCTGGTGTCGCCGCGTTTTATTATGAAAATGGTTTTGACTATACGGTCGACTACGGCAACGCATTACGCACCGTAACACCTGACGAAATACAGGCTTTTGCAAAAAACGTGTTTTCACAGGGCAACCTTATCGAAATAAAAATGGATCCCGCTAAATAACGCCATATGGATACGTTGTTCTTTGCGATTACGGCGGTCGTGATATTAATTATTACAGCCGCTATTATAAAAATGATAGCCAATAGGTTGAAAGGAAAAGATGAACTTGATGGGATCATGAAAATAAAACCACGCAAAAAAAAATAATGATAAGCTAATGAACACCGCACCGGTGATAAGAAATACTCTTCGTTCTTTATATCAGTTAGTAGTTAGTTTTTAGCCGGCTACAGTTAATTAAATACAGGTGCATTCGTATAAGAGGCGAATGCACTTCTTCTAACGGCAACGTTCCATTGATTCCCTGACCATCACTACTAGGGAAAGATATTTAAATCTCATCAAAGATCAGCCTGAAATAGTCAGACATTGCCCTTTAAAATACATTGCATCCTATTTGGGGATAACAGACACCTTCCTAAGCGAAATACGCAAGGAAATAACAACTGCTTAGTATTACTTGTCATATGGCAAGTGGATGAATTTTCATCAACACTACCTTTGAAGTACAAACCAATAAAAAAAGACGATGAATAATATGTTACTTATTGCCTGGAAAGAACTACCAGCCTAAAGTGATACAAACTAATGAAGCAAAGATTAACTGAAAAATATTTAATGAAAGATCTTGTTATCTTATTGTGGAGACGACCCTGATACAGTTGATAAATATCTAAAAATACATCCTTGATAAATCTTCTCAACACCTATGGTATTGTCACCAACAAACTTTTAAATGCCTTTAAATTTACCATAGTCAAATACCAAACAATTAATTCCCATTCATTTGCCATATTTGTAAGCATGAACCGGGTATGTTTGGTTGAAGATGAACAAAAAGTAGCCAGCTTTATTTGTAAAGGCCTGGAAGAACACGGCTTTGTAGTAAATACAGCCGCCACAGGTGCCGCAGCCCAGCAATTTATTGGACAAATTAGTTTCGACCTGTTTATACTTGATGTGATGTTGCCCGATACGAATGGCATCGACTTATGCCGTAAGATCAGGCTCACCAATACCCAAACGCCTATCTTAATGCTAAGCGCGCTTGACCAGGTGCAGAATAAAGTAGAAGGCCTGCGAGCCGGAGCCGATGATTACCTGGTTAAGCCATTCCATTTTACTGAACTGCTCGCCCGTATTGAGGCTTTGATGAGGAGGCAAAATATTGCCCCGCAACAAAATCACTCACTAATATTTGCCGATCTTAAACTCGATACCTGGAGCAATACCGCTGAAAGGGCCGGTCAGCACATTGTGTTAACCGCTAAGGAACATACCCTGCTGGAACTGTTTATGCGCAACCCGAACAAGGTATTATCAAGGGAATATATTGCCGAACAAGTTTGGGGCATTGGCTTTGATACAGGTACCAACTTTATTGATGTGTACGTGAATTACCTGCGCAAAAAGATCGAAAAAGATCATACAAAAAAACTGATACATACCGTTATCGGCATGGGTTATACTTTACGGGATGACAGGTAGGCCATGAAGATAAAAAATAAACTTTCACTCTATTTTACCATCACCAGTACGCTGGTTTTGCTGATCATGGAAGTTATTCTTTATTTTTCGTTTAACTCATTCGTGAGGTCTGAATTTTACGACCGCTTAATGGACCGCGCCACCGTAGCGGCAGGTGTTTATTTACAGGCTGATCAAATATCGGCTGATTCGCTCTCGCATGTAAGGGAACGTTACCTGAAACGCCTGCCCGATGAAGTGGTCCGTTTTTATGATGATAAGGATGCGCCTTCGTTCATAAAAGACAACAATCGCTATTGGACAAATGACGTAATTAATTCAGTACGAAAGCGCCGCCAATTGCAATTTGCCGAAGGCGAGCGCCAAACGGTTGGCATATATTACAATGATAACCAGGGCAATTTCGTAATACTGGTTTCAGCCTATGATTACGAGGGGCACAAGAGGTTAAGCGACCTGGTGATGAGCCTTGGGATATTGTTGCTTTTTGTAATGGCTTGTTTGTTTATTATAAGCAGGTGGTTCGCCAAAAAAAGTTTGGAACCTGTGGGCAACATCATTACCCAAATGCAGAATGTGAGCGCGGGAAATCTTAGCCTGCGGGTTGATGAAGGCAACGGTAAAGATGAGCTTAGCGCCCTGGCTGCAAATTTCAACCGGCTGTTGGAACATTTGGAAAATGCCTTTGAGTTACAACAAACGTTCGTTATCAATGCCTCGCACGAGTTGCGTACACCCATAACCAGTATTATTGGCGAGATAGAGATATCTATGCATAAACAGCGCACGAACAGTGAGTATGAGCAGGTAATGCAATCGGTTTTGCATGATGCCGTGCGCTTAAAAGAAACCGTCACCAGTCTGCTTGATTTGGCGCATGCCGACATGAATTACACCCACCCCGACTTTAAGCCGGTAGCCATTGACGAACTGGTATGGGAACTAAGCGACTACTGGAACCACAAAATAGGTAAAGGCCTGTTTGTGATAAACATACTGCGTTTACCCGACGACCATGACAACCTGCTCATAGCGGCAAACAAGCAATTGCTCACCATCGCGTTTAATAATATCATCGGCAACGCCTTCAAATTTTCTGAGAACAAACGGGTGGATTGCAATTTATACGCCGACGAAAAATCCATATCCATCGTCATCAGTGATCAGGGCATCGGTATCCCCGAAAATGAAATAGAAAAGATTTTTGACTCATTTTATCGTGCTACAAATGTTAACGAGTTTATGGGCAATGGTGTGGGTTTATATGTTACCAATAAAATCATAACGCTTTTTGGCGGCACCATACGCGTTAATTCAATTTCGGGGCAGGGAACCGACATAGTTATTTTATTCAATAAATAAATTCTAATCCTATTCTAATCTCCCTTTAATCCCGCTCTAATATGGCGGTGCTACATTTGCCCCACAAATGTTTATGCACGCAAAACTTATCCGCGTTATTTTATTTATACAGCTTAGCGGCCTTGCCTGTATAAATACATCGTATGCGGCACCCGCAAACGATACACTTACTATTACCATTAAACAAGCCGAAGACAGGTTCCTGAAAAATAACCTTACCCTTATTGCCCAGCGATATAGCATTGACAATGCCAGCGCGCAGGTAATTACCACCCGGTTGTTCCAAAACCCCGATTTTAGTTTTGGTAACGGTATTTATGCTAATGGGGTGCCCAACGCCTACAACGAGCAAACCTACGGACTGTCGCAATTGATCACTACCGCCGGCAAACGCAACAAAAACATCCAGCTGGCCAAATTAGGGGTTGAACAAGCTAAATTCCAGTTTTTTGATCTGCTCCGCACGCTGAAGTTTACCCTTAGAAATGATTTTTATACCATCTACTTCCAGGAGCAATCGGCCAAAGTTTACGACCAGGAGATCAGCTCATTAAGCAAAACGCTGGGCGTTTTTAAGGAACAATATGTCAAAGGTAACATCGCCCAAAAGGAATTACTGCGCATACAATCGCAGCTGTATTCGCTGCAGGTTGAGTACAATACGTTATTAGCAGGTATCGATACCACTCAAAACGAATTTAAGCTACTGATAAAAGCTGAACCGGGAGTTTATATTACCCCGCAGGTAGCTATCGATACCACCACTAAAGCCATTGTAGCGGCTGTTCCGTACCAGCGGTTATTAGATTCGGCCTATGCTAACCGATATGACCTGGCGCTTACCAAATCGCAGATAGAATATAACACCGTTAACCTGAAGTTGCAAAAAGCTACTGCCATACCCGATGTTTCGCTTTCATTGAATTATGATAAGCTGGGCGCTTACGGCCAAAACTTTTTAGGGGGTGGTATTGAATTTACCCTGCCTTTCTTCGATCGCAACCAGGGTAATATACAGCAGGCACGCATAGCCATCGACCAAAGCAAAGTGAAGTTTGAAAGCCAGCAAGACCAGGTGCAAAGTGATGTAGCAGGTAATTACAAAAATGCCATGCGGCTCGAAAACCTGTACAATAGCTTCGATCCCGGCTTTAAGGGCAGCTTTGAACACCTGATTGGCGAGGTGGTTAAGAACTACGAAAAAAGAGACATCAGCCTGTTGGAGTTTCTTGATTTTTATGACTCCTACAAAACCAACACCATACAATTAAATAGCCTGCAGCTTAGCCGCTATACCTCGCTTGAGCAGTTGAACTACGTTACAGGTACCCCCTTTTTTAATCAATAATGTATATGACTAACAACTATAAAATATTTATGCTGCTGGCCTGCTTTTGCATCACCGCCTTTGCATTGCAGAGCTGTCATCACGATGAGCCACAGGACGATAAAGACACCAAATTTGAAGTTACCGACAGCTTATTAAAAAGCCTGTTGATAGATACGGTTGAAGATGCCAGCGCACGTACCGAAATGACTTTAACAGGCGCCATTGCGCCTGATGAAAACAAAATGGTTAAGGTTTACCCGATGGTTAGCGGGGTAGCCGAAAATGTAAAAGTGCAATTAGGCGATGTAGTGCACAAAGGCCAAACCCTTGCCATAATGCGTAGTGCCGAAATGGCCGGATTTGAAAAAGACTATACCTCGGCAGCTGCCGACCTGCGCAGCGCACGCCGCAGCTATGAAACCACGCAGGACCTTTATAAAAGCGGCCTCGCCTCGCAAAAGGATATGGAGGAAGCCCAGGGTGATTACCAAAAAGCTATAGCTGAAAACAAAAGGGCAGGCGCGGTAATGCAGATCAACACCAGCAATGGCCAGGGGTATGAGATCAAGGCACCCATATCAGGCTATGTAGTGGAGAAGAATTTGAACAGCAATACGCAGGTGCGGGCCGATAACAGCGCGAACCTGTTCACCATAGCCGATCTTTCCAGTGTTTATGTGTTGGTGAATATTTATGAATCGGATATTGCCAACGTAAAGATCGGCGACCCGGTGAAGATCACCACGCTTTCATTCCCCGATAAAGTATTTACCGGGCAGATCGACAGGATAGATAACATGCTCGATCCCGATACTAAGGTAATACACGCGCGGGTGAAAATTGCGAACCCCGGCGATCTGCTGAAGCCCGAAATGTTTGCCAGCGTACAAATAAAGGCGCGCTCGGGGCAGGACCTTCCTGAAATAAATACCCGCGCGCTGATCTTCGACAATGATAAAAACTACGTGTTGGTGGTTGATGGCAAGGCGCATGTACGCATACAGCCTATTGTTATTGCGAAAAAAGTAGAAGACAGGGCCTACATCAGCAGCGGTTTAAAACCAGGCGACCGCATTGTAGCATCGAGGCAGGTTTACCTGTATGAATCATTAAAAGATAACTAAGCATGAACAAGTTCATAAACGCCATTCTTTCTTTCGCGCTAAAGAATAAGTTCTTCATTTTCTTTGTTACCGCCTTATTGGTTGTTGCAGGCTACATCAGCTTCAAAACCATCAGTATCGATGCTTTTCCCGATGTAACCAATACCAATGTGATCATCATTACACAATGGCCGGGGCGTAGTGCCGAAGAGGTGGAGAAATTTGTTACGCGGCCCATTGAGATAGCCCTTAACCCTGCTGAGAAGAAGGCCAGTGTAAGGTCATCCTCGCTGTTCGGCCTCTCGGTAGTAACGGTAACTTTTGATGATGATGTAGATTATGCCTTTGCGCGCTTACAGGTAAACAACCATATTGGCGATGCCGATCTGCCCGATAATGTTAATCCCTCTATTGAACCTCCATATGGCCCAACAGGTGAGATATACAGGTACACGCTTACCAGTAACCGAAAATCAGTACGTGAACTAAAAACTATTGAGGACTGGACGGTTGAGCGCGAGATACGCTCGGTACCTGGTGTTGCTGATGTGAACAGTTTTGGCGGCGAGGTAAAAACCTACCAGATAACTGTAGACCCTAAAAAAGCGGTGCAATATGATGTTACCCCTTTGCAGTTGTACGATGCCGTATCAAAAAGCAACGTTAACGTAGGCGGTGATGTGATTGAGCAAAGCGGGCAGGCTTACGTGGTACGCGGTATAGGGCTACTGAATAATATCGATGAGATAAAAAACATCGTAATTAATAATATAAAGGGCACCCCATATTTGTTAAAACTATAGCCGAAGTAACGGAATCGGCATTGCCGCGGTTGGGCCAGGTAGGGTTGAATAAAGACCCCGATGTTGTGGAAGGGATAGTGGTGATGCGCAAAGGCGAAAACCCAAGTGAAGTAATTGCCGCGCTCAAAACAAAAATAAATGAGCTGAACCATACTATCCTGCCAGATGATGTAAAGATCAAAACGTTTTACGACCGTGAGAACCTGGTTGATTTTGCAACCCACACGGTGCTCCACAATATGTGCGAGGGGATAATACTGGTAACGGTTATCGTATTCCTCTTTATGGCCGATTGGCGCACCACGCTCATCGTATCGTTCATTATTCCGCTGGCGTTATTGTTCGCTTTCATCTGCCTAAAGCTAAAAGGCATGTCGGCCAACCTGCTCTCCATGGGCGCTATCGACTTTGGTATTATTATCGACGGTGCGGTGGTGATGGTAGAGGGTATTTTTGTGGTGCTCGATCATCGGCAAAAGGAAGTAGGCGAGGAAAATTATAAGCGCTTAAGTAAGCTTGGCATGATCAAACGTGCCTGTTTGGTTAACGGTAAGGGGATATTTTTTGCCAAGCTTATCATCATCACGGGCCTGCTGCCTATTTTCAGCTTTCAAAAGGTTGAAGGTAAAATGTTCTCGCCACTGGCCTGGACGTTAGGCTTTGCCCTTTTAGGGGCATTGTTGCTCACCTTTACCTTTGTTCCGGCGTTGGCCAGTATATTGCTCAATAAAAATGTAAAAGAAAAGCATAACGTGTTCCTGGCATTTATAACCCGTAATGCCATGAAGTTTTACAACGTATGCTTCAAGGGGCGAAAGATCGTTTTCCCGGTTGCCATAGCCGCGCTGGTAATTAGTTTGGGCTGTTTTAAGTTGTTAGGTACGGAGTTTTTGCCCGAATTGAACGAAGGCGCCATATATGTACGTGCCACCGGTCCGCTAAGTATTTCGCTGGATGAATCGGTTAAACTGGCAAACCAGATGCGCACCATCTTCCTCAGCTTTGACGAAGTAAAACAGGTAATGTCGCAAACAGGGCGCCCGAATGATGGTACCGATGCTACCGGTTTTTACAATATCGAGTTCAACGTAGATATTTATCCCGAAAGCGAGTGGAAGCGTAAGGAAACCAAAGAGCAGCTCATCCGCCGCATGCAGGAAAAGCTAAAATATTTCCCAGGCATCGACATTAACTTCTCGCAACCTATATCCGATAACGTGGAAGAAGCGGTATCGGGTGTAAAAGGCTCCATCGTAGTTAAAATGTTTGGCGATGATTACAAGTATATCGAGAATAAAGAAGATACCATCTACAGCATACTAAAAACCGTAAAAGGTATCGAGGACTTGGGCGTGATGCGTAATTTGGGCCAGCCTGAACTACAAATAGACCTTGACCAAACCAAAATGGCGCAATACGGTGTGGTAGCTTCTGATGCTAACGCGGTTATTGAAATGGCCATCGGCGGTAAAGCAGTAACCCAGATATATGAGGGCGAGAAAAAGTTCGACCTGCGTATTCGTTACCCGGAAGATTTCCGTAACAACGAGGTTTCCATCGACGACTTGCGTGTGCCTACCTTATCAGGCAATAATGTGCCCTTGCGCGAGATAGCCAGCATCAGGAAAATAAACGGTATCAGTATCATCTACCGCGACAAGAACCAGCGATATGGCGCTATCAAATTCTCCATCCGTGGGCGTGATATGGGTAGTACCATAGCCGAAGCACAAAGTAAAGTTGACGCAAGGATCAAACTACCCAAAGGTTACCACCTGGAGTGGGCCGGCGATTTCGAGAACCAGCAACGTGCCAGTAAACGGCTTTCGCAGGTAGTGCCTATCAGCTTGCTGATCATATTTTTTATCCTGTTCATCCTGTTCGGTACCATTGCCGATTCATTACTGGTGCTTAATAATGTACCGTTTGCCATCATGGGCGGTATCCTGGCTTTGCTCGTAACCGGCATTAACTTCAACATATCGGCGGGTATAGGCTTCATTGCGTTATTTGGTATATGTGTACAGAATGGCGTAATCCTCATCACCCGTTTCAAAAGCAATATTAAAGAACTGAAACACCATACCAAATGGAAGTCGTTCCCTGATGCTTTGAAAGCCGGTGTGGAAGACCGCCTGCGCCCGATCCTCATGACAGCCATGATGGCTGCCATAGGCTTATTACCAGCTGCAATGTCAAACGGCATCGGCTCCGAAGCCTCAAAACCGCTCGCTATTGTGGTGATAGGCGGCTTAATCACCAATACCATCTTCAACCTGTTTGTATTCCCGATAGTATTCTATTGGTCGTACCGCAAAAGGGTTGAGCGCGGTGATGTTGGAAGACTATAAATCGGAATAAACTTTTATAAAGCGACAACACCATTTACCCCTATATAACCGAGCCTTACTTAAAGGGAGGCTTTTTACTACTATCGAATTTACTCCCAATGCTTTTGTCCACACCTGTATCACATACCCTACAATTGACAATAATATGGATTAGCTTTTTTGTGCAGAAATTTTATTATTTATTATCAACCGCATGAATACCGCGCAATTAAACCGTATTAACTACTATAATGCGCTAACTATGATTGTTTCAACGCATTAAAAGTGAAACAAAATTAAACTTGCAATTCGTCTTCATCAAGATGTTAACTCGATTAATAGATTTATATACAATTAGTTATAGCAATTCTGGTGAGTGCTTTTTCTCACATTGCCTACTCGCCGAATTACTTATCAGGATGGTGCGATTTGATGCATAAACCAATGTTTTGATACAAAAATAAAAGCCTGAAAACAAGTTTGCAGGCTTTTAATCGATTTTGATATTGAAATCAGTGGAGCCGGAGGGATTCGAACCCTCGTCCAAACATGGTATAAGGTAAGCTTTCTACATGCTTAGCTGCTGTTTAATTGTAGGGAAGGGGAAGGTCAGCCGCTTACCTGTACCGTCTTCCTTAGGTGCTTTGTTTCACTTGCTATGCACACCATTAAGCAAGCTATTTTCGTTTTTCGATGCCCCGGTTGCCGATCCAACGAAACAGAGAACCGGCGGGACAAAAGCTATTCTAATTCTAAATTAGGCAGCTAAGGCGTAGTTATTTTCGCCATTTGTAAGTTTGAGCGTTCTGATTTAAGCGCTAATTCACCCAACGCGCTGCATGCTTACTTAATTATCTCCATCCTGTCAATTCCGGTCGACCCCATTTTTAGAGTTGAAAGTTAAAAATAGAAATGTTGAAAGCTTGCAAATTTACGAAAATTTGAATGAATAGAGTATTAAAGCTAACTTTTTACTTTCAACTGGTCTCATATCTCAAATTCCATTCTTCCCGGATAAACTTTCAGAGCTTCATTTAAGCAAGTCATCGCTTTGCTTATATCATCGTTGTTCAAAACGTATGCCATTCTTACCTCATTAGTTCCTGCACCTTCTGTACTATAAAATCCGGTAGCAGGCGCCATCATCACCGTTTCGTTATTCAGGCTGAATTTTTCCAGCATCCATTGGCAAAATTTGTCGGCGTCATCAATAGGTAGCTTGGCCACCACGTAAAATGCACCGCCGGGGTTGGGACAGTAAACGCCTTCCATTTTATTGAGGGAGGTGACGATATTATCGCGGCGTGCGGTATATTCATTATTTACTGCCTCAAAGTATGAATCGGGGGTATCAACAGCTGCTGCACCTGCAATCTGTTCAACCATTCCCGGGCTTAACCTGGCTTGTGCAAATTTTAACGCTGTTGTCCATACCGCTTTATTTTTGGTGATGATACAACCCAAGCGCGCACCACATGCGCTGTAACGTTTACTAACAGTATCTAACACAATTACATTTTGCTCTAGCCCGTCCAAATGCATGGGCGAGGTAAAAGTACGGCCATCATAACAAAATTCGCGGTAGGCTTCATCCGAGAACAGGTAAAGGTCATATTTCAAAACTAATTCCTTCAGGGCCAGCAATTCTTCTTTTGAATATAAATACCCGGTAGGGTTATTAGGGCTGCAAATAAATATGGCCTTTGTTTTCGGCGTGATAAGTTTTTCAAACTCGCTGATAGGCGGCAGGGCAAACCCATTCTCAATAAAGCTTAATATCGGTTTTACCACAATATCGCTCTGGCTTGCAAAGCCGTTATAATTAGCATAAAACGGTTCGGGAATGATCACTTCATCGCCAGCATCAAGGCAGGTCATCATGGCTATGGTGATGGCTTCCGAGCCGCCGGTAGTTACCAGTATATTATCGGGTGTTATATTATAATTTAGCTTATTGTAATATTCAGTAAGCTTGGTACGATAAGATAGCGTGCCTTCAGACGGCGTGTACGCCCACACCTTAAAATCAATATGCTTTATCGCGTCAAGCATCCCCGCAGGCGTCTCAATATCGGGCTGCCCGATGTTTAAATGATAAACTTTTTTACCATCTGCTTTGGCTTTATCAGCAAAAGGGGTAAGCTTTCTAATTGGTGATGCGGGCATGCGCTGCCCTTTATGAGAAATTTTTGGCATGCCGCAAAATTAGTAAAAATAAGGAGTGTTTTCTCCGTGTTTCAAATAACCTATACCGTGAATCTACCGTTTGTTTCCTGTTCCGCTTTGGTAATAACCCCCGTTTCCCCCAAAATTGAGATACCCAAACAACACCTATACAATACCGAAACGCAACTAAAACACTACCTAAACAAACCGGAACAAACACCTAAACACTACGGAACACCCTGGAACATACCAGAACACATAAAGCGTTAATAATCAGCCACTAATATTGAATGGCTGTTCCAGCTGCTGGAACAGCAGGCGCTCTTAAATGCCTGGTCGTCAATGAATAATTAACAAGCCGTTCCGGCCAGGAAGGAACAAAATATACGCACAAATTTTAAACATCCTCCTTGCACCACCGCTAAAGTTAAGGCGGCACGCGGTTGGAAAGGGCAGGGTGAGGTCAACAAAAAAAGGCCCCGAAACCAGGGCCTTTAAATATTTTAAGCAGGAATAATATTATTTCCCGCCACCTGTTGCAGGGGCAGATGCAGTTGGCGCAGGCGCCGGTTTAGCTACAACTTCGCCCACAATAACTAAATACTTTTGAGGTGTTTTAGCGTTTGATGTTACCACAATTGTTTTGTTAAAAGGGTAAGCGGCAGCCGCGTTGTATGTAATTTTTATTAAACCTTTTTCGCCTGCTTTTACAGGGGTTTTGGTATAGTCGGCAATGGTACAGCCACAGGTAGGTTTTACGTCGGCTAAAATAAGTGGTTCCTGGCCAACGTTAGTAAACTCAAAAACGGTTGTTACAGGGGTGCCTTGCGGTATTTTACCGAAGTCGTGTTTCTCTTCGTTGAATTTAAATTCAGGTTTTTGATTATCTTGTGCCGATGCAGTAAAGGCAAAGCCAATGATAACTGCGCATATTAATAAAAGCTTTTTCATTTAAATGATTGATTTTTAATTTCATGAGCTATTACGAATAATTAACTCACAATGTTTTCATTTTTTAAGTTCGATTTGTACAAATATAAAAGGTTTAAAGCAATTTAAAAACTATTATAAAAACTGTATGTTTTGATTGCAGTTTATAACAAATACCAAATAGAATTTCATAATTTTGGCCTCTAAACAAATTTGATATGCCCCAAACAGCAAATCACACTGCCGGCACTTTTAATGTCGCCGATCTTACTTTTCAGGATTTTCAAAAGATAGTTATAAACGACTATCGCATAGGTTATGAAAGCCGCCAGGCCAGTTTGCTTGGCAGGCGCGAGGTACTGACAGGCAAGGCAAAGTTTGGCATTTTTGGCGATGGGAAAGAAGTAGCACAACTTGCTATGGCTAAGGCCTTTCGCACCGGCGACTGGCGCTCGGGCTATTACCGCGACCAAACGTTCATGTTCGCTACAGGCATGAGCAACCTGAAAGAATTTTTCGCTCAATTATACGCGCACCCCGATATTGCAAAAGACCCTGCCTCAGCAGGCAGGCAAATGAATTGCCACTATGCCACCCGCTATATAAATAATGATGGCAGTTGGGTAAACCAGGCTGAAACTATGAATTGCGCCTCGGATATTTCAACTACCGGCGGGCATATGCCGCGTTTGCTTGGTTTGGCTTATGCTTCGAAATTATACAGGCAAAATAAGGAGTTGGAATACCTGAAGGATTTTTCGGTAAACGGTAACGAGGTTGTCTTCGGCACCATTGGCAACGGCTCAACTTCGGAAGGTTTATTCTTCGAAGCATTTAATGCTGCCGGGGTGTTACAGGTACCTATGGCTATTTCTGTGTGGGACGATGCCTACGCCATTTCAGTTCCGGCCAGTTTGCAAACTACGAAGGAAGATATTTCGGAGATATTAAAAGGTTTCCAGTGCGAAGAAGGTACAAATGGTTACGAGATATTTAAGGTACGCGGCTGGGATTATGTAGCATTGTGCGAAACTTATGAGCGTGCTATTGCGGTTTGCCGCGAAAAGCATGTGCCGGTATTGATACACGTTATAGAAATGACACAGCCGCAAGGGCATTCTACCTCAGGCTCGCACGAGCGTTATAAAACAAAAGAGCGCCTGGCCTGGGAAAATGAGCACGACTGCCTGCTGAAAATGCGCGAGTGGATGATAAATACAGCCATTGCCACTGCCGAAGAATTAGACACTTTAGAAGCTGAAGCTAAGAAATTTGTGCGTGAATGCCAGCGCGAGGCCTGGGCCGAGCTTTCGGGTGAAATTATTACTGAGCTTGATGAAACTGCAGAAGATATACTATTATTAGCCTCGGTATCGCACTTTAAAGATGAATTGACCGAACTGGTTAATGACCTGAAAGCGGTAATTGACCCGGGAAGAAAAGATGTTGTATCGGCCATACGCAAGGCATTGCGTATCACTATTAAAGAAGATTCGCCTGAAAAGCAAACATTGATAGATTGGTTGAAGGAGGAACGCGGTAAAAATCATGAGCGTTATAACTCTAAATTATTTACAGGTACGCCATATTCGCCATTGAATGTACCGGTTGTTGCGGCTGAATATGCTGATAATGCCCGCCTTGTTGATGGCCGTGAAGTATTGAACGCCTGTTTTGATGCCAACTTTGCGCGCGATAAAAGCATTGTGGCCTTTGGCGAAGATGTTGGCGCCATAGGCGATGTTAATCAGGGGTTTGCCGGCCTGCAAAATAAATATGGCGACCTGCGGATAAGCGATACCGGCATACGCGAAAATACCATAGTAGGGCAGGGTATAGGCCTGGCCATGCGTGGATTAAAACCAATTGCCGAAATTCAATATTTAGATTACCTGCTGTATGCCATGACGGCAATCAGCGATGATCTGGCCAGTTTGAGCTACCGCACCAGGGGGGGGCAAAAAGCGCCGGTTATTATTCGTACCCGTGGTCATAGGCTCGAAGGTATATGGCATTCCGGCTCGCCGATGGGGATGATATTGGGCGCTATGCGGGGATTACACATTTGTGTGCCCCGTAACATGACGCAAGCTGCCGGTATATACAATACCCTGCTTAGGGGCGATGAACCTGCTTTGGTAATTGAATGCCTTAATGGTTACCGCCTTAAAGAAAAATTACCTGCCAATGTTGGCGAATTTACCGTGCCACTTGGCAAAGCTGAAATATTGCGTGAGGGCAGCGATGTTACTGTGGTGTCGTATGGATCAACCTTGCGCATAGTGACTGAAGTTGCCGATGAGTTACAAGCAATGGGTATAAGCATCGAGGTCATCGATCCGCAAACGCTTTATCCGTTTGATACCGATAATGTTTGCGGCCGGTCGCTAAAAAAAACCAATAAGTTACTGGTTGTGGATGAAGACTTACCAGGTGGCGGTACAGCTTATATTGTGCAGCAAATACTAGAGGCACAAAACGGTTATTACGCGCTTGATGCTCAACCCAAAACACTAAGCGGCATGGAACACCGCCCGCCTTATGGTTCGGATGGCGATTACTTCAGCAAACCATCGCATGATGATATAATTGAAGTTGTATATAATATGATGAGCGAAGCTAAACCGGGACAATTTCCGAAGATCTATTAGTTAGAGATCGGTAAAACCCTACACTGGCGCAAGTTTGTGTAGCTGGCAAGTGTAAAGGGTGACTTATGCCTTCTCGGATAGAATAATCCGCCAACATTTTAGCAATAATCAGACAATAGTCGAATAACTATTTTCTACTTTCGCTATAAATTAAAAAACATGACATCCGAATTCACCAGTATAGCAAATATCATCCAAAACCGCCGTACCGTAAAAGCCTTTATGATGAACGGGCACAAGGCGCCTAACGCACATATAGCGGCATTGCTTGAGCTGGCCGACTGGGCGCCAACCCACGGTTACACCGAACCCTGGCGCTTTAATGTTTATGAGACGCCTGCAGAATTTTGCCTGGCACACGCTAACCTGTATAAAGCAGCTACCCCGGAATCCGAATTTAATGAAAGTACATACAATAACCTGCGTACCCAGGGCGACAAGGCATCGCACATAATCATTGCCACCATGAAACGCGGCAGCCTGCCGAAAATACCTGCGTTTGAAGAACAAGCTGCCGCGGCATGCGCTATACAAAATTTATTATTGGGCGCTACCGCATTAAACATGGCCTCGTTCTGGAGTACCGGCGGTATGGCGCTTAAACCTGCTATGAAAGAATTTTTAGCCTTGGGCGATGATGACCAGGTTATGGGTATACTGTATTTAGGTTATTCAGACGAACATCCCACCGGAAAAAGAACCGTTCCGCTTGAAGAAAAAGTAAAGTGGCATTAATTTGCCTCAAATTGTCTCATTTCGCAAATGAGACAATTTGAGACACATGCATAAACATAAATTGAGGCTTAAAATTAACCTGTTCATTATCAGTGTTATGGTTAATTCAAAATTGCTCAAAACACGTCAAAATGAGCCATTTTTAGCCCTTAAAACACTAAAAAAGTGGTTTTTTAGCCCCGTTTTTTAGTCAAAAATGAATAAAAAAGAGTCTTTTTTATCCAATAAACCTTTAAAAACATCGTTTTTCCTTCTTTTTTAAGGCAAAAAATAGCTCGAATTTGCATAAACTGTCTCATTTTGATAAAGTAGTGAGACAGTAAAAATTAAACTCCTCAAAGAATAGCATCTGATCTTTCGTTTAAACAGGTTTCAATTGATAATACTATTTGTAGTGCTTTAGTTTATTGGCAATCAGCTATTTAGCAATTTATGGAAATTTGCCGCAAATAATGTAAATTACCTTTTTAAAGTAACTCTCGCCTCATTTCTTTCGTAAAAGCTATTGTTAAGCGTACTGTTATTAACCAAAAGATTATTTATTTAATAAATATGAAACTATTATGATTGTTTATTATTATAATATTTCTATATTTGCAACGTTCACAACAATAATAGTCTTTTAGTTAACAACCTGCACCTGGCTAATTTTAACAGATTTAAACTATTGTACCGGATTTATGCGTAAAAATTATTTGTGGATAACCTGCGCGGTTTTATTATTATCAATAACAATTATCAGCTGGAAATCTGATAAAAAAATAAACACTGCGGCATCTTCTTCTTCAAGAAATTTGTTTGAGAATTATGTTGATGAACTTTATCGGGCGGCTAATTTAAGCACCTCGGGTTTGGATGAAGCTGTTTTCCAAAAGGCCGTAACCGGCTTTATTAATTTAAAAGCCAATAACAAAATATCACCCTTTAGCAGTATACTTACCGTTATTGATTTTAATAAGCCCAGCCACGAAAAAAGGATGTGGGTGGTCGATCTTATTAATGAACATTTATTATTAAATACCTGGGTGGCTCACGGGCAAGGCAGTGGCATTGATACTGCAAATTCGTTTTCAAATACCGATAACTCGCACCAAAGCAGCTTAGGTTTTTATCTTACAGATGATGTATATTTTGGTAAACACGGCCGTTCATTACATCTTGATGGTTTGGACGAAGGTTTTAACACCGCCGCACGTTCCCGTGAAATTGTAGTGCATGCAGCCGATTATGTGAGCCAAAGCTTTATTGATCAGAATGGCCGAATTGGCCGCAGCTGGGGTTGCCCTGCTGTATCGCCAGAAGTTGCAGGCGAAGTGATCGACGATATTAAAGGAAAAACTGTATTGTTTATAAATGGCAGCGATGCCAGCTACACTTCAAAATACTTAGACGAGGACCTTTCGGCTAATTATGTTTTCCCATCGGAAACTAACGGTGCTGCAATGGCTAAACTGTAGTTTTCAGTATCAAGTAATCAGTATCAGGTATCAAGATAAAATATTGCACTGGTAGAAATGCCGGTATCGAATAACAAAAAAGTCATTGCAAACAGCAATGACTTTTTTTATGCATTAATCTTGATACTGACTACCATACTAATTTACCACTTTACTCAAATGCGAATAAAGTACAATATCTAACCCGTAAACATCGGGGCGGTATTGCAGTGCGCCGGTGCTGTCGGCCCAGCAGGTAACATAAGTAATATAAACCGGGGTTTTTTTAGGCAGGTCAATGTAGGTCGGATCAGTTTTATCCATGTGCATGTCTTTGTCTATCATTTTATATTGCCAACCTTCGCCAAAAAGGTTTAGTGCCAACGCTTCAGGGTCGCCAAGGCGCACACAACCGTGGCTAACGGCACGCATAGCCTTGTAAAAAGGCAGTTTGGCGGGCGTATCATGAAGGTAAACATTACTGTGGTTATCAAACAGGAACTTTATTTTGCCTAATGAATTATCGTCACCCGGTTCCTGTTTAAAGCTGTACTCCGATTTATTCACTGATGACCAGTCGATAGAATCCGGGTCATCTATCTGCTTACCATTCTTATATACATCAATATTTTTGTTCGAAAGATAATCCGGGTCCTTTGCCACCTCAACCAAAATTTCCTTGTTGGCAATGCTTTCGGGTATGTTCCATACGGGGTTTACCTGTACGCTGTTTATCAGGCTGTTTAGCATGGGGGTTTCGTGCGGGTTAGGCTTATCTATGCGGTCGGTATCATCAAAACGAACAAGCGTTTTTGCATAATCCATATTGCGGCCCTGGCCTACGCAAACCTTCATGTTTAAAACCGAATGGCCGTCATCCATCACATCAAGCCTGAAATCGGGGATGTTCACAATTACATATTTATTGCTTACCGGTTTATTTCTCCAGCGCAGGCGTTCCATATTTATCCATAGCAGCCGGTGGCTTTCCTCCGGCGAAAGGCCGGCTACCTGTGTGCCACTTAAAAAGGCTTTTTGCAGCGCAAGGTATTGCGGGTCTTTAGGCTGTATGGTATCTAAATAAGTTTTAACATCTGTTATACCCAGCACATGGTTAATAACACTGCTGTCGGGGCGTTTGGTGACTAAGAAATAGCGCGAGAATATTTTTTTAGGATTGATAACCCCGTAATGCAGGTCGTTTGAATAATTAATAAGCGAATTTGCGGTAATCAGTTCTAATACTGCTACATCATGATAAGCCTGGTCAACCGTTTTAATTCCTGTTCCGCTATTTAGCCGTGCCAGCAGTGCCTTTATTTGCCCTGATTGAAACATTTTTGAACTCAGGCCGTGTTCGTTTGATTGGTCGTAATACCTTGTAATAACCCCAAAATTATCACTTTGCAGGTTATTTTCGACAAATGTGGGTTCGTAACCGTTTTTTTCATAGTAGGCGGCAATTTCTGTTGGGTAGGTGAGCCTTACTTTTTGGTCGGTGATAACCTGTTTAAAAACAGCCGCAAATTCCTCAGGGTTAAAATCCTTATAAACTTTGTTGTGTGATTTTTTAAACAGGATATTTGCTACATCAGCGTTTTTTTTCTTACACCCGTCAAAAACCAAACTAAATGTTAGTAATAACAATAAAAGAGCAGGGAAAGTACTTTTTTTAACCTTGATATAAGGGGAGTTCATATTTATGAGTAACATATATGTGGGTACATGCAATTGCCGTACCATAAATAATAAAGTTTTGATGGGCGCTAAGTTAATTCATTTACATTGCATCTATATAGTTATAATATGAAGAAATAATATTGATAAATGTGCTAATATGCAGATGTGCAGATTTTTTAATTGAAAAATGAGATTACATGGATTTTGATGTTTAAATATGACAGATAAAAAGAAACCCGAAGTTTGGTTACGCGGGCCATTGGATGGCGTACTGCCAATACTACAACCTGTTGCCCATGCATTGCTACAAGCCCGCGAAGAAATAAATGAACTGATGACTGCTTTTCCTGAAGAATTACTGTGGGAGAAGCCTGCAGGCATGGCATCGCCGGGATTTCATTTACAGCATTTGACCGGGGTGCTGGACAGGCTTTTTACCTATGCACGAGAAGAAACCCTTACACCGCGACAATTAGACTATTTAGCAAATGAGGGCAAAGGCAGTATCAATTTAAACACTATGCTTTCAAATTTTAACAACCAGGTGGATAAAGCCATAAAGCAGCTAATTGAAACTGATGAAACCATTCTAACCGAAGTTCGCGGGGTGGGCAGGGCGCAAATACCGTCAACGGTGATCGGCTTATTGGTACATGCCGCCGAACATACTATGCGGCATACCGGGCAGCTATTGGTTACTGTAAACTGGCTAAAGGCCGGTAATTAACCTTATAGATCATCATAAACCCAGTTGCTGCCACAATGCAAACGCCACCCAACAGCCACCACAACAAACTAAAGCCACCATATAAAATTAATTGACTGCCCAGTGTCGGTGCCAAAACCTGCGCGGTAGACCAGGCCATAGTATATAACGCCGCATACTCACCGCGGTTGTACTGATTAGTGCGTGTAACCCAAAATGAATTCATAAACGGCATAGCCAACATTTCGCCCAAAGTAATAAAGAAAACTACCACCAGCCCTGAGCATATAATGGCAGGCATTACATTCAATATAACAAAGCCTATGCCCACCAATATAACACCTGAGCTGATATATTTTAACGCGTGCCTGCGGCCCTCAAGCCGGTGGATAAGCACCATTTCAATAATTACTATTAACAGCCCGTTAAGCGCCATTAAAAAGCCTATAGTTTGTTCATTATATTGCCATGCCATTTTATAAAACAATGGCTGCATGGTGAATAGCTGGAAAAAGCAGGTTGCGAACAGCACCACGAACAGGATAAACAGTAAATATACCTTATCGCGATAGGCAGATGTAGTAACGGTATGTTCGCTTTTAATTTTTGCAGGTTTCACAATACCCGCGCGCGGTATAAGTTTTAGCAGCATTAGTGCGGCAACAATATTAGTACAGCCATCAACCCAAAATAAAGAATGATAGCTATATGATGCTAAAAAGCCGCCCAGCGCACCGCCCACCGCCCAGCCCAGGTTCACCGCCAAACGGTTGAGCGAATAGGAACGTGTTTTATTCTCATCGGTACTGTAATAGGCTATAGCCGATGAATTTGCCGGGCGAAATGATTCGTTGCAAAAACTAAGTATAAACACGCTGATGGCAAGGCTGAAAAAACTATGCTGATAACCGGTTATAAGAAATAACACACCGCCGCTAAACAGGGCGAATATTTGCAGGTCGTAAAAGCCGATCTTATCCGTCAGTTTACCGCCTATAAAAGCCCCGCATATGGAGCCAACACCAAACAGGCCCATAATATAACCTGCTTGTACTATGGTAAAGTGCAATTCATGGGTGCAATAAATGGTCATGAAAGGGATAACCATAGTGCCGCTTCGGTTTACCAGCATTACCAGGCACAGGTACCAGCTGTTACGCGAAAGGCCGCTGTAAGCTTTTTTATAAAGTTGGACAGGTGAGGTGAGCATTTGTACAAATATAAAATTTAGGGCTTGTATGCCCTAAATTCTAAAGCAGTACAAGCGTTTGTGTTAAGTAGCGGGGTTTTCAGTGTACGATTTCCAAAGTTCATCAATAGTTTTACCGGTTTTCTGCTTCCAGGTATCATCGGTAAACGTATGGGCACGCATCTGGCTATCCAATTGTTTTACAATACCGGGCTTAACCTTTTCTTCCAGCCACACTAAAAAGCGGGCGGTAACCCGGTAAGCATCGGTATAGTTTTGGGTAGGCTTCGGCTCGCTTAGCGACCATTTGGCGGCATCATTATTTACGCCGAATTTATATCGGGCGTAGTCGGCAATGCCTTCGGTCAGCCAGCCGGGGCCGTTACTATCGCCGTAATCCTGTACTATGTGCATCACCTCATGGGTAACCACATCAATATCTTCGGGGTGTTTGTGCAGCCACTTATTACTTATGGTAACCTTTCCATTGGCAGTCGCCGCCACACCGTCGTAGGCTGTATCGATAACCATGGTAACCGCTTTAAGCGTTTTAGGGTTATAGGCGTTCGCCAGCTCGGGGTAAACGGTGAAAAAAGTTTTTACCAGGCGCTGTTGCTCGGCGGCATCAAAAGTGGCATCATAATTAATAAAAGTAAGCTTATAACCTTTTTGGTTATAAGCAGTAGTTTTTTGGGCGATGCTTTGCCCGGCAATTGCTAATAAAAAAATTGTGGTGATAGTTGTAATTTTCATTGGTGCAATTTAAAAAATTATGTCTTTATCGCCACACTGATTTAATGGAATGACGCGCGGCTGATAATCGGTATTGCACCGCAACGTTTAAAAACATTATTTTTACGGCATACTTATGGGCGATACAGATATACTTTTTCAGCAGGCAGTTGAATTGCTGCAGCAATTAATTTCGATACCGTCATTCAGCAGGGAGGAAGATAAAACCGCCGATGCTATTGAACAATTTATGCAGCAGTACGGCATTACCATGCACCGAAAACTTAATAACCTGTGGGCCTGGAATAAACATTTTGATGCTTCGAAGCCTACCATATTGCTTAACTCGCATCATGATACGGTTAAACCCAACTCAGGCTATACCCGCGACCCTTTCGAGCCTAAAATTGAGGATGGTAAGCTGTATGGTTTAGGGAGTAATGATGCAGGTGGATGTCTTGTATCACTAATGTCTACATTCTTATATTTTTACGATAAACAAAACCTTAAATACAATTTTTGTCTTGCCACTACTGCCGAGGAAGAAATATCCGGAGTTAATGGGTTGGAACTTATCATCCCCGAATTAGGCCGGCTTGATTTTGGTATTGTTGGCGAACCTACCTTAATGCAATTAGCCATTGCCGAAAAAGGTTTGATGGTATTAGATTGTACAACCTATGGCAAAGCAGGGCATGCTGCCCGCGAGGAAGGGGAGAATGCTATCTATAAAGCACTGCCCGATATTGAATGGTTCCGTACCTATAAATTTCCAAAAGAATCAGAAATTTTTGGCCCGGTGAAGATGTCGGTTACTATTATAAATGCCGGTTCGCAGCATAATGTAGTGCCTGCCAGTTGTGTGTTTACGGTTGATGTGAGGGTAACGGATGCTTACCGCAACGAGGAAGTTTTGGAAATTATCCGTCAGCATGTAAGTTGCGAAGTTAAACCACGTTCAATAAGGTTAAAACCGTCATCGATTGATAAAAACCACCTGATAGTACAGGCTGGTATTGCTTTGGGCAGAACCACTTATGGTTCGCCTACTACTTCCGACCAATCGTTATTAGATATTCAATCAATTAAAGTAGGCCCGGGCGATTCAGCGCGTTCGCATACGGCGGATGAGTTTGTTTATGTAGATGAGATCAAAGAAGGTATCGAGCTATATATCAAGATGCTTGAACAAATAGCATAACCGCTAACTTTTTACACCCCCCTTTAGGAGCTGGGGGCCGATTATTGCGATACCATCCCCGATATTACGTTTATGCTTAGCGCCACAATAGCCGTATTAAACGCAAATGATATAAGCGCGTGGATTAGGCAGGCACGGCGGATGCGCCGTTCGGTTATTACTATGTCCGATACCTGGAAGGTCATTCCTACTACAAATGCGAAGTACACAAAATCAATGTAATCCGGGTTCTTTAAATTACCCGGAAACTCAAGCCCGCCAAATGGAAGCGGTTTCCCGTCGTCGGTACTGGTATCGTAATACATGTGCGCGTATTTAAGCGTAAACACGGTATGCACCAACCACCATGAAACTACCACAGCGCTTATGGCCAATGCTATATGTTCGTTTTTAACAGTTTCTGAAACGCCCTTGCTGGCTTTTAGAAGAAAAATAATTGACACCAGGCTTATCAGGGCGGCTGTAATAATAAAAATGAATAACAGCTTCCGGCTGGAGTCCTGTAGCTTGGCTATTTTTTTCACCTCCATAGGATGCGACGTAAGGATAATTATCCAGTCGAGTACAATAACTGTTAGTGCGCAGCCTATCCAGGTTGATAATGCCAGTTCTGGCACCGAAAGCGATTTATCGCAGCAGATATAAACTATCGCCGCTACGGTGAGCGATATTACCAAACGATAGTTGGTATCGAGCTTGTAAAAAAATCTTTTATCGGTTTTTATAGTGTTTGCCATATCAATCCTCTTCAATAATTTCAATAACGCGGCCCACTTGTCCGTCTTCCAAACGTACCTTTATGCCTCGAGAATGAAAAGCCGAGCTGGTTAGCAAATCCTTAACAAAGCCACGGGTGCGTTTGCCGCTGCGCTGGTCTTTTTTAAGGATGATGTCAACCTCAAGCCCCGGATAAATATCGCTTCTATTCTGGCCGTTCATATTATTTGTTATGATTTATGTCATTGCGAGGTACGAAGCAATCGCACGGATGAAAGGCGGTCATGCATTATTCGCGATTGCTTCGTACCTCGCAGTGACAAATTATTAATCCACCAATTCCTCTATCGCCTCTTTCACCTTCCCAAAATCAAAACTCCCCACCACTTTATAAAAAGCCTCGGTTATCTCCACATTATTTAAGTTTCCAATGCTGCCTTCATGGGTATGGTTCACTTTTTTATCAGGGTTGAATTCGCCTTTTTCTATCGCTAATCCAACTTGCTTATAAGCATCGCGAAAGGGCGTGCCACTTAAAGTAAGGCGGTTCACTTCTTCAACGCTAAAAAGGTAAGCGTATTTAGGGTCGTTCAATATTTGGGTGTTTACGGTGATGTTTTGCAGCATAAAAGTTGCCATGTGCAGGCAGCTTTTCAGTTCAGCAAAGGCCGGGAACAATAATTCCTTAATCAATTGCAGCTCGCGGTGATAACCCGATGGTAGGTTGGCGGTCATCATGGCTACATCGTTAGGTAAAGCCTGGAGGCGGTTACATTTGCCGCGCATAATTTCCCAAACATCCGGGTTCTTTTTGTGTGGCATAATGCTGCTGCCGGTGGTTAATGTATCCGGGTAGCTTACAAAAGCGAAGTTCTGGCTAAGATATAGCGCCTGGTCCATCGCCATTTTTGCCAGTGTGGCGGCTATGGATGATAATGCCTGGGCTATGATACGCTCTGTTTTGCCACGCCCCATCTGTGCATATACTACGTTATAATTCAGGCTGTCGAAACCTAATAGTTGAGTGGTAAGCGTACGATTCAAGGGGAATGACGAGCCATAACCAGCGGCTGAACCCAAGGGATTTTTATTAGTGATCTTGTAAGCGGCTAATACCAGTTCTAAATCATCGGCCAAGCTTTCAGCATAAGCCCCAAACCAAAGGCCAAATGATGATGGCATGGCTACCTGTAAATGCGTATAGCCGGGCAGCAAAGCATCTTTATATTTTTCGCTTAGTTCGATAAGCTGACGGAATAACGTTTCCGTTTCTTCAACCACCTGCTGTAACTCGCTGCGGAAAAACAGTTTAAGATCTACAAGCACCTGGTCATTACGCGAACGCCCGCTATGTATCTTTTTACCGGCATCGCCAATGCGTTGGGTGAGGAGCATTTCAACCTGCGAATGGACATCCTCTACACCTGGTTCAATGGTGAAGTTATTATTCTCAATATCCTTATAAATAGCTTTTAACTCGCTTTGTACGAGGTTTAGGTCTTCTGTACTCATCAAACCAATGCTTTGCAGCATTTGCGTATGTGCCAGTGAGCCCAGTACATCAAAAGCCGCCATTTGACGATCGAATTCAGTGTCGCGGCCAACGGTAAAATTTTCTACCAGTTTATTTACATCAGCGGTTTTTTGCCAAAGCTTGCTCATGCTGCAAATATGGTGATTTCTTTTGTTATGATGGGAAGGCAACTCTGCAAATAGGAGCTATGGGGCTAATGAATATCGTGCTACCAGTTTGGCTAAAGCCTATTTGGGATAATGGCTACCTGTTGGCTATAGCCAACGGCAATAATAAATTGCCATTTTATTCATTGCCCTCCCTTTTAAGGGACGGATAAAAGTGAAGATCGAACGGCTTTAGCCAAAATTTAATGAGATGGCAATTCTGTCCCTAAGGTTTCTAATCAAACAGCCCTTTATCCCGATCCATAAATTGCGGGCGCTTTACTGATGTACCGAGAGCCGCATTTAATTTTTCCATTACATAATCAGCCAATTCTGGCGAGTACCGTTCATCATGCTGGTGCATAAAAAACCAAACCGATCTCAGTCCCATATCCCTCCACTGTTTTATGCGTTCCACCCATTCATCACAACGGGCATAGTCGCTTTTGTGCAGGCTGTTGCCCACAAAGCGGATAAAGGCGTGTGGGGTAGGCAACTCCATGTGCACCACGTCGCGGCGACCTGTAGCATCGGTAATCACTGCACCGATATTCAGCTCATGCAAAAGGTTAAAAATCTTTACGCGGTTTTCAGTATCAGCGTACCATTCTTTGTGCCTTAATTCTACAAATACGGGCACATCTTTGGGCAAGCTTTCCAGGTAAGCCTTTAACTCGGGGAAGCTTTTTGGAGTATAGTTATCACTCAACTGCAAAAACAACGGGCCAAGTTTGTCGCCAAAAGCCATAATGCCCTCATAGTAAGTGGTTGTTATATCATCGCAATTTTTAAGCCGGCGTATATGGCTTATGCTTTGCGAAAACTTGGGGCAAAATTTAAAATCAGGGTTTACATCAGCCTTTTCCTTCCACTTTTGTATGGTTGCAGGCGGGTAAACGTTATAAAAGGTAGCATTCAGCTCAATGCAATCAAAGTGTTTTACATACTCATCCAAAAAATTAGCATCCTTGGTTTTTGGCGGATATATTTTGCCCAGCCATTCCTTGCGTCCCCATTTGGCGCAGCCTACGTGCACACTTAGCGGCTCACTGTTTTTAGCGGCTGCAAGCGTTTTTATGGTTAGTTCCGGATCGGGCGGTAAGGTAAAATCTGCCTCTTCCAATTCTGCCGGTGTTACTCTGCCAAATTCCATAATATTTTTTCAGGCAAGATAATACTTTATGTTTGTTAGCTGCAACCTACATAAACGCATTAATAAAAAAACCATCAACCCAATGAGTGGGTGATGGTTCTGGATGTTTTTATTTTCATGCCTATGACAAGAGGCTATATTTTGCAGCCTTACCTTAATTACCGTAAGGCATTTGGGCAACAAATGTACCGTTGGTAATGGTGTATTTTAAAGTTGTACCGCTATAATCATCAGCACTGTATAACTTGCCCGAGAATGTTCCTTTTACGGTTGTAGAGGTTGCTTCAGTAATAGTAACAGTGCCTTCAGGTGCTTCAGGCTGGGAATTAAAATAATTTGTACCGTTGGGAGAGTAAAATAATATTGCAGTACCTTGTGCAAGATAATCAGCTGTCACCTTGTAAGTTTGGCCGGCTTTTAATTTGGTATAGTCAGCTACAACTTCAACCTGGAAGCTATTATCTGTGTTTTTCCCGTTTAGCCCAATAAATTCTGTGTATTTATTGCTGTTAACTTCAACATCAGCAACAGCGCAGGTATTGTATGAGACCGCGGTACCATTTGAAGTAAATTTCATGGAATAAGTATCGTTGCTGGCAGGTGGTTTAGTATTCGAGTCTTTTTTACAGGCAGTGAATGATGTGCCTGTAACAAGGCATAGAATGGCAATTTTTGTAAAGTTTTTTTTCATGTGATAAGGATTTTAAAATACAAAAATAATAATATTTTTTACATTTTTGCAATTTTATTGCCTGCAAGTTTAATTTAGCATGATGGTTTTGTAACCAAATGATTAAATTATCCCAACAGATCAACCTTAAATTCAGGTTTCTGCCTTTTTTTCGATGCCTGTTCATACGCGTAAGCCAATGTTATAATATCTCCTTCCTTATACGCCGTGCTGAAAAATGAAATGCCCATTGGCAAGCCATGCGCGAAACCCATGGGTACAGTAATATGCGGATACCCAGCCATGGCAGGCGGGGTAGAGAAGCCGAAACCATTATCATAATCGCCGTTAACCAAATCGATAGTGCAGGCAAAGCCATTGGTTGGGCCAATGATGGCATCTAATTTATTTTGTTTTAGGATGGTATCGATGGCATTACGGCTAACACTTGTAGTTTTGGCAACGGCATCTAAATATTCCTTGCTTTTTAGGTCGCCTTTGGCTTGTGCCTGATCCATAATTTCCTGCTTAAAAAAAGGCATGGTTTTAGCGGCATTTTTATTATTAAAATCAATAACGTCGGCCAGCGACCTCATTTTTGAATTGGCCTTGCTGAAATATTCTTTTAGGCCATCTTTAAATTCATAAAGCAATACATTAAACTCGACATTAGGTGGTATGGGTTTCAATGCTTTATTCAGTTCTATTTCTACTATGGTAGCGCCTTTGCTTTTCAGTAATTCTACGGCTTCATTCAATAATGCTTCCATATCCGGGTTGCCTTTTAGTGCCGACTTTTCCAAGCCAAGGCGCTTGCCCTGCAAGCCATTAGCATTTAAAAATTTGGTATAATCGGGTTCAACTTTATTGTTTTTTGTATAACTATCATCAGGGTCGGCACCAGCTAATACGCCTAATAAAATGGCCACATCCTTAACCGTGCGCCCCATTGGCCCGGCGGTATCCTGGGTTTTTGATATGGGTACAATACCCGACCGGCTCAACAAACCAACAGTTGGTTTAATGCCTACAATGCCATTAACTGATGACGGCGAAACCACCGATCCATCAGTTTCGGTACCGATACCTATGGCGCAAAGATTTGCAGCTACTGCTGAACCCGTTCCTGCGCTCGAACCGCTGGGGTTACGGTCGAGAATATAAGGCATTTTGGTTTGCCCGCCCTTGCAGCTCCAGCCACTGCATGATCGTGTCGACCTGAAATTCGCCCATTCGCTCAAATTGGTTTTACCCAATATTACCGCCCCGGCTTCGCGCAGTTTGTTGATGATGAAAGCATCTTTAGCGGCGAAATTATCGGCTAAAGCCAGTGAACCTGCCGTAGTAGCAACTTTATCTTTTGTGTTGATGTTGTCCTTTATTAAAACCGGGATACCATGCAAAGGGCCGCGTACTTTTCCGTTATCGCGTTCTTTATCTAATTGGTTGGCCATATCCAAAGCTTCGGGGTTTAGTTCAATTACCGCGTTTAGCTTGGGGCCGTTCTTGTCAATATCATTTATGCGGGTTAAGTACAACTGCGTTATAGTATGCGAAGTATATTCTTTGTTTTGCATTTTTTGCTGCAGCATATCAATAGTTGCCTCGTTTAGTTCAAAATCATCTGCAGTTTTTGTATCCGGCGACTCTTTCTTCTTTTCACCCGCAGGGGCGCACGCATTTAAACTAATGGCTGATAAAGTAACACCAGCAACGGCACTTGCTTTTATAAAATTTCTTCTTTGCATAATAAGTTGTTTATAAACCTGTTACAAGTAACAAAATTTTATTGGGATAATCCCCATCCGGCAAAAAAAAGCACGGGGTTAAATAAATCTTATATCAGTGTAATTTCTTAATTTTCGCATCGTTTAAAAATTGTAATTAAGATAACATCTACTCCGTAAAATCATGTTCAAAATAATGAAAACGGCTTTAGCCTCACTGCTTCTGTTAGCCATAAATACCACCTTCGCACAACAGAATAAATTACGCGCCGAAATAGCTGAATTAGCAAAGCCCGCAAAGGGGATAGTTGGTGTATCTGTTTTGGGTTTGGAAACCCGGGATACCCTAACCTATAATGGCAATGCACGTTTGGTTATGCATAGCGTAATGAAATTTCCAATTGCTATGGCTGTTTTACATTTGGTTGATTCGGGCGTGCTTAAAATGGATGAAACCATCCACATAAAGAAAAAAGATATGAGCGCCGACATGGGGCCTTTACGTGCTAAATATTATGCCCAGGGAAAAGCTGATGTAACTGTTAGCGAGCTGCTTAATGATATGGTTTCGGCAAGTGACAACAATGCCTGCGATATTTTATTGAAGAAACTCGGAGGCCCCGACCAGGTAGAGGATTATCTGCACCTGATAAAAATTCGCGGGATAAATATTGAAGCATCAGAAGAAGATATGGCCAAACAATGGGAGGTGCAATATACCAATTGGTGCAAGCCTGTTGATGTTGTTAAGTTGTTGGATGCCTTTTATAATGACAAGGTTTTGCAGCCTGCCAGCAGGGCGTTTTTATATAAAATAATGACCGAAACTACTACCGGGCCCCAGCGCATAAAAGGCTTATTACCCCAGGGAACGTTAGTGGCCCACAAAACAGGCACATCGCCCACAAACGCTATGGGGCTTACTCCGGCTACCAATGATGCAGGTATAATCACTTTGCCAAACGGCAAGCATGTGGCAATAGCAGTTTTTGTATGTAATTCTACTGCCGACGAAGCTACAAGAGAAGGAGTGATTGCCAAAATTGCAAAGGCTGTCTACGATTACGAAGTCCACCCGTAACCCGTAGAGACGCGATACTTCGCGTCTCTTTTATAATCTGATCTGGGATGAGACACAAGCGTTGCGTCTTTATAGAGAATGTTGTTTGATCAAAGTTTATATCACCGCGGTTTCAATGTTAGCATCCCTAAAGCCCCCGAAAACGGCAAAACTCAGGTTTTTATAAAAGCAATCTACCTCGTTAAAACCGGCTTTCTCCAGCATTTTTAGTTGTTTGTCAAGCGATGCCAGCCTGTCGAGCTTGGTGCGTTCAAATGCTTGTATAAGGGCGTCATGCTCAAGGCCGGAATGTGACACGGTTTCGCGCCATTGGTATTTGTACAGGCTGTCGAACAACATGGTACGGCCGGTAACCTGGTCGGCGTTTATGAACAGGCCGCCTTCGTTTAAAGCCTGGTAGATATTGGTATATAGTTTTTGCTTGTCCTCATCGGTAAGATGATGTATAGCAAGGCCCGATATGATAATATCAAACTTACCGGGTATTTTATCATTGGCAAGGTCAAGCTCGATAAAATCAAAATTATCATCCCCCTGGAAACGGGTGCGCGCTACCGATAGCATAGGGTCGGAAATATCGGCCAATGTAAAATGCAGGTGCGGGTTTTGCTCATACACAAACTGTGAAAATAAACCTGTACCTGCGCCAATATCCAACAAGGTTTTGGCATTTGCCACGCTTTTTATCAGCGGTAAGCTGGTGCGATAAAAATCGTCAAAGCAAGGGATAAGGTACTTGCGCTGGGAGTCGTATTTTTTTGATACACTGCCAAATTGCTGTTTTACATCATTAATTAAAATCATGATCAGGAATAAATTAAGTCAGGGTAAAAGGTTTTATATATTGTTAAAAACCAAACCGGGGTTTTGTTTTATCCCTGTTGAGTTTTATTGCTGATATTTCATCCGTCTTTGTTTTAAGGTATACGGCCTAGTCACTGGTTTGGTTGCTTAATTATTGATTATAAGCAACCTATGCATTTTTTTGGAATTTTGTTATGCCGTAATCCCCATGCCGGAAATATTAAGCACGGCATAGACAGTTATGCTGAGCGATAGCGAAGCATATTCTACTCCATACAAGTCGCCGACCTATCAATTTTAGAAGATACTTCGCTATCGCGCAGGATGAAAAATTTTATTTCAATGTTTCTTCAATTCCTTTCTTTACAATTGGTTCCATTATCTTATAACCAGCCAAATTCGGGTGCACCAGCCCATCCAGCGTAAGTTCAGGTTTCAGGCCCTTTTTATCGTTCACTAATGCCGACCAGTAATCAACGTACACCAAATGATTTTTGGCGGCGTAGGCTTTTACCCATTCGTTAACTTTTACAATTTTTTCAGCGGGTTCCAGTCCCTTATGCCATGAAAATTCAGTTGCCGGGAGTATGGATGTCAGGATAGGTTTAATACCGCTGGCCTTAGCCAGTTCGGCTATCGACACAATATTGCCATAGATATTTTCAAGGGCGATATAGCCGGTATTTTGGGCAATGTCATTCGTTCCGGCAGAAATAACCACAGCTGCAGGGTGTAGGTTGATCACATCCTCACGGAAGCGTACCAGCATTTGTGATGAAGTTTGCCCGCCTATGCCGCGGCCAATGTAATGATTGCTTTTGAAGAAGGTGGAATCCATATTGGCCCAGTTTTCGGTAATGGAATTACCCATAAATACCACACGTTTTTCGCCGGGAGCAGGTGCAGGTAATTTGGCATTGTCATCCTCGTATCGTTTTATCCAGGGCCAGTCGTTATGGATACGGTCCTCGATCATTTTCTGGAAGTTGGCCCAATCTTCGGCCTTTTTCATGCTTTCGGTTTTCTCCGTGCTAAGCGGTTTCAGCAGGCCGAGGCTATTTAGCCAGTCGCTGTAGCGGTCGCGCCAGCTATCGCTGGGCAGGTTTTGTATGTTCATGCCAAAACCATGGCCGCCCTTATTGTAAATATGTATCTCGGCACTGTGTTTGGAGTTTACCCAGGCGGTATACAACATAGTGCTTAAAGTTTCCAGCCCAAAGGTATCATCGCTGGCAGCAGCTATAAACATGGGCGGTGCGTCGGCAGGTATGTTTTTTAGCAGCTCAGGCGAGAAACCGGGATATATGGCTGCCGAAAAATCCGGGCGACTTTCAGCAGTATAATTGGTAGCGGTAGCAACAGCTAAATAACCACCTGCAGAGAAACCTATCAACCCGATTTGTGAGGGTGAAATGTTATATTCCGACGCGTGGGCACGCACATAAGTGATGGCCGTTTGTGCGTCGGCAGTGGCTATTTTTGCTACTGTCGCGCGTTCCTTATCAAACTCGCTCTTGCCACGACGATCATTTTCCTGTTTGTATGGGTCGCCTCCTAAAGTATGCACTAAGCGGTACTTTAAAAGGAAGGCGGTAATGCCTTTTCCCTGCAGCCATTTCACAACGGCGTAACCTTCCTGCATTATCGATAATGACTGGAAACCGCCGCCGGGACAAACAATAACAGCCGTTCCTGTTGCGGCTACGGCGGGGTCGGGTGGGTAAACGGTTAACGTGGGCTTGCTCACATTAAAAATGGTGTGGGCATGGTACATGTTACTGTCGTTCTCGGTTTCGTTCCATGTCCATTTTTCAGAGCCGGGCGCTGCGCCGTTATAAAGCGGTATTACTTTTTGCTGCGCCTTTGTTGTTATGGCGATGAGAATTAAGAGAAGGGGTATGGTTAGTTTTTTCATTTTATAATTCTTTTTGTCATTGCGAGGTACGAAGCAATCTTATGTATGCATAGCGGGGAGGTTGCTTCGTCGTTCTTTCTCGCTATGACATAGTTCTTTATTTTTCCTTTAACGCCTTCGCTATTGCCTGTTCGGCAAGCGGTTCCATTACTTTGTAGCCTGTCAGGTTAGGATGCAATCCCTCATTAGTAAAGGCCGGGTTCATCGCTTTATTATCGCCTACCACCATCGCCGAGTAATAATCGATATAGCCAAAGTGCATTTTTTCGGCATAATCCTTTATCATCTTATTCAGGTCGATAATTTTTTGAACCGGGTCGATAACCGGCCGCCATGATATTCTCGCGGCTGGTGTAACGGATGATAATATGACTTTTATATGGTTCTGGTTCGCCAGTTCGGCCATAGAGCGTATATTGCCGAAAGTGTTTTCCAATTTGATCGGGCCGGTATTTTGGGCAATGTCGTTTATACCGGCAAGTATCACCACCACGGCAGGCTTAAGGTCGATCACATCCTCGCGAAAGCGTACCAGCATTTGAGGCGTGGTTTGCCCGCTGATGCCGCGATCAATATAGGGTCGGCCATTAAAGAATCCCGGATCGAAATTGTACCAGCCTTCAGTAATAGAGTTACCCATAAATACCACTCGCTTTTCATTAGGATTAAGATGTGCGATTATACTATCATTCTTATCCTTATAATGTGATACTACGGCCCAGTCGTTATGCGTAAGATAATCCAGGAATTTAGTAAAGTCGGCAGCCTGTTTAGCGCTTGACTTTCCTTTGCGCGGAAATGCCGGTTCAATAAAACCCTGCTGATCCATCCACTCCATAAAACGGTCGGTCCAGGTGTCGCTTTCCATCCCCTGCGTTTTCATTCCAAAACCATGTCCGCCTTTCGAAAATACATGCAGTTCGGCGCTGTGTTTGGTCTTTATCCAGGTATCATACAATTCAACGCTGTATATTGATGACTGGTCATCACTCGCGGCAGCTAAAAACATGGGTGGTGCATCCTGAGGGACGTTCACTTGCATTTCGGGTGGAAAATAGGCGTAAACAGGTGCTACAAAATCGGGCTTATTTTCGGCAGTATAGCCGAAAGCAGTAGCGGCCGCAATAGTTCCTCCTGCTGAAAAACCCATTATCCCAACGCGCGAAGGCGATATGCCATACTCAGCGGCATGGGCGCGAACATAAGCTATAGCCGCCCTGCCGTCGGCTACTGCCAAAGGGGCAACGGGCGCCTGATCCTTTAAAACAGTATTAGCCTTCATTTTGGCCAGCATTTCTTTATAAGGGTCATTGCCCAAAGTATGCATCAACCTATATTCCAATAAAAATGCGGTGATGCCCTTTTTTTGCAGCCATTTAGCCACCGCGTAACCTTCGTGCTCAATTGACAAGGTTTGCAAGCCGCCGCCGGGACAAATGATAACCGCAGTACCGGTAGGGGTGTAGGTGCTATCCGCAGCGTAAACAGTAAGCGTGGGGTGGGTTACATTGTAAATAACATTGCTGTGGTACACGTTGTCGGCACTTTCAGTTTGGTTCCAGGTCCAGCTTTCAGAACCAGGCGCTGCGCCGTTGTACAGTTGTATTACCTTTTGCTGCGCGCTAGCAGAAAGTGCGAACAGCATGAGTAACAGAACAGGTAGTTGTCTTTTCATAATGGATGTATAAAAGGTTAATGGCTTTGTTGGCTGTCACTGTTGCATTAATATGCAACCGAAAAGTAAAAATATGGATATATTTTACATGCTAAAACAATTTCGCAATATTTAAAAATAACTTTTGTACCAAACAAACGTTAAACCCAAAATGCCCCGCTTAAAAAAATAACGCCCTCAGTTATGATATATGCATACCGTGTGATCAATGTTAAAATGGGTATGCCTTTTGTATTGATAATGGCATTGCTATCATGCAGCAATCATAGTAAGGAATACAAAAGTAGTTGCAATGACGGCCAGGCGTTTAAGCATGTTAGTTTTACCCATCTGTTAGATAGCCTCAATTTTTACGATAAGCAATATGTCGAGGTCTCGGGTAGGTACCAGCAAAGTAAGGATGAATCAGCGTTGTTTAATGATAGCTTGCTGGTTGATAAGGTAGGAAAAGCAGCATTATGGGTTGATTTTAGCCCCGAATGCCCCTTATATTTAACGGGCACCCGTACTGGTTTTTTTGATTACGATAACAATAATGGCCAGTTAACCCCGGCGAATAATAAAACTATTATTATTCGCGGTGAGGTAGATTGCCACAACAAAGGGCATTTAAAAGCTTATAAAGGAGCTATAACTCATATTAGCTACGTGAAATTTTGATTGGTTCATCGTTGTTTATAGCCAAGGATCGGGGATTATTAAACTGGAAGCTTCAAACCATCATAAGCAAGCTCAATGCCCTGCGGTAATTGTTCTGATATTACGTTGTGCAGCCCCAGTCGGTGGCTGATATGGGTAAGATAGGTTTTTTCGGCGCCAACCTCGAGGGCGAAACTTAAAGCTTCATCCAGCGTAAAGTGCGAAATATGGCTTTGTGTTTGCAGGGCGTTTATCACCAGTATTTTAGTGCCTTTTATTTTCCCGATCTCAGATGGTGCAACCGTTTTGGCATCTGTTATGTAAGTGAAATCACCAATGCGAAAACCCAAAACAGGCAGTTTATAATGCATCACTTCAATAGGGATAAAACGCAGACTGCCAATATCAAAAGGTTCCAAACCGATGGTGTGCATATTAAGTTGCGGTATGCCGGGGTATTTAAATTCGGCAAATACATAAGCGAACTCGCGCTTTAAAGCATCCTGTACACGGGGTGTAGCATAAACATCAATGGGCGAGTTTTGGCGGTAATTAAAAGCCCGTATATCATCCAATCCGGCAACATGGTCTTTATGCTCATGGGTGAAAACAATGGCATCCAAATGTTTTACCTTTTCACGCAGCATCTGGTAACGAAAGTCGGGCCCTGAATCTATAACGATCACCTTATCATCACTCTCGACCATGATAGATGAACGCAGGCGGATGTTATGCTTGTCGGTCGAGGTGCAAACCTCGCAATCGCAGGCAATAACAGGTACGCCCTGCGATGTTCCGGTGCCAAGGAAAGTTACTATCACAGTTGCAATTTGGTTTGTTTAAGCTGATGTACAAAAGCAGCCTGTTTATCGTCCAAAATGTTAAAGTCGAATTCTATTTCGCGCGACAGTTCGGCAATGGCCAATATGCGGCTTTCAAGGTTGGAGAATTTGTTCACCACTATTACTTTGCTGCTTTGCAACAGGCAGGCGCCGGTTTTAAAGTTGCCTTTTTCATACCGCACCTTGTAGCCGGCCGTTTGCAGCAGCAGTTCCAGTTTTTCAAGGGTGTGGTTGGTGAGCGATAGCATGGTTTTTCAAAAATAGTAAAACGCGAGGGCATTTTTATGGTTTTTGAGTCATGAATTGTTTGTTTAAGCTGGAAGCTTAAACAATGCTGTATCACGAGTTACGCTGCGCTAAACTCGCGACAGCCTACCAAGCCTTGTCGCCCACAAGAGGCACAAACCTAAAGGTATCCAACACATGCTCCTCATAATCAAACTCACCAGTTTTTAGCACCGTTACCATTTTTTGTGATTTTTCATCACCTACCGGGATAACCAATATGCCGCCGATAGCCAGTTGTTTTAATAAGGTATCGGGTATGATGGGCGCGCCGGCGGTTACTATGATTTTGTTGTAGGGCGCGTGCTCGGGGATGCCTTTGGAGCCATCGCCTAAAAAGAAATTGGGCTTGTAGCCCATGAAAGGTAATACTTGTTTGGTGCGCTCGTATAGTTTTTCCTGGCGTTCGATGGTATAAACTTTAGCGCCGAGCTTTAACAGTATACAGGTTTGGTAACCACAGCCGGTGCCTATTTCCAATACTTTATCGCCATTTTTAATATGTAGCAGCTCGGTTTGATAGGCTACGGTGTATGGCTGTGAAATAGTTTGGCCAGAACCGATTGGGAAGGCAATATCCTTATAAGCCTGGTTCCAGAAGGTTTCGTCAAAAAAGAAATGGCGGGGCACAATGCCCATTACATTTAGCACGCGTTCATCGGCAATGCCTTTCTTTTTTAAAATCTCGACCAGTTTTTTGCGGGCGCCCTGCTCGCGGTAATTATCAATATACTTATAAGCCATTTGATAGCGAATATAGCACAGATTTTATTGATAAAAGGGGTTTGCGATGATGGCCGGCAGTATATATTTCAACACTGCTGATATACAGGAAAGATAGTTTTAAACAATGCTTTTTCTTATCATGTTAGGCCTTCAGCACTGTGCAGGTTGCTTTATGCATTACCGGGAAATTGCAGGAGTTGGCAATAAAACATTTTTTGTTCGCCTCTTCATGCAGGGCATTGGCTTTTTCTATCATCGAGGGATCGCTTACTATAACGGCGGGGTGCAAAGTCACCTCTATAAACCGGCCCCCCTTATCGGTTGTTTCGGTCATAATGCCTGTGGCAGCATCAGAATAATCAACCACTACAACGCCGGCATCAGCGCATAAATGCAGGTACCAAAGCATATGGCATGATGAAAGCGAGGCCACAAATAGTTCCTCGGGATTATACCGTTCCCTGTCCCCCCGGAAAGAGGAATCAGACGAGGCGGAAATAGTTGGTTTATCATCGGCGCTTATTTCATGGTTGCGTCCGTATGCCTTGTAAGCACTTGTCCCGGTGCCGAGGTTGCCTGTCCATGTTACGGTTGTTTTATAAAAGTGGCTGCTCATAAGGTGGCGTTTTTTTCAAAATTACAATTTAATTTAATATACAATCAAGTTGTAATTAGTAGGGATCAACATCTGGCTGTATAACACTTCCTTTGCTCAATTTTGTGGTTTGAAATTGGGTGATAGTATCCCTGATGATCGCTTTTGCCTTATTAATGGAAATAACGTCCTTCTCAAACTTTAATAATATCGACTGGATATAAAAATTACGTATGCGGCTAACCAACGGCGCTTGCGGGCCAATAACGCGGTCGCCAAAGTGTTTGCGTAACTCGGCGGCAAGATAGGTGGCCTGCTGGTATACCATTTCGTTGTTTTTGTGCTTTATATCTAAATTAATAAGGCGATAGAACGGTGGATATTTAAAACTTTTCCGCTCGCTCATTTCGGTAAAATACAGGTCGGCGTAATCATTTTCAATTACTTGTTTTATTACGCGGTGCTTAGGGTCGTAAGTTTGGATAACCACTTTACCTTGTTTGCCTCGGCGCCCGGCGCGCCCGCTTACCTGAGCCAGCATCTGGAAGCTGCGTTCATTGGCGCGGTAGTCAGGAAATTTAAGCAGGCTATCGGCGTTGATAATGCCTATAACGGTTACATCTGCAAAATCCAACCCTTTGGCTACCATTTGGGTGCCTACCAGTATATCTATCTTCTTTTCCTCGAGGTTGTTAAGAATGTTTTGCAACGAATTGCGTGAACGGGTGGTATCCAGGTCCATGCGGGTAATTCGGGCATCGGGAAGTATGAGTTGCAATTCATCTTCAATTTTTTCGGTGCCGAAGCCTTTGTATTCCAAATGTGTTGAGCCGCAGGCCGGGCATATTACCGGCGAATCTTCTTTGTAACCACAATAGTGGCAGTGTAGTTTGCCGCTGCTTTTGTGGTAGGTGAGGCTTACATCGCAGTTGATACACTTTGGTGTGTACGCACATATTTTGCACATCATCACAGGGGCATAGCCGCGACGGTTTTGGAACAGTATCACCTGTTCTTTGTTTTCTAATGCCTGCTTAATATCGGCTATTAATACACTGGTGAAGTGTGATTGTATAGTTTTGGCTTTGGTTTCTTCGGCAATGCTTACAATTTCTACTTGTGGCATTTCCACGCCGCCAAAGCGTTCGCTTAGTTCAACAAAGCCGTATTTATGGGTGCGGGCATTGTAATAACTTTCGAATGATGGTGTGGCCGAGCCCAGCAGAACTTTACCGCCATGCATGTTGGCTAAAAATATAGCCGCGTCGCGGGCATTGTAGCGCGGGGCAGGGTCGAATTGCTTGTAGGATGTTTCGTGTTCTTCGTCGACAATAATTAGCCCCAGATCATGGAACGGCAGGAATACCGACGACCTTGCGCCTAATACTACTTTGTATTCATTGTTCAGTACCTTTTGCCAAACTTCTACACGTTCCGCATCATTAAAGCGGGAATGGTATACGCCAATGTTCACGCCAAAATACATGCGCAGGCGTTCAATGATGTGTGTGGTTAAAGCAATTTCGGGCAATAAATAAAGTACCTGTCTGCCAGAGTTGATCATTTCCTCTATTAGCCTGATGTAGAGCTGCGTTTTGCCCGATGAAGTTACACCGTGCAACAACACTACATCTTTTTCGATGAATTGATCGCTTACGCTTTGCAACGCTTCCTGCTGCTGTTCGCTCAGGGTAAAGCCGTCAATGGCTTCTTCCTCCTCATAATAAAGCCGACTAACATTTTTTTCCTCGGGAATGAAAACCTCTTTTTCAATTAATCCTTTGATGCTGGCATCGCCAGCGCCGCTTTCTTCTATCAGTTCGTTTTTGGAGATGGTTTTCTGATGGCGCGAGAGTTTGATGTAAGCCAACACCGCGTCGGCTTGTTTAGGGGCTTTCTTTTCGAGTATGTTAAATAACTCCCTGCGATTTTCGGGGTCGTTATATATTGGATTAAGGGTGATGAATGTCCGCTTGCGGGGCTTGTAGCGCTCGCTTACTTCTTCGGATATATGAATGATGTTTTTTTCAAACAGCAATTTCAATATCGGCATCACCTGCTTTTGGCCCAGGAGCTTTACAATATCGCTCACGGTAAGTTCGGGTTGCAGATCGAGTGCCTCTAATATCAAAAATTCTTTATCGTGCAATGTGGTGCGATCAACCTCTACATCTTTGTTCAGCATTATTTTGGTTTCGCTGGCCAGTTTTAGGGCCGATGGGAGGGCGGCGTTCATTACTTCGCCCAGGTTGCACATATAGTATTCGGCCAGCCATTGCCAAAATTGCAGTTGTTGTTCGGTAACTACTGGTTTATCATCCAAAATTTCAACCAGGTACTTGGCTTCATATTTTTCAGGCGGTTGGGTGCCGATACCTGCTATAATGGCTGTGTAGAGTTTGCTTTTACCAAATTGCACTACCGCGCGTTTGCCTATGGCAACAGTTTCGTTCAATTCATAAGGTACACGGTACGTATAGTTTTTCGCGATAGCCAAAGGCAATATCACTTCAACAAAAAGTGTTTTGCGGTCGGTATGTTCGGCTTCGGCAAATTCTAACATCGTACAAAAAGATTATTTATTGCGATAGGCAGACAAGCCAAGCATTATCCAGCCTAAAATGAAACATAAACCTCCTACAGGCGTAATAAGGCCGATAATGGGAGGGTAGTTCCAATTAAATGCACTAGCACCGGCAAAAAAGTACAGCGAGCCCGAAAAAAATATAATGCCGAAAGTAAAAAAGTAATAGCTGGCTTTAATTAAACTAACTTTGGATGGTGCAAATGTTGATAAAAACAGTAAAGCAAAAACGTGGTAAAACTGGTATTGTACTGCAGTATGCCAAACATCTAATTGTTGCGCTGTTAAGTAGGCCTTTAAACCATGTGCTGCGAAAGCACCCGAGATTACTGCCAATACACCAAATACCGAAGCCGTGATAACGATCTGTTTGTTCATGCGGGAGATAAAAAAGAAAGCTAAGTTAACCAATTGAAAGTATTTGTTTATTGATGGGCGGTAAAATTCTAAATTGCAACGTTTAAACTATAATGAGGAAACTGGTAATCACCACTATAATTTTATTGATAGCTACCATAGCTATAACGGTGGTTTATTTTAAGAACCTGAACCCGCCCGGGTCGAATACCAGCCGCGTTATTGAAGCAATACCCGACAATGCCCCGGTGATATTCCAGTTTACCAACGAGAAAAGCTTTTATGATATTTTTAGCGGCAACACACTGCTTACATCGGTTATAGGTAAAGATGACCTGGCAGATATTGATACCCTTCGTAATATACTGCTCGGTAATCATTTATTGCATAAATATTTTGATGGCCAAAGCTTGTTCGTGTCGCTGCATCCATTAAAAAATAATGATGCAGCCCTGCTGTTAAGCATATCGGCATTAAAAGGCTTTGATGTATCTGCAATGGAGCAATTGGCGAAACAGCCGGGCAGCGGACTAATTATCCATGCCCAACGGATAGGCGGCCTTCCCGCTTACAACATTTATATCAATTCCATAAAAATGCGCTTTTATATAGTTGATAAGGGCGATGATATTTTTTCGGGGAGTTTTTCGGAAGAACTGGCCGGGCAAGCTGCCGAGTATAAGCCTACAGGCAAAAAAGCCTTCGTGTTGTTGCCCGAACAGCAAAATTCCAACTCGCTTGCTAATTTGTATGTGAATTACCGGGCTTTAGGGCCGTTATTTGAAAAATTGTTCAGCAATAATAAGAATACAGATATATTCAAGAATTTTAAAAACTTACCAGCTGAAGCCGCGTTAAGCTTAAACTATAAGAATGATGCCTTTATGTTTAGCGGTACCACTACCTTACAACACAACCAACCGGAAAGCTATTTGAACTTGTTTGCCGGGCAGCAGCCGGTAATAAACCATTTAAAGGATATATTCCCGGCTACTACAGCTTACAGTACCAATTTTGCGGTATCGGACCCTGTAAAGTTCGCTAAAGACCTGTACCAATCTCATAAACAAGCCGGTATGATGAACGAAGAAGATTCGTTATTCAAAAAAATTAAGGCCGAAACAGGTATAAGCCTGCGCACGGAGTTCGGTAACTTATTAGGCAATGAGTTTGCCATCGTCACCACACGTTTCCAGGAAAAATATGCTATTGTGAGTATTAAGGATGGCTCAAAACTAACGCCGTTGCTATTTAACATCAGCACTATAACTACAGATAAAATAGGCCAGTTCAGGTATGATAAAATACCATACTTTTTGCTGGGTGATGCCTTTGGTGTATTAAAGCACCCCTATTTTATGATAGTGGATAATTATTTAATATTAGCCACAACACAAAACGAGTTGACCAGTTATTATGATACTTATTTTAACCGGAAGTTTTTAAGTAAAATGGATCAGTATAACCAATTTGATAACCTGCAGGCTGAACGAAGCAATGTGGCATTTTTTATAAACTTTAAAAATGCACAGCCTATATTTAAGCGCGATATGGACACGGGTTTTTATAATGCGTTTGAAAACAATAACCCCGGCTGGAAAAACTTTTACGGAGCATCGTACCAGTTTGCAGCCAGCGACAAAAACTTTTATACAAACTTTTGTATGCGCCTTAGCAAACCAGATACCACGGATGTTGTTGATGGATATTAATTGATGAAGATATTTTTATACCAGTAATATTTAAAATAATAAGTTACTTACCCCGTTATTATAAACAACATAAACTACCTAAAGTAAAACAACCCAGTATTGCCTATATGAAGAAATACTTACTCATTTTTTGCCTGCTATTTGCTACCTCAAAAATATTCGCCCAAGCATTTACCCAATATAATACAGGTACTTTGTATGATTCGTTTGAGAACCCGGCGCAAAGGAGTTTTATTCCTGACTCAAGCAGGCAATTTGCCTCTAACTTTTTGTTCCCGAACATTGATGGGAACTTTTTTGTAACCGGCAACGGGCAACAAACTCTTAAAAGCAGGTATTTTAATAATATGTACAATAACTCGGCCTTGCAAATTGGTAATGGTACCAGTTTTAACCATGCACATGGCAACGCCGATGCTTATTTGCTGATGCTGAAAATGTTTACCAGCCTGCATGGTAACCAGGAAATAGGTTTTTTTATAGAGTCGAATGCATCAGGCCGGGGCACATTTACCGATGAATCCATTGCATTACTGAATGGGTTCAGTAGTTTCCCGGCAAATTCATATATCAATGTTTTTAATTCAAGCTTCCAGTACCAGTCAGACTATCAAATAGGGTTTAGTTACCGTGAACAAGTGACTAAACAGTTTTCGTTTGGGTTGAGACTGGCCGCAGTAACAGGCATGAGTTACGAAAATATCGCCATAAAACAATCAAGCGTTGTTTTTGATAATGAGGCAAATAATGCAGCGTTGGCGTTAAGCGGTACTAATCAAAAAGCAGGCTTTAGCACGTTGCCATTCAGTAACCCTGGGGTTGGTATAAGCATTGGTACCGAATATAAAACCCAGGACGGGTTTGTGATACAAGGCAATTTAAAAAACATGGGTTTTATCCACTGGAACAAAAATGCCGAAGTGTACAACTTTCATAATGATACCACCATCCGCGATGTGTCATCGGGCAGCAGGGAAAATAATGTTTACCATGCTATTACTAAAACCTTTACTAAAGGAACAAAGGTTCCGGGTGCATTTAATACCCCACTGGGCGGTACTGCCGAATTAAGTGTTAACAAATCATTTTGGATAGATGATGAACATGATTTCAGGTATTCGCCTACGCTTATCGCGTCAAAAAGCCTGGCCTATACTGATTTTATCGGAGCTATGGTGAACCCTGTATCGTACAGGAATTTTACGTTGAGCCTGGTTACCTCTTATGATGATATGCACCTGTTTAACTTCGGAGCACAGTTTATGGTAAAATCGGCCAATGCCGAATTTTTTATAGGCAGCGAGAAGTTGACACAGAGCACCGGCCTTTTATTTGACAAACTGAATAAAAACAGGCAGGCAGGCCCTAATGGCTCATTTAGCGGCGGCGACTTTTCAATAGGGTTTTCGCTGAAATTCGGAAATGTGATAGAGCACCCCATGAACGCCAGTGTAATTCCGATGGGAGATGATAATAAAGGCTTTTTAGGGAGAACATGGGACAAAATATTCAACCCGCATAAAGGTACAATAAGGAATAATTAATAAAATTAAACCGATTTTTTGCCTGCAATAAAATCCTTAAGGTAAAAAGGTTCAAAATAAGCTACATCCTCAAAATCCTTTCGGGCGAATTTTTCAGCAGCTTTTTTGGTAAGGTGTGTGGCCGAATTAGTAAATCCCGGTAAAAATTGCGCGTTGGGGTTGTGTCCCAGTACCTCGCGGCATTTTTCGGCACCATCGCCAAAAAATAATATTTGGTTGTTTTTTAACAGGTCGGCAAAGCTATGCTCATCAATAATTTCGGCAGCCGTAGGTACTATGTTTTTGCCATTGGTGTTAAAGATGGCAGTGTACACTTCCATGCGCCGTGCATCGATCATGGGGCACAGGAGAGGAGTTGAAAGTTGAAAGTTGAAGCTTGAAAGTAAGGCAGGGTTATCTATAATGCCATGGGCCATGCTTTCCAGCGTTTCAATGGCTATTAATGGTTTATCCAAAGCAAAGCACAATCCTTTAGCAGTTGATATACCAATTCTCAGGCCTGTATACGAGCCCGGGCCGCAGCTTACGGCAATGGCATCAATATCTTTATAATGTGAGCCGGTTTCGGCCAGTAATTCGTCAATAAACACGGTTATAACCTCAGCATGGATATTACGCTGGTCGACTTGCTTTACAGCTGTGGTTTTTCCATCCTTTGCTAAAGCAACGGAACATACGGTGGTTGCGGTTTCTATTTGTAAGATTGTCATTGTTAGTATCAAGTAATTAGTATCAAGTATCAAGTAAAAAAGCACAAATAACATTTGACTTTGATCAAGGTACCGGATCATGCCCGTGGCCGCCCCAGGGGTTGCAACTGGCAATGCGTTTTATAGTTAACCAGCCGCCTTTAAATGCGCCGTATTTTTTTATCGCCTCAACCCCATACTGCGAGCAGGTAGGCGTGTAACGACATGAGGCGCCCGTAAGCGGCGAAATAAAATATTGATATATTTTTATCAGCACTAAAAATATCCAGCCTATAACGGTTTTTAATATGTTATAAATAAACATCATACCGCTGTTACCTGCTCGCTTAACTGTTTTAACAGCTTCAGCATTTTTTTCTCCATCAGGGCATAGGGCTCAATTTCCTTGCCAATGTAGCTTACCGAAAATACAATGTTTTTTTGTGCTGCGCCTAAGGCATCATACAAATGCTGCTGTTTGCACAGGCGGTAAGCCTCGCGTACGCGGCGCTTTATCAGGTTACGGTCAACAGCGCGTTTGTAGCGTTTTTTTGATACGGAGATAAGGATCTGCACCGGCGCGGTAACAGGTTCGGTCACCAACAGCCACTGGGCCTTGAAGGGATAACATAAAAAAGAAGAACCGTTATGAAAAAGCTCATCAATGAGTTTTTTGTTACATAACCGTTCTTCTTTTTTAAAAGTATACATTTATATAGTTGCTGATACTGCCGAAGTAAACCTGTAACGGCTCAAGCCCCTATAAAGGAGAAAGCAGGCAAAAACTATGCTTTGTGCTTGCCTTCGTCAGATACTGTTAATCTTTTTCTGCCTTTAGCCCTGCGTGCAGCTAAAATTCTTCTGCCGTTGGCTGATGCCATACGTTCACGGAAACCGTGTTTATTTCTTCTTTTCCTTTGAGAAGGCTGGAAAGTTCTTTTCATGATCGTGTTTTATTCTATTCGTTGTTTTTAAAAACAAGAGCGCAAATGTAGTGATTTAAGTTAAAAGATGAAAATGGAAAGTTAAAATAGTTTTTAACATGAATTTATATTGGCTGCTTTCTCAAATCGGCTACAAAATCCCCCAATCAGACTACAAGCAGTAAATTGCAACGGCTGAACTTTGTACTATTCAAAATTTAAAAAAGTATGGAAAATCAAAAGAATAGTAAAGTTTGGTTCATTACCGGTGCTTCGCGTGGGTTCGGTCGCGTTTGGACGGAAGCGGCGCTTGAGCGTGGCGACAAAGTTGTTGCCACTGCGCGTAAATTAGAAAGTATTGCTGAACTGAATGAAAAGTATGGTGAAAATGTGCTCACATTAGCACTTGATGTAACGGATAGCGCCCAGGTTGAGCAGGTTGTTAAACAGTCTCATCAGCATTTCGGGAAACTGGATATCGTGCTGAACAACGCGGGTTATTCATTAGTAGGTACTATTGAAGAAGCAAGCGCCGACGACGTAAGGGCATTGTATGAAACCAACATCCTTGGCCCGCTGGCTGTTATAAAAGCAGCATTGCCTTTGTTGCGCGAGCAGGGTTACGGGCACATATTGGGTACATCGAGCGGTGTGGGGCATGTAACCATGCCTGTTATCGGTTATTACTGCTCGTCAAAATGGGCGTTTGAGGCTATACATGAAAGTTTGGCTGCCGAGGTTAAAGCGTTCAATATTAAGGTGACCATTATTGAACCGGGTGCCTATGCTACCGAGTTTGGCAGCCAGGAATCGTTAAAATTTTCACCTGCTATGAATATCTATGCCCCTCTATACGAGCAAATTTTTGGCCGTATGCGCGGTATGGAAAGGGGTGATCCTGATGCAACGCCAAAAGCTTTATTTAAAGTGGTTGACGCGGAAAACCCGCCACTGCGATTTAACTTGGGCAGCCACAATTTACCATGGGTACGTTCTGCCTACGAGGCGCGTTTAGCGGAGTGGGAAGCCTGGCAAGAGGTTTCAGCTTCAGCACAGGGCGAACCTAAGTAATTGATATGTAAAACAATTAATGATAACCGGTGATTGTAAACATTATCGGTTATCATTGTAATTACTGAAGCATGAAAAAAGGCGACAATACCCCACTGAAATTTAATTCTTTATCGGAAGTGCATAAAGCTTTTGGCTTGCGCAAGCCACTGCATCCGCTGATAAGTTTGATCAGTGATAAAGCTGAACGGGTTGAAATGATCAGGCCAAGCGGCCCGCATGTGCTGAATTTTTATAAAATATCCTATCGCCCAAAATTTGCCGGAAAATTAAGATACGGGCAGGACTATTATGATTTTGACGAGGGCGGTTTATTATGCGCCGCGCCTGGCCAGATAGTTGGCGGTAATGCAGAGGAAGAGGTTACCGGCTGCTCCATCTTCGCGCTGCTGATACACCCGGATTTTATGCTGGGTTATCCGCTGGCTAAAAAGATAAAACAATATGGGTTCTTTTCTTATTCGGCTAATGAGGCCTTGCACCTATCGGAAAAAGAAAAGGCGACCATTATCGGCATCTTTAAAAATATTGAAGATGAATTGAATAGCCGCATCGATGATTTTAGCCAGGATGTGATCATTTCGCAGATTGAACTGCTGCTAAACTATGCCAATCGCTTTTATAAACGACAATTCATTACGCGTAAAGCCGCAAGCCACCATTTGTTGCAGGAACTGGAAGAAGTTCTGGACGATTATTTCAATAATGAAAGATCGTTAAGCGATGGGATACCGACGGTTCAATACCTGGCAGAAAAACTGAATATTTCGCCAAGCTATTTAAGCGATATGTTACGTTCACTCACAGGGCAAAACGCGCAGCAGCATATCCATACAAAGCTTATTGAAAAAGCCAAGGAAAAGCTCTCAACCACCAGTTTATTGGTGAGCGAAGTGGCTTACCAACTAGGTTTTGAGCATTCGCAATCTTTCAGCAAATTGTTTAAAACTAAAACCAAACTTTCGCCGCTGGAGTTCAGGAAGGCGTTTAATTAAGTATTTTATTCAAACCACTTCATTGCCTCATCTTTTTGCGGCATATCAATATTTAGTTTCAATTTTTTACGCATTCCGCCCAAATCATTAAATACTTTGTTGGGATTGGCCGCTTTCAGTTCCTCAACGGTGTTGAAGCCCATTTTATTTAGCACAGGCACCCATTCAGGTGGTACACCGATGTTCACAAAATCATCCAGCGTAGCTATTTTCGATTTCTTTTCGGGGCGCATTTGCGGGAAGAACAGCACTTCCTGTATAGTGTTTTGGTTGGTCATGAGCATTACCAGGCGGTCGATGCCGATGCCGAGGCCTGATGTTGGCGGCATGCCGTATTCCAACGCGCGTAAAAAGTCATCGTCCATCGCCATAGCCTCATCATCACCGCGGCCAGCCAATAACAACTGGTCTTCAAAACGCTCGCGCTGGTCGATAGGGTCGTTTAACTCTGAATAGGCGTTGGCTATTTCCTTGCCGTTCACGAATAATTCAAAACGTTCTACCAAGCCATCTTTGCTGCGGTGCTTTTTGGCAAGCGGGGTCATTTCGATAGGGTAGTCGGTGATATAGGTAGGCTGGATTAAATTAGCTTCAACCTTAGCGCCGAATATTTCATCTATCAGTTTGCCTTTGCCCATGGTTTCGTTGGTTTCGACGCCCAGGTCGGCGCAGGTTTTGCGCAAGGCGGCTTCATCCATTGCTGAAACATCAATACCTGTATATTTCAGGATAGAATCATACATGGATAACTTGGTGTACGGGCCTGCAAAATTGATCTCATTGGCGCCATATTGCACTACCGGGATGCCGTGTACCGCGCGGGCCACATGCTCCAGGCATTTTTCCACCATTTCCATCATCCATATATAATCCTTGTAGGCTACATATATTTCAACCGAGGTAAACTCGGGGTTATGCGTGCGGTCCATGCCCTCGTTGCGGAACATCTTGCCAAACTCATACACACCATCAAACCCGGCTACTATCAGTCGTTTTAAATACAACTCGTTGGCTATGCGCAAAAAAAGCGGCATATCCAACGTATTGTGGTGCGTGGCAAATGGCCTTGCTGCCGCGCCGCCATGTACGGGCTGCAGTATAGGCGTTTCTACTTCCATCCAGCCTTCGCTGTTAAAGTATTCGCGCATGCTGCTGATCACTTTTGAGCGATTGATGAATATCTGTTTAAAATCGGGGTTAACGGTCAGGTCTACATATCGCTGGCGGTAGCGTTGCTCGGGGTCGGTAAAACCATCGTGGATATTGCCTTCCTCATCGCGTTTTACAACTGGCAGTGGTTTTAATGATTTAGATAGTATGAACAACTCCTGCACGTGCACCGAGATCTCGCCGGTTTGAGTGAGAAATACGTAACCTTTTACGCCTATGTAATCGCCTATGTCGAGCAGTTTTTTGAATACGGTATTGTACAGCGTTTTATCCTCGCCGGGGCAAATATCATCGCGCTTTAAATAGATCTGTATGCGGCCTGTCGAATCCTGCAACTCGGCAAACGAAGCGCTGCCCATGATGCGGCGGGTCATGATACGGCCTGCAAGCGTTACGTGCTTGTAAGTTTCAGGGTCGGCGTTAAAGTTTTCGGTTATATCCTGCGCAAAGGCAGTAACATTAAAAGCTTCGGCAGGATAGGGGTTGATGCCCAGGTCGCGCAAAGCCTGTAGTGATTCGCGGCGTAAAATTTCCTGTTCGGATAGTGCAATACTCATAGGGCGCAAAAATAGCGTTTTTTTGAGATATGAGAAGTGAGATTTTAGATAGGAGATTTGGCAGATTAGTAATGATCTTTTAAAGAATGAATATGTATCTCATCCTTTTTTATTTCATATATCAATCGATGCTCGATATTTATACGGCGTGACCACATGCCTGACCAATCGTGTTTTAATGGTTCAGGTTTTCCAATGCCTTCGAAAGGAGTTTCTGTGATAGACTGAAGCAGATGGGTTATTCTTTTCTGAATTTGTTTTTGTCCGGATTTTTCCAGTATTTTAAATCATCTAAAGCTTTAGGCTGAAAGATTATTTCCATATATCATCAATAGCGATATTTGTTCCTTTGCCTTCTTCCATGTCTTTCCGGCTTTGGTTTAATTTTTCTGCGAGATAAGGGTTAGCTTTTACACGTTCGGTTTCATCAATATCATCATCAATTTCGTATTCCAACTTAAGCGCATCCAAAACAGCAGTGATTGCTTTTTCCGATAAGGTATCTTCAATATTTACTGTTAATGTTTTCATCTTTAATAATCCCTTTAAAGCAAATTTAATTAAAGTTTATAAGATTTATATCTAAAATATGTAATCATTAATTAAACCCTTAAATGGCATCAATCAAATAGCTTAGCTTTGTTATATGCAAACACTCAGTGCCGAGGCGGTTATACCGCAATATGATTTTGAACCCGATGGCGTTACGGGCAACCCAATGTTTAAAATAGCGCACAACTATTGCAGCGTTACCTATTTTAAAAAGGATCTGCTGATACCGCATCGCAAGAGTTATTACCTGATGGTGTTTGTAAAAGATGGCAGCAGCAGGCATTGGATAGACATGGTGCCCTATACACTGAAAATGAACACTTTTTATTTTACCGTGCCGCACCAGGTACATATGAAAGAGGAGCCCAAGCCATTGACCGGCACCATGATAAATTTTACCGATGAGTTTTTGGCGATGGCGGAAAATGGCCTGCTTAAACAATTACCCATCATCCAAAACCTGCAGAACGCGCATGAGTTGAGCTTAAGTGATGCGGATGTGGCTTTTGTGGAAGATATCGTGACCAAAATAGACACTGAATACAAAACCAAAAGTAACTGGCAAAACGGTATGCTGATGGCTTATATGCAGGTGCTGCTGATCTACCTGAGCCGGTTGTATACCGAGCAGTTTAGTAGTTCTGAAACTTATCCCGACAGGCAACTATTGAAAAAATACCTGGCTAAAATTGATGAGGAATATAAGGAAGTGCACGAGGTGGCTTGTTATGCCGATATGCTGAATATATCTGCCGGGCATTTGAGCGAGGTGGTGAAGGAACAAAGCGGTAAATCGGCTATTACGCATATACACGAGCGGATAGTGTTAGAGGCTAAAAGGTTGCTTTTCCATACCGAAAGCTCGATGAAAGAGGTTTCCTTTCAGTTAGGGTTTGAGGATGCATCGTATTTTAACCGATTTTTCAAACGGATAACCGGCAGCACCCCGCTCGACTACCGCAACACCTCCCGTGAAATGTACCATTGAAACCTTTAAGAGTGTTACAGGCGGGTTGATGCTGGCAGTACTTTTGTGTTATAAATAAAAATAACACCATGAAAAAAGTACTGATAACCGGTGCCAACCGAAGCATCGGCTTTGAAACCGCCCGACAATTACTGCAAAGAGGATATTTTGTTTACTTAGGTGCCCGCGACCTGCAAAATGGAAAGGAAGCCACCGATAAACTGAAAGCAGAAGGCTTTACCAATGTAGAGCCCATTGAAATTGATGTAACCAACACTTCATCAATTGAAGCTGCCAGTAAACAGGTTGACTCGCTTGATATATTGATAAATAACGCAGGCATACTTGGAGGTGTTCCACAAACTGCCATTGACACACCCATCAACACGATGCGCGAAGTGTTTGATACCAACTTTTTTGGGGTGATAAATGTTACGCAGGCTTTCATCGGTCTGCTAAAAAAATCGGATGAGCCGAGAATTGTTAATGTGACCTCGGGTCTGGGTTCACTTACCCTACACAGCAACCCCAACTCAAAATTTTATCATATCAAAAGCGCTGCGTACGGCCCTTCAAAAACCGCGCTGAACGCCTATACCGTAGTTTTGGCTTATGAATTGAAAGACACAGCTTTTAAAGTAAACGTGGTTGACCCCGGCTATACGGCCACCGATTTTAACCACCACAGCGGTCCCGGCAGTGTTGAGGATGCGGCTGCTATTATTGTTAAATATGCTACCGTTGGCGCCGATGGCCCCAACGGGAAGTATTTTAGTAATGATGTAGGCGGTGAGGGTGATGAATGCCCGTGGTAACCGATAACCACCGTTGCGAGGTATGAAGCAATCCCACTATGCAGGTAACCTGCATGCATAGGTTCAGCGGTATAGTGAGATTGCTTCGTTACATCTTATCGCAATAACTTGTGGTGATAGGTCAATTTATGGCTTTTTGCCGCCCTTAGCCGAATCAGGTGATTTGCTGCCTGAACCGTAGGCTGGGCCAGTGCCTGCACCGTCGCTTTTGCCGGGGGTGTCGGGTTTGCTTTTGTTTAATGAATCGGCCAACATTGAAGTATCGGGTTTTGCCATAGTTCCCGAATCGTTTGTATTAGTGGCGCGGTTGCTTTGGCAGGCTGCCATTACAATACATATGCCTGATATGATGAGTAGCTTTTTCATGGATAGTTTGTTTATATAAGCTACAAATAACTACGGGAGTGGTTTTGGTTTTTTGCGGATATGCCTGTAAAGCTTAAATTATTATCTTTTTTAGGCTTCAGTTGAAAACTGAAAGCATGCGCAACCACGAGTTATAAACTCGCGGGAGCAGGTAAGCGGAGCGGCTATGAATAATATGGCTAATCATACAAAGCCATAAGCTTTAAACAGGGTGGCGACTTTATCAGCAAAAGTTTCATCTGCTTCCAGTTTTAGGTAAGGGTATTGGCTAATGGATAGGATTCTTTTTAGCATTGGGAACCAGGATGAAGCGGATATTTTGGATTGGTTGATAAACTTATTTGTGTTACGCATCAGTTGGAAACTGAAACCATGCGCAACCACGAGTTATAAACTAGCGGGAGCGGGTCTCTTTCAGAAGACCCTGCGTGGACGGAAAACTGCATTCATGCACAACCACGAGCTGGAAGCTCGCGGGAGAGGGGGGCATTATTCATTCTTAATTTGTTTGGTCTTAGATTCAATTTGGTTTAAGTTTTTAAATGAAGGGAAAGCACTTTTTAAGTTTTCAGATGCAAGTAAATTTGGATGTACTTCAGTGCCTTTTTCAATTAATTTAGACATACTTTCAATAGCAAGTATTAATCTCTTTGTTCTTTCAGGATCAACTTCTTTATAATAATCTTTCTCTAAATTTTGCGCTTCAGTTTCCACAAGTGAATCCATAAGCTTTTTAGCGTTCTCTCTTAAATCCTTTAAATGATCATTTTTTGTTTCCAAAGATTCTATATAAGCCCAATGTATTTTCGCCTCTAAATATTGCTTATGAATAAATGCACCTGCCCAAGTAATTGCGGCAATGAGGCTAACAGCTTCTGCGCTGTGTACCAAAATGTCTATCCAGTATGATCCACTTTCAAAAGCATTAATTTCGATTGTATCATTTATTTCTGCTTCTGCTAAGGGTATTGATAAGGATTTCTTTAATAATTCAATAATTTTATTCAAATCATTTAAGTCCATTTTGTTTGGAAGCTTTATACTAATAATATCATCAGAAAATTCAATAGGAATATTCTCACTAATACTATCTTTAAATACATTGATGCCGTTTTTTATATTATTTAGTGAAGTATTTAAAAGATTATTTTGCTCGGAAGAAATAGTTAATGAATCTAACGTGGACGCGAAAGTTGGCATTTCTTTTAGTAATAAAATGTCTTTTTCAAAAAGGCCTGTTTTTTCTATGTTATAAATAGCAACTCTTAATTGATTAAGGCGATCAACTCTAACATTTGCAGTTCCCGATAAAGGGGTCACAGAAATATTTAATCCATTTAAATTATCGCTAAGGATTTTAAAAATTTCTTTTAATCTCATATGTTGTTAATTAGATTAGGTTTATGGTTTGTTTGCGTTTGTTGTATCAGGATAAATTTAATATCAATCCGCCTCCGCTTCCTGCAAATACATTTCGTCAATATCGCCGGCGTATTTCTTTTCAATAACCTTGCGTTTGGGTTTCATGGTGGGGGTTATTTCGCCTTCGTCCATGCTGAAGGGGTTACGCTTTACCTTGAAGCTTTTAATGCGCTCAAACTTGGCTAATTCGTTGCTTAGGCGGCGTATGTCCTGGCCTATCCAATCGGTTATTTCTTTTTCGGTAATGAATAATTCGGATTTCTCGAAAAAGGCATTATCCAGGTTAAAGGTTTCCTGTAACGTTTCGCGGGCGGGGATGATGATGGCGGTTACATATTCGCGTTTATCGCCCACTAAAAATACACCCTCAATGCGCGGACTTTTCAGGTAGGTGTTCTCTACCGGCGTAGGGTATATGTTTTTGCCGTAAGCATTCACCAGCATGTTTTTAAGGCGGTCGGTTATTTGCAGGTTGCCTTTGTAAAAACGACCTATGTCGCCTGTATGGAACCAGCCTTCCGGGTCGATAGCTACGGCGGTTTCTTCGGGTTTGTTCCAGTAGCCCTTCATTACGCAATGCCCGCGTACAATGATCTCACCCTCCGGCGATTCATATTCGGGTTTAAAGCTCTCGTAGGTTTGGGCAGTGTATATTTCTTTGGTATCCACATTTTGTATACCCACCTCGATGCCGGGGATGATGCGGCCCACGGTGCCATAAACCTGGCGGTCGTACTCGGTTACGGCCATTACGGGCGAGGTTTCCGTCAACCCAAAACCTTCTAAAATTTTTATGCCGAGGTCGCCGAAAAACTCGCCGATATTTTTCGGCAATGCGCCGCCGCCGGAAATCATGAACTTTAAACGTCCGCCGGTTTTTTCCTTTATCTTGCTGAATACCAGCTTGTCGGCCAGTTTGAATTGTTGTGCTAATAGTAAGCCCGGCTTTTTGCCCGATTCATTCACCTCGCGGTATTGCCTGCCAATCTTTAATGCCCACAAAAATATTTTCGACTTCATGCCGCCCGCCTCAGTGCCGCTTTTGATGGCTTTATCGTGAATGCGCTCCAATAAACGGGGCACACAGTTCATTACGGTAGGGCGCACTTCGCCCATGTTGCGGGCCAGCAGGTCGAGGCTTTGCGCGAAAGCTATCTCGCAGCCTGCGGCTAAGCAGATATGATAAGTGGCTGTCCGCTCGAAAACGTGGGATAACGGCAGGAATGACAGGAATAGGTCGGTTGGCTCAATTACAGGTATCTGTATCAAGCTTACACGCACGTTTTCGCAAAGATTGTAATGGGTAAGCATTACACCTTTGGGCGTGCCGGTAGTTCCCGAGGTATATATTAAACAGGAAAGATCCGACGGTAATATGGCCTCGCGGGCTGAAATAATGGTCGAGCTGTATTGGTTTACCAGGCGCAAGCCTTCTTCTATCAAATCGGTAAGGCCGATAACGCCCGCATTCAGTTTGTTTTTGCCAAGGTTCTTCTCATAATCCTCAAATGCGGGGATGATGCGGATCAGCTCCGGGCAGTTGTTAGCTATCTTAGCCACCTTACGCAGCAAAAATGGATTTCCGACTATAATTGTTCTTAACCCTGAATCATTAATGATGTACTCAATTTCCGCCTCGCTTAAAGTAGGGTAGATGGAGGTATTTACCGCGCCAATTTGCTGCAGGGCCTGGTCGTAATACATATAGTCGGGGCCGTTCTCGATAATGAGGCCGAGGCGGTCGCCCTTTTGTATGCCGATGTTGAGCATCCACGCCGAAACGGCATCGATCTTTTCGAGAGCTTGCTTGTAGGATATTTCAACCCACTCGTTGCCCAACTTGTACTTCATGAAAGTATGTGTTTCGGGGTGGATGTTGGCTACAACGTTACGAATGAATTTGGGTACTGTATTTATAGCAGTGGAAATAGTCGTCATTTAAGGGATAATGGGATTTTTACTAAAAACAAATCTAATATATTATTGGATATGATTACACCGATTTTATTTAGGATTTCACCGATACTTCACCCAGCCTCTCCCCAATTGAGCGGGTTCTAAAAATGGAAAAGGCGCTTATATGGGCGCCTTTAGTTTTTCTTAGGTGATAATTTTTATCCGTCGCTACCGTGGTCATTACCGCTATGGTCGTCGCCACCGTTACCGCCATGATCGTCAAAGCCTTCTGATTCACCGCTGGTTGACAGGTTGCTCACTATTTTATTATAGATGTCGGTATTTGAACTGCTGCTGATGATGAGTACTCCACCGGTAAGTGTCGCTGAGTTAAGCTGCGCATTTGTTATTCCGGCCAGCAGCTTGTTTAAATGTAAAGTAATGGTTGCCGCCAGCGGATGTGCAGCCGAGAAGGTTACGTTTTTTACTTCCGCTTTGACGTATGCATCGTCGTTAAAATCAAATTCGATAGGGGTAGCTGTACCATTGTTACTAAATGTGCCTTTTAGTGTGAGCGGTATGTTATTGCCCGATGTTTTGGTAAATAATGCCTTTATTTCAATTTCGGTATAGGTACCTGTATCTATCAGGGCACCTATAAATGGTGGCGCGGGGCTAAATAGGTCAATATTAACTAAATTTTTTGAGGTGATCTCGATCTCTGTATTATGCGTTTTGGCCTCCAATTTAAAAGCTGTGACGTTGGCAACTGCCGATGTCCAGGTTATGTTGTTGGTGCCTGCTACCGTGTTTAGTGCTTGTGAGCCGGTTGAATTGAGTGTTAATGGTACGGCAGCGTTATCGGCTTTTAGCCCAAATGAGGCCTGGGTTGATGTTTTGCTTGCAGAATGATTGTCTTTTTTACAGGCTGAAAATGTACCGGCCACAATTGCTATGGCAAGTAACGTGGTTGAAAATGTCTTCATAATTTTTTTGATTTAATGCATGTTTGTAACAAGTACGTTACAAAAGTACCAGAGGTTGCCTGGGTTAAAATGATAATTGCAGAGTTATATCATCGAATGGGGACAAAGGCGATATATGTAGTATATAAAAGGAAACTCCCGAAGTTTCTGAAACTTCGGGAGTTTAATATCATTTTATAAGATCGGTGGAATCAAAAAATCAATCAGTGTAATCCAAAACAATTATACAGAAAAACTTTCTCCGCAACCGCAGGTGCGGGATGCATTTGGGTTGTGGAAGTTGAATCCTTTGCCGTTCAATCCGTCGGAAAAATCAAGTTCGGTACCAGCAAGGTAAAGGAACGATTTCATGTCCAAAGCCATTCGCACACCTTTATCCTCGAAAAACTGGTCGCCTTTTTTTATTTCGTTATCAAAATCAAGGTTGTATGACAGGCCTGAGCAACCACCGCCCTGCACAGACACCCGCAGAAAATACGACTCATCGAGCCCTGCATCCTGCATCAGGTGTGTTACTTTATCTTTTGCTTTATCAGTTACTGTTACCATTTTTTGTTTAGTATCAAGTAGCTAGTATCAAGTATCAAGATGGGAAATCTGGATAATAATATAGCTAGTTAAGTAAGTATTTTTAGTACCAGTTGCAAAAAGATCTTGCTACTTTATACTAAATACTTGCTACTCTCTTAATGATGTACCTTTTCGCTTACTAAGGCTTCGAGGCCGTTTTTAACACGGTAGTCATTAATTGCTGCTTTTATAGCGTCTTCGGCTAATACCGAGCAGTGTATTTTTACCGGCGGCAGGGCCAATTCTTCAACAATATCCATGTTGTCAATCTTCATGGCATCGTCGATGCTTTTGCCTTTAAGCCATTCTGTTGCTAATGATGATGAGGCAATTGCCGAACCGCAGCCAAAAGTTTTGAACTTGGCGTCGGTAATTACATTGTTGTCATCAACCTGTATTTGCAGGCGCATAACGTCGCCGCACTCAGGGGCACCAACTAAGCCTGTACCTACTTTGTGGCTGCTTTTGTCAAGCGTGCCCACGTTGCGGGGGTTAGTGTAGTGATCGATTACTTTATCTGAATAAGCCATATCTTTTATTATTTAGCCCCCTAACCCCCTGAAGGGGGAATAAGAGGAGTGTTTGTATTTTATTATTTATCAACCTTTCAACTATGCTCCCCCTTCAGGGGGCTGGGGGGCTTAATGTTCCGCCCACTCAATTGAGTCGAGGTCGATGCCTTCTTTAAACATTTCCCAAAGCGGTGAAAGTTCGCGCAGGTGGGTAACTGATTTTTTAGTTACTTCTATCGCGTAGTCCACTTCTTCTTCGGTGGTAAAACGGCCCAGGCCAAAACGTATCGAAGAATGTGCCAAGTCATCGCTCAAGCCTAAGCTTTTCAGTACATATGATGGTTCTAAAGAGGCTGATGTACAGGCAGAACCTGACGATACTGCCAAATCTTTCATCGCCATCATTAAGCCTTCGCCTTCAACATATTTAAAGCTGATGTTGGCTACATGAGGTAAGCGGTGTTCCTGGTTGCCGTTTACGTAGCTTTCTTCAAGCACGGTTAACGCTGATTGTAATTTATCGCGCAAAACTGAAAGGCGCTTTGCTTCGCTTTCCATTTCCTGCATACATAATTCGCAAGCTTTGCCTAAGCCAACAATGCCGGGTACGTTCAGTGTACCGCTGCGCATACCGCGCTCGTGGCCGCCGCCATCCATTTGGGCGGTAACTTTAACGCGTGGTCCTTTGCGGCGAACGTATAATGCGCCAACGCCTTTAGGGCCGTATATTTTATGTGCCGATAATGCCAGCAGGTCGATACCATCAGCATTTACATCAACAGGTATTTTACCAACCGCCTGTACGGCGTCGGTCATCATTAAGGCGCCATGCTTATGGGCAATGGCGGCAATTTCTTTTATAGGTTGTATTACGCCGATCTCGTTGTTGCCGTACATGATTGAAACCAAAATAGTTTCAGGGGTCATGGCGGCTTCCAGTTCGGCAAGGTCAACCAGGCCATCTTCCTTAACGGGAAGGTAGGTTACTTTACCGCCCAGTTTTTCAACGTGTTTACAGGCATCAAGTACTGCTTTATGTTCGGTAACGGTGGTGATGATGTGGTTGCCTTTTTCTTTATACATTTCAAACACACCTTTGATAGCCAGGTTGTCTGATTCGGTAGCGCCCGATGTAAAAATGATCTCTTTTTCGCTTGCGCCGATCAGCTTTGCCACTTGTTCGCGGGCATAGTCGACGGCTTCTTCGGCTATCCAACCGAACGGATGGTTGCGGCTGGCGGCATTACCAAACTTTTCGACAAAGTAAGGCAGCATGGCTTCCAGTACGCGTGGGTCCATTGGCGTAGTAGCGTTATTATCTAAATAAACCGGGATATTCATAACTTTAAATTAAACATACAAAGATATACAAAGTTTTTATTTAAAATCATTCAAAACAAGGGTAAAAACTTGCAGGCGGTCATAAATATGCAATATTTGGATATGGAAAAAATTGAGCACATCGGTATAGCTGTAAACAGCGTTGCCCAGGCCGGCAGCGTGTATGAAAAACTGCTTGGAACTAAGGTGTATAAAACTGAGGAAGTGGTATCGGAAGGGGTGCTTACCGCTTTTTTACAATGCGGGCCGAACAAGATAGAACTGTTGCAAGCCCTGAACGATGACAGCCCGATAGCCAAATTTTTATCTAAAAAAGGCGAGGGGATGCACCATATTGCCTTTGAGGTGACCGACATACGGGCCGAAATGGCGAGATTAAAGGGCGAGGGCTTTGTATTGCTGAACGAGGAGCCTAAGCAAGGAGCAGATAATAAACTGGTGTGCTTTGTGCATCCGAAAGGGGTGAATGGGGTGTTGGTGGAGTTGTGTGAGAGTAAGGATTATCCAATAAAAGCACAAACTCACAGTTTAAATATTGATGAGCAAATTAATTTGTTCCAATTCAGAAATAAGTTGATTATGCCTGATGATCTTATAAGTTACTTCAATTTGTCTAACGACGAGATAGATGCATATAACCTGGATATGTTTACCTTTTATAAATTCGATGAGTTTAAGAGCGTTCAAGAAGAAGTTGGGGATTTTGGCGGCGTTCCTGATTACAGGAATATAATAAACGTACTCCCTGAGCATGAAAACTGTTTTGTTTTTGCCGAATACTCCATACACTTAATGGTTTTTGCTATCCGGTTATATAAAGGGTTATCAAATCATAATGAGGTTTATGCGATTTGCGGAAGCAAGTATGAATTAGTCGCAAATAATTTTACGGAGTTTTTGCAGCTTTATAATGATGATATAAATAATGTGTTTGTTGTTTAATGAATTAAGCAGGTAGCTAGTTGCTGCCGCAAGCGTCCCGCTTGTGGCCCGCATGCTAAGTAGCCATTTTGCAGTTACAGGCAATTCTGTATTTTTAACGAATGAGCCGCAACTATAAATTCCATAATTCCGAAGGTTTGTATTTCATAAGTTTTGCCACAGTGTTTTGGGTTGATGTTTTTGTGCGGCGAATTTATTTTGATTGCATAGTTGAGAATTTGAATTACTGTGTGGATAATAAGGGTATGGAAATTTATGCGTGGTGTATAATGTCGAACCATGTGCATTTGGTTTTCAGGTCGACTATTCAGAAGCCGGATGAACTGGTACGGGATTTTAAATCTTACACTTCAAAACAATTAATAAAACTAATTGAAGAAAATACGGAGGAAAGTCGGCGGGAATGGTTGTTGAATTCATTTAAGAAGGCGGCTAAAGCTAATTCAAATAATGTAACTTATCAATTTTGGCAGCAACACAATCATCCTGTTGAACTTTGGAGTAATAATGTGATACAACAAAAGATTGATTATACCCACAATAATCCCGTTGAAGCCGGTTTTGTTGAGAATGATTATGAGTATTTGTACAGCAGTGCAAGGGATTATTGCGATATAGAGGGGTTGGTTAAGGTTATTACCACCTGATATATTGCTGGGTTGCGGGCTTACCTAAACGCGGGCCACAAGCGGGACGCTTGCGGCAGCGGCTTTTTAATGACTTAGCATCGCTAATTTCTTACTATAAAACGCTGCTTTACTATAATTCTTCAGCGTGTCATTCAGGCTGGCCGCGTATTTATAAAAATCAAAGCTTTGAGGGTATTGGAGTACCATAGCTTCGGCTATTTGGGCGGCTTGGGCGGTGTTGTTGTGGGCTTGGTCGTAGCGGAAGAGTTGGCCCATGGCACTGGCCCATAGTATGTTGCCGAGGGCGACTTTTGTGGCCAATGTGCCTTCAATGCTGTTCTCTACCTTGAAATCCTTTGATATGGGTTGATTAAAGGGCCAGCCGGTTTTCAGCATCATGGTTTGGTAGGTACCCATGAGCGAGTCCATGCGGGTGATGGGCATTTCCTTGCGTAGTTCATCGAAATTGATGTCCCTTGCCGGTTTGTCTTTTATTAACTGCTGCTGTTGCAGAGCGCGATAAAATGCTTCGGAAAGCAAGGCGTAGCCGAACAGGGTAGGGTGCACATGCTCCATAATGGTTTCGGAACCTAATATGCCATGCGGCGAATTTTGTTCGAATAGTTGTTGGGCATCCACCAAATGCACGTAAGGGTATTGCCCTGCTATTTTTTTGATGCAGGTATTAATGGCTTCGGGGGCGCGGAAGCAGAGCTGATCGAGTTCACGGGCCTTGTCGAAATCCTGTTTGGCGGTGGGGTAGTCGGCTTTTTGGTAGGCTGTTTGCCCGGCATCGTAGTACCAGTTGGCCGAGCCGGGGCCGCTGCCGTTGGATATGAATGGCGGCAGGTCCTTTTCATTGCTTACTACGTTGCTTAAAAAGGTTGGTATCTTTTCATTGTCCAGGGTGCTGCAAAGTTCGGTCATGTTTCGGTTGAACTGGTCTATGCCTGCCTTATAGTCCGCCGAGCCGTAGGCGATATGTTGTCGCGCGGCCATTACTTCCATTAGCGATTTTGGGTCGCCTTTTGGCTGACTGCTTTTAAAAATCGTGGCAACTTTGCCTATGATATTGTTAAGCAGCTGCACTGTTTTAAGCGTGCGCAGCTTCACCAACGTGTGCAGCAGGAAACGGTTGCTGCCCACCGAAGTAGTTGAGCCGATGCCCAGCGCGCCGTAATATTCGTTATGCCCGGTGTAGATCATCACCGCGTCGGGCTGGTATTGGGCCAGTTGCTTGCCAAAATCGAGCACAGTGTACGAGTTTACGGCGGTTAGCGACAGGTTGATGACCTCGAAATTCTTATCGGGGTACATTTGCATCAGCCTGTATTGCAGCCAGCGGTGGAACGAGCCGTTGGGACGGAACGGGTAGCCGATAGTGGTCGATTCGCCCAAAACAAATATCCGGAAGGTATTGGGCGCCTTGTTGATGGCGAACAGCTCCTGGTTGCCTTTGGTGGCGCTAACGGTATCGGGGAAGAACTTGTTCGAGGCGTAATAGTTCATCACCATAAAGCGCTCGTCGGGCGGATATTTTACAAACAGGCTGGTGTCGACACCGTAATTGAAAATTCTTAAAATGAGTTCTAATATTAGCAGGAATATGAAGGGGCTTAACGCGGATAGTATTTTGAATAACAGCAGCTTTTTGCCTTTGGGTTGATCGTGAGCGTCAATGGTTTGATTGGCTATTGTTTTGGGGGACTTCATTTGGGTGATGAAGATATTGAATTTAGTTTATAGTTAGTGGTTGTTTGTCTGAATCATGATTTATTGGATTTAACGATTTACTTGATTTTTCTATGGGTTAAGAGATTGTGCTAAAAACTGAGAAATCATAAAAATAAAGCCGCCGGAAACTCAACTTCCGGCGGCTTATTCGTGAATAATTTTCACAAATCTATTGAAATTAGTTGTTCAGGTGTAATGCCTGCTTAACCTCGTTATAATTTTTAGTGTTTATATTGCCTAAGGTATGTACACCGCCAGGGATGATAATATACCTGAACTGGTGTGCATTAGATATGCTTCCATAAGCATTGAGACTGCTTGTTAAGCTGATCCTTATGCTCCCTACACTTGCAAGGCCCGACCATGTATCTAAATTAGGGGTTGTACCACTCATATATGTAATGTTAATAGGGAGCTCACTTACCTGGTCTGTAGGCCATATTACCGGGTTATATCCATTTAGTTTGCCATACACCAATACTGCACCCTGATCTAAAATAGATTGAGTGATAGCAGAAGCGGCGATGTCGGCAGTGAAGTAAATGGTGCCGAAAATAGTTGTTTGGGTGTAGGTGCTGGGTGTTACCCAATCAGAATAGATCACATTTGCTGTTCCGGGGTCGCCTTTAGCACCTTTTAAATTGATTGGTACTGCCCATGCGCCGCCTGTTTTTGGGCCATAGAATAAATAATTGCTGCCATCTAAATAATAATCGCCATTACTGCCCAGCGAGGATGCAGGAACACCTGTACCGCTGTAAATTTTGGAACCAGGGGTTCCTGTTGCGCCTTTCAGGCTGGTTGCTGTTCCCCATCCTGAGGCGGTTTTAGGGCCGTAAAGATCGCTGTTTGAGTTGTTAATGTAAAAGTCGCCATTAGCGCCAAGTGTAGACGCGGGTGCACCTGTGCCTGAATATATTTTGGTGCCATCGGCGCCTGTAGCGCCAACCGCGCCGGTTGCCCCGGTTGGCCCTGTTGCCCCGGCAGGTCCTGCAGGGCCCGTTGCCCCGTCTTTGCCACATGAACTAAAAAGTGCTGCTGCTGCTAAAATAAAAGCAAATAAAAGTTGATTAAAGTGTTTCATGATAAAATTGTTTAAATGTTGTTTGTTAATAAAAATGGTTATCTGTGTTGTGTCGTAATTGACGATGTAAAACTACCGGCCCTTTTTTGCGTGTGAAAGCGTATAACTACGCTATCGGCATGGAGATTTTACGCGTTTTTATAGCGTATAATGCGCAGTAAAGGAGGCGAAAGTATTTGGTCGGAGTGTTTTGTATACCCGGGGGATGTAAGGCACTTGATTGATATTCAGCCGTAAAATATTACGATATGAAACCCCCTAAATTGAAGGAAATGATGGTACTTCTTAACTTGACTTAGAATCTTATTAACCTTAAAAAAAGTGCCAAACACACCTAAATATTTGATGTGAAATCGTCAATATTTATATAGATTTAACTTTGTTAGAGATATAACATAAATTAATCATTTCATGATCTTACCTAAGCCACTAAAATACATTTTCTACGTTTTCATATTGTCGTTTTTATTTTGCAATGTGCATGCCCAAATTGCCTACGAGAACACTTATCAAAGTAAGATGAAATTGATGGATAGTCTTTCAATTTATAACATGAAAAACTATGATACGTTATACCATGTTTTAGTTTCAGATACAAGTTATGGTAATGCGTTTAAAATCGATCATTATGGTTGGATAATGAAACGTAATCGTGGAAGTATTTTGTTTATAAATACCAATGGAACAGAGTCTGAAATATTAACAACACATATCGTCAACTTGCATTTTATTCCTGTAATTGATACTACTATTGATGGGTTTAATTCAAGGGCAAAAAATGAATTCCCGGCAGGTAATTTCGGTAAAAATTATTTACTTAGTTTGTGGCTTTATGAGAAGGGGAAATACGAGTATTCAAAGCAGCTTTTACCCCAAAATGAAAGATATTTTAGCGATAGCGACTTGAAGAATGATTTTGGTATTATCTATTACGATGCTATGCTTTGGGCATTTACAGGTGAAAGGAATTACACAAGGGCTATTGAATTTGGAAATCATCTCTCAGAAAATATTTTTAAAGATTATCAATATCAGAAAAACGCCATAACATTAACCCAGCAATTAAAATCGCATCCTGATGATTATAAAGCCTTTCGTATTCCTGATTCTTTGGAATGGGTTGCAATGAAAAACAAATTAAGCAGAAATGACCAGGTAATTTATCTTGCTGAAAGACTTCGGTTATTGAATTGCATACAACCTGGTCAGCCGGCGTTTATCGGCTATGATATGTACCAATTCTCAATTTCTGACAAAATTGCCCGAAAATTAAATATTTCCTATTGGAATTATAATCCCCAATATGTTGTTATTAATCCTTTTGCGGAACTTCTTAAAATGAAGTTAAGCCCCCGCGAAACAGAATTATTACTTCCATACCTGCTTAGCGACGATTATATAGCATCTTATAGCTACCATCGGGATTTCTTCCCTGAAAGGACATTGCACAAGGTTAGCTGGGTTGTAAATAACTTGATTTTTGAAGTTACAAACCAGCACTTTTTTAATCAATCTGTATTTGATTCCATGGATATAAGCCAGAAAAAAGTAGAGATTGAAAAGATAAAAAGATGGTGTGATGAAAATAGTGGGCTTACTCAAGAAGAAATTACGATTAAAGAATTAAACACTGTTAATAAATGGAACGATTTTCATAAATCTCTGATAACTGCAAGGCGACAAAATTATAGCGCATTATTACCCATAATTGTAGAACGATTTAATGATTTTCCGGGTGGCTTTTGGCCAAGCAATAAGGGGATAATGGCTGAAATGATGTTCGAACTTGGTAACGAAAAATACATCGGCACTGTAAAAAAATGGAGTACCGATACCACAGATATGTGGGTAAATCTTTTTTCATCCCTGTATTTATTGAAAAATGATAAAAATAGTTATGACGCTGCTATGAATAAATTGCAGTCTGTACTTAAACAGTGCGATGGTACGGCTTATTATCCGCATGCCATGGACTTGCTTTTGAGCATGAATGATAAGAAGGCTTTAAAGCTGGCGGAAGGCATACTCGATAAGCCTCAATTTCCGCAGTTTATTGATTGGGATTATTACCTGAATTTTGTTAAAAAGCTATTGTTACTCAAAAGCGATTATACCTTCAATTTTATTAATGATAAACTTGGCAATTTTACTCCACAAGACATAGAGCAATTTAAGCAGAACAATGGAAAAATGAATAATATACTTGTACAAGGCGATTTCTATGTTTTGGCTGTCGATAAATTAAAAAGCGTTAAAACCGGCTACGATACACAGGCAGATATGGAAGCCAGATTGAAATATAGGAAAGAATTAAGCAAATGGTTCAGCGCTCAATATGCCCTTTTAAGAGAAGGAAAACCCAACGAATTGCTTCTAAATATTGTGCCTGTAAATGCTCCCGTAAGTTTTATTGATGCTGCCCGATAATCCTGGTTTAATTAATAATAATTACAAGCAAGACATCAATTTAAGGTTTTTTAAATTTTGACTTTTGAGTTTTGAATTTTATCACTACATTTGCACCTCTTTTATAAGAAGTAAATAAGGAAATGAAAAAAGATCTGCACCCATCAAATTATAGATTAGTTGTATTTAAAGATATGTCGAACGACTATTCTTTTATCACTAAATCATGCATCGATACCCGTGAAACTGTAAAATGGGAAGATGGAAACGAATACCCGTTGGTGAAATTGGAAATTTCGCACACCTCGCACCCGTTCTATACCGGTAAAATGAAACTGGTTGATACTGCAGGTCGTATTGACAAATTCCGCACCCGTTATAACAAAAAATAAGTATTTGTTTATAAATAATATTGGAAGTCTCCCGATACATCGGGAGACTTTTTTATTTTTGCGCCATGGCAATTGTCCTTTTTGAAGATAACGCGCATCAAACCCTTCTGCCGCTAACATATACCCGCCCTGTTGCTGATCTGCGTATCGGCATATTAACCATAGCGGAAAAATGGGGCAAATACCTTAATCAATCGTTTTCATTTCATACCCGTGCTTATTTGCAGGGTAAATTTCCATTGCAAATAGCTGCCGATAATTTATTTATCAACGGCGCTTATTGTCCGGATGCGGATTTGATTGAAGCTATTGATAAGCTGCAATTTGGCGAGGCTCTAAAGAAGGATGGGATATTGATTGCCGCGCGATTGATGAAAAGTGATATTGAAAGATTTGGTGTCTCTGCTGATTTTTCGCGGGTTGTTGATTACGATAAGGATGGAATAGTTGTTCGCCGACCAGAAGATATTTTCAGAAAGAATGACGCGGAACTGCGCAAGGATTTTGCGTTGCTTACCAAAGGCCGTACAGGCAAAATCATGAGCAGCACCAATACCATTATCGGCAATGATTTTTTTGCGGAGGATGGGGCTGATGCGGAATGCTGCACCTTCAGCACTATAAACGGCCCAATATATTTGGGTGAAAAGACTGAAGTTTGGGAGGGCACGAACATACGCGGCGGGTTTGCCCTGTGGGGTGATTCGCAGGTGAAGATGGGGACGAAGATATATGGTGCCACCACTATTGGCCCGTATTGCCGGGTTGGGGGAGAGATAAACAACGCGGTGATGTGGGGTTACTCCAATAAAGGGCATGAGGGTTATTTAGGTAACTCGGTTGTGGGCGAATGGTGCAACATTGGCGCCGACAGCAATAACAGCAACCTGAAAAACAATTATGCCGAGGTGAAGTTGTGGGATTATACCACGGAAGGCTACCGCGGCACCGGCCTGCAATTTTGCGGGTTGATAATGGCCGACCATGTGAAATGTGGTATTAACAGTATGTTTAACACGGGTACTGTGGCAGGAGTAGGATCGAACATTTATGGCGCGGGTTTCCCGCCTAATTTTATACCCGATTTTTCGTGGGGCGGCGCACAGCACGGTTTGCAGGAATATGGTTTTGATAAGTTTATGGAAACCACTGCTAAAGTTTTTGAACGCCGCGACCACCGTGAGTTTAATGCCAACGAGCAAGGCATTTTAAAAGAAGTATTTGAACTGACCAGGAAATATAGAAGTTATTAATTGTGTGAATGAGTGAGTTAGTGAATGAGTGAATTTTATAATAACTCATTCGGCATTAAGAACACTCACTCAATCACTCATTCGCTAAATCACTAATTAAAAATCACGCATGAGAAAAAAAATTGTTGCCGGAAACTGGAAAATGAACCTTGATTATAACGAGGGTATGGGCTTGTTTTTGGAGATAAGCAATATGGTTAAGGATGAACTTACCGGCAAACAGCAGGCTGTTATTTGCAGTCCATTTATTCATTTGCACGCTTTGGTGCAACTGGGTAAAGGTAACAACCGCATTTCGGTAGGCGCGCAGAATGCTCACCAAATGGAAGCAGGGGCTTACACCGGTGAGGTATCGGCCAAAATGATAAAATCGGTTGGCGCTGAATATGTAATACTGGGCCACTCAGAGCGCCGCCAGTATTTTGGCGAGAGCAACGAATTGCTGGCTAAAAAAACCGATACCGCTTTGGCAAATGGCTTAAAGCCGATCTTCTGTATTGGCGAAACTTTGGAAGAACGTAATTCAGAAGTGCATTTTAATGTGGTGAAAGATCAGTTGGCAGAAGGACTTTTTCATTTGGATGATGAGCAGTTTAGCAAGATAGTGATTGCTTATGAGCCGGTTTGGGCCATAGGTACCGGCTTAACCGCCACTAGCGACCAGGCACAAGAGATACATGCTTTCATCCGCAAGGAAATTGCTGCCCGCTATGGCGAGGAAGTGGCGGAGGATACTACCATTTTATACGGCGGTAGCTGCAACGCCAAAAACGCCCCCGACCTGTTCGCCAAACCTGATATCGACGGCGGTTTGATAGGCGGTGCGTCGTTAAAGTCGCGTGACTTTGTTGATATATTGAAAGTTTTCAATTAATTAGATATGAGATTTGAGATGTGAGTATTGAGACAGAAGTTAACCTCAATTTATCTCATATCTCAAATCTCATATCTCATATCTAAAGCTATGAGGGTATTCTTCCCGCCATTTGTTGCTTTTGTGGTGTTCGGCATTATTGTGGTGCTGGACTCATTTGTGCATACTATGCATTTGGGCGACATGGGCAAGGGTACCTTACATGCTTTTATGGCTTGCTTTTATTATATGTGGCCGTTGTATTTTTTAACGGCGCTGCTTACACAGTGGGTTATCATTACCTCATTGTGGGATGCAGCCAGGCATTGGGGCGCAACGGCAAAAGATGCAGCGGTTACTGTTTGCTGTATAGTTTGCGGGCTTTTTGCATGTGGTATTGCCTACGCAATATGGGATGATAAAACCACTGAACTGCACCTGGCCTGGCTGGCAATAATTATGCTGATGATACAGCTGGCCTATTGGATAATGAATGTTTTTGTGATGATACTGTTTGATGAGGGTAAAATAAGGTTACCCCATTTGCCCGAAAAAAAGTCGGCCGAATGAACCGCGTGTTATGAATTATTACGAGTTGCTTTTTACAACCATTACCACCGAGGATTACCAGCAGGACTTGTTGATAAACACTTTGGGCGACATAGGCTTTGATACCTTTGAGGAAGTAGAATTTGGGTTTAAGGCGTATATACCTGTGGATGATTTTGACAGGACAGTGCTGGACGAGGCGCTTGAGGTCTACCGGGATATATTTACCTTTAGCTATGAGATAACGCTGATACCGCAAAAGAATTGGAACGAGGTATGGGAAAGTAATTTTGAACCAATAACCATACAGGATAAGATATATGTGCGGGCCACCTTTCATGAGCCGCGGCCTGAATTTGAGTTTGAGATAGTTATTGACCCAAAAATGGCTTTTGGTACCGGGCACCATCAAACTACCAGCATGATGCTGGAATTGCTGCTGGAGAATGATATGGCGGGAAAAAAGCTGCTGGATATGGGTTGCGGTACCGGCATACTGGCTATAATGGCAGCCAAATTAGGAGCGAAGGATATTATCGCGATAGATTACGACCCGGTGTGTTATGACAGCACAATAGAAAACGCGCAGTTAAATAGCGTACAAAATATTACAGCATTGTGCGGATCGAAAGAAGTGATACCGGATGAACAGTTCGATGTGATACTGGCCAACATCAACCGCAATATATTGCTCGACCAGATGCAACGTTACAGTGAAGTTTTGAGGCCAGATGGCGAGCTTTATTTAAGCGGTTTTTATGAATCGCCAGATTTGGATATTATTATGGATGAGGCACGAAAATATGGTATAAAGTATATTATTCATAAGCTAAATAATAACTGGGTGGCGGCTAAATTTGTTAAATAGTAATTTAACTGCAACTAAATTGCAATTATAAATTTGTAAATAAATGATAATGAAAGCACTTGGTATTTAATAATGTAAAATATTTTTGCATTATTTGTATGGATATTAAAAAATTATCATAACTTTATTAACTATTGCGAAACCTCTTCATATTTTAGCTATTGCATGAAAACACTTGGAAAAAAAATCAGATTATTACGTCACCAAAAAGGGTGGAGCCAGGAGGATGTTGCAAAAAGATTAGATATTTCAATACCAGCCTTTTCGAAAATTGAAACAGGTATTACCGATATTAATTTATCGAGGCTTGAACAGATAGCCACGCTGTTTGAGATGGGGGTAGTACAGCTGCTTACCTTTAACGAAGCCGATCAGGACCAAAAGTTTATTACAGAGCTGGAGAACGTTACCAAACGCTTAACCGACCGTGAGAATGAAGTTATCGAACTACAAAAGAAAGTTATTGAACTTTTTGAGGAACTGCGCCATAAGCGGGAAATAGCTTAGGATTTCGAATTTATAAAGTAAGTTCGATAAAAAATATTGCCCCGTCAGGGGCATTTTTGTTGGAGATTTCGGGCGATGCAATCGCAAAACCATTTAAAGCACTCGTTGTAAACGAGCGCAAATGACTTTTTTGTTTTACTAATCTCTAATCTCCGGGCTCTGATCACTAAAAATATACCGCATTGTTACATGGCGTTTACCGAATTCACTGCCGGTGGCCTGGTGAATAGCGATCATTTTATCGTTAAAGTCGCCTACCCATGATAGTTCGAGTTCTTCATACTGGTTTTTAGGCAGAACGTATTCGCCCAGTTTGATGAATAGTGCCGATTCGATACCGTGGTTTTGGAATTTCTTTTTCGTGCCCATTACAATGGCGCGCATGCGCTTAACACCTTTCCATTTGTAATACAGGAATTTTAGTCTACCTACCAGGTCAAGCTTGCCGTTGAGGGGTTTTATCATGGGGTTGGCATCGGGCAGTACGATGTTGAATGAGGCCGGTTCGCCGTTAACGTAGGCAAACAGTATCAGCTTTTCATCCATCAAGGGCTTCATTTTTCTGAAGCTTTCCAGTATTACCTCGTAGGTTATCGGCACAAAATTTTCAAAGCCTTCCCAGGCATCGTTATAAATCTCGATAAAATCAGCAGCGAATTGTTTTATTTCATTTGCTTTCAGATGCTTAAACTCATAGCCGGGCTTTTTGGCAACCCAACTGGCTATCTTTCTGAACCTTTCGGGAAAGGGCTTGAGTATATTTAAATGGTTGGTGATCTGCTCGTATTGGGTTTTGAAGCCGTAATCATCAAAGAACTTTTTATAATAGGGCGGGTTATAATTCATGCCGTAAGAGGGGGGCGAAGTGAAGCCTTCACTTAGTAATCCCCAAAAGGTGTCATTCTCGCCAAAATTTATGGGGCCGTCCATGGCTTGCATACCGTTTTGTTGCAGCCATTGTTTGGCGGTATCGAACAATAAAAAAGCAGCTTTTTCATTATCAATACATTCAAAGAAACCCATGCCGCCAGTGGGTTGTTCATAGTTATAGGCTTTCTCGTTATTAATAAATGCGGCTACGCGGCCTATGAGCTGGCCGCTATCGTTTTTAAGTATCCAGCGGGTACATTTACCGTGTTTAAAAAAGGGGTTCTTAGTTGGGTCAAAAACGGCCTCCACATCGTTATCAAGCGGGCAAACCCAAATTTCATCATGGCGATAAATGAAGCGGGCTACATCTAAAAAATCCTTCCTGGTTGCTTTATCGTTTACTTCGGTTATAACCATTATACACTACTGCTGATGCCTGTAAATAAAAAAAAGCATCCGGAGGCATATCCTGAATGCTTTTTATGATGAATTATATACTTAATAAATTAATAATCGTCTTCCTCTTCGTAACCATCAAGGCTTTCGTATCCTAAGTCGTCAAGCGGCATCCCAAACTCATCATCATCGTCGTCATCATCATCAATGAACTTCTTTTTTACCTTGGGGTCTGTCAGTTCATCATCCAATCTTTTTGCGCCGCTGCTTTTAGAAACTACTTTCTTTTTTACCGGTTTTTTTGGCGTTCCCATCAGTTGAATTTTTAGTTTAAAACTTAATTCAGAATAAAATTAAATGAATTTAATACAAAATATCCTTATAGCAAACACTAATGTTTACTTAGTAAAAATAATCAAAATCGGTTTTTAATAAAAAAATGATTAAAAAATTATTCTGCAGTTTCGCCTATTGAATTTTCGCTTGTTGTAAGTTCTTTTATATGAGGCAGCTCCTGCGTATCATTTATACCAAAATAATCCATAAAAAGGTTGCTTGTTCCGTATAAAATTGGCTTGCCCACACCTTCAGATTTACCCACAATGGTAATTAACTCCTTTTCGAGCAGCTTTTGGATAGAATAATCGCAGTTTACGCCACGTATTTGTTCCACATCGGTTTTGGTTGCGGGTTGCTTGTAGGCAATAATGGCCAGGGTTTCGAGTGCGGCCTGGCTCAGTTTCTTTTTTGAGCGCTGCGCCTGCAATAAATTTATTACCGGGTGAAAAGCTTTTTTTGTAAAAAACTGATAGCCATTGTTCACTTTAACCAGCTCGATGGCCAGGTTTGGGTCGCTATATTTTTTATGGATATTGTTGATGTATCCGTTTATCTCATCGGTACTAAAATCGCGCTCAAGCGCAGCCTGCAGGCAATAAGCTATTTCCTCAAGCCGTAAGCTTTGCTCGGATGAAAAGATAAGCGCTTCGATATAAAGTTCAGTATTCTCCACTATTTAACTAATGATCAACTACTCTGAATGGTTGTAACAAGTTTAATTACATATTAAAACTGCCTCCGAGTGTTAAGCGTATCTAATATATATACTTTTTAAAAACTAATCACCTATTATGTTATGAAAAACGAAACACTAACAAACACAAGCGATGTGAACATGGCCCGGAGGTCGTTTTTACGTTATGCCGGGGCAGGGGTAGCCGGGATGGGCCTGCTTGCCACAGCAGCATCATGCCACAAGGACCACGATGTTAACCCTAACCCGGGATTTACTGATGTTGGCAGCGGCGATATAGGTATATTAAATTATGCTTACGCGCTGGAACAATTAGAAGCAGCATTTTATACCCAGGTGGTTGCTACACCTTATAATGGTATACCCGCTATTGAATTAACTTACCTTACCGAGATACGCGACCATGAGGTTGCACACCGCGAGTTTTTTAAGGCGGCATTAGGCTCAAAAGCTATAAAGGCCTTAACCCCTGATTTTAGCTCGATTAATTTTAAAAGCAGGGCCAGTGTATTAGGTGCAGCCAAAGCGTTTGAAGACCTTGGCGTAACTGCTTACGATGGCGTTGGCTATTTGATACAAACCCCGGCATACCTTTCAATTGCAGGCGGTATTGTTTCGGTTGAGGCAAGGCACGCGGCATTAATTGCCAATTTGCTGAATGTTAGTTTTGTAGGTTCGGATCAGGTTGATGCCAATGGCTTAAATATATCGAACAAGCCGAGTGTGGTTTTAAAAACGGCTAACACCTATTTAAAAACAAAGGTTTCGGCCGTAAATTTTAGTTAATCACCCTTAAAAAATTAGAAGTCATGAATTTACTTGATATAGTTGAACAAATTGAAAAAGTTGACCCCGAGTTCCAGGACAGGGTTAGCCCGCGCCGCGCCGCGATAAAAAATATGACCAGCTTTGGTTCGAAAGTAGCTGTTGCCGCTTTGCCGTTTGCTTTAGGCAGCTTATTTAAAAAAGCTTATGCCGATACTGCGCCAAGCGCTGTTATTGATGTACTGAACTTTGCATTGACACTTGAATACCTTGAATCGAAATTTTATGATACCGGGATAAAGACCAGTGGTTTGGTGCCATCAGCAGATACCACTTATATACAAAGCATTCGTAATGACGAGGACCAGCACGTTGCTTTTTTACAGGGGGCCATCACATCGTTAGGCGGCAGCCCGGTATCAATCACCGGCTTTACTTTTGATTTTACTGCGGGTGGTACCCCTTCAGGGCCAACCAATAACGGCCCGTTTAAAACTGTATTTAGCGATTACCAAACATTTTTAGCCGTTGCCGAAACTTTTGAAGATACCGGCGTACGCGCTTACAAAGGCCAGGCACCTAATTTATTAGGTAATGCTGTATTAACTTACGCGCTTGATATACATGCTGTTGAAGCCAGGCACGCTTCGGCTATACGCTATTTGCGTAAAACCAAATATGGCGCTAACGTAATGCCATGGATAAATAGTACCCAAAGCAGTAGTAACGATACCGGCATAGCGCTTGTTGACGGTAATTATGGTGGTGCTACGCCTGAAAACACAACTACCCAGGGTGGTGTTGATATAACCAAATTGCCAAGCGCAACCGGTAGCAGCACCTCGTTTACCGCAGCCGCAGCAGCCTTTGATGAGCCTTTGACCAAGGAAGAAATATTGGCTTTATTGATACCTGCTTTTATACAAAGCGCTTAATTTTAAGTGTGTTGAATATGATCGGAAAGCTTCGCGGGAGATCGCGGGGCTTTTTTTGTGACCTCACCTAAATCCTCTCCAAAGGAGAGGACTTTTTTACTTTGCGCAAGATATGAATGATTAAAAGAATCATAACTCCCACTCCCGCTGCCCTTTGCCGGGCCGGGCTTTTTTGTTTTTTGAGAAACTGTTATTGGATCGATCTGTTAAATAATTAACGATCAATATAACGGTTATGATAAGGAAATTAAAATCGGGTAAATACCGCATTTATTCAAAAAAGGTTGATCCTGACACCCACAAGCGCAAAAATTTAGGTACGTTCGATTCGATGGATGCTGCGAAAAAGCATGAGAAGGATATCCAGTATTTTAAGCATCATTAGCCTTACTTCAATTCTTTACAACCGAGTGTCGTCTTAGCTTTAGCGATGACGCAGGAAAAGGACTGTAACTTCGCGCTTTGTTGTAGCTGTGTGAAAAAATTAACCTACAAAAAACCCCTTACCATATAGGTAAAGGGTTTTTATTATATGGCTAAAGCTTATTTGCAGCAGCTTTCCGGGTTAGGGCAAGTTGCTTTAGTACATTTTTGGCCTTTATGGCAGCTTGTACATGTTGCTTGTTTGGCTTTTGCCTTTTTTGCAGTTGTGGGTACATCAGCCATTACGGTTGTAGCCGCGAATAATATCGCAAGCATACTTAAACTTATTTTTTTCATTTTGATTTTAAATTGAATGTTAAATAATTAAATAAATACAACGGTTTAGGTTGTTTGGGTATTATTTAACAGGCTTTGGTGGTTTCCAGTCGGATTTGTGATAGGCGGTAATATCGCCGATTTTATAAAGAGCGACCGGTTGCGGTATATAGTTGGGAATTGACGGTATGATTTGTAACCGTTCAACCGGCAGGAAGCCACATATACTGCACGATAGCATCATTGGGCAGCCCTGCTTATCGCAATTATTATTTTGACTGGTAGATTTTTGTTTTGTGCAGGCTGACTTACCGGTTTTTGCTGTCATGCGTTGGCAGCAGGTTTCTTTTTGGATGGGAACCATACCAGTTTTTGCTGTTCCGTTAAAGGACAGAAAAAGCATTAAGCCCACTAGAAAAACCGATATGAATTTCATTATTACAAATAACGGGGATAGGGGAATAGGTTGTATCGGTTTTGTGAAATATATTAAATAATGATGCAGGTGTTACGAACCAGACGGAGCCCTTCTTTTATGATTATATTTAAGAGCCGCTGCGCTAACTCTTAAATGAATGGAGGGCCTAAATAGTTTGATGTTGAATAGGATTTTTGTGACCTCACCTAAATCCTCTCCAGAGGAGGACTTTAACTGCACTGTTTAATATTGCAATTTTTGAACCCTCTCCTTTGGAGAGGCAGGGTGAGGTTAATAATTTATCACCTGCTCCTCAATTTGAGCCGGTACATCGCGCCAGTCGTATTTTTGGGTACGGAGCTGGGGCTCGAAGCCGGCTTCGCGGATGGAATCCTGGATGCCTTTGGCGGTGAAGCGGTGGGGGGCGCCTGCGGCTGATACTACATTTTCTTCTATCATTATCGAGCCGAAATCATTTGCGCCGGCATGGAGGCATATTTGCGCTACCTGTTTGCCTACGGTTAACCACGAAGCCTGTATGTTTTTGATGTTGGGCAGCATGATGCGGCTAAGGGCTATCATGCGGATGTATTCGTCGCCTGTTACGTTATTGGTAATGCCGCGAACTTTGCGCAGTAGGGTGCCGTCGTCCTGGAAAGGCCAGGGGATAAAGGCGATGAAGCCGTAATGCCCCTCGGGTTTTTCTGATTGTACCTGGCGAATCCAAACCAAATGTTCAAAACGCTCCTCGATAGTTTCCACATGGCCAAACATCATGGTGGCCGATGACGGCAGGTTAAGCTTATGGGCGGCGCGCATTACATCCAGCCATTCCTGCCCGCCGCACTTGCCCTTGCTGATGAGGCGGCGAACGCGGTCGTTCAATATTTCGGCACCCGCACCGGGTAACGAATCGAGGCCGGCTTCCTTTAAAGCCCTTAAAACATCTATATGGCTCATGCCTTCCAGTTTGGCTACGTGGGCAATTTCGGGCGGCCCCAATGAGTGTAGTTTTAGGGTTGGGTATAGTTCTTTAAGTTGTTTAAAAAGATCGGCATAGAAGCTTAAACCAAGGTCGGGGTGGTGGCCACCCTGTAACAAAAGCTGATCGCCGCCGTAGCGGAAAGTTTCCTCAATCTTTTGCTTATAGGTTTCAATATCGGTAATGTAACTATCCTCATGGCCGGGGCGACGGAAGAAGTTACAGAATTTACAGTTGGCAATGCAAACATTAGTGGTGTTTACGTTGCGGTCGATCTGCCAGGTAACCTTGCCATGCGGTACCTGCTTTTTACGCAGTTCGTTGGCTATGTACATCAGGTCGGGCGTGGAGGCGTTGTGGTATAAGTAAACACCTTCTTCCTGCGAAAGAAACTCGAAATTTAAAGCGCGCTGAAGGAGGTTGGCTGTATTCATTTAGCAAATATAAGGTTAAAGGAGAAAGGTTAAAGGGGAAAGGTATAAGTTTTACGGGGAGATAACAATGGGTGATGGTTGATTTGCAAGAATGAAATGTTTGTTTGTAATTTAATTATGCCAACCAAACCTAAGTTCGGTAAGTTTTATTTTCCGGGGATGATAAGCCTGGTATGTTTGCCTTTGTTGTGCGTAGAATATTTTCTTTGTACTAATTCTTTCCAAAAAATTGGCGTTATTGATGTTATATGGGAGAATACCCAGGGATTCAAAGAAATGTCGAAATTTTTGCATATAGACATTGATGTCGATTCGTATAGAAAATATCATGATATTTCCTTCATCGGTAACCCGGCCCATGATGCGGCGGAACAAGCCAAATTAAAAACAATGTTGGTGTGTTTAAATCAAAATACGGACTTTGTGAATGGCATACGTGTAACCTTCGGCAGACATTGCAGGTATGTGGATGTAGTTGCCGCTATTGATAATTTTAACCAAAATGCTGATAAAGTAAATGGATTAGCGATAATAAATAACCAAATGTTTATTTTTCAGCCCTCACCGAATAAGTCAAAGGCAATGATACCCCTGGATTGCTTACTAATGATATAATATATATAAATATTCCACCTTCATTTTGGGCTACTTTTAAAAAAGCCATGCAGCAGGTTTATAATGAATTACTTGAATTTTGGCCATCTGTTTTAGTATTTGTTTGCATGATATATTTTGCCATGTCGAAAAGAAGATATTATAATTTTACATAAGTCAATTTAATTGACTACCATACCTTTATCCAGCCTTAAAACCTTCGTCACGCTATCCGGTATCTCATGCTGATAATGGGTCACATAAATCAGCGTAACTGGGCTCAAATCGCATATGGTATTCACTACCTGTTTAAAGTGGTTCTGCTGGTGGTCGTCCATGCCCTGACAGGGTTCATCAAATATCAGTAGGTCGGGGTTTTTGATAAGCGCCCGGGCCAGCAGGCATAAACGCTGTGCGCTGGCGGGGATGTTTTTGAGGAGGTGGCGTTCGTACTGGTCAATTTCAAGGGCCTGCATCCAGCTCAGGGCGGCATCGGCTTTTGCTTTTTGGCTGGGGCGGAAAAGGCCAAGTGTATCGTAATAACCTGATTCTATAACTTGTAAGCAGCTATTATCGGTAGGGAAATACTGGTGCAGTTCGGGCGACACAAAGCCAATCTTCTTTTTAATATCCCATATACTTTCGCCGGTGCCGCGTTTCTTATCGAACAAAATAATATCATTAGCGTAGGCTTGGGGGTTATCACCATTAATTAAACTTAATAGCGTTGATTTGCCCGCGCCGTTAGGCCCAAGTAATGCCCAGCGTTCGCCGGGGAGTATTTGCCAGTTTATATTGTTCAGGATTACCTTATCTCCGTATTTTATATGTACGTGGTTCATTTGCACTATATGGTTATAATGCGGGTTTTCATGGATGTTTAGTAATGCGCTTAGTTTATCGCGGTCGAATTTGGTGGATGGATCTTCGGTAAATAATGTGGGATTAAAGTCGGCCTTTTCAATTACTTGTGCTATGTTGCCATTATCAAGGGCAGCTATGTGGGTTATACTGCCGGGTATTTCGTGCGGCGATGTGGCCATTATAACGGTAATGCCCGAGCCAGTTATCTCGTTCAATATAACGTTAAATGCTGCACGGGTTTGTACGTCAAGGCCGGTTAATGGTGTATCGAGCAATAGTATTACCGGGTTTTTGAGTAATGCGGCGGCAAGCATAAGGCGTTTGGTTTCGCCGTTGGATAGTTTTATCAGTTGCTTGGTACGCAGGGCATCAAGGTTAAGCGTTTGTATTACTTTATCAAATGTCCAGTAAATATTTACGCCCGGAACTACTTTTATTTGCTGCAGGTATTCTTCAACAGTTAGGGCGTCTTCTGAATCGGATGAATTATAACGTTGCTGGTAGTAAAATTCAGTAGTGTTTGACAGGTTGCGAAAATGATGCTTTGATTCAACCAGGGCTATCAATTTATGATGGGTAAGGGTATCATCCTTAACAGTTGAGCCAGCTAAGAAATCTTCAAAAAAATGATATTTTACCTCGCCGCCCGTTATATTAAACCTGCCTGCTATGGTTTGTAACAACGCGCTCTTCCCCGATCCGCTTTTGCCAATTATAGCCCAGTTATCGCCCTTATTTATCGTGAAATTAAGGTTGGTGAATAAAACGTTGTTCAGGTACCGTACGGTAGCGTGTTGTATTGTTAACAGTTGTGTGCCCATAACATTATGGGGGTAAAATTACTTATCTGTATCAATTACCATGCATTTTTGGCCTTTAATTATGGTAAATATTACGCTACAGGCTATTTTTTGCAGATAGGTATAATTATTGCATCCGTTTAATAATATAACAATTAATCAACCTACCCATGAAAAAACTAAACATGTTATTTATTGCTGTGGCTGTGATGGCTATGAGCAGTTGTACCGCTATTGGCGATATTTTTAAAGCCGGTGCCGCGGTTGGCATAATTGCAGTTATTATAGTTATTGCAATTATTATCTGGATAATATCATTATTCAGAGGGAAGAATTAAGAACAACCATATAAAAGCAAAAAACGCCACTGTGAAAACAGCGGCGTTTTTTGCTTTTTAAAAAAGCTACTTAAATTATTTTTTAGTAGTGTCTTTTTTAGTGGTATCCATTTTAGAGCTGTCAGCCATTTTCATTTTTGATGAATCAGCCATTTTAGCAGAATCAGCTGCTTTAGCTGAATCAGCCATTTTAGTTGAATCAGCTGAAGAAGAACCTGATTTAGATTTACAAGCTGCGAATGAAAAGGCGATAGCTAAAGCTAAAACACCAACTTTGAATGAATTTTTCATTGTTAATTTTTTAAAAGTGATTTAATAGTTTTGATTGTTAATACCCAAAATAACAAAAGGTAACCCATGAATTTTAAAAAAAAATCATGAGCTACCTTTTTTTGTTTAACCGGGGATGAAAATCCTGTGGTAAAACAAGGGCGAATTATTTATTTGGAGGGGTTACAGTATCCTTTTTTACTAAATAACTATGTGGTGGTGTTACGGTATCTCTTTTAACCAGGCTGGTGCGTGGAGGGGTTACAGTATCTTTTTTTACCTGTAACGACAATGTATTAAAGCTTTTTGCAGGCGGTGTAACAGTATCTTTTAATGCAATACTTGCATGTGGCGGTGTAACGGTGTCGTGCTTAACAAAAGTGCTCAGGCTTTTTGGCGTAGGGGTACTGCTGTTGTTTTTGGTACACGCAACGATGGAAACGGCAATAGACGAGGCTATAAAACCAATTGTAAATAGTTTTTTCATTTTAATTAATTTAATGTTGATGATCAATACAAATATAATAAAAGGTAATTCAGGATTAAGATTTAATCAAGAATTACCTTTAAGTAAAAAAAACTAAAAATCAAAATATAGAAAATCTTTCTTTCGAAACGGGAACAACCGGTTTGGGGTTGTGATCTATCATGATCTGTTTGTATTTAGCTTTAATACAATTTATTATAAAAAGTAACCCACTTAAAAACAATTAAACTTAATAACTTTTAAGTGGGTTAATCGGGGCTACCTTTTTAAAGTATCCTTCTCGCCGGTATCAGCTTTAATAGTGTCGGTGCCGGTTTTTGCAGGTGAATCAACTTTTGCGGTGGTAGATGCAGAGTCGATGGGGTGTTTGGTTTTATCACCATCGCCGCAAGCAGAAAGTGAAAAAACAGTTAAAGCTACTACGCTTAATTTTACAATGTTTTTCATGGTTTTAATTTGTTTTTTTAAGGTTATGAAGCTATCATGAGCGGTTTTTTATTTAATTTTTTTTGTGGCTGCTCATAATGGTTTCATAATGTATTTTGTTAAAATGTTAATTGCTTTTAATGCGGCAAATTCAAAAAGGTAACCTAATTTTATTAAATTCGAATTTTTTATAAAAACAAGGGTTACAATTTCATATAAATGGTATTAAGGAGTGAATATTAAGTAGTGAGCAAAGACTTTAAAGATCAGATACCGACCGACAGCGAAGTCATTTTAGGTATACTTAATAATTCGGATAGTGTTTTAAAGCGGTTATATGTCGCCTACTTTCCGATGGTACTACAGCTTATAATAAATAATAACGGTACTCCTGATGATGCTAAGGATATTTACCAGGAAGCCATAATTATATTATATAATAAAATTAAAGCAGGTGATTTTGAGCTAAGCAGTAAGCTCAAAACCTTTATTTACTCAGTTTGCCGCAGGCTTTGGCTTAAAAGGCTGAGCCAGATGAGCAGGTACGGAGGAGATGTAAGAGATTTTCATGATCATTTTCAGGTTGACGAGGATGTTGACAAACAAAATGACATGGATATACAGTTTGGCAAAATGGAAAGCGCGCTTAGTTTATTAGGCGAACCCTGCAAAACAATTATGGAAGATTTTTACATCCATAATTTAAGTATGCAGGATATATGCGACCGCTTTGGTTATACCAATGCCGATAACGCGAAGACACAAAAGTATAAATGCCTGCAACGACTGAAAAAATTATTTTTTCAGCAAAAATGAAAGGGACAAAAGATGACAGAGCTAAAATTACAGGAAGAAATTGAACGTTACCTTAACGGCGAAATGAGCCCCCAGGAGCGTAAGCAATTTGAAGTGCTCCGTAAGGAAGATGCAAGCATTAACAATAAATTAGCGGAGCACCAGCTTTTTACGCAAGTTTTAAAGCAGTATAGTACCCGGCTGGCTTTAGAAACCCGCTTAAATGCCATTCATGATGAAATTGATGTGCATACACTGACTGAAGACCTGATGACCCATCCTTCATGGGTAGTTAGGCTATGGCGCAATCATCATTCAAAAATATCAGTTGCGGCCTCAATAGCCATTTTTGGTATATTATGCGCTCTGTTTTTAACCGGCTATTTTACCAACCAGGATTCAAAATATATTGAATTAAGGGGGGAAGTAGGCAGGCTTAAAAATAAGATAGATAAGAATAATCAAAATGTACCCCATAGTAAAATCAATAATTTTGATCAGAACCGGTACAGGGGAACAGGTTTCGCCATTACTTCAGGCGGATTACTGGTAACCAATTATCATGTGGTAAGTGAGTATGATTCGGTATATGTGCAAAACGCGGCGGGTAAATCATTCAAAGCTAAAGTGCTTTACACCGAGCCTGAAAATGATATAGCTATTTTAAAAATAGTTGATACTGCCTTTAAATCGCTTTCGCCTATACCTTACACATTTAAGAAGGCAGCAAGCGACCTGGCCGAAAGCGTTTATACCTATGGTTACCCGCAAGATTCGCCGGTATATGGCGATGGAAAATTAACATCGGCAAATGGTTTGAACGGGGACAGCCTTGATTACCAAATATCCATACCTGTTAATCCCGGTAATAGCGGCGGCCCGTTAATGGATAACAAGGGCAACGTTATTGGCATTGTGCAAGCAAAACAAACGCAGCTTGAAGGTGTGCATTTTGCAGTTAAAACCAGTTATCTGTTAAGCGCTATTGATTCGCTGGATCAGAAAATAACCCTTAATACTAAAAATACATTAGTAAACTTAACACCTGTGCAACAGGTTAAAAAGTTAAAGAACTATGTATTTATGGTAAAGGTATATGATAAATAAGATTTTTTAATCTACCGTAAATATAAAAAGGCTTTCGGATGGAAGCCTTTTTTGCTGGTGGTAGTTTTATCTGTCAACTTCGCCTAATACAAAATCTATTGAACCCACAATTGCTATCAGATCGGCTATCATAACCCCTTTTGCCAGTTCAGGTAATACCGATAAGTTGTTAAAGCTCGGCCCACGGGCACGTACGCGGGTAGGGACCTCCGACCTGCCATCAGTCATAAAATAAAAACCGAGTTCACCTTTGGCGCCTTCGCATCGTACATAATAATCCTGGACTTTCGGCGTTATTTTCCGCGGCATTTTTGCCCGGGGATCAAATTCTGGTGTGCGTTTTAGCTCATTTTGCAGCCTGTCGAGGCATTGCTCTATCATTTTTAACGATTGTTCTATCTCATCAACCCTAACCTTATACCTGTCCCAGCAATCGCCTACGCTTCCCATTTCTCCCTTGCCAACTGGTATGTCAAACTCAAGTTCAGGGTAAACTGAATAGCCATCAATTCTGCGCAAGTCCCATTTCAGTCCCGATCCACGCACCATAGGGCCCGAGCAGCCATAATTAATGGCTACATCCAAGGGCAATACACCAACATTTGCAGTGCGACTGATAAATACCTGGTTATCGGTCAAGAGGCGGTTCAGCTCAACCATTTTAGGCTTAAAATAGTCAACAAACTCGCGGCAGCGTTCTTCAAAACCAACAGGCAGGTCATAAAATAATCCGCCTACCCAAATATAGTTATATAACATACGCGAGCCCGATGCCCATTCCAGCATACCCATGATATGCTCCCTATCCCTAAAACACCATAAGAACGGTGTAAATGCACCTATATCAATGCCATAAGTTCCGATAGCTATCAGGTGCGAGGCAATGCGGTTCAGTTCGCAAACCAACACACGTATATATTCAATCCGTTTGGGAATGTCTTTATCAATGCCCATCATCCGTTCAACGCCCATTACCCATGCGTGGCTGTTATTCATGGATGCCAGGTAGTCCATCCTGTCAGTAAATGGGATAGTTTGCTGATAGGTAAGGGACTCGCCGTGCTTCTCAAAACAACGGTGCAGGTAACCAATATGCGGAATAACCTCTTTAACTATCTCGCCATCGGTTATCAGCTCCAATCGCAAAACCCCATGCGTAGACGGATGCTGAGGCCCCATGTTCAATATCATGTCCTCAACGCTAGCTGCTGCGATCTTTTCGTAATATATCTCTAATGCTTTGTTCACTTAATTTCGGATTTTGTCCGTTACGTCATTTCGAGGCACGAAGCAATCTCAATATCCAGGTCGCCGATTTCGCTTTAATACCTATCCCGTGAGATTGCTTTGCACCTCGCAATGACATATCTTTTTAGTCTATCCTAATTCCTTTGTAATATTTATCTACAGTTGTATAATCCTTCCTTAAAGGATATCCTTCCCAATCATCCGGTAACAATAACCGCCGCAAATCAGGGTGACCTTCGAAATAAATTCCCAACATATCATATTGCTCGCGCTCATGCCAGTCGGCAGTGCGATAAACTGGTGATACACTTGGGAAGCTTGGCAAATCATCCTCATTACGATCGTTCTCTTTGCTTATTTTTAAGGTAAGCTGCGTTTTGTAGGGGATGGACGCCAAATGATACACCACGCCAAATCTACCCGCTTCAACGCCATAATCAACGCCGGTAATGCAGCTTAAAAAATCGAAATAGGTATTGGGGTTATTGCGTAGTTCCAAACAAACATCCGCAATACGGTCAGGGTCAATTAGCAACGCGGGTTGTAAGCCTGTAGTTTCTTCGCCAACAATAACTTCAGCGCCAAACTTTTCAGTAAGCAATAATTTAATATCCTCAAAACTCATGGCGCTAAACGTACTTTTTTCCAGTTTTTGTTGTCGATCTTTTTGTAAAGAATACGGTCGTGCAGGCGGCTGCTACGGCCCTGCCAAAACTCAATAAGGCGAGGTTTAAGTATGTAGCCGCCCCAATATGATGGTTTGGGGATCTCGCAGTCATCGCCATACTCTGCTGCCAGTTGTTCTAATTTCTTCTCCAGGGTATCACGACTTGCGACTTCCTGGCTTTGCGGCGACGCGATAGCTCCTAACTGGCTGGTACGCGGGCGACTATGAAAATATTGATCTGATTCTTCTTTAGTTAACTTTTCTATCGTTCCTTCAATACGCACCTGCCTTTCCAGTGATCCCCAAAAAAAGGTTAAGGCACCTAGCGGGTTTTTTGTTATCTCTTTACCCTTGCGGCTTAAATAATTGGTGTAAAACATAAAACCAGTGGGGTTAAAACCTTTTAATAAAACTATTCTGCCTGAAGGACGACCGTCGTGTGTAGCGGTCGACAAGGTCATGGCATTAGGTTCGTACTGCTGCGATTCTACGGCCTCATGAAACCATTTTTCAAATTGTTTTATGGGGTCGGCTTTAGTGGTATCTTCTGATAGTGAGGCAGCACTATAGTCCTGCCGCATATTTTGTAACTCATTTTGGTCCATTAGTGCAAACTTACTAATTAATTATGCCGTACATATGTAAAATATATTTCATTTTTAGGAAAATGAACATATTTTTACCTTCTATGTTACAATAACAATATACCAGTATGCTTAGTTCAATATCGGCAGCCGTGGGGCATTTATTAATTTCGGAGCCATTTATGCTCGATCCTAACTTCAAGCGCTCTGTTATTATCTTAACCGAATACTCTGATATGGGTGCCGTTGGCTTCGTATTGAACCACCAGAGCGATTATTTATTGGGTGATATTTTGCCTGATACTTCATACTCCGAAATGCCGGTATATGTGGGCGGCCCGGTTGGGCTTAACACGCTGCATTTTATTCATAGCTGCCCTGATAAAATACCTAACGGGATCGAAATAGCTAATGGCATTTACTGGGGAGGCGATTTTGAGGTAGTGAAGGAACTGGTATCAAATTACCAGCTAACCGACGACGTAATAAAATTCTTCACTGGCTACTCAGGCTGGACGGCGGGGCAACTGGAAGGTGAGCTGCGCGAAAATACCTGGATAGTGACCGACAAATTCAGCATGGATACCCTGTTTAAGCACGACGAGCAAAACCTGTGGAAAGACGTGGTAAAAGGCCTCGGCCAACGGTATGCACATATCGCTAATTTCCCCGAGAACCCGGAACTAAATTGACCGTTGATTCTATTGATCACGCGGATTGCGCTGATTTTTTAATCAGCGTAATCAAAAGAATCACCGAAAATCAGCGGCTCATTTCTTCTGCCGATTCTTCAACTTTTTTCTTCAATTCTTCTTTGAATTTGATTAGGTTTTGAACCAAAAGTTCGTCGCCTGTAGACAAGATCTGCGCGGCCAGGATACCCGCGTTCTTTGCCGCGTTTAAAGCCACGGTAGCAACCGGTATACCATTAGGCATTTGCAAAATAGACAGTATCGAATCCCAGCCATCAATTGAATTGCTCGACTTAACAGGCACGCCAATAACAGGCAAATGCGTTAACGAAGCTACCATGCCCGGTAAATGCGCCGCACCGCCTGCACCTGCAATAATTACTTTAAGGCCACGATCGGCAGCAGCACGTGCGTAGCTGAACATGCGGTCGGGGGTGCGATGGGCAGATACTACAGTGATCTCGTAGTCAACGCCTAATTCCTTTAAAACGTCGGCAGCGTCCTGCATAACTGCAAGATCAGATTTGCTGCCCATGATGATACCTATTTTGGGTGATGTACTCATATTATTTTCTTATAAGCTACTCTTCGTACTAAAAATACAATTAAAAGCCCAATAATAATTACAAAAGATATGGTTAAATATTTGTTACCAATGATGAGCCCCAGGTCATATCCTTTGTCGGTATATTGTTTGGCTTTCTCCTTATCGGCAATTATTGTTATCGAATTAAGGAAAGCGTTTTTATTTGGCAAGTTCTTTTGCAAACTGTCGCTGCTCGTCCAGTAGGAGAAGGTGATCATGTAATGGTCAAGAAATATAGCCCGTTGAAAACGCACATCGGGCAAACCATGCGTACTGTCGGCTTTGTAGGAGAAATCTATCGCCTTAAAACCATTTACGGTTATTTCATTCTTCGACAATAATTTGCTGTGTGGCGCGTGTAAATGCCCTTCTACAACTCCCTCATAAAAAGCCGATAAGCTATCCTGCCGTAAGCTGAATTTTTTATAATAGTTGAAGTTTTGTAAGTAGACGATATATTCAGAGGCATACTTTTTGAAAAAATATACCGCCCCTGTATCATTCTTTTTTGAAGCAGGTTTACCGGGCAGCGTAACCGTAGCCAGGCTGTCTATTTTTAGCTTAAAAGTGCTTTGGCTAAAGACATTCCCGGCATATAACAGAAAAACGAATAGTAATAATTTACGGTTCATGGTTTTTAAACAAGCCTCTATTTTTGCACCTAGTGAGGCATATAAATCTATTGCGTACCTTTCTTTCTGTATATAATTTTTCTTACCAAAAAAACAAAGCCCAAGCCTAATGAAGCTATTACAGCAATAAAAATTATAATCTCAATAACTCTTATGCTCCGTTCACCATTTAAACCACTTATGTTTTGTTTGGGCGTAATGATTTTAAATGAATTAAAATACGCGGTTATCTTATCACTTTTCTTTTGAAGTGAATCTCTCGATAATACATAATAATCAAATATGGTATCGTTAAAAGAAACAATTTGGTTATAGCTATACAGTTTTACCTCTCCAACATTAAATGTGTAAGCGTATTCCATTCCATCAATACCATCTATCAAAATGTTTTTTTGATAAACAAGTTTTGCTTTCAGGGTATTTACTGTCTCTTTTATTTGTTCGGAATAGAATTTGTTATCTGCATTTTTTCTAAATAGGTCATTATCAGTCCTTCTAAAAGGGCTTATTTGAAAAATATAGCTTTCCTCAATTCCTTGATAGCCATATACTGTTACTTTTCCAGGCATTTGCTTCATAACAGGCGTATCTGGAAAATTTATTTTTGCTATGTTATTTATAGTTAAAGTATAATTTAATTGGCAAAAGGCTTTTAATGAAGAGATTAGAATAAAGAAAATTAAGAGTATTTTTCTCATTTGATACTAAATCATGCTATTACTTTTAATGTTTCCTGCACAAATCTTGCCTTTTCTATCGCCTGTTCCCGGTCGGCATCCACAATAGTAACGTGCCCCATTTTGCGGAACGGTTTGGTTAGCGCCTTTCCATACAGGTGTACATATACGCCATCACGTTGCAATATTTTCTCAATACCCTGGTAAACAGCAGGCCCTTCATAGCCGGGTTCCCCTAAAATATTTACCATGATGGCGTTATTAAGGCAGGCGGTATCGCCCAATGGCTGGTTAAAAATTGCCCTTAAATGCTGTTCAAACTGCGATACCACATTCCCTTCAATAGTTTGGTGGCCGCTGTTATGCGGGCGCGGGGCCAGTTCATTTACCAAAACGCGGCCATGTTTATCTAAAAACATCTCTACCGCCAGCAGGCCTACTATTTTCAGCGTTTCGGCTACTTTTTTGGCGATGCTTTCAGCTTCCTGGTGTATCTCAAACGGCAGGGTAGAGGGTGCTATTAAAAACTCCACCAGGTTAGCTTGCGGGTTAAACTCCATCTCCACCATCGGGAAAGCCTTAACTTCTCCGCTTTCATTGCGGGCGACTATCACAGCAATTTCTTTTTCGAAGTCTATCCAGCGTTCTACCAGGCTCGGTTCGGTAAAGGCATTTGCCAGATAGCTCTCGTCAATCACTTTATACACACCCTTGCCGTCATAACCATCGCGCCTTAATTTTTGTATGTAAGGAAAGGGGATATAACTTTGTTTTAGTTGTTCTGCCGATGATATAACTTGGAAATCAGCGGTGGGGATGTCGTTTTCCTTGAAAAACTGTTTTTGCAAGCCTTTGTCCTGAATCAGCCTGATAATGCGCGGCTGCGGGTAAACCATCACACCTTCTTTCTCCAACTGCTCCAGCGCCTCTACATTCACTTTTTCTATCTCGATAGTCAGCAGGTCTACCTTTTTGCCAAAGTTGTAAACCGTTTCATAATCGCCCAGCGATCCTACTACAAATTCATCGCATAGTTTGCGGCAGGGTGCCTCGCGGTCAGGGTCGAGTACCTTAACCGTTACGTTATAATTTATGGCCTGTTGTATCAGCATCCGGCCTAACTGGCCGCCGCCTAAAATGCCCAATTTTAAATCTCCGTAGAATGTTTTCATTATTAGTGCAAGTTTACCCTAAATCTTTTTAAAACGCCATTAATTCATGGCCTTTGCTGTTTTATGGTAGAAAATATAATGAACGATAATAAAAGTAAATACCGTTATCATTTCGGATATGGTATTAGGCGTATTTGCTTTTTGGGTAAAAACCGCTATTAAAAACGCTGCCGATCCCGAAAAGTAAAGGAACAGCCGAAGTGGTTTATTGCTCCAGTATTGCCTGTTAACCAGAAACAAGACGGGCAATGTCATTATTAATAAAATAACGGTTAGCTCTACAGTGCCGCCTGCAATTTGGGCGACTGCATGTTTATAGTCATAATTCTGCCCGCGTTCTGCATAAGCATAATAAATGCAATTAGCCGCGATAGCCACTACGGTTGAAATAATGAAAGTTTTGAAAAGATTATTGAGAAGTAAGCGCATGTTATTAAAAGCGGCAAATTTAAGCAAATAAATAAGGACTTTGCTATGAGATATATTTAAGTAGTTTGTACTTTTCACCCTCTTTCAGCGCAGCTAAGAGAGGAGCGACGAGCGTAGCGCAGTCGGGGATGAGTTAACATGGCGCAATGCAATAGGGTTATATCGCTTCATTAATACTCACCCGGTCATTGCTTCGCTCGACCACCCTCTCTTTGCCTGCGGCGGAAAGAGGGCAAGACAATTATAAGTTTTTACCCCTTTACCGCGTTCTGCCACGCATACGCCATTAAAGCCGCGCCTGCCGCCGATGGATGTACTCCGTCTAATGACCAATAAGTTGCAGGCGCCAGTTTCAGCGCCTCGTCCATAACTGTTTGATAAGGGATAAAAGTGGCGCCAAATTCAGCAGCCGTTTCGCGCGATACCTGGCGGTAACCGTCAAAAGAGGGGTACCAGCTATCATCAACCGCTTTTACACCCCTCATGGCAAACGGTTCGCCGATAATAAATTTTACGCCCGGCAAAGCTTTTTGGGTGCGGTTGAGTAGTTTGCGGTAATCGTTACGGTAAACTTCCAAAGTGCCTTTATAGCCCGAGGTAATAGTGTGCCAGTAATCATTCACGCCTATCATTATACTCAACACATTGGGTTTTATGGTCAGCGCATCGGTATCCCACCTGTCTGATAGCTGGAAAACCTTGTTGCCGCTTACGCCTTTATTATATATCTTAAGATTTTTGGTGGCATACTCCCGCAACAGACTGCTGGCTGTAAGCAACACATAGCCCGAACCCAATGTGCCAAAGTCATTCGCCACATTTTTGTTATGGTCGCGGCCCCAGTCGGTTATCGAATCGCCCTGGAAAAGCACCACATCATCCTGCGCCAAAATGGTTTTTTTACTGCGCTCCCCGGCAAATGCCGAGGTAACAATGGATGGAATACTTAATGATGCGATAACACCTGTTGCTGCGGTTTTAACAAAATTTCTGCGGTTGCTCTTTTGGTTCATAATTAGTAGTTCATAGTTGATGGTTCATAGATCATAGTAAAATGCTATGGTTTACAACGCTAATATAACCATTCATTCAAATGGTCAAGTTTTATGTCGAAATATTTACAGAAAAGGTTAAAAATTTATCAGCCTAAAATACTATGAACCATTAACTATCAACTATGAACTGCCATCCAAAACCCCTAACTTCGCGGCATGTATTTTTTGCTTAAACCCATTCTATTTAAGTTCGATCCTGAAAAGGTACATTATTTCGTAACTAAAAATCTTAAGCGTTTCAATCGTTTCCCTGGCGGGGCGGCATTGAGCAGGGCTATATGGGCCGTTAACGATGCGCGACTGGAGCGCAAAGTATTCGGACTGAAATTTAAAAACCCTGTTGGCCTAGCTGCCGGTTTCGATAAAAATGCCGATGTAATAAACGAAATGGCTAACCTGGGATTTGGATTTATTGAAGTAGGCACTGTTACCCCTTTGCCGCAGGACGGCAACCCTAAGCCCCGCATGTTCCGCCTGCCTGCCGATGGCGGCCTCATTAACCGCATGGGTTTCAATAATATGGGGATGGATGTGGTGGCCGAACATATTGCCGCATACCGCAAAAATGCCTCATCAGCTCAAAAAGGATTGATAATAGGGGGGAACATCGGCAAAAATAAAGTAACGCCTAATGAAGATGCTGTAAGCGATTACATCAAATGCTTCGACCGACTTTTTGATGTGGTTGATTATTTCGTGGTAAACGTAAGCTCGCCTAACACCCCTGGGCTGCGCGAATTGCAGGAAAAAGAACCACTGATGCAATTGCTGAATACACTACAGCAGCGCAACAATAAAAATGGCATCAGTCGCCCCATATTGCTAAAAATAGCACCTGATTTGACCGATAGTCAGCTTGATGATATAGTAGAGATCGTACAGCAAAGCGGAATAGCTGGGGTAATAGCTACCAATACTACCATCAGCCGTGAAAACCTGGTATCGCCTAATGAAATAAAAACCGAAACCGGCGGCTTAAGCGGCAAGCCCTTAACCAAGCGCTCAACCGAAGTTATAAGCTACCTGGCGAAAAGGTCAAAAGGAGCGTTCCCGATAATCGGCGTAGGGGGGATACATTCACCTGATGATGCCATGGAAAAGCTGGCAGCAGGCGCTTCACTTATTCAATTATATACAGGCTTTATTTATGAAGGGCCGGGATTAATAGGAAGAATAAATAAAAGGATATTGAATAATTAACCATAGAGACGTAACACTTGCGTCTCTTTTTGTCCCCATTCCAAATCTTGCCCTAAAAAAAATCCCGCCGACAACAAATCAGCAGGATTTAAAAATATCTTAAAAACTGTGGAGGCGCGATACATCGCGTCCTAAATTGCTTAATTATTTACCCGCAGCTTTTAATAAAGCAGCGTTGTTTTTTGCAATTTGGCTGTTCTTAGGTTCAGCCGAACGGCTTCCTGGTTCCAAATTAGTAGCATTTTTCAGGAATTGAACTTCTAACCTCGAAGTTGTTTTGTTTTTCCTGTCTTTTCTTTTTAAACGTGTAACACCCATGATCTTGTTATTTTTTAATGTTTTTATATCTTGAGGTCGGGAGCGGATTCGAACCGCTGTAAAAGGTTTTGCAGACCTCTGCCTAGCCACTCGGCCACCCGACCATTTTTCAAGGCTGCAAAAATAGATAATTATTTGTTGGCTGCCAACTTTATTTGTACGATTTTCCGTTTATTTCTGAACAAAATATAGCCGTCGCTATCCCAACGTTCAATGATTCAGCGTTCCCCATCCGCGGAATGGTTACCGCGTGCTGTACTAAATTTATTATTTCGGGCCGCAAACCATTGCCTTCGTTACCCATTATTACCAATCCTTCACTGCCAAAATCGGTTTTGTATATGTTCGCGCCATTAAGTAAAGCACCAAAAACCGGTAATTTTATTTTTGTAAGAAAAGCCTCCAGCCCGGTGTAATACACATTCACATGCGCAGCCGACCCCATGGTAGCCTGCACAACCTTCGGGTTATAAATATCAACAGTATCTTCCGAACAAATAATATGTTTAATGCCAAACCAGTCGGCCGTACGGATAATGGTACCCATATTGCCGGGGTCTTGTATACCATCAAGTACAATTGAAAATTTATTTTTTAATGTGTGTTCGCTTAAAACAGGCCATTGTGGTATTTTAATAAGGGCTATGATGTCCTGCGGTGTTTTTAAACTGCTTATTTTCTCCAGTTCGTTCAATGAAATTTCATTAAAGTTCATTTTCCGGGATAATTTCAGCAAATTTGGGTCGATTGTTGGTGTGTGGTAAATAGCTTCAATTTGGTAGGCCGAATCAATAAATTCTTTTACTGATTTGTACCCCTCCGCCAAAAATAAGCCATGTTCGCTACGGAATTTTTTATGATGTAAGGACTTTAATAAACTGATTTGAGATTTTGAAAGCATATATTCCCGCTAAAAATTACTGCCTTACAATATTAAGTATTATCCTGGTTTTTATGCTTTCCAATTGCAGTATTACGCGGAGGCTTAATGACCACCAGGCCCTCGTCCGCAAAATAACTATAAAGGGCATGGATAAGGAGTTTGCTACACTTGCAGTAAACTACGTTGATAAACAACAGCAGCCCAATAATATCATCAACCTGCAGATCTATTACATGTTCAGCAAAAATGGCAAGAAAGATATTGGCGAGCCCCCCGCAATATTAGACAGCAGCCTGGTTGAGTTTTCGCGCAGCCAGATCGAAAAATACATACAGAACAAAGGTTACCTGAAGGCAAAGGTTACCGATACCATCAAAGTAAAAAAGAAAAAAGCCGAACTGGTTTTTACCACCGTCGAAGGCCCAATGTTCAGGATACGCACATTTGCCGATAGCATCCCCGACAGAAAGGTGCAAGACCTGTACAAACGATCATCGCCCACATTTGCAAACGTAAAACCCGGCAAACGTTTTGATACTGATAGCCTTGCCGCCGACCGTGACGCGTTTTACCTGGTAATGAAACGAAACGGCTATTATGATTTTTATCGCCAATACATCACCTTCAACTACGATTCGACATTTAATAAATCGGTGGTTGACGTAAAAATGCTGATCGACAACCCTACTGGAAGGTCGTCCCATCCCATATATAAAATTAATAACACGCTGATCACCATTTCAAACAGCAACGGCCGCACAACGGGGAAAGCCGATACCATACAGGTTGATTCGCAATTCAGATTTGTTGATTTTTCGCATAAATTTAAACCGCGCGCGGTTACCGACTATATATTCCAGAAGAAGGGCCAGTTATACGACATCGATAAACAGCAGCTCACCACCAACCGTTTATCGGAGTTAAACGTATTCCGCAATGTGCCAAACCCAACTTACACCAAACTGGCCGATAGCAGCAACCGGCTCGATACCAAGATCGACATCATTCCCCTCAAACGAATGTCGGACAGGGTGGAAGGAGAATTCCTGTTCAATGCAGGCCGCTACGGGTATAATATCGGCAACACATTTACCAATCGTAATATTTTTAAAGAAGCTGCAATTTTACAGGTAAAGCTGAATGAAAGTATCCTGTTTGATAACAACAACAATGTAGCCTCACCAGGTGCTATTGAAAATCAGGATTTTAACGCAGGTATAAGCCTCATTTACCCACGTATAATCTCACCATTTAATTTTGCAAAACCCGGTAAATATGGCGTGCCTCACACTACCTTCAGCACCAACTATTCGTTATATTTTCAAAAGGGGTTGGTTGAGCGCCAAAGCTGGGTAAACTCCCTTACCTATGATTTTTATGAAACGCCTGATAAACAACACGTACTAACCCCAATTGATATTGAATTTTCAAGCGGTGTAATTGATCCGGTGGCGAAGGATTCATTGTTGAAGCACAATTTTGGCTCGTATGTGTACCTTATCGGGCGCAATGTTTTTACCACAGGCAGCCAGTACAGTTACATCCTCAATGCCAATAAACTTAATAACTATCAAAATTTCACGTATTTCAGGGGCTCGCTGGATGTTGGCGGTAACCTGTTGAGCCTTATAGGCAACCTTACAAACGCGCCCAAAGATAATCTTGGCGAGCGCAGCCTTTTTGGTTATGTATTTTCGCAATATACCAAAGGCGAAATAGACCTGCGGTTTTATAAACATTTTAGCGGCGATCAGCAGCTTATATTCCGTATAAACCCCGGTTTGGCTGTTCCTTATGGCAATACTTCGCAGTTGATATTCGAAAAATATTTTTATGCCGGCGGCTCAAACGATATGCGCGCCTGGCTGCCGCGTACACTGGGCCCGGGTCAGTTTAACAGGGCCAGCTACGGCATTGGCCCAGCTGCCGATACACTGCGTGGCCGTTTGCAATACATTGATCAGATTGGCGAGATAAAGATCATGACCAATACCGAGTATCGTTATAAGATAGCCGATGATTTTTTTGGGTCGATATTAAAAGGGGCCGTATTTATGGATGCCGGTAATATCTGGCGCTTAAACAAACAAAATCCAACCCCTGCCGATCCGCTTGCGACTAATATTCAAAACCCCGGCGGCCAGTTCAAGTTTAATAACCTGCTGCAATCAACGGCTATCGGCCTCGGCGCAGGCCTGAGGTTCGACCTGTCCTTCTTCGTGTTCAGGTTTGATGCCGCATTTAAATTCAAAGATCCCCAGTTCCAGGGTGCGGATCAATGGGTTCTGATCGAACATTTTAATGAGCTGTTCCACTCCGGCCCCTTTAAAGAAGCATACAAGGCAGCAAATAGCGGCACCGGCCTAAGCTATAACTTCATGCAGCTCAACTTTGGCATCGGGATGCCTTTTTAGCCCCCTCTAAATCTCCCCCGTAGGGGAGACTTTTAAAATATTAGCTTTCAAATAAAGCCCCCCTACCGGGGAGGGTTTGGGTGGGGCTAAAATAGATGCTTCAATCCATCAAAAATACTCTGGAAGAATGTTGGTATGCTTAAGTTATTGTGATAATTAAAAAATACAAAAATTATAAAGATGATGACGGCTATAATGATAAACCGCTTAAACATATAACCCAGCAGCACCAAAGCAAGCGGTATGGCCAGCAGCCACACCCAGCTAATATGTATAGGCACTAACTTGCTCTCGCTTTTATACACATAGTATAACGATGAATGGGTGCCGCTATCGTTCACATGCCGGGCATATAAAAAGGTTGACCGGTCTATCTTGTGTTTATAAAATGCTACGCCATCCATAAATTTCAGGGTATCTTCAAAGCCGTTAACAGTAAACACAAAGTTGCCGTTCACATTTTGCATGGTGTTATGCGCCGTATCGGTGGCAACTATCGATACCTGGTCGCGCCCATAAGGGTTTTCCTTTATCTCGAAATTATTAATGACAACCGTATCTGCAAAAACAAAACTGGTAGTTATAGTTAAGCATACAAGCAGGATAAACTTCTTCATTGGGCTGATGTTTTTTTAGTTTGACCGGGAGGCACAATAAAAGTAATAATTTATTAGCTGTTCAATAAATAAATATACAGGTTTAAAAAAGCAGCAAAGGTTACCCAAAAAAAATAGGGGATAAGCAATGCGCTTGCCACTTTGCTATATTTATTGAACCAAACAAAATTAAATAGTATGGTTGCCCACAATAGTATAATAACAACCAGCGCCCCCAAAATTTGGTGCATACCAAAAAACACCAGCGACCATGAAAAATTCAGGAACAGTTGCAGTAGATAAATATTGCGGGTAATGCTATATTTTAGGCTATTGTTGCGGTGTTTCCAAACCAAATAAGCAGCTATGGCAATTAAAACATATAAGATTGTCCATACCGGGGCAAATAGCCAGGGCGGTGGGTTAAACCAGGGCTTTTGGAGCCCGGCATACCATCCGGCTATCTCGGGCCGTGTAAAAAGCGATGCCACAAAGCCAATAGCCAGCGTTATTGCCAGGCTAATAATAAATGGTACAGGCTGGAATTTTTTATTTATAGGTTGTGTTCTCATAAACTTAACTATCAACCAAATAAGCGGTTATTAGTTTTATTTAAGGATATGATAATTCTTGTGAAGCAGGTTCCCATAAAAGTGATGCGAAGTTTAAGGTGGACAAAAAACGCAGGGCCTTCTAAGGAAGGCCCTGCGGCAGGAAAAGAATACGTTCAGCACAAGCCTTTGCTGATAACCAACCATTGCAAAAGTAATGCTTAAATATAATTACAAACCGATTAATGAGAATGGTATCCTCACGCCTTTTGGCCGGTAATCATTAGGGTCTTCTGAACCATCCGGGTTTGAGCAGGGCGCAAGGCAATTGGCGCCGGTGCCGTCATTTTTGCTGTAAAAATTCACGCAATAATTTACCAGTAATTCGTTGTGCCCATTGTTAAATTCGGCATGTATGGTTGGGTTATAGAATACCGGTTCGTGCCCTTGTTTATAATCAGCCAGGCTGTACACCGTTTTCGCAGTTGTAAATGGCCCGGTTGGGCTGGTAGCTGTTGACGCATATACGTTGCGCGACGTTTCATCGCATGAGAACCCAAAATCCATTGTTATTAAAACATACTTGCCATTTACGTAGCCCACGGTATTGTTGTTAATTGGCCCTGTAGCTATTACCGCTGCCGAGGCGGTACTTGGTGTTGATGCCCAGGTGGTACCGTCCCAGAATGTCCAAACGGTAGGTGTACCGGTAGCAAAACGGGCTACGAATATACTGGCGCCTAAAAATCCTCCTTGCCCGTAAACATAAACATAGCCATCGCCTGGCTTAACAAAGCCAATAGAATAAGTTATGGCAGTTTGCCCCGACATGCCCGGTATGGTAAGCTTATTAACGGCAGGAATAGTGGTAGTTGTACTTTCGGTTATATCGCATATAAACTGGTTGCTGGCCGATAGGCTTCCGGCTGGCACTTCAATGTTATGTACATACACATGGTTGCCCACTTCAATACCTGCTCCGGGCCATAACAGCGCGCCCGAAGTGGTGGTATGGAATATCTGCACCCCATCGCTGGAAGTTACATTTACTGTTCCTGAAGGTAGCCAGCTGTGGCTGGCAGGCTGAACCAGGCCCGAGTTATGATAGTTGAATATCTGACCGCAATTCAACTCGTTACTGGCATTTAACTGGTTGTAGAATACGTCATTCGTTACCCAAAATACCTTTCCGTTATTGGTACTCCATGTTAGCGGGATAGATGCCCCGCCATCAAATGCTTCCGACCCGCTGGTACGCTGGAAAAAACCAACAACAGCATCATCACGATAACTGTCGGCAGCAAGCGCGTTAAGCGTCCATAGCTGGTTATTTGCCCCGGTATAAGTTTCCTGGGTGATCGGTGTTCCGTTTGATGTGGAGGAGCCGTGGTTAGTTATAGCCAGTCCATTGGCTTTATTGGTTATTTTATAGTTGGTGCCTACGGCTGTTACTGCCCAGTATTGCGCATCGGTACTGTTGCCGCGATATTGATTAAGCGTAGCGCCCGAAGTGGTAGTACTGCCCGGTACATCAATATATTTACCGCTATTTAGGTTCATAATGGTGTAATAACCGTTGGATTGTTTACTGAATTGCCACTCCTGCCAGCGGTCTGTTTTTCCACCGGAAATAGAGGCCGCATATTGCTGTAATGGTGTTTGGTCCAGCAGCTTGGTGCCCTGGTTGGTAACACCCGCTACTTCAATGTACTTGCTTCCGGACACGCATTGAATAGTAAAAGTGCCATAATTGCTTACAGTGCTGGCAATGAGATTTGGAGAAGCAGTGATATTACTTTTAAGTAATGGCGATGATGTTTTTTCGTTTTTTGTGCATCCGCCGGTAAAAAGCAATGCCGCCAGAGGTGCGTAGTACCATAGTTTTGTTTTCATAATTTTAAATTTTGGTTTACGGTATAATTGGTTGGTTATTTGACTACGAAAGGCACATAAAACGTTGTAGCAATGCGTAACTAATGTTGCATTGTCAAGATGTTTTAAACTTTAAATTTAACTATTGGATTATAATTGGTTATATAATAGGTAAATATAAAAGTATTTTAAGAAAATGGAACGATTTAGCAAAAAATATTTTCGAATCGTAGAGGGCACACGCGACACGCGTGCGCCAGCACCCGGTTATCCTTTGTTATAATTTGAACGATGCCTTTATCAAATGCGCGATACCGCCTGCCGCGATTTGCAACCCTACACAAAAAATGAGGAAAGCCATGATGCGGTTGATAATAACTTCGTTATGAGTGCCGATATAACTGATGAGCCGGTTAGTGTTTAGATAAAACAGGAAAATGAGCAGGCAGATGCCAATAATGGATACCACCAAGGCACCCATATTGACGAAGTAAACGGATAAGTCCTGGTCGGCACTTTGCGCGCTTAGCGTAAAGAGTACGGCAATGGTACCGGCACCGGCAGTGATGGGGAAGGTGATGGGATAAAATAATTTATTTTCCACTTGCTTTATTTTCTCCAGTTGTTCAACCTTATCTGCCTGGCTGGCCGCGGGAGCTTCTTTTTCATCCGAAGAAAGAAACTCCCAGCCTATCTTGCAGATCATGATACCACCGGCCAGTTGAATAATAGGGATGGATAACCCGAATAGTTCCAATATCCAATGCCCGATGAACAAGGTGACCACACAGATCATGAACGAATAAAAAGTAACACGGGCAACGGCTTTTATCCGCTCTTTTCGCGACAGGTCGGAAAAATAAGGGCTTAAAATAAATGCTGTACCAATAGGATTAACCACCGGGAAAAGCGCTACAAACCCTATGAAAACCAAATGAATGAAGCTGTTAAAATGTATGGTCATGCTGTTTCAAATATACTTCTTTTGCCTGTACCTTAATATTCCTTACTTCGGTACTAAAGATAAAATTAAATATATTTATTACTCAAAATGTTCACGATACAACAAGGCAGGGTTCTCCGTAGAAAACCCTGCTGGAAATGATCAACTGAATTTTTTGATAGCCTCGGGCGTTACCGGGGTAAAGAAATTGATCAGATTACCATCCGGGTCGCGGAATAACAACGAGCGGTTTCCCCATGGCATAGTGGTAGGTTCCTGGACAACTTCATCAATCACATCTTTAATACGTTCAAATTCATCATCCACGTTCTCCACACGAAATTCTATGATCACGCTTTTGTTACTGGCCGGCCGGGCAATTTCTCCTCCAAACAAACTCAAAGTACGGGTGCTTCCTATAGCCAGGGTAAAGGCACCACTAACCAATTCTGCAAAATCTTCAGTATACCACTGTGCCGGTATATTGGTGATTTTTTCTAAAAATTGAACCAAACGTTTAATATCCCCGGTTATAATTCTCAATGATGTTAGTTTCATAATGTTATTGTTTTAATGTTTAATAGAATATTGGACAATGATAGTACGGCTGTATGACAACAGTATGTCAGTAACATTTGAATTTGGGAGATTTATAAATAAGTTAAAATAATAGTAAAGGCAGTGTAATGTTTTCAGCATCTTCGTCTCTAACTGAAAAATAACATTAAATGGATCCACAAAAAGACAGCATTTTAACAGTAAGCAACCTCAACGTAAGCTATGGCAGTTTCCAGGCCGTGAAGGATGTTTCCTTTGACGTAAGGGCAGGGGAGATATTCGGTTTGCTCGGGCCAAATGGTGCGGGCAAAACCAGTACGCTTAGCGCTGTTGAGGGTTTGATAAAATATACATCGGGCTCGGTAATGGTTGATGGCCACGATGCCAAAGTAAAACCGTTATATGCCAAAGCCTCAATGGGTGTACAATTGCAATCGACCAGTTTTCAGCCCGAGCTTAGGGTTGGTGAGATACTTGCCTTATTTGCCGGGATCTACGGTGTTCCCCTAACCAATGGAAAATTAGAAGCCATATTGCAGGAAATAAAACTGGAAGACGCCGCTAATAAAAAATTCGGCGAACTTTCGGGTGGTCAGCAACAGCGTGTGTCGCTATTTATATCCACCATACATAATCCACGACTGGTATTGCTGGATGAGCCTACCACTGGCCTCGACCCGCAATCGCGCCGCCAGCTTTGGGAACGTATTGAAGCCATCCGCGAAAAAAATCATGGCGTATTGCTCACTACCCACAGCATGGAAGAAGCCGAATCGGTTTGCGACCGCATCGCCATTATCGACCATGGCTCGATCATAGCTATCGACACCCCGCAGGCACTGGTAGAAAAACATCAGAACGATCCCGAAGTGATAGCGGTATCCCGCCGCGGCCGCATAACCCTGGAAGATGTATTCATCGCCCTAACCGGCAAAGCCTTACGCTCATAACTAAACAAACTTTAAACTTTCCACTTTAAATTTTTAACTCAAATGGAAACCAATATACCCAAAACTTCAACTGTATTCAGCGCCCTTATAAAATCTGATTTTACGGTACTATGGCGCAATCGCCGCGCGGTTGTGCTATCAATAGTAATGCCTGTATTTATACTTATAATGTGGAAGGGTTTAATACCCCTTTTGGGCGGCCCGTACACCATGGCGAACAGCCTTAGTTATGGCCTTATAGCTACTACCTTGCTGGGTTATGCCAACACCCTTGCCCGCGACCGCGAAAAAGGTATATTTCAGCGATTAAGGGTTGCACCTATGCCCGGCTGGGTTGTTATGGTGAGCAGGCTGACAGTTCAACTACTCATGATCATTATCATTACTACATTCATATTTATTGTTGGCAATAATTTCGATAAGATAACCCTATCTGCCGAAGGTTATGCACTAACCTATTTTGTTGCGATAGTAGGGGCAGCGGTTTATTTATCTGTGGGCCAGCTAATTGTAGGATTAATTAAAAATGCCGAAACCGTTAATACTACTTCCAGGTTTGTATTTGTAATTTTTATTATGGCGGGGACGTTTGCCACTATTTATTCTGCGCAAAATAAAACCAGCGTAGTCGCCCAAATAACCCACTGGTCGCCTTATGGTGCGGTGAATACCATGATATCCGCCGGTATGGTACCTGCGAACTGGAATATGGACGCGACCTACTGCCTGTTAGCTACATTAGGCTATATAGTCGTGTTCGCAGGAATCGGTATTCAAAAATTTAACTGGGATCCAAAATAATTCAACTAACCTAAAGCTGGTACTGTCTCATTTTGAGACGAAGAGAGACAATAATGGCCAAAAAAGGTGTTTTTTTGGATGAAAAACGTTCAAAAAGTGCGGCATTTCGAGGGTTTTTGGTCGGTTTTTGAGCCAAAAACGAGGGTTTTTGATGGCTTTTTAAGGCTAAAAAATGGTATTTTAGGGCTTATTCCGACCTGAAAACAGTTATTTTGGCGCATTTTGAGGGGTTTTGGAGGCTTAGCTTTGCTGCTCTCTCAACTGTCTCATTTATTAAATGAGACACTACTTCTTCCCAATTCATCCCACAATTACGCCTTAAATTCCTAAATTTGGCGTTCATACTTTTTACACATCACTTTTATAAAAATGAGCAAAGGGGTTATAAGCAAAGAAGAAGACTACTCGCAATGGTACAACGACCTGGTGATAAAAGCCGACATGGCCGAATACTCGCCCGTGCGCGGCTGTATGATCATTAAGCCTTATGGTTACTCCATCTGGGAAAAAATGCAGGGCGTATTGGACAAAATGTTCAAAGATACCGGCCACAGCAATGCCTATTTCCCGCTGCTTATACCAAAATCGTTTTTTAGTAAGGAGGCCAGTCACGTAGAAGGTTTCGCTAAGGAATGTGCCGTGGTGACCCATTATCGCCTCAAAAACGACGGCGACGGCAATATCATCGTCGATCCGGAAGCCGAACTGGAAGAAGAGCTGATTATCCGCCCAACTTCTGAAACCATCATCTGGAATACCTACCGTGGCTGGATACAATCCTACCGCGACTTACCCATATTGGTAAACCAATGGGCCAACGTAATGCGCTGGGAAATGCGTACACGTTTGTTCCTGCGTACCAGCGAGTTTTTATGGCAGGAGGGCCATACCGCGCACGCTACATCAGAAGAAGCCGTTGCCGAAACCGAACAAATGCTGGAAGTTTATGCCGATTTTGTAGAGAATTACCTGGCGCTTCCTGTTGTAAAGGGCCGCAAAACACCAAATGAGCGCTTTGCCGGCGCTTTAGATACCTATTGCATCGAAGCTTTGATGCAGGATGGTAAAGCCTTACAGGCAGGTACCTCGCACTTCTTAGGGCAGAATTTTGCCAAAGCGTTCGATGTGAAATTTACCGGTAAGGACAATAAATTGGATTATGTTTGGGCAACATCATGGGGTGTATCCACCCGTTTGATAGGCGCGTTGATCATGGCGCATTCGGACGATGCCGGGTTAGTGTTGCCACCAAAACTGGCGCCTATACAGGTAGTTATTGTGCCGATATATAAGCATGATGAAGAACTGGAGAATATATCGAATTATGTAGCTACGCTTAAAAAGGAGCTGGTGGCAAAAGGCATATCAGTAAAGTTTGATAATCGCGACACCCATCGCCCGGGTGCTAAATTTGCTGAATACGAATTGAAAGGTGTACCGCTGCGCGTAGCAATCGGCAGCCGTGACATGCAGAATGGCACTGTTGAACTGGCCCGCCGCGACACCAAAACCAAGGAAACAGTTAACCAGGAAGGCTTAGCCAATGTGATAGAAAATTTGCTTGAAGAGATACAGCAAAACATCTACAAAAAAGCAGCAGATTTCCGTGCTGAAAATACCACCGAGGTTAACGAGTGGGAAGATTTCAAGCGTTTGTTAGACGAAAAGCCCGGCTTCCTCTCCGCCCATTGGGACGGCACCGCCGAAACCGAGCAAAAAATAAAAGATGAAACTAAAGCAACAATCCGTTGCATACCTTTGAACAACAAACAGGAAGAAGGCCAATGTATTTTTACAGGCAAGCCTTCAACCCAAAGAGTACTGTTTGCAAGGGCTTATTAAGCCCTCCTCCCCCTAAAGGGGGAGGGTATATTTAAAAACATTTAAAAAAAAGTTCCCCCTTTAGGGGGCGGAGGGGGTATGAAATTCGCAACCAAAGCAATACACGCAGGGCAGGAGCCCGATCCATCAACCGGCGCGGTAATGACGCCGATATACCAAACATCAACCTACTGGCAACGCTCGCCCGGTGACAACCAGGGTTATGAATATTCACGCGGTACCAACCCAACCCGTAGGGCGTTGGAGGATTGTTTAGCAGCATTGGAAAATGCTAAATTTGGTTTAGCTTTTTCAAGCGGCATGGGCGCAACAGACACCGTGATGAAGCTGTTAGCTCCCGGCGATGAAGTAATTACCGGTAACGACCTGTATGGCGGTTCATACCGTATTTTTACCAAGGTATATGCGAACTATGGCATTAAATTCCATTTTTTGGATCTGTCTGATCCTGAAATAATCAAGCAGCATATCAATGATAAAACCAAACTTGTTTGGATAGAAACGCCTACCAACCCAACCATGCGTATTATCGATATTGAAGCAATAGCTAAAATAACCAAAACCCACAACCTGCAATTGGTGGTTGATAATACATTCGCCTCACCATACCTTCAAAATCCCATCGACCTGGGTGCTGATATTGTGATGCATTCGGTTACCAAATATATCGGTGGTCACTCCGATGTAGTAATGGGCGCTTTGATGCTGAATGATGAAGAAACCTACAAAAAACTATGGTTCATCTATAATGCCTGCGGCGCCACACCTGGCCCTATGGATAGCTTCTTAGTGTTACGTGGCATCAAAACCCTGCACCTGCGCATGAAGGCCCATTGCGACAATGGCAGGCAGGTTGCTGAATTCCTGAAAACACATCCAAAGGTTGAAAAAATATACTGGCCCGGCTTTACCGACCATCCCAACCACAATGTTGCCCGTAAGCAGATGCGAGGCTACGGCGGTATGATCTCCATCGTACTAAAAAATGCCGATCTGCAGGAAACATTCCGTGTAGCATCGTCATTCAAAGTATTTACACTGGCTGAATCATTAGGTGGGGTAGAATCGCTTATCAACCACCCCGTAAGCATGACCCATGGCTCCATCCCCAAAGCCGAACGCGAAAAAGCCGGCGTAGTTGATAACCTGCTGCGCTTAAGCGTAGGAGTGGAGGATATTGAAGATTTGTTAGAGGATTTGAAACAGGCGCTGGCTTAGCCCCCCCAACCCCCTGAAGGGGGAGCATACCAACATGGCAAGGAAAGAATTTGATTTTCAAGAATTCCCCCTTCAGGGGGTTAGGGGGCTATTGGATGCAAAGGTCGCCCAGTACAACCAGTCGGATTTTATAAAGAACGACCCTATCTCCATCCCGCACCTGTTCACCAATAATCAGGACATTGAGATCATGGGTTTTTGGGCCGCTACATTAGCCTGGGGACAGCGCGTAACAATCATTAATAAATGTAAAGAGTTGATAGCCCTGATGGATGGGGCTCCCTATGATTTCATCATCAATCACCAGGAACCCGATCTTAAAAAGTTGCTCCATTTCAAACACCGCACATTTAACGATATCGATACGCTATATTTTATAGCGTTCTTCCGCTATCATTACGAACGAAATGAATCTTTAGAATCAGCATTCGTACCCCATATTGACGATCAAAAAACTCCCCCTTCAGGGGGCTGGGGGGCTGAAGCGGCCCTCAATCATTTTCGTTCCTATTTTTTTTCCTTGCCCGATTATCCCCATCGTACCAAAAAACACGTATCCTCACCCTCACAAAAATCAACCTGCAAACGCTTGAATATGTTCCTCCGCTGGATGGTGCGTAAGGACAACCACGGCGTTGATTTCGGCATCTGGAACCACATCAAACCTGCTGATCTCATTATGCCTTGCGATCTCCACGTTGACCGCGTGGCGCGCAAGCTTAAACTCATCACCCGCAAACAAACCGACTGGCAAACCGCCGTCGAACTTACCGAACGCCTGAGAGAATTTGACCCAACAGACCCAGTGAAATATGATTTTGCTTTGTTTGGGTTGGGGATAGAAGAAAAGTTTTAGATATAAGCAATTATATTTTATTTAGATTTATAATTTGTTGGTTATAAAACACAATAATGATGAATGGTATTAAACAGTTTCTATTTGGAATATTGGGCCTTAGTTTTATAGTTGGGTTATTGTATTTCCTCTATAAAATAATTGAGATTGTATTTGATAACATTGATAAAGTCAATCCTAATATTATCGTTGCATCAATAGCTGGGTCGGTTACAATAATAGGTTATTTTATATCGAGATATATTGAAAGAAAAAAAGTTGTTGAACTACAAATACGAGAACAAAAACTACCGATTTATGAAGAGTTTGTTGCTTTTCTAATGAAAATGTTATTTGATGATAGCTATAGGAATTTATCGGAAGATGAAAAGTCCAAAAAAATAATGGATTTCATGTTAGACTTTACTCCTAAAAGCCTATTATGGTTTTCAGATGAGACATTACTTGCAATAATTAACTGGCGTAATATTTCCCAGAAGATTAGTAACGGAGAAGATTCTACAATTGCATTGAAATCGTTAGAAAATGTCTTTTTTGCTTTTCGTAAAGATGTTGGTCATGCAAATAAAAAAATAAATAAAGGCGATTTACTTTCACTGTTTATTACGGATATAGACACATACCGAGATAAATTAGCTTGAAAACATGGGTTAAAGACTAAATATGAACAATGAACTCTCCGCATTCCTCACAGGCAAATCCGAACAAACGCTATTGCTTTTCCACCATTTCATAGCCGAATATCAAAAGATTGCCCCCATAACAATTCATCCTGCCAAAACCATGATCGGCATTGCCAATTCGCACCGCCGAATAGTCTGGATAACACAATTGGGCAAAAATTTCATACATGTAGTATTCCCATTTAAACAGGAATATCCCGATAATCTATGTTTTCAGAAAATAGCCCAAGTGCCCGGCGATGCCCACCAGTTTAATCACCATTTCAGGATGTATAATGTAGCAGATGTGAATGAAGAGGTTAAGCAATTTATGCGGATGGCGTTTGAGGATAGATGAAATCCTAGTTCTCCTCCTTAAAATAGACCTTATAATAATTCATGTGCTTGCCGTCATCAAAACCTTTCTCAATCAATTCCTTATCGCCATGAATATAAATGTGGAAGTTCTTATCCAGCTTTAGCACACTTTTATAAACCCGTTGCTGTTTTTTCACGGCGTTGCCCGATATTTCAAACGTATCGGCAATTGGCGTTTCAAACTCTTTTTCATATTCGCTTTTGAAATTTTTGAACGATTCAATAGCCTTTTCGTTACCGATCACTTCATCAGCAAATTCATCCAGGTCAAAGGTTTCCTTCTCCTTAAAGTATTTCATCGATTTGTTGAGCAGATCGATCTTATCGGCTTTGGTCATCTCAAACTGATCGTCAAGTTTTTCGGTTACAAAGTTTTTGTAAATGCCCAGCGTATTGCTGGTTTGGTTATAACTATCGTTGCGGATCTTTAGCTGCAAAAATTCATCCTTCCAGTACGCAGCCGCTTCCTGCCCACGGTTGGTGTGGTCTATCACCACTACTTTATAACCGTTTTCCTTTTCAATATTAAATATCAAAACGCCCTTATCCAGTTTATTAATGTTGATGGCGTTCTCCTCATAATCCACGTTAAAGCCGCCATCCTGCGGGTAAACCTTCAGGTAAGTTTCTTTATTCTCCGATTTAAAAATGCCTATCGCATCCAGTGGATTTCCCTCTATCTGTACTTGCTTAAAATAGACAACGTACAATTCGCCCGGCTTTATATTAGGGTGATTGGAAACTTTGTACAGGTGTTTGGCGATTTGTTGCGATGCCTCGTGAAATTTCTCCTTATCCTCAAAAACCTGAGTAGCGAAATGATGTACCTCGTTCAAACCCAGATCGCCGCTGCTGTGCATGAGGTGATAAACCTCATTTACCTTTTCAAAAGGCTTTAGAAAATAATTCATCAACAGGTTAGGGATCACGTCATCCTTCAGCTCCAGCGGCTTGTCCGATAGAGAATAAAATTCATTGATAGACGGATTGCCGACATGATGAACCGAAATAGTATCCAGCGAGGCCTCAAAATAACTTACCATAATAATGGCGAAATTAGAATTTTTTGGGGGATGCAGCCTGCTTTTATCCTTACAAAATAATGGCAGGAAGATTGAACCTAAATAACGACTTTTGTCTGAACCTGAATTCTTGGAATTTAAGAATTTATGGAAGTTTTATTCTATAAATTCAATTAATTCTAAAAAATTCGAGTTCAGATAACTAATGACAGCGTAGCATAATGACTAATAGTGAAACAATAGTAGCCCTTGCCACACCATCCGGAAGTGGTGCCCTTGGTATTATCCGCCTTTCCGGCCCAAATGCTATTACCATTACTCAAAGCGTGTTCAATGGGAAGGATCTGACTAAGCAGCAATCACATACCATCCACTTCGGCAATATTGTTGATGGCGACCTGATACTGGATGAGGTTTTGGTTTCCCTGTTCATTGCACCTCGTTCCTACACGCGCGAGAACGTGGTTGAAATTTCTTGTCATGGTTCTGCATATATTATTGAGTCGATAATTAAACTGCTGATAAAAAAAGGAGCGAGGGCAGCCAAGCCCGGTGAATTTACCCTGCGTGCGTTTCTTAACGGCCAGTTAGATCTCTCCCAAGCCGAAGCCGTTGCCGATCTGATCGCATCCAACTCCAAAGCATCGCAGCAAGTGGCCCTACAGCAGTTGCGTGGCGGTTTCAGCAATCAACTGCAAACCCTACGTGAGCAATTGGTGCAGTTTGCATCTTTGGTGGAACTGGAACTCGATTTTAGCGAAGAAGATGTAGAATTTGCCAACCGCGATCAGTTAAAAAAATTGACGCACGATATTACCCGCATCATCGGTTCATTAATACAGTCATTTGAATTAGGAAACGCCATAAAAATGGGTGTAAACACCGTAATAGCAGGCCGGCCAAACGCCGGTAAGTCAACCCTGTTAAATGCCTTGCTGAACGAAGAACGCGCCATTGTGAGCCATATTCCCGGCACTACGCGCGATACGATAGAAGAAGTGCTGAACATCCACGGCATAAATTTCAGGCTGATAGATACCGCCGGCATTCGCGAAGCCACCGACGCCATTGAGCAGATAGGGGTACAGCGCACCATGGAAAAGATAAGCCAATCAGCATTATTAATTTATGTGTATGATGCTGAACAGATCACCCTGGCTCAATTGGAACAAGACCTCGACAGCCTGCAAAAACCCGGCATAGCTGTATTAACTGTTGCCAATAAGATCGACCTGCTATCGCCTGAACAGATAGCCGCCTTGCCGCACACCCAGCAGGACGCCGTAATATCGGCCAAAGAAAAATTCCATATTGACGACCTGAAAAACAAGATATACCACGCCGCCATAAAAGAAAAACTAACAGGTAACGACACGCTGGTAACCAACATCCGCCACCTTGAAGCGCTACAAAAAACTGAAGAATCGCTGCTACGAGTACTCAACGGCATCGATGGCAGCATCACCTCCGACTTTTTAGCAACCGATATTAAACAAGCACTACATTACTTAGGTGAGATAACGGGCACGGTTACAACAGATGATCTTCTGGAAAATATATTTAGTAAGTTTTGTATCGGCAAATAGGCGCCAAAAATCGACAATTTCTGACAAATGTCGACAAGTAGATAACTGATTGTTAGTAATTTGTGAATTATTTATTTGCCAACATTTTTGGCAATTTGCCTCCATTTTCCCTATATTTGTTACTCGTAGTCGATTTTGAACAGGTAGAGGAAATTCCCGATCTGCTGCTCTTCCTTGCTATTGACGATATTGCCATCCAGGGTGATATTGTCGTAACTCTTTTCGTATTTAATAAAGTCGTTTTTGGTTTCATAGTCGAACTCGTCCCGTTCGGGTCTGCTGAGACTACGGCAATTATCAGTAGGACGCAAAAGATAATACCGGATAACATCGCTTAATTAAGGTTTATGGTTTGAAATTAGGGTTATTATGTGAGAATGTAAAATTTGACCGTTATCTACCACCGCTGATAGTTTTTCGCGTTATTTTCACAGAAAACTAACATGACAATAGAAATCAAACTATATCTATTGGAACTTAGCGGCGACAAATACTACGTTGGTCAGACCGATGATCCGGAATTCAGATTTAGCGAACATCTTTCCGGAAAGCGCGCGCGCTGGACACGGTTTCATAAGCCCCTACGTATTCTGCTTACCCGGACAATTACTGTGGATAGCCCAGCAAAAGCGATGCTCCACGAAAATTGGATGACGCTCCAATTCATGGAGAAATTTGAGCTTGAAAGAATAAGACATACCGAAATCGGGGCCTTAGCGCCGGACTTCAGCATTCAGGATACGGCAAGTCAGCTGGTTCCCCTTCATAACTACAAAGGCAAATATGTTCTCCTTGACTTTTGGGCTAGCTGGTGTCCCCCTTGCCGCGCCGACAATCCCAATGTCCTCAAACTCTATAAGGATTCGAGTATTCAAGGGGCTAAAAATACATTAACTATTTGAATATCAACAAGTAGGCGTATTTTGTTATATTTAAGTGTCGAATTAAACCATAACATTGTATGCTTACTTCTGATAAAATTATCGAAATTTTCTTTAAAATGAATGATTTCTGTAAGGAATTTGAACTGAAATAATCAAACATCAACTTGATGCCTGTAATTGTAGGATTAGAGATAGAAAAGCTTCGCTTTCCAAATTATTCGGTGACAAAGGCTTACCATAATTTATAAAATTTGTAAACCACAAAAAACATTCTAAAAAATTTATTACGTATATTCGTAATGCAAATGTTGTAATTGAGCTATTGCTTGTGCCAGCTGCTAACGAATTATAGACCCTGTTAAAGCTCCAGGTTATTTTTTAAATATTGATGCCCTTAAATGCCGTTTCTGATCATGATCTAATTTCTTTATTTCAAAAAGGAAACGAGGATGCCTATATCGAAATTTATAACCGCTATAAATGGCTTTTGCATGCCCATGCTTATAAAAAATTAGGCGACAGGGATGCAGCTAATGATGTTGTACAAGACTTATTTACGAGCTTGTGGTTAAAACGGCACGATGTTTTTATAACTACAACGCTATCGGCTTATTTATATACGGCAGTCCGTAACCGGGTGCTTAATATTATTGAACACCGCACGATTGAATCGAAACATATAGATTCGTTATTGGAATATGCCAACCGCTATGTTGCCGCTACTGATCATTTAGTACGCGAAAAGCAGCTGATTGAAATTATTGAGAAAGAAATTGCCGGCCTGCCGCCAAAAATGCGCGAAGTTTTTGAGTTAAGTAGGAAATCTCACCTAACTCACCGCGAAATTGCTGAACAACTGGATATTTCTGAAGAAACAGTTAAAAAGCAAGTTAAAAATGCGTTAAAAATATTGCGTATACGCCTCGGGTTGCTTGCCTATATCATCCTGCTAACGCGATTTTAACAATAAAGTCACTTTTTTTTAATTTTATCTTACCCCTGGCCTTTACTCGCCTGTCATAGTAATAATTAAAGATGAAATAGATCTTAGAGTTATTTTATGCAAAGGCAGGATATAATACAATTACTACAAAAATATAACGCGGGCACCTGTTCTGAAAAGGAACGGGCATTGGTGGAAGACTGGTACCTTCAATTTGAATTAAATGGTTTAACTGACCTGGCCGACGAGGAACGGGAAGCCGATTTAAATGCTATACAGAAAACGTTGCCTGTTCACGGCCAAAAAGTAAGGCGGCTTAAAGTATGGTACCGGGTGGCAGCCGCTGTATTGATATTTGTTTCACTGGGGATTTATTTAAAATATAACACAGACGCGCAGCAGCAAAAAATAATTAAGCGTATTGCTGTAATGACAAATCCCGGCGGCAACAAAGCTATACTGGTATTAAGTAACGGAAAACAAATTGTGCTTACCGGGGCAAATAACGGGCAGCTTGCTATACAGGGTAACGTTGCCGTTAACAAAACAACCGAAGGCAAAATTGTTTATCAATCAGGTAAAGATCAACTAAAGGAAGGCAATGATTATAATACCATGATGACACCTGCCGGTGGAACTTACAACCTAACCTTGTCTGACGGTACAAAAGTTACACTTGATGCCGCTTCATCTATCCGCTATCCCGTAGCCTTTAACGGCACCGAACGCAGGGTGGAAATTACCGGGCAGGCATATTTTGAGGTAGCGCATAATAAAGCTAAGCCCTTCAGGGTGGCGGCCAATGGCCAAACCGTTGAAGTATTGGGCACCCATTTTAACGTTAATGCTTATACTAACGAAGGCGTTACCCGTACCACCTTGTTAGAGGGCAGCGTGAAAATCACCAAAGGCCCGCATACAGCAATGCTCATACCCGGGCAGCAATCAACCATTCTATCAAATTCTGCCGATATCGCAGTCCATAGGGCTGATATAGAAACAGCCGTTGCCTGGAAGGAGGGTTTATTCAGCTTTAAACGGGCCGATCTGCAAACAGTAATGCGCCAGTTTGCACGCTGGTATAATGTTGATGTAGTTTATGACGGCGAGGTGCCTAAAGTTGCCATAACAGGTAAGGTGCGCCGGAATGCCAATGCTTCACAAGTGCTTGAAATACTGGTTAAGCTCGGCATCAAATTCAGGCTCGATGGTAACAAGATAGTCATTATGTAAAATAGAAGATAATTAACCGATTATTAACCCCTTAAATTAATTAAACTATGGTATATTATTTACGACAACAGTATTAGCAGCAACGGGTTATTGCAAAAAAAAACCGCGGATGTGTTGACGCACAGCCACGGTAAGCTTTTGGATTAACCCTTCCGCCAGCCGGCGGATAAACAAATTTTGAACTGAGTTTAGTGTATTAATCCAAACACCACAAATGTAATGAAATTTCGTGCTATTTCGGTAGGCATGCATAACGCATGTCCAAACCTTAAACAACTCCTACGCATTATGAAGTTGTCAACGTTACTGCTCATCCTCGGCCTGTTACAGGCAAGCGCTAAAGGTTATAGCCAGATAACCCTTAACGAAAAGAATTCGCCCTTTGATAAAGTACTGCAAAAAATTGAAAAGCAAACCAGCTACACCTTTATTTATGATGAAGATAAACTTAACATATCTGATATAGATATAAATGTAACCAATGTGCCTATTGAAAAAGCGCTTGATGCATGTTTTAAAGGGATGCATATTACCTATTCAATTATTGGTAATAATATCATTTTAAAACCCGAGCCCCCCGGTATCATCGGCCAGATCGAAGCTTTTTTTAACGAAACCATAAACGTAAAAGGTGTTGTCACTGATACTACCGGCAGGCCGTTGGGCAGGGCAACTGTATTTGTTATAAAAAGGAAGAACCGCACTGTTGGCGGCAATGCAGGGGTGCAGGCTGCGGGTACAGCATCTTCAACACCCACTGCTATAGCCGTACCTGCAAATTCAACTGCCGCTTCATCTATCCCGGCAGTGGCTCAAAATATTACGGTAGGGGATATTACCTACGTTACTAATGATAATGGCCTGTTTTATATGGATGCGGAAGAAGGCGATGAAATAGGTGTTTCGTTCGTAGGCTACCAGCTGTACACTTTTAAAGTGAAGAAAAATATGCCCTTTACGCGGGTTGAACTTCACGCCATATCATCAAAGTTAGGAGAAGTTACTGTTCAAACCGGGTATCAGAAACTATCAAAGGAACGTGCCACAGGTTCATTCTCCAAGCCCGATATGAAAATTGTATCGAACCGTTCAAGCACCCTCGATCTGATAGGCAGACTTGAAGGGCAAATACCGGGAATGGTAGTTACGCCTTATTTTCAGAACGGATATGAGTATAACCAGGCCACCGGCACACAAACCCAAAAATCCGTTATCAGGGGCGAAGGTAGTATACGGTTGAGCACTGAACCTTTATACGTAGTAAACGGGGTAATAACACCTGATTTTAGCGCTGTAAACCTTGACAATATAGCTGATATTACGGTTTTGAAAGATGCCGCTGCCGCTGCTATATGGGGTGCGCAGGCAGGTAACGGTGTTATAGTAGTAACTACCAAAACCGGCAGCAGAAATCAAAAGCTAAAAATATCATATACCGGTTACATGAATTTTGAAGGCAAACCCGATTTTGAATATGCCCGCAAAAGATATTTAAGCAGTGCACAGTATATAGCTGTGGAAAAACAGCTCTTTGACCCTGTAGATTTCCCTTACAGCTCCATAAACAGCCCTTATAATTATAACACCATTGCGCCGAGTTTACAAGTGCTGTATAATGAGAACCAGGGATTGATCACCTCTGCGCGTGCCAATTTCCAATTGGATAGTATGGCAAAAATTGACAATACCAAACAGTTTGAAGATTTGTGGCTGCGTAATGCTTACACCACAAACCATACCATATCTGCATCGGGTGGTACTGGTTCATATACCGCTTTTGGTTCGCTAGGCTATTCTAATTCACAGGGCAGTTCAATCGGCCAAAAGAATACTTCATACAAAATAGACCTTAACCAGTCTTTCACGCCGAACGACCGTTTTTCTTTTTCATTGGATGCGCAATTGGCCAATAATATAGGCGCATCAAAAAGCCCGCTTGCAATTGGCGCGGATATTTTGCCTTACCAGTTGTTTAAGGATGCCAATGGTAATAATATTAATTTACCATACCTCTCAGGCTGGACCCCGGATGTGATAAAGCAATTTTCAGACGAAAGCGGCATTGATATGGGTACATACCAGCCTTTGGACGAGATAAATTACACTAACAGTAAAATAAATTCTTATGCAATAAGCCTGGTTGCCAATGCATCGGTAAGGTTATGGAAAGGCCTCCAGTACCTGGGTACCTATAGCTATGCTGCATCGCCAACAAATATGCTGTATACACAGGACAATAAAGCTTATAACTACCGCAAACAGTTGCTGAACAATACCTTTGCAGGCGACCCACCTACTTATTTAATACCGGTTGATGGCGAGATGTATGAGCCTTCAAATAATAACGACCGCAGCTGGACGGTACGTAACCAATTAGCTTACACCTATTCAGGCAGAAACGGAAATGATTTGCTTTCATTACAGGCCGGCCAGGAAGCTAATGAAAGAAGAAGCAACTTCAACAGGTCAGTTATATATGGTTATGACCCACAGTTGGAAAGTTACCCTTTGCTTGATTATAATACGCTTAGCCAGGGTGTTTTTGGTACTGTTGGCGGCTATGGTGGCTATCTGCAACAGCCGTTCACTGTAGATGAAAAGTTGCAAAGATACAACTCCTATTTTGCTTTAGCCAGTTATACCCTTAATAAAAAATACAGTATTGACGGAAGCTGGCGTGTAGACCATAGTAACCTGTTTGGCAGCGATGTATCCGCACAAAATAAACCATCGTACAGCGTCGGCGGTAAGTGGAACTTAAAGAACGAAAATTTTATGTCGACTGTAAAATGGCTCGATGCGCTGGCTTTAAGGGCAACATACGGCATCACAGGTAACTCGCCGTATCTTAGTGCTGCTACAGTTTATGATGTATTAGGTGCCGAAATAAGTAGCTATAGTTATCCGGTAATTGGCGGGCCTAATTACCAGCTTTCAAGCCCTCAAAACAGCAAACTAAGCTGGGAAGCTACCCACACTACCAACCTGGGCGTTGATTTTGGTATGTTTAATAACCGTTTATCAGGGTCGATTGAATATTACCACAAAAGCACAACTGATTTGCTGGGCAGTGCACCGGTAAATTATTTTACAGGGTTCACTGGTTCAACAACCAATATTGGCGACCTGGTGAACAACGGTATCAATATCAACCTGAATAGTACTAATATAACTACCAAAAATTTTACATGGCAAAGTGGTTTTGTTTTTGGCCACAATACCAACAAACTGGTTAAATATCAAATACCGCAAAGCTATGAGAATGCTTCCTACTTTAAATTGGGTGGTTCTCCAAGCGTTGGCTACTCTTTAAATTCGTTGTTCGCTTACAGGTATGCCGGGTTAAACAGTACCGGCGACCCAATGGTATACTTAGCTAATGGAAAAACTACTACCAGTTCGAGCGAACCAACAGGTAACGACCTTAAATTCATGGGTACTACAACCCCTAAATTTAATGGAAGCATAAACAACTCTTTCAGATACGGGCAATTTGACCTTGCTATTAATATCACCTATACCTTGGGTGGCGTAATGCGCCGGGATGTGAATACATTTACTTACGGTATGGTTACCACTACTAATGACCTGGGCGGTAATATTAATGTCGATTTTCTTAACCGCTGGCAAAAACCCGGAGATGAAAAAACAACAAATATACCGCGTTACCAGGGAGCATATGGAAACTACACCGATTTTTATCAGAATGCTGATATTAACGTAATAAGCGCCTCATACCTGAAGCTGAATGAAGCCACTTTAAGCTATAACCTTGACGGTGCAACATTGCGCTGGTTAAAAATACAAAGCGCCTCATTAAGGGTACAGGTAAATAACGTACTGTTATGGAAAGCTAACAAATATGGCATCGACCCTGAATTCGGGGGTACGCAATATGGCTTTAGGGGAATACCTTTTGGCCAGCATACCATCACCTTAGGGGCTAATATTAATTTCTAATCATACATAATTAAAAATAAAATGAAAAGATATAAATACATCACAGCGGCCGCTTTTGCCCTGTGCTCAGTTATACTTGCTTCCTGCAAGAAATCCTTTTTAGAAATAGTCCCTAAGCAGGAAATTGTAGCTACTACTTACGATGACTACAATAAGCTGATGAATGGTTCGAATTTTTATGTGCTGGGCGGGGGGGATGTTGGAATTTGGCAGGCGGCCACCCTGATGGGCGATGAAGTATCGGCCGAATCGTATGCTTATAATTTACCAAATTCCGCCTATCCGGGAGCACGTTCACTATTTCAATGGGAGGCTGATGTATTTCCTTTGGTTGACCCCCCTAATGATTACAGCAGCCCCAGCAAACCATTTTTTATGCAGCGGCTATTAAGCAATTTATATACGCTTAATAAAATTATAAACGAGGTTAATAACTCAACAAACGGCACCGCCCAGCAAAAGCTGGAAGTGCAAAGCGAAGCACAGGCTGAACGCGCGTTTACCAATATTCAATTAGTGAATTATTTTACCAAACCGTACAACGCGGCTACTGCAGGAACTGACCCCGGTTTCCCGATAATTAAAACGGCCGATATAACGGTTAAAACATTCAACAGGGGTACCGTACAGGAAAATTATGATTTTATCATCGCTGATCTTACACAGGCTATACCCAATTTGCCTGTACAATCTGTTTTCCAAACACGTATATCAAAGCCGGCTGCCGAGGCTATATTAGGCAAGGTATATATGTTTATGGGTAAATACAGCGAGGCACTTAGTGAGTTCAACAAGGCATTTGGTGATATGGCTGCAATGAAAACGCCGCCTACGCTGTATAATTATAATGAAACGCTGGCCCCAGGTGGTTCTTTTCTGCCTATCGATCCTAACAATGGGCCGAATTCGCCGTTCACTAATTCAACTGATGTTAAAGAATCATTATGGGCAATATTCAGTTATGACGGGCCTTATGGTGGTAACCCGTATCCGACGGATTTTTTAACTATCCCTACAAGTACGATTAACCTTTTTTCACCAAACGACTGGAGGTTACAATTTTACACCAATCTGCAAGTAGACCGTACGACAGCCATTCCCGGCGGGAGGTTACGGAGATACAACCTTAAATTTATACGTATGGGTGCCGAGTTGCCAGATATGCTGCTGCTTAAAGCCGAGGTCGAAGCCCGTACAGGCGACTTAACCGGTGCAGTAGCCGATGTAACCACGTTGCGTATGAACAGGATACCGCCTGCCGAAGCAGCAGTACCGGCAAACGCCAAAGCTGACGCAACTTCACTTATCAAGTTTATTATTGATGAGCGTATCCGCGAGTTCGCGGTAGAGGGCCATCGCTGGTTTGATATGCGCCGCCTTTCAACCGATCCAATTTTTTCGGGCCAACCCGCTGCTGAGCACATGTTGTACCAGGATGCAACAACTTTTACAACATTCACTTTAAAACCCGAAAGGCTCACTTTACGCCTGCCGCCGGCTTATGTAGCCCAAAATCCCGGTATGGTGAATAACCCCTAAAAACAACCTAAATAAATTGCATAACCTGCCGGAATGGTCGTAAAAAACCATTCCGGAAAGGTAAGCTACGTACTTTAAACTTAATAAATTGTGAAACAAAGCATTGTAAAAATCGAGAACCTATCGCACAGGTACACCAGGGACTGGGCCATACGCGATATTAATTTTGAGATAGATAAAGTAGGGATACTTGGTCTGCTGGGTTCAAACGGCGCCGGTAAGTCAACCACCATGAATATCCTGTGCGGGGTATTGAACCAAACCGAGGGAAATGTTTATATCAACGGTATCGACATCCGCGAAAAGCCTGAAGAAGCCAAAAAACTATTGGGTTTCCTGCCCCAGAACGCTCCATTGCACCTCGAACTCACCGTTGAGGAATACCTAACCTATTGTGCCGAAATACGCAATGTGGATAAGAACTATATTAAACAGGCAGTTGCCGAGGTGATGGAAAAATGCGGTGTTGCTCATTTTTCAAAAAGGCTGTTACGCAATTTATCGGGCGGGTACAGGCAACGCGTGGGTATTGCCCAGGCTATTATCCACAAGCCCAGGCTTGTTGTGCTTGATGAGCCAACAAACGGCCTCGACCCTAACCAGATATTGGAAGTACGAAAGTTGATAAGGGAAATAGCCGAAGAACATGCGGTAATATTTTCAACTCACATCCTGTCGGAAGTGCAGGCTATTTGCAAGGATATAAAAATGATTGAAAGCGGCCGCATGGTATTCGCCGATACCATGGATGCCTTCAATAATTACATAATGCCCGATACGATGCTGGTATTTATGGATAATCCGCCATCTGCCGAAGAATTAAGTGCTATACCCGGTATTACAGGGGTTGAACAACTTAACGACAGGAGCATAAGGCTGCGCTTTAAAGCGTCGGCAGATATATCGAAAAAAGTAATAGCCATGAGCGTACAAAAAGGCTGGGAACTAAAAGAGATCATGCTCGAGAAAAGTTCGCTGGATGAAGTATTTGCACAATTATCTAACAAAACATCAAATAATAAATAACGATGAGAAAGATTTTAAAAATAGCGAGGTTAGAACTGAGCATTTTATTTTATTCGCCTGTCGCCTGGCTGGTACTTGCCATATTTATGATCCAATGCGGCATAACTTTTTTGGGCACTTTACAAGATACCCGCACAACGTTATCCCTGGGTTACCAAACAATGCCAATCACCGGTAGCCTGTTTGGCGGTTACAGTGGTTTATTTACAATCATGACAGGGTACATCTACCTTTACCTGCCTATTCTAACCATGGGTCTCATGAGCCGCGAAACCAGTAGTGGTTCTATCAAACTGCTGTTATCATCGCCGGTAAAACTTAGGCAGATCATCCTAGGTAAATATTTAGCCATAATAGGTTATGGGCTGGCGCTCATCCTGGTATTAATGATATTTGGCGTAATAGGCGCAATTTTTGTAAAGCACGCCGATATTGGCCTTATTTGTTCGGGCCTGCTCGCGCTTTACCTGCTGATATGTACTTATGCCGCGATCGGTTTATTCATGTCGTGCCTTACCAATTACCAGGTAGTTGCAGCAATAAGCACACTGGCGGTATTTGCAATTTTGCGCTATGTTGGCACCATCGGGCAGGATATTAATTTTATACGCGACCTCACTTATTTCCTTTCTATATCGGGCCGTACCGAAAAAATGATAGGCGGGATGATTACCACTAAGGATATATTTTACTACCTCATTATTATCGGTTCTTTCTTATCACTATGTGTATTGAAATTGAAGGGAGAACGCGAATTAAAGCCGTGGACAGCTAAGGCAGGTCGTTATGTGGCACTTATTTGTGCAGCTTTAGCTTTGGGGTATATCACTTCACGGCCAATTTTAACAGGCTATTGGGATACCACTGACCTAAAATCACTTACCATTACTAAAAATAGCCAGGCTATTGCAGCAAAGTTCGATGGTCCGCTAAAGGTAACTACTTATGCAAATTTGCTTGATCCAAATCTTTGGTATGTATTGCCCCAATCACGTAATGCTGATTTGTCAAAGCTTGAGCAATTTAAAAGGTTTATACCAGGGATGGACGTGGATTATGTTTATTATTACCAAAACCCGGTTGATACCAACTATCGCAATTATAAATATAACCCTAACCTTAAAGGCATTACTGATATAGATAAAATTGCCGATAAAATGTCGAACACTATAGGTATTAACGGCGATATATTTATAAAACCTGCGGAAATAAACAAGCAAATTAACCTTGAACCCGAAGGTTATTTATTAGTAAGGAAGCTGGAATATAAAGGTAAAAGTAGCTTTATAAGGTTTTACATGGGCGAAAACAATCCGTATGCAGGCGAAGCTGAAGTATCAGCCGCTTTAAAGAGGCTACTGGTAAAAGCACCTAAGATTACTGTTATAACAGGGAACAATGAAAGAGGAATTGACAGCAAGGTTGACCGCGATTATCAGCAGATAAGCTCTGTGAAAACCAGGCGAAAATCATTTGTAAACCAGGGATTTGATGTTGATACGCTCGACATAAATACAAAAGATATCCCCGATGGAACGGATATAGTTGTATTAGCCGACCCTACTATTGCACTTAGCGAAGCTGCCCAGCGAAAGCTAAACGCCTACATAAACAAAGGTGGTAATATGATGATAACCGGCGAACCCGGCAGGCAGCAAATCCTTAACCCGCTGATAATGCAATTTGGTGTACAATTAAAACAAGGTATACTGATAAAGAAAGATAAAAATGTAACCCCTGGTTTTGTAGGTGCACGAATTTCTAATAAAGCAACTGATATTGACTCGAACCTGGTAAGGCTTCAAAAAAACGGGTTAAAAGTTACCATGCAGGGTGCTTCTGCGGTTGAAACCATTTTCAAGGGGAGGTATAATATTGAGCCTTTATTGATGAGCCCTGCTGATGGCTGGAACAAGGTATTCCCCGATGCAGGAAGTGATGTACAACAACCGGTTATTTTTAAAACAGCAAAGAAACCTGTAAAATCAATAAATAAAGCTTCAGCTATTAGCGCAAGTTCGTCAGCAGCCAGAGCGGGTTCGTCAGCCAGCGCAAATGTAACTGCTGCTCCTGTAGCTATGGCAACGGCATCGGTATCTGTTGGGGATGAAGGTGTCTACATACCTAAAGTCCATTCGGCAGGATCAACTAAATTGGGTTCAGTAGACCTGACTACTGCCGATCTGAGCTTTAAAGCGGCAGAAGGCGATCAGAAAGGCGCGTTCCCGATATCGGTTGCCATCAGCAGGACGATAAATGGTAAACAACAACGCATTATAGTATCTGGCGACGCCGACTTTATAAGCAACGGCGAACTTTCGCGCGCGCGCAGCCAGTTTAATGAATATTACCTGCAGGGTTTGTTCAGGTGGTTTAGCAACGATCAGTTCCCGGTTGATGTTACCCGCCCCGATGCCAGGGACATGGATATAAAAATATCTCGCGGGCAAATAACAGGCCTTATGTGGCTATGCAAAGGCATTATACCTGCGGTAATAGCTATACTGGGGGCGATAACCCTTTTAAGAAGAAGGCGCAATTGATTTATAGTTTGTGTTTAATAAATGATACAGCAGTAAAACGGAGATGGCTATAATAGCCATTTCCATGCTGTTGTATCTGTAAAAAACTTAGGATGAATTTTAATACCGATAAACAAACGCTTGATGATCTGAACATCCTGGCTAAACCAGGTGGTGATTCTGTTTTTGCATTGTATAATTATACAAATACACGTGGTGGGGCAGATATACTGGAACAAATGTTCCTTTATCCGCTGGCCGATGTTACCGCTATAAATAACCGTTGCCAAACTTTTCAATATTTTAATACCATAAAGGAAGCATTCCCCTTTAGGACTGAAAACCTGGACAGTGCCGAGAGCTACCTGGCCATGACCGACCCGCGTACCAAACTTTCACATGCTGATAACAACCTTGTCCGCAAATTCAACCAAATTATAGCGGCCGACGGCGATTACAAAGTTATTTTTAACGGTATAGTGGCCATTATCGAAATACTCCAAACCTTGCAGGCTTTTATTGAAAAGATAAAGCCCTCAGCCGCAGGGACGCCATACCAACCGGTACTTGAACAGGTAGAAGCTTTGCTGGGCGATGAAGACCTTAAACCCATACTGGCTGAAAAACATGCCGCTAAATTACCCTACACAAAAATAACCGACCTGGATAAATTACTGCGGTTTCAATATCGCGTTAAGATAAAACAGCAGCTCGCCTTCATTTATCAGTTAGATGTGTTTATATCAGTAGCACAAATAGCGTCAAAGTGCAATTATGTTTTCCCAACGGCTATTGATAAAAACCTGCATACCATAAACCTGATAGGGGTTTATCACCCGCTGGTTAAAAATGCTAAGGCGAACAGTATTACCATTACCCCGCAAAGTAATATTGTTTTTTTAACGGGCGCTAACATGGCAGGAAAGTCAACCTTCATGAAATCGCTGGGGATTGCTTTGTACCTGGCTCATATGGGTTTCCCGGTAGCTGCTGAAAAAATGGAGTTTTCAGTAAGGGACGGTATCTACACAACTATTAACCTGCCCGATGATTTAAACTCAGGCAACAGCCACTTTTATGCCGAGGTATTGAGGGTGAAAAAAATAGCCAAAGAATTAGGCGTTGCCAAAAACCTGTTCATCATTTTTGATGAATTGTTTAGGGGCACCAATGTAAAAGATGCCTACGAAGGCACTATAGCAATTACCGAGGCCTTTGCCGAAAAACGCAACTGTATGTTTGTAGTATCAACGCATATTATTGAAGCTGGTGATGTTTTACGCGAGCGTTGCGATAATATCAATTTTGTTTACCTGCCCACCGAAATGGATGGGAATACCCCTATATACACTTACAAGCTGCAGTCAGGTATAACAGCCGACCGGCATGGAATGATCATAATAAACAATGAACGCATACTGGAAATTATCAGGAGCCGGAAAAATAAAACAGTAGAGTCATGAGTTTTTTTGCAGATAAACAAACCCTGGACGATTTAAATATTCCCAACAGGTACAAGAATAATTCGATTTCGCGCCTGTTTGATGCCGCGGTTACCACGGGCGGTAAAAAGCTGTTGGATACCATGTTCCAAAATCCGTTAACTGATGCTGAGCAAATAAATAAACGCAGCAGTATTTTTAAATATTTTACAGAAAACCCTGTTGAGTTTCCCTTTAACGGGGATGAATTTAGGGTGATGGAAAACTACCTGAGCGCGGGTGGCGGCGGGCGGGTAGCCATATCGTTTAACACTATATCGAAAAAGTTTTTACAAGTTACCGCGCAGGATAAAGAGTACGAACTGTTAAATGACGAGGTTTGTAAAACCATTGAGTTACTGAACCGCTTTTACGATTTTGTTCACAACCAACACGATAAGCAGAGCCCATATAATGATCAGCTTGAAATAATAAAAACTACATTTAATAACCCCAAATTACGCTGGCTGCATACTGAACGTAACGTAAAGAAGCTACCGCTAATAAAACTAAGCAAATACGATCATTTATTACGCACCGGCCTGCATGCCGAAATGCATGAACTTACACAATTGATATTTCAGTTGGATGTATACATAGCCGTAGCGGGCGTGGCGGCAAAGAGTGGGTTTTGTTATGCCACAGCTTTACCTGCCGAAGCTAATGTGCTTAATGTAACAGGCATCTACCATCCGGCGGTTGAAAAAGCTGTGGGCAATACCTTATCGCTGCGCCAGGATTGTAATGTTATATTTTTAACAGGCGCGAACATGGCAGGTAAGTCCACACTTATGAAATCCTTTGGTATCGGCGTTTACCTTGCGCACATGGGCTTCCCGGTAGCGGCATCGAAAATGGAATTTTCGGTTAAGGACGGGTTGTACTCCAGCATAAATGTAGCCGATAACCTCGATTTAGGCTACAGTCACTTTTATGCCGAAGTGTTACGGGTAAAAACCGTAGCCGAGCAGGTTGCAGCCGATAAAAACCTTGTGGTAATATTCGACGAGCTGTTTAAAGGCACCAATGTAAAAGATGCCTATGATGCCACGCTATCCATAACCGAAGCATTCTCTGAAAATAGGAATTGTTTTTTCGTGATCTCGACCCATATCATTGAGGTTGGTGAAACACTACGCCAGCGTTGCAACAATTTCAGGTTCACCTATCTGCCAACAGTAATGGATGGTTTGATTCCCCGGTATACCTACACCCTTACCGAAGGCATTACCACGGACAAGCATGGCATGATGATAATTGAAAATGAAGGTATACTTGATATTATCAGATCTGCCGATAAGTAATCCTTATTTACAAAATACTTTAAAAATGAAAACCAATTATATGAAAATGAGATTTTTATTAGCTTTTGGATTGGCTGTTGCAGCTATCGGTATTTCAAAAGCCCAAAACCTGCCTTTAGATCCGGCAGTACGCACAGGTAAGCTGGCTAATGGGTTTACCTACTACATCAGGCATAATGAGGAGCCTAAAAACAGGGTAGTACTTTACCTGGCCAACAAAGTTGGCTCTGTTTTAGAAGCTAACGACCAGCGGGGGCTTGCACACTTTATGGAGCACATGAGCTTTAATGGCACAACGCATTTCCCGCATAATGAATTAGTGAACTATTTGCAAAAGGCGGGTGTACGCTTTGGTGCCGATATAAATGCCTACACCAATTTTGACGAAACCGTATACCAGTTGCCCATACCATCAGACAACCCTGATGTATTGAAAAACGGCATTGAAATAATGCATGATTGGGCGCACGGCGCAACACTTGACCCAACTGAAATAGATAAAGAACGCGGGGTAGTACTGGAAGAAAAGCGCCTGGGAAAAGGTGCTGCAGACAGGATGCGCACAAAATACTTTCCTGTTATTCTAAATAATTCAAAATATGCAAGCCGTATCCCCATCGGTACCGATGAAGTGCTCAATAATTTTAAGAAGGAAACCATTAAACGCTTTTATGATGACTGGTACCGCCCCGACTTGCAGGCGCTGATAATAGTGGGTGATATAGATGTTGACCAGATGGAGAAAATTGTTAAAACAAAATTCGCCGACCTTAAAAACCCTGCAAATGAAAAGCTGCGCACAAAATACACAGTACCGCTTACCGGTAAAAACCAATTCGTAGCGGTAACCGACCCTGAAATGACGCGCACTACTGCCGAAGTAATGATAAAACAGCCCGATGTGCCCTTACACACTGCTGCTGATTACCGTATAAGCATAGTGCGGGGGCTTTATAACGAAATGCTTGGCGGCCGTTATGCCGAACTCCAGCGCCAGTCGGACCCGCCATATTTGAACGGAGGGGCCGGCCTTAGCGATTTCATGGGCGGGCTTGACACATACACAGTATCGGTAACTGCCAAACCGGGTGAACTGGAAAAAGGGTTTAAAGCGGCTTGGCGCGAAAACGAAAGGGCCAAACGTTTTGGCTTTGCCGAAACCGAACTGGCGCGAGCTAAAACCAGTTTTCAGCGCCAGTTTGAATCAGCCTTAAAGGAAAAGAATAAAACGAATTCTGAAAGTTATGTAAAAGAATATCTGGAATACTTTTTACATGGTACCGCTTCGCCCGGTATCGACTACGAATATAAACTGGTAAGCACAAATTTACCGGGTATTACATTAGATGAGCTTAACACTATGGCCAAAACAGCCATTAAGGCTACTGACCGTGATATTTTGTTAATGGCGCCCGAAAAAGACAAAGCCACCTTGCCAACCGAGGCCACATTTAATAGCTGGATAAAAGACGTTAAAGCTGAAAATCTTACGCCGTACAAAGATGAAACGAGTACATTACCTTTGCTGAAAAAAGAGCCGGTTGCAGGCAAAATTGTCAGTGAAAGCAAAGATGCACACCTGGGCATAACTACTTTAACTTTAAGCAACAGCATTAAAGTAATTTTAAAACCAACCGATTTCAAAAACAACGAGGTGTCGTTCACCGCGTTTGAACCGGGCGGCACATCATTATATCCCGATACTGATTACCAATCTGCATCAGCTGCCAACATCATTCCATCATACGGCGCGGGTAATTACAATGCCACCGAGTTAAGCAAATATCTATCGGGCAAACAACTGAGCGTACAAACATCAGTAGGGGAGCGGACACAAAACATAAGCGGCGGCGCGGCAAACAGTGACCTTGAGGCTGCCCTGCAACTGATGTATGCTTACATTACCGAGCCGCGCAAAGACTCGCTGATGTTTCATGGTATGATAGAGCGTTCGAAAGCCAGTTTAGCCAACAGGCTGAACGACCCTAACAGCGTTTATCAGGATACCGTAAGCGCTGTACTTGGCGACCATAACATACGCCGAACCGGCCCGTCGGTAGAAAAGATCGACCAGGTAAACCTCGACAAGGCCTACGCTATTTACAAAGAACGTTTTGCTAATAGCGGCGGATTTACTTTCGTATTTGTAGGCAGTATTGATACCGTTACCATAAAACCATTAATAACAAAATATATTGCAAGCCTGCCTGCTGATGGAAAAATAGAGGAGGCGAAAGACCTTAACATTAACATCCCGCCGGGTATTACTGAAAGAACAGTTTACAAAGGCACAGAGCCAAAGGCAACGGTTAACCTGGTATTCTCGGGAGCGTTTGACTACAGTTTTGATAATAAACTGAAAATGGACGCCTTAAAAGAAAACTTACAGATAAGGATGCTGGAAAGGCTGCGTGAAGATGAAAGTGGTGTGTATTCACCAGGTGTAAGGATAAGTACTGCTAAATTCCCCCAAGGCAGGTTTAGTGCAGTAATTACATTTGGATGTGCGCCTGAAAATGTAAATAAGCTCATCGCTTCGGCATTGGACGAAATAAACAAGATCAAGGCCGATGGGCCACCCCAGGTTAATGTAGACAAGTTTAAAGCAGAAACGCAACGCAGCATTGAAACTGCCTTAAAAACCAATGGGTTTTGGCTGGGTTATCTGAGCGGGCAACTGCAAAACCAGGAAGACCTGGGCCAGATAGATGAATATACTACTAAATTGAACCAGATAACGCCAGACGATATAAAGGCAGTGGCCAATAAATATTTAACAGGTAAAAATTATATCAAGCTTGTATTACAGCCTGAGAATGCAGATAAGCAACAGGCTTCAAACTAAAAATACTCTTTTCGTTCTTAGCGTTTTTCATTACGATAAATGATCAGTTAATAGTTAATTTAAAATGCCCTTCGGAAGAGTAAAGGGCATTTTTTGGTTACTTGATAAATGTTAGCTACTTGTTACATGAAGTGTAAATTCGATTTGTTTCTTAATTTATTCACAAAAAAAGAGATTCCCAGCTGTGAGAAATCCAAATATACCCCAACCAGTAACAGCTGGCCCATCGCCGGCAAAACCTTGAATCAGATCATAAATTATATCGACTAAAAATGCCGGATAAAATCAAGCCATAAATCATATAATAAATGCTTTCTTTATGGCAAGTATTGTTCATAATTGATTGATTATAAGATATTTGAATAATTTTATGACTGCCCATTCTTTCACCCGTCAGATGCCGGAATGCCATTAATTACTTTAATTAGTTATTATCCTTACGCTTCAGCCGATATGCAGGCAAAGATCAAAGCCACGGTTTAAACTGTCGATGGATTTTGAACTGGGCATTACCCATGAAGTGAACAACCCTTTTGGCTACAGCAGGCAATTGGTACAGGATACTTCGGGCAACAGGTACAGTTCGTTCTTTTTCCCGCATGGCAGCGATGCCTCGCCATGGTGGCAGGGTGAGGACGCGCGGCTGGCCTCAATGGCCGCCGCTGCAAGAATGGCTGCCGGATTGTTTAATGATGATAAAGCATATCATGATAAGCTGGAAAGTTTCGCGCTTGATCAGCTTAACTGGATACTGGGACTGAACCCGTTTGATGACAGTATGTTGCAAGGAACAGGGCATAATAACCCGGCCTATGGTTTTTTGGCACGTTTTAAGATAGGGGCCCCCCACCGGCGCTAGCAGCATATCGCGGCGCGCAAAAGAGTAGGACCGTTTGTGTTTGTGGACGAGATGAAGTCGGCGATGGTGAAAAGGCTGGAAGAGGAGTGAGGGAAATAAAAATCTAAATGATTGGAGCCAGGCGCCCATAAACCGAAAAAACTTCCTCATAGCGAATCTTTATGAACTGATTTAAACTTTGTTCGTATAAGGCAGTTATATATTTGCAGGATGGCTCATGAAGAAAATTTAAAAAGCAAACGCTCAGGTGCGCTCGATCTGTTCCGGTTTCTGGCCGTATTGGTTGTTTTTTTAGCGCACTACACTGATACGTTTAACTTTATATATAATATTGTACCTGCCAATTTGAAATGGAGTCCTGTTTCCCGGTATGGCAGTTGTGCGCTGCTGATATTTTTTATGATCAGTGGTTACGTGGTGACCATGACATCCGTGAAAAGGAATTTAAAGGACTTTCTCACCGCCAGGCTGTCCCGTATATACCCCTTATTCTGGGTGAGTTGTATCATCGCTTTTGCGCTGCCCCGGCTTATACATGATCATACTTACTTAACCTATTCCACCGTAAAGCAGCTGTTGTTTAATATGACCATGATGCCGCAGGTTTTCAGGTATGAAATGATCAATCCGGTGTATTACACATTACTCATCGAACTTGTTTTTTATTTTTTTATCGCGTTTATTATCCTGTTTAAACTGTGGGATAAAATATTGATCGTTCTTAGCGTTATCCTTGCCTATTGTTTGGCCTACAGCCAAGATATCACCGCATCGCTTCACATATTTATTCCGCCGTTTTTGGCAGGCATGCTATTTTACTTTATCAAAATAAAGTATAAAACCGTATGGAAGTTATACGCCTTATTAGCTGTAAATTATTTCTGCACGCTAACATCGGGTAGGTTCCTGGTGCTCACACTTGGCCAGTATTACAAAAATCCCGATGCACTTAATGTTTGGACAATGACCATCATAATTACTTGTATATATGGGTTATTATATCTTATTACTATAGCAAGGCCTGTTATAAAGGATAGTAAATTTACACGTGTATTGGGCGAGATCGCTTATCCTTTTTACTTGTTCCATGTTTACTTTTTGTTTTGGTACTGGTATTTTAGCAAAACTGTGCAGCCCGATGTGTTATTATTAGCTATTTTGGCTGTTGTACTGCTTGTATCATGGGGCGTAAACGTTTGGGTAGAGAAACCTTTGTCTAAATTAACCAGCCACATCTTATATTTAATTACCGGCTTATTCGGCAAATCTAAAAATGAAAAAGAGTACCTACCTCGCAACGAGCCCCCACCATTATAAGTCGTTAAATTTAAATAATGACCTTCCGCAAAAATGGGAAGATGGTATGCGTACGCATGGGGGCAAGGGCACCTATGAATGGTGGTACTTTGATGCGCACCCTGCCGACGGTTCAAAAATAGTTATCGTTTTTTATACCAAAGCCATGACAGCCGTAAACAAACCGCTTGCGGCCTACGCCACTTTAAATATTGATTACCCTGATAGTACGCGGATAGAACGTTACTTACCTTCCACTACATTCAAAGCCTCAAAAGATGCGTGCGATGTAACGATTGGTGATTGTTATTTCAAAGGCGACCTGACCAATTACCACATCCACCTTGAAGGCCCTGACCTGAGTTTAGATATTACCATTGCCAATAAAGCTGATAGCTGGCGCCCCGAAACAGGGCATTTTTATTTTGGCGATAAAGGCTCTTTTTTCGCATGGCTGGTTGCGGTGCCTAAAGGCAACGCGCAAATAAATTACCGGGTTGCAGGTAATGAAGTTGAAACGGCAGGCACCTGCTATCATGATCATAATTGGGGCAACAAAGGCATCCATAAGCTCATTAATCACTGGTATTGGTCGCGCTCCGAACTGGGGACGTATACTCTGATTGCCTGCCAGATAGTCCCTGATAAAAAATATGGTACCGCGCCCGTAAACATCATCCATATAATTAATGATGGTAAAACAATACCTACCCGGCCAGATCACCTGGAGCTACTCAAAACCAATCCTGAATCCGGCCTCGGCGGTAAGCCGGTTTACAACCAACTGCTTTTCCGGTATAACGATAACGATACCCGTTTTAACCTGCAACTGAACAGGAACAAAAACATTATGGATATTTACCTGATACAGCCCGAATCAAAAAGAAAACTGGCTAAACTGCTCACAGGTTTCAACGGCGTTTATATGCGGATAACAGGCGAAGCAAAACTGGACATATACACCGGCGAAGTTGTAGTCGAAAGTTATACAAACGATAAGTCGATTTGGGAGCTGATGTATTTCGGGAAGGTGTATTAAGCCAGTATTTTAGAAAAAACCTTCATCAGCATATAATATCCATCTTTAATATTATACCATAAGATTTTATGGAACATCGCCAGGTGGATACACAGCACTATCCAATCCATAGGCTGCTTAGCCGCAGCATATATTAATAAAGAAGCAGGGAAGAACAGGGAATAATAATCCAGCATCAATAATTGAAAATAGCTATCCTTTGGGGTAAAAATGGTGATGATAGGCGAGTGAAACAGTCTGCTTCTCGATAACGCAAACACAAGGTAAATAGCCAGGAATATAACCGGAAGTAATAACCTCAACTGGAAAAGCACAGCTGTTAGCGCCAGCAGCTCAATAACAATTATTACCCGCGCCCATTTTTTAAATGATGCCGGATTAGTACCGGCAGCAAATGTATGTACACCCGATCGCAGGTCGTTGTCCCTGTCAAGGAACTGGTGCCATAGGATGCTCCTGGTGCCATAAACTAACGACAGGCTTCCGGCTGCACACAGCCATAATACGTCAACTTTTGAACCTGAATACCAGTTAATAACCGCTGTAGAGAATAATGCAGGAAAAAAATGCTCGGCCGAGGCGCAGGATATTATCCCCCATATGCCCCGTTTTTTTAAGCGCACCGGTTCAAATGAATATAGGCTTATGGCTAACGCTATAAGCAGGTAAAATACCACCCCGTAAATATTCGGATAGATAAACGCTGCCGCTATCAATACCAGCCCCAGCGATGATAGTACCAGCAACAGACGCATAAAAGGGCTTAACCGTTCCATCATGTTTGATTTTCCGCAGGCCCGGTCTATCTCAAGGTCGGTAAAATCATTTATTATACTTGCGTACACCGCTATAGCTATCAAGCTGGCAAATATCATTAAAAACCCGGGGGCCAGTAACTTAAACAGCGATGCATTGGCCATTATAGCGGTAGCATAAGCAAGCGAAAGCACCTGCGGGGTTTTATGGTCCCACCATTCATGCGAACGTGTTAATTGTGCTAAACGCATAGCTTTTCAGGCTTAGTTACTGTCCGGTAAAAATTGCGACAGGTGTGCAATAAATTCTTTTTCGGGCGATGCCGGTACAATGGCTGCTATATCTTTAGCGGCCTGCTTTCCCATGGCTTCCCAATTATCGCGCTGTTCCCAGGCGCGTTCCATGGCCTCGTCAAAAGTTTCTTCGTAGGGGTAGCCGCTAAAAGCTGTTATATTCTCTTTAATTAATTCAGTATTGCCTCCAGCTTTCGAAATGATCGCTATCCTCCCCGCAGCCATAGCTTCAACCATCGACAGCGGTAAACCCTCACTGCGCGAGGGAAGAATAAGCGCATGATGATCGCGCCACAAAGCATCCATATCTTTTACCTGGCCCGCAAAAGAAACGTTGTTGATATTAAGCAATGCAGCCATATCCTTCAAACCGTGCTCATCGACCCCCGAACCAACAAACGTAATGGTAACCGGCCTGTCCCGCCATTTCTTTTCGTTCATGATGCGCAATAAAATGTCCTGTCCTTTATCAAGTACAAACAGTCGGCCCACACAGGCCAGCTTTATCCCATTTTCGGTACCTGGGTAAGGCTGCACTTTACCAATCTTCAGAGGGTTAAATAAAATATGGCCATTGCTTAGCCTTATGCCAAACTGTTCTTCAGTTAAACGCAAATTATGTTTGGAAACAAAATAAAACGCCTTTGCCTTGCGCATAATCTCGGCCATCGTCCCCCTGTCAAGGTGGAACGGCCAATAAAAATCAACCGCTTTTTGGGCGATCAGCACGTAGGGGATAGCAAGTGAGCGGCAGGCATCGGCATAACCAAGCCCGTCAAAATTTATCCCCTGCGATACAATAGCAAACACAGGAGCATCAGCCTTTAGCAAATCCGATAAATTATTTACCCAGGGGTTTTTATTAAATGTAAGATAATTGACCTCTCCTTTAATTTTGTCCGCTATCCGTATAAAGTTGCGTACCAGGAATGATTTACGATTGTCGAAATTGCGAAACAATACCCCCTGCGCAGCCAGCTTAATAAACTCAGGGTGTTTTGCATTTATATTGCTTTTGTAAACGATCACCTGGTAACCTTTGGCTATTAAAAAGGGTACACTGCGGCCCCATAACTCTTCGCTGCCGCCCCAGTCTTCGGTGCACGACGATATAATGGCAATATTCTTTTTGGTTTTTTCGGTGGCGGATGTCCCCATTTTAGTCGGCTATTTCAAGATCTGATTTTTTGAATAATTTGGCATAATCACCTTCCATAGCTAATAGCTCTTCATCGGTTCCCTGCTGCTGTATCCTGCCGTTAGAAAGTACATAAATGTAATCAGCATGTTTAACTGCCGAATGCCTGTGACTGATGATAAGCGCCGCCCGGTTACCAATATGCTGCCTGAAGGAATTAAAAAGCTCGTTTTCAGCCACTGCATCAAGCGCGCTGGTAGCCTCGTCAAGTATAAGGAACCTGGATGGACTATACAGCGCCCTTGCAGTTGCCAGCTTTTGCCACTGGCCAATACTTATTTCATGCCCGTCCTCAAATACTTTACCCATCATGGTATCATATTTATGCTCAAAATTCTTAATATAATCATCGGCCCCCGAATGTTTGGCAGCGGTCACCATATCATCCGGGTTTGGATTAGTCCTGTCAATATCCCCAAATCTGATATTGTCACCCGCGGTGAAATTGTATTTACAAAAATCCTGGAATACCGCGCTTATCTGTTTCCTGTAATCCTGCTTTGAATAATTGCGGATATCCTCATTGCCCAAAGTTATCATACCCGAACTTGGTTCATACAAGCGGCAAAGTAATTTTATCAGCGTTGTTTTACCGGCCCCGTTAAGGCCCACCACGGCAATTATCTTTCCTGATGGCAGTGTTAAATTAATATCTGTTAAAACCGGCTTATTGGTGCCATGATAAGTAAAGCCTACATTTTTTAATTCAATGTTTACAATGGCGTTATCGGGTATAGGTTTTACATCGCCCTCTTCGGCTGTTTCTTCCTTAAGGTCGAAAAGCTCAAATATGCCGGCAACAAATATATTATTCTGATAAACTACTGCTATGCCCGATGCTATGGTTTGCAGCAGGTTAAATATCTGTGGGAAAATGAACAAAAACACGGTAATATTCCCCATAACCGACCCGCTATTGATAGTGCTTATCATAATATAGCCCAGACATACAAAAAAGCCCAGGTTAGCCACCGCTGCCGTAGCCGCCTCGCCAATTGTGCGGTTATAACTTATTTTCAATCGCTCGTCCAGCAAACCCATCCTTATATTATAATATTGTTCTTTAAAGTAGCTGCCTAAATGATAGGCCCGTACTTCCTTAGCCGTAACATCAGAGGTGATCAGGGTGCTTAAATAGGATGTTTTACGCTCAGTAGCCGTGTGCTTTATCCGCAATGTATTGGCTTTGTCCGAAAAATATATCTTCACCAGTAAGGTAGGCACCACAAACAAAACCAGCATGGGTAACAATATCCAGTTAATAGTTATCAGCATTACGCCCGCACCTAATAAACTCAAACAATTCTTTACAATGTCCAATAAGGATATGATCACCAGGTTAGGCCGGTATGAACCCGCATCTTTGGCCCTTTTCAGTATGTCGAAATATTCAGGGCTCTCATAAAAAGATACTTCAAGGTTTGCGGCTATTTCATGTATCTTATCGTCAATGAGTTCTGATACCCTCGCAGCCTGTATTTCAGAAATGTAAGCCGAGATGGCGCGGATAACATAATACAAAACCCCTATAACAGCAGCTATTGTAGTGTATTTTACAATAAGCATTTCTTTTGCCGTACCTGTTAGCTGGGTTTTTGTAAAAACATCTATCAGTGTTTTTAATGAATAAAGGGAACCCAGCATAAAAGCGGTTTCCAGAATGATCATCAATATAGCTATGATGGTCCAGCCCCTGGCTATTAGCCATACCAGCTTAACTGTGCGCCCTACATTAAGGTTAGTGCTTAGTCTTTTTAATTTACCGGCTATACCATTAATCATAAGTAATTATACGCGGTTAATGAGCTTAAGTTTAATAGTGAATATAGTCTTTTGATATTGCAGGGATAAGGGCCGCTGCCTAATCATCCCTTTTCTGCTGTAATTTGAATAAAAGATCCCTCCTGTGGCGGTGGAACCCGAAGAATATAACAGTAGGCACAGTTAGTAAGGTTATTATATTGCTGATCTTCATCGATTCATGCATTAACATCAGGGCCTTACCAATATTACGGTTGCGAAAAACACGGTGCTTGGCCAGCTCAACATACCCTCTTATACAACGCTTATTTATCACCTTGCGTTCGCTTTTGCTAAGGTGGTCATAATAACGGTTCAAAAAAGTGCGGTTATCTTCAATATAAAATAATTCCAGCAATTCGTTCCGAACCCGGCCGTCAAAAACGTTATTATTATTAACGTGCTTATACCACAATTTATTCAGCGTAAACGCCGCTTTACATTCTTTGTTGAAAATGATCATATCCAGGTACATGCACCAATCATCGCCAACGTGGATATCTTCGTTCCAGCCCGAAATAATTGATGATTTACGCATAACCACAGCCGATGAAGGCGAGGGGCAGGTATCAAGGTAAAGTTTACGCAGCTGATCATTCGGCAGGGGATACCAGGCGTTGTTCTCGTTTTTTAGGTAGGGTTGCAAAGCCCGGTCCTGCAATAAAAAATCAGTAAATCCACCTTCCGGCAATTGTTGGTTCCAATTGGTGAAAACAAAATCAAGTTTATCCTTTTCCAGTTTTGTAACGCAAAATTCAAGGAAATTAGGATCCCATTTATCATCAGAGTCAAGTGAAGCTATGATTGTTCCTTTAGCATGTTTTAGGCCGCCATTGCGTGCAGAGGCTTGCCTGCCATGTGGCTGTAAAACATATTCAGCCTGGGGGTATTTTTTTACAACACTTTCAGTTTCATCTGTAGACCCATCATCAATTACCACAAGCTGTATATTGGGATACGTTTGTGCTAAAGCGCTCTCAATTGCGGTAGATATGTATTGCGCCCTGTTATATGTCGGTATAATTACAGTAACTAAAGGTAATTTATCGTTCATTTATATAGCTGTAAAGCAGGTCGCAAATCATAACGGGTTTGCTTATATTTCCCCGCCTTTATTTCTGTTATTATGTTAGTATTTTCCTTATCGGCAAATATAGCCCAAATTATCGGACGAAAAAATAAGGTTCGGCTTGAAACGAAGGAACGTTGCTATGCGTTTTACACTACATATATAGCACGAAACCGGTTGATCCGGTGAGTTTGCTCCTCGTTTATTTATACGGATGATAACCCTGAAAAGTTTAAATTTTTTAAAGATAAACATTACATGCATGCATTGGAGTATTCCGTATAATTGCAACCCAAATATAAATCTATGAACCGACTAGCTTTTAAAATGAAATTATTTCCGGGTTGCGCGCAAGAATACAAAAAACGTCATGACCGGCTATGGCCAGAGCTTTTACAATCACTTAAGGGTGCCGGGATCAAAGAATATTCAATTTTTCTGGATGAGGAAACAAATTACCTTTTCTCGACACTAAGAGTAGATGACATGGAGGAGTTTGAAAAACTACCCACATTGGAAATAATGCAAAAATGGTGGAAGTATATGGCTGATATAATGGACACAAATGCTGATTATTCGCCTGTAGCTACAGAATTAAATGAGGTATTTTATCTGCCTTAATACAATGATAAACTAACTCAAAGTTACTCATAAAAAGTAAGTGAATTTTCCTTGCGGTAAATGCCGGATCAGTAGGCAAAATGGCTCGATTTTAAAATTTATCGATTTAGTAAAAAAAACAAAATTGGCGTGACGCATCAGTGCTGGAAATAAAAAAATTTTGCTGTTGTAACTTTTCTGTTAACTTAGTTTTTTATAAACCAATTTTTTGCCAATAGTGACGTCAGATAATGATTTAATCGGCTTGCTTAAATCGGGCGATCAGAACGCGTTTACAGTTCTGTATAACCGGTATTGGCGATTAATTTATGCGCACGTTTATAAAATGATTCGTGATGAGGATGAGGCAAAAGATATTCTTCAAGATATTTTTAGTAATTTATGGTTGAATTCCGATCGCGTGCCTCAACAAGAAAATTTGCTTTCATATTTGTATGTTATTGCCCGAAATAAAGTGCTGAATGTTATCCGTCATCAAAAATGCCAGGATGATTATTTTAACTCCTTAGCAAAATATGCCAGTGAAATCAGCGAGGAAACCATGCAATATTTGGATGAACGCGATCTGATGGCCGCTATTGAAAAGGAAATAGCTGCTTTGCCGCCAAGGATGCGCCAGGTATTTGAAATGAGCAGAAAAGAACACTTATCTTACAAAGAGATCGGAAAACTCTTGGGAACTTCAGACGAGACTGTAAAAAAACAAGTAAGCAAATCGCTAAAGGTTATTCGTTACAATCTGAAGGAAGCCGGAGGGGCGGCAATGATCTTACTGTTGCTTTCGCGATAATCCTAACTACCATTAAAATCATCATGCTGTAAATCAGATAAGTGATTCGTTTCTCCCACATATTGTAAAATTTATTTTATACTGCGATACCCCTTAGGTATGCTATCAGGTGTTTTACTTATATAAACCCAATTATAAGTAACCATTTTATGAACCAGCAAGAAGCGGAGCAGCTTATTGATAAATATCTTAAAGGTATAGCTACCCCGGAGGAGCGTATTCTGATTGAACGTTGGTATAATAAAATAAGCGAAGAAAAGTCATTGTCAAACGACGATGATTTCGAACACTTATCCGCGCAGCTTTGGCAAAACACCCTGGAGGCTGCGAACTTAAAGAACAAATCTAAAAAAACTTTCCGGCTTTGGCCTGCGGCGGCAGTCGCTGCATCTGTAAGCATATTTTTACTTGCCGGTATTCATTTTTTTGCGATCCGCAAAGTAAAAACCGCAAACAACATTGTTGTGCGTCATCAATCACCAAGGGAGATATTACCGGGTGGCAACAAAGCTATGCTGATTTTGGCAAGTGGAAAGCATATATCGCTTGAGGATAATAAAAAAGGAGAGATAGCAAAAGAAGGTAACGCCATTATTCATAAAAATGCAGCCGGGCAAGTTAGTTATCAAGCCCAGGCACCAGACTCTGAGTTTGCCTTTAATACGCTTATTACGCCACGCGGCGGCCAGTATTCAGTTATATTAGCTGATGGAACAAAGGTGACGCTTAATGCGGCCTCATCGCTTAAATATCCCACAAACTTTAACGGTTCCTATCGCGAGGTTGAACTTTCGGGAGAAGGTTATTTCGAAGTGGCCCATAATCCGCAGAAACCCTTTAGAGTAAAAAGCAATGGGCAGACCATCGAGGTACTGGGCACTCACTTTGATATCAATTGCTATTCAAACGAACCTTTTGTGAGAACTACATTATTACAGGGCAGTGTAAAAGTAAGCTCGGAACAAGGGAAAGTGCTGCTGCAGCCGGGAGAACAATCACGTTTAGATGTTAGTGGAAAAAGTGCTTTGGAAGTTGCCAGGGTGAACACCGATGAAATTATCGCATGGAAAGACGGACTGTTCAGATTTAAAGAATCTTCTATTAAAGAAGTAATGCGTAATGCCGAGCGCTGGTATAATGTTGATGTAAGTTATACCGGGAACGGGCCGAATATAAAGATAACGGGAAGCATGTCAAGAAATGTAAATTTCTCAGGCTTTGTTAAGTTGCTTGAGTTTGAAGGCGTTAAATTCAATATAAAAGATCATAACGTAGTAATAACCAATTAGTATAGGTTTATGAGGAAGCTCATATTAATATTATTGCTGCAATACCAATTAACCAATTTATTAACCTAAAGAAACCAAATGAGAAAAGAAAAATTTTACTACTAAGCTAACCGGACCCTATGTAAAAAAATAACCGGCAGGTGTTCCCGCACCTAACCGGCTGATTATTTGGGTCCCCAATCATCGTATTGACGAATTGAATTAAGCATTTAACCCAAACATTACGAATGTATGAAATTTAAATCAAAGCCCCGCGCTATGCGAAAGGGCATGTTCAAACTATTTATGACTATGAAGTTAGTCGTTGTAATTATCATTTTAACTGTCCTCCAGGCGGGGGCAAAAAGTATCGCTCAAGTCATAACTATCCATCAAAAAAATATCCCGCTGGATAAGGCACTGACGCTAATTGAAACTAAAACCGGTTATCATTTTATTTATGATACTCAGTTGGAGCAGTTTAAATCGAATGCTGTAACAGTTGATATCAACAAGGGCAGTATATCCGCCGTGTTGGATCAATGCATAAAAGGTTTGCCGATATCTTATACCATTGAACAGCAAACGGTTGCACTAAAAGTAATAACACGCAGCGCGCCGGTTAATGATCAGTTAGTTGATCAAACCATCACAGGTACAGTTACAGACGAATCAGGGCAGCCTGTCCCGGGTGTGAGTGTCGTGTTAAAGGGCACGAATTTTGGGCAAACCACCGATAACGCCGGAAAGTATTCCATAAGAGTGTCAAATAGCGATGCAGTTTTGGTTTTCTCAAGTATTGGCTACAATACTAAAGAGGTTTCTGTAAGCGGGCGGAATACTATTAATATTTCACTTACCTCTAAAGCCAATGGCCTGAACGATGTGGTAGTTGTAGGTTACGGCACACAGAAAAAAGGAACCATAACAGGCGCCATTGCTACTGTTAAAACAGAAGATTTGACCGTGGCGCCCGTTGCAAGCACTATCAACTCATTAGCCGGGCGTCTTCCGGGATTAATTTCCCAGCAATCCAGTGGCCAGCCGGGTGCTGATCAGGCTTCGATCAGTATACGTGGATTTGGCCAGGCAATATGGATCGTTGACGGTGTGGAATCGGACTTTAACAATATCGACCCAAATCAAATCGAATCGATTAGTATACTTAAAGACGGCGCCGCATCTATCTATGGTGCACGTGCCGGTAACGGTGTTGTATTGGTTACCACTAAACGTGGTAAGGAAGGTACGCCCGATGTTACATTTAATTCATCATTTACCTTACAGGGCAATACCTACATGGCAAAACCCGTTAGTTCGGCCGAATATGCGCAACTGGAAAACGAAATGTACGGTAATGAAGGTAAACAGTTGCCTTATACTCAAGATCAGATCAATAAGTATGCAGCCGGCAATGATCCTGCTTACCCTAACACAAACTGGCAAAAGGTAGCAACCATACCTTTAGCCCCGCAAAACAACCAAAATGTGTCTGTTCGCGGTGGTTCGGATAAATTAAAATATTTCGGATTTTTCGGCTACCTGGATCAGAACCCTATTTGGCGTAACAATGGTGGGGGCTATAAACGCTACAACGTTCAATCGAATATCGATGCGAATATAACTAATAACCTTTCTATACAAGTTGATCTTTCAGCTATAAATGAATACAGGTCGCAACCTGTACGCGGTGAAAGCGCGGGTATTAATACACTATGGCAGGATTTATGGAACTCATTACCGATCTACCCGGCTGCATTGCCCGACCCAACTTTCTATTCTTATGCGAACGGGCAGGGGGTAGGTAGTATCGCGCTTGTTTCCAACGAAGACATTGCCGGTTATGACAAGGTTAACAGCCAGGAATTAAAAGGCACATTTGTTGCCAACTACAAAATACGGGCAATTGAAGGGCTAAGTTTAAAAGCTTTTATAAATTATACGAAGAATTCGTCTACAGACAAAAATTTCTCTAAACCCTATAGCTTCTACACTTACAATTACGATACAAAACAATACACACTTGCAGGTGCGTTGGGTACCCAGGCTCAATTGATTTACCAACTGAATAATGCCGAAAATCTTGATCGCCAATTCTCATTGAATTACGACCATACTTTCGGGCAAAATCATCATATAACCGCGTTGGCGTTGTATGAAGCAATAGATTACAATACGACATATCTTACAGCCGGCAGAACCAATTTTTTAACGGATGAGATCGAAGAGTTATTCGCAGGCGCTACCCAAACTGCCACTGCAAATAGCTCGGCTACTGAAATGGGCCGTGCCAGTTATGTTGGCCGTATTAACTATTCGTACAAGAATAAGTATATACTGGAAACGATTCTTCGTGCCGATGCATCGGCCCAATTCCCGCCTGATCATCGCTGGGGATATTTCCCAAGTGTTTCGGCAGGCTGGCGTTTGGACCAGGAGAATTTTATGAAAAATTACTCTGCTGTTGATGAATTAAAACTGCGTGCAAGTTATGGCAGTTCAGGTATTGATGCCTTACCAAATGGTATCACCTATCCCTATGTAGCTGGCTATAGTTTTGGCGGCTATTATCTGTTTGGTAATAATACATCCTTAGGTATAGCCTCCACCGGACTTGCCAACCCTAACCTTACCTGGGAAAGGGTGAGTATTTATGATGCAGGTACTGATTTCTCCTTGTGGAAAAGGAAATTGTTCGGTACGGCGGATGTGTTTTACAGGAAATTGTCTGGGGTCCCCGTTCAGCCCATCCTGACTTTACCAAGTACGTTTGGCGCTACATTACCGCCGGAAAACCTGAACAGCCAAAACAACAGGGGTTTTGAGCTAAGTTTAGGAACCAGTGGCAATATCGGCCGGCTGCAATACACCGTTATTGGTAATTTATCGTGGGCCCGAGCAAAATGGGCTCATTACGAAGAACCTGTTTACACTGACCCTGACCAGAAAAGGGTTTATCAATTATCAGGACAGTGGACGGACCAGGTTTTTGGTTATAAATCGGATGGCCTATTTACCAGCCAGGATCAAATAAATGCCTTGAAATTTCAATACCCCGGCGGTAACGCCCAACTGCACCCGGGTGATGTTAAATATATTGATGTTAATGGTGACGGTACGCTTGATTGGAGGGATGAAGTTAAAATTGGTAAAGGCACTGTCCCTGAATGGATGACCGGTGCGAATTTCAACCTGAAGTATAAAGATTTTGACTTGCAATCGCTGTTCCAGGGGGCATTCGGGTATTACACCAATGTTAATCTTCAACAGGGGGGTATCAATTTTTCTCAGGTTGTATATGATGAAAGATGGACTCCAGCGAAAAATAATGCATCAGCGGGAGTACCACGTTTGGGTGGCGCATCATCAAATGGCCTTTTCTCCGATTTTTACTTCAAAAAAACGAGTTATTTGCGCTTGAAAAGCCTTGCCTTAGGCTACAATTTACCACATGGGCTTTTGTCAAAGGCTAACATAAAAAATCTCCGGGTTTTCGTTGCAGGTACCAACCTGTTAACTATTAGCTCATTGTCGAAATATGATATCGACCCTGAAGCGCCGACATTTAATAACGGCACGCAAGGCGAAGGTGGATACTATTATCCGCAGCAACGGACCGTATCTATAGGACTGAATGTAACACTGTAAATAAAGAAATTATGAAAAGATTAAATATACTGCTTGTTATATTGGGGGTGGGGATGCTTTTTTCATGTAACAAAGAAGTACTCAATAAAAAGCGCCTTGATGTTATTTCAGAAAATCAAGTGTGGCAAGATCCTGCATTAATAAACGCCTACTTAACCCAAATATATTATGATATGCCATGGCTGGGAAATGATTGCAGCGGCAATGGGTTGAATGGCGATGCCGCCTGGCATTTCTCTGATATAAATGATATTTCAGACGAAGCATTTCCACAATATCGCGACTGGAACCCCAGCAACGCGTTTACCTATAAATACGGCAATCTGAATATTGGGGGTGATCCTAACCTTGATTGGTGGGGCTATAACACCATACGCGAGATCAACCTGTTTATTCAAAACGTTCCAGGTTCTCCGCTGGCCGATAATATTAAAAAATCGAAGCTTGCCGAGGCACGTTTTTTAAGGGCGTTCTGTTATTTTGCATTGGTTAAGCGTTATGGGGGCGTTCCGCTAATTACAACCGTTCAGAACGTATCTGACCCCAAATCCGATCTTTATCCTAAAAGGGCTACTGAGCAAAGTGTGTACGATTTTATTATTTCAGAAAGCGATGCCTGTTCAAACGACCTGCCTGAAGTTGTGAGTGCCGATAGCCTTGGTCATCCCTCAAAATACGCTGCTTTAGCGCTGGAAAGCCGTGCTGCTTTATATGCCGGCAGTATTGCACAATTTGGTACCGTACAGTTGGACGGCGTGGTGGGTATACCGGCAAGTGCAGCAAACACTTATTATCAAAAATCCTCTGCCGCCTCGCAGGTTATTATAAAAAGCGGCAAATATGCGCTTTACAATGGCGATGCAGATAAAACAACAAATTTCAGGAATATTTTCCTGGTGAAAAACAATAGCGAGGTTATTTTCTGTAAAAAGCATGATGCCAATAACGAACTTTCAGGTGGTAATGGCTGGGCCGTGGATTTCTTCAACTGCCCCCGCCCCGAGGGATGGGGCCGTGGATTATATGACCAGGCCTACCTGGAGTTAGCCGAATCATTTGAAAAAACCGATGGCACGTCTGGCAAATTAGATCGTACCGCTATTCAACAGGGTCTGTATACTATAGATCAGGTTTGGGGTAACAGAGACCCACGCTTTTATGCCACTTTTTATACCCAGGGAAGCTCATGGAAAGGTAATACACTTGATTTTCATGCAGGTCTCCGTTTACCCAACGGGACAATCCAAACAACAGGGGCTTATAATGGCATACCAGCAACCGGCGACCAGGATTACCAGGGTACCGGTATTGGCGAGTTAAAGTACCTGGATGAAAGCCATGATAATATGGCTGGAACCAATTCCGGTTGGGCAACTTCTTCTTCAGACTGGCTGATCTTCCGTTATGCTGAAATCTTGTTAAATGATGCCGAGGCTTCATTTGAATCAGGAAATGCAGCTCAGGCACTTATCGATATTAACCAGGTCAGGAGCCGTGCAGGTGTTGCACCGCTTATTACTGTAACCCGCGACGCCATACATAATGAGCGTAAGGTTGAATTAGCCTTAGAGGGCCATCGCTACTGGGACGTTAGGAGATGGCGTACAGCCGTTGCCGATCTTTCAGTACGTTGGTCTGGTATTCGTTATATATTGGATGCTGCAAGTGGAAAATATCAAATACAGATCATAAATAATGTTGACGGAACTTCAAATATTCCGCAGTTCAGGCAGGAAAATTATTATCTACCAATAACCATCGGAAGAACAGCCAATAACCCAAACTTGGTTGAGAACCCTGGCTACAAATAAAAAATCTATTGCAGGGGATAAAGCATTTATCCCCTGCAATTATATATTATCATCTAACTATATCGATTATGTTTAAGTACAAATTATTATGTGCCGGCGTATTGGTTTTTTGTTTGAGCAACCTCGTTGCGTTTAAAACATTATGTCAGCAAAAAACCGGTAAGTACCAGGTCGGGGTCTACTATTTCCCTAATTATCACTTTGATAAAAGGAACCAGCAACGGCTTGGAAAAGATTGGACGGAATGGAAGTTAATAAAAGAAGCGAAGCCACGTTTTCCCGGCCATGATCAGCCCAAAATTCCATTATGGGGATATACGGACGAAGCAGATCCCAGGGTAATGGCACAAAAAATAAACGCGGCATCTTCACATGGTATCAACGCATTTATTTTCGATTGGTATTATTATAACGATGGGCCGTTCCTGGAAACAGGCCTGGAAAACGGTTTTATGAAAGCCAAAAACCGCGACAAAATGAAGTTCGCCATTATGTGGGCCAACCATAACTGGCTCGATATATTTCCCGCAACTCATGGCAAAGCCGGGAAACAGCTTTACCCCGGTGTTATAACGCCTGATACCTGGAATAAAATGACCGATTATATCATTACAAAGTATTTCAAAAACCCTTCATATTGGAAAATCAATAATTCGCCGTATTTTTCTGTTTATGATCTGGCTAATTTTATATCCATCTTCGGAACCACTGAAAAAGCCGCGAAAGCAATAGCTGAATTTCGCAAAAAAACTATCGCGGCAGGTTTCAGAGATCTGGACATGAATGCTGTTTTATGGCAAAGCACTACGCTGCCAGGTACAAACACAGTAGCCTTGCCTAATGAAGTAGTAAAAAAGCTCGGTTTTAACTCGGTTTCGAGCTATGTATGGATTCATCATACTGTTTTGGATCATTTCCCAACCCTTAACTACGATACCATAAAGAACCGGTATTTCAAATATGCATTAAACGCGTTTAAAACGCTTAGTGTTCCATATTATCCAAATGTATCGATGGGATGGGACCCTACGCCGCGAACAAACCAGTCAACGCCTTGGGGAAATTACGGCTACCCTTATACGCCGGTAATTGTTGGAAATACACCGGCAGCATTTAAGAAAGCATTGTTTGAAGCCAGAACCATGTTAGATAAATATGCCCGGGGCCCTAAAGTATTGACCATTAACTCATGGAATGAGTGGACCGAAGGGAGCTATATAGAACCTGATAATGTTCACAAGTTTCAATACCTGGATGCTATAAAAGCGGTTTTTGGCACAAAATAATTAGTACTAACATGAGAAAATTTATTTTTTGTAAGCTACAGCTTATTGTAGTTTGTATCCCGGCTTTTGCTTTTTCATTACACAAAAAGGTACCTGAAAATTCGACCGGCGTTACTGTTCAGCAATGGTGTGTTGCTGAAATAGCTTTAAAAAGCGATAAGATCTATATCGATCCGTTGAATGATGTAACTGTTGAAGCGGTTTTTACCGGCCCGAATGGAGAAAAGATCAGTCGCCCTGCTTTTTGGGATGGCAAAAATGTTTTCAGGGTTCGGTTTGCCCCGGTACAAGTTGGCAAATGGACGATGATAACCCAATGCAACGATCAAAACAATGCAGGCTTAAATAGTATATCAGCCACAGTTATCTGCAAACCATATATTGGAAATTTAGAGATTTATAAACACGGCTTTTTAAAAGTAAGTAAAGACGGGCGATATTTTACTTATAACGATGGCAAACCATTTTTATATCTCGGCGATACGCACTGGCTGTATATACATGAACGGTATTTTACATCAAACAAACGAGGAATACCCTCTCAATTTAAATATGTAGTTGATAAGCGCGTTGCCGAAGGTTTTACCGTTTATCAATCTGAAGCTATACAGCACCCTCATTTACAGGTTCTGAAAGACCAGCCTTACATGCATCAGCGGAAAGATGAAGAACCCATATGTAATTTAAGAGATGGGTTAGATGATAATGATATCCCCGGCTTTAAAAATATCGACCGGAAGTTCCAGTACATCGCACAAAAAGGCCTTGTACATGCAAATTCATCGGTGTGCTGGGCGCTTGACCCGGCTGAATACCCTAAATCATATACTGAAAAGTACATGTACCAATTGGGCCGTTATTGGGAAGCCCGTTATGGTGCATACCCTGTGTTATGGACAATTGCCCAGGAGATCGACAAAAATATGTATGGCCATTATGATTCAGTGACCATTAAAAAATGGTTTGCCGTGGCACAGGGAATAGCAGATAACGATGCCTATGCACATCCTATTTCCGCTCATATGGAGAACACCTCATCAACTACGGCGGCTGATTCCTGGTGGGGCGATAAGTCATTTCATAAATGGTGGGCCGTTCAATGGCAAGATGGGCTTGGTAACGGTATTGCCGCGGTAGGCAAAGTTTTTTGGGACCATAAGCCTATAAAGCCATCTGTATTATATGAATCGGCCTATGAAGGTTTTTGGGCCGATGCACAAGACGCGCTTGCCGCCGGCTATAAAGCATTCCAAAGTGGGATGTTTGGTTATGGTTATGGCGCCAACGGGGTATGGAACGACCTGTATTCAAACAAACCTGCCGACTATGGAACAGATTACGAAATGCCACTTAAATACATGAATTGGTTCGATGGCGCCAATTTGCCTGCGGCGCAAAAGCTTCGCTATCTAATTAAATTTTACAGATCGATAGCCTGGTGGAAATTGGTCCCGCATTTTGGCGATCAAGCCTGGTCATCATTCGCCGATCAAAAGGAATCCTATCTTGCGTCAATTGGCAATAAGGTATTTGTTGTGCTGTTTGCCAACAAATTAACTTTCACAGGAACGATAAAGAATCTGCAGCCTAATAAGGCTTATAAAGCGCAATGGTTCAATATAAATAATGGAACATTTACTAATATAGGCGTTATAAAATCGCGGGACGGTCAGTATAGAATTCCAAACAAACCAACCGAAGGAAACTGGGTTTTCGTTGCCAGGATTGATAAAAATTGATATGCGGCTTTTCCCGGGAAAGCGATATGTAGCTATGATCCCATTATGCTAAAGACGCCTTGGTGTTGCTCAGGAGTAGGATATATAAAGGATTATTTCAGGGCTTTCCTGTTATCTCCATCGCTATGGTATAAAAGTTTTAAGTTGACTGGAGAATACGGCGGCCTTAACCACCTAATCCCAAAATGTCAAACTGGCAATTCCGTTACACTCTGACCATGTTAAGCTATTGAAAGCTAATTTGATTTGTCTCTACTATCAACACAAATCGGTGCGCTCAAGCAGATGCGATATGCTGATCGAGCCTCGGGCTTATCCGAACAATAAGAGCAATATATCGCTATTATGACTTGTTGACAAAGCGCAAGTGAACTTTTCAGTAGATTTGCAGCGATTATCATGATAGTTCTTGTGGGATAATAGCGGGCTTACCGTTTCAGCAGATATATTATCAATAACGTTCTTTGACCTATTTGAAACGCGATCTTTAATATCCTCAGCGCCTTGCGCATATGTTGCTCAACTGTATTTTCCGATATTTTTAAATAAAAAGCAATTTGCTTGTTCGACAACTCCCGCTCACGGCGCAGTCTAAATACTTTTTGGCACATAGGCGAAAGCTTTTGTATCTCATCGCTTAACAGTTGTTCCAGCTCTTTGGTCTCTACGTAATTCTGGACACTATTTTCAGCAGGTGTTTTATGCAGGCCTATTGTGTAATCCTCGTATTTCTTATGGATCAGATTATGCCGGTATTGGGTAAGCATACGATTTTTAAGAATCGTATAAAGATAAGCCATCAGCGATGTGATTTCATGGGCTGATACCTTGTTATTGAAAAGTGTAATGAAAGTATGTTGTACAAGTTCCTTTGAAATTTCGCGGTCATTCGTTTTTTGTACAGCAATTGCAAGTAACTGCACCGCATATTTATTATACAAATGTTCGAACGCCAATTCATTACCATCCTGCCATAGCTGAATTAATTCACGATCAGTAAGAGTGCAAAATGTCTTAATATAATTTATGAATTGGTATAACAATGTTACAAAAATTTAACTATCCGTACAAGCTTATCCCAATAGTTAAACCTGTTTTTTTAATTTATTTTTTTGAGGACTAACGGTAAACCGGTGATAAAGCGTCTTATTGACACAACAAGATAGCCAGGTCTTTATGTGCGTTTTGTTTTTAAACCAATTAAATAATGAACCATACCCGGCTGAATTTTCTACTTAAGCGGTATAAGCGTAATCAATGCACGGAAGCGGAGCTGGCCGAACTGAATGATTGGTTTCACATGCATAACCCCGGAACCAGCAATATGCAAAACTGGCTGGATGAATCGGGTGGGGACGAAAAAATGGCAGCTGAGTTATTTGAGAATTTTAAAGATCAGTTAAGGCCCCAGGCTAAACTGATTGATTTTAGAAGTGCGATTAAAATTGCTGCATCAATTTTAATCCTGGTTTCTGTTTGTTTAATATTTTATACAAGAACGACCCCAAAATATGTGGCGACTGTGCATCAAACGCCTAAATCACAAATAAGGCCGGGCAGCAACAAGGCGGTTTTAACCCTGGCCAATGGGGCGAAAATAGTGTTAAATAACATGGGTAATGGTCATTTAGCGGTACAAAATAGTACGCAGATCATAAAACTGAATAATGGAAGCATCGCTTATACCACAGAAAAGGAACCACTCAATGCTAAAAAAGTATTATATAATACTATGTCCACGCCACGGGGCGGCAAATATGAAATAGTGCTTGCTGATGGTACACGGGTCACACTGGATGCAGCGTCTTCGATCACTTATCCAGTAGCTTTTTATGGAAAGGAACGGCAGGTTACGGTAACCGGGCAGGCCTATTTCCAGGTGGTGCATAATGCCTCCCAACCCTTTAGCGTAGTTGTAAAAGGGCAGGTTATTCAGGATATCGGAACTGCTTTTAACGTAAATGCTTATGATGATGACCCATCTGTAAAAATAACACTTCAGCAAGGGGCAGTAGCCGTAAGCAACAAGTTAAAAACGGTATCGCTGAAGCCCGGCGAGCAAGCTGAGGTAAAAGATGGCGAGCAAAATATCAGCGTTAAAAGCGTTGATGTGAATGAGGCGATAGCCTGGAAAAACGGCTGGTTTATCCTTCATAACGAAAGCATTAAAGACGTAATGAAACAAGCAGCGCGGTGGTACGATGTGGATATTGAATATGAAGGGAATATTATGCCCAGAAAATTCGGGGGGACAATTTCTAAATATAAAGATATTTCTGAACTGCTCGAAAATTTAAAAATAGCCGGAAATATTAAGTACAAAATTGAAGGAAGGAGGGTGATTTTGACTAACTAATTATACATCAGCAACAAATACCAAAAATACCAGAGGTCGCCAAACCTCTGGTATAAGCACAAAGCTTTGTCAGGTATAAATAACCGATATCTCAAACCTATTATTTACTAAAATCCTAACATTCAAATGTATAAAATTTATACAGCATTTCGATGTGGAAAGCTTTTTCGCATCAAGTCCAAACTTTTTCTCATCATGAAATTATCGTTTCTGATACTGATCGCAACGCTTTTACAGGTAAGCGCTTCCACCTTTGCTCAAAAGGTTACCCTTAACAAAACTAATATCACCCTGCTGGAGGCTTTAACAGAATTGAGGGCACAAACTCAATATAGTATATTATATGAAGAAGATTTGCTCCAAAAGGCCGAAAATGTAAGCATTCATGTAAAAAATGCTCCGCTTGAGGATGCCTTAAAGCAATGCTTTAACAAACAACCTTTTACTTATGCTATTCATAACCATTCCATCTTGATTACGCCAAAGCCTCAGGAAAGCCAGTCACGTGCAGTTGACCGGGCAAAGCAAGCTTTAGAGGTTGCAGGCAAGGTGACCGATGAAAAAGGGGCGCCTGTAAATGGCGTAACTGTCAAATTAAAAGATTCAAACATCAGTACATCTACGAAAAAGGACGGGACTTACAGCATCAAAATACCCGATGGTACCGGCATACTTGTTTTTTCATCTATAGGTTACAGTACCCAGGAGGTGTCTGTGAATAATAGCCAGCAAGTTAATATCACCTTGAAAGAAGTGGCCACAGGGCTCGCAGATGTGGTTATTGTTGGCTATGGCCAACAAAAAAAGATAACTACTACCGGCGCCATAAGTACGGTAAACGCGGAGGACCTCAAACAGCCCGTCGCCAATATTACAGATGTGATCGTAGGTCGGATCGCAGGTGTTACCGGCGTTCAGCGCAGCGGCCAGCCTGGTTACGACGGTGCTGATATTACCATCAGAGGTATTTCAACTTTTACCAGTAGCGCTCCATTGGTATTGGTAGATGGCGTTGAGCGCGATTTTTCAAATGTCGATCCCGAAGATATAGCCAACTTCAGCGTACTCAAGGACGCGTCGGCAACCGCCGTGTACGGGGTCAGGGGGGCTAACGGTGTTATTTTGATCAATACCAAGAAGGGGAAAATTGGTAAACCGCTCATTAATTTTCAATATGATCAGGGTATTACCCAGTTTACCAAAATTCCGCAATTGGCAGATGGGGTAACCTATATGCAAATGGCCAACGAAGCGTATGAAAGCAGTAACCCTGGTAAGGGGCCCATATATACTCAGGATAGGATCACTAAAACGGCAAACGGGTCCGATCCGGATCTCGACCCAAATGTTGACTGGTTCAATGTGCTGTTTAATAAATTCGGCCAAAACCGCAGAGCCAGGGCCAATGCGACCGGCGGTTCTGAAAACGCGCAATACTATTTATCATTGGGTTATTACGATGAAAATGGTTTATATAAAACAGATCAGTTATCGGGCTATAATTCCGCCATTAAATTTGGGAGATATAATTTTACATCCAATCTGACCCTTAGAGTGACCTCCACAACCAAAGTCGACTTCGGTGCCTCGGGGTGGATAAGTAACGGAAATTACCCGGGCAACTCAGTGGGCGCTATATGGAGTTCGGCTTATTTGCTGCCGCCTATCATTATTCCTCCAATTTATTCCAACGGTCAGCACTCCCAAATATTTACAGGTGATGTTCTTAACCCTTATAACCAATTAACTCAAAGCGGCTATGTTACGGAGTTCAGGAGCCAGTTGTGGAGTAATATCCGTGTAACGCAAGATTTGGGCTTTTGGCTTAAAGGCCTTTCTGCAACCGGAATGTTCTCGTTTGATAACTATAATTCACACACTATCAGCCGTACTAAAACTGTTGACACTTACCTGGCCACAGGAAGGGATGCAAACGGTAAATTAATAACGGAACAAACATCGGTTGGTACCAGTTTTTTAGGCTATAACCGGTCGAACGGGGGTACACGCCAGTTTTATGACGAGGCAGCCATAAATTATGCTAACGAGTTTGGTAAGAATAACGTAACCGGCCTGATCTTATTTGATTCATCCGATAGAGAAGATGCATTTGCCGGCGACTTTATTAGTTCCATACCCTATCGCTATTTAGGGCTATCGGGCAGGGCAACTTATGCTTATGATAACCGATACCTTGCCGAAGCCAATTTTGGTTATAATGGCTCAGAAACATTTTACCCTGGGCATCGTTTTGGCTTTTTCCCGTCATTCAGTGGTGGATGGGTAATATCCCAGGAAAAGTTTTTTAAGCCCCTTGCCAATATTTTCCAATACCTTAAACTACGATATTCTTATGGCTTGGCTGGTAATAGCAATATCGGAGGTCGGCGTTTCGCCTATATCTCTACTGTGGGCGCAGGCAATACTTCTGTAAATAATGGCACTTATTCGTATGGTAAAAATGGTACCGATCAATCAATTACAGGTTTAGACATCGGCGATTACGCTATTGATGTAACCTGGGAAAAATCCAAAAAACAAGATTTGGGCTTGGAATTCAAAACCCTGCAAAATGCGCTGTCGGTTGTTATTGATGCGTTCCAGGAAATTCGCACAGGCATATACCTGCCGCGCGGCGATGTGCCGAATTATGTAGGTATTTTGAATTTGCCATCTGCGAATCTGGGCGAGGTTCACAACCGAGGTATTGATGCAACAATTGAACTTAACAAAAAGTTGAATAATGATTGGCGGGTAAGCCTCCGCAGCACATTCACTTACAACAACGCAATAGATATCAATAATGCGAATGCGCCATGGCCGTACCCATGGCAGCAAAGAATCGGGCGCCCGATCGGTCAGCGTTTTGGTTATATAGCCCTTGGTTTATTTAAAAATGCCCAGGATGTGGCTAACAGCCCTGTTCAGACGGGCATAAATGAAGCTGGTGATATTAAATATAAAGACCTGAACGGCGATGGTAAAATAGATAGTTACGACGAAGCACCGATAGGGCATGGAAGCATTCCTGCGATTGCTTATGGTTTCGGGCCTACAATTAGCTACAAGGGCTTTTCCATCGCGGGCTGGTTTAAAGGCATCAGTGATGTCGACATATCGCTGAATGGTGATGGCCTGCAGCCCTTTAGCCAAGGCGGGGAAAGGGGAAACCTGTTGGCGCAAATTACCGACCGCTGGACGCCGACAAACACTAATCCGCATCCCCTTTATCCACGGCTTACCTATGGTACTGATAATATGAACTATGTAAATAGTACCTGGTGGGTTAAAAACGGAGCATTTATGAGGTTACAAACCCTGGAGCTGAACTACGATTTTGCCGGTGCAAAATGGCTGGCACATACAGGCATGTCAAATCTGAGCATTTATTTCATAGGATATAACCTTTGGACACTAAGCGGATTTAAATTATGGGATGTTGAACTGGGCGATGGGAACGGAGCCCAATACCCTTTATTAAAAACCTATAATCTTGGTATTAAATGCTCTTTCAAATAATAGATTTTATCAAAATAAAAGATATGAAAAATAATTTTTTAAAATGCAGTTGTGTAATACTGGTCGTCGTAACGATTTTTAGCCAAGGTTGCAAAAAATACCTTGATCAGGTGCCAAATGACCGCGAAACGATCGACCAGGTTTTTCAAAAAGAAGGCCCCTCAGAACAATACCTGGCCAACGTATATAATTATGTTGATGACGAATCAGATCAATGGAATGCCAACCCCTGGCTTGGAAACGCTGACGAAGTGGATGTAACGTGGTCAAAATACACTATTCATGATCTTAATATAGGCAATATAAGTGCCGGAAATGCAATTTTCGACCGCTGGCAATATTATTACCAGGGCATTCGCTCTGCTACTTATTTTATAAATCATATTGGTGGAAATGCAGAGATACTTGCGCTGCACGGCCAGCAGTTAATAGATCAATACACAGCCGAAGCGCGCTTTTTGAGGGCTTATTATTATTTTTTATTGATGCGTCAGTACGGGCCCGTTGTATTGATCGGCGATACTGAAATACCTGTGGATGCAACGGCAGATGCACTACAGTTGCCACGCAGCAGTTACGATGATTGCGTTAATTATGTAAGCAGCGAATTAGACAAGGCAGCGGCGGTTTTGCCTTTGGTGCCATCGCTTAACGGGCAACCCAGCGATATCGAGTATGGCCGGGCTACCAAGGGCATGGCCTTGGCCGTAAAAGCGAGACTATTGCTATACGCGGCCAGCCCTTTATACAATGGCAATAATGATTATGCTGGCTTTATAAATAAGGACGGCAAACCTTTTATTAATCAAACTTATGATAAAACCAAATGGCAAAAAGCTGCTGACGCTGCAAAAGCGGTCATCGATTTAGGGATCTATAGTTTATATAAAGATCCGGGTGGCGATCCTATACAATCATACCAGGGCATATTTTTTCAACCATGGAATTCGGAGCAAATTTTTGTACGGAAAGCTAATAACCTGCCAAATTTTGATGTAAATGCAATGCCGCGTCAGGCAGGCGGCTGGAATGGTATTGCTGTAACCCAGGAACAAGTGGATGCCTATTTTATGAGCGATGGTTTGCCCATTCATCAATCCTCACATTACTCCGAAACGGGCTTTACTACTGTGAACGGTGTCCAGGTTTATAATATGTACATGAACCGCGAGCCCCGTTTCTATGCTTCCGTTACTTATAACAACAGTATTTGGCAGGGCGGCAAAATGCAGGCCCCGGCACCGATTTCCTTTTTTGCAAGCGGGCCTAACGGGAAAAATGGGCACCCCACTGATTGGAGTAAAACCGGGTACCTGGTACGAAAAAATATAGGGACACAAACTAATAATGGTTCAGGAGGCAACGGCGCGCAACAGGTGCGGCCGGAAGTATTGTTCAGGCTTGGTGAGGTTTACCTGAATTACGCGGAAGCATTGAATGAATATGATCCCGGAAACCCGGATATACTAACCTATCTTAACCTGATCAGGGAACGGGCAGGTATTCCGCAATACGGAAATGGCATAAACCCTGTGCCTATACCCGTTGGTCAAACTGAAATGCGGGCTGCGATCTGGGCAGAACGAAGAGTGGAATTAGCTTTCGAAGAAATTCGCTGGTTCGACATCAGGCGCTGGAAAATAGCTGCACAGGTTATGGGCGATATGCATGGAATGGACATTTCAAAGGATGATAATACCTTTTATAACCGGGTTGTAGCCAGTAATCATTTATTCCGCTCACCCGCCGAATATTGGTTTCCTATAAGCCAGTATGATATGGATAGGTCTAAACTGATTGTTCAAAACCCCGGATGGTAATTGATTGATTCACTTTTTTAATATAGTCATGCTAAATAAATATAAATTAATATACACAGGGCTTATTGCATTTGCATGTAATGCCCTGCTGCTGGGTTGCAAAGATAATGTGGAACTGCCTTATCAACCTGTTGATAGTTATAGTCGGGTATATATGCCGCAGGCAGTAAATAATCCGGTTACGGCAACGTTGCGGATTTCAGATACGTTGCAGACATTAACTTATGGGGCCGATTTTGGGGGACAAAACTACCCAACTACCGACATTCCCGTTTCATTTAAAGTTGATTCGGCATTGGTTGACAGTTTCAATATGGCTAACAAAACCAATTACTCCTTATTACCCGGGAGTTGCTATACCTTATCAGCTTATAGCGCAGTCATTCCCAAGGGGCAGTTGAGCACCGAACCTTTAAGCCTGAATATAAAAACAAACGGGGTGAACGCCATGCCTGCATTGAAAGCATTTGTGCTGCCAATTACCATTTATAATACAACAATAAAGATAAACCCAACATTACGCACTACTTTTTTTGTTGTTACAGCTCAGCCTGATTTCAATGATTATCAGAATTACGACCGAACCTTATGGCAGATTATTGGCTTTTCATCGCAAGAAGCTATTGGGGAAGGGCCAAACAATGGCCGCGCCATTTTTGCTATAGATGGTGATGTGAATACCTATTGGCATAGCCAGTGGGATGGCGCGAGCCCCGGCCCGCCACATTACCTGACCATTGATATGGGCGAGGTAAAAACGATACACGGTTTATCCTTTGTGGGCAGGCAGTCTGACGGCGCCGGTAAACCTAATGATGTTGCTGTTCAGGTAAGTATGGATAATATCACCTGGGTTGATGCGGGGGAATTTAACTTGCTTAATTCGCAAAGCCTGCAAAAACAGTTTCTTTCAAATGGCTTTCAAACTGCGCGTTATTTCAAGGTTATCATTAATTCGGCCTACGGGGGCAGTTATACCCAAATAGCAGAGTTAAATGCATTTTAAGAACAAAACTCCGGTGATAACGCATCAGCGGGGTTTTGTTAATTACCAGGTTCATCATAATTTTACCCTTTCAATTATCTACATTTATTAAACCATGAGCAAAGTTCCATTAAAGAAAGAAATTACAACGTTTTTATTGATGCTCATTTTTATGCTCAGCAGTAAAATAGCCTCAGCCTTTCAGGCTGATAGCGGATTATCGAAAACAGACACCGCATTCGTGCCCAAGGAAATTCAGGATCCCCAATGCATTGGTATTCATAAAGAAGCGGCACATGCTACGCTTATGCCTTATGCTAATTTAACCGAAGCATTAAAAGCAAACAGACGCGCATCCTCATTTGCCATGAGCTTAAATGGCCTTTGGAAGTTTAATTGGGTCGACTGGCCGCAGAAAAGACCAGTCAACTTTTACCGGCCGTCTTATGATATTTCCGAGTGGAAAGAGATTAAAGTGCCTTCCTGCTGGCAGGTTGAAGGGTATGGAACACCTGTGTACAGCAATTTTACTTTTATTTTTAAAAAGGATTTTCCAAAGGTAATGAGTACCCCGCCCAAAGATTATACGACCTATAAAGAACGGAATCCGGTTGGTAGTTACCGCCGGGACTTTACTGTACCCCAGAGCTGGGCAGGCAGGCGTATTTTCATCACCTTTGATGGTGTTGACGCTGGTTTCTTTATTTGGGTAAACGGCCAAAAGGTAGGTTACAGCGTTAATAGTCGTAACGCTGCCGAATTCGACCTTACTAATTACGTAAGGCCTGGTAAAAACATATTAGCCGTAGAAGTTTACCGGTTCACAACAGGCAGCTATCTGGAAGATCAGGATATGTGGAAAATGAGCGGTATATTCCGTAACGTAACGCTATGGAGCAGCCCGCAGGAACATATCAGGGACTATTTTATAAAAACCACATTCGATCAACAGTTTCGTAACGCGCAGCTTTTGGTATCAGCTAAAATAAAAAATTACGGTACAGTTGCAGTGAAAGCCAGAACATTAGCCATTAATTTATACAATGGTTCAACACCTGTACCGGGGGTATCTATTAAAAAAGATATTCCTGCGCTGCAACCTGGCGAGGAAACTGAAATAGATGCCAGCATACCTGTAAACTCGCCGGAAAAATGGACGGCAGAAACACCAAAGCTTTATACAACAGTACTTACTATTAAGGATAACACAAGCACGGTGGAAACCATTTCCTCGCGTACCGGTTTCAGGCAAATAGAGATCAAAGGCCGTATATTTACCGTGAATGGCGTGCCGATAAAACTAAAAGGCGTTAACCGCCACGAAAACTGGCCCGACGATGGTCATGCCATTACCGAAGCACAAATGGTAAGGGATATGGAGCTGATAAAACAGGCCAACTGTAACCATGTCCGCACCTGTCATTATTCCGACGATCCGAGGTGGTATGAGCTATGTGATGAATATGGTATTTATCTGGTAGCCGAGGCCAACCTGGAATGCCACGGCGCCTGGGATAATTTTAACGAAGAGCCAAGAATAAAAGCGGCCCTTATTGACCGGAACGTAGCTAATGTGGAGAATTTTAAAAATCATCCTTCTGTTATTATCTGGTCATTAGGTAACGAATGCGGCAACGGTGGCTCAAATTTCAGGGATATGTTAAAAGTGGTAAAATCACTCGACCCCACTCGCCCGACACATTATCAAGGTTTCGGCATCGGCAAAAATAACCCGGCCGATATAGAAAGCGAAATGTATACGGATCTGGATAACCTGGTAAAGCACGCAACCGATACCAGTATCCATAAGCCATTCTATTTATGTGAATATGCGCATACCATGTTCAATTCCATGGGTTCCGTTGACATTTATAACCAGTTGTTCGATAAATACCCTACTTTATTAGGCGGTGCTATATGGGAATGGCAGGACCAGGGCATTTATAATAACCGCGACCCTGAACGCCCGTTAACGGCTTTTGGCGGTGGCTTTGGTGATCATCCGAATGACCACTACTTTATTCATAAAGGTGTCGTTTTTTCCGACAGGACGCCTAAACCAGCCTATCCTGAACTTAAGCGGGCTTATCAGTGGGTCGGCATCCTGCCAAAAGATTTGAAAAATGGAATAATTACGATCAAGGACAAATACCAGTTTATCAACCTGGATGGCTTTACGGCAAAATGGAAGATCAGTGAAGATGGTGCAACCATATCGTCGGACAATTTGCAAGTGGGTGAAATTAAGCCAGGCGAATCCCGCGATTTGAAAATTCCATATCATGTTATTCCAAAGCCCGGAGCTGCATATTTTCTGCAAGTGTCATTTTACCTGGCGGCAGATCAGCTTTGGGCCAAAAAGGGATTCGAAGTGGCTACCCAGCAATTAGAACTGCCTATCGCTATACCGGCAATAAAAGAAACGGTAAATAACCATGCCCTCACTTTTTCAGAAAGTAAAGATCTGGTAAAAGTAGGTTGCCCGGGTTTTAACATTGAGTTCGATAAAACGAAGGGTACCTTTTCGAAGCTGGAAACCGGCGGTAATAACCTGTTACGCATTAATGGAGGGCCTGTGCTGAATCTGTGGCGTGCGCCGCATCAAAAAGATGATATGTGGGCCGGTGAGGATTGGGAAAAATATGGCTTAAACGCGATTACCTGGGTAACAGATGAGGTGAAAAGCAAACAGCTTTCAACAGGGGAAGTTCAAATAGCTGTAAGCCTCAGCGGAACCGGCAAACAAGGATTCATTGTACATCACCAGGCAATTTATACCATAAACAGCAATGGGTTAATAACGGTTGCCAATAAAGTGAGCTTTAGTAAACCCGATATAGTGCTTGCCAGGTTGGGTGTACGAATGCTCTTAAGTAAAAGCCTGGATCGGTTTGATTACCTGGGCCGTGGTCCAATGGAAAACTATGCAGACCGGAAACAAGGCTCGGATGTCGGCCATTACTTTAGCAGTGTGGCAGAACAGCTTACACCCTACGAAAAACCTATGGAATGCGGAAATCATGAGGATGTTCGGTGGGCGAGCCTAAGATCAGACAGAGGAGAAGGGCTTACTGTTAAACAAGATACCTCTTTATTACAAATTTCGGCCCTTCCGTACAGCGATGAAGAAATGGATCCGGTGGAATATCGGACAGATCTGCCAAAAAGCAAAGGAACAGTATTGTGCATAAGCTATAAAACACTCGGTGTCGGCTCAAACGGGTGCGGCCCGAGAACTTTAGCCCAATATCGCGTTTACAGCAATACTGCGACATTCAGCTATCAGATTCAGTTATTTGGAAAAAATAATTAACGTGAGTTTGGGAAAAGGGCTTGAGTATTCAAGGGATTAAAAATGTATTAACTATTTTAATATCAATAAGTAAGCATATTTTGTTATATTTAAGTTTCGAATTTAAACCATAACATTGTATGCTTACTTCTGATAAAATTATAAATGTTAGCTACTTGTTACATGAAGTGTAAATTCGATTTGTTTCTTAATTTATTCACAAAAAAAGATTCCCAGCTGTGGGAAACCCAAATGTACCCTGACTGGTAACAGCAGGGCCGTCGCCGTCGCCGGCAAAACCTTTTCAGATCATAAATTATATCGCCTAAAAGGCCGGTTAAATCAAGCCATAAATTAGTTTATCCAACTTATTAAGCACTGGATGGATAGTAATTGTGGTGGGTGTGTTTGCCATGTCAGTTTGCAGGACAGGTTTGCTGCGCTTGTTTTAACATGGCCAGGTTGAGTTCAGTGGTCGGATCAAAGCCAAGCTCTTTTTGAAATTGGTAGGGATGCGGTGACAAGTCGGAAATTCCGCTTCAGACTGATCGGACTTATTTGGCATAACATACTGGTCCACCTTTTCAAATGACCTAAAAACAGGCTATATTTTTGTTATTGATTTGTAACTTAATCTTCATAACTTATTTATAATGATGTAATAAATACTTTCTATATAGGGCAAATAGTGCCATGACTTACTATTAATAAGCTACCTATTATCCTTTAGAAAATAAAACGGAAGGCCTTAGTATGCCCGTTTTAATAAAATAATTAGCCTCATAATTATAACGCTCTGCTACGAAATCATCCTCGATTCAACATTGTTAGTGTTTATTTATTGTTAAAAACAGGTAATCTAAATTATCATTAATATATCCTTTTCGGCCCTATTGTTAAGTGAAAATAATCATTGCATTAACAAAAAGAAATTACCGTAAAAATTCAGCATTTCTTCAGAATTTCAAAGGGTATTTGCACAAAAATGTAGCTGCAGGATGAAGTTTTTTGATGATGAATACATTAAAATTAAACAAGTTATTGACCATCATCGCCGGCAATCATTTTTCAATTGACCACTAACATGTTTCTTATACTTAAGCTGGCTTATAAGATGGTAAAGTTATATGCGGAAACATGCCTGGCATAGTTGCAGCATTTAAAAATTCTGAAAATTCATAACCAAATATTAATGAAAATAAATATACAATTTAAAAAAACTCTACTTACTTGTGCATTACTTTTTTGTTTTAGCATGGGTTTACAAGCCCAAAACATACAGGGTAATATAACCAACGCAAAATCAGGGGAAACTTTAATTGGCGCCACTGTAACCATTGAAAAAGGCACCTTTAAACAAAGTACAACTGTAAAGCTCGATGGGTCATACCTGTTTAAAAATGTGCCCGCCGGCACCTATAGCATTTATGCCAGTTATGTAGGGTATAAAACTTCAAAAACTTACACGGTAGATGCCGGTCAAAATAATACCGCCATACTAAATATAGCGATGCTTGATAATTCAACAGCCTTAAATGAAGTGGCTGTTATCGAATATATCAGTAAGGCAACCGAGCGTTCGGCCAGGAGCGATGAAAAAAATTCAAACAATACCATTAACGTAGTTTCGGCCCAGGCGATAGCTATTTCGCCCGATGTTTTGGTGTCTAATGTACTTAGTCGCGTCTCTGGTATATCTATTGACAGAAGTAATACAGGCGATGCACAGCATGTGATCATCCGGGGGATGGACAAACAGTATAATACTACTTTAGTTAACGGGATTAAAATTCCCAGTCCTGATAATAAAAACAGGTATGTGCCACTTGATATTTTCCCGGCCGGGCTGGTTGACAGGATAGAGGTTTATAAAACCTTAACCCCAAACATGGAACCCGATGCATCGGGTGGTGTAGTTAACCTGGTAATGAAAACCGCACCTGAAAAATTGACTATAAACGGCGATTTTGGTACAGGCTACAGCCAGATATTTTTCGACCGCGGTTTTAGTAGCTTTAATCGCAGTACGGTAAGCAGCACCGCCCCTAACCAGTCAAACCCTACTGCCCCCGCATCTATAAGCGATTTTCCTTATCAAAACCTATTGACCAAAAGTGGTTATCCGCCACCAAATTTAACTGCCGAGTTAACCATCGGTAACCGCTATTTAAACAACAAGCTGGGCGTGCTTTTTAGCGGCAGCTACCAAAATCTGTACCAGGGTGCCAATGATTTTGTTGTTGTACAGGAAAATACGGTAGGCCCACCGCTTACTCCCGGCGGTCCAAATTCTGAAACTGCTTTCCAAAGCGCCTATAATCGCCAGTATTCATCGCAACTACGCCGTTTGGGTACTATAGCTTCTATCGACTATAAATTTGACGATAATAACAGCATTAATTTATTTGCTACCTATTTGCAACTGAATGAGTACCGGGTACGCAATACCGTAAGTTCAACGTTTGGCGGGTATTCATACCAGGGCTACCATGGTACATTTTCGGTAGATGACCTGACCGAAACCAGGAGCGACCTTCAAAATATTTATAACATTACCCTTAGTGGTAAACATAAAATAACTGATGCTTTCAAATTCGACTGGACCGTTGCTAATTCGCAAGCCACTCACAAATTACCCGATGATGCTGAATTCGACTCGGACTATGGCACCAGCCCCATGCAAACCAGCCAGCAGCCAACAGGCGACCCGCAGCAACCTTACACATCGGTAGCACAAAGTGTTCAAAATACCCCAGCAATGGTTGCCAATGAGTCAAGAGCATGGTACCAAAATACAGATAAGGATATTTCGGCCTACTTAAACCTGCACTATAATGCAACAATATTCGGTCATAAGACGATATTCTCGGCAGGTGGCATGTTCAGGCATAAAACAAGGGACAATTTTGTGGATAAATTCAGCTTGCCTTATACTTATATGCCAGGCACCAATAACCCCGAACTATATACTTCCATTCCCGATGCTACTTTTTCCTTCGCCCAAAACCCCAGCAAAGCTGTAGGTACTGCAAGTGTCGATCCCGGCACTTACACGTTTAACGAAAATATTCAGGGCGGTTATGCCATGGCGCAATATTTTATTAGCGATAAGTTTGATGTGATATTCGGTGTAAGAGGCGAACATACTTTTCAAAATTATGATTCAAATTTACCCGTTAACCTGTATGGCAAAACAGCCACTATAACTTACACTGATTATTTGCCCAGCATTAATGCCAAATACGCGCTTACTGATAACCAGGCCATACGTGCAGCTTTTTTTGAATCGATATTAAGGCCCGCATTCGCCGATCTGATCCCTTACGAAGACCAGGCTGTGGATGATACTTACGGACACATCGGAAATCCTAATTTACAACACACAGTTATTTATAATTACGATTTGCGGTATGAATTTTTCCCCGGCGTTTTTGATGAGTTTATGGGAGGAATATATTACAAGTCGTTGGTAAACCCTATAGAGGCGGTGTTTCAGCAATCAGGTAAGGGAGGGGCAACCCTTGACCTAACACCCGAAAATTTGGGTAATGCTCATAATTATGGTGCCGAATTAGCGGTGAAAAAATATTTTGGCAACATTGGCTTTTCGGTCAATTATACTTATACGCAATCAAGAGTTACCACTGCCAAATATACATTCGATAATACTACTAACAACGTTACCACCCGCGACCAAACCCGGCCGTTACAGGGGCAGGCCGCTAATATTGGCAACTTCTCATTGCTTTATAAAGATCAAAAAAACGGTCTTGATGCCCAGTTATCACTAGCCTACACTGGTGAAAGAATAGCAGCAGTATCAAAATACTATTTGCTTGATACCTGGGAAAAAGCCACCACCTATCTTGACTTTTCAGTGCAAAAAAAGATTGGTAATCACTTCATCATCTTCGCGAAAGCCAATAACCTGCTGAACACTCCTTATGAGTTGATCATCAAACAAAATAACAGCTCAAATTACACCGGCTTGTTAAAATACCAACACCAGGAAAGCCCGAATTATACAACAATTGAATACGAACAATTCTATGCCAGGTACAGCTTAGGAGCCAAATACAATTTTTAAACAGGTAAAAAACAAATAAAAATCAATTAATTAATTATCCCCGTCACTATGAAAAATTTTAAAATTATTTCGTTAGGATTATCACTGTTAGCCCTTGCCGCGTGTAGCAAAAAGGGCAGTGATCACTCTGTGGTATCACAACCGCAGATACTAATCGGTAAAGGTATCCCTAACACAGGGGTATTACCGGCAGGTACTTACAAAGGCACTATGCTTGCCAATCAAACTTACACCGTAAGCGGCGACATCACTATCAATGCCGGTGATACATTGCTGATACAAAAAGGTGTTAAAATTAACATGACCAATGGCGCTAACTTCATCGTAAACGGTGACCTGATAAGCCTTGGTACTAAAGATGCCCCTGTTACCATTACCGACCCGCGCAGGAGCAAAACAACAGGCACTTCAGTTTTAGGCCAGGACTCGGCTTACGTTGGTGGCTGGGGAGGTATCTATGCAGGCCCTACCAGCAAACTGGTAGTAATTAAATGGACCCACCTTGACTTTGGTGGTGCAGCATTAAAAGCGCTTCCGTTTACAGGTGCTAACTCATTAAAAGCAGGTGCTCAATATATTTTGTACTTCTGTAACCCAACCGGTGTATTCATTATGGAAGATTCATGGATGTATGGTTCGCCTGACGATGCTACCCGTTTTTATGGTGGCTATTACAATATTATGCGTAACACTATGGAAAAATGCGGCAGCGATGGTGGTGACGGCTTCAACGCAAAAGGTAGTTCAGTTGGTAACATGTGCTACAACCTTATTATTGGCGGAGCTACCAACGGTACAAAAACCGCTAGCGATGGTACTACCGCCGGCGAATGCCAGTTTGTAATGTATAATAACACTTATGTTAACGATGGTTTCAGGAACAGCGGCGTATTTGGCGCAAGGAGCGGTTCGGTTGAAATTGAAAATAACTCAAGGGCATTGGTTTACAATAACCTGATTGTTGACTGTAACTTTGGCGTTCGTATAGCAGGTGGCCCCGGTGGTGCGAAAGTTTATCTTGCCGATACTACTTACGATGCAAATTCGCTAATTAAACAAACTTCTAACGGCTATAATTTTTATTATGGTGATAATGCTGCAATTTGCGGCCAGTTTGTACCAACTAACGTTGCCCAACCTGTAGTTACTCATCCGCAAGCTACCGGTATCCCAAATATGGCGTCTTTCTTAGGTGCAAGTTATACTTTCGGTACTATTTATGATGGTAGCTCATTGGTTGGAAAAAACAACCCTAATTTTGTTAATTTCCCGCTTCCACAGGCAGCAGGCGCATGGGTAACACAGTGTTCGGTAGATGCCTTTAACTTCCGTTTACAGCCGGGCTCGCCTGCTATTGGCGCAGGTAGTACTACTGCTGCTGCACCTATTACCCAGGGCATTCCGGTTGATCCTAACTTTGGTTCAAGCGGCATAACCCTTCCGGGTAAAGATATAGGCGCTTACCAAACAGATGGTTCAGGTAACCAACACTAACATCAATATTGAAATATGATCTTCAGCATAACAACCCGTTTTAATAACCAAAAGCATAACATTAAAAACGGGTTGTTATGCTTTTTTATTCTTTTTGCGTTTTCATGCAATAAATCGACTACTAATACTATTAATCCAAAGGATACTACGGCAACTTCTACTCCTCCGCCTGTAGTACAATTTCCAAAACCTTCTTATGATCCCGTAGGGTTAGATACTACTAAATTATTCAGCAAAATACCCGTTGTACACAACCTGGCACGTACCGACCTGCTCGAAATATCGGGCGTGGCGGCAAGTAGGGTCAATCCCGGTATTTTGTATATACATGATGATAGCGGCAACCCCAACCAGGTTTATTTAACCAATGGAAATGGCGATAACATCGGCACGCTTACCTTAACCCCTGTTGGCAACCGCGACTGGGAGGACATAGCCGTTGGCCCTGGCCCGATTGCCGGCGTGAATTATGTATATATTGGTGATAACGATTCAAAATATTCTTCTGTATTTGTATACCGTTTCGCCGAACCGAACCTGGCCGGGAAAACATTACCTTATGTAGCGAATATTGATACCGTTGATAAGATAGAACTAAAATACCCTGATGGCCCGCGAAATGCCGAAACGTTAATGGTCGATCCCCTTACTAAGGATATTTATATCGCCAGTAAAGAGAATAATTTGTCGCAGGTGTTTATAGCAAAATATCCGCAAAGCACAACTTCGGTTACCGTAATGGCGCCGGTAGTGCAGTTGTACTTTAACAAAGCAACAGGTGGCGATATTTCGCCCGATGGTACCGAAATTTTATTAAGGAGTAATGAACTGATATGGTATTGGAAATTAGCGCCAGGTGTAGGTATTTCGCAGGGGCTAATTACGCGACCGCAGGTTGCACCCTATGCCAATAACGAGCCGCAAGGCGAAGGAGTTGGCTTTGCCGCCGATGGTTCAGGCTATTATACTGATACAGAAATAAAAGGCTATCCGGGCAAGGTGGCTACCATTTCATTTTATAAAAAGAAATAGAAAACGTAATGATACATCCTTTCAAAAATACAATTGGTTTTATAGCAGGCTGTTTCCTGTTAGTGCCCATTTTTCCTAATAAAGCTTTATGCCAAAACAAAAGGGATGATACAATTACAAACATAGTATTTACCTCCGATGCACACTTTGGCATTACACGCGCGAATTTCAGGGGAGGGGTGGACGTACCGGGCGTTGTAGTGAATGCTGCAATGGTAAATGAAATTAATTCTTTACCCAACATTATACTTCCACAGGATGGCGGCGTTAGTGCAGGGAAAATTGTAGGTGGAATAGATTTTTTAATTGAAGGTGGCGATATTGCCAACCGGATGGAAATACCCATACAAAGCGCGGCTGTTTCATGGGCGCAATTTGCCGGTGATTATATGAATAAATTGCACATCGCCACGCACAATGGCAAACCGGCAACACTGTTAATGATACCGGGCAACCACGACATATCAAACGCAATAGGTTTTGCAAAGCCTATGAACCCTTTGACCGACCCAACATCAATGGTTCAGCTATATAACCTGATGCTGAAACCGAAAGTGCCGATGACCAATAAAAAATATGATTACTCAAAAGATAAGATAAACTATTCATTCAACCTTAAGGGTATACACATGATGTTCATCACCCTGTGGCCCGATTCGGCTGAAAGGATCTGGATGCAAAAAGACCTGGATACTGTTGCAGCAACCACACCGGTTATTATTTTTACACACGATGAACCTACCAGCGAATCAAAGCATTTCACTAACCCGCTGCCGCCTTATAACATGACCGTTGAAAATAGGTTCCAAAATTTGTTGGAAGAAAAATATAAAGAAGGCAGCGTAGCCAAAAAAGGGAAGGGTGCAACGGATATTGAACAGCGTGGTTTTGTTAAGTTTTTAAAGCAACACCCGAACATAAAGGCCTATTTTCATGGGAATACCAACTACAACGAATTTTATACTTACAAAGGCCCTGATAATGATGTTGCTTTACATGTATTCAGGGTTGATTCACCTATGAAGGGTGAATCCTCGGCCAAGGATGAAACTAAGTTGTCTTTTCATCTTATTTCATTAAATACCCAAACTCAAACCCTAACAGTACGCGAATGTTTGTGGAATACTCAGCCTTCAAACCCAAATCAAAAGATTGTATTTGGTAATATTGCAACCATATCATTACACGTGAATTAATAACATCTTCCCAAACAGATTTGTCAAAACCTGCATACAATATTTTGCTCCGGAATTTTTACAACCTAACTTAAATCATTTTACAATAGCCCCTTTTCAAATCATTTATTTAGGTTTGAGGATACTTAATAATTGTATAATGTTTTGGTACGAAGATGAAATAAAAGGTTTAGAAAATATGCGGGCAAAAATAACCCACGAACCTGAAACGCTGTTTTACGGAAGTTCCTCTATACGTTTATGGGCAGGTCTTAATAATGACCTCAGTGAGTTCAAGCCGGTTAATCTTGGGTTCGGTGGTTCAACTTTGGCTGCCTGTACATGGTTCTTCGACCGTGTTATGATGGGATACCAACCGAAAAGATTGGTTTTGTATGCCGGCGATAATGACCTGGGCGATGGCCGCCATCCCGAAGAGGTATTTATTTTCTTCCAGCAGTTTGCAGCAAGGGCGGCAAAACGTTTTGGTTCATTGCCCTGCTATTTTATCTCGTTAAAGCCAAGTATTAACCGTTGGAATATAGTTGATCAATTTAACTTCACTAATCAAATAATTTCGGATGAAATAAAAAACAATCAACCCAATTGGCATTGGATAGATATTTTTAGCGCAATGCTTAATGCCGACGGGCACCCAAACCGGGAATATTATTTGGATGATAACCTTCATTTGAGCGAGAAAGGGTACCAAGTTTGGGAAAACATCATCCAGAGCGCATTAACTGCATAATTAACTGTTTTTTCACCCGCAGTTAATATACAACAGGGATATTTCGGGAAAAATTAACTGTTTATGAACAGGGAATATCACCGGTGGTATAGCAACCGGCTTGGGCGCGATATGGAATTACTGGTTTTTGGCCATGCCGGTAGGGCGGTATTGTTTTTCCCGCCGCGTATGGGCCGTTTTTATGATTATGAGAACTGGGGGGTTGTTGCGGCACTTACCAACCGCATAAACAATGGCGAATTACAGATATTTTGTGTAGATAGTGTAGACGGGGAAAGCCTTTACAACGGGTGGTCGCACCCCGATGAAAGGATTAGCCGCCATTTACAGTATGAGCAATACATACTTTGTGAAGTATTGCCGCTAATGAATACTAAAAAGCCTGATAATGATTTTGCAGTAGCAGGTTGCAGCATGGGTGCTTACCACGCCGCAAATATCGCGCTAAAACATCCCCATTTGTTTAACAAGCTGGTTTGTATGAGTGGCAGGTATGACCTTACCAGGCCGGTTCAATATTTTCGCGACCTATTTGACGGTTATCACAATGAAAACATCTATTTTAATATGCCCAGGCAGTTTATGGCTAATATGCATGATGAAACATTGCTTGGCACAATTCGCCGGCTCGATATTCTATTGGTGATCGGGGAAACAGATCCGTTCAAATACGATAACTGCGAATTTACAGACCTGCTTTGGTGGAAGGGCATAGCCCACCGGTTTTATACATGGCAGGGTTTTGCGCATACCCCGCGTAGCTGGAGACAAATGGCGCCGCTTTACTTATAACTAAATAAAAATTAAGTTTTCGCACATAATTATGCAGTAAATTTGTGTACAAACAAATTTATGTTTTATGGATTTTGAACAATACCAACAAACCTTTCTTCATATTTTAAATGATGCAGAACCCGTTGCCCCCTATAATAGTCCCGATTATATAAATTATGTCCAGCTGAATTGGTCGCGGCAGCAACGGTGGTTAAAGTTGGGTATACTTAATGCTGACCTCTTAATGGCTATACAAAGCATAAGCAGCGCGCAATTTTGGACGGTTATTACCGAGCCATGGTGTGGTGATGCTTCCCATACTTTACCTTTTATCCATCGGCTTGCTAAAGCCAACCCGTTGATACGTGTAGATTACCAGTTAAGGGATTCAGAACCCTTTCTTATCAATAAATACCTTACTAATGGTAAAAAATCTATCCCCAAATTAATTATTGCCGACAAGGAGAATAAAGTATTCGCCGTTTGGGGCCCGCGGCCTGCTGAATGCCAGCGTTTATTTGAACAAATGCGGAAAGATAATGTTGACCTGCATGAAGGAAAGATAGCCCTGCAAAAATGGTACAATGAAGATAAGGGGCAAAGCTTTCAGCAAGAATTACTTCAGATAGTCCAAAAAATGATAACTGCCTAAGCTAAAAAAACATATCGATAACTATTTTTCCTTTGGCCGTATTCACATGCTTATAAGCCTCTTCAATATTATGTGGGGTAAAAGTTTGCGGGTCAACATTCGGGGTTATCAATCCCTTCTCGATCAATAGAGTCGCTTCGCGCAATATTTCGCCATGATGGGCACGTCCAAAACCAGAGATAAGGGGATATAACGTAAATATGCCCGAGTAAGTGGCGCCGCGAAAGGAAAGTGGCGCCAAGCTATGCGTTCCCCATCCCAAAATGCTAATAACATGGCCATAGTATTGCCTGGTAGCTTTAAACGAATTATCCAAAACTTCGCCCCCAACGGTATCAAATACTATATCGAAACCTTCGCCATGGGTATATTTATTTACATATTCTTCAACAGTAAGGTTTTTGTAGTCAATAGGTATGGCCCCATAGTTTTTTATCAGGTCATTTTTGGATGCATCAACCGTGCTGAAAACTTCTGCACCGGTTGCTTTTGCTATTTGCACAGCAATATGTCCAACGCCACCCGCGCCACCATGTATAAGTACCGTTTTGCCTGTTCCGGTTTTGGCCCGGTCAATAAGTCCTTCCCATGCAGTGATAAATATAAGCGGAAGTGCGGCAGCCTGTTTCATGGATAGGTTTTTGGGTTTTATAGCCAAAAGCTTTTCATCAGCTACCATGTACTCAGCCAGCGAACCAGGAATGCCTGCTATACCACCTGCCATGCCATAAACTTCATCACCTGGGTTAAATGCAGTTACATTTTCGCCTACAGCTTCAATAATTCCAGCCACATCAATACCTAAAATAGCAGGCAATTTGGGTTTGGCATGTGCGGCCTGTCCGGCTTTTATCTTCAGGTCGAGAGGGTTTACACCGCTTGCAATTACCTTGATCAATACCTCGCCTTTGCCCGGCGCAGGTTTTTTAATTTCTTTAAGTTGATATGCTTGATTGAATTCCTCTAATATTAATGCTTTCATATACCTTAATTATACAACATGTGTATAGTGCAAATGTAACTGAGGTAGTTAATTATATTGACATCAGCAGGTAAAGTTATTGTTTGGAAATAAGTTGTGTGCTTTTGTTATTAAAGAAAAGCACAAATAAAATCCCCCGGGTTTTATTGCCGGGGGATAAGCTTAGGGATAAGGATAGGATGATTAAGATCCTGTGCCGGTAGTACCGGAATTATTAGTGCCATGAGCAATGGTAGCGATGATCAGTTTTGGAACCGGTATGGTCGAAAAGTAATTCAGGCCGCGACCCGCTACTGTATATTTGCCTGCCCCCGCAACGCCGACTCCATAGTGGCTCTCGGCCCATGGGGATTTTACTACCGCAGCCGAAAAATCGTTTACGTTTGCGTTGGCCGCAAAAGTCTTTTTAATACCGGCCATATTGGTTTGGTTGATGATTTTTGCGGTTGCGGTTGCTGCTGCGGTAAGGTCGGTGAATGAACCCAATCCTGCCGAACCACCCGCACCCGCAGGCCCTGAGGCATTCAACGGGTTGTTTTTGCCCCACCAGTTCGCAGGTGGGTTTTCAGCTGTCATCCAGCGCGTCATGTTATCAATATTTACTGCAGTTTCAGGTACGCCAACGTCCCTCAGCACCAATTGTGCCCATGAACGGTTGCTAAAAGGCCCCGGAGGCGCCGATGTGGCTTTTGTTGCACCACTACCGGCAGTGCTTCCTGCACCCTGGCTATTTGAGCCTGTTGTACTTTGCGTTTGGTTTGCCTGGGTTGAAGTACCACCTGATAAACTTTGGTTACTACTATCAGATGAACCAGAATTGTCGTCCGACGAATCAGAGTTGTCTGACGAGTCTGAACTATCACCCGAAGAATCAGAACTATCGTCAGAAGAACTTGAGTCATCGCCTGATGAGTCAGAATTACCGTCGCCTGAAGAATCGGAACCATCAGATGAACCGGAATTATCACCCGAAGAATCAGAGCCATCAGATGAACCGGAATTATCACCCGAAGAATCAGAGCCATCGGATGAACCTGAATTATCGCCGGATGAATCAGAACCGTCAGATGAACCGGAATTGTCGCCGGATGAATCGGAACCATCAGATGAACCGGAATTATCGCCGGATGAATCAGAACCGTCAGATGAACCGGAATCATCACCTGAAGAATCAGAGCCATCGGATGAACCGGAATTATCGCCGGATGAATCAGAACCGTCAGATGAGCCGGAATCATCACCTGAAGAATCAGAGCCATCGGATAAACCTGAATCATCGCCTGAAGAATCAGAACCGTCAGATGAACCGGAATTATCGCCTGAAGAATCAGAGCCGTCAGAAGAACCTGAATCATCCCCGGAAGGTTCGGGGCCATCAGATGAACCTGAATTGTCGCCTGGGTCTGTTGCAGGTCCATCTGTCGAACCATCATCGTCGTCACCAGGCCCGCCTGATGTCGTGTCGGGGTTGAGGTAAAAAATTTGCTTGTACATGATCTTGTTTTTATGGTTAGATATTTAGTTATTACTGATTAGTAGCCTGCGGTTGACTAACAACGGGATCACCATCCGTTGTTACCTGAGCAGTGGTTGTAGTATCCGTCGTCGCCGGTGCAGGGGTGGTATCGTCTATTGTCGCTGCAGGTGTAGTATTTGTGCTTGTATCAGCACTGTTACTTGTTGAAGTACTGCTATCGCTGCTCGTAGCGGTATTATCACTACTGGTAGTGGTAGTCTGTGTGCTGTTATCGGATGCGTCAGTAGTAGGTGTTGATGAAGGGGTAGTCGCAGTAGTTGCGCCAACCATGCCCGGGTCGCTGTTAACAGGCAGTTGTGGCAATACTTCGCATATCCAGGCTATAACCTGAATGCCGGGAGCCGATAGCTGCTGATTGGCCGATGTAAGCGGCGCGCTACCCGATATATTGAAACAACCAAATCCAAACGATGATGCTGCCATTTGCATATCTGCAGCCGACCATTGCGCCGAAATGTTCAGGTCCTTAACCACTATCATGGCCTTGGGTATACAGCGTAACAAGCCCTGGTTATCTCCAGAATTTTTGCCTGTTGAATAATCACCTGCCATATTGGTAAGCGAATACCATAATGATGCCTTGTCAATTAACGGTTGATACATCCAGTCGCGCTCAATCCGCACTAATGAATAAGAAAAATTTATACTGAACTGTGATGAATTCACAGGCTGGGTAACTGCGTTATTATTTAAACCGATAACCCGGTTCACATTCACCATTTGCGAAAATGGAACAGCTGTTCTTAAAGCCGAATAATTTACTTTACTAAGCATTAACGGCTTTTCCTGCGTAATTATTGGCCGTGCCATTATAGCATCCGAACGGAGTAGCTGCACACGTTGTACCGGTTGGGCGGTTGCCGGCTGTGCCTGGCGCGCGCTGAATGCACTGGATCTTGCCAGCATTATATGGCTTGCAGGCGCAGGGGTTGTAGTGGCCGCGGGTTGTGTAGCAGCAGTAGGTGCGGGTTGAGTAATAACTGTGGCTACGTCTAATAATTTCAGATGTGTATTAAGTGTATTATATACGGTATCGGTAACCGGTGCTTTTTGCAAATTTAATCCCAGCTTCCAGTTCAAAACTGGCACGGTAGGGGTGGTAGTTGTAGCAGATGTGGCCGATTGAAAACTTTTTTGCTGCCATATAGGGCTTGCAGGGTCATACCAGGTTGATGGGGTAACATTGCAGGCAGCTACCTGTGCTGCCGGGTCAAGGATAGAGGCCTGTTCGCCAGATTGTGAAAATTTTTGCTGGGCTATTTTCTTTAAAAATCCAAAATAGGCCAGGTATTGGTCAGTTTGACCTGGGTCGACATTGTTATTGCAAAATTCCAGCGTACCTACCAGGTTATTGCCGTCACCTACCAATTGTCCGTATTGGTCGCTGACCTTGTTAAAAGCGTCAGGTTCAAATACATCACTTATTGCAGGTACGGTATCGGCCATGATCGACACTTGTTGCTGTGCCACAGTAGCATTAAAGCTGCCGTTAAATTGAAAATCATTAGGCGATACCATTAAACCGAGCGGCTCAAAAGCCAGGAAGGTGTTTGTCCCGTCGAGGCTGCCATTGTACTGGTTTAAAAAAAAGTCGTGTATTTCCTGTATTAAGTTATCTGGTCCCATGGTCAAATTTTTTAAAGGGCTGCGCTAAAAAATGCGCAGCCCATTTAGTTCGTTTATCAGTTTGTTGCTGCCGGGTTCAAAACATTTTGCGAATCGCTGGTACCTGGATCAGCAGGTTGGCTGCTGCTATCCGATGAACCGCCGCTGTTTTGATCTGTTGGATTTGTTTGATTATTGTTGTTTTTTTTCACCATATAATCCTTTGAATCCAATCTTGGCGATGCAGGGGTAATAGTTGAGCAATAACCAACCAGTTGTACCCCCTGTACATGTATGCCCTGCGAATTGGCAGTGCCTAATGAACTGCTGTTGCCATTTGAGGTGGTAAAGCTTCCGCCTACAAAGAATGGGCCGAAACCAACCTGGCCGCCGCCGCTTGTTGATTGCTGGAAGGCCTGTTGCTGTTCATGTGTCATGGCCCATGATATTTTAAGGTTGCGTATCAGTATAAGGCTGGTCACTATTGAGGGCAGAAAAGTGCCTTTGTCTGATGCGGCTTCCAGTTCCTGGCCGTATGTACCATCTGAAATGCAATTTTTTGCATTATCTAATAAGAACCAGTTACCCAGGTTCAGTAAGTTGGTATCAAGCCATGGCCTGTTGATGTCGGCGGTGCAGTATTCGAATGAGATAGCCAGGTTTGAGGTGTCCATCTGGAAAGCAGACTGGCTTTGTTCGTGACTTGCCGAAGCCCCTACACTAAAGAACCCAAAACTAACACCGCCCGATCCTGATTCGGATGAAGAAGATGATGACGAGTTCGTAGATACCGAAGAAGCTGTTTGTGAATACCCTGTCCAGCCGTCCTGTATGTAAGGATCATAAAAGGTTGATGGCGAAATAAGTGTATAAGGGAATAAGCCCAACGTACCTATCTCAACCAAACTGTTTTCATAAGCCAGCTTGGCACGGTTTATCAAAGCGATTGCCGGGTCCATACCTTGCGCGTTAAGGGTATCCTGCGCGGTTTCTATCTCAGTTTTGTAGCCGAGGCCAACCCAGTTCTCCATAGCGGTATTTACCTGTTCCTGTGGTATTTTCCCTGTTATGGGCCACATGGCCATAGCATTCGGGTCTGCTATCGCGTTAGCATACTGCCCGTTCAAACTTTGTACAGCACTAAAATATTTCTGCTGGTAATCCAGGTATTTATTGTAATGTGGTGTAGGGTCGCCGGTTGTAGGATCGATCAATACCGCCTGCGCATCTTTTATTGATTTTTCCATCGATGCATTCAAAGTCATGTTCGATGCTACTTCCTGTGCACCGTTGATAATTGCAAACCACGCATCAGATACATGTCCCGCATCCGGCATAACCGAATACTGCTCATCCATTCTCAGCTTGGCATCTGTAAGCTCAAACGTCTGGAAATAGTTCAATTCGCTTTGGCCTACTTTTGCTGCTATCAGTTGGTTAATGTCAACCGCAGGGGCCGCGCCCGAAGGCATGCCCGCGTTTGATGATGATTCCTGGTTCATGGCCGATGTAGTGGCCTGGTTCAATTCTGAACCGGTTGGCGACCAAGGATTTGAATAATCAGCGGGATCGATCGGTAAGCCTATTGGCCTGAATGATACGAAATAACCTTCGGGCATTTTGTTGGTGCTCGGGTCAACGCCGGCTGCCTTATTTTTAAGGTCTTGTAATAATTTGTTAACGTCCATTTTCTTAAGTTTTTAATTGTTGTGCCTACTCTGTTTTTGCAGGATTTTCAGCATACTCCATTTATGATGTTTTTATAGGTAGATGTGAATTACAATGGTGGCGCCGATTCATAATTTGTCGGCCCGATCTGCACGTGGAAATGATTTTGATGTGCCTGGCGCAAACCAGCGTCGGGGTAATCGGGGTGAATAATGAAGCTGTTCACCGTTGGCTGCCCGGTGACGAACATCCTTGCCTGCAGGTCAGCAGCGCTTAATGCTGCATCCTGCCCCTGCGATTTATCCTGGCATTGGTTCATCGCGTAAGCATCAAAGTCGCGGGCAAAGTTGTAAATAAGCCCGTTTGACTGTGCCAGGCGAAAGCAAGCCTTGCCATTGGTATTAACGGCCGGTTTTTGTCCCCAATCACTATAAATATTGAGGGTGAATGCGCTGCCGTCGCTTTTGGTGCCTGCTATGCCGCCCAGATCCATAGCGCGGCCGGTGTTATGGCAATCAAATAAATGCGCTTCATTGCCATGGCCAATGCCAATATGATGTACTTCCTTTACGGTAACATTATTGGCAGGCCCCCAGGTATCTTTTAGCCATTTGGTGAATTTGTACAGGAACACGATCATCCTGGGGTCTACATTATCTATATAGCCCATAATTTTGGGGTTGGTTGCGCTTACCAGGTATTTAAATTGTATGCCGTTTATCACATCGGGTTTTATGCGATAAGCCTTTACTATTTTTTGCGTAACGCCATTACCGGTAAACATGGTGGTCATGTTTGTTTGGTCAACCTTGTTGCCATCAATTTGCAAGGCAGGGGAGCCTTGTGTAATTAGATAGTTCACTATCTGCAGCGCCTCTGATACTTTCAGCATGCGTACCGGGTAATCATCATTAAGCCATTTGGTAATATTGGCCGATGCGCCCGATTGTTGCGTACCCGATTGCTGGTTGCTGCCCTGGCCAGATGTTCCGCTTTGGCCAGATGTTGTGTTGCTTTGGCCTGAACCCTGGTCGTTTTGGGCTACTATATTATCGCCGCTGCCGTCGTCTGTTTGGGCCGAACTGTCATCATTATTATTATCTGAAGCATCATCGCCAGATTGATCGCCGCTATCATCACTGCTGCTGTCCGAAGATCCGTCAGACTGGCTTGAAGAATCATCACCACTGCTATCTGAAGAATTGTCATCGGATTGACCAGAGTTGTTATCTTCATCACCGCTATCTGAAGATCCGTTATCTGCCTGGCTTGAAGAGTCATCACTGCTGCTATCCGATGACCCGTCATCCGTTTGACCTGAGGAGTCGTCGCTGTTACCTGTGTCACCGGATGATCCGTCATCCGTTTGGTCCGAAGGGTTATCAGTGCTGCTGTTATCACCAGGTCCGTCGGGTTGGCTTGAGGAATCATCACTGCTGCTATTGTCGTCCGAAGATCCATCATCAGTTTGCGAAGTATCGCTGTTGCTGGTGTCAGTACCCTGGTCATCTGTTTGGTCGCCTGGGCCGCTTGTTGCTGTTGCATCATCTGCGTGGGTGTTGTTTTCATTTATTGTTGACATGATTTTAAAGTTTTAATTGATCTCTGTTATTAAATTGATCCCGGCGGTAGTACCGGGCAACAGATCAAAGTTGGAGACAAAAAGGGGAGCTGCATAGCGTAACGCTACGGGAAGTAATGCGTAGAACTACGCAAATATTAAAGTACAATTACGCTTTACAGCGCCAGTACTAAGCCGTTACTTTGATGTTATTAATATTATATATGTATATTACTTTCAACTACTTAAAAACACCCTTAAACAATTTAAAAACAAACAACATGGCAACTATTAAAAACACGCTCCGCGGCATTGTGCCGGCAGTATTATCGCTGTTTATTTTACAGGGATGCAATCATTGCAACAATACCGGCTCGCAAATACCTTATAATAAGGAAAAGGCGAAAGTTCATTTTATTTCGTTAACAGATGCTTCGGCACTCACAACCGGTTACAGAAAGGAAAGGACTACCTTAACGCGTGAGATAAGTGATACCAATTACCTTGTGAACAATTTTAACCTTCCTAATGCCGAGTCGTTCAACAGAGACGCCATTATTGCCTTGCTCAACCAAAAAGGCGCCGAAGGTGTCCGCATTTATTTGGGCAGGGACGCTAAAGGCCTTATAAGGATGGTGCTGACAGCAGTCGACAGTACCGGAAATGATATTACGACCGTATCCCGTGAAGTTTCAGCAAATACCGGATTCATTCAGGGCGCTTACGCCGGTTCAACTACCAAAGACGCTGTACTATTGGAATCGGGCCAACGCTGCCCAACATTGTGTGGTGCACAAAGCCCTCTTAACTAAGGCATATTTATGGACATTGTATTCAATTTTCTGCTCAGCCAGTCTATACTTATTCCTTTGGTAATTATGTTGTTCAGGATCAAAAAGATCCCGGCCGACTGGATGCCTTTCCTGGTGCTGTTAGTACTGGGGCTTTTAACCGAAATTGCCAGCTTTATAGTGATACACTACTATAAAGCCGGCAATGCCCCGGTTATTAAGATCTATAGCCTGGCCGAATGCTGCCTCATTTATTACCTGTTTTATTTATGGAAAAATGAAAAGGAAGCCCGGACGGTTTTCCTGGTATTAACAGGGTTAAGTGTATTAGCGTGGATAATTGAAGACATTGTTTTCGGTGGCATCAACACCTTCAGCCCGTTTTTCAGGGTAAGTTACGCTTTCGTAATTGTATTGTTAAGCATAAACCAGATCAACGGTATGATGGTTAAACAGGATGGTTCATTAATAAAAAACCCAAGGTTTATTTTATGCATTGGCTTCATTATATCGTTCATTTACCAGATAGTGTACGAGGCTTCGTTTTATATTGGGTCTGATACATCTGTTTTAGCCAATAAGATAATTATAGGCTACGGATACATTAACTTTGGTGTAAACCTGCTTAATGCTTATGCCGTTTCGCGCATCCATAATCGCCACCAGGCAACTTATGGGCCTGTAAATCAAATAAATTGATATTTTAGCTTGTTGTTTTAACATCATATGGCCGACAAATTATTCTATACCGTTATTGTCACCTCATTACTGATAGCTATCATCATTATTTATTTTGTTATTTCCATTTTACGTTACCACCGCCGCTACATAAGATTACAAAAGGAAAGGATACATGCCGAAATAACCATGCAAGAGATGGAACGCAAACGCATTGCCAACGATCTGCATGATAGCCTTGGGCCTTTATTATCTACTGCTAAACTTTATATCCATAGCATTAGTGTTTCCAGCGATGAAGACAAGCAATTGCTCGACAGGGCAGGCACTTATATTGATGAAACAATTACCGGCCTCCGCGAAATATCCTACAATTTAGTACCAGGCAGTCTTAGTCGTAACGGGCTAACCGAAGCACTTAAAGAATATATTAACCGGTTAAATACCGCTCGTGTATTGAATATCGAGCTTATAATTGATGGCCCCATTAGCGTAGCTAAAGAGAATGAAGTTCACTTGTTCAGGATAATACAGGAGATAATACATAATACAGTTAAGCATGCCAAAGCCACCAATTTGCAGCTAAAATTTACCCGTGATGAGGGGGGGCAACTGATAGTTATTACCGATGATGGTATAGGTTTTGATCCTGCCGGGATAAGGAAATCGGGCGGGTTGGGGCTGAAAAGTATTGAAAGCCGCTGCGAAATGCTCAACGCGTCAATGCAGCTGATCTCGGCTAAAGGGAAAGGCTGTAAATACGTTATAAAATTTATTAAAAATGCTTGATAACTAACAAAATACATTAACTTTAATTAAGAATTAAACACTCTATCTACCTTAGCCATGCCTTATGATATTAACATTGTAATTGCCGACGACCATGAGATTTTTCTTGATGGATTATCGTTAATGCTTTCCCGGCAGGAAGGCTTCAATATTTGTGGCAGGGCATCCAATGGAATGCAATTAGTAGATGTTGTAAAAGCCCAGAAACCAGATGTGGTGCTTACCGACATCCGCATGCCGGTTAAAGACGGCATTGAAAGCACCAGGCAACTATTAATGGCATTGCCCGATACCAAGGTAATAGCCTTATCAATGTTTGATGAGGAAAACCTGATAGTTGAAATGCTGGAAGCAGGCGCCAAAGGCTATCTGCTCAAAAACGCCCACAAGGATGAAATTATTGAAGCAGTTAAAAGCGTATATAAAAACAAAAACTACTATTGCGCCCATACATCGGCATTATTGGCTGGTATGATAGTGCGCAGTAAGTTTAACCCGGTAAAATCTGATGATCCTGTGGTTTTGAATGACCGTGAAAAAATGATCATTAAAATGATATGCCAGCAAAAAACCGCCGAAGAAATAGCCGATAAAATATTTTTAAGCAAGCGTACGGTAGAAGGTTACCGTACCCGCATCCTCGAAAAAATAAACGCTAAAAATACAGCTGGGGTTGTTATATACGCATTGAAAAACGGTATCATAACTGAAAATGAAATACTATAGCAGCTGTTAATTGCTTTAATTTTATTGTGCATTGATGTTATGGCAGACCACATTATTAACGGCAACCCAGCCTGCCCGCCTTCAATTAAGTTTGTTCGGGAATGCTTTGCCAGATATGGTAAAGAGCTAATAAGATTGTATTAATTGCTGCCTTTTTCCACGAATCAGGCATATAATTCCACATAAGAAGAATCTAAAAATTTGTTTACACGTATAAACTTAATGGTTTAAATTTTGTATATAGCAATTAGTTTTAGTGCTGAGCCTTAATTTTAGGCGTATATTATTATAAATATTTATATCTGCCCCTGCTGTATGATGGTTTCGTGTATGATTATTGATGATGATCCTGTTGTTATAGAATACCTTCAAGATTTTGCCCTTCAAACCCCGTTCCTGAACTTAGTATCAACCCACCAAAAAGCTGCCGATGCCTTAAAAGTATTGGAGGAGGAGAATGTTCAACTCATTTTTCTTGATATTGGTATGCCTGGCATTAACGGGATGGAATTTGCCAAATTGCTTAATGATACCAAAGGCGACCAGGCGCCGCGTATAGTTTTTATAAGCGGCTTTGATCGTTTTGCGCTCGAAGGTTATAATGTTAACGCACTGGGTTATTTACTTAAACCACCTTCTTACGAAGATTTTTTTAAAGTAGCCTATAAAGCCAAGGCTTATTTCGAGAACGTTTCCAGGCAGTCGGGAGGAGTATATAACGAAACTGATTTTATCTTTCTGCGGGTTGAGCATGACCTGGTACGCGTGTATTTGAAAGATATTTTATATGTGGAAGGCTTTAAAGATTATGTTAAAGTTTATACCATAGGTAATAATATGATAAAAGCGCTTGCCACTATGAAAAGCATAGAAGAAAAGCTCCCCGAAAATTCATTTATGCGTATACACCGTTCGTTTATCGTGTCGCTTGATAAAATAGAAAGCATCCATAACAGCACAGTGAAAATAGGTAAGGCCATAATACCCGTAACAGCCCAATTTAAGGATGATTTCAAAAAGTTTACTGACAGGTGGTTTTGATAGCATAACGGGAACACCAGTTAAATCCTGATTCTATCGAAATTTCAGCCTGAGTTATAGATTTGGTATAAGCTTTCTGTCGGCTCAAACCAGCAATATGTCGAAAGGATTATAGCTAAAAGCGCTGCCCTTAGTTTCTTTGTTACAACCCCGGTGCCTGATTACCCGGTGAAGAAAGAAAGCTATGGGATTAATCAAATATTACCAACCCCTTTGTTTTATTGGTTCTTTTTTCTGATCCGGGTGACATCGGGATTATTTGAGTTTGATCCCCCGGTTGCTATGAATAGCAAATTTAAACTAAGAATTTATGCAGAATGCCGAATCAGAAATATGGAGTAATTTTAATAACAGGCTTATCTCAATAATGGCGCACGACCTGCGGCAGCCATTTTCATCCATCATCATGACAGCAGAAATGCTGAAACTCACCCAAAAACCATTAGACCAGGAAGAATTCAACATCATAATGGAAGACCTGCGCGATACGGCTTCGAAAAGTATCGAACTGCTCGACGGATTACTTTATTGGGTGAAATCAAAAAAAGAAGGTTTTGAATACCGTACACAGCCACTTTTTTTGCATGATTTAGTAAATGAGTCGAACGGCCTGTATGTTTACGACCAGCAAAAGAAGAACATAGATTTTTTAAACTGTGTACCCGAGCGCCAGATAATTTATGCGCATAAGCAAATGCTACAGTTCATCAACCGCAATATATTAAGTAATGCCACCAAATATTCCCCTGTAAATGGACCGGTAAAGGTTACAGCAAAAGTTACCGACGAGTGGATAACCGTAGCCATAAACGATAAAGGCAAGGGAATGACGCGGGAACAGATTTACAACCTGTTTAACATACAGCAATTAGCTAAACAGGACGATCATAAATTAAAAGGCGCCGGCATGGCATTAAGCATTTGCCAGGATATGATACGCCAAATGAACGGCCGCTTATGGGCAGAATCAAATCCTGCTGACGGAACAACATTCTATTACGCGCTTCAGCTTGAAAAACAGGTGGCATACAGTTTATAAGTAAATTAATGAGGACTATTGATATTTAAAATGTCAATTTGTACAAATAATTTAGCATAGCTGTTACAAATAGTCCGCATTCAAAAGGATATATTTATCCCTATAAACTTGTTTGTCTTCTCTTTTTAATATGCAACAGATGCACGTGCGCACCTTTTTATGCCTGTTATTGGCATTATATATAACAAAAGCTGTTTCACAAACACACAAAAAGCCTGTTGCGGTAATATCAAAAAACGACCCGGCCCACGTGTTCAATAACCCGCCCGAAGAAGCCAAACCGGGTGTGTTATGGATGTGGATGGGTTCGAACATAAGCAGGAAAGGTATAACCAAAGACCTTGAAGCGTTAAAGAAAGAAGGGTTTAACAGTGTAACTATGTCCTCCCTGGCCGATGTTACCAATCCCTGGAGCGCCGTGATCGGAAAATCGCCCACACCACAAATCATCGGCTGGACTGAACCCTGGTGGAAACTGGTACGTTTTGCCGCCGATGAGTGCAAGCGCCTCAATATAAAAATGGGCATATTTAACTGTGCTGGTTACGAAGCCAGCGGTGGCCCCTGGATAACCCCCGAACTATCGATGCAGGAAGTTTGCTGGAGTACAAAAAAGGTAAAAGGCAGCAGCCATGTTGATATGCAACTGCTCAGGCCCTTTGTCAACCCGCGCGCTAATATGCGGTTCCCGGTATATAACCTTGTTAACGGGTTGATCGAGAACCCCGCGATACCCGCGCGTAGTTCATACTACAAGGATATAGCCGTACTGGCAATGCCTGCTACCGGTATAGTGCCTAAGGACAGCATTATAAACATTACCGATAAAATGGACGCGAACGGCAGGCTAAGATGGGATGCCCCGCCGGGTAACTGGATGATATACCGTTTTGGGCATACTACAACTGGCGCGCTTATACAGCCGGCACAGCCACAAGCAACAGGCCTTGAATGCGATAAAATGAGCGAAGCGGCCGTGAGTTTCCAGATGGACCACATGATAAATCAAATAAAAGGGCATCTCGGCGGGCTGGTAGGAAAAACGGTAAACAACGTTTATTTCGATAGCTACGAGATTGATGATGTAACCTGGACGCCAAAAATGCGTGAAGAATTTATGGCCCGCAAAGGGTATGATATTATTCCCTACCTGGCTGATTTTGCGGGGAGGTGCATTGGCAGTAAGATCGATTCGGTAAAATTTGGGATCGATTTTGATAATACAGTTAGGGACATGTACCGTGACATATACTTTGGCACCATCGCCAAAAAATTAAAAGCTGCAAACCTGGGCTTTTTAAGCGAACCCTATGGCGGCCCGTGGCGCCCCGATGATATTATACCCGAAGTGGCCTATCCAATGGTGGAATTCTGGACAGATAAAGGTGAATATTCGCCTTATGAATTAGTGCCTACGCTGGCGGCCATACGTAAAACCAAAGCTAATCTGATCCAGGCCGAAGCTTTTACAGGGCAGCCTGCTTACAGCAAATGGGACGAATACCCCGCATGGTTAAAACCTATTGGCGATGAAGCCTACTGCGTTGGTGTAAACCGTTTTATTATCCACCGCTTTGCCCAGCAACCGTGGGACGATCGCTACCAGCCCGGCGAAGCGATGGGGCAGTGGGGTACCCATTTCGACCGCACCCAAACCTGGTGGAAACCCGCCGCAGCCACCGTACAATACTGGACACGCTGCCAGGCGCTATTACAATGGGGTAGCTATGCAGTGAAAGATAGCGACCTGCTGGTTAGCAACGCTACCGATAGCTTAAAAGTCCACCATACACACCGGGCAAAAGGTAATACCGATATTTATTTTGTGGCAAATATCGCGCGATATTCAGGTTCGGCAACCTGTAACTTTAAGGTTAGCGGCATGCAGCCTGAATTATGGGACCCGGTGACAGGTACCATGCGTACCCTGCCGCAGTTTAACGATGATGGGAAACGTACATCAATAGTATTAAATTTTGATAAGGCGCAAAGCTTTTTTATTGTATTCAGGCATAAGGCTGTAGGACGATCTTTGGCTAAAAACAATAATTTTCCTGCATTGCGCCAATTAATTGAAATAAAGGGGCGCTGGCTGGTGCAATTCGACCATCGATGGGGTGGGCCGGAAAAACAGATAGCCTTTGATGAGCTGACCGACTGGACAAAGAACATCGACAGCGGCATTAAGTACTTTAGCGGTACGGCCGTATATCATATTAATTTTAACGCCCCCGGCGTGTTAAAAACAAAAAAAGCACTCTACCTTGATTTAGGCGAAGTAAAGCACATTGCCCGCGTTAATATAAATGGCAAGGATTTAGGTGTTATATGGACGGCCCCCTGGCATGTGCACATTCCTGCGGGCTTGTTAAAAAGCAAAGGTAATGTGCTAACCGTAGAAGTAACCAATGTTTGGGCCAACCGCATGATAGGCGATGAGCAGCAACCCGACGACTGCGAATGGCTGCCAAACAGGTATTTTTACTATAGCGGCAAATATTTAAAGGAATTTCCCGACTGGTTCCTCAAAAATCAGCCGAGGCCGTCAAAAGGCAGGTACACTTTTACCACATGGGATTATTTCACCAAAGACTCGCCGCTTATACCATCAGGCTTGATGGGGCCGGTTAGGCTGATGGCTGAAGATTAGGCTTTGTATGCGAAAATCACCCCTTTAGGGTGGTAAGGTTATACAAACCAAATATTACATTTGGTAGTATTAACCAATTTTCACATGTATAAATACCTGGCTACCACCTGTTTGCTGCTTATTATTAAAGCGGCATCGGCGCAAACTACCCAATTACAAACAGCCGATTCTCTATTCCAGTTACAGCAATGGAAAGCCGCGGCAGGTATTTATACTGTAGCTTTAAAAGATACTTCGACAAACGCGCTGGAATGGAACAGGTTGGGTTTATGTAATTATAATTTAGGCAGGTATACCATCGCCCTGAATAATTATGAAAAAGCTTTAGCTAACAAGCCTACCGCATTTCTAAAGGGATTGGATGAAGAACGTATCGCCCGTTTATATGCCAAAATAAACAAGCCCGATTCTGCGCTCAAATGGTTAGATATAGCCGCCGCATCCGGCTTTAGTAATGTAACTGAACTGGATACTCTATCGGAATTTGCAAACCTACGTAATGGGCAGGCATTCAAAAATTTGCATCAAAAAATATATGCTTCGGCCTTTCCGTGTACCACAGCACCGCACACGCACGATTTTGATTTTTGGATAGGCGAGTGGGATGTTTATCAAACAGGTACCCACAATTTAGTGGGGCACAGTTTGGTACAAAGCATAGCAGGCGGCTGCTCAATTTTAGAAAATTGGAACGCTACTACCGCAAGCAATGGCAAAAGCCTTAATTATTACGATGTAAACGCCGGGGCATGGGAACAGGATTGGGTTGGTTCGGGCGGTGGTGCCCAAAAATACTTGCACGGCGAATATAAAAACGGTGCCATGCATTTTACCTATGAAAGTACAAGTAACGGGCAAAAAATGACCGGTAATTTCTTTTTTTATAATATCGACAGAAATACTGTTAGACAATACCAGGATATGTCGACCGATGGCGGTAAAACTTATACCGTGGCTTACGACCTTACCTATATCCGCAAGAAAAAATAATTATGCCTTTTAATTTATCCTGTTAAGGATAGTTGTAGCGGCGCTTACTTTTATGGCCACCAGGTCATAATAAGCCTGTGTAAGCTGAGCCTCAACGGTAGCATTGCCTTTGTTTTTGGTGCGAAGAGTGTACCATTTATATATCAGTTGCAATTCTGTAACGGTATATTTTACGCCGGCATATTTTTGTATGGCGACTAAAAAATCGAAATTATATTCTTGGGTAGGCTCTATCATGGTACCCTCGCCGTAATCGTTCCAGGTGATCAACTGTAAATATTTTGCACCAGAGGTTGTCGCAAGATCCAATGTGCTTTGCAAAGTGCTTGCATCGTTGTAATCAATTAAGAATAAAGTGTTTCCCCAACCGCCGGGTTTATAAAAATCCTTAAAACCGGGATAAGCGCCCGCAAACCAGGTAGATAAACCCGAAGCCCCGTTATAAAAATTCTGCAAACCGGCAAGGTTTGAGGCATCCACCCAGGCAAATTCACCACCGGCGGAGTTGCCTGTAGCGCCATCGGCATATTCAAGCGGAAGCAGGCAAGGTTTTGGAGATAGTACCGAAAGCGCCCTTTGCCATTGATTCGGCTGCATCATGGTTTGCGGCCCGAAATTCAACAACAACGGTTGATTATTTATCTTCACATAACTGCTGCTGCCAAAATAAGCTGTTTGTAAATAATTAAAATCCTGCTGCGCCGCGGTAATGGTATCGATGCCGCCTATCGATTTCACATTTGCCAGTTGCGCGTCTTCATAACAAATACTGAATTGCAATCCCGCATAAGGCACCCGTTTAAATAGTGAATCGGTATTACGTTTTATTAATGGGTAATCATACACATTATGCGTACCGTTCCAGTCGACGATCACACCGTCAATACCCGAATACTTCATCAATAACAACTGATAATCAATTATATCCCTGTCCGAGCTTGCATAGGGCCCTGTCATCGGGTAAAAATATGACGCGATCTGCCGTTTGCCGTTTGCATCCACAATGTCAGGGTTTTCATTGGCCATTGTCCAGTGCTGCCCCCATTTTCCATCGGGCGAAGTGGCGGGCGTTTCGAACCAGGGTAAATAATGCGCGTAAATTTTAATGCTATTGGTTTTAACAACCGGTTGTGGGGTTTGAATTGTTGTATCAGGAGGGGTAAGGGTGGTATCCGGCTTTTTGGTCACCACTTTATTTGGCGGGTTGTTGCTTTTACTGCAACTTGAAAAGAGAAAACAAAAGCCAACAAGTGTAAATATTATTTTTTTCATTTTATACTTCAACTGTCATCCCGAATGATGACGCACAATCAGTCATCTATTTGTTAATGGGTTTGGCTAAAGCCAATAATAATCGTCCACCAATCCGTCCCTTAAAAGGGACGGCAATTAATAGACCCATTTAATTGCGGTTGGCTTCAGCCAACGGACTACGATTAGAGTTACAGACTGGCTTTAGCCAAATCGATATTTTATTTATACAGTTTCAAGCCCTTTATATCACCTATTGCCGGTTTTATGCTGATGGCTGCGCCGCCGCCCGGCGCTAATTTCAATTTAAGCTTGGTATCGGCATTAACCAAAAACCTGGTGATCTTGTATGCTTCGGGGTTTGTTTTCCAGTCGGCATTATCACCATCAGTATATAGGGTTGCTACGTATTTTTGTCCTTTATTTAAAAAGTTAAGCGGCACAACCCCGGCGCGGCTGTCGGCATTTGTTATAGCACCAATATACCAATTTTCAGTATTTTTTTCTTTTCGTGCAGTGGTGATATACTCTCCCGGCTCGGCAGCAATTACTTTGGTATCATCCCAATCCACACCTACATCTTTTATAAATTGGAAGGCATCATAATACTTCTCATAATTTTCGGGAAGGTCGGCAGCCATCTGTATGGGGCTATACAGTACCACATATAGGGCCAACTGCTTAACGAGCGTAGTATGTACAACTTTATTAGGCAGGCTGGTATAATTTTGTGTTTTTAATATTCCTGGTGTGAAGTCCATCGGGCCGCCCATAAAGCGGGTGAAGGGCATGATGGTTTCATGGTTGGGCATATCACCGTGGCCAAAGGCATTATACTCATTACCCCGACCGGCCTCGCAAGCCATCCAGTTAGGGTAAGTGCGCTGTAAACCGGTGGGCCTTACAGGTTCGTGCTCATCTATCATGATATGATAATCGGCTGCCTTTTGCGCCATACGCACGTAATGGTTTATCATCCATTCACCATCGTGGTGTTCACCACGCGGTATTATCCTGCCCACATAACCCGTTTTTACGGCCTTGTAACCATATTTATTCATAAACCTGAACGCAGTATCAGCCTGCCGTTCATAATCGGTTGCGGAGCCTGATGTTTCGTTATGCATGATCATCACCACGCCCTTGGCTTTGGCATATTTAGTTATGGCATCCACATCAAAATCAGGATAAGGGGTCACAAAGCTAAACACATGTTCTTTCCAATTGCCGAACCATTCTTCCCAGCCATAGTTCCAGCCCTCAACCAAAACGCCTTGTATACCATTTTTCGCTGCGAAATCAATATAACGCTCTACATTTGCCGTGTTAGCGCCATGTGTGCCGTTGGGTATAAGCAGGCCATTAGCGCCCACCGTATCAGCCCGGTTAGAATAGTTCCAGGTACTTTTCCCGGTTTGCATTTCCCACCATACGCCTACAAATTTCATTGGTTTTATCCAGCTTGTATTTTCAATTTTCGATGGCTCATTTAAGTTAAGTATCAGCTTCGACTCCAGGATTTCAGGTGCCTTATCGCTCACAATAATGGTGCGCCACGGGGTATGGCATGGCGCGCCCATATAGGCTTTATTGCCTAAAGCATCGGGCACTAAAGCGGCAGTAAGCTTGTAAGTTTTGGTATCAACATGCAATTGCATGGCGGTGTAGTTTACCAGGGCAGCCTCGTGTATGTTAATGTATAAGCCCCCGGTAGTTTTCATCATCAGCGGCGTTTGAACGGCATAAGGGTCGGGGCAAACCTTAACCGCTATATCGTCTGATGCTTTTACCACGGGCCGGTTATCTATATGGCTTATGTTGCTGATGGTGTAGGGGTATTCGTTGGTATCATAATCACCGGGTATCCAGAATGTTTTATTGTTGCCGGTAAGCGCGAATTCCGTTTCTTCATCTGATACGATAAAGTATTTAAGATTGGCCTGTTTGGGGAACTCATACCTAAAGCCTACACCATCGGCAAACACCCTGAAAACAATATCCATAAACTTAACTGGTGCGTTTTTTTGTTTCAGGTGGATGGTTAGCTGCTCGTAGTGGTTGCGGATGGTGCTTACCTCGCCCCAAACCGGCTTCCAGCTTTCATCAACGTTTTTGGTCTCGGTGCTTATGATCTCAAAATTGCTATCGAGCGCGGCATCATCCAATATTTTTATGCCTAAGCGTGATGAGTTTATTACCTGTTTGCTTTTGTAGGAAACATTATAAAATGGCCGCCCGGAGTTATCAAGCTTAAAATCAAGTCTGACATTATCCATAGCCGCGCTTAAAGCCCCGGTTTGTTGTGCTGTTACCTGTGTAAATATGAAAACGCTGAAAAGGCAGGCGAATATTTTTTTCATGTTAGTTGTGTTTTATAAAGCCCGGGTTGTACTCATGCGAGTAACCGGGTGTAAAGCCGGGATATAAGTTTTTGTAAAAGCGGTCGAACTCACTGCTGTACGAATAGGTTAACCTGTCGGTACGGTAGGGGTGATCGGTTATGCCCTCGGGGGTGCTGAATTTTACGGTTGTTTTACCATTCCTGGAAACGGTAACCCTAACCGGCCCTGTGCGCATTTTAAATTTGGTTGATACCAGCCCTGCGCCAACAGTTACCGATTGCCCGTTAACTGTTAACCGGGCTTTGGCTTTCAGCAGGGTAACCACGTCAATCGAGTCTTCCCACGATTGGGGGATGGTTTCCTGTTGAAAGCTTTTAACCGGTATGTTGAAAGGTTTAGGTTCAATATCGTGCTTGTATTTTTTAAAGAAAGCTATCGCTACATCCCTGTCGGCATAAGGTGAGGGCAGTTTTTCCCATTTGCTTTTATAGTAATTTAATAATATAGAAAAACCCTCGTTATGGTTTATTTCAGGAGCGAGGTGGTGGCCTTCGGGATAATCATTCCAGGTGATGACATTGATGATGGGCACATTTTGCTTAATGCCGAATTCCAGCAGCTTACGAAAATTGTATGACAGCCCCGTGGTTATATATTTCCGTTCAACATTCGGCAGGCCCGCGCTTACGGCTTCCCCGGCCGTATGGTACATATCCCAAGTGCCTGTTTTTAATAGTTTAGATGTATAGAAATCTGCGAATACCGAACCTGTAAAGGTACGTTTGCGGGCCTTGCATTCGGCGGCTACCATATTGCCTAAATAATCGTTGCTGTAAGGCAATGTCCATATCCAAACCGCGGGGAAATAATCCAGTATGTTGTCCAGTGTCGGTTTGGTTATTTGTGTGTTAATGGTGTACACGCAGGCAAAGCGCTCATGTACCGCATCGGCAAGGCGTTTGTAGGCACGGGCAATGTAAAACTGATCGGACAAGCCTTTCTTATCTGCCGGTATATCCGCCAGCGATTCACCCAGCCACTGGTACACCACCAGCCTGCCATCGGGTGTACGGAGCCAGTGCGGGTTATTGTGCCCAACGGCATCCATTATGCCGTTAATGCGCCGGGCAAATTCAGCCACTTTTAAAGCTTCGGTACTGCCACCGGGATGCGAAATGCAGACCGTGAATTTAAAATCGATATGCTTTTCGGCAGCTACCCTAAAATAAGCTTTGATAATATTGTCCCAATCAGGTAACCCAAGCACATAATAAAACTGGAAGCCGTCTATGCCCGAACGTTTTGCCGCGCGCATCTCAAATTCAACGGCTTCATCCAATGTGGCGTTGGCCATCAGGTCATTCACCATAGGTTTAACCTGTGTAAGGCCACCAAGCGGCGCGGTTATATTGCCGGTAGGGGCATAATAATCCGGGTTGCCGCTATCTTCGTAAGGGCGGCCCTTGTAGCGGATAATATTCGTCATGCAATGTGCTATAACCAGTTTTTGGCCGGTGATGGGCAGGCTATATTCAGGTAGGTTTTTCAACGAATCCTGGGCCTGTGCATCAGCAAAAAATAAGGCAAACAAAAGCAGGAGGGATAGTTTTCTAAAACTTCCGTAACGTGTAAAAAGCATATAAAAGGATTATTCAGCAGGTAAATAAAGGGTAAAGCTTTGCAGCCTTACCCTTAAACCAATTAACTATTTATTATTTATAACCCGCGCTTTGTACTATTTTGGCATTGCTGTTTATTTCGCTTTGCGGAATTGGCCATACGTATGATTTTGCATCATCCCACTGTATAGGGCCATTTAAATTAACAGCCGTTCCGTAGTAAGCAGCTTCTGATTTTCCTATCTGCCAGCGGCAAACATCAAACCACCATGAGCCTTCGTTAAATAACTCAGCCCAACGCTCGTAATAAAGCGGGTTGTTGCCCAGTACCGCGTCGGTAGCTACTGTTTTTGCAGTTACTGATGCATAATCAGTTGCAGGCGATGGTGTGTTCATAGGTAAATTATATGCCCTGCGGTGAACTTTGTTAATATATTCAAGCCCGGTAGCGTTGTCGCCTGAGTTTATGCAGGCTTCAGCATATAACAGGTACACATCGGCAAGGCGGAGAATGTAATAATCCCAGGCATCGGCGGTTTGGTTTATGCCCGATGGGTTGCCCAGGCCCGAGCCCTCGTTATAAGTTAAAGGTGAATATTTCCTCACTGCCCAGCCATACACGGTTTGGTCGCTGCCAAATTGCCCCGGTTTAGCTACCAGCGCAGGTGTTTTACCATCGATCAGAACGGTATCAATATACGGCTGTAATGCATTAACATACAAACGCGGGTCGCTGGTGCCGTTGGTGCGGGCAGCCAATGATTTCTGCTTGTAAACCGGGTCGATAACAAATTGCGGGTTATAATAAGTTGGCCCCACACTTTGATTGTAATTGGGGTTATTCACCAGGTTAAAGGCGCTCCCCAAAGTAAAGCCAAAGCGGGTCACGTTTTTGTCGTGAAAAAATTCATTACCATAACCCAATGGCTGTATCTCGCTTTCTGTGCCGTTAAACGGACTGCCATCCTGGTTATAGCCGCCAAATGTAAACGGCGACCAGATCAACCCGTTTATAGCTGCCGAGTTTGCCGCACCGCTATACACACCATAACCACCTTTCGAATCCGGGTCGATATACAATTCAAACAATGATTCAGAGTTGAACTTATTTTTCCCGTTAAAGGCATCATGGTAGGTTGAATATGACATTAATGTTTTGCCACTTTTTTGTATCAGGTCGAGCAAAGCAGTTTTCGCGTTGGCCCAATCCTGGGTGTACACATAGGCTTTACCCAACAGGCCTTCGGCTGTCCATTCACTTACACGTGCAGCATCAGCGGCGCCCCAAACCTGTCCTTTTAACAAAGTTTGTGCCTGCTTAAAATCATTTATGATGAACGCCCAGCTATCTTTTACGGATGAACGGCCTACCTGCGTTTCGGCAAGGGTAGTAGGCAATCCGTTATAGATCACAATGCCCAATGCATCGCCATTGGCACCGCTTGCGCCCAGGTATTTCTCGCCGTAAAGGCATTCCAGTTCCATGTAATACCAGCCGCGTAAACAATAAGCCTGGCCTAATATCAGGTTCACGGTTTGCTTGTCGGCTGCGCTGGCATTAGGGTTTAAGGTATTGAATTGTGTCGCAGCCGCAATGGTAACATTACAATCTTTCACACCCACATATAATGCCGACCATGCCGCGCCTACATAATTGTTGCTTACACTTAAATTGGTATTCGCCATTTCGTTCCAGGCGGGATCGCCGTTATACAACGAGTTTATGGTGTGCATTGAGTTTGATAACGCTTTTGGCAGGAACCAAAACCCGTATAAGCCCGGATCGCGCATGTTGGCATAAGCCGATACCAATACAGTTTGTAACTGTGGTATTGTTTTCGGAAAAGTACTTGTACTGAATGCGTTTGTTGGCCCAACATTCACAGGGTCCTTTTTACAGCCGGATATTAATATAGCCGCCAGTATAGTTGTTATATATATTTTCTTTAACATCTTAATAGTTTTTGAAGGTGATCATTAAAAAGTAACATCAAGTCCTGCGGTATATATTTTCACCTGCGGGTAGTTGGTAACAGCGTCTATCCCCTGGGTAGTAACCGAACCATAACCCGAACCTGTGAACGAACTGCCCAACTCCGGGTCTAACCCGGTGTATTTGGTAATGGTAAATACATTGTTGGCGCTTACAAACACCCTTACGCTTTTAACACTTAATTTATTTAATATCCCGTTTGAGAAGGTGTAGCCTAACTGTACGTTTTTCAGTTTTAAATAACTGCCGTTCTCAACAAAATAGCTGTTCACCGAAGAGAAGTTGGTGTTAGGGTCAAGCGCCTGGCTGCCATTCGCGGCAGTACCCAATAAGCGCGGCTGCGAGGTTAAGCCGTTGCTGCCCAGGAATGAATCGCCCCATACCTTGGTTGTTGAGTTGCCATCCTGGAAAAGTGATTGCTCGTAAGCCTTCACACCATTGTAAAGCTGCACGCCCTGAACGCCGTTGAATAACATGGCCAGGTCAAAACCTTCATAATTAAGGTGGATATTGATACCATAAACCAATTTAGGGTTAGGGTTGCCAATTACTTCCTTGTCGTTCTGGTCAATAGTGCCATTATGGTCAAGATCGGCAAATTGCAGGTCGCCGGCCTGTGCGGTGTTGCCATTAACTTTCTGGCCGGCTGCTTCGGCATCTGTTTTAAATATGCCTATCACCTTGTACCCATAGAATGAACCGAACGGCAAACCTGCCTTAGTTTCAGTAATGGTTTGGTTTGATTGTATATTGAAGCCGGCATCGCCATTGTTATAATAGTTATAGCCGTCATATAACACACCGGTAGCAGTTCCGCTTAAGTTAAGTACCTTGTTTTTGTTAAAGCCTGCATTAATACTTACATCATAGCCTAATTTCCCGGCCTTATTATGGTAGCCCACCGAGAAATCAATCCCTTTATTGCTTACCGTACCAACGTTGGCAATATACGGTGTTGTAAAACCAGAGCTTGTTGGCAGTTGCAGCGGATACAACATGCCTTTGGTTTCTTTGTTGTACCATTCAATGGTAAAGTTTAAATGGCCTTTTAATGCCTGCCCATCTAAACCTATGTTTGTTTCATCAATAGTTTCCCAATGCACGTTGGGGTTGGCCAGTTTAGTAAGCGTGTTGCCGATCTGGAAGGCCTGGCCCACGCCAAAACCCTGTGAGCCGCCCGAAATACCGCTGCTCAATTGATTTTGGTAATAATTAGAAGAATAAGTGTAGTAACCAATATTGCTGTTACCTAATTCGCCGTAGCTGCCGCGTAATTTTAATGAATTGAAGATATTGGTTGCCGGCTTAAAGAATTGCTCATCGCTGATGTTCCAACCTGCCGAAACGCCCGGGAATACGCCCCTTACTTTATCAGGGCCGAAAGTAGTAAAGTTGGCATCCTGTCTTATTGAGCCTGACAGATAGTAACGTTCATCAAAGTTATAATTTACACGTGCGAATTGCGATTTGACATAAGTATTGTTATCAAACCCGCCTGACAAGGCCAGCTGGGCAGCTGAAGCCGATGTAGGTACATAAGTATAACCGTTAAGCGCAATTGAACCCATGCTGCTGTTGATATTATCGCTTGAGCCGGTGATCTGCTCGTAACCGGCAACAGCGCTAATATTGTGTTTGCCAAAGCTTTGATTGTAGCTTAATACATAGTTATTCAGCAACTGGTTATACTCGGCATTATTTTTATAAAGCGAATTATTGCCAAGCGCTACAGCACCAAAGTTGTATGAATCCTGGAAATAGTTCCTGCTGTATTCATTATAGGTATAACCCCAGTTGGTGCGGAAATCTAAATGGAATGGCAATTTTATATCGGCATATACATTGGCTTGCACATTGTTAGTGTAATCCTGCGCCGTAGCAGTATTTACAGCGCCATAAGGATTTGGCCCGCTCATTTGTATGCTGTAACCCTTAGGCTCGCCGCCGTAACTGCCATCCGCGTTAACCGTGGGTATGATGGGCTGTGTCCTGAACGGCGCATTATGCAGATCGACCAATATTGGTAATGTTTTGCGTTGGGTAAGGTCTATCTGCTCGCCTATGGTAACGTATTTACCCAACTTGTCATCAGCATTGGCACGTATACCGGCAATGTTCGACGCGTTTTTAATGAAAGAGCCTATTTGGTTGTTATCATAAATTGAGAACAGGTAATTAATATTATTGCTTGCCCCTGTAACCGATAAGTTGGCGTTTTCTTCTATCGCGCTGCGATATAAAACATTTTCCCAGTTAACATCAGGTAAGGTATCGGTTTGGGTTTTGTCTTTGAAAAATGAAGGGTTAACCAAATTTTGCAGTTTAACAAAGTCGTCCCTGTTTAATAGGTTGTTTACCAATTTTGGTTTGCTTACGCCATATCTTGCTGTGAAGCTAATTTTTGGCGCCTCGCCAACTACACCTTTTTTTGTGGTAATGAGTAAAACACCTCCTGCGGCTGATGCACCGTATATTGAAGCGGCTGCGGCATCTTTTAATACATCAATACTGGCAACATCCTGCACATTAATGCCCGAAATATCGCCTACCCTTACTCCATCAACAATATATAAAGGCGCGGCCTGGCTTAGTGATTCAAGCCCCCGTATTACAAGGGTGGGGGTGGCGCCGGGCTGCCCTGAGCTTTCAACAACATTTACGCCTGCGATCCTGCCTTGCAGCGCCGATACAGGGTCGTTGATGGGCTGATCCTTGAATACATCGCCTTTAACCGATGCAATTGAGCCTGTGAGCTCTTTGCGCTTCTGTGTGCCGTAACCAATTACCACAACTTCATTCAGTTGCTCGTTTGTGGTTTGTAATTTTATATTGATAACGGACTTGCCCTTTATCGCGACTTCCTGGCTGATGTAACCTACGCTGGAAAACACAAGCACATCGCCGCTTTTTGCCGAAAGTGCGTAGTCGCCGTTCGCATCTGAATTTGTTCCGGTACTTGTTCCCTTTACGGCAATGGTCACGCCCGGAAAGGGATTGCCTTTTTCATCGGTAACTTTACCTGAAACCGAGGCCTTTTGGGCAAAAGCCGTGAGCGACATCAATACAAGTAATGGACAAAAAAGTAACTTGAGTAATAGTTTTTTATACATAATTGATCTTATTTTTAGGTTTTAATGATTGGTTAGTTTGGTGTTTGTAGTGAGATATTTATTGTATGGCTATCCCGAAAACAGGCGGGTATTCGACTGCTTTCTACAAGTGCGCGAAATATGGCGCGTGTAAAAATGCCTGAATACCAGATGTGGGTCATGGTACATTTTCATAATTTCAGTTGGTTTGAAAAACGGTTATAATTAGTTGTTTGCTTATTGCGCTTTTAAGCGTGGCAATTCGCTTATCCAAAGAGAGTGGATTATATAGTGAAGGGCAAGTTTCAAAATTAAAATATAAAGGAATATAAACTTTATTTTGACATAAATATCTTATTGTCAATTATTTATGTGATAATCAATTTAATCAAAATATAAACGGTGTATAAGCTTTTGTGAGAAATATTAAGCAATTACATGGCTTTTATAGCCATAATAGCATTCTCAAATTCGTCATTATGAATATTTGATTTGCTTTTTATGCGGGCTTTATAATTATATATGGTATTTACCGAGTATTCCAAAATATGTGCTATTTTCTCAGTGTCGCTAATTCCAAGCCTTACCAGCGCGAATATCCGCAGGTCGGTATTTAACAATTGGTTGGGCAAAAGCTTAACCCGGTTTTCTTCGCTGAACAGTTCATTATAACCATTAACAAAGTTGGGGAATATCTTCAAAAAGGCTTTATCAAAATTTATGAATAGTTCCTCGCGCTCTTTGGTAAGGTTAATGTTGTTAACCAGTATGCGTATATCCTCAAACCGCTTGGTGGTAAGCTTGTTATCAACCGACCGTTTAAACTTGTCGAGTTTATTGATGTATTCCGAAATCAGGTTAAAATAGTAACCAATGTATTCCTCTTTTATTTTATTGGCTTCATTAAGTTCAATGTTGCTTTTTTCGAGCGTACGGTTGGTTTCCAGTATTATTTTGTCGGCGATCTTTAGCTTTTGCAGTTGTTTATAGATGATCACGGCAAACACAATAACCATAAGCGCCAGCAAGGTTAATAACGACGAGTAAAATATAAGCGCGCGCTTTTGTTCCTCTTCATTGTTTATTTTATCGCTGGCAATAACGGGCAATATGGCGCTAACCTGTAATTTTCGTTGCCTCGCTCCATAAAATATGGCATCGTCCATCGCCTTTTTTATATATACATAGGCATTTTTCACATCGCCGTTTTTATAAAGCAGTTGCGCCAGGTTGGTCATGGCAGCCGCCTCTTTGGTTGATGAGCGCACATCGGCCATTGCAGCCACTATTAGTAATTGAATGGCGCTATCGGGCTGGTCCTTGCGTATATAAATATCGCTCAGGGTGGAGGCGGTAATAGCAAACTGGTGATCGGGCAGCTTATATTTATTTATGAGGGTTTTTAAATTGGTAACTGCGCCTTCGGTATTACCTGTTTTCAACATCCATAGGCCTTTATAGTAGATATATTCAAATGAATTTGGGTTACATAATGCCGTAGCTGAGTCAATATATTTCGCTGCCCATTTGTTATAATTGGGGGTATAGTAATTATCCTTGTCAAAATCAGCCAGGTCATAATAAGTACGGGCATTCAGAAAGTAATATTCCTTTTTGGCATCGTTACTCAGCAGTTTAACATTTACTGTTTTCAGCGAATCGAACGTTTCCTTAAACATACCCGATGAAAGCGAAATAAAGGCAAATTTCACTTTGCCGGTGGCAATTTTTGCCGGGTCTTTTAATAAATAACCCGTTTGCTGCAATTTTTGAGCATAGTAAAAGGCTTTATCATAATTGAATGATTTATACTCATCGTACAATTGCAGGTAGATATTATAATGGTTATTTACGTCGCTGTTATTGTTTAATGATAACTCCAGTTTTTCAATGCGCGATGTTTTATCGCGGTCGAATGCTGCTTTATTATCCAGTACATTATCCAGTTTAACCAAAAGCGAATCATAGGGCTTGTTTGCATACGCGGAATGAAAGAATAATAGGAGAGGGAATACAAAAAATATCCTTTTCATGTATGGGTATTATCAAACAGTTTTGCTTAACGATATAGTGATCAATAATTGGCCGGCTGTTAAAAACGGCCGAGTGGTTTAATCATTTTAAAAGTAGAAAAAAATATTCAATACTATGTGCGCGCTCTTTTAATATAAACAATTATGCCAAATTGAACCTGGGGTAAGGTTTTGTCACTGTCTCACTTTGAGACAGCTAATGCAGAAAACAGCTAAAAATAGGGTCTTTTTCTGGCGAAAAAAGGCTAAAAATGCCCGTTTTTTGTTGTTTTTTAAGCGAAAAATGGCCTTTTTTGGATGTTTTTGAAGCCTAAAAGTGGCGTTTTTCGGGTATTTTAGTTCTAAAAACCGCTTATTTTGAATGGTTTTGAGCTTTTTTGAGAGTATTTAAGCAGGTGTCTTAAAGTGACTCATTTAAGCAAATGAGACACTTTCTATTATCTGGGCTTGTATATAGATATATTTCATCCGTTCATAAGTATCTTTGCCGCTTTAAATATTAAATGTTAGATATTTTATACCGGGATGAATACCTGGTAGCCATAAACAAACCACATGGATTGCTGGTGCACCGTTCGCCCATAGCTGCCGATGTTGAAGAATTTGCCCTGCAATTATTGCGCGATCAATTGGGGCTTAAGGTGAACCCGGTGCATCGAATCGACAGGAAAACCGGCGGCGTATTGCTGTTTGCTTTCAATAAAGATACCGAAACAGCCATGCAGCAGCAATTTATGGATAACCGGGTAAAGAAGAAATACCTGGCCATAGTTCGCGGCCATACGCCCGATGGTGAAATGATAGACTATCCGTTGCGTAAAGAAAATGGCACCTTACAGGAGGCACTCACTAATTACATTACCTTAAAACGTGCAGAAATTGATATGCCTTTCGGGGCGCATTCTACCTCGAGATATTCGCTTATTGAAGTTGCGCCCGAAACAGGTCGTATGCACCAGATACGCAAACATATGAGCCATGTTTTTCATCCCATAATCGGCGACCGTACACACGGGTGCAACAAACAAAATAAACTGTTTAAGGAAAAGTGGGAGATGACAACCATGCTGCTCCATGCATCAACCTTAAATTTTAATCACCCGGTCACGGGCAGCGAAATTGTTATTGAGGCACCATTGCAACCAGAGTTTATACGGGTAATGGATTTAATGAACTGGTAGAACATATTATTATTGCTGGTGTTATTGGATAAATAATTACCTGTTATATTTGCCTGTAACAGACTGATACCCCAATGGATGAAATAGAAGACTATTCCGAATCGATACATGAACAAAGCAACGAGCATGCGCATCATATAATGCACGAAAGCGGCGGCAAAGAGAAATGGGTAGTTTGGGTGGCGCTTTCAACCGCTGTTATTGCCGTACTGGCTGCCATAACCGGTTTAATGGCAGGCAACCATGCCGATGAAAGTATGCTGGCACAGATGCGCTCGTCAGACCAGTGGGCTTTTTACCAGGCAAAAGGCATCAAGGCCGATATGTTAAATGCTTCAAACCATATGCTGATAGCTATGGGCAAAACCCCTGATAGCGCCGATGTTGCCAAAGCCAAAAAATATAAACAAGACCAGGCTGAAATAATGGTTAAGGCTAAAGATTTTCAAATAGAATCAGATGAACATGTGGCTAAACATGAAATACTTGCACGCGGTGTTACGTTATTTCAAATAGCTATTGCTATTGGCGCTATATCCATCATTACCAAGCGTAAAACGTTATGGCTGGTGAGTATGGGTTTTGCTGCCGTTGGCGTGTTTTTCTTATTACAAGGTGTTTTATTCTAACTATGAAAAAAAATGTGTTTGTTTTAGCGCTGGTGCTTGCCGGTGTTGTTAACGTACAGTGCAAGGCACAGTTATTAAAAAAAAATGATGATATAAGGCTGATCACCTTAGACCCCGGTCACTTTCATGCCGCGTTGGTGCAAAAATCAATGTACGATGGCGTTAGCCGCACTGTATATGTATACGCGCCAAAGGGAGCTGATGTAGACGCCCACCTTGCAAGGATAGATGCCTACAATACCAGGAGCAGCCATCCAACTCATTGGAAAGAAGAAGTTTATTTAGGCCCCGATTTTTTTAACCGGATGATAACCGATAAAAAAGGAAACGTAGTGGTAATGGCAGGCAATAACCAAAATAAAACAAACTATATAAAAAGATCGGTAGCGGCGGGTTTTAGCGTTTTGGGCGATAAACCTATGGCTATTGATAACCAACATTTTGCTTTGCTGCAGGACGCTTTTAAAATAGCTGCTAAAAAGAAACTGGTGTTGTACGATATAATGACCGAGCGTTACGAGATAACCAATGCACTGCAACGCGAATTTGCCCAGATACCCGCTGTTTTCGGCCAGCTTAAAAAAGGGACACCGGAGCATCCCGGTGTGGAGATGCAAAGTATACATTACCTGTATAAATATGTTTCGGGCAAGGTATTGACCCGGCCCGACTGGTTTTTTGATACACAACAGGAAGGAGAAGGGCTACAGGATGTTGGCACCCATCTGGTCGACCTTACGCAATGGGAATGTTTTCCTAACAAATCCATCGACTATAAAAAGGATATACAATTCAATAGTGCAAGTCATTGGGTATCGGATATTACTTTAAGCCAGTTTAATACCATTACCGGATCAAACGGCTTTCCGGCTTTTTTAAAGAAAAATGTGGTGCATGATACTGTGCTGCAGGTATACACTAATGGCATGGTGAATTATAAATTATTTGGCGTTAACATAAGACTTACTGCGCTGTGGGATTATAAAGCAGTTTCGGGTGGCGATAACCAGTATTCGGTGTTGCGTGGTACAAAAGCCAACCTGGTAATAAAACAGGGGCCTGATGAGCGCTATATGCCGGTATTGTACATAGCACCGGTTTCAAACTCCCCGGCTTATGAGAGCCAGTTATTAGGTAAAGTAAGGGATTTGAATAATAAATATCCCGGTGTTTACCTAAAAAAGGAAGGTACTGTTTATGAAGTTATCATCCCTGAAGCCTACAAAGACGGGCACGAGGCGCATTTTGCAAAAGTGACCGATAGCTTTATAGGATATTTAAAAAACGGCAACATGCCTAAATGGGAAGTACCCAATATGTTGGCTAAATATTATATAACCACAACGGCCCTTGATATGGCCCGGCAAGCAGATAAACAAAATATCAAACCGAAACACAAACACCGGCGAAAATGAGCAATAACGATATAATGAAAAAACTGCGGGTAGCAATGAAGTTTACTGATGATGATATTATCGAAGTATTGAAGCTGGCTAATTTCCGCATTACCAAAACCGAATTAGGGGCCATCTTCCGCAAAGAAGACCACCCCAATTTTAAGCCCTGCGGCGACCAGATACTACGTAATTTTTTAAACGGATTGATCATCTATAAACGCGGCCCAAAGGATCCTGCCTAATCCTGGTGCGATTGCATTTTGCCTTGTACAACGTGCAATTGACCGCTTCGTATTAACTTTTGCTGCTCGGGTGTAAATGACACGCGGCCGCCAAAATCCTGCACCCAATATTTATGATTTTCAGCAACGCCAACTTCTTTAAATGAGGGGTTCATCAGGTTTTTGCAGTGCCCCTCGCTTTTCAGCCATTCATCCATTACCACATCAATATTTTGTTGTCCAAACGCTATGTTTTCGCCTACAGTAAAGCTTTTGAAGCCGTTAAAATAATAGCCTGCAAATACTATGCGGTCTTCCATGCTCAGGCCGTTTTTACTGGTATGGCTAAAATAATTGTTATTGGCCATGTCCCAGGCGTGGCCTTTGGCACTATGTTCCAGGTTGTCGTTCCAGGCCAGGGGCGGGGCGGGGGGCATATGGGTGGTACCACAGTCGCAGCCAGCAGCCCTAACATTATTTATACGCTCCAAAAATGCTCGCTTAAATTGCGAACTGCCACTTTTTTGGGCGAAACTATTTATCCCCGTAAAGGAAATAAAAATGAATAAACAAACTGATAATATTTTTCTCATATATCCCTATGACGCTGGAAATTACCTTTAGTTTAATCCATACAATTATTGTACAAATTATTTTTTAGGCCGGCGGATATTTGACCGCCATCTGCGTTTTTTACGGCGATAAGCGAGCATTGTTACAACGGTTATTAACAAAATAGTTGCAAGTAATATTACAACAAGGCTGTTTTTTTGGAAGAGCTTGTTTTTGAGAGCCGCTTGCTGCTGGTCAAATAGAATTTTTTTTTACGCTGAATAGAATCGGCGGTTGCCGCGAGTTTGGCATCAGCCCTGTGCTGTATGCTGTCGTTTATAAAGTTGTACCTTTTTAAAGCGATATCGGCTTTGCTATAGTTTTTCATGTTGTTGTACAACATCACAAAGCCCAATTGCACCGCAGCGGCCGTTTTTGGCTGTTTGCTGCTATCGGCCAATTTCATAGCTTCATTCAGGTCACGCATGGCCAGGCTGTAATCCTTTATATCTGTTTTAATACCTGCCAGCAACAATAACGATGTAATAATATTAGGTACATCATTTTTTCCCCGTGATATAGTGTTTGATTGCAATATAAACCACTTGGCCTGCGCATATTTTTTCTCAGAGCGATAAACCTTTGCCAGTACATTAAAACTATTGCGCAAGCCCACGCTATCATCGCAGCGCGAGTAAAAATGGATAGCTTTCATAGTATAACTGATCGCTTCATTCTCTGCTGCCAGTTTATCCTTTTTATCGCTGATGGTATCGTAGTTTAAAAATTCGTTTGCTTTTTGGGCAAATTCCGCAGCCTTTGATGAATCGCTGCGCATTTGTAATTGTACGGCCGTTCTTATCGAATCGTTCCTTGCCAGTAGTTCGGGCGTCATTGAAGGTACTATCATAGCAGGGGCCTCGAAATATTGCACAGCCCGTATTGTACCATTGGCCTGTGATTGCCCAAAGGTATATGATAAAACTACATGAGGTGATGGAGTTGTTTTTACTGAATCATTTGCAGCCAGTAATGCTTTTGCCACACTATCAGGGACAATCGGCATAGCCGACAATTTTCCCGCAGTTAAGAGTGAAAAAACTACAATGGTAGCAAGTATCTTCATAAATATACCCAAATATAGCGAGGTATACTCAAATAACATGCCGTTTACAGTATTATTAAAGCTGCTATACGTAATCCTTTATATCAAGTTAATTTTTGTATTTACAACGAAAAAAAACAAGTTGATAGGGCTATTTCATTTAAAACACTGTGATAAGCATGCTATACAACCGGTATAGTAATTAGTACAGGTATATAATCGCTATTGGCTACTGAATAATTTTCTCGTACCTGTTTATAAATTCCTTTATAAAACCCACGCGCGTGGTAAGCAGGTTAAATAAACTTATGCCAATGGTAGCACAAAGTATACCGGCCAAAACATCCAACACATAATGGTGGCTGGCATATACCGCCGTGAACCATATGCCTACCATCACCAATGTAAAAAGATACTTAACAAAACCTAAGCGGTTTTTAAAGGCATAGTATACAACTATAACAGGGTAGGCTGAATGCAGTGAAGGCATTGCCGCGAATACATTGGAACCTTTGGCATATATAGATTTAAAAAGCCCGATGTGAAAATAGGCATCGAATTTTGCCAGGCCGCCGGTGCTGGCCAGCTTTAAGGGCTGAAAGGCAAAGCCATGCTCCTGAATATACCATGGTGGTGCGGCTGGGTAGACATAATATACAACGAAGCCCAACAGGTTAACCAGCAAAAAAGTTAGAGCAAAATAAAGGAATTGGCGCCTCTTAATAAAAAACAGGTAGGCGGCGAAAGAGAGGGGCACAGGTATCCAGCATAAGTAAAACAGGCCCGTAACTACGCTTAAAAATGTTGTGCCCTTTATGGCAAAATACTCATTAGGGGTTACAATTGTTCCATTTAAGTTGATGCCAAAAAGGTGCTTTTCAAAATTATACAGGTCGGCTATATGGACAATATTGTAATTATAATTAGGGAAGGCCTTCATATAATCAAAAATTATCCAGTAAAAAATGAAGATAGAAAAGCCTAAAATAAATTTGCGAGAGATTGCCGAAGCGTAAAATAGGATATTGAATATAGCAACCAACGTTAGCTGATCGGACTTATAGCCTACCAGGAGCGATGAGAGCAGCAAATATCCTACTGATAAAAGCGAAACGGTGGTTACCGATCTTAAAGTTATCTGTACGCTATTGTTGTTAATAGCATTCTTCATGCTATTTTTTAATAAAGTCTGATCTGAAAATTTTGTCCCATAAAGGCGAGCTTACGCCATATCCTTTACCGGGATCCTGGTAATGGTGCAGCATGTGATGCTGTTTTATTTTTTTCCAAATGCTACCCTTAAAGTTAAAATGATGTATAGCATAATGCGATATATCATAAAACAAATAACCTAATATAAAGCCGGGGAAGAAACCGAAAATATAGTTAGCAGGCAAAATGGCATTAAACAAAAAGTAAAAACCGGTTGCTAGGGGGATACTTACCGATGGGGGCAATACCAGTCTTTTGGCATCACTGGGGTAATCATGATGCACACCGTGGAATATAAAGTGTAAACGCATGGCCCAGGCTTTGCCTTCAGGAACGTAGTGGAAAACGAAACGGTGCATAATGTATTCAACCAGGGTCCATATAAACAGGCCAAGTGCGAAAAATTCAAAAAAGGTAACTATACCTAACGATAACTCGAAAGATTTGTAAATGCAGAAACCTATAACGGGTACAAAAATAAAAAGTGGTACCGTAAAATGTACCTTTGATAAAGCTTCTAAAAAGTCGCTTTTAAACATCCTCACCGATTCCTGCGAATTTGATATATAATTCTTTTTCATGATACATCAGGGTTTAAAACGTTCATAATTTCTCTGCCTGTATGAAATTTGTTTGATCAATATTTAATTAATTGTAAAATGAACTAACTACAATTTTAAGAAAGAAATACCGAAGTACGAATGCCTGGTATAATTAATTGCGAAGATATGATATTTTCCGGCGCCAGCATTCAAGTATTACTAATGGATATAAAACTGTTACTTATTAACCTTATTTTTCTCCATTTCTTCAATTGATTTTTTCGAGCCCACTAACCTTTTGTATGCTGTAATATTAGTTAATACAGCAAGTATAGATATTGGTATAGTAAATATCGACATGGTTTCAAATACATGGAATTTTATACCGGGTACATACAATTTGTAATCGCCACCAATATATAACGATGTTATACCGCAAAATATGGCGCATAAGCCAATAGTGACTACGCGTTCGGGGCGCTGCATTAAGCCACCGCTGCACTCAATACCCAGGCCCTCGGCACGTGCGCGTACATAGCTTACCATCATTGAGCCCATTAATGCTATAAAAGCAAATATTGAACTTAAAAAATAATGATGTGCCACCAGATAATAGCATATACCCAGAAACATGATCTGCTCGCTGTAACGATCCAAAACTGAATCGTATAGTGCGCCAAATGTTGATTTCATGTTGCCAAGCCTTGCCACCTGCCCGTCGAGCATATCAAATAAGCCCGCGAATAATATTAATGCACCGGCCCAGCCAATGTAGGTAAGGTCGCCACGGTTGCCTTTTTCTCCGCCTATAATAAATATAACGGCAACGCCTACATTAAGTATAAAACCTATTGTGGTAACGGCGTTTGGGGTAAGCCCTAATTTAATAAGCACTTTAACAAAAGGATCAATTACTTTGTAAATGCCTAATTGAAGGCTTTTACGTATGGTTTGTTGCTGTTCCATTTAGCTTATAGTGGGATTTACAAATATAATTAAAAATCGAATTTAACTAATGCACGTATGCCCCATTTGGCTACGCCGGGGTTGTCTAAATAGGTGAAACGCCTAACCAGGTCTACACGTACGAATTTAAAAATGTTTTCAATACCAACACTACCTTCAACATAAGGGGTTTTGCCTAAGGCATAGGTAATCGGCTGGCCATAGCCATCAACCGGGAACTGGTACAAATTAGGGTGCAGGTTCGGGTTGTTCTGATCGTTAACACCGCCCCATATTCCTTTAAATGACATAACTTCGCGCCATTTTAATTTATTAAACAATGGTATCTTATTAAAAAAGAACCCCTGGAAATGCTGATCAATATTTACACTTTCATAATGGTCGCTCACGAACTCCAGGAAATTCATTAAGTTGTATGAGTATAGATCATATGCATAAGTTTGGTTTGCTCGGAAAATACTCAGCAGGGGGTATGGTACCTGCCCAAATATATGACCTGCTTCGGCCCTTACATCAGCAAAACCTAATTGCGATAAATAAAAACGCTTATCAATCTGGGCATGTAATTTTCCATACGCATAACTGCTATTAAATACATTTTTTAAACCCTGTGTATAAGTTAATGAAAATGCAGGGTACTTGTTAGGGATGGGTATGCGATATATTTTTCCCTGGTAAAACTCCTCCTTAGGGGCATACCGTAGGTTTAACGAAGCTTCGGTTGTTGTAAGATCATTAACCACATTTGGTAATTGATTTATAGTATTATTGAAATATAACGATCCGGCCGGCGATTGCGTACGATTTGATAAAGTCAGTTCATATGAAAAGTGGCTGAAATACTCGTGTTTATAATCCAGGTTATAAAGTGTATTATATAGGTACTTATCATTATTACCACGTTTAAATGATAGTAAAAAGTTATCCTCGGCTACAAATTGCAGATCTTCACCCGGTATACTAACATCCTTTTGAACACTGGCCCTTATGTAATTCTGAGGGAATTTGTAGATGGATTTATCATTAAGCGAATAAGTAGCGCTTTCAAAATATTTCCATTTCTGATCTTTAAATCCATAAGCGGCATAGGTTTCAAAATAGTAACGTTTACTTAGTTCGGGAGTAGTACGCCCGCCAAGCCTTAACCTGAAACCTTCAATTGGGTTAAAGCTGTAAAATGTATTGGCAGGGCCCACCTCAAAAGGGCCAAAGCCTTTATAACCGGCAAACAGCAAGGTAGCTATATCCATAGTACGCCTGAATGATGGCATATTACGAAGGCTGTCGGTATTTTTATAAACTTTTGATTCGGCAGTAGTAAGGGTATCTAACCTGTTTTGCGACCAAAAGTAATCGCTGCGATGCGAGGCCTCGTCGGATGTCCTTACTTCCTGGTTTTGATATGTGGAATCGGGGTGGGGGACATTAACAGCATAGTTACCAAATGTGCGGGTACGGATACCGAATAAACCGCCGTTTTTTGTTTTTGTTAAACCAAAATCGGCCAGTATGGTACTTTTACTTAAGTGATAACGCTTATCCGGATTTTGCTCAAAATCCAGGTTAATGTTCATCGTCTTAACAAAATTAAGGTTGATGTTTTTATTAACGTATAGTTTAGCATGTTGTACCGCATAATGACCGTCGAGTGTGATATATATCTTCCCTTCAAATAGCAGGTCTTCAGTATTACGCGGTGTAAAACTTAATTCAACAACTTTAGTATTATTAATAACGAGGGTATCTGTAATAAAGAATTTGTAAAGTGTGGGCGAACCGTCAGCTATCGGGCTTAAAAAATTATTGAGCAATAAATTTACGCTGTTTTGATAAATATCAATGTCGGCATACATATGTTTGAAGTATTGGCTTATGCCTTCAGCATCAACGGTTGGCCCAAAATCTACCTTTTTTTCACCCAATACCGTTGTTTTTGTTTTTTCAGGATTTTTACGATAATATACCTGTGCTAATTTTTCGTCAAGGTAAACAGGCAGCAATGATTTTCCCGGCACGGTTGTACTATCGCGGTTATCGATCACGAATTTATATTTCCTGAAGAATTTTTTATCGGCCAGTTTGCTCGATACATTGGCAAATGAGAACATCATTTTGTCATACTCTTTGTATTCAACAAAATCATAGTTTTCGGGCCTGTTTTCTTTTTTGTGGGCAATAACCTGGCGTATCAGTTCAACGGCAGGATTACCTTTATTGCGATATTTTGGTTTTTTACCTGATTTGATCGTTACTTCATTAAGTTGCTGCGCTTCGGGGAACAGTTTCGCGTTTACTACCTGTGTTTTACCGGGTAATATAGACAGTGTAGCATCCTTATAACCAACAAAGGTTATTTTTATATGATCTACAGGTTTATCCGTAGTAATGGAATACTTGCCATGCTCATCGGTATTCATACCAATTTGCGTACCTGCAAACACCACAGTTACATATCCCAGCGGTTGTTTTGTGCCCGCATCGGTCACTGTACCGCTCACAACGGTATTTTGTGCAAATACCAAAGTTGTAGCGAGTAAAAAAAACGTTAGGAAGAATAACTTTTTATATAAATATTTAAAATCCATGTACTTTAATGCAATTGAGCAAATACAATTTTGTTTTACCGCAACGCCAATAAACCTTAAAAGGTATTTAACCGCCTCATCTAACAAAATCATTACAATAAACGAGCCTAAGTAATCGCCACCTTTTAGAACCTACCTGAGCTACGTTGTTACTTGAACTACAGATTTTTTTCTTTTAAGGTTAATTAACAACCCGCTTATTGTTTCGGCTGCAAAATTAATTAATCGTTTGATTAATTTTGCATAAGTATTGAAATAAGTAGCGCTAAAATGTAGTTGAAAGGTCAAAAAAAGATGATTTACGCACGAAGCGACAATAATATGAAACTCAAAAAAGCTTAAATATTACAATTGCCTGTAATAATATATTGGCATAAACGCCTGCTAACACATCATCGGCCATTACGCCCCAGCCACCGGGTAGCTTTTCCAGTTTACGGATAAAAAGGGGCTTGGTAATATCAAAAAAGCGAAACAAGATAAGCGCACATAGCACATATTTTAAATTAACGGGTACAAAAAGCAGGCTAATGCACATGCCCGAAACTTCATCAATAACAACACGCTGATGATCTTTGCCCCAAAACGGCTCGACCTTATTGCCGGCCCAAACACCTAAAAAAGTTATAGCCACTGTAATTATTACAGCGGCTATAGCGGGTGGATAGCCACCAGCCCAGGCGAAATACCAGCAAATACAACAGGCTACAGCAGCTACTGTCCCGGCGCCTTTGCCTATATAACCTATGCCCAGGCTGGTGGCAATAAGTTTAAAAAATTGCATTAGTTACAAAGTATCAACCAATTCCTGGTAATAATCCAAACCAAGGTGGGTGATCAGGTCTTCGCCCATTAAGTGGCGCAGGGTGTTTTGTAATTTCATTAATTGTTTAAATATATCATTCTCGGCAGGCAGGCCAGGCGCTGTTTGCGGCGATTTAAGATAGAACGATAACCATTCCTGTATGCCGGTCATGTTAGCACGTTTTGCAAGATCGATAAATAACGCAAGGTCGAGCGCAACAGGAGCTGCCAGAATAGAGTCGCGGCAAAGGAAGTTGATCTTGATCTGCATCTTATAACCTAACCAGCCAAATATGTCGATATTATCCCAGCTTTCTTTGTTATCGCCGTGCGGCGGATAATAATTAATACGGATCTTATGATACAGATCTCCGTATAATTCAGGATTAGCCTCAGGTTTTAGAATATCTTCCAGTACGCCTAATTTCGATACTTCTTTTGTTTTAAAATTATCGGGGTCATCAAGTACCAGGCCATCGCGGTTACCTAATATATTGGTCGAGAACCAGCCAGATACACCTAATGAACGCGCTGCCAGGCCCGGGGCCAGGATGGTTTTCATTAATGTTTGGCCTGTTTTGAAGTCTTTACCGGCAATTGGGGTTTCTGTTAATTTTGCAAGCTCGATTAATGCAGGGGTGTCAACAGTTAAGTTAGGGGCGCCGTTAACGTAAGGTATGCCCAATTTCAACGCGGCATAAGCATATATCATGCTTGGCGAAATAAGTTTGTCATCATCTTTTAACGCCTGCTCAAAGTTTGCAAGTGTTTCATGAATTTCTGATGGCTCATAGTAAATTTCAGTCGACCCGCACCAGATAACAACTATACGGCTACAGCCATTTTTAGCTTTGAAATCCTCAATGTCTTTCATTACAGCCTGGGCAAGCTCGTACCTTGTGCCTTCTTTAACGTGTACGCCGGTAAGGTTTTTAGCGTAGTTTTTATCAAACGCGGCCTTCATCGGAACTACTTTTTCCAATTCAGCTTTAACCGAGTTTAATAAACCGGCCTCAAGAACCTTTGCATTCATTGCCGATTCATAAACATTATCGGTGTATACGTCCCATCCACCAAATACAATATCGTTCAGGTTGGCAATCGGTACAAAATCTTTGATCTTCGGGTTGCGGTTTTCCGTTCTTTTTCCTAAACGGATATTTCCCATTTGGGTAAGGGAGCCTATTGGTTGCGATATTCCTTTTTTTACAGCTTCAACACCGGCTATCATTGTAGTGGCTACCGCGCCTAATCCGGGGATCAAAATACCGAGTTTACCTTCAGCAGGTTGGATGTTAGTTTTCATTTATTTTATTTTAATTTAACGTATTATGGCTAAAGCCATTTATTTGTTGTGTACCAGTTAAGTGTTTCATTTAAACCGGCCTCAAGGTCGAAATGGGGGTAATAACCAAGGTCGTATTTTGCTTTATCAATTTCGCAAAACCAGTTAACAGCCATCAGCTCTTTCAGTTTTTCAGAATTAATAACGGCTGCTTTATTGCTCAAATAACTGATTTTTTCTGCGGCTGAAGCAATTAATTTTACAAATATTACAGGCAGATGAAATTTAACGGTTTTCAAATTTAATACATTTTTAGCAATAACTGCCAATTCGTAACGGCTGTAAAAGTTTCCATCTGATAGGTTGTAAGTTTCTTGATTGCAGTTATACAGGGCTTTAATGGTTACCCTGGCCAGATCCTTTACGTATATAAAACTTAATTTTTGTTCGATATTGCCAATGTATGGCTCAATGCCATTTTTTAATTGCTTAAAAAAAATGAATATGTCTTTATCCCTCGGGCCATATATGGCTGTTGGCCTAAGAATAGAGTAATTTAATGAGGATATACTTTTTAGCTTATTTTCGGCCAGCAATTTACTTTTACCGTAAGCCGTAACAGGCCGGGGTGGGGTGTGTTCGGTTATGATCCCGGTTAGGGTATCGAGAGGGCCAACCGCTGCCAGGCTGCTAATAAATACAAACCCTTTTAAATTTATGCCTGCCGATTGCGCCGCTGCTGCCAGGTTGTAAGTGTATTCAGAGTTTATGGTTTTATATTCCTGTGCCGACCGCGCCTTAGTAACACCTGCCGCATGTATAATATAGTCGTACTGGCGTTCCTGTAGTTCCTTTTTTAAGGAAATTATATCGTTAAAGTTAGGGTAAGTGTACTGTATATCGAAGTGTTTCAGATGATCTATCTTACTGCTTTTGCGTACGGCTACATAAACTTCGAGGTTATTTTGCAGGGCCTCTTCAATCAAATGGTAGCCCAGGAATCCGCTTGCACCGGTTATTAAAACCCGCTTCTTCATATATCTTTTTCGTATAACCTGTACTTTTTGTACGGATCGCCTTTAATGGCGGCGATGGCATTATTTATAAGTGTATTGTGTTCAAGCGTCCAGCCGGCCTCGGCACACTTGTAGCCCTTTTCTTTATACCTCTTAATAATAGAACCATACAAACAGGCTTCGATACCCATTTTCCGGTAACCATCTATTACACCCAACGCATATATACGTATGCGCGTTATATTTTTCTTGCCAAACAGCAATTTAAATATACCGGTAGGCAATAGTCGGCCACGTTTTATGGTTTTGAATAACTGGTTATAATCTGGCAATGCCAGGCCGAAGGCTACAATTTTGCCATCCTGTTCGGCAAGCAACGCAAAATCGGGGTCTAATATTAGTTTAAGGTCTTTGGCCAGCCAGTCAAATTCCTCATCATTCAATGGTACAAACCCTGTATTCTGATCCCAGGCCTTATTATAAACTTCGCGTAGCTTTACGGTTTCGTTCTTAAAATCTTTAAGATTTACTTTTCGGATAATAATGTTATTCCTTTTCAGCCTTTCCTGTAAAGCATCGAGCATCCGTACTGATTTGTCGTCGTAATTCTGCCCTTCCCAGTTCCAGGCGATCAGGTCGACCTGTTTTTCAAAGCCCTGCTTATCCAATAACCCCATATAATAGGGTTTATTATAAGTTTGCATAAGTACAGGTGAGCTGTCAAAACCTTCTACCAATAAGCCGCAAGGCTCATTAGTGGAGAAATTTACAGGGCCGATTATTTTTTGGGTAACGCCTTTTTCTTTTAGCCAGATAGTTACTGTATTGAATAGGGCAGTAGCTACTTCATCATTATCAATACTATCGAAAAAACCGAAAAAGCCGTCGTTACGGTTATTGTATTCGTTATGGGTATTGTTCAAAATAGCGGCAATGCGGCCAACTATTTTACTGCCATCGTAAGCCAGGAAGGCCTGCAGTGAGTTATGTTTATGAAAAGGGTGTTTTGTAAGCAGGTCCCTTTGGGCTATGAATAATTCCGGAACGTAGTAAGGGTCGTTTTTATAAAGATCGTGCGGGAAATCTATAAAAAAAGCCAGCTCTTTTTTTGAGCTGACCGGAATTACTTCTATCATATTTTTTCCTTAACCGCCGAAACAACGCCTACTTCCTTAAATGCCCTGGCAATTTTTTCAATAGCTTCATCAATTTGTTCAAATGAATGCGTAGCCATTAATGAAAAGCGCAGTAACGATGAATCGGAAGGTACGGCAGGCGATACAACCGGGTTAACAAATATGCCTGCTTCCTGCAGGTACTTGGTTACCAGGAAGGTTTTTTCGTTATCGCGCACATATATAGGTAATATCGGGCTTTCAGTAGGCCCAAGATCAAACCCTTCATCCAAAAGCAGCTTCATGGCATAATTGGTGTTATCCCAAAGTTTTTGGATGCGTTCGGGCTCAGATTCAATTATATCCAGTGCCGCAATTACGCTGGCAACAGATCCTGGCGTCATACTGGCGCTAAACATCAGCGACCGTGCACGGTGCTTTAAATAATCAATTGTAGTAGCATCGCTGGCAATAAAACCGCCTAATGAGGCTAATGATTTACTGAAGGTACCCATAATAAGGTCAACATCATCAGTTAGACCAAAGTGCGAAGCAGTACCGGCGCCTTTGTGGCCAATAACACCTAAGCTGTGGGCATCATCAACCATAATATTAGCGCCATATTTATCGGCAAGCTCAACAATTTCGGGCAACCTTACAATATCACCTTCCATACTGAATATACCATCAACCACAATAAGCTTTACAGCTTCTTCGGGCAGTATGCTTAGCTTACGCTCAAGGTCCGACATGTCGTTATGAGCATATTTTATCACTTTTGAAAATGAAAGACGGCTGCCATCAATTAATGAAGCATGGTCATATTCATCTAAAATAAGGTAATCGTTACGGCCTGTAACGCATGAGAGTACGCCTAAATTAACCTGGAAACCTGTGCTGAAAAGTACGGCTGCAGGCTTGCCAACATATGCTGCCAGCCTGTTCTCTAATTCGATATGTATATCAAGTGTACCGTTCAAAAACCTTGAACCGGCGCAGCCTGTACCATATTTATCAATAGCTCTTTTTGAAGCTTCTTTGATCTTGGGGTGATTTGTTAAGCCTAAATATGAATTAGAGCCAAACATTAACACTCTTTTATGATCTATCATAACTTCAGTGTCCTGGCCCGACTCTATAGGCCTGAAATAAGGATATAGCCCCTTTTCCCGGATCATGTTCGCATCCTGGAACTGGGCAATTTTTTCCTGTAGTTTTTTAACCATGTATTAACCCTGCTTAAATTTTTTGTAAAAATACCATGAATAAGTTTATAACCTATATTTCGAGTGTAATTTTTTTTAACATCGAAAATCCGATACACTTATTCACACTCGGCAAATTAATTAATTTTTTTATTTAAATGGTATCACAATTTTTCATTTTGTTATAAAAAAGTCATAAATAACTGTAAAACGCCCTGTTTACAAAACGCTTTCGTAAAAATATTGTTGCCTTGTTTATATTGGTTATAAATGTGACATATTCGCAGTTCCTTGTTAGTAATAACATAAATATTGAGTACGATTCTCGATAATATGTATCATAAAAGTAGTACGACACTTCTAATATATGAAAAAAATCTATCTCCTAATCATAATTAATTTAACATTTTGTTTACCCAAAGTTGTTTTTGGTCAAGCAGCCAACGATACCATTGTTACATTAAAACAATGTATCGGTTTTGCGTTACGCAACCAACCCGCGGTGCGGCAGGCAGCAATTGACCAGGAAATTAATGAACGCGACATCAAGATAGGCCTGTCGGAATGGTTGCCGCAACTTAGTTCGTCCGATGAATATTTACATTATTTTAAGGGCAGCCCCGTGGCTTCAGCCACACCCGGCGTAGTGTCGCCTATTAATGAATATTCGAGCTTAGGTTTGCAGGCTAGCCAGGTTATTTACAATAATGATGTGTTACTGGCCGCCAAAACCGCAAAATATTCGCGCCTTTATTACAAGCAAAATACGGTGAGCAGCCAAATAAATGTAGTATCAGATGTAAGCAAGGCATTTTTTGATGTACTGCTGTCGCAAAAGCAACTGGATATTTTAAACGAAGACATTGTAAGGTTGCAACGCAGCCTGAAAGATGCCTATAATAGGTACCAGGCGGGTGTTGTGGATAAAACAGATTATAAACAGGCAACTATCTCGTTAAATAATTCAATAGCTACCCGCAAGCAAACACAGGAAGATATAAAAAGCAAATTGGCTTACCTGAAGCAAATAATGGGCCTGAACGCAAATGTTAACCCGGTATTATCATACGATTCAACCCATTTTGTTACAGAGGCTACGATAGACACCAATCAACAATTGGATTATAATAACCGCATTGAATATCAGTTACTGCAAACCTCAAAAAGTTTGGAGAATATGAATGTTAAATATTACAGGTGGGGTTGGTTGCCGTCGGTATCAGCCATAGGCGATTATAGTCTTAATTATTTAAATACCCATTTTTCCGATTTATACAATAATAGCTATCCGACACTATATGCGGGTATAACTTTAAACCTGCCTATTTTCCAGGGGACGAAGCGGTTGCAGAACCTGGCTAAGGCCAAATTACAGGTTCAGCGTACTGATCTTGACCTTATTAACTCGCAAAATACTATAAATGCCGAATACGTACAGGCGCTGGGCAGCTATAAAAGCAACTATACTAACTGGCAATTGCTCAACCAAAATGTGGGATTAGCAAAAGACGTATACAAGGTAGTGAGCCTGCAATATCGCGAGGGTATAAAAACTTATTTGGATGTAATTATAGCTCAATCAGACCTGCGGACGGCCGAACTGAATTATTATAATGCATTGTTCCAATTATTATCCAGCAAAATCGACCTGGAAAAAGCACTGGGCATACTTAACGTACAATAACAAATGAATTATCACAATATGAAGAACCAATATATATTTTTACTGAGTGCAGCGGCAATGCTGGCATGGTCATCATGCGGGAAGCCCAAAAAGAAAAATGGGGCTATGCCTCCAACCCCGGTTAGTGTAATTGAAGCTAAAACCGCCGATGCTGTTTATTACGACAACTATCAAAGTACAGTGGTGGCTTTAAATAGTGTTGAGTTGAGGGCACAGGTTGCAGGTTTTATTACAGGTATATTTTTTAAAGAAGGGGATGTAGTGCAAAAAGGCACGCCGCTTTATGAGATTGACCGCCGCAAATATGTTGCCGCCTATAACCAGGCTGTAGCTAATTTATCGAGTGCCAATGCAAATTTAATAAAGGCGCAAAAAGATGTTGACCGTTATAACATGCTGCTCCAGAATGATGCCATTGCCCGCCAGACGGTCGACCAGGCACAGGCCGCCTACGAAACCAGCAAAGGCAACGTTGAAGTTGCCAAAGCTGCTGTTGCAAGCGCTAAAACAGATCTTTCTTATGCCACCATTACCGCACCTTTTACCGGAAGGATAGGTATATCGCAGGTTAGGCTTGGTTCAGAAGTTTCGCCCGGTACTACATTATTAAATACTATCTCGAGTGAAAACCCTATTGGCGTTGATGCAGTAATTAACGAACAGGATATTAGCCGGTTTTATAGATACCAGCAGCACGGAACTGATTCTACCTTTAAACTTCAACTATCAGATGGTACATTATACAAAAAGCCGGGTAAGGTTTTGGCTATCGACCGCGGCGTAAATAACCAGACTGGTACGGTTACTGTTAGGGTCCAATTCGCTAATACCAATGATACATTAAAGGATGGCATGAGCTGCGTATTGCAGGTGCTTAATGATGAGTCGGGCGAGCGTGTGCAGATACCTTATAAAGCCGTAACAGAGCAAATGGGCGAATTTTTTGTATTTGTAGCACAGGATACTATTGCATATCAGCATAAAGTAAAGCTCGGGCCGCGCCTGGGTACAAATGTGGTGGTGATGTCAGGGATTAAGCAAGGCGATAAAGTAATTACAGATGGTTTTCAGCGCCTGCGCGATAAAGGCAAGATAACGTTGGGTAAACCAGCTTCCGCAGGGGCGCCGGCGGCTAAATAAACAGGCCATTATTGTAAATAATAAAAAAGGTAATACGGAATAATTTCTCCCAAAAGCAGACGAATGATAGCAGATACTTTTATACGCAGGCCGGTTACAGCAATTGTTATATCAATTGTAATTGTTGTAGTTGGTATTATAGCTATAAGCACTTTATCAATAGGGCAATATCCTGAGATCAGCCCGCCAACCGTTACGCTGAGCGCCACATATAGCGGGGCTGATGCACTTACAGTTGAACAAACTGTTGCCACGCCAATTGAGGTACAGGTTAACGGTACGCCCGGTATGACCTACCTGCAAAGTAACAGCACAAGTAACGGGCAATTTAGCATGACCGCGAACTTTGAAGTGGGCACAGATATTAATAATGCTGCTGTTGATGTACAGAATCGCGTAAGCATAGCCACGCCAACCTTACCGCAGGAAGTACAGCGTTTAGGATTGACCATACGTAAAAAGAACCCGAGCATATTAATGCTGGTGGCTTTGTTTTCGCCTGAAGGGACACACGATGTAACCTTTATGGATAATTATACCAACGTTTTTATAAAGGATGCAATATTGCGTACCAAAGGTGTAGGTGATGTTATTAGCCGTGCTGATGATTTTAGTATGCGTATTTGGCTTAAACCGGATAAGCTTGCTGCCTTGGGAATGACGGCAGCCGATGTAACAGCGGCTTTAAATGAACAAAATGCGCAGGTAGCCGCAGGTTCTGTTGGGGGGACGCCACAGGAAAGTACCCAGCCCTTTGAATATACCGTATTAGTAAAGGGCCGATTATCAAAGCCGGATGAATTTGGTAATATCATAGTTAAAACGTTGCCCAATAATGGTGCTATAGTACATTTAAAGGATGTGGCCCGGGTTGAACTGGGGAAATTTAATTATGCAAATAACTCGTATGTTGATGGTAAACGTGCCTCATACCTGCTGATATACCAGGCGCCGGGAAGTAATGCAATTGAAACTGCCGATGCTGTTTATACTACAATGGATCAGCTCAAAAAGTCGTTCCCGGCCGATATTGATTATGTTGTTCCTTTTGAATCGATTACCGTAGTAAAGGTATCGGTGCACGAAGTGGTTGTTACTTTGTTAATTGCGCTGTTGCTGGTTATTATAGTAGTATTTCTATTTTTACAAAGCTGGCGCACCACGCTTATCCCGGTATTGGCCATACCTGTATCTATCATAGGCACATTCATATTTTTTATACCGCTAAATTTTACTATTAACACGCTTACGTTGTTTGGCTTTGTGTTGGCTATAGGCATAGTGGTTGATGATGCCATTGTAGTGGTTGAAGCCGTGCAGCATTATATGGATGAGAAAGGAATGACGCCCAAAGATGCCACCATACACGCCATGAGGGATATATCGGCCCCGGTTATAGCCATAGCGCTCATATTAGCCGCGGTGTTTGTTCCGGTAGGTTTTATACCGGGCATAGTGGGCAGGCTTTATCAGCAATTTGCCATTACTATTGCTATATCGGTATTAATATCGGCATTTGTGGCGCTGTCATTAACACCGGCTTTATGCACGCTTATATTACGCCCCCATAAACTCGACCAGAAATCAAAAGGGCTTGATAAATTCTTTTTTATGTTCAATTCCTGGTTCGAGCGGGTAACCGGCAAGTACCGTAACGGGGTTGATAAAAGCATAAAACATTCAAAGTTTGTAATAATTATACTGTTATGTATAGTGGTTGGTGCGATATTGTTATTTAAAAACAAGCCAACGGGATTCATCCCGCTTGAAGATGATGGCCGTATTTATGTAACTTATGACCTGCCTGAAGCATCATCAACCCAGCGTACAGTAACAGTTTTGCACCAGGTAATGGGGATATTGGATAGTGTGCCCGGTATACTGCATTACGCCGCACTTGGCGGGTTAAATGTGGTGAGTTTTGCGAGTAAATCAAACAGTGCAACCATATTTATACAACTTAAACCATGGGATGAACGAACCGCCGACAGCCTGCAGATAGGCGCAATTACTGCCAATATACAAAAGCGCCTGGCACGATTTAAAGAAGCTAATGTAGTGGTGATCCAGCCGCCCGCTATTCCCGGATTAGGCAGTTCGGCGGGGTTCTCATTTATATTGGAGCAGAAAGATGCGGGTGCTGATGTAAGAACTTTTGAACAGGTATTAAAAAATCTTACCGCTGCCATCAACAAGCGGCCCGAAATAGGTAAGGCATTTTCGTTTTTTACCGCCAGTACACCTGCTTACCAGCTAACTATCGACCGTGAAAAGGCAAAAAAACTGGGTGTATCCATTAGCGATATTAATAATACATTGCAAACTTATATGGGCAGCTCGTTTATTAACGACTTTACCATTTACGGCCGCGATTTCCATGTGGTAGCACAGGCCGATACCAATTACCGTACAAGCATTAACAATATAGGCCAGTATTTTGTGCGTAACCAGGCGGGGGGGATGGTACCTTTAAGCACCCTTACTTCTTACAAAATGGTTGAGAATGCGCCTTTAATATCGCACTATAATCTTTTCCGTTCTGCCGAGATCGATGGTACTTCTGCCCCCGGTTATAGTAGCGGCGATGCCTTAACTGCGTTAAAAGAGGTAGCCGACCAAGCGCTGCCACAGGGTTACGGCTATGAATTTTCGGGTTTAAGCCGCGAGGAATTATTATCAGGTTCAAAAACAGTGTATATTTTCATGCTTTCCATAGGCTTTGTGTTCCTGTTTTTGGCGGCTTTGTATGAAAGCTGGTCGGTGCCTTTCTCGGTATTGCTGGCCGTACCGCTGGGTGCATTTGGGGCTATATTGTTCCTCACATTTAAGTCGACCCTTACCGATAACGTTTATGCCCAGATAGGTTTAATAACATTAATAGGCTTAGCTGCCAAAAATGCTATCCTGATAGTAGAATTTGCCAAAGAGCGAGTCGACAGGGGTATGGAGCTTGAAAAGGCTACACTCGAGGCGGTAAGGCTGCGTTTGCGCCCCATCATCATGACGTCAATGGCATTCATCCTCGGCGTGTTACCATTGGTATTTGCGTCAGGCGCTGGCGCTCAGGCCAGGCAAACCATTGGCTGGACGGTATTTGGCGGCATGCTTGGCGCTACATCATTAGCCATATTTATTGTGCCCGTACTGTTTTATACCATTACCAAATTCGCCTACGGCAAAGAAAAATTGGCCGAATTAGAAGCCAATTATAAGCCTGATGAGGAAGAATTATAATAGCCTATTGGGCAGGTTATTAAAAAGCGGCGATTTTTAATCGTCGCTTTTTTTGTTCATATGTGTAAAACAAATCGTAAGATATGTTTATATCATTTGTGCGGGTTAAGTGCTTAAATATTAATATTTATTTAACGTATAAGGTATTGTATATCAGTATAATATTTTTTAATTTTATTAAACGGACATTGTTTAATTATTAACCTGTTTTTAATGCTGCGAACAATCAGCTAACAATTACAATAAACTGACGGAATTTTAACAAAGGCCACAAAACATATACAAATCAGTATTGTTTCAATTATATAAATTAACCCAAAAATATCAGCCATGTTACGTATCAGTATCCCTGCAAATGGCCCCTCGAAGATCGATTTTTCAACGTTCATGAATTATTTGCTCCCCGTTCCGCCAAAGGGCATAGCCAGCGCGGGAAATAACGAGGCTGTTTTGTTGTTTGACAATGAAGAACAGGCAAAATCCTATGCTGAAAAATTGAAACAATTACCCGGCTCACAAAAAAAGGTTGGCAATGAGATAGTTTCGGCTATCATGCGGTTATTGGGTAAACATTAATTTAATTGTCATTGCGAGGAGGTACGATGAAGCAACCCCAGCGTGTGAGATTACTTTGTTCCTCGCAATGGACGTGGTTTTTAGACTATAAAAACCCTTTAGCTTTCTCCAGCGCCCTGTCTAATCCACTCAGATCCTTACCACCTGCGGTAGCATAAAACGGCTGACCGCCGCCACCGCCCTGTATCTCTTTGGCCAGTTCGCGCACGATGTTACCAGCATTAAGGCCTTTGTCCTTTACCAGGTTCTCGCTTAGCATTACCGTAAGGTTTGGTTTACCGTCAATATCCGCAGCTAATACCAGGAACATATCGCTAACAATATCTTTCAATTGATAAGCTAAATTCTTCACCGCATCGGCATTAGGCAAGGCCACTTTTTGGGCAATGAAGTTGATACCGTTAATATGTTCAGCTTTTGCTGCCAGTTCATTTTTTAAACCGGATGATTTTTCCAATACCGACTTCTCTATTTCCTTTTTTAGTTTGGCGTTTTCTTCCAGCAAACTTTCAACGCTTTTGGCAATGTCTTTCGGGTTCTTTAGCAATCCCTTCAGTTCATTAACCAGTTTGCTTTGTTCATTGATATACAACTCGGCAGCGATACCTGTAATAGCCTCGATACGGCGCACACCTGCCGCGACCGCACTTTCGGAAATGATCTTGAAGTAGCTGATCTGCCCGGTAGCTTTTACATGCGTACCGCCGCAAAGCTCCTTGCTGAAATTATCATCGAATGTAATGATACGCACGTATTCGCCATATTTTTCGCCAAACAAGGCGTTCACTCCACGGGTGAGCGCTTCTTTATAAGCCACCATGCGTTCTTCCTTCAGCGGGATATTCTCGCGTATCTTTTCATTTACTATGGCTTCAATTTGGCCCAGCTCCTCATCGGTTACCTTTGCAAAATGCGAGAAGTCAAAACGCAAATATTCTGCATTCACTAATGAGCCTTTTTGGTTCACATGGCTGCCTAATACCTGTTTAAGCGCGGCATGCAGCAAATGCGTGGCTGAGTGGTTGCTGTTGGTGCGGTTGCGTTTGCTGGCATCCACAATGGCGGTCAGCGCGTCGTCAATATCTTCAGGCAGCTTATCTACAAAATGCACGGTAAGGCCGGTCTCTTTTTTGGTATCGGTAACTGCTATCACCTCGCCATCCGGGAAAACCAGCTCGCCGGTATCGCCCACCTGGCCGCCGCTTTCGGCATAAAATGGTGTTTTGTCCAGTACAATTTGGTATTGTTCCTTGCCTTTGGCGGTTACCTTGCGGTATTTAGTTATATGAGAGATAGTTTCGGTTTCATCGTAGCCGGTAAACTCAACGCTGTCATCATCCTTTAAAACTACCCAATCGCCGGTATCAATAGCGGTGGCTGCACGGGAACGGTTTTTTTGTTCTGTTAGGGCTTGGTTGAAACCTTCAGTATCAACAGTCCAACCCTTTTCTCGTGCCATCAACTCTGTTAAATCCAATGGAAAACCATATGTATCTGATAATTCAAAAGCAAAATTCCCTTCAATCCTTGAATTATATGAATCAATAAATTTACCTGACGGTTTTTCACCTCTGCCAATTCTTCCACTTCTAACAGATTCCCCATTTATATAATTCTCAAATCTTGATATACCACTTTGTAATGTTCTTAAAAAACTTACTTCTTCCTCTAAAATAACTTTCTGTACAAAATCCTTCTGATTCCAAAGCCCACTAAATACATCCTTGAATTCTTTTGCTAATTCAGGGACTAATTTGTTTAAGAATGGCTCTTTAAAACCTAAATATTGATATTGATACCTTACCGCCCGGCGCAAAATCCGGCGTATCACATACCCCGCCTTGTTATTTGACGGCAACTGCCCATCTGATATGGCAAAGCTGATCGCACGGATATGGTCGCCTATTACACGCATGGCAACGGCTTCGTTCCAGCCGTCTTCACCGGGTTTGGCAGCGCTATTGTATTTCTTGCCTGATTTTTCCGCAATAAACTGTATCAGCGGCTGAAAAACATCCGTATCATAATTAGAAGTTTTACCTTGCAGCACACGCACCAATCGCTCAAAGCCCATCCCGGTGTCCACATGTTTTGCAGGCAGGGGCTGTAACGCGCCGCCTTTCAAACGGTTGAATTGCATAAACACATCGTTCCATATCTCTATCACCTGGTCATGGTCGGCATTTACAAGGGTTGCGCCGCTAATGCCTTTGCGCTCATCATCCGGGCGACTATCAAAATGTATCTCCGAGCAGGGGCCGCAGGGGCCGGTTTCGCCCATTTCCCAAAAATTGTCTTTCTTGTTGCCGGGGAGGATGTGGCCCTCGTCTACATATTGTTTCCACAGGTTGTAGGTTTCGGTGTCCTTTTCCAGTCCCTCTTTTTCATCGCCTTCAAAATAGGTAACATAAAGGCGGTCTTTGGGCAGCTTATAAACTTCGGTAAGCAGCTCCCAGCTCCAGGCAATGGCCTCTTTTTTAAAGTAGTCGCCAAAGCTCCAGTTGCCCAGCATCTCGAACATGGTGTGGTGATAGGTGTCGATACCTACTTCCTCCAAATCGTTATGCTTGCCGCTAACGCGCAGGCAGCGCTGCGTATCGGCCACACGCGATGCTTTCGGTTGCTCTTCACCCAAAAATATAGCCTTAAACTGGTTCATCCCCGCGTTAGTGAACATCAGGGTAGGGTCGTTCTTAATTACAATAGGTGCCGAAGGAACAATAGTATGTCCCTTGGAAGCGAAAAAATCTAAAAAAGCCTGGCGTATTTGGGTAGCGGTCATAATGGGCAAAGTTAATTATTTGTTGGAAATTACAACCTCAATAGTCATTCCGAACTTGTTTCGGAAACCCATATGACAGCATACTTAGCAAGTGGGATGCTGAAACAAGTTCAGCAAGACTACTATTTATAAAATCAGGAAAATCCTTTAATCTGTTTAATCAAGGTTCAGACAAAATAATTTACATTTGCATATGCCTTACAAAGAACGCGAGATCAACAAGATGTATTACACCATGGGCGAGGTATCGGCCATGTTTGATGTGAACCAGTCGCTGATACGGTTTTATGAGAAGGAATTTGATGTGTTGCAGCCCAAGAAAAATAAAAAGGGCAACCGTTATTTTACCCCCGAGGATATCGAGAACCTGAAAATTATCTTCCACCTCATCCGCGATAAAGGTTACACCCTCCACGGCGCCAAGGAACATTTAAAAAATAATTCAGCCGATACCCGCGATACCCAAAAGGTGATCAATTCGCTGGAGAACCTCAAAAATTTCCTGCTCGAAGTGCGCGACCAGTTGTAAATGCTGCGCGAAAAGCTATCTTTATTTCCGAATTTAAGTCTTAACACAATCTGTCATTTCCTTTAGATTAGCTTCAACAAAATAAACGGGTTATTATTATTGTTGAAGCTTTCTTTTTGCTTCTTTTTCTTTGTTAATAACCTCGAATTTTGTGGATAAAGTTAACAGCGGTAAAGGCGCATTAT